>JAABUN010000520.1_pt1 | contig 98989 bp, 83 predicted proteins | sample 5559311 | NCBI WGS metagenome assembly JAABUN01 (sample SAMN10711877, study PRJNA513370) | rock metagenome | isolation source: Antarctica rocks | place: Antarctica: Victoria Land, Siegfried Peak sud | reverse complement strand
CTCAGCAGAGCCTACTTCCGCTTCACCCGGTAAACATAAATGTAAAGTTATTTTAGTACTAAACTTAAACTGTACATTTAAAGCAGGATTATCTCTCAAAAATGTAAACTTTTCTTAGGACGAGACACAGTGTCGCAGGACATTGAATTGTAACAGAAAGCCAAGGACTGTGTCCGGTAAACTTTAAACTAGTTCCAATCACGCTACACGTGAAAGGTAATCCATTGTTCAACCTTAAGGCCGCAAGGAAAAGCAACAAACTGCAAAAATTTGTCTATTTGTTGAGGCAATACCTTTGGTAACAAACATCACACTTATAATTATAAAATAATTCTAACAAAAAAATTAATCCCCTTTGTCTCGTTTATTACAGTTTGTAGACAGTAGCAGTACCTGCAGCTTCGTCTAATGATGAACTTAAAAGAGGATAAGGTATGTGGGCATTGAAAATAAAAGAAATAATTTTACTTTTTCTTTTTCCCAACCTTTTGGCTTAATGCACTTCCTGCTGCAGTTTTGCTATCTTTTCCTGTCCTACCATCTTGTAGAACTTTTGAAGCAGCCTTTGCAGCCTTAGGGCTTGTTGTCTTTTTTGAATTTGCCATATAAATAATTTTTTAATAAAATTAGTTCAAACAATTACATGGGATATTGGAGCTTTTCCACATAATGTTCATGTTTACAGGAACGAACTAGTGATATCTGGTGTTTTGCTTGCTGCCCATCGTTATCTTGTACAAGAGTGCGACGTAACGTCTGTTCAATCAGAGTTTCTTCTGCTGGCTCAATAAATTATACTCCCGCATGTATTTTGCTGCCTTAGTATACAATGCGGTTACATAGTCTAAAAACTCCTGCTCCATTTACACCATTACAGATTATATCCACGTCTGCTTTTTATGCATACATAATTATTCTGAAACACTTTTTATCCGAAAACAGGAGAGAAAACAGATTGAACTTGTCGAGCTATTTAAAGTTTTGTTTTTGTGTAAAACAATAAAGTATCAGGCATTTATTCCTTTTATCCTACTCTTGCTTGTATTTGCCCGGCTGAAGAAAATCATTATCTGCTAACTAGTCGCCATAAGTTGGGCATGTTGTAACGATGCTAACTTAACGTTTTTTTTCTAACTTCCCAAACTTTCTTTCTAACTTCCCAAACTTTTTTTAAGCTTCTGATTTTAATATTTAGTTGCGCAAGGCGTAAGCGTGGTTTACAGTAGTAACCCTGCAATAATTCCTATTAATTCCGTCATAGAGATTTTAAAAAAATTGTTGATTTAAGAAGCCATATAAAAATGCCCGGCTAACAAGCCGGGCAAAAAAATTTGATCTGCTGATTGATTAATATTAAAAATCCAGACCTAAAGCAAAATACCACCTTGGCTTTCCTTTAAATAATCCATCCATTGGCCAGCCTGCGTCTGCCTTTAAAAAGTATCCTAAAAGAGTACTCCTTGCCCCAAAACCATATCCTCCTGCAAATGGTCCGATACCCCCTGCTTTTGTCTTAAATGTGACTGGGTTGTTGCCGTCGTTAGTAGTATATGATATACCTGGTCGCGCAAATTTATCATATTTACCATTCCATGCGGTACCTATATCCACAAACTGAACCAACTGGAAGTTGCGAAGAAATGCATTATTTACAGGTTTATTAAGCAGTGTCGAAAAAACAGGCAGCCGTAGCTCACTGTTCATTACAAATGCATTGTTGCCGTTAGCCACATTTTGTTGAAAACCGCGAAGGTTAACCGCCAACGTTTGAAATGCATAAGCCTGGTCGGGATCAGGGGTGTTTGCATTATTAAATTTAGGGTTAAGCCATCCGTCTACACCACCAAGATAATAAATAAGTTTTCGATCTCCCCAGCTAAAGTCAGCAGCAGCACGTACCGCCCAGATAAAGTTGCGGTAAATGGGTAAGTAATGTCTTGCATCAAACCCGAAGTTGTAAGTATAGCCGGGATGAATACTATCGTTAACGGGCATATTAATATCCATGTACACTTTATAACGCAACCCATGCCAGATATTTTGTGTTGGATTTATGGTGTTATCATGTACATATTCTATTCTTCCCAAAGCATACTGCGTTAATATATCAGGGTAAGAAAGGCCAAATTGGTCTGGTTCTCCTAGTCCTCCCCCATAAACTTTAAATGGCTTTATTATTGCCCTGTCACGACGATAGGCAAGAGTTGCACGAATACTCTTTACTTCATTTAAAGGGTAACTTCCGTTAAACTGGTAAATATTTGTATTAAACCGTGCACTATAAGTACGGTTTGTTCCTCCAAAAGATGCTGCATCATTATTGGTTGAACGATAATAGGTAAGGCCCCAGTCAAAGCGTTTACGGAAATTCTCAAAGGCAAAAAGATAGTCATTATCACGAAGGTTGGAACCTAGTCTAAAGCCCCCGGTAAATTTAATGTCTTCCATCAGGTCCGTTACACTTGCCCTAAAGGTTAAGTTTAAATTGGAACCGGTGCCTAACCGTATCGGCCCGCTGCCCCCTGCATAGGGTTGATAACGGTTTATAAGAATATTATTAGATACGCCGCTGACTATGTAGTCGTTAATGAATTTCCATCTGTAATCAAAAAGATTTGATTGCTGCAAAATTGTTTCTTTAGGTATCTCCTGTACTCTATTTGCAGACGCAGCCGAGTCTTTGCTTTCATTTTCAAATTCACTCTGAAAAACAGGATCAGGGTTAACCGAGGATGTATCTGAATTGTTGTAAATAGTTGCCTTTCCTTCTGCTGCTCTCTTCTCAGCTATTATCTTTTTCAGATATTCGGTTGGCCGCGCATTTACGTTTCTTCTGCGCAGCGCAATTGAGTCTACTCTCAGTTTGTATAAAAATTTGGTATCTCCCTGCTTTATTACTTCGCTTACCTGCCCGCGGTCACCGGCAATTCTTGTTTCAAGAAGGCTGCTTTGATAGTTTGTTATAGGAAAGGTATAAGTAGAGTCTTTTGTAACCTGAAACATACTAATGCTGTCCGGTTCATTTTTCTGCCAGGCAACCATTGTAGAGTCAAGTTCTTTGTCTGTGGGGTTCCGAAGAATTTCATCGCCTATATAGAATAAAGTATCGAGCCCTTCTCTTTGAGTTGTAAAAAAGCCTGCCCAGCGGTTAGCTACGCCATTTTCATCTGCAACAAAAGTAAAATGGTTTACATTGTATTGCATAGGATAACGGGCATTGCCATACTTAAGATTCGTTAACTGGGTTATTTGAATTTTAGTAGCATAATCAAGCATGAAAATATTGTAACGGTGCGTGCCTGGCAAAACAGTATCAGCATCAGGTGCATCGGGGCCGGGACGGTTACTGGCGAAAACAATACCTGATTTGTTAGGAAATGAAACAAAAGATGCGTCAAGATCATCATAGACATCATTGGTCAACTGCTCAAGCTTATTAGCTTCTATTTTATAACTAAATATGTCGGTGTGCCCGTTTTTTACGGCTGTTAACAACAGTGTATTTTTGTCAAGCATAAATTGAACATCTAAAATCTGGTCGAGACCTTCAATTTCCTGTTTGTAGTTTTTATAATTGGCAATAGCATCATATACAAACATTTTTATTTTTCCATTCTCCCAATATATAACCGCTACCCTCGTTCCTTTACCGTCCCATGCCATTAAGGGGTAGGTTGGACTTATCTCTGTTTTTTGGGTTCTTACGCCATACTTTAGCAGAGTTTTTACCAGCTCGTAGTTCTCGTAATAACCAACAGAATAGATGCCCTTGTTATACTTAGCCACTACATAATTAAAACTGCGGGGGTTTGGGTTTGCCTGAAAGCGAAAGAAGTCTTTGCGGGTGCTAATGTCTTCAGTTACAGCCACAGTTCCTTTTGGTACATTTCTACGCTGGCGTATGTCTTTATAATATTTCTCCTGCTGGTAACTCATAAAATCAGCAAGCAGTGCTTTAAACTTCTTTTTAGCTACACGCTGCGAAGCACTGTTTAGACTTTTATATATACGCGTAAGGTATAAAAAGTAGCCGGTATTTTCCTTCTTATATTTTTCATCAATATAATACCAAAAAGAGGCTCCTGCGAGCAAAGGCTTATCAAAGGCAAATTGGTAAAAATTTTTATAACTGTCGCTAAGCATAGCGCTTTTCAGGTCATTATCTTTTTCTGTGCTCCATCTCTCCGCTATATAATTTACATAGCCATCTGTTAACCATTGCGGCAGGTCAAGCAAAGCCTGGTTACTGGCAAACTCTCCTATATCCTCTCCAAAAAGTTGATTGTCTAATATAGTACGTGCAATTCCTTCCCGTATCTGCCGGGTAAGGTTGGCATGATTTCCATCGAAATAAATCACCATCTTATTATTAACCAATTTAGTCATGCCACCGCCCTGGGCATTCATAAGGTCATTACCAAGGCCAATATTAGTACTGCGGTAATCGTTGTAATTATTGTAAACTACAATATTTATGTTGCGCTGAATAGAATATTCAACCTGCGCTTCAATACCTGGTAATTCCTGCTCGGCTACCTGTACCACATATTTGGCAAGCTCAAGCCCTCCCTGGTTAAAGTAGGTGTTAAAATTGGGCGACTGATAAAATTTCCAGGTAAATTTTTTATGCTGAACCCGGTTTTTCCCAAATTCAACTGCATTTACCTGCGCCATTCCCATATAAGAAAACAGGCAAAACCCTATAAAAGCAATTATTCTGTTGCTCATACTATTAACTTGCATATCCAATCTTTAAAGTTTTAAAATTAAGATAAAAACATTGTAATCTCCGTTAAATTACATTTATGTTAACCGTTAAGATATTCACTTTCAATCCCGTTGCAGAAAACACCTATATACTTTTTAATGAAGTAAAGGAAGCCATAATTATAGATCCGGGCTGTTATTTTGCTGAAGAAAAGCAAAAGGTAAAAGATTTTTTTGAAAATAACAGTTTGCAACTTGTTCAGTTACTTAATACACATTGTCACCTTGACCACGTGTTCGGCAATAAATGGGTTTTTGAAACTTACGGGCTTGAATTATTTATACATCCAAACGAGGAGCAGGTTCTTAATTTCGGGCCACAATCAGCTAAGATGTGGGGATTGTCTTTTGATAATTACCAAGGTTCCCTTCATTTTCTCGAAAATAATGATATTATAAAACTTGGTGACAATGAGCTTAAAGTCCTGCTTGCTCCCGGTCATTCCCCTGGAAGTATTTGTTTTTATAATGAAAAACAGAAATTTTTGATTGGTGGCGATGTTTTATTTAGAGAAAGTATTGGCCGCACAGATCTCCCCGGGGGAAATCATGCCGCGTTGCTGGAAAGTATCCGGCAACAATTATTTGTTTTGCCTGATAATGTAACTGTTTATCCGGGTCATGGAGAATCTACCACTATCGGGTATGAGAAAAAGCATAATCCTTTTTTGAAAGGTTAAATTTCTTTCAGACAATCCAAAAAAATCCTATAAATCCAAATTCTACAATGACATTCTGCCTCAATTGAAACAATTTCTTTTTCATCAAGCTTCTCATATTTCTCAAGAATAAGCAAAGAGCTATTTAAAACTTTATGATTATTAAGGATAAGGCCATTTTTTAAAATAACTTTTACCAATTGGTATCCCATTCCTGTCTCTGGAAGTTTGGTTAATTTTTGAGTATATTTTAAAGGAAGTTGTAGAGTTTCATACTACCATTTATTTTGTGTGATAAAGGTACGATTTGATGTTTTTTTTTCTAAAAATGCTTCTCTCCCTTTGCCTTTTTTATTAAAGTCTGCCTTCAGGTTTCCTCTTTGTAAAATATCAGTTATTTTTGGTTGAATATAGAATACCCATGCTATCATATTTTTTATAAAACAAAAAGAGCGGCTTTAAAAAAGATCAATAAGAATTACTGATGCAGCGAGGATACAACGATTGTTAATAAGTATCCGAAAGTTCATTATCTTAAAAATCATAAATATTATAAAAGTAAAATTCGATTTAAAACCTTCAACTACATTTTCTGCATTTATTCGCAATTGTAAACATTGTTATTTACCCTACATTCGCTTTTAGCTTTTTTGTTTGTAAATTTTTTATGCATGAAGAAATTGCTTCTCATCTCGTTTATTTGTATCATTTCTTTTTTTTCTGTTAAGGCGCAGGGGTTAGACTCAATGATAAAGGTGTATGCAGAACAGGCGCCGGAAGAAAAAGCGCATGTACATTTTGATAAAGACGTGTATATGGCCGGAGAAACCATCTGGTTTAAGGCTTACCTGTTTTCCGGGTTTAGCCTGGCCGCAATGAGTAAAAACTTTTACGCAGAACTTATAAATGATAAGGGAATTGTTTTGCAGCGAAAAGTATATCCTGTAATTGAATCTGCTGCTGTAGGTAATTTTGATATTCCCGACTCTTTGCCTGCCGGCAACCTTATTTATCGTGGCTATACTACCTGGATGCTGAATTTTGATACAGCATTTATTTTTCAAAAAAACATTGTAATTACTGATAAAAATGGAGTAACTGACAATAAAAAACCTGCCGCGGATGCTGCAAAAACAACTTTGCTGCAGTTTTTCCCCGAAGGCGGCAACATGGTTAATACATTGGAGTCGGTGGTAGCTTTTAAGGCAAATGATGAATACGGTTTACCTGTTTTTGTAAAAGGAAACATTGTAAACAATAATGGTACTGTTATTACGTCCTTTTCGTCGGTGCATGATGGTATGGGCAATTTTGCACTTACCCCTCAGGCAAATGAAACATACCAGGCCATATGGATTGATGCTGCAGGGAAACAGCAAACAACCCCTCTGCCCCAAGCCAAAGCCCAAGGATGCGTATTGAAAATGTCTGGTTTAGGCAAGAAAAAAGTTTTTATGATTAACCGGACCGCAGATGTGCCGGCTGAATGGAAAAACGTAAATATAATAGCACTGCTTGGCCAGGAGAGAGTGTATAAAGCTAAGGCTAATCTTGAAGCAACACAAGTGACTAGCGGCACCATTCCTGTTACTGACTTTCCCTCGGGTATACTGCAGGTTACCGTTTTTTCAGAAAAATGGGAACCAATAGCTGAGCGTATAGTAATGATAAATAATGATAATTATCACTTTGATGCAGAGCTGAACACGCCGGAGCTAAATACTAATTTCAGGGCAAAAAATACATTGGAAATACAGGTAGAGGACACGATCCTTTCTAATCTTTCACTGTCAGTTACCGATGCTGCCATTGGAAGGGAAACTTATGCTGATAACATTTATTCACGCATACTGATGACAGGTGACATTAAAGGATATGTACATGACCCCGCGTATTATTTTTCTAATTACTCTGATAGTGTTGCCGCTAACCTTGACCTTGTAATGCTTACTCATGGATGGCGCAGGTATAACTGGAGCAATCTGGCAAGAGGGAAAAAACCTATTTTAAAGTTTCCTAATGAATCTTTTTTATCTTTAGATGCCAGGGTGTTTGGTGTAACCACGGCTTCTCCTCTGAGAAGTGACGAGGAACTTATGATTTTCCTGCAGCAAAAAGATTCTTCTGTCCAATTTTTGCAAATGCCAAAAGTTGGAATTGATAAATTTTCAATACCAAACATTGTTTTTTATGATACTGCAACGGTCAGTTACCAGTTTGCAAAAGACAAAAAGGCCGAGCAGGAAATGAGCCTTGCTTTTGGCAATAACCTTTATAAAGGTGTCAAACGAATAGACTTTACTAACCGGCCTGTAAATATTCACATAGATACTTCAATTCTTTCAAGAACAAAATTTCTTGCAGACAGACTTTCAAGATATGGAAGTAAGTTTACTGCGGGCGGCACGGTGCTGGAAACGGTGACTGTAAAAACGAAAGTAAGAAGCCCGCTGCAGGAACTGGAAGATAAATATGCCAGCGGTTTGTTTAAAGGAGGCGATGGTTATTCTTTTGACTTAACTAATGAACCTGCAAGCGGCATGTACGATATATTTTCATACTTACAAGGCAAAGTTGCTGGTCTCCAGATTACGGGTACCGGTTCTAATGCCAATGTAAGTTGGCGGGGAAGTGCAACTTCGCTTTTTTTAAATGAAATTCCAGGTGATGCGTCTATGCTTTCGTCGGTTAATATTAATGATATCGCGTATATAAAAGTATTACGTCCGCCATTCATGGGAAGTTTTGGTGGTGGTGCAGGTGGTGCCATTGCAATTTACACAAAAAAAGGAAATGATGTAAAACCAACTCCGGGTACAGGCCTTGCTAAAACAATTGTAACAGGTTACTCCTCCGCAAAAGAATTTTATTCACCCAATTATAAAGATCTCTCTGCATCTGCAGACGTGGCAGCAGATTATCGTTCCACCCTTTATTGGAATCCGGTGATCTTAACAGATGCAACAAGAAAAAAAGTAAAAGTTGAATTTTATAATAATGATATAACAAAAGCCTACAGGGTCGTGCTGGAGGGTGTAAATGAAATCGGCAAAATGGTCAGGATAGAAAAGGTTATACAACAGGCGAAATAATGACGGGAGTTATAAATTTCATCTTTTTTTAAAATAAACGTTGCTTATGTCTACTATACTTATAACGGGTGGTACAGGATTAATTGGTTCTGCACTTACAACCATGCTTACAGGCAAAGGACATAAGGTTATTATATTAACAAGAACTCAAAAAGCTTCAGATGACAGTAATATCTCTTATGCTATCTGGGATGTAAAATCTCAAAAAATAAACGAAAACGCGGTCACATCTGCCGATTATATAATACACCTTTCCGGTGCAGGCGTAGCAGATAAAAGATGGACAAGCGATAGAAAAAAAGAAATTGTTGAAAGTCGCCAACAAGGCGGCGCACTACTGGTGAAGGCATTAAAGCAGGTACCTAACAAAGTAAAAGCAGTGATCAGTGCGTCGGCAATAGGCTGGTATGGCAAAGACCAAAACCTGCCGCCAAAGAAAAAAGCTTTTACAGAAATTATGCATGCCGATAAAGAATTTTTAGGTGAAACATGCCGTTTGTGGGAAGAAAGTATTGAGTCTGTAAAAGAAGCGGGTAAGCGCCTGGTAAAACTGCGCATTGGCATTGTCTTAAGTAATGATGGAGGCGCACTTCCCGAATTTAAAAAACCTGTAAGGTTTGGAATAGCGGGTGTATTGGGAAGTGGCAAGCAAATCGTAAGCTGGATACATATTGAAGATCTGTGCAGAATGTTTATATATGCAATTGAAAATGAAAGTATGAAAGGTGTTTACAATGCAGTAGCACCAACACCTGTAAGAAATAAGGAACTAACTTTGCTGCTGGCGCAAAAAATGAAGGGAAGGTTTTTTGTGCATATGCATGTTCCAGCTTTTGTTTTAAAGACGATGCTGGGTGAAATGAGCATAGAAGTGCTAAAAAGCGCAACGGTAAGTTCAGAAAAAATAAGAGCGGCAGGGTTTACCTTTCTTTATCCCTCAATAGAAAGCGCTTTAAATAATCTCATAAAGTAAACTTAATTTTAAAAGGAAGACACTCTATTTAAGCTGTTATCTCTGCAGCCTTCGTGACTAAAAGTTATGTATCTCTTTGTGGTTAATCTTTTTCTAACATAAAGAACATAAAGAAAATGCAACACAAAAAACACAACATCTGTTAATGCTGCCACACTCAAATGGTTAAAATGAGACACCATTTTATGTTCTACGCATAAACCTTCAGACGTGATATTTAGAAAGTACTTCTTTAGATACCATCATGAAGATTATAACTTCTTATAGAGTATATTACGATACTGTACCTTAAATGGAGGGCCAACATGCATTTGAAAGCCGACTAAACCTTCAGGTGTAAAATTTTTGGTATCTTCATCAATCAAAACGCTCATAAGCTGACCATTGATAATTTGCATGATTACAGGCCCACGTGCTATAATATGATATTGATTCCAGCCATTAACATTTACCACTCCTCTTAAAAGGGTGTTATCTCCAATCGTTGCAACCGTCTTAAATTTCGCCCCATCCACAACTCTTGTCACATCTCCACGCCTTGATAACACAACGTGACCTGTTCGTCCTCTTTCCTCGTGTACGTTGCCTGTATGAATGTTGGCAACATCTATATCCCCCTGGTATCCTTTTAAAACCCACTTGCCAATTTCAGGCAGCTCAATACTCCGGTACTGGATTCCGCTGTTGGTTCCGTTAATACGGAAGTCGACCTTCAATTCAAAGTCCCTGACCTTGCCGCCACGCCAGATAAGGAAATTATTAGTTTTGACAACTTTCTCTGCGGTTGTTTCGCCTACAATCTCCCCGTTTTCAACCCGCCAGAATGTTTGATCCCCATCCCATCCATTCAGGCTTTTGCCGTCAAAAATTGATACAAAGCCAGTATTATCATCAACTTCTGTTGCCGGATATACACCTCTGCCTGCACGTGGCTGAACCGTCTGTATTGCAGGCGCGGTTCCCGTACTACCTTGCCTTAAAACTTCCGGCGGTGGAGTCTTTGGCTGCTGCGCATCTACATTCATGATACTGCTTCCTGTTCCCAGGAAAAGACAAAGAAAATATTGCACCACTCTCTTACTTGCAGGTTGTACACTGCCCAACATTCTTATCGGCTTGCAGAAAGGGTTCAGCATTTTATTTCTGCTTCCTGATTTTGAATTCAATTTGTTCATATAGATTGTTTTAAATAGCAATTGAAGTAAAAGTTACAATTTCTATCCTGTTTGTTTGAAGACAGGTGGGATGCTTGAAGTGTTCTTTCCCTCCGTAAGAATAATATTGAATTAGTCTTATCCCAGAGTTTTGTTATCCAGCTACCTACATAACCAATTTTACTCATAAATTTGTTTTTAAAATAACTAAGCTTATCTATTACGGTATAGATTACTAAGTTATACCCCGAACTTATGTTGAATAAGGAGATACTCCGTTACGGCATATAATTGCCAGCGTCGCAAGCCTCCTTAACCTCAAAGATGATTATGATTATTGTATTTTTTTTAAAACAAATATACAAGCGTGGCAGCGATGATGCTTTGAAAAAACTAATGCTCGTATCAAAACAATACAACCAGGAAAAATAATTTAATTGAGTTGACTATAAAAAAAACAAATGGGAAAAATTGCTGAAAGTGAACTAATTTTCAACAACCGGGGAGCTATTTATCATTTAAATGTAACACCGGAAGAATTAGCAACTACCGTAATTACTGTTGGTGATCCTGACAGGGTAGGGGAAGTAAGTAAATATTTTGATTCTATTGAGTACAAATGTAAGCATCGTGAATTTATTACCCATACAGGTACAATTGGCAATAAAAGACTTTCTGTTGTTTCTACCGGCATTGGACCAGATAATATTGATATAGTTGTTAATGAACTGGATGCACTTGTTAATATTGATTTTGTCACCAGGAAGATTAAACCAAACCTTACTCATCTTACCATCATACGACTCGGCACAGCAGGTTCTTTGCAGCAGGATATTGCCGTTGACAGTATTGTTGTATCGACTCACGGTTTAGGCATTGATAACCTGCTAAACTACTACCGGCACGACAATAACGAAGAAGAAATGCAGATTATTCAGCAGTTTATTGCTCATACGCAAATCAGCAGTCACTTTTCTCAGCCTTATATAAGTACTGCCGGCTCTGGAATTTTAAAGTATTTTGTTAATGGTTTTCACCATGGAATAACTATTACCTGTCCGGGTTTTTATGGGCCCCAGGGCAGAGTATTGCGTTTAGGTCTTACAAATCCTGACCTCCTTAACCGGCTAACACAGTTCAGTTTTGGTCAGCACAGGATTACGAACTTTGAAATGGAGACCAGCGCTATTTATGGATTGGGCAGGTTGCTGGGCCATCAATGCTTAAGTTTAAGTACAATTGTTGCAAACAGAATTAATAAGCAGTTTAGTAAAGACGGAAATGCTGCAGTTGAAAATATGATAAAAAAATCTTTAGAAATTATATCCGGCATTTAAATGAATATCCAGTTTTATAAATACCAGGGCACCGGTAATGACTTCGTTATACTTGACAATCGTAGCAGTGAATACAGCCATTTGTCTAAAGCACAGATAAAATTTATGTGCGACCGCAGATTTGGTATCGGGGCAGACGGACTGATGCTGCTGAACCTGTTGAAAGGTTACGATTTTGAAATGAAATATTACAATGCTGATGGTGGAGAAAGCAGCATGTGTGGAAACGGCGGCCGTTGCCTGGTAAAATTTGCCTATGATATGGGCATAATAAAATCTTCTTACCATTTTCTTGCTATTGATGGCGAGCATGAAGGATTCTTCGGTGATCGCGGTTGGGTGCATTTAAAGATGAAAGATGTGGATAAAGTTGATCACGATGATGGAAATTGTATAATAGATACCGGCTCTCCCCACTATATAAAAATAGTGAACGACGTCAGAAGTTATGATGTATTTGATGAAGGAAAAAGAATAAGGTACAGCAAAGAATTTAAAGAGCAAGGTATTAATGTGAACTTTGTAGAAATGGAAGATGATCGGATTTGGGTACGCACCTATGAAAGAGGTGTAGAAAACGAAACCTTAAGTTGTGGTACAGGGGTAACTGCAAGTGCTCTTGCCTGTGCTCACAACAATATCGGCTTTAACAGGGTGGAAGTGCAAACACCAGGCGGACACCTTGCTGTAGAATTTGATAAGCTTGGTGTCAGTTTTTTTAAAGATATCTGGCTTTGCGGGCCCGCAACTTTTGTTTTTACCGGTAATATTGAAATTAAAAATTGTTAGAAACTGTTTTACATTTATTTTTTATACAAGCATTTGTTCTTCATGAATCATTGTTGCGTCGCATTTCGTTCATCGGCATATCATTGTGCAACTTTTGACTTTATTACGGAATTGTTTTAAAAATCTAAAACAGCTTCCTGCAACAACAGAAATGTTAGCGGTAATGGTAGGATAAACTGTTCAAACATTAATGAGAATAAAAAAGGCCAAATATGGACAATGAAATCTTATTCACTGAAAGGCAAAAGTTTAAACAATGGTGGCTTTGGGTAATCTTGTTAGCAGTTAACGGACTATTTATATTTGGTATATTTAAACAAGTAATAGACAGACAACAATTTGGTGACAAACCAATGAGTGACATTGGACTTTTATTAACGGCAGGGTTAACTATATTATTAACAATTTTGTTTGTCAACTTCAGACTTGACACCCAAATAAAAAAAGAAGGAATTTATATAAGGTTTTTCCCTTTTCATTTATCATTTCGACATTATACCTGGGACAAAATATCTAAGGCATTCGTCAGACAGTATAACCCCATTGGTGAATATGGTGGCTGGGGTTTACGACTTGGACTTTTTGGAAAAGGGAGAGCATTTAATGTTTCAGGCAACAAAGGTTTACAACTTGAATTTTCAGATAATAAAAGATTGTTAATCGGGACAAATAAACCAGACGAATTAACAGAAACTCTTAAAAAGATTGGACAACTCAAACCAGGATAAAAGAACCACATACCACTACAATGCTGTGTTTGCAATACGGCTGTGGACGGTAGGTAGTTGAGAAGCAGTTTTTCAATTAAGCTTTATATCTTTAACCAAAGTGTAGGTAATTCTATTGCGGCTATATCGCAAACACTTCACCTTTATATAAAAGAAGTTTTTACAGAAGTACCTTTACCAAAATAACTTATAGCATTTTCTGCATGATACACTATTTCAAAAATGTAAATAACCAGACGGTAGAAGTAGACAAACCTGAAAGCGGTATTTGGGTCAACCTTGTACCTCCGTTTAAGGAAGAAGAATTTTTTGAGCTGGGTGAAGAACTGGATATTCCGATAGAATTTTTAAGAGATTCACTTGATATAGATGAAAGACCCCGTTTCGAACTGGAGGACAACGTAAAGTTTATTGTAATTAAAACTCCTGCAGAAAACAACTCTTTCAACGATAGTGATGCATTTTATATAACTATTCCTATTTGTATTATTTTAACGCACAATCACATTGTAACTGTTAATTCGTTTGATAATGGCGCAATAAAAAAATTTCTGAACACTTTTCAAAAACGCCAGCCTGATAAAAGGAGCTTGATGGTGCTGAAGATATTTGAAAAAGTCGTTACAAACTTTATGGATTATCTGAAGGAGATAAACCAGCGCAGAAACATATTAGAGCAAAAACTGTACGACGCCAACCGCAACGAAGAATTACTTGAACTGGTGCGAATACAAAAAAGCCTTGTATACTTTGTAACCGCTTTACGCAGCAATGAATTGCTGATGATGAAACTGGAAAGAACCAACTTTTTAGGTTTAAATGAAGATGAACGTGAAGTATTGAATGACCTCATTGTTGATAATTCCCAGGCATTGGAGATGGCAAATATTTATACAGATATTCTTACTTCTACTTTAGATGCCTTCGCCAGCATTATTGCCAACAATCAAAACGAAGTTCTTAAGCGGCTCACTACGCTTACATTAATTTTAACAGTGCCTACCTTAATTGCAAGCATTTATGGTATGAACACTCCTATTCCTTACAAAAATTCACCGTATACTTTTTGGATTCCTGTTATTATAGCTTTTATAATATTAATGGTGGCAAGCTGGAATTATTATAACCGTATTAGAAAAACAAAAGTCAAATAAATTATCATGTTCAATATTCGGGTCTATGGTATTTTAAAGGACATTAAAAACAGGGTTTTGGTTAGCGATGAATTTATTCGCGGCAGCTACTATACAAAATTTCCCGGTGGAGGATTAGAACTGGGTGAAGGAACAAGGGATTGTTTACGGCGCGAATTTAAAGAAGAAACAAATCTTGATGTCACTATTGGAGATCATATCTATACAACTGATTTTTACCAGGTATCTGCTTTTAACAATGCGCATCAAATAATCAGCATTTACTATTTTGTTCATGCAACAGAGCCCATAGATCTGGTTACAAAAAACTCTTTATTCGATTTTGAACCTCACCAAATCGCTGATCCCTCAGGCGAAGCAGAGGTTTTCAGATGGATCGAATGGAATGATTTAGATGAAGAGTCTGTTTCTCTTCCTATTGATAAAGTTGTGGTTAAGCTTTTAAAAGAATCTGCATCAATTTTTTAAGAAGAAGTTTTCAAAAGCTTTTTTAAAAACTACGCAAAAACTTTTTGCAACATTGAGGCTTGCGTATCCATTACCTGTACTATAAAATCTTTATCCATCCTTTTTAAAACAGGCATTGTGCCAGAAAATTAAAGAGGCTGTCCGCTTTCGGACAGCCTCTTTAAAAAAAAAAGACACATTATTTTTATTATTGAACTGGCATTACATCATTTCCTCCCTGTTCTTCTCTATTATTATTTTTTCTTTTTAATAAGTTTACATCAAACTTACCAAAACGATAATTAAAGTTTACCCTTAATATCTGTGGATCTCTTCTACGTTCGGAAATTTGCCTTAAAAACTCAGATTCGGAATAGGTACTGTATAATTGCGTTCTTAAGAAGTCATTCATGCTAACGGTAAGTGACGCACTGTTACCTCCTTTCCATGTCCAGTCTTTACGCAGAGCAATATCAAATGAATAACGTGGATTAATATATCCTTGTGCTGTGGCAACTGGCCCTCCCCCGAAACCTCCACCGCCGCCCCCACCTCGACCTCCGCCTCCGCCACCTTGTGGCAATACAGTTTTAGCGTAGTATTCGCCCGATAATTGCAAAGAGAATTTTTTTAAGAACTTAATACTATTATTCCACTTTACAAACCAACTGGTTCTTTGATTTGACAAGTTATTTAGTTTAGGATCGTCAAGGTTGATTCTTGAGTTAAACAGGTTAAAATTAGTTGTCATGTCCCACCATTTCGTTACCGGCATTCTGTTAGTTAATTCGAGGCCGTAGGTGACGCTGTTATTTGCGTTTAAAAAAGTATTAAACAAAACACTGTCACTGCTTGAATAGTGATGGGCGGTATCGGGGTTTGCATCAGGATATTGATACCTGGTTATAAGGTTGGTATTGTATTTGAAAAAGCCACTCACTAAAAAGTTTGCCCCTTTTGTATAGTTGTTGTTATATGATAACTCTAAAGAGTTTGTAAATTCAGGCTTTAAACGGGCATTACCCACACTTAAATTATATGGATCAGAGTAGTCGGTGAATGGAATTAACTGCCAAAAATTCGGACGATTAATTCTTCTTGAATAATTACCTTGTAAGTCTTCTTTGTCTGAAATTTTATAAGTGATAAAAGCGCTTGGGAAAATTGACAAAGGAAAGTTGACATCAAAGTTGGAAAGAGAATCTCTGCCAAGTACATCTTTACCAATTATAGAACCGTTATATGTAGAGCTTTCTGCCCTGAGCCCTAACTGGTAACTCCATTTTTTTACCTTTAAACTATAGGTGCCGTAAGCTGCATAAACTTTATCGGTAAACTTATAATTACTGCTTATTCTGTCAGAAAGCACGTATTTGCTTGTTGAATAGTTGTAGAAGTATTGATAATTGTCATTTTCAAAGTCTCTTATTGCTGCCCTGGCGCCAAATTCTATTTTTTGATTTTCAGAAACAGGGTTTTCATAATCAGTTTGAAAAGTCCAGTTTTGACTGGTTCCCGTCCCTGTTGATTGTTGCTGCACCGCTAATCCTTTAGGGTTAGTTGTAAGGTCATAAGTCTGAGTGTTAATGAAACTCAGATTATCATTTTTACTGGAATTATAATTTGCATCTGCACTAAGCTCATGACCTGTTTTAGCAAAATTATGTTTATAGCTAAATTGAGATCCAAAGTTTTGAAAGTTTCTGTCACTTTTTTGAATAACAGTATTATACGAAGGATTAAGAATTAATAAAGAGTCAACATGCTGTGCATCATCGTTGTTAAAATTACCTTTGTTATAGTTTCCACTCAAAGTTATAGTGTTACGGTTGTCAATAAGGTAATCGAATCCTGCCCGGATAAATGCAAAATATCCATTGAATATAGGATTGCTCTTTTGATAAATACGGCTTACTGGCACACCACCCCTTAGGTTTGTACGATCTGTTGTAGCGGTAGATTTAGATTTACGCTGATTTAAGTTTCCGCTTGCAAAGAAGTTGATCTTGTTTTGCCTTAAGTTAATATCTCCCCCAAGGTTCATTCTGCCACGCGAGTCTGCACCTAAGCGTATACCACCGTTATAACCTGTTTTGCGGTTTTTCTTAAGCACAATATTCAAAATACCTGCGTTACCGCCTGAAGCATCAAATTTTGCAGAAGGATTGGTAATCAACTCAACCCTGTCTATGATATCTGCGGGTATCTGATCCATTGTGAGTGTAGTAGGACGGCTATCGACAAATAATGTTGGAGCTGCATTTCTAAGTGTAACGTTTCCATCAATGTCAACACTTAAGGAGGGAATACTTTTCATAATTTCTGTGGCGGTCTGCCCCGAACTTGTTAAGTTTTTGTCTACATTAAAAATCTTCCTGTCTACGCCCATTTCAAACAATGCTTTTGTAGAAGTAACGGTCACATTTGCCAAAACAGCGGCGTCCTGTTGGAGTTTTATGTTTCCCAGGTCTTTATCAACCATGCTCATCATTTGTTCTCTGCCGCCTTCTCCCTGCATACCTCCCTGCGGCATTTTTAAGCCGAAGGAAACTTTCTGCTCAATAGGTTTATATCCTATTGCAGAAAATTTAAGGGTTATATTTCCCATGACAGGTAAGTTATCAAGTTCAAAATCCCCCTTTGAGTCAGTAATTGTTGCCTTTAAAGTAGATGAAATCAATTTGCCGGCAGCTGAGTCAAACCGATTGCGTAGTAATTGAAGAGAGGCTCCGTCTATACCTTTTCCTGTTTTGCTGTCCACCACTTTTCCATACAGGTGACCCATATTAAAATTTTGGCTTCTGCCGCCTCCCTGTGGCCTGCCGCCAGGCATTTGTGCAAATATTGTGAATGATAGTAATAGTAAAAATGTAAGTAATAGTTCTCTCATCGTAAGTATTTATCTGGCAAAGTTCTTTTAGAAAACCGGAACAAAGGCATTTAAAATTGATAATCGGTAAAATAGACCTTTAAGCGGGTAAAGGTTAAAAAGGAGTCTTTATTGATTTGTTGTTACATTGTTAACACAGTTATTACAACCTGCATTAACCCTATTATAAAACCTAAAACTGCACCAATAATTTCTACAAATCTGAATTCGGTTGACATTATCTGGTTTAAAATGTCTTCAAGCCTATCAGAAGAAAAGCGGCCAACTTTTTCAATAACTATTTTTTCCAGATCAAGATCATTTTGGAGGGTGGCCATATACTGTTTCATCAAAACAGGAAACAATTCTTCGAGTTCTTTCAGAAATACACCTTTTACCTGCGAAATTGTTTTGTCTCCGATCAGCATACCCAGCATTGGTATTTCAGCAGTGAGTTTTTCCCTTAAAAAGGTATCTATATGTGTTTCGAGCAGCGGCAGTATCTTTTCAACATTTGCCGGGTCAGAAATTTTTTGTTCTATTTCTGCAAATGAGAGCAACTCATTGCTTACCAGCTTACCCAGTTTCATTGCAAATTGTTGCTGTCTTTTTGGAAAAATTCCCTGGAAAGTGATTCCCAAGATTTTTTTTGGTTCCCTCGGGTGAAAAAGCATTTTAATTGCTATCCAGTTCGTAAACCAACCTATAAATGCAGATATTACAGGAATGACAATAAACATCCAATTCATGAAAAGTGATAAGTTTATTTAAATAAAAAAACCCTGTTACTTGTTGCAACAAGGTTGATTTACAGGGGAGACCGATGGGTTTCGAACCCACGGCCTTCAGTGCCACAAACTGACGCTCTAACCAACTGAGCTACGATCTCCGTCTTGATTTAATGGACAAAAATAGAAAAAAATTTTTTTAAAAAAGAAAATTATCTAATCTCTTTTATAGTTATTATATTAGATGACCTGTACCTTCTGATGCTACTTTAGAAAATGTTGGCGGCAATTAATGCAACGGTTTCAGTCTATTGAATGTCAGACAATGAAAGCTGTTCTATGAAACTTCTATATTTTTTATTAGCCATATTGTCCTTAACTACCATTTCCTGCAAAAAGACAAATGACAATCCGAAATCTAAAACAGATTATATACCTATAAATGCTGCAAACACACCTCGGAATGTTACCCAGGGACAACCGATATTTTCTCGTGTTAATTGTGGCTCTTATGACCATTTCGCTGATATCAAGTTTTTAAATTTTGAAGTCAAAGAAGGCTTACCAAGACAATTAGAAATCAGAGCGAAAGCTTTTTATGATAATATTCAGTATGGAATTTCACTTCCAGTAGTTTCAACATTTGATACAACCCTTACACTACAAACACCTATGACTGGACAGTATATTTTAAAGTTTTATAGTTTCAATAAATTCATTGAAGCAGATACCGTAGAGGTTAACTAAACAGCCGCTAACAGTGTGTGTTTGCAATATGTCGGCGGACAGAACTCAGTTGAACAGTAGTTTTTCAATTAAGCTTTATATCTTTAATAGGGTGACAGTAATTCTTCTATGATGAGTTTCCGCTGCACCGGTTAAGATGTTTTTTTTTAGCCCTTTAATATTTTTTCGTTTCGTTTATTGCATAGTAATATCATTTAGTAATACGTGATAATTTGAAAAGCACACTTCTATAAACAGACGTCATAGTTGCTTTCGCAACCAGAAGCTGCATGGTCTCTTTCAATTTTTAATAAAGTGTACCTGTATCCTATTTTGCTAACAGACAGGAGGTTTTAATTCACCCGCTGCAATTACCGTCTAAAGGTGGGTACACATGAAAAAGAAGCTCTTCTATTATTTCAGTATTAAGTTAACTTTATCAGTGCCGGCCTAAACAGAGCAAAGCAATGCTGGCAAGCAACTTTGCAAGGGATAAGCCGGCTTCGACGGAGTTTTCCATTGAATGGGGCGAAAGCCCCTTTTCATTTTTAAATGGATAACTCTGGAGAATAGATGCCTTAAAAAACGCACGGCAACTTACCCGCTTATAACGCCTTCTACATATTTTTTCTGCTCTTTAAGCACAAATCGTATTCTTGCCAGCAGGTGCTTGGCTACTCTTACAATTGCCTTGTTTTTATGCATCCTTTTGCAGTAGTCCTTGTATATCATAAGCATTGCGGGATCCTGCCTTATGACCACCCAACTGCTTTCAATAAGTGCCTTACGCAATCTTTTATTAAATCTATGTGTTATACCCATATTCCTTTTCGTATCCCCGCTATCGTCTGTATCAGGTATAAAACCCACATAACTGCAAAGCCGGTCAAAGGTTTTGAAGCGGTTGATGTTCTGCAACTCAAATAGAATAATTGCTGCATTTATTTCACCAATGCCTGGTATGCTTACAATCAGCTCCATATTTTTCTTGTAAGGCTCTTGCCGGTAAAGTTGTCTGATGGGTTTAATAACCTGTAAGAGCAGCTTCCTTTTTTGCAAATAGTCGGTAAGCATGATTTGTAAAGCAGTTTTCAGCTGTGCATTATTATTACAATCATGCGCTTCCAACTTCTCAATAAACCTTCTGCTCCAATACTTGCCTACATCCTCCTTTTGAGGTGCAGCAAGAGCATGAAAATAGAGGAACTGACATATTCTTGCTTTCATTCTTGTGCTGTCAGTTATTTGCTGTTCCCTGGTTCTTACAAGGCTTCGGCCATACTCCCAATCAATGGAAGGGATATAAATTCCTACGTCTTTCTTTTTTATCTCTTCGCTTATTTTGCGTGCACCACGCTTATCATTTTTTTGCCGCTTATCTTTATTCCCTTTAGGAATATCAGCCGCATTCAAAACAACACATTGAATACCTAAAGATGTAAGGCTGCGTTGAATGTAAAAACCACAAAAGCCAGCTTCGTACCCAACTTTATAAGTGGCACCAGGATAGTTTTTCTTCAGGAAATTGGAAAGAGTGACCGGGTCGGGATTTTGTGAAAAATCGCGAAGTTCCATGTCATCATCGCCTAGATTAATGCGCCAGTTTTTCAGATGTACATCAACCCCGCAATAAATGTTAGTGCCGGTAAAATCTAATTGATTAAGTTTGTTCATGGTTTCTGTTTGAGTGGTGAAAGAAGATTTTTGCACCATTAAATTTAACCATTTGAGCAGAAACCTTTTCATAAACTCATACATAAGACCTATTGCCACATCGCAAACACTTCAACGATTTTCGCAATCACCTAATTATACCAGCCTTTTACTATTTTGACTCAAAGAAAAGCCTTAATCTTATCTTATCAGCACCGTGGCTCCTTGTAAAGAAAACGGCTGACTGGTATCAGTATTAATATATTTAAGAGTCCACACATAAGTGCCTGTTTGTTGTTTAATACCTTTAAATGTGCCATCCCATTTTCTCAAAAAATCTGTTGTTTCAAACACTAACTGACCAAAGCGATTGTAAACTTTAAAGACTAAATTTTTTGCTTTATAAGCATTAATGGGATAGAGGTAGTCATTGATACCATCATTGTTAGGCGTAAAAGCTGTCGCTACAGCTATATAACAGGTATATAATATTTTTACCTGCCGGTAAGCTGTGTCTAAACAGTTATGGTCGTTTCTGACCACCAACATGACAGGATAATTATTATCAGCCGTAGTATTCCGGTATACCTGTACGGGCGGATCCTTAACTGTGCTCGTGTTACCATTGCCAAAGTTCCAGTCCCATGCTACAACCTTTCCGATGCTTGAGTCTTTGAAGGTTGCTGCATCTTGAGGGCATAAAGAAGCGGGTGCTGTAAAGTTTGCTTTTAATTCATTATCAAGACTAAAAATAGCTTCTGAAGAATCTGAGCAGGTTCCATTCGATATATGCAGCTTTACATGTTGTTCTCCATAACCAGGGAAAACATAAACCGGGTTTTGTTGGTTTGAAGAAGCACTATTGCTAAATTGCCAATTCCATTGAGTAACCTCATTATCGCCATTATGCAAAAAAGATCCCGTATCAGCTTTACAACCATAACTTATCGTATAATTAAAATTTGCAGATACCGTATCTTTTGTAGCGAAGTTTACAGTGGAACCGGCAGGTGTTTCGAGGGAGCACTCATTAGTAATTGTATTGCCATCACTTCCTTTTGTTAAGGTAACCTGGTATGTTTCCTGAACATATATTGGGGCTGATAATTTTAGTTTTATTATAGTACCCGCATTATCGCTGCAGACTGTACTTGCGCCTGTAATGACTGCAGAAGGTGAACCAGTGATAATAAAATCGCTTCCATCTGCTGCTACAGAGTTACACAATATAGGGTTACTGAAAATTAGATTCAGTTCATCAGGTGCACAAGCAGGAGGGGTTATGCTGTCAAAAGCAGCAGGTTGTGAAGGAATAACGGTGAAAGACAGGCTATCTCCCACCGGAATAGCCGCATCACAATTATCAAGCAGTGAATTGGCATCACTGCCGTTTACAATACTGATGGTATAGTTACCAGGCGCTAAGGGGCTGCTTAAAGTAAGAATGAGAGAGTCCATGTCAAAGCCTGTAGTACAGCTTACTGCTGAAGCTCCATTAACTGATACTGAAGGATCAGAAATGGTAAAATCACTTCCGTTAGCAGCAAGACTGCGACATTTCATTCTCTTGTTGAGCTTTATACTTATTCGCTGGCCATCACATGAAGACGTTGCAAGTTGCAGCCCCGGCGGGGTGGTATCTGTTATGCTTGTTGTGCCGCCATTAAACGCTAATGAATAACCACTTTGCGAATCTGTAAAATGACTAACCAGCAACAGGTAATCATGTCCTTGCTGCAGTTGAGGCATTTCGCTGAAAAGAGGAACACCACCTCCCTCGCAAAGTTGTAAAGATTTGCCGATAGAAGAAGCTCCGGTTTTACCTGACTCTCCTGACCAGTTACAAGCTGCAAACAGTTGTGAATTGGTATATATTTCATCAGGATTATGACCGGTAATATCAAATAGTTGCCAGTCATAATCATCATCGAGGTTATTTGGCGTAATTACAAAACCAAGTGTGCCGGGTGCAAAACAGGTAAACTTATACCAATAAGGGTTTTTATCCTTAAAAAGTCCCGCTGCGTTTGTACAAGGCGTGGGTATTGTACGATCTCCGCAAATAGCTACGGTAGTTTGTGCAAATGCCGACGAACCACAAACCGGGAATGCCGTACCCGGATTTTGTCCAAGGTTTGAACAAACCTGGGCCTGTGCAATCGAAGAACAAAACAAAAGTAAAAGCAGCAGTAAATTCCTGGTTGACATTTGGTAAAGATAAAAGATTAAAACCTGTGCAACCAACAGCTAACTATAACCCTGCTTATGTTTCTCTAAATACAACCTGAGAAAAGCAAGGTTTGCGGAACAAACGAAATGTGACGCACGAGAATTCGATTAAAAACAAATACCTGATGAATTGAATTGCAATAAATTCGGTTACCTGCCTTTACTGCTTTGTTATGTTTAAAACTTGAGCTAAAAATATTTTTTCTTTAAACTGCGGATGTTTTTAAAAAAATTTCAGGCAGGAGAAAAATACGGTATTAAATTGGAAGATTAAACACTACAAGCACTGCAGCCAAAAGAAAATTTGCAATAGATAATACAATAGCCAGTTAAAAGCTTTTTCAATGTAGTTTTATATTTTAGATGAGAGTTAGATATACTATGCACCTTTGAACACGGAAAATCAAAGAAATAAAATAAGATGGACAGCTTAATAGAAGATAAAATGTTGAATGGAGCGTCGCAACAAAAGATAAATGGTTATTCAACTGCCGGTAACAAAAAACAATAAATTATTGAACATCGTTTTAGATTTTTTGGGACAGAAAAGTTTTTTTAAGTTCCGGCATTAGTACCATCTTTAGATCGTCGGGCTGTCCTGTCATGACTCTTTTCAGGATTGTTTCATTGTCGCATTCCGGTTAGCTATCGGAGCGTTCATCTGTAGTATCTCTATTAACTTTTATAAATTAAAATTAAAAACTAACAATTATAATACAAACACAATGTTTGATTTTCTTAAAAACCGTCCGCAGGATATAAAAGGAATTCGGGGAGCGCTGCTTCAGTTTATGAAAGACCAGTTGCAGAAAGCTGAGGGCGGGGAAGGAAATAATATCAGGGCATTGTACCTGTATATCACATGCAGGCCGGAAGATAAGCATTTGTATGAAGGAGCCCTTTATGCAGATGAAGAAAATCGTTTTAAAGATGAAGAAGTGCAAAAGATAGCTGATGACTTTGCAATTGATCTTCCTGCAACATGGACATTACAAATTTCATTTGTTGATGCAGCGCCACCAGAAGCCATTAAAGCTCAGGATGTCGGCGCGGCATTGTTTATCTCAACAAAGAAAAAACCAAAAATACATGCTGCTTCAACAGCTTATATCAAAGTTTTGAATGGTGAAGCAGAGAAACCCATTTATACTATCACTTCCAAAAGTGGTAAAATAAATATTGGCCGCGAAAGAAAAGCACAGACCGCAGAGGGCTTTTACAGGGAGAATTATATCGCTTTTCCAGGTGCAAGCAGGCACGAAAGCAACAGGTCGGTTAGCCGGGAACATGCACATATAGAATGGGATGCAGAAGCAGGAGCTTTTTATATTTTTGCAGATGAAGGCGGAATACCGCCGCATAATAAAATGAAAGTGAGAACGGAAGGAGGAACTCCTGTAAAATTGCAGACGACACAAATCGGACACCGTTTGCAGGAAGGTGACCAGGTTATTTTAGGGGAATCTGCGTTACTCGAGTTCAGGACCCAAAACCCCTAAAGGGGTTTAACCAACAAGATGGTCATGTCGTTTTTTTGTTACTTATAAAGTGTGCGCACTAACATGTCTAATAAAAATTTAAAAAGAATAGTGTTTAGGTCCTCCCTCCGGGGAAAATTTAGGAGGGTTTTTCATGGCTAAGGTTTTTACGATAACACAAGGATTAGAGAATATGGGCGCTATGAAAACGGGCGGACAGGGTTCTGTGTACAAAGGCCGGCGAATTGGAGAAATCATCACTGCTGTAAAGTTGCTGCCAACACCTATCTATAACGAAAGCGAGGATGACAAGAATTTCAGGGATTTTAAAAATGAGGTGCAAAAACTAAAAAAAGTCAATGAAAAACCTAATCCCAATGTAGTAAAGATTTTAAGCTCAGGTCTTTCAGAAACAGGCAATTTTCCTTTCATTGAAATGGAATACATCGAAGGCCCTGACCTGGAAGAATTATTAAAGCCGCCTCATGATCCTGTTTTTACTGTAAAAGAAGTAATAAAAGTTGCAGAACAATTATCAAATGCATTAGCACATTGTCACAGCCTTGGCGTGAAACACGGAGATATAAAAAGCAATAATGTTAAGTTTAATATTCATACAGGTAATTATGTGTTATTGGATTTTGGTCTTGCTATAATGTCTGATGAGCAACGGCGTACGAGTTTGCGTCATGCAGGTGCTGTAGAGTTTATGGCTCCCGAACAAAATGAAGGGCAAATGCTTTTTCAAACAGATGTTTACAGTTTTGGAATTATACTATTTGAATTGCTTACAGGCAGAGTCCCATTTCCTTTGCAGGATAAAGGAGAAACAGCCAGGAATGCTGTGCGGTTAGCGCATATGGAAACATTGCCACCAGATGTTATTTCATTACGTAAAGAAGCCTTGCCTCCCACTTGGTTGCAGGAAAGAAGACCGGGGGAAATGAATATACCGGAATGGCTTGTAACTACTATTTATAAATGCCTGAATAAAAAACCTCAAAATCGGTTTGCTAATGGTATAGAGTTAAATGAGTTTATTACTCAAAATAGTACACATGCTTTACATTCTGATGCATCAGTAGAACAACAGACAGCTTTGATACTACATGAAAAGCAGCAACTGCAACAACAGCTTTTACAATACAAGGAACAATTGAATGTAAAAGAAAGGGAATTTGAAGAACTGAAAACGACAGTGAAACCCAAAGACACAGAAGTACAACTTTTAGAAGAAAGAGCTAATCTAAATTCCTTTGCAGAAGAAGGTGTTGCCAAATCATCTTTTATTGCCGTACTTTTTCTTGCGATTGTAATGGCAGGATTTTCAGCTTATTCTTATTTTAAAAACAATAGGCAGAATGACCAATTTGTTTCCAACTCTATAAAAAACAAGGTAAATCCCGGTAAGACTTACCCTGTAAAGAAAATAAACACCCAGAAGAAAAAAGCACCGGCATTAAATAAGAGAAATACTGCGGATACGGGGGCTTCATATAACAAATCAAAAAATTCTATAAAAAAGCAGAATAAACAACCGGTTGCAGATAAAAATGAAAATGCGAATAATAACACCCCTTCTCAGAAGTCAAATAAATTACCCGGCAGATATACGGTAATATCAAAAGCCTACTTTTATAATACCCCTGATGAGAACACCCGACGCGAAGCATTTATTAATCACTGGAACAATGCTATTCTAACTCCATCAGATGATATGAATGGTTTTATCTATATTGTTTATACAAATGCAAACGGGCAAACTTCAAGAGGTTGGTTGAGAAAAAAAGATCTTAAGCCGGCAGATTAAATAAAACCAATTAATGTTTCCTCAGGATAATTAATTAATTATCTTTTATAGAAATTGCATCCGTTTTTCTTAGCAGTTTAAAGTTTATTTTGATACCAGCTTTTGTTTTCATAGCAGCATTGTTGCGTCGCATTTCGTTCATCCGCATATCATTGTGCATCTTTTGGCTTCATTACCAAATTCTTAATAAAAATTTTAAACAGCTTCTTAGTGAATTGTTTAAGTTTACTATCGAAAGCAGCAAAATAAACAGGTCAGATGGCTAAGGTATTTACAATTACACAAGGATTAGAGAATATGGGCGCTATGAAAACGGGCGGCCAGGGCTCTGTGTATAAAGGCCGGCGAATTGGAGAAATCATCACTGCTGTAAAGTTGCTGCCAACACCTATCTATAACGAAAGCGAGGATGACAAGAATTTCAGGGATTTTAAAAATGAGGTGCAAAAACTAAAAAAAGTCAATGAAAAACCTAATCCCAATGTAGTAAAGATTTTAAGCTCAGGTCTTTCAGAAACAGGCAATTTTCCTTTTATTGAAATGGAATACATCGAAGGCCCTGACCTGGAAGAATTATTAAAGCCGCCTCATGATCCTGTTTTTACTGTAAAAGAAGTAATAAAAGTAGCAGAACAATTATCAAATGCATTAGCACATTGTCACAGCCTCGGCGTGAAACACGGAGATATAAAAAGCAATAATGTTAAGTTTAATATTCATACAGGTAATTATGTGTTATTGGACTTTGGTCTTGCAATAATGTCTGATGAGCAACGGCGTACGAGTTTACGTCATGCAGGTGCTGTAGAGTTTATGGCTCCTGAACAAAATGAAGGGCAAATGCTTTTTCAAACAGATGTTTACAGTTTTGGAGTCATACTATTTGAATTGCTTGCAGGCAGAGTACCATTTCCTTTGCAGGATAAAGGAGAAACAGCCAGAAATGCTGTGCGGTTAGCACATATGGAAACATTGCCACCAGATGTTATTTCATTACGTAAAGAAGCCTTGCCTCCCACCTGGACCGAAGATAAAAGAGCGAGAGAAATGAATATACCGGAATGGCTCGTAACTACCATTTATAAATGCCTGAGAAAAAAACCTGAAAACCGGGTTGCAAATGGTATCGGGTTGCATGAGTACATAATATATAATAGTATTCAGGCCTCCGCGCAAAAACATTCGCAAGATGTGAACGTTGTTAAAGATGATGCTCAAAAACTGCTGAGGGAAAAAGAGCAACTGCAGCAACAGGTATTACAATATAAGCAGCAGATAAGTATGAAGGAAAAGGAAATTGAGGAGCTTAAATCCATTCTTAATAAAGATGAGGAAACAGAATATGTACACAGCAAAACTAAAATAGATTTATCTGCACCTCAAAAAAAGGGAGTTTCTAAAACCGCTTTTGCTTTATTAGTTCTTCTTACAATTGGCCTTGCTTCGTTTTCGGCCTATAATTTATTTAAAAATAACAATACCGGGACACGTCACTTATCAGGCACTAATACAAATTCTTCAGATACAACAGTTGCCAATGAAGCACCTGTAAAAAAAGTTCCTGAAAAGAAAGAAAATCCTCCAGCCAGGAAAGAAATACAAACAGCACCTATTGATAGTGCGAATGACTCTACAGGCAATTTAACTCCGATGCTGCCAACCGGTAATGCGAAAGAGAATGCACCAAAAGATGCTCAACAGGTAAAAGAGCAGGAACCTGCAGAAGTTCCGGCAAAAACCACTCGTCAATATATGGTAACATCAAAAGCATATTTCTACAATACCCCTGAGGAAAGTACACGGCGAAATGCCTTTGTTGTTCCTTCAATTAATGCCATCGTCAATGCATTAGATGAGCAAAACGATTTTATTTATGTCGTATTTACGAATCAACTTGGTCAAAGCTCTAAAGGATGGTTGCGCAAAAAAGATCTTCAGTTATTAAATGAATAAACTTTTTTTCTAAGAAGGCTGAAAGCCAAAAAAGAAGCGCAAAGAATTTCACTAACTTTATGTCTTCGCGTCTTTGTGCTCAATTTTTTATTGTGGAGGAAATTTCTTATAAATCGTTCCTCGATGCAATATTGTAATACAAACAACTTGAGGGTCGATATATTTTATACCAATACGCCACTCACCAACACGTGTACGATAGTAATTTTCACCATTCTTTTGGCCTTCCATTTTTATATAATCGAGACCGCTGTTTTATAGTGATGTCGAAGATTTCAATTTATCAATAACAGCATCAGAAGCTACAAAAACCGGTTTAGGAGCTTTTTTCAAGTCCTTTAAATAGCTTTTCTTGATAATTTCTTCCACGATGATGTCTCTTTCTTATATTCTTCATAAGATAATTCTTCATCATTTTTTCTGCTGCGCATAAGTTCAATCATCAAATAATTTTCTACTTCCTCATTACTTATTACTTGCAGTAATTTTTCCACTTCATCAACTGACCAGTTTCCACGCTGTTTTTTAAGGGAAAAATTTGCAGGTTTTAAACCAATCTTTTTTGCAATAAAATCACTTCTATAACCACTAACTTCAATTAATTGAGGTATATGCTTTACAAGAGCTTGATAGTTTTTTACAATCTCAAGTGGCATTATTTATATTTTAATTTAAAATTTATAAATTATAATACAAATTTATGTGTCTTTTCTATTCTTTGTAATATAAATTATAGAAAACAATGATGGAAATGAAATTTAGTAATTGCCATTACCGTTTTCTTCATCTAAATTACTGCAGCAAGAAATCAGAAAAATCTGACATCCGCAATGATAAATTTTAAACGCCTTTTTTAGTAAAATAAAATAAATAATGGCTAAGGTTTTTACAATAACAAAAGGATTGGAAAATTTGGGCGCTCTTAAAAGCGGTGGCCAGGGTTCGGTATATAAAGGACGACGGGTTGGTGAAATTATTACTGCTATAAAATTGCTGCCAACACCCATTCATAGTGAAAGTGCAGATGACAAAAATTTTACAGCGTTTCAAAATGAGGTTCAAAAGCTGAAAAAAGTAAACGAAGAACCTAACCCTAATGTAGTTAAAATACTTGGTTACGGTATAACTGACTCCGGCAATTTCCCTTTTATAGAAATGGAGTTTATAGAGGGTCCTGACCTGGAAGAATTATTAAAGCCACCTCATGATCCTGTTTTCACTATCAAGGAAGTGCTCAAAGTTGCAGATCACTTATCATGTGCTTTGGCACATTGTCATAAAATAGGTGTAAGGCACGGAGATATAAAAAGCAATAATGTAAAGTACAATGTAAGCACGGGCAATTATGTGCTGCTTGATTTTGGTCTGTCAGTAATGTCAGATGAGCAAAGACGTACAAGCATACGCCATGCTGGTGCTATTGAATTTATGGCGCCGGAACAAAATGAAGGTCAAATGTTTTTTCAGACAGATGTGTATAGCTTCGGAATTATACTATTTGAATTGTTGGCAGGAAAAGTACCGTTTCCATTAAATGATAAAGGTGAAACAGGAAGAAACAAAGTGATGCTTGCTCATATTGAAACCCTTCCGCCCGATGTTATGTCTTTGCGCAGGCAGGCACTGCCCGATAATTGGAGTGAGCAAAAGAAAAAAGAAGAAATGCAGGTGCCCGATTGGGTGACTAATATGATGTATAAATGCCTGGAGAAAAAGCCTGAAGATCGTTTTGCAAATGGAATTGACTTGCATAAATATATATGCGAGCATACTATTCAGAGGGCAAATACCAGCAGATCAGGTAGTGAAGCTATTAGTTTCTTAGAACACGAGAACAAAAGACTTCGGAGGGAAAAAGAGCAACTGCAGCAACAGCTATTGCAGTATCAGCAATCCCGGCAAACTTCAAATTCAATCAATTCAACCGGTTTTTCAGCTAATAGGAATAGCGGGGAATTTGGTACAAAAAAAAATCAGAATAGAGGTGATGTATCAAAAACTCCTTTTAAACGAATTCTAATTCTTACTGTATTTGTGTTAACAGCATTAAGTGCACTTGTATACCTTTTAACTAAAAATGAAAATGGTAATTTCTTATCACTCGAACAAAGAACTCCAATTGGCGAATACAAAGTGATTGCCGCTCGAGCTTATTTTTATAATGAAGCTAATAAAAATGCAAAAATAACTTCTTTTGCCATTCCGGGTAATGAAACTGTAAAAGCTTTTAGTGAGAAGAACGGGTTTCTTTATACAGAGATAACAAATCAAAAAGGCACTAAAAAGGGCTGGTTACGTAAGCAGGACTTAATGAAATCAGATGAATGGGCAAAAAGAAATAAAGTTTCTGAACCAGGAAATGAAAGGATAACCGGACAATTACAAAACGCCCGGTATTTCCTCAATAGCGGAAAGACCGTAGAAGCGCTTATAATATATAATACCCTCTCAAAGCAGGAAGTGCCGGAAGCAATGTATCAATACGGTAACCTTGCTTTACAAAATTTAAATATTAACTGCGCCGAAGCCTTTAACCTTGTAAAAAAAGCTGCGGCAAAAGGACATGTCCCTGCTAAAAGGGCACTTGGTTTTTTATACGCCTTTGCAGAAGATAAAAGTGCTCTTCAACAAAACAATTATTATGAGCGTTGCAGCTTTAGTAAAGATTTGAAAAAAGGATCTAAGCTCTTGATGGAGGCAACACTTGCAGGAGATACTGCAGCAAGCCACTTATTAGATGATCTGAATGCTGATAAGTAAATATCATCAAAAAGTTCTGTACCAGGTGATGTGATTTTTGATTCATGTAAGTACTGTTGCAATTACTTCATGCCGTCTTAATTATTTAGTTACTTTTAAAAACTATTTAAAAATACTTTTCGTATTTGTTCAATTAGTCGTTTGCCGAATGCCATGTTTATGATATTTCTTTAACCTTGCACCCGGATCATTCTTATGCCTAAGTTGGCTTAACGAGTAGCTGTGCGGCTATAGCAACTGCAATACAAAATATGTAAGGGAATGCAGCAAAAAAAATGCATAGGTTTATCCGCAGGATTTCTTTTATTTTTTCTGCTGCCTGTATCAGCGGTATTTGCTCATACAATTAATTATGCATTAGAAAAAGCACCCGCAGAACACGTGATATGGTTTTATCTTAAGTTAGGATACACACATATCTTGCCTGAAGGATTTGATCATATCCTGTTTGTGGTAAGTCTTTGTCTGCTGAGCAATAAGATGAAAGTAATTCTTTGGCAGGCAACCGCTTTTACGGTTGCTCATTCTATTACATTGGCATTAAGTATGAAGAGCATAGTTGTGGCACCGAGTGCAGTGGTAGAGCCAATAATTGCTTTGTCTATTTTATTTGTAGCTGTCGAAAACTTATTATTAACAGAGCTAAAACCCTGGCGTATTTTATTGGTGTTTATGTTTGGGCTAATACATGGAATGGGTTTCGCAAGCTCACTGAATGAAATAGGACTGCCGAGAAATAAATTTCTTATTTCTATTCTTTCCTTTAACATAGGCGTTGAATTAGGTCAAATCTCCATCATACTGGCTGTATTTTTACTTATTGTACGACCTTTTGGAAACAGGGTTAATTATAGAAAACAAGTTGTTTATCCTCTTTCTATAATCATTGCCCTGATCGCATTTTATTGGACGGTTCAGCGTGTTTTCTTTGTATAAATTAGTTAGGTTGTAGCTCAACTAATTTATAAAATGAATATGCATATTAGATACAATGCTATCAAAATTGTAAAAACTCTTGTTTACCATATTTATGATACAACTACTACCAGATATCCGGAACAATTTTACAATTTAAAATATCTTAAGAACCGCCGATAAAAGTTTCAGAAAGTTTAGTGAAAAACGTTTCACTAAACTTTTTTTGTAAATGAAAAGTCTAAAAAAGAGGTGTTAGATTGCAACGATTACAAAAGATTTTACCAACTATTATTGATACTTCAATCTTTATAAAAAGATATGAGCAGAATAAATTTTACCCTGCTGGTCTCATTTTATTTCCAAATACTTTGCATTCTATTATATTTTAACGATTTTATATTAAAATTGTCAGTTGATTGTATTTGAACATTAGAAAATATTTCATGAGGAAAGAAAATAGACGTCATAACCGAAAGACCATTGTCCGCAAACAATTCTATAGAAGCATTATCTATAATCATTGTAAGATCAAGGTTTTGCTTACCTGATAGCCGCGGTGCAGTATGCCTTGCGGCAAAGCCTTTTTCAAAATTGGCTTTTCCTGAATTTGTACAGTCGATGAAATAGTTATTGGCTGCTTTATCGAAACCAACAACCACTTTTTCACCCACTGCATTGGAAAAAGTAATTGCGAAGCTTTCTATTTTATCTGATGTAAACTGCAACCTTGCAGGATCTGATATTTTACCTGTTTTTTCCGTCAGATTATAATTTGCAGCATTAATATTTGACAAAGTAACAGGCTGTTGAGCAATCACGTCAAGTTCACTTACAGGTTTTGATGCGACCAGGAATTTGTCTCCAACTTTTTCGATGCTTAAATCTCTTGGCGCTGTCATAGCACTTCTCCACGGATGAGTAGGAACCAGGTTTGCATATTGCCAATTACTCATCCAGCCCAGGAAAATTTTTCTGTCGCCGGTGTTTGACCAGGTGATGCCTGCATACTCATCAGGTCCATAATCGAGCCACCTTGTATCAGTTTGATAAGGCGTAAATTTATTGCCATCGAACTGACCTGTAAAATACTGTGTAGCGGAACCACCATTGGGACCACCGGGATTAATGTTTACTATAAGTATCCAAATCTTTTGCCCATTATAATCTAAAGGAAACAAATCAGGACATTCCCACACACCGCCATGAGCGCCAAACTCTTTACCAATTTCACTTTCTTTTGTCCAGTTTTTAAGATCGGGAGATGAGTAAAAAGTAATATGATCCAACGTGGCTAAGGTCATGATCCATTTTTTACCGGCTTCAAACCACATAACCTTGGGATCACGAAAGTCTCTGATGCCCGGATTTTTTACCACTGGATTGTCAGCATATTTTGTCCAGGTCTCACCTTCATCAAGGCTATAAGCGATGCTTTGGTTTTCAACGTCAATCCGTTTTTCTTTTTCACGCTTTGGATCGTGATGTGTAAAAATTGCTACTAAGGGTGTCTTACCATCTTTGCCAAAACCTGAAGTGTTGTTTACATCAGCTACAGCGCTTCCCGAAAAAATATAACCAAGCGTATCAGGATACAGCGCAATTGGCTGATGCTGCCAATGAACTAAATCTTTACTTATAGCATGTCCCCAGTGCATAGGTCCCCAAACGGTACTATCGGGGTAATGCTGGTAAAACAAATGGTACGTACCGTTATAGTATAACATACCATTGGGATCGTTCATCCAACCTATTTTGGGAGAAAAATGGATTTGAGGACGGTGAGGTTCTTGGTATAATCCAACTTGTGTAGTTTGTGTTCCAACTTGTGCAGTCTGCTTTTTTACAGAGCTGCAGGCAGCAAGAAAAGTGATTGCAATAAGTAATCTTACTTTAGTCATCATTCAATTATTTTAAAGATTATTGACGATTATGCTACCCTTTATTATGATTAAATAAAATTGTTAGAAACTGAATAATACCCCGCGACGGCTATATAAAGATTCATACAATCATAAATAATTATGTTTAGAGTATGTTTTATTCCTGATTCTTTTTTGAATTTTCGCAAACCGTTTTCCTCCTGTTTCAGCAATAAGTTTCCATACAAAAGCAAATGCGGACAGCATTATAAGTTTATTGTTTGACTAACCTTTTCTCAAGATCTTCAAGCGACACGCCTTTTGTTTCCGGAACTTTCTTTAATACCCAAATAAGTTGCAGGGCCATCATAAAGGCAAAGAAGGCAAAAATGGGCCAGGGGTTATCTTTAAATATTCCATTCTGCGCATCCAAAAAAACAGGTGTCAGCAATGTTATCAAGGCTGCAAAAATCCAGTGTATGCTTGCGCCGAACGATTGACCTATTGCCCGTACTTTGTTTGGAAATATTTCGGATATAAACACCCAGATCACTGCCCCCTGACCTATAGCATGCGCTGCAATAAACAGCAATAAGAATGTCATGAGGAAACCAGGCCCGGCATGAGTGTAAAAAGACCAGGCTACCATACCCAAGCTAAGAATATAGCCCAGCGAACCAATAAGCAGCAACGTTTTCCGGCCAATACGGTCAATAAGGTATAAACCAACGAATGTAAAAACAAGGTTGGTTCCTCCGATGGCGATCGAATTGGCTAACGATTCTTTAGAAGCCAGCCCGGCCCGTTCTAAAATTTCGGGAGCGTAGTATAGAATAAAATTGATGCCCGACAATTGATTAAAAAACGCAACGAAGAAGGCCAGCCACATAACGCGCCCATATTTAGCGCCGAAAATGTTCGATGTCTGCGTTGATGCCGTTTCGTGCTTATAGCTTTCAATAATAGAGGAGACTTCCGCATCCACATTGCCAACACCTAATTTTGACATGACCTTTTTTGCAGTGCCGGTATCGTTCTTGTTCGTTATCAGCCAGCGCGGACTTTCGGGAATACCAACCACCAGAATAGAATAAATGAAGGAAGGCACGGCCAGTGCGCCCAGCATCCATCGCCAGTCGTTGGCGCCGCCAACGCCTTTTAAGAAATAATTTGAGAGAAAGGCAACCAATATACCAAATACTATATTGAACTGGTACAAGGCACCCAAACGGCCGCGGGTGGCCGGAGTGGAAATTTCAGAAATATAGGTAGGCGCAGCAACGGATGATACACCGATACCCAAACCGCCGATGAAACGAAAAAACGAAAAGGTATAGGGACCAGGTGCAAGTGCCGTGCCCAATGCTGAAATGCTGAAAAGGAGTCCGATCCATATTAATACTTTTTTTCTGCCATACGTCTGCGTGGGAATGCCACCGAATATGGCACCGATAACCGTTCCCCACAGCGCCATAGACATGATAAAGAAACCGTGAAACCACGGCGACGTATGCCAGAGCTCTTTTATAGGCAGGTTGGCGCCGGAAATAACAACAGTGTCAAATCCAAAAATAAAACCGGCCAGTGCGGCGGTCAGCGAAATACGGAGAATGTATCCGGAAGCTGATTTTACCGTATTTTTTTCGATTGCTGTCTCGCCGGCTTTTGAAGTTTCTACATACATAAGTTTAGTTTAAAAGAGCGTTTCATTATAAATAAAAATAATATCTTTTATCCGCATTATTTATTTAAATGGTAAATGTGGTACAACAGTTTTTTTTCATTGAATACTGCAATTTTTGAAGAACGGGATTTCTTTTGTGAATGTTTGAATGATTTCTTCAAATAATTAAATTAAATGTAAAGCTTCTTTGCTTATCACTTGTAGTCAGTGCATATTGTCCTTGTATTTTTTCTTGTATAAACTCTCTTTTCAAGAAAATTCCCTCCCAAGATTCAAAGTAAATTAAAAAGCACTTCGCCTGCAATTATTCTTATTTCTTTAAGTTTAAATTTAATCTATCTGATTGTTGATATTAGTTCCCTTCCTTTTTTATCTTCTCCTGATTTTTTTGCAATCAGACACTATAGATCAAAGTCTAAAAGAACAATAACTGTAATCAGGCTCATCCCATAGCAAGCCTGATTACAGGTTGCTTTGCATCAATTAATTCTAATAGCCCGGGTTTTGTTTGTACAAGCCATTAGTAAAAGTAATTTCTGATTGCGGAATGGGCAGGTATTCATCTCTCCCTGCAGTAAATTTAGCAGTTGCTAAAAAAGTCCTTCTGGTTTTTTCAACAGCTATGTAGGCATTTAAAACAGGTTCAGCAATCCCCCATCTTACCAAATCAAAAAAACGTGGTCCTTCAGTTGCAAATTCCAGGCGTCTTTCCCATTGCAAAGTTTTACGTGCGTATTCCTGAGACCAACCAGCAGCAGGATATTCTTTGACATTGTAATTTGAAGGAAAAGTGCCATCCGCTTTCTTAAGTCTTCCGGTGCTTGCAGCCGCTCTTGCTCTGATTAATTAATGGTAAAGCATTTGCCTGTTGACCTAATTCGATATACGCTTCTGCCTGCATTAACAAAACATCATCATACCTTATAATATCATAATTTCTTGCAGTGCCCATAAATGGCCCAAGCTTAAAATAAGACCCACTGGAGGCCAATTGCTGAAACCGCATAGTATGAAAATTACCATATACACCCGGATCGCGTACCCAACTATTGCTATAAGGCGCAGTTGGATCGTATTTATAAGGATGCCCCTTGATGCCAACGGTATGATCGATACGCGGATCGACAGTAACAGGCAGGAGTAAGATCAACAGAGTCTGTTAATACAACATCATTGAACGTATTAAATTTTGGCAGGCCGTTAGGGTCTGTCGAGAAAGCATTCACGAGGTTCTGACTGGCAGCATGAAAGCCACAGCAACCATATTGCGGTGCACCATGAGGATAATTTAATCCGTCTTCATAGCTTAATCGACCAGCAGTAGTAGCATCATTTATAGTAAACTGAATAGCAAAAATAGCTTCTGGCCCATTTTCAGTTTCAGGCAAAAAATTATCTGCAATATCAGCACTTAAATGATATTTTCCGGATGAAATAACAGCCTGGGTCAATGTAACAACTTCCTGCAATCTTGACTGATTGATATTGGTTACTTTGTGATTAGCATCCTGTTCGTATGCCTGGTACAATCTTAATTTTGCCAGGTAGGCCTGAGCGGCAAATTTATTAGCTCTTCCAATCTCAGTCGGAGTTTCAGGCAAATTGTCAATGGCAAATTGAAAATCTTCAGCAATTTTATTCCATGAATCCTCATTGCTCAAATCATTTGAAACTTTCAGAATATCCTCTCTGGTAGCATTTTCATCAAAAATCGGAATGTTCTTATACAATCTTTTCATAGTAAAATAACTATGCGCTCTCAGAAACCGTAATTCAGCCAGACGTTGCTTTTTTTGAGGAAACGCAGTCTCATCTAAGGAGTTCACTGCACGCAAGGCCACATTAGCTCTTGAAATAGATTTAAAAAGATTTTGCCACGTACGGGTAACAAAGGCTCCCATGGTTGGCTGAACCAAATTATAATGTTCCAGAGCATCCACTTCACCAACATCACCTGTACCACCACCACCTTTGTAAGCATCATCGGAGCGCACACTTCCGTATGCCCAATTGCTATAGATGGGTCCCACCATATCTCCATTGCCAATAGCAGCATAGGCCGCCGTGACTAAACCTTCAACGGCAGCAGGTGATGTTAAATCTGTAGAGGAGAGTACTCCGGTTGGTTTATAGTCCAGTGCTTTTTTACATGAACTAAAACATAGTAGTCCGGATGCTAAAAAGCAGCTATAAATAAATTTTTCATTGTGATTTTAATTTTTTAATTTTTTAAAATGATGCGTTGATGCCAAAAGTGTATGTTTTTGGTATTGGTACAGGATCAAGATCTATTCTTTCAGGATCAGGGCTTTGATAGCTTTTACTTTTGAACCAGAATAAGTTTTCAGCCATAGCAAAAAACCTTAATCTTGAAAAGACAGCCTTTGGTGTAATACCATATCCAAGTTGAATATTACGCATTTTGAAATAGGAGGTACTAACCATAAAGTAGTCAGAAGTACGACCCTCATTATTATTGTCTTTAAGCGTTAATGCGGGAGTATTGGTATTAGTATGTTGTGGTGTCCAGCCATTGAATACACCCGGTCCTACATTTTCCCTGCTTCTCATCAGGTTGTTGAACAGTGTATATACGTCAAAGCCTTTTCTGCCTGCCACGCCTGATCCAAATAAAGACAAATCAAATTTTTTTAAGTCAGATCGACCCTTGCACCATATTCTAATTTAGGAAGTGTAGTACCAATCCAGGTCCTGTCAAGATCATCAATCTTGCCATCATTGTTGATATCAACATAACGAATTCTGCCAGGACCGGCGCCAATTTGTGTGGGAGCTTTATCCACTTCGGTCTGGGATTGGAAAAGACCACTTGTTTTATAACCGAAAATGTCAAACTGAGAATGACCGATGATGGTATTTACCAGGTTACCGGCATAAGCGGGACGTACATTTTCGGGCAGCTCTGTTATTTTGTCTCTAAAATGGGCGAGGTTAAGCTTCACATCATATTTAAAATCTCCTATTCTTTCGCCCTGATAACCCAATACAAATTCCCAGCCTTTATTACTTTTTGAAGCACCATTTACTGTTTTAGTTTGTCCTTCACCCAAAGCTGATGCTACAGGTGGGGTAATTAATATACCTGTGGTTTTTCTTGTGAAATGATCGAACGATCCGTAAATTTTACTGCGTAAAATCGAGAAATCAATACCTATATTTATTTCATCCGTAGTTTCCCATTTCAAATCAGGGTTAGCGGCCTGTGTCTGAACAAAGCCCGAAGGCAAGGTTCCTGTATTTGCACCGGATAAAGAGTAAGCGGTTCCTACATTGTAATACTGTTCAAAAAAACCACCTGTAAGTTGTGCCTGGGTGGTTCCATACCTAGTATCAAATAGACCGAAACGTGACAAGTCACCAATTTGTTGATTTCCAACACGACCTATACCAGCTCTAAGCTTTAATTCAGAGAAAACAGTATTATTCTTCATAAATCCTTCTTTGTCAATTTTCCATCCTATAGAAGCAGCAGGAAAAACACCATATTGGTTATTCGCTCCAAAACGTGATGAACCATCACGGCGAACAGTAACCGCAGCGAGGTATTTATCGGCATAATTATAATCAACGCGTCCAAACTGTGAAAACAACCTGTTTCCTGTTGATCCTCCTGTTACGTTTGTATTTCCGGTACCGGCATTAAGTGTTAAATATTCTTCCGTTTGAAGTGCGTAACCTTCCTTCCTGGTCGTCTGGAAGTTCAGGTCAGTCTTAATGTATTCTGTACCCAACAAAAATTTGAAACTATTATCTTCATTCAGGTTCCAATTGTATCGAAGCGTATTGGAAAATGTGAGGCTTAAGTAATGGTTTTGATCAAAAAATAAGCTATTGGTGGTTCGCCTTAATGCACCTTCTTCAAAAGTTGGCGAAATAGTTTTGTTTAAATAATAAGCGTTGTCTGCACCAATGTTGGATTTAAAAAATAAATTTTTAATTGGTTGAATTTCTAAAAAAAGATTTCCAAATGAGCTTAAACGATTAGAATTATTCCATTTGTTAATATCCTGCATATGCAAAGGATTATTTCTATCAGAATATCCCCCGCCTAATTCTCCTGTATAAGTAACTCCATCTTTTTTATAAACAGGGATCGTAGGTGCTAAAGTAACAGCCAAATTAGTGGTGGCAGCTCCCCCCAAATCTCTTGCAGTCAATCTTTCATTTGAGTTAGCCACATTAAAATTAAGACCGAATACAACCTTATCGTTAAAAGAACGCGTTATTGCATTAATGCCACCACTCAAACGATTGTAACCTGTAAACCTCAGCATACCTGTATTCTTTATGTATCCTAAGTTTATTTCTAATGACGAGTTTTTATTACCAGCTGAAACTGTTAAACTATTATTTGTTACGAGACCCGTTTTATACATTACCGATTGCCAGTCTGTGTTGCCAACAGGTGTACTGGAATCGCCACCAACAAAAGGTTTCGATGTCACTGAATTTAAGACTGGATTATTATAATCTTTGTTCCAATCGAAATTGTAAATTTCTCCATAACCGGCTGCCGGATCTTGTTGATCATTAACAGATGCTTGCCATAGTGCTTTACCTCTGTCTATAGAGTTTAGCATTTTGAACCTCATTGATTTTTCTGACTGCGCGGAAAGACTGCTATTAAATTGAAATTGAACTTTGCCATTAGTGTTGCCACCATTTCTTGTAGTAACGATAATAACACCATTTGAAGCGCGGGCGCCATATATAGACTCAGCAGAAGCATCTTTTAAAACCTGAACTGAAGCAATATTTGCCGGGTTTATGTTTTGAAATACCTCCGGTCTTGTAGTCGGAATCCCGTCTATCACGTAAAGAGGATCATTATTTCCCAATGTATTGGCGCCACGGATCAATATTCTGCCGGTAGCCCCATTAGGCGATCCATCCTTTTCGATGTATAAACCGGTTACTCTGCCCTGTAAGGCTTGTGTAGTGTTGCCTGAAGTATTGTTTTTAACCGCAGGTGTCAACTCTACCACAGCAACTGCACCGGTTAAATCCTGTTTTCTTTGGGTGGTATATCCTACCACAACAACCTGGTTAAGTTCTGAAGGTAACTGTGATAGAGAGAAGTTTACCTCAGTAAGGCCTGTAGTTGGCACTGCCGCAGTTTGATATCCAACAAAAGAAGCGACTAACGTGCTGGTATCAGAAGGTACCGAAATAGTAAAACGTCCCTGGGCATTGGTTTGTGTACCTATTGTAGATCCCCTTACCTGTACAGTTGCACCGGAAACCGGTCTGTTATCAGTTCCACTTGTAACCGTACCGCTAACCCTTTTTCCCTGGGCCAATGCATGAAGCGACAACACAAGAAAAGTAAGAAAGTAGAAAAGCTTTCGCATCTGATGTAGATTTAATTGTTATAAAAGAGTTTGTAATGTTTTATGAGAATCAGAATTAATCAATTCTGTTATTTGTGATATTTCATATTGCGGACATGCGCCTGATTGTGTAGCGATAAATGCTCCTATGCCGGATGCAAAGGCCAATGCATTTTCAACAGATGAGCCTTTTAGTAATTGATTTAAAAAACCTGCGAGAAAGGAGTCTCCGCTTCCTATAGTATCTGCAACTTTTACTTTGAAGCCTGAGTGACGATGAATCACTCCTTTATTATTCACTATCGCTCCATCACCGCCCAGAGTGACAATTACCGTTTCGTAACGGATGCGGAATGCAATTCGTTTCAGATAAACTGATAACTGCCACTATGCTGTATCCTACCGGAGGCGAGGAAGCTATACGGATAGCGATGAAAATTCTGAAAAAGGAAGACTTTAAAAAGGAAAATATACTGCAAACTACCGTTCTCGACTCGACTAATGTACGCATTATGCACCTGCAGGCAGGTAAGGTTATGAGTCAGCAGCAATCAATTGAACGGCAGCAAAAGATGCTGGAAGAACAGGAAAAAACCTATAAAAGCCAGACTACTTTATTGTATTTCGTTGCTTCATTACTGGCTATTGCTTTGGCTTTAGGGACTTTTGTATTCTATTCTTTACGTGAAAACAGAAAGATTAATAGAAAGCTTCAGTTGCAAAACCTCGAAATCTCGGATCAGAAAAGCAAACTGGAAGAAATGTCGGTAAAGGCACAAACTGCCAATGAAGCGAAAGTTGCCTTTTTTACAAATATTTCTCATGAGTTCCGGACTCCTTTGACACTGATACTTGGGCCTTTGGAAGAATTAATGGCTAACGGTAAAAATTCTTATAATCAAATTCAAAACCTGAATTTAATTCATAAAAATGTTATCCGTCTTTTAAGGTTAGTTAATCAGATAATGGATTTCAGAAAAATTGAAGTGGACAAAATGAGATTGAGATTATCTGAAAATGACTTAATCGCTTTTATTTCAGATATAATTCAATCTTATAAAAGCATAGCGTCTAAAAGAAACATTGATTTAAGGCTGCTGACAAATGAAAGACAGTTAGCTGTTTGGTTTGATGTGAATATGTTAGATAAAGTAATATTTAATCTTTTGTCCAATGCTTTTAAATTCACTAAAGACAATGGTTTTGTACATATTTATATAAACAGGAGCGAAAACGGTAATGAGGCGATTATTAAAGTAGAGGATAATGGAATTGGCATGTCTGAGGATGTGGTTAGTCATGCATTTGAGTTATTTTACCAGGGAGAATATGAAAATCACAGGGGGTCAGGACTGGGGCTTGCCTTATCAAAAGAGCTGATAAAACTACATAAAGGGTCAATATCCGTATCGAGTAAAAAATGGAAAGGAACTTCCTTTGAAATACACTTACCACTTGGAGATACACATTTGGAAAAACAGGACCTGGCTGAAAAAATGGCAACACATTCTGTTTTATACGAAGAGGAGAAAGTGTATGTTACAGAATTTGAAACAAAAAAAATTGAAAAAAATGGCATTGAACGTATCAAAAAAGACAGAGATCAATCAATACTGATAATTGAAGACAATGAAGAATTGAGAGTTTTTCTTAAAAGCAGGTTTGAGGCTGAATATGAAATATTAGAAGCGGACAGTGGCCCCTCAGCTCTTCAGCAAGCCTTTGACACTGTTCCTGATTTAATAATTTCAGATATCGTTATTCCTGAAAAAGACGGTATGGCCCTGGTTAACATTTTTAAATCTGATATCCGGACTTCCCACATCCCTATTATATTATTAACCGGCAAGACAAATATAGAACACCAGATAGAAGGGATGAGGAACAGGGCAGATGCTTATATTATAAAGCCTTTCAATGTTCAGTTTCTTCAACAGACAATCAAGAGCCTGCTATCTAACCGCGCTATTTTAAAAGAACACTTTACGTCTGAACTGCCCTCTAATCTTAAAACCCAAACCCTTGGTAAAATTGACAAAAAGTTTGTAAGTGAGTTTACGTCTCTTGTAGAAAGCAACCTTTCCAATGAAGAATTCAGTGTTGAAGACATCTGTAAAAACATGGGTGTTTCAAGAGTACAATTATATAGAAAAGTGAAAGCTTTATTGAATATAAATGTGAATGAGTATATCCTAAATACTAGACTTCAAAAGGCTAAGTACTTTTTACAACATGAGGAATATAATATAAGTGAAATAGCTTATAAAGTCGGATTTTCTTCCCCGGCTTATTTCTCCACTGTGTTCAAATCTAAATTTGGAGTTACTCCTAAATCATTTAAAGAGAAGTAGTAAGTTGTTAAGCGGCAATCAGCTATTAAGCTATTAGCATGATGAAGCTACATCTCCAGCTATAAAGACTTTGATATAGCTTCATCTTCTAATTTTAAATTATTTAAGCGTGATCATTTGTGGCGGCGAGTATAAAAGCTCAGCCACCCCTGCGGCTTTAACACCTACCCTGACATAAACATAATCTTTAGCTGCCAATGAGGCTGGAACATCTAAACTTAGAGTTACCGGCTGACTAAGATCAGTTATTTCAGAAGCTGTTTTTTGAGCATTAGCCGCATTATTGTTCTGATCAGTAATAAGCGTTTGCCCGATATAAATCCTTGCCAGGTCAAGCGCTTTGCTTGTGTCCACTTTTTGCAGGTTGAATGTTGCTGTTATAGTCGTTCCGTTTTTTTGAAACGTTTCATTATTTATGGTAAAATATGGATTTACCGGAACATCAACCTGAGTGGAGCCTTTTACTGTAACATCTATTGAATCAGTTTGGTCTGCCCATGGACCATTGCCCTTTAAAAGGGTTAGTTTATAATTTCCATCAAATACCTTAGCACTAAAAGTGCCATCCTGATTTACATAAACAGGAATTTTACTAAACAGTTGGTATCCATGTTGCCATAGTTCAAGCTGAACTCCATTTGATCGCAGACTTAGTGGTTGTTTGCCATACATGATGGTTCCGCTTATGGTTGATGATGGCGCTTCCCTGTTGTCTTTTTTACAACTGCCAAATACAACAGTTAGTATTAGCAGGAAAAACAATAATTTACTTTTCATATCACGTAGTTAAAAGATGTTATTGTAATGGATTACGAACTATTAATGGATTATTATCAATGATATTCTGAGGAATAAACGTATAATAATTTTGTACCTGGAAGAATCTTGGTGCTCTCATCCTGGGAGCAGTCATTCTAACGAAAACATATTTTCCATCCCGTGCAGGATCACCGGGGCGAACAATACGATAAGGATAAAGAGCAGTAATAGTGGCAGAAGGAGTAGTGGTACCGCCCCATATTATATGAGCCCTCCGCCAGCGGATCAAATCCCATACACGATGATCTTCGAAGGCCAGTTCCACCCTGCGTTCATTCATAAGCCTGTCAAGTGTAAGAGAGGTAAGGCTATTTGGAGCAAAACCAGCTCTCTCCCTGATTTTATTAACGTACATCAAAGCCTCACTGGCCTGTCCTAATTCAAATGCTGCTTCTGTAGCATTGAGATAAATTTCTCCCAGGCGAAACCATACCCACCATACATCGCTCCGGACACCTCTTGTGCTGGAAAGATTTGCCTCATCAATATACTTTCTCAGGTAAAAACCCGTATTGGATACTTCTTGTATGGAACGGTGGGGGACCAGAGGAACCTGTTAGTAATTTACCATCGCCGTTTGGATAAGCAGTGCCACCCCAGATCGAGCCTAATTGGGTGCCTTCAATTGTTTGATATGAGCTGCCATCCCATACCATTACACCGGCCTGCATTTCCACTTTTGAACCTTTGAATGAGCTGCCGGGATAAAGAATGGTGCCCCCTAAACGTGCATCTTTATTAGCAAAAATATCTTCGGGTTTATCGTAATAGATAAAATCGGTATTTGCAGCATCCATTGTTTTGAATGTACCTGGCATTCCGTCCAGGTACTCAAAGCTTTCTGCCAGGTTTAATGAAGGTGTAACCGAAGAAGAAGACAGGTTGTCTTCCCTGATACCCCGGGCAATATTATCATAACTAAAAACATGACGTTTATCTTTAGCAGTCAGAAAATCCTTAACCAAAATAACTTCTTTATTACCCGATTTTTTTGTTACTGCTTCATAAAAAGCCTGAGAAGGATTGGATGGATTCATTGTTAACGAAAACACACCGCTATTAATTACTTCCATAGAAGCCTCCAATGATTTCTGATAATATTCGTTGGCTCTTGATGAAGGAATGCCCACTTCACCTCCGGCCGTAACAAGTGAAGGTGTTAATAGGGCATTATATTTTGCTATAGAGCCTGCATATAGCATAGCCCTGCTTTTCAAAGCCAGGGCTACATACTTTGTGGCCCTGCTGTTACTGGCTGCAGGAGGGTTAGAAGATGTATTAACATTGCCAAGATCATTTTTTATAGCATCTAACTCACTTGCTATAAAGTCATATACTTCTGATTCTTTAGCCCTGGGCTGACGCAGGGAGGAAGCATTACCACTATAGTCATAAATCAATTGCTGGGTAATAAGAGGTACGCCTCCCATTCTTTTTACTAATTCGAAATAATTAAACGCTCTTAGAAATCTTAACTCTGCTACAAACTGAGTTTTTTGTACAGTGTCTAGTGTCGTTCCAAATTCCTGGATGCCCTCAATCGTTTTATTAATATCTCTTATAAGAGAGTAATTCCACAAAAACCAACGGTTGGTAGCATAAGTGGGAAGATTGTTTCTTGCGTCCTGGTTGGATTGCCCCGAATACATAGCATCATCATAATCTGCCATATTACGCCACTGTGCTAATCTTCCATCCCGGGGAGTATTATCCGGATTAAGGTCATTAACATCCTGCAGACCCATATCAGTTGGAAGACGATCATAATAATTTGCCAATAAAGATGTAATTTGTTTTGGATCATTCCAAACCTGTTCTTCCAAAATCAAGGATTTGGATTCTCGCTGAAGCCATTCTTTTTTACAGGAAAAAAGAGCCAGGCAAAGGATAATTGTAAAGTTTAAATATGTTTTTTTCATAATTGCGAGTGTTAAAAAGAGACATTAAAACCAAACGTGTATAACTTTTGTTGCGGGTAAACCAGGCCGCCACTTGATGTAATTTCAGGATCAATTTCAAATTGCTTTACATTGTCTAAAGTAAGGAGGTTAGTTCCATTCACATATAATCTCACTCTTGATATCCCTATTCTTTTCAAAAGATTTTTGGGGAGATCATATCCTATTTCAACATTTCTCAGACGCACATAGCTAATATTTGTCAGCCAAAAGTCGTTAAGCTGATAATTCATATGCGTTGTATTATTTCTCCTTGTAGCAGGGTAAGTACCTGGAATCCATGTGCTGGCCGGGTCATAAGGATCCGCTCTGTGCCAACGATCAGTAAGAATATAGTGAGGAGAAGTACCATTGTTTTGAAAAGGATACCTTAATTCTACATCTCGTAGAAAAGATTGCATTGTAGCCCCGGCCAAAACAACCGACAGGCTAAAACCTTTATAACTGGCATTCATGGTAGAGCCAAAGCTTAAAAATGGATTTTGACCCCGTGGGTACCCGATTGGCCTTTGATCTAAATTATTGATGATACCATCGTTATTGGCATCTGCGTAGATAAAGTCTCCCGGCAGCATCGTTCTGTTACCCTGTCCATCAATATTGACCGGTATTTATCTATCTCTCCCTGCGATTGGAAACGGCCAATTACATGGTATCCAAAAGCATTATCATTGCCAGTTCCTGTTACACCCGACCAGCGATCCTCAGCAGAGATAAGATAATCCTCCCAGGAATTACCAAAGCGGGGTTTATACGTATTTAAACTTCTTAGGCGGGCAAAAGATCCGTTAACAGCAATGGAATAATTTACTGCGCCTGCTTTATTATTATAGGAAACAATTCCCTCCATACCGCGAACGGCATCGGTGTTTAAATTTTCATTAGGCAAAGTATATCCGACCTCGCTCGGCAATAATACATCATACCTCCCAGCCGGCAAACCTGTACGTTTACGCTCAAATACATCAAATTGGCCTGTAATTTTACTGCTTAATAAGGAAAAATCAATCCCTATATTCTTGGTACGATTCATTACCCAGGATAATTGTGTGATGGGCAAACCCCTCGGCCGCAAACCAATTACGTAAGATCCATTAAAAATGGAGCTTCCGGAGAAATAGTTATACCCAGGCTGATAATCGAAGGCATTAATGCCAGACTCGCTGCCAGTCTCTCCATAAGATACTCTCAACTTTAAGTCATTTACAAATTTCACATTTTGAAAGAAAGGTTCCTGTGAAACTCTCCATCCCGCAGAAATCCCTGAGAAAAATCCCCAACGCTTATCAGGCGCATACAAATACGAACCGTCATACCGGCCTATAAGTTCTAAAAGATATTTTTGTTTATAGTTATAGTTTAGCCTCGCTATGTATCCAGCCCTCGCTTCCACAGTCCATTGATCCTGCAAAAGGTCTTGCTCAGAAAAGCTCATTAAAGACACTGAATTATTAGACGGAATACTGTGCACAACAAAATATGCATTGTCATAATCAGAGCGTTCATATGCTGCTACGGCTGTTATAGAATGGTCACCGAGTTGCTTGGCATAGTTTAACTGAAACTGGGCATAACGACTCACTACATTTCGCTTGTGCTTTTCCCGCCAGGGATTTTGATTACCATACGGAACTGTGCTGCCCGGAGCTCTATCTGCATACTTTCCTGTAATAGAATTGTAGATATAGGCAGGGTATGTATATTCCATTCCATCAAAGTCTTCATTCTGATAGTTGTAAGAACCCGTAACCTTAGCTGTTAATCCAAAAGGAAAATCGTATTGCGCATTCAGGTTAATATTCATTGCATGCCAGACTTCTTCAACCCATCCGGTTATATCATCTTTATAGGTCGCAGGGTTTACATTTACATTATGGGTTTGGTTGATATACCTTGGGTTGTTATTAGCATAAGGAGCTTCGGTGGGCCACATACTGAAAATACTCAGGAAAGGATTGAAATAATCATCCAGGCCCGGCACTCCCACATTATGGGTTTTCTCCAACCGCACGCATGCTTATCTGTGAACCAATCTGTAACCGGTTAGCCAACTGTGTAGTCAGGTTTGCCTGTAAATTGGTACGCTTATAATTAAAATCTTTAAGAATCGCATCCTGATCTAAATTGCTTATAGAAAAATAATAAGTGGACCGTTGTGTACCCCCCGATGCATTTGCACTCATGTAACGTTGCGGAACATTTTTCCGTGTTACCATGTTATAGTAATCATAGCTTCTGTAAGCACTATCTGTTCCGGCTTCCCATTTCGCTAATTCTTCTTTACTATATAATGTGGCAGGGTCTCTATTAGCGTTTTGTTCTGACTCTACCAAAGCTCGAACGTGTTCTCCGGCAGTAGCTGGTTTAGGATAACGGGTAAAATTTTGCAGACCATAATAACCCGACACATTAATAGCAGGAGTTTCTCTTCTTCCCTTTTTAGTGGTAATCAATACTACTCCATTTGCAGCACGTAAACCATAAAATAGATGCCGATGCATCTTTAAGGATCGATATGTTTTCGATATCTTCCAGCCCTAATGTATTAAACACATCCTGACCTGCACCCTGATTAAAACCAAATGCTGTTGTACCGGTACTTCCGCCCGTGTAAGGAACGCCATCAATAACAAACAAAGGATTACCCATGTTCCTGATCTGGATATTCAGGCCCCTCCCGGGACGGGCATCAGGAGACCGGGTTGTAATACCCTGTACCTTACCAACCAAAGCCCCGGAAGTAGTATTGGAAGGGGTTGTAAGCAAGTCTCTGGAGTTAATGCTGCTAACAGCCCCGGTCACTGTAGCTCTTCTTTGGGTACCGTACCCGACCACTACCACATCAGTCAATTGCTGATTAGTTGATTGTAATTGAACATTAACTGCTGTGCGGTTATTTACCTTTATTTCCTGCGGGGCATAGCCAACATAGGTAAAGACCAAGGTTTGCATTTGAAGCAGCATTAATAGTAAAAGTGCCCGCAGTAGCTGTTTGAGTGGTCGTGTTAGTCCCCTTTACCTGCACAGTCACTCCGGATAAAGCGGTATCTCCTGCTGTTACTCTGCCGCTTATAGTAGTTTGAGCAGATAGAGCGCTGCATAAAAAAGATAAAAAGATTAAAAACAGAGACTGAAGTTTTTTCGAATGGCCACTAATATGGCTTTCGAAGGAAGAGTTTCTCTCCCATTGTGGCAACCAATGTTCCATAGTATTTAAGTTTAATAATAAATAAGAAATAATTGTTATAGTAAAAAAGTAAATAGTTTGATTTTTTGATAGGTTCAAAGAATATAGAGCTTGAAAAAGAAACGAGAGATGGCTTTTTTTAAAACTGTTTGTAGATCAATTTCATAGATTGTTGTTTATCTTATTTTTATTTAAAAAAATAATTGTGCAATTTTATAGGATCACAAAAACTTTGGACTTAAGGCAGAAAAACATTCAAGGAATTAAAAAAATTTTCCTCCACTTTCCTATTTTCCTTTGATAATTGTAATTCCTACATTTAAAAATATTATCAAAAAAAATTTGAAGCCTTTTGAAAAAATATGCTTCTTTTTATAGGCCTTTTAAAATTAAAAGCGTTATGAAATCTTCTTTTTTATTAAAATAAACAACCCTTGATTTAAATAATTATCAATTTTTGGGGATGTTTTGGAAACATTTGAAATAAAATTTTTATTGCCAGTATTTTATTTGAAAAACACTTCTCTTTCCAAAGTATAGATATCATCACTTTTTTAACTTCATTGGATACAATAAAACCAATCCTTTCATGCATGATACCGGAACATCGTAATTTTCATCTTTCGTTCAGACTATGCTAACTCCTTAACTTTATTCTCTGTGTGGGTATAGCTTAATGTAAATTCCGGCAATAACATTTGCTCTCCTCCCTGCATCGCAGACTCATGTGCCAAAATTCCTACGCATGTTATATTCGCTGACTGTCGTGCATTAGGGAACGGATCTCTTTCTTCTACCAAAGCACTCAGAAATTCATGAACCAGATGCGGATGTGAGCCACCATGACCTGCCCCCTGAATAAAAGATAAGTGCTGGTTGCTTTCCGCATCATATACTCCACCTGTCGTAAAAGATTGAATGGATTTGGGAAGCAAATGTGCATAATCAGGAATCTTAACACGTTCTGGTTTTTCACCGGTATGTACCACCGAATCTTCATGTTCAATCAGTGTCCATTCAAATGTTTTTTTAGAACCGTATACATCAAAACTTTCACGATACTGTCTTGCGGTATTAAACAAAGATCGGGTGACTTCTGCTGCCAAGTCTGAATTGCGGAATTTTATGTGACAGGTTTCTATAGCAAAAGGAGAATTGTATTTACTAATCAAATGTTCATCTATTCTTCCCGATCCTAAACAAGAAACATACTCTGCATCTGCTTTCGCTAAAGCCACCACAGGCCCTACACAATGGGTAGCATAATGCATTGGTGGCAATCCTTCCCAATAGCCAGGCCATCCAGCCATTTCCTGTTGGTGTGAAGCTCTCAGAAATTGCAATCTGCCTAACTCTCCTTTTTCATACATTTCTTTTACAAACAAAAACTCGCGGCTATACACTACAGTTTCCATCATCATATACGTCAGGCCTGTTTCTTTAACAGCTTCTACTATCTGCCGGCACTCATCTACTGTAGTAGCCATTGGTACTGTGCAAGCCACGTGCTTGCCTGCTCTTAATGCTTTAATAGATTGTTCTGCATGATTTTGAATAGGCGTATTGATATGAACTGCGTCTACAGCTTCATCTTTCAATAATTCATCATAATCAGTATACCGGCTTTCAATTCCAAATGCATCGCCAATCTGGTTTAACTTTTCTGCATTCCGCTGGCAAATAGCATACATGTTTGCATTGGGATGACGCTGGTAAATTGGAATAAACTCTGCTCCAAAACCAAGTCCAATAATTGCTATGTTAATTTTATTCTTCCCCATTTGCATATGAATTTAAGATTGTGTGATGCTGAATATTATTTTTCTCTGAAGCCCATTTTTTTAAAAAACGAAGCCCTTCTGTAGCAAAGCTATCCTGGCTCTCAGACATTGGATGCCAGAAACAAACGGCACCGGCAAGCTCTTTGTTTTCAGGAGTAAAGCTTTCTATAGTTACTGTTCCCTTATAATTAATTTCTTTCAGTCCTCTTTTATAGGCATCCCAGCGTGTTTGTCCTGTGCCGGGAGTACCGCGATAGTTTTCAGAAACCTGCAGGTGAATTAATTTATCACCTGCCGTAGTAATCGCTTTCTCTATATCTTTTTCTTCAATATTCATGTGAAATCCATCAAGCATTATCTGTGCAGCAGGATGATTGATATCGTTTATTAACCGCACTACATCATCAGCCGTATTTACCAGGTCCGATTCAAAACGATTTAAAGGTTCCAATGCTATTTGCAATCCCCGTGATGCAGCCATATTGCAAACTATGCTTAAATTTTTTACAGCGAGTTCCCATTCTGCTTTGCGTTGTTCAGGCGATAGCATCCTGGCCTTTCCAACTGCTGAGTACATTGGTCCGCCAAAAAAACTGGCCCCCAACTCAACACAAAAATCAAGGCAGGACTCGATATAGGAGAAAGAATTTTTACGGATAGCCTCATCTTCATTAGTAAGGTCCCTTGTTGGTCCGAAAGCGCCGCATATATTAGCTTTCAGGTTGCATTCCTGCAAGCCAATCTTTACTGCTTCAATATCAATGAGAGATGCATCTTCTACGGCGATCTCCACAACATCAAAACCCATTTTGGCAATCTTTGGAAATAGTTCCTGTATTGACGCTGTTGTAAATGGAGATGTCCATAACCAGGTACTTACACCGTATGAAATGTTTAAAGCCATACTTATATATTAATGCTTTTGTAAACTGAAATAGTACAGGTTCTTCTTTGTGCATCACTGCTTTATATCCGCCTTTCGCCCGGAAGTGAATTTTCTCTCTGCAAGTTTTGATAATTACTAAAAAATTTAAGATTGTTTAGTTACTCTCATAATGCCTCTCATAATACGCCAATGGCCTGGGAAGGTGCATACATAAGGATAGTCTCCCGGCACTTCCGGCACCTTAAAAGTAATAGTATACCTCCCTGCAGGATTAACCAGTGGGGTAGCTTTTAAAACCTCAGGCATCTTAGGTACATAATCCATTTTCGCACCATTTGGGTCTTGTGCCAGGCGGTCTGCCGCCGCACCTACTTTTTCTAACGTCCCGGGTTTAATCAATACAAAGTTATGTTGCATAAAGTCGGGATTTTGCAGCACGATCTGTACGGTTGTACCTGCTTTTGCTGTGATCAATTGCTTATCAAATTTCATTATATCTTTTACCACCTTCACAGTAATTACCTTATCAACCTTGGCAACTTTCCTGTCCGGAGGAGCGATACCTTCAAGCGTTTCTAATTTTGCACTAAGATTGCTTCTCAGAATAAAGGCAGAGTCAGGGTAGTCAGCAATTTTATCATTTCCTGTTCCTGTTTCAGCGCCGACCCTAACCGGCGCTTCCATTTCTTTCGTAAACAATCCTGCAGTTTTTGCTGAACCCACTTCTTTACTATCAATAAACAAACGCATCGTTCCGTCTTTCTGCAAACCTGCTTTAAACGAAAATTTGGAAGGAAGCGCCTGTGAGGTAATAACCTTGTAAGGTTTTCCCTCCTGGTTTATCTGAAAATGCATTTTATTATCCAGCATATAAATACCATATCCATTTGTTTTATTTCCTTGTGCCACAACCATTCCCACGTAAGGAGCAGCTTCAGACCCTGCAGCTCTTATTATTCTTTCAATGTCGCCCGAGATAAGTATTTCTTTGCCTTGCACATCCGGGGTAAGGGCTTCGCTTTGCTGTTGCCTGTTAAAACTTCTTTTAAGCGAAATAGTATTTAGTCGTGACCCAAACGCGAGGCTCTGTGCCAAAGAGGCTTCCATAAGTGAAGGATTATCATTCAAGCCTTTTTTCCTGAATGCAGCCTTGAAGGTTTCCTGGTTTAATTTACTGGCTATTACTAATGCTTGTTTTAACCATATATCAGTAACATTTTCTTCTTTTTCTGCCATGCCTAACAATATATTTCCTATTTCTGTGGATGGCTTCATGTCTGTGGTGGCCAATACTGCTGCTAACCGAACTCTTAAATCTTTATCCTCAAACAGTTTTGCTTTTTGCATCGCCTGGAAGGTTGCAGTTGTTTTTGGCAACACTTCTATGGCGGCTTTGCGTACACCTGCTGCCGGGTGGCCCAATGCTTTTATGGCTTGGTTAAGCGCTTCCTGATTCGTGCCATTCAATGCCTTTAAACCATGCATTGTCCATAGAGCATGTATGGCCGGAGCGTTAATTCCTGTTTCATCTAACTGGTCATTTTGTACCAGTTTATATAAAGATGGTAAAACAGTTTTATCCCCTTTTTCAACCAATAATCGTTGCGCAGTAGTTCGCCAAAACATATTGTTGTTTGATAGCGCATTTAACAGGCCAGGCAGATCATTTTTATTTAATTGAAGAGTATTTTTCTGATCATTGTTCTTATAAGCAAGGCGGTAAATTCTGCCGCGTTCATGATCTCTTAATGGGTTGATATAAGCATTTCCTTTCCCATTTTCTGCCTCTAAGCCTGAAGAAGCCGCACTCGGGGTTGGGTTGTGCTGAATGATGAAGTCATACCAGTCTGTTACCCAAAGAGCACCATCGGGGCCTACTTCTGCCTGGATAGGTCCGGCCCATTCATCAGCGCTCGCTAACATGTTCCAGCCATCACCATCCTCTTTAAAACCGGAACCATTTTGCTGCAACAAAGTACGATGGATCAGCCGGCCGGTAGGTTCGGTAACAAAGGCTACACGGTTCCAATACTCTTTGGGGAAAGTCCTGGCTGTATACAAACTGTGGCCTGCAGCCGCAGTAAAACCTCCATGCACATCTACCTGGCGAAGGTTTTTAGTTGCCACGTGCATGCCATAATGAGCATCAATTTTAGCAACACCTGTTTCAGTGATTTTTGCTTTATCAAAATATCTTTTTGGCATACCAAGAAATCCACTGTGCGTGTTATTTGCGGTTGAAATAAACACATCAAACTCTTCAGAAAAGCCTAAGCCCCAGGTGTTATTACTTGTAGTGGAAAGAAATTCGAGGTCTTTACCATCAGGCGTAAAACGGTAAACACCACTGCCAAAGTGCAATGAGTCTTTACCTGTTTTTCCATCAAAACCAGAATAACCTACTACGCCCCAGATTTTATTATCCAGACCATAGCGAAGGTTAGATGCCTGTGCATGGGTATCACGTTTGCCCCAACCGGTCAGAAGTGTCTGTCTTATGTCTGCTTTGTCATCCCCATCTGTGTCTTTAAGAAATAAAAACGAGGGAGCCTCACTTACGATTATGCCACCATTCGAAAAAGTAAAGCTGGTTGGTATGTTTAATTTATCTGCAAAAATGGTGAACTTATCTGCCTTGCCATCACCATTAGTATCTTCCAGTATTTTGATGCGGTCATCGCCTACATCATCGGTCTTAACCTCATTAGGATAATCAACTGTTTCAATAACCCATAGCCTGCCGCGTTCGTCCCAATTCATGTAAATTGGATTTACAATATCAGGCTCTGCCGCAAACAATTGCAATTCAAAACCAACCGGCACCTGTATTAATGACATGGACTGTTGTGGAGATAGCGATTCCTGAACTTTTGGTGCAGGATTACGTTTCTCATAGTTTGGAACCGGTCCATCAAAGTATTTTGGATTGGCTAATTTATAAGCTGTAAGGTTTGCCCTGGCTTTATCACCAACTGCCCAAAGAATACCATTCTTTACCAGGTGCAGGAAACCCGGATTATTAAACGTAACCTCATCATGACCATAAGCAGTATAAAATACTCTTCCCCCGCCATATGGCCTTATCCAGGTATAGGGTTCGTGATGGTTTCCTTCAACCCTTTCTGACAGCACCTGTATGTTTTTGCTGATCTTATCGTGCACATAGGTTTCATCCTTAGTTACAAACGGAGTAATACCATTCATAACAGGGTTATCTGGCTGCGTGATGACAGCAGGAAAAGAATCATACCGGTGACTTTTGAACTGGCCGCCAATCATTTCTACTACTTCAGGAGAATTGCGGAAGCAAAAAGAGGCGGAGTGCAGGGGAATAAACCCTTTTCCGCTGCGGACAAAATCTAATAAGGCTTTTTCCTGTGAAACGGTAATGGTATCATAGTTTGCATATACGATAAGACCGTCATATTGCTGAAGATTCTTCTCATTCAAATCATCGGGATTCGTAGTGTAGGAGATGTTTATACCGTCTTTGAAATATTCCTTTGTTAGTATATCTGCAAGTTTTTCTGAATCGTGGTGTTTGCTTTTATGACCAAGAAATAAAATTTCGAGTCTGCGAGGAAGGTCAGATGAATTTTGAGCTATTGATCCTATAGAAAAAACCGCCAAAAAAATAACGGAGCAGAAGAATAAAAAGTTTTTTTTACACATGGCAATCAATTAAATCGTTGTAAAAGACATAACAAATTTCTACTACTTAGATTTCAAACCCTTCCCGAATTTTATCAAAATATGACTGAATCTTATCAACTTTTCTTTTTATTTTTAAATCTAAACGACAACTTTAACGATTTTGAAAGCTGCTTTACATAAATCAACGATCCCGCCTTCACAGATATTTGTTATACGCCATCTGAAAGAAAAGCATTTTGATCCTGTCTGGCATGCTCATTCTGAATACCAACTCTTTGTAGTATTGGAGGGAACAGGTACACGTTTTATTGGAGATAGTATTAAAGCATTCAGACCCGGTGAGTTAATTTTCACAGGCCGGCAACTGCCTCATTTGTGGCGAAGCGATGAAGCATATTTTGATAAAAAAAATAATTTTTCAACCAGTGGCATAGTTATCTATTTCAATGAAAACTTTTTGGGAGATCATATAATGGAAAAAGAAGAAATGGTTATGCTTAAAAAGTTATTTACCAAATCAATGCGTGGATTAGATTTCTTCGGGCAAAAGAAATTGCAGGTTGTTAAAATGATGCAGGAACTTACCCAAATGCAAGGCATTCAACGTGTAATCCATTTACTTCGTATTCTTGAAATACTATCTTTCACTAAAGAGTATCACTACATATCCTCGAGGGCTTATGATGATGTGTTTAATCAGAACGAAACAGACAGGCTTAATCAGGTATACGAATATGTATTAAAAAATTTTTGCCGGAAAATATTGCTCAAAGAACTTGCTGATTTGCTGTATATGACTCCAACCTCTTTCAGCCGCTATTTTACTGCAAAGAACAATAAGCCTTTTTCAAAGTTTGTAGCAGAGATCCGTATAAAGCATGCGTGTAAATTATTAACGGAAACAGAAGATTCCATCTCTCAGATTTGCTATGAATGCGGCTTCAATACTCTTTCAAATTTTAATAAACAGTTTAAAGATATTATGTTGAAAAAGCCGACTCAATATAAGGAAGAATTTATGAGTATATAAGTAAGTTAGTATTGCTTGATAAGCATGTTGCTTATCTAAAAATACGTTTTGCCACACCTTTCTTCACCTTGTTCTCATTGCAGTTTCAAATGCGGTGGATAAAATGTCACGTCTTTATACATCAAGCAGCATACAATATTTTAAAAAACTGCAGGCAAAAAAAACTGATTTTGATACTGGATTTTAAAATCGTAAGCAGGTGCAGAAGTAACACTTGCTTAAGGAATAGGGAAGGAGAGAAAAATCCTGCTGACGAAATTATAGCAATGATGGAGATAGTAAAATTCAAGTCGCCCAACTTGCTTACAGTGACCGTGAACAATTATAAAAGCTTGGTGTTTAACATCTATATAGTTTTAATGAAGACTGCCGGTTGGCAGCCTTTATTAAAACTGTTTATATTATTATTTGTTAAACAGGCTGCCCAACATGCCACCGCCACTGTTTGATAAAGATTTTGTTATACTATCAGGTGTTATGCTGCTATCATTAGGGTCGTTCGCTTTATGCGCAAATTTTTGTAATAAACCGGGTAAGGCTGCGGAAATAGCGCCTGTTACCATAGGCGGTAAACCAAATTTACTTCCGATGCTACTTGCCAGGCCGCCTTCAATAGCACTGGTAATAGGGCTGCCCGATGATATACCACCCTGAAGCATAGATAATAAACCTCCGGCACCTCCCTGGGCAGATGCCTGGCTTGCCAAACCGTTGGTTATATGGGTAGCAATTTCGTTGTGCACTTCATCTGCCTGTCCGGCCGGTATAGCGGATGATATTTGTGGATTGCTTCCCACATGTTGTTTTACAAGGTCTAAAATTTGATCAAACATGATTTTACGTTTTAAATGATTTAGGATAGACATGCAGTAAACGTACCAAAGTTTGCGAAGCGTTCAATGCAGGCATTACTTAAAAAAACATAGAGGTAAACATTCTATTTCAAGATTATCTTAAGCTACGATTTCGTGGGCTTTTTTTACATAGCTAAAAAGAGATCAATTGTGGGCACTGTTTTCTTCTACTGCTAATTAAAACATTCCAACGTCATCTTCGTCATCAAATGCTATAACTATACCTTAAACAGGAGAAGGCATAAAGAAAAATAAATATTGACCATAAAAGCAATTTTAGGTACCATAGTAATATAGGTATCATAGTAATAAAAGACAAGAATTTTGATTATTAATTATTTTGAAAGTTGTTGAATAAATATCTGTATTGTTCTGGGTCTTCTGTAGGAACTGTTTTTGCAGTTACTCATTAAAGTTGAAAAAGAATTGCAAAGAGTAGATGGAGTTATATATATAAAACATGAAAGGGAATAATCAAGATAATTAGAAACAATGGACACAGCACCTATTTTAATAGTAGATAACGATAAAGATGAATGGGAATTTTTACAAGATGCCTGGGGAGAGCTGGAGTATTCTAACCAATTAATATTTTTTTCAAATGGCGAAGAAGTGTTGAATTACTTGAAAAAAGAAAAAACTGTTCCGTTTCTGATTATTTGTGATGTAAATCTTCATAAGATGAATGGGTTCGAATTAAAGAAGAAGTTACTTGATGATAATTTGGTTAATTATAAAAGCATTCCCTTTGTTTTCTTTTCAAATACTGCAACAAAAGCACAAATCGAAAAGTCCTATGACTTAGGAAGCAATGGTTTTTTTATTAAAGGTAAAAATATGCAGGAGATTAAAATACATTAGTTGATATAGTTAGATACTGGGAAAAGAGTAAAACCCCCGAATAACTAGTTATAGGAATAGAAATTTTAAATATGTCAATCCTGTCAGCGGAGCAAATAGGAGAGCTTTATTAGGTATCCGGGCCGGTGCCTTGCAATCCTTTCTGAAAATTCCCATGATGATGCTATTTGTACACCGCCCATGCTTTGAATGATGTTGCCTTCTTTAAACCCGGCAGCAGCGGCTGCACTTCCGTTCTGCACATTAATTACATAAGTACCTTTTACCGTTCCCGGATTAATGCTCCAATGTTTTAAATATTGATTTTATAACCAACGAAGGAAAGGAAACCCCTAAGACACTCGTTTTACCGAACCATACTTTTTTAAATCATCCCGGATTTTAGTAGCCAGATTTACGGGTATGGCGAATGCATATCCGGCATTGCTGTGTGTCTCCGAAGCGATGGCCGTATTATGCCAAGCAGTTCACCGGCCGTATTAACATGTGCACCGCCGCTATTGCCGGGATTAATAGCAGCATCGGTTTCAATAAAAGACTCAATAGCTGTATTACCACTTCGAGGTGGATTAGCGCCTATTTCCGCCTGATGCCGCGCGGTACCCATCAATATTGCCTGTCATTTTAAATAAGCACAGGATAAAATACAACGCTAATCACCCGTGTCCGAGATAATGAGAGAGCAAAAAGCCTCTCGACCTTTTAGGATCAAGGCACCTTTCTAACAAATACTGCCAGTTTGATTTTAAATATAGAATGAGTGAAGTGATAGCTGTTGTTGGAGACAATGATGAGGTTCGAAACGACATTCTCTTTCCTGTTCAAAAAATAAAGACGTGGGAATAGTCATAATAAAAGGCGGTTGTTTTGCAAACAATCCGCCTTTTTGTTGCCCGACATGGATTCGAACCACGACAAACAGTACCAAAAACTGTCGTACTACCGTTATACTATCGGGCATTCCGTTTATTGGGACTGCAAAAATAAGAGTTGAACCTATTTCGACCAATATTTTTTTTAATCCGAATTAATATCGGGCTGGATTAAAGCTAATGTTGTACTGCTAAATTTATTGATAATATCACTGTTTAATGAAAAATGTCTTGTACAGGCAACAAAAAGGCTTTTTTTAATCCAATATCTAATTTCGTTCAGGCGCAGAGAAGAATTGAAAAAAGACATTAGAAAAGGAAAGAAATTGTTTAGCTGAAAATGTTCAGGGAATTAATTCAAAACAAAAAACTACGTTGTTTTAAAAAACAATGAGGATATAATCTTAAGAAATGTCTTCACTTTGCAGTCAATTAGGGACAAAGAAAGTATGGAAAGAAGTGACCGCAGAATAAGGTTATCAGACTGTAATACATTCATTAATTCAATTATTATAAATTCTATGTGAATAAACTAGGTAAACACAATTACTGCTGTTAGTCGAATAACTTTGCTCCCTATTAAAAGAAAGATAAAAATGAAGTTTACTTTAGGTTTTAGCCCTTGCCCCAACGATACATTTATTTTTGATGCGCTTGTAAATAAGAAAATTGATACTGAAGGTTTTGAGTTTGACGTTGTACTTGAAGATGTGCAAACGCTCAACAACTGGGCTTTGCAAGCCAGACTTGATTTGAGTAAGATAAGTTACGGTGTTTTGCCTTTGGTAATTAATGAATACATTATGCTAAACAGCGGCGGAGCACTCGGACAAGGAGTAGGACCACTATTGATTGCAAAAAATGAAATTAAAGACCTTTCATCTGTTGATAATTTTTCTGTTGCAATACCCGGTGCAAATACTACTGCCAATATGTTATTCTCTTTTGCATTTCCAAATGTAAAAAATAAAAAATTCATGGTATTTGACAGGATAATGGATGCAGTATTAAATGAAGAGGTTGATGGAGGAGTTATAATACATGAAAGCCGCTTTACTTACCAGGATAGAGGATTGGTTAAATTAATGGACCTTGGCAATTACTGGGAACAACAAACTATTGCTCCAATACCTTTAGGTGGTATCATTATTAAAAGAAGTTTTGACATTAGTATACAACGAAAGCTGGAAAGATTAATTAAACGAAGTGTAGAATACTCTTTTAAAAATTATCCTGAAATAAGTTCGTATGTAAGCGCTCATTCAAAGGAATTGAGTGAGGATGTTATGCGAAAGCATATTGATTTATATGTGAATGATTTTTCAATAGATTTAAAAGATAAGGGAAGGGCTGCTGTACAAAAGTTTCTTGAAATATTTACTAATAGTAATGGCACTAACCCTATTGACACCGATGATATTTTTGTAGCTGCATAAAGAGGTTATTCGAATAAGCAGTGGCTGTAAAAGTTTTTTTTCGCCCGCAATTACAATTTACTTACACATTCCTCCACAATTCTTGGAAAGTTTTCGTGCTCAAGATGATGAATTCTTTCTGCTAAGGTATCTGGTGTATCATTTTCCATTACAGGACAAGTAGCCTGAAATATGACATCTCCATTATCATAATGCTCATCTACATAATGAATAGTTATACCGCTCTGCTTTTCTCCTGCAGCTATAACTGCTTCATGTACTTTTGAACCATACATTCCTTTGCCTCCATATTTTGGAAGTAAAGAAGGGTGAATATTTATGATCCTGTTCCTGAAAGCCTGAATAATAGCTCCAGGTATCTTCCAAAGAAAACCCGCAAGTACAATAAAATCTATTCCTGCATTTTTTAATTCATCAATATATACGTTGCCTTTGAAAAACTGGTCTTTGTCTACCATTAAGACCGGTACTTCAAAATCCGAAGCTATTTTAAGAACACCTGCACCCGGCTTATTACATACTATCAGGCCAATATATATCTCTTTGTGACCTGCAAAATGTTCTATTATCTTTGTTGCATTGCTTCCGGCTCCTGATGCAAATATTGCAATTTTTTTGTGTAAATGGGTTTCATCCTGCAGACTTAACATGCTTGACATAACTGTAAAGATGTATTAAATTCGTGAGTAAGAAAAAGCTTGTATTTAAGTCACTTTGTTCGTAAGAACCTCCTTACAAAATAATGACAATTACAATCTCAGATTTTTTCAATTGCGCTGAAACCCGCGCCAGATAAGGAAAAATTTTTTTTTACTATGTTGATAATATGTCAGTATGGTGCGCTATTTTTGCAACCATTCCCGGAGATTTTTCCAAAGCAAAGCACAACTTTTTGTGTATATGATCCAGTATAGACGAGCCGCAAAAACATTAGTTAGTTTAGTATTAGTTATTTTTTCTTCATTCGGTAATAAATTATTTGCACAGGCGAGTGGCCAGGCTTTATTTTCTGCTAATTGTGCTTCATGCCACGCACCACATAAAGACCTCACTGGTCCTGCTCTGGCCGGTGTAGAAGAGCGCTGGGGAGATAAAAAGAAATTACATGCATGGATACGAAACAACCAGGCTTTTCTTAAGACGGGCGACAAATACGCTAATGAACTATATCTGAAATGGAACAAAACTCAGATGAACCTGTTTCCAAATCTTACCGATCCCGAAATAGATGCCATTCTTACTTATGTTAAATCTGTTCCCGCACCGGGAGCTGCAGCAGGTGGTGCAGGCGCTGCTGCTGAAGGAACTGCTGAAGGTGGGGATAACACATTATTATTTGGTATTCTTACATTAATCCTTGCAATTGTTGCTTTAATATTATTACAGGTAAACAGCAATCTTAAGAAATTATCAGATGAAAAGGAAGGTCAGCCAGCGTTGGAACCTGTTCCTTTTTGGAGAAACAAAGCTTATATAGCCCTCATAGCCATTTTATTATTCTGCATTGGAGGTTATCTTACAGTGACAGGGGCAATAGGCCTTGGCCGCACAAAGGGATATAATCCGGAGCAACCCATCTATTATTCTCATAAAGTACATGCCGGCACAAACCAGATAAGCTGTTTATACTGTCATGGAGGTGCACAGGAAAGCAAGCACGCTAATATTCCTTCTGTTAACATTTGTATGAACTGCCACATGGCGATCAATGAATATACAGGAAAGGATAAGATTTATAAGGAAGACGGAACAGAGGTTGATGGTACAGCCGAAATTAGAAAATTGTATAAATATGCCGGTTTCGATCCTTCAGTTTCTAAAGTGTGGGATCCAAACAAAGCAAAGCCAATTGATTGGACAAGAGTTCATAATCTTCCGGACCATGTATACTTTAACCACTCGCAGCATATTAAAGCAGGTAAAGTACAATGCCAGACCTGTCACGGTGAGGTTCAAAAAATGGGTGTAGCATATCAGTATGCTGAATTAAGTATGGGATGGTGTATCAATTGCCATCGGACAAGCCAGGTTCAATTTAAGGATAATGGTTTTTATAGCATCTATCAAAAGTTTCATGATGACCTTAAAAATGGCAGGATTGATAGCACAGAAGGCATTACAGTTGAGAAAATAGGTGGAACAGAGTGCCAGAAATGTCACTATTAAACCAGCCCCTGAGGGAGAGAAAGGCAAAGAATTATTGAAGAACTAAATAACAAAACGCAAAGTTTCAAACCCCTTTGGGGCTTGGGCTAAACTAACAGATATGGAGCAAAAAAAGTACTGGCAAAGTTTTGGAGAGCTGAATAACACAAACAGTTATCAATCCGCTGCTCAAGACGAGTTCCAGGAAGAATTGCCTTTTGAAGATGATGACAAAGGTTTATTACAGGTTAAGACTCCCCGCAGGGATTTTTTAAAATACCTGGGATTCAGCACCGCTGCCGCAGCAGTTGCTGCAAGTTGTGAAATTCCCGTAAGAAAGGCTATTCCATTTGTAAATAAGCCTGAAGATATTATACCGGGTGTAGCAAATTTCTATGCAACTACATTTGTACAGGATGGTGAAGCCGTACCTGCCCTTGCTAAAGTAAGAGATGGTCGCCCTATAAAAATAGAAGGAAATGAATTGTCGCCTGTAACGCGTGGGGGTACCTCTCCCAGAATGCAGGCATCTGTACTTGATCTATATGATACCAGCCGCTTGCCTTACCCGATGGCAAATGGCAAAGAAGTAAGCACATTTGATGCTTTTGATAAAATGGTTGCTGCTGACTTTGCCCGTATCGGAGGTGCGCCTATTGTACTGCTTACCAGTTCTGTTACTTCCCCTACCACAAGATTAGTTATTGACCAGTTTTTAGCGAAGTTTCCCGGCAGCCGCCATGTTACTTATGATGCCGTCAGTTACAGTGGTATGCTGCTGGCCAATGAAGCTACTTATGGCAGACGAGCGATACCTTCTTTGAATCTTGCCGGTGCGAAAGTAATAGTGAGTTTAAATTCTGACTTTTTGGCTTCCGGTATAAATCCTGTTGAGATGAACAGGCAATATGGAATTGGAAGAAAATTAAATGTTAGGAACCCTACTATGAGCCGTCATATTCAGTTTGAAAGTATGATGAGTATGACGGGTGCTAATGCCGATGAAAGATATCATCACCGCCCATCTGAGACAGGGGCTATTGCTTTAGCATTATATGCTGCATTAGGCGGTGCTGTTACCGCTCCTGCGTTAGATGGACGATTACAGCAGGCTGTTCAGAAAACAGCCGGTATTTTATCAAAAAACAGGGGTGCAGGTGTTGTGCTGGCGGGTAGTAATGATCCGAATATACAGATTATAATAAACGGAATTAATGAACTTATTGGGGCTAATGGAACTACTATAAACTGGTCATCAACTTATAATACCAGGCAAGGTATTGATGCCGATATGGCAAAACTGGTAGATGATATGAATGCCGGAGCAATTGGGGCGTTATTGATTCATGAGGTAAACCCGGCTTACAACTACTACGATAATAAGCGTTTTAGCGATGGTTTGAAGAAAGTAAAATTTGCTGTTTCGTTTAATCCGAAAATGGATGAAACGAGTGAATTATGTAAATATATAATTCCTGACCATCATTACCTTGAAAGCTGGGGAGATGCTGAACCTAAAACAGGTTACGTTTCTTTAATTCAGCCTACGATAAATCCTTTATTTAAAACAAGGCAATGGCAGGATAGTTTATTGAAATGGAGCGGTGCACCCACTGATTACCTTGCTTTTTTCAGACAGCACTGGATAGCAAGGTTGGGCAGTGAAGCCAACTGGGACAAAGCGATTCAGGATGGAGTTATAAATGGAGGAGTAAGCAGCAGGACAGTTATTACCAGTCCAACATCCAGTTCTCCGGATACAGCCAGGAGTGTAAACGCCCCTGGTCCTATGCTAAGTGCAGGTGGTGGAAAAACCGGTTTTAATGGTGCTCCCATAGCACAGGCAGCAGCAGCAGTAGGTTCATTAAAAAAAGGCGGTAATACAGAACTGGTGCTTTATCAAAAGGTTACAATTGGTGCAGGTCAGCAGGCTAATAATCCATGGTTACATGAAGCCCCTGATCCTATAACAAAAGCATCATGGGATAATTATGCTATCATTTCACCTGCTTTAGCAAAAAGTCTGTTTAAAATAGATATAGAAAAAAAAGGGGATACGGATGATTACGAAGTACATCCTGAAAAGCAGGTGGTAAGAATTACAGCTAATGGTAAATCTCTTGAATTACCTATTATAATTGTTCCCGGGACTAACCCTAATACAATTGCTGTTGCTTTAGGTTATGGCCGCGGTACAGATGCCGCTAAAGACGGTGATGATGAAGATAAAAGAAAAGTTCAGATTGATAAGGCCCGCAGAAATATTGGTAAAGCAGGTGGCGCAACAGGAAAAAATGCTTTTCCACTTGTGACATTCAATGGAGTGACAAGAGATTATTTTGTACCTGCAGTCGACGTTGCAGATGCCGGTTACAAGTATAAAGTTGCACAGACTCAAACTCACCAGACATATGAAGGACGTACAGAAGTTGTTTTGGAAACGACTTTGGCAACTTTGCGGAAAGACCCTGAAATGTTTCTGGAAAGAAGAGAAGAACTTCATAAAGACTTTGCTCCGAAAACAAATAATTTCGAAAGAGACGCTACCCTGTACCCTTTATTCCCCAAACCTGGAATAAAATGGGGAATGAGTATTGATTTAAATAGCTGTACAGGCTGCCAGGCTTGCGTAGTGGCATGTATTGCTGAAAATAACGTGGCTGTTGTCGGTAAAAATGAAGTAGCCAGATATCACGATATGCACTGGCTTAGAATTGACCGTTATTTTAGCGGCAATCTTGAGAATCCCAGTGTTATATTTCAGCCTATGCTTTGCCAGCATTGTGATAATGCCCCGTGTGAAAACGTTTGTCCCGTAGCAGCAACTATGCATAGCAGCGAAGGCCTTAACATGATGGCTTATAACCGCTGTATCGGTACAAGGTATTGCGCCAATAACTGCCCTTATAAAGTTCGCCGGTTCAACTGGGCAGATTATATGGGAGCAGATAGTTTTCCTGATAACCAAAGGGAGGTATTAAGTGATGCTTCGTTTATAATGAATGATGATCTGACCAGGATGGTGTTAAACCCTGATGTAACTGTACGCAGCCGTGGAGTAATGGAAAAATGTACATTTTGTGTACAGCGTTTACAGGATGGCAAATTAAAAGCCAAGAAAGAAAGCCGGCCTTTAAAGTCGGGCGAAAACGGAGAATTTGACGTAAAAACAGCTTGCCAGCAGGCATGCCCTACAGATGCAATCATTTTTGGTAATGTCAATGATAAACAAAGCTTAGTTTACCAGCATCGTGCAGATAACCAGGACCGGTTGTTTTATGTTATTGAAATGATACATACACTTCCTAATGTAAGCTATCTCGCAAAAGTTAGGAATACTGATGCAATAGTACATCTGCAGGAAGATGAAAAACAGGAAACAATAGGCGGGCACGAGGGTAAAAAAGAAGAACAGCAGGAAGGTCAGGGCCAGCCTGTTCATAAATAGTGTATTGTACAAGTTTTCAATATAATATGAAGTCATTGCAGGCTTACAACAACGTTCAATAGGTAACAAATAGTTAAGGAAGAAAAAGAAACAAATAAATTTAAGATCAGCGTAGCTGATTCTAAACTAAAATCGCATGCAATTAAAGTACGAATCGCAAATCCGGGAACCACTGGTAAATGGTAACAAGGATTACCACCAGGTTACAGAAGACATTATTCGTCCTATTGAGATGAGGCCGTCAAAATTGTGGTATGTGGGTTTCTTTATTTCTGTAGCGATGCTTTTATTTGGAGTTTACAGTCTTTATCGTGAAGTAACATACGGTGTTGGCCAGTGGAACCTCAATAAAACGGTGGGTTGGGGTTGGGATATAACTAACTTTGTATGGTGGGTAGGTATTGGTCATGCGGGTACATTGATTTCAGCTATTCTGTTACTTTTTCGCCAGGGATGGAGAACAGGCGTAAACAGGGCAGCAGAAGCGATGACAATTTTTGCAGTTATGTGTGCCGGCCAGTTCCCCATATTTCATATGGGTCGTGTGTGGCTTGCATTCTTTATTTTGCCTTACCCTAACACCCGCGGTCCGGTATGGGTAAACTTTGACTCCCCTTTGCTTTGGGATGTATTCGCAATCTCCACTTATTTCACTGTTTCCTTATTGTTTTGGTATTCAGGTTTGATTCCTGATTTAGCTACCGTACGTGACAGAGCTAAAACAAAATTTCGTAAGCTGTTTTATGGAATTGTATCGTTTGGATGGACAGGAAGTACGAAACACTGGCAACGACATGAAGCTTTGTCTTTAGTTTTAGCAGGTTTGGCAACTCCTCTTGTATTATCAGTTCATACAATAGTGTCGTTTGACTTTGCCACTTCTGTAATTCCCGGCTGGCATACTACAATTTTTCCGCCTTACTTTGTTGCCGGTGCTATCTTTTCCGGTTTTGCAATGGTGCAGACACTGTTAATTGTAGTACGAAAAGTATTAAATCTGCAGGAGTATATAACATTAGGCCATATTGAAGCAATGAACAAAGTTATTGTGTTGACAGGGTCTATTGTGGGATGCGCTTACCTTACGGAGTTATTTATGGCATGGTATAGTAAAAATGATTATGAGGGATACGCCTTCTTTTATAGTCGTGCAAATATCTTAAGTCCCTATGGCTGGGCTTATTGGGGAATGATGTTTTGTAATGTTGTTTCCCCACAGGTTTTTTGGTTTCGTAAACTTAGACGCAATGTTGCATTTACCTTTTTTATGAGTATAATAGTAAACATAGGTATGTGGTTTGAGCGTTTTGTAATAATAGTGACATCAATTTATCGCGACTACTTACCAAGCAGTTGGAGCACTTATTATAGCCCAAGCATTTGGGAGATAGGGTTTTATGTGGGAACGTTTGGCTTATTCTTTACCTGCTTCTTCTTATTTGCAAAATACTTTCCTACTATTGCTGTTGCTGAGATTAAATATGTTTTGAAAACATCGGGAGAAAGTCAGAAGGAGAAAATGGATAAGGTTGAAAGCCAGAAAGTGGATGAGTTTGCACACGATTATGCTCACTAGTCTATACCCCTAATTGGGGAGAATATAAATAAATAATGAATAGCCCGGCGATAGTCGCTTAATAGCTAAAAATTAGAAACTATGGCACTAAAAAGATATGTAGTTGCATGTTTTGATGATGAAGAAGTTTTATTTCCTGCCGTAAAAAAGGTTAGAAATGCAGGATATAAAATTCACGATGTTTATACACCATTCGCTGTACATGGTCTCGATCATGCCTTAGGTATGCGGGAAACAAGTCTTCATACTGCCGGCTTCATTTATGGCCTGATAGGCACTACTACTGCGGTGGCAGGTATGGGCTGGGTCTTTACAGAGGATTGGCCTATGAACATTGGCGGCAAGCCTAACTTTGCTTTACCGGCTTTTATTCCTATAATATTTGAGCTTACGGTATTATTTTCAGCTGTAGGGATGGTAATGACTTTTTGTTATCTGTGCCAGCTTGCTCCATTTGTAAAAAAACATCATTTTCATCCCCGCGCTACAGATGATCTTTTTGTAATGGCTATTGAATGCACTAATAAAACAAATGTTGAAGATCTCAAAGGTTTTATGCAAAATGCAGGTGCAATTGAAGTAGATTTCCAGGTCGCCGAATCGGATTGGTGGTTTGGGCGGTATGACAAAGAACAAAATTTATACACCGAACGCCATTCTGTCGCATAAAATGAATTATAAGAACAATACAAAATGAAGAAATCAGCAATCATATTGTTTTTTGCCCTTTCAGCACTCATGGTTATCAGTTGTGGTGATGATCACAGTAAGCCCGGAAGAGATTATATGCCTGACATGAAATACAGCCGTGCTTACGAAACATATGCGGACCATAGTAATTTATCTTCAAAAGGGGTTAGTTTCAATAACAGACCTGTTGAAGGGACTGTGAGCCGTGGTGAAGAACTTCCATATCACTTGCCAAATGACAGCGCGGGGTATGCACAGAGCGCGTCTTTCGCAAACCCTTTACCCAGGCTGAATGAGACAGAAATGGTTGAAGCAGAAAGACTGTATTTAATTAATTGTGCTATCTGCCATGGTACTGCCTTAAATGGTAATGGTCCTTTATACAAAGATGGTACGGGACCATTTGCTGCAAAGCCTGCAGTACTTGTGGGTGACCCAAAAATCGAAGCATTGCCTGAAGGTACATTATACCATGTAATGACTTATGGTAAAAACCTTATGGGAAGTTATGCATCGCAGCTGAATAGAAAGCAGCGTTGGATGGTAGCCGAGTACATAAAAAGTAAACAACAGGCAGCTAAAGGAGGCAATTCCGGAGCTACTGGTACTGACAGTACTGGCGGAGCTGCACCTGCGCCTGCGGGAAGCACTGCAACAGCAAGAAAATAAGAGGAAATAAACTGCAAGCAAAAAATATTAAAATGGCATCTATCAGGGAGCAATTTGAAACAACAGGCAGCATGAGAACCTGGTCAATGGGATTAATTGGCGTGGGCTTGCTTGCTTTCATTATCGGATTTATTACAAAGGGATTAAGCAGTGATCAACAGCAGCAGGCGATATTTTGGGGGACATTATTATATAACAGTGTCTTCTTTTTAATGATTTGTAATGCCAGTATGTTTTTTATTTGTGTTACTACTTTGGCACATGGGGGGTGGCAGGTAGCTTTCAAACGTGTTCCCGAAGCTATTTCTGCGGCAGTACCTGTTTTTGGGGTAATAGCTGCTTTTATTCTTTTTTTTATTGTTTTTGGTTTAAACCACGGTGATCATAATGCTATTTATCACTGGGTTCATCCTAATAATGACCAAATGGTGATGGCGAAAACGGGTTTTTTAAATCCTGTTTTCTTTGTAATATGGACTTTACTATCTATTGGTCTCTGGAGTTATCTTGGTATGAGAATGAGGGCTTTATCTCGTGAAAATGATGAGTCACCAATGAGCCTTGATGTCAGCAAAAAATGGGTTTGGAAAAATACCGTAACTGCTTCTTTATTTACAGTTTGGTTTGGGTTAACGGTTGGTTCTACTACTCCGTGGTTATGGTTAATGAGTATTGACGTGCATTGGTACAGCACAATGTATAGCTGGTATACTTTTGCAAGTTCCTTTGTTTCCGGGGTCGCATTGATTGCATTATTTGTTATTTATCTTAAAAACAGAGGCTACCTCGAATATACTTCGGATGAACACCTCCATGATCTTGGCAAGTTTATATTTGCATTTTCCATATTCTGGACATACCTATGGTTTAGCCAGTACATGCTCATCTGGTATTCTAATCAGCCCGAAGAAACTACTTATTTTCAACCACGTACCCGAAACGGTGCATGGGCAGGAATATTTTACCTCACTCTTGTAATTAACTTTGTCTGTCCGTTACTAATTTTAATGACAAGAAGTTCTAAACGCAATTATACTTTAATGACTTTTATGGCAATACTTATCCTGTTTGGACATTGGTTAGATTTTAACCAGATGGTAATGGCCAGTATTTCGAGAGATCATGTGACATTAAGCCTGCTTGATTTTGGGATAATGGCATTGTTTGCAGGTTTGATAATTTTCTTTGGTGGAAGAGCTTTAGCAAAAGTACCTTTGGTTGCTAAAAATAACCCTTTTTTAAAAGAAAGTATTATTCATCATACGTAATTTTGTATTAGATTTTATTTAAAGAATAGAAAATAGCAGAAGCCAATCATGTCAACATATTTTGTCATCGCCGTCATAGTTCTGGTGTTTGTGGTCATCTTTCAGATTGCCAAAGCAAGTGAGTATGTATCTATACTAAAAGGAGAAGAAAGTTCAAGAAAACAAAATAATAAAATTAATGGTTTTTTGATGATCGCTTTTCTTATTTTAGGATTAATCGGAGTTTATTATTGTCATCATATCCTTAGTGGAAGACTTCTAGGGGAGAGTGCATCTAAAGAAGGTGAAAAGGTAGATGAGATGATGAACATAACCTTCATAGTAACAGGAATAGTTTTTTTTATAACCCAAATTGCATTGTTCTGGTTTGCCTATAGATACCAGGAGAAAGAAAACCGGCGAGCTTTATTTTTTCCTCATAATAACACTATGGAAATTGTGTGGACAGTTGTTCCTGCCATAGTTCTTTCTGTTCTTGTTGTTATCGGGTTGCGTAACTGGTTTATTTTTACCGGAGATGCGCCAAAAAATGCTCTCGTAGTCGAAATAACGGGGAAGCAGTTCGGCTGGATTTACCGTTATCCCGGAAGAGACAAGGAATTTGGTAAAAAATATTTTAGAAATATTGAAACCTCAACAAATCAATTAGGTTTAGTTTGGGCGGATAATAAGGAACTCAATCAAAAGGCTGACCCTGCCGCATATGATGACATAGTAGAGGAACAAGCTTTGTATGTAATAAAAAACCGGCCGGTTAAGTTGATTATCGGATCAAGAGATGTTATTCACGATGTAGGTCTTCCGCACTTTAGAATGAAAATGGATGCTGTTCCTGGAATACCTACAACTCTTTGGTTTACACCAAAGTATACTACTGCTGAAATGAAGGAAAAGACCGGCAATCCAAATTTTATATATGAAATCAGTTGTGATCAGATGTGCGGAAACGGGCATTATTCCATGAAGGGTATTATTGAAGTGGTTACAAAGGAAGAGTATGACGCTTGGATGGTAAAACAAAAGCCATCTTATTATGCTGCATTTCCTGAAAGAGATCCCAGAGCTGCACCTATGCCTACGCCTTCTAAACTTGATAGCGCTGCACCTGCTCCGGTTAAAACAGCAAGTGTAAGACTTAAAGCAAGTGTAAGACTTAATTTAGGAGCAATCAAAACAAATTAAAATAGGGGATGTTATAATTTAATCTATATTTTGTATAGGTTTTAAGTAAAATTTAAATGGCATGATTAACGAAAACGTTTTGCACACAGAAACTTCTCAGGTTACTACCCATGATATTCATCATCATGAGCATGAGACGCATCATCATCATCAATCGTTTATATCGAAATATATTTTTAGCCAGGATCATAAAATGATTGCAAAGCAATTTCTTGTAACCGGTATAATATGGGCTCTTCTTGGAGGCCTCATGTCTGTACTTTTCCGTATTCAACTTGGGTACCCTGATCAGAATTTTCCATTTCTGGAAACTTTGCTTGGTAAATGGGCAAAAGGAGGTCACATTACTGCGGATGCCTATTATGCTTTGGTAACTATACATGGTACCGTAATGGTATTTTTCGTTTTAACCGGGGGCTTAAGTGGTACTTTCGCTAATTTTCTTATTCCATTACAAGTTGGTGCAAGAGATATGGCTTCCCCTTTTATGAACATGTTAAGTTACTGGTTCTTCTTTTTTGCAGGAGTATTAATGCTTTCGTCATTCTTTGTTGAAACGGGTCCTTTTAGTGGCGGATGGACTGCTTACCCCCCTTTAAGTGCATTAGGTTCAACATCACCTGGTTCTAAATCCGGTATGGATTTGTGGTTAATAAGTTTAGCAATGTTCGTCGTTTCATCTTTACTTGGAGGTTTGAATTATATAACTACGATCCTTAACCTTCGCACTAAAGGCATGAGCATGACAAGGCTTCCTCTTACAATCTGGGCACTTTTCTTTACAGCCGTTCTTGGGGTATTGTCTTTCCCTGTATTGTTATCAGGTTTCATACTGCTTATTTTTGATCGCAATTTTGGTACGAGTTTTTACCTGAGTGATATTTTTGTAAATGGAGTTGGTGCTTTACCTAATGAAGGAGGCAGCCCCATTTTATACCAGCACTTATTCTGGTTCTTAGGCCATCCCGAGGTGTACATTATTATTTTACCTGCTATGGGACTTGTTTCAGAGGTAATGAGTGTTAATGCACGTAAACCAATCTTCGGCTATATGGCGATGGTCGGCTCTCTTTTTGCTATTACTGTTTTAGCTTTTTTGGTTTGGGCGCATCATATGTTTGTATCAGGCTTGAATCCTTTCCTTGGATCTTTCTTTGTCCTGTTAACACTACTAATTGCCGTTCCTTCTGCTATTAAGGTGTTCAATTGGCTTACCACATTATGGAGAGGGAACATCAGGTTTACTCCGGGAATGCTATATGCAATCGGTTTTGTCAGTATGTTTATTTCAGGAGGTTTAACAGGTATCTGGCTTGGAAACTCCGCTCTTGATATTCATTTACATGACACGTACTTTATCGTTGCTCACTTTCATATTGTGATGGGTGTGGCTGGTATGTTCGGTATGTTCACCGGTATTTATCATTGGTACCCTAAAATGTTTGGACGCTACCTCAATAACACACTTGCTTACATACATTTCTGGATAACGTTTGTAGGTGCTTACCTGTTATTCTGGCCCATGCACTACGAAGGTCTGGCTGGTATGCCAAGAAGGTACTATGATTATACAAACTGGGAAAGTTTTAAAATGTTTGCGGGCCTTAATGTCTTCTTAACAATTGTTTCAATAGTTATATTTGCTACACAATTGTTATTTGTATTCAACTTCTTCTATTCTATGTATAAGGGTAGAAAAGTTACTTCTCAAAATCCGTGGGGAGCAAATACTCTTGAGTGGACTACACCTATCAATCCGGGTCATGGTAACTGGGTTGGGGAAATTCCTGAAGTACATCGCTGGGCGTATGATTATGGTAAAGATGGTAAAGACTTTATACCACAAACCACGCCGGTAGGGGCAGAAGAAACTATTGATCATAAAAAAGTACCCGCCGGAACAGTATGAGGAAAAAAGAATAATTAAGCAATGCCCTGAAATCTCAGGGCATTGCTTTTGCAAAAGAGCAGGTTAAGGATATGATGAGTACTGTACAAAACATATCGGCAAGCTTACGTGTAGCCGCAAAAGTGAAAGATTACTTTCAATTAATAAAGTTTACTTTAAGCTTTACTGTTGTTTTTTCTTGTGTAATTTGTTATTTGCTGGCGCCAGGAATTACCTATAATTTAAAAATGGTAGTATTGTTATTTGTAGCAGGCCTGTTAATCACAGGAGCCGCAAATGCAATAAACCAGGCAGTTGAGAAAGATACAGATGCATTGATGAAGCGAACAGGCAAACGGCCAGTTGCTGATGGCAGAATGAGCGACCAGGAAGCTTATATCTTTGCTTTTATAGCTGGGATAGCAGGAGTTTTAATGATGTGGCATTTCTTTAATTTATCATCAGCACTCTTGTCTGTATTTAGTCTTTTTTTGTATGCGTTTATTTACACTCCGCTTAAAAAGGTCAATTCTATTGCAGTTTTAGTAGGTGCTTTTCCCGGAGCCCTGCCTTGCCTTATTGGGTGGGTTGCAGGTACAGGAGAATTTAATTCAGGTGGATGGATTTTGTTTGGGATACAGTTTCTATGGCAGTTTCCACATTTCTGGGCAATTGCGTGGGTAGCCCATAAGGATTATAGTAAAGCGGGCTTTAAACTGCTGCCTTCAGATAAAGGGCCTACAAAGTTCACCGCGATACAGGCAATAATGTATTCATTGGTAATGATTCCATGTGGTATTTTGCCTTATTTTGTCGGAATGACAGGTCTTGTGAGTTTGTGGATTGTGATGGCATGTAATATTTTTATGGTAGTACAATCTGTAAGACTTTATATTGAGATGGATGTGAAGGCTGCTAAAAGGGTCATGTTTAGCAGTTATATTTATTTACCAATTGTTTTACTCGCTCTACTTGCAGATAAAATAAATTGAAGATCATTATATAAAAAAAGGTAAAGCATTCAAGTGAAGTTATTTGAAACCACAAAGACACAAATCCACGAAGTGGCATTAAGCCTTTGTGATTCTTTGTGCCTTGGTGAATTTGTGGTTTTATTTAAATTACAGTAAAAAATAAAGTTAAGAGATGATGGCAACTGTGAGTGAACAACAACGTAAAAGACTTCACCCCCATAAATTTTCTTTATGGGTAGGAATGGCAAGCATTTTAATGATGTTTGCTGGATTTACAAGTGCATATATAGTTAAGAGAAACGATAGTAACTGGCTGGAGTTTAGTCTTCCGCCGGTATTCTCGTTTTCTACTGCTGTAATTTTACTCAGCAGTCTTACCCTGTATCTCGCTGCACGATCTTTTAAAGCACGTAATATGACACGATATAGGATTTTAGTTAGTGTTACCGGTGCTTTAGGTGTCTTATTTGTAATACTGCAGGCCATCGGCTTTCGATACCTACAGGAACATGGCGTTAAATTGATAGGAATTGGCAGCAACCCTTCAGGCTCTTTTTTAGGAGTGATTACAGGGGTACATATGTTGCACGTAATAGGAGGGGTAGTAGTTTTGATTGTGCTTTTTTTAAGAGCTTTCAATACCCGAAGTAAAAATTACAGTAGTGTACCAATAGAAGTGGCAAGTACCTATTGGCATTTTGTCGATGCCATCTGGATTTACCTTTTTATTTTTTTTAATATTGTAAGTGGGTAGTTAATAGCTTTATTTAGACTAATACTAATGGTACTAACTGGAGGTGCATTTGAAAGGTAGCCAATTTAAATTAAACTGGGTTTAGGTTAAATAAAAAACTTTTTTTAGTGATTTTGTCAATATGGGCCAATAAATTTGCATACCAAACTTAAACAGAACATATGGAATCAACAGCAGTTGCAGCAGACACAAAATGGTGGAACGGGGGTAAAAGTCCTTTCAATGTAGAGTATGGAAAATTGATGATGTGGTATTTTTTAATGAGCGACTCATTTACTTTCGGCGCTTTTCTTATTTCTTATGGCACCGTTCGATTTTCAAGCAACGGCTGGCCTAACCCAAATGAAGTATTCAGATCTTACCCGGGTGCAGGTGAAGCTGTTCATGCTCCTTTAGTGTTTGTAAGTATAATGACCTTCATACTAATAATGAGTTCTGTAACAATGGTACTTGCAGTGCATGCCGGACATGAGAGAAATAAAAAGGCTGTTGTTACTTATCTTGCATGGACAATACTTGGCGGACTTGCCTTCTTAAGTTGCCAGGCATGGGAATGGAACCACCTGCATCACGAGGGTGCATGGTGGGGGAGAAACCCTTTTCCTAATGCTGACGGTACCGGAGCTTCTACGAACTTTACCAATTTCTTTTTTACCATTACCGGTTTTCATGGTTTTCATGTATTCTCTGGAGTCGTAATCAACATTATAATGTTAATAATGGCCGCTAACGGTACTTTTGAAAAGAAAGGTCATTACCTGATGATTGAGAAGGCAGGTTTATATTGGCATTTTGTAGACCTGGTATGGGTATTTGTATTTACATGTTTTTATCTCCTTTAATATTAAAATATATAATTAAACTTATTTATGGAACATACTCATACTGAAGTAGCCCACTCCGTTCATGATAATCATGGTGGAACAAAAGAAATCTGGAGAACGTTTTGGATATTGTTGGTACTTACAATAGTTGAATTAATATTAGGATACATAATGATTGGAGTTGAAAGCACTTTTGGACGGTTGGCTCTTAAAGGCGCTATTATTATTTTGATGTTAGCTAAGGCTTTTTACATTGTAGCCTATTTTATGCACCTTAAGTCTGAGCTTAGGAATCTTATTATGACGATAATAGTTCCTTTGGCCCTCTTAATTTGGGGAATTATTGCCTTTTTGTACGACGGTAATTCTTTTAGGAATAATAGAAATACATACGATGCCTATAAAAGAGAAAGAAGCCATATAAAGTCTACAGATGTAAAAGCTGATGAAAAAGGCAAACCGGAACAAAAGAGAACCGGAGCGATGGAGTAAGTGTTATAACGTTTAGTAAAATAATGAACCTGAAAAAACCATCGCTTTCCGGCGATGGTTTTTTTATAATAAAATAAAATGAATAAAAAATCAGTTGTAGCTATTTGTATTGCCCTTTTAATACCTGTTATTTGTTACTATATCTTACAAGCTGCAAGTGATAAGGCAGTTGAGATACCCAGAAGATTTTATGTTGATTCTGTAGTTACGAAAACAGTTGATGGCAAAACAACCTCTGATACCATTTGGCATAAGACAGAAAATATAACGTTGATAAACCAGTTAGGTGATACAGTCAGCTTATATGACATTAAAAACAAAGTCATTGTTGCTGATTTCTTTTTTACCCGGTGTCCTTTCGTTTGTCCTGCAATGACAAATAATATGGCTAAGCTGCAACAATCTTTTTCCCATTATAACCGAGGCAGAAAAGTTGTAGATTCTTCCATTGTCAGGTTTCTTTCGTTTTCTATTGATCCTGAACGCGACTCTGTACCTGCTCTGAGAAAATATGCGGACAAGTTTAGAGTTGACCATGATAACTGGTGGTTGCTGACTGGTAATAAAAAAAATATTTATGATTTTGGCTTTAATGAATTAAAGATAGGATTGGTAGAAGGCGGAAATGTAGATTCTTCTTTCATGCATTCTGAAAAATTTGTCTTGCTCGACAAGGATTATTTAGTAAGAGGATATTACAACGGGCTTGATACTTCATCCCTCGCTGCTTTAGCTAAAGACATTGGTTTACTAATGCTTGAAAAAGACAGGAAGAAAAAGTTCAATATTTTTAAGGCAGAATAAAATAATTCCTATTCAAATATCATTTTATGTTACAAGCTACCTTTCCCAAAAACGATAAAAAAGCTTACTGGCTGATTAGTATTTTTTCAATTGTGGTATTTATAGCTGTTGTTGCTTTGGGCAAGTATAAACTTAACATTCAACTTAATTTTGATGTACATGTTTTCGCAAAAATTAATGCTTTTATAAATACTGTTGTTGCCATTTTGCTTGTAGCTGCACTTATTGCCATTAAAAACCAAAAATACAGGTTACATAAAAATATTATGCTGACAGCAATGTTGTTATCTGTCCTATTTTTAGTTTCATACATTGCCCATCACCTTCTTGCAGGCGAAGCAAAGTTTGGTGACATAAACCATGATGGCATTTTAAGTGCAGGAGAAAAATTGCAGGCAGGTGGTACACGGGTAGTATACCTGCTGCTGCTGGCAACTCATATTGTACTTGCGGCCGTTATTCTTCCATTTATTTTATTTACTGCTTACCGGGCCCTGACTTCTCAGTGGCCTTTGCACAAAAAGCTGGCAAGGTATACCTGGCCGCTATGGCTTTATGTAGCAGTTACCGGGCCTGTAGTATATTATTTAATAAGCCCTTATTATACTTAAAATTCCTGTAATATTTGGAAATCAAGACTTCGATATTATATTAATCCTAATGAATTAAGCAAACAAAACAGGATTATAACTTTGTTGATAAAGATTATTGGAATTAATAGCACAGTTCAAATACTAGTCCACAAGTATATACGGATTAAAATGTTTAAGTTGTCGAATAAAGCCATGTGTATCTTCAGGAGAAATTAGAATATTATCGGATCTGTTATAAGAGATTTGAATCCTGTTTGATGAGAAAGCAGGATCGGATAATATGATTATTTGTTGCTTTTAATTTTTTTATAAGCCTTATATCGATCTTTATTTTTATCACACATATGGTGTCGTCCTATCCACACAACTTCATTCCATTGATTCAAACCTAAATTGCTTATCAATTCTTTAATTGCAGAATTAACAACAAAGCAATCTAAGGCTTCGAGATAATTGAATACTAGAGCTAACATCTTACAAATGTAAAAACAAAAAACCGCAGCTTCATTAGAAGCCGCGGTTTTAAAGCTATAACTTAAAATATATTTAAGTTATTAAACTTTTATTAGTTTTTTGCTAATCCAATTCTTTCCATTATATATCTTGAGTAAATAAGTGTCTGCTTTTAATCCACTAATATCAATATACGCCTTCCATAAAGGTGTTGTATAATTAAATTGACGTATTACAGTTCCCATTTTATCCACAATCCAGATCTTGTGGATAGTTTCTTTCCTAATAGAATTATTTGCAGCAGTTTTTTCAGAAGAATAATCAATACTTGAAACCTCCACTGTGCTGCTAGCCGGATTTGGTGACAATGCATAATTACTGCAAGCTGGGACAAATGCGCCTTTATAGGTTCTGGCAGAAGTGCCACAAGAACTAATAGCTTCTACCTGAATACCATATCCGACACCGGATGACGTGTTTCTTGCTACTGTCATTTGAGCAAAAGTGCTATGAGAAGCCTGCAAAACATTATCCTTGTACCAGTTGTAAGAAGTAGCGCCAGCTACAGCGGCAATTTCTACCTGTAACTTACCTAAGCAGCCATCTGCTAAAACAACGGTTATCGGACCAGGCGGAACCGCGCCATAATTAAAAGGTGCACTAGCTTCTGAACTTACATTATTATTTACATAATTAGATTTTGCTTTTACAGTATTAGATGACGGAGCACCTGAAAGAGACAGAGTTGAGGAAGTACTGGTGGTTGTTAATGTTTGCAAACCATTAGCCGCAAATTTTACTCCCGTGCCTCCAATAATTGTATAAGTGTAGCTTGATGCTCCGCAGGTTGGGTTGATTGATATGGTAGCACTGGAAGCACAAGTGGATACAGGGCTCGTAGAAGAAAAGGTTGGTGCCTGAGCTACCCGGGTTATATTAAAAGTCTTTTTTTCTTTAAAACCACAGGGTAAATTTATGGTAGCTGTCAAAACACCTCCTGAAGCGGCGTTTGGTGTGAATGAAACATTGTTGCCATTTGGCGATATACTTGTTTGTGTCCAGCCGATTGGAGGTTGCCAGGTGATATTGTATGAACTTACAGGGTACGTATAGTCACAAAAACCAGAACAGGTATAAGTATTTAAGCTATAACTTGCAGTATTTGGGCATCCATAGTTAGGATTAGCATTTGTTCCTCCCACAATATTTCCAAAATTAAGTTGTTTAATGTTTGGACTAAACGTAGTTGAGGTATAAGGTGCTGAAAGAGAATTATCTCGCGCTTTATATGAAACCTTACAATATACATTTGTCGGATTAGATACAATAGTCCACTGTAAAATAGGATCGCTTGGATCTGTTGTGGTTTTGACGGATACTCCATTTACAAACCATTCAAACTTACCAACTAATACATATCCTGCAGGGGGTATTAATTGGTCTACTACAAAAGATACTGAAGCACATGGACTAACAGCACCTGAAAGGCTACAGTCAGGTCCACTGGCTGTAGCGAAGCAAACTCGTTCTGTCCCAGCGGCAAAAGCGTAGGATGCAGATAATAAAATACTAAAAGTTAATAGAAATTTTTTCATTTTACTTGATTTTTTTGATTACGAAAAATTATTTACTATATTCTAACCAATTTGTCTACAGTATAATGATGCAACTTGGATAGAATATGCAAATACAAAGAATAAGAAATGCTATTGTTATAATGACTATTTTTAAAAGATGTTGTAATAGATACCTAATTGAAATACACGATTCGCTGCTGTATATTTGCTTCTTCGGGTACCTAATACATCTGTTTGATAAAATCCATTAAGACCGTAATTGTATCTAACTTCTGCACCAATGTCTTTTGTGATGTTATAAGCTATGCCTATAGCTAAACCAATGTCAAACCGGTGAGGAAAACTATTTATGGCGTCGCTATTTCTGTCGCTAATGATATTACTATGACTTATTGCTTTTGCTAAATACCCTAACTCTGTTCCAACAACAACATTTGTTTTGCTATCAATTTCATAACCAAAAAGAATAGGAGCATTTATATAATTTAATCTCATTGATACCGTTTTCCCGTCACTTAAATCTTTATATCTATACCCTTTTGATGATAGAAGCAATTCTGGTTGAAAAAAGTACTTCTTATAGATTGCAATTTCAGCCTTACCTCCTGCATACCAGCCAATTCTGTTTATGGGAAATGTAATAAGATTTTTAGTTGTAGCTATATTAATTCCGGTTTTAATAGCGAAATTTACTTGTCCATAAGAAAGGGCTGTTACAAATAAAATTGAAATAAATAAAATAGTTTTTTTCATTGGTATTAATATAATAGAATTAACAGGTAGGTAAGTACAGATAAAATAACGCCCTTATTTATAGAAGAACAAGTAATAACAATATTACATCCTGATTAATTATTATAATAGAAAGATAAATGTAATTTTAATTTTTGAATAAAAGAAGTCTTTAAATCTTTTTTTTATATTTTTTTTTCTGAAAATCAATTATTTCTGACTGTACTGTTATTTAATAAAATTCTATTAAGCATACATTTTAAATTCTTTTGTTTATGAACATTTGTTCTTTATTCAGCATTGTTGCGTGGCGCACCGACGGATATTATTTTAAGAACATTTTCAAAACCTGCAGTACGGCTGTTCTTATACAATAAGAGCATTATTTATCACTCATAAACAAGGAATTGAATAGAGAAGTTTCGCTTATTTAACCTATAATTATAGCCGGGTTGATTTGCCTTAGTTGTTCAATAAACGCCGGTTTATCTTCAGGCGAAATTAAAATAGTATCATATTTATTGTAAGAAATTTCAAGCCTGTCTAATGAAAAAGCCGGAGCAGCTAAAGGATTATGGGTTGCTTTTATTTTTTTAATAGAACTGATATTAATTTCTTTTTTTATCAGAAATCCGCCCTTAATTATAAGTTTGCCATTGTTTGTTATTCTATACGAAGTGTCGAAATATAAATAGGTAACGAACAATATAGCAAATACAACAAATAATGCTGCCGGCCACACCTTATTTATTAACATTAGCATTTCAGTGCTAACTAACACAAAGGCAAGAGGAAGCATAACAGATAGCTGAACTTTAGATTTATATGACTTTGTAAGAGTAAACATAAAAACTATACTTTATATAAACATACAACCAAAAATTTGCCTTATACGGTTATACGGACGGATGAAATAGAGTTTAGAATAAGCGCCTTTCTTTATTTTCATTACTTAGCCAACTGCAAAACCTTAATCGAAGATGGATGTTTTGCATCATGATAAACACGGATGGTTGCAGGCGTAAAATCTTTATCGTCTGCATTAGCAATGGTCATAAACTTTTGCGGGTTTCTGTCAACGAGAGGAAACCAACTGCTTTGTATTTGCACCATTATTTTATGGCCTTTTTTAAAACAATGTGCTACATCATTTAATTCATATTTCACTTCAGTTATTTTACCCGGTACAAATGGTTCAGGTTTTGAATAGCTGTTTCTAAATTTGCCTCTAAACACTTCGGCTCTTATCAGCCTCTGCATACCCGCTACGTCTTTGCCATTTTCCGTGGCGTCAATATTGGGTAATACATCAATAAGTTTGACAACAAAATCAGCATCGGTACCTGACATGCTAACAAATAAATCTGCAGTTACAGGTCCGGTTAAGGTTATATCATTTTGTAATACACGACTTTCATAACTTAAAACATCTTTTCGTTGTGATGCAAATCGCTGGTCTGCTATCATATATTCATTTTCACGGTTTGCACTATTAGTATTGAGGTAAGGAACAGGATCAGATGGGTCAGAGACGTATTGATTAAACCCGGAAGAAGTTTCTCCCGTGAAAGAAAGGGCCTTATTGCTTGTTAAAGTCCAGGTAACAGATTTTGAATTTTTAGGAGGCCATGCGGAATACTCTTTCCATTTATTCGTTCCTGTTTCGAAAACAGTAGCTTCGGCAGGATTAAAAGTTCCTGTTTCCTGTAAATAGTAAGCAAAAAAATCATGCTCCAGTTTCTGAAAGTATTCGCTCGTATTAGAACGAAACTCATAAGTTCCAAAATTATCCCATTTTCCCCGTGACCACGCCCCATGTGTCCATGGCCCCATTATAAGACGATTATTGTTTCGTACGTTTTTCTTTTCTATTGCTTCATAAGTTTTTAAAGCACCAAAAAGATCTTCAGCATCAAACCATCCGCCTGCAACCAATACGGCAGGTTTTATATTTTCCAGATGTTTACGTATGTCTCTTGTCTGCCAGTATTCGTCTTTGGTCTGGTGCTGAAGATACTCATTCCAAATTTTACTCCTGTTGCTAAAACACAGTTTGTTAGCGTTTTTAATGGGCCCCATTTTTAAATAATAATCGTATGCGTTCGTTATTTCCTGGTTGCAAAGAGCGGGATAGGAAGTCCATGTTGTATCTCTTGGATAATCGAATTCATTCATAAAACTATAATTATCCATTAAGTAAAATGCACCGCGATGATAGGCATCGTCACCTTCAAACTCATCAGTAACAGGTGCCTGGGGAGATACAGCTTTCAAAGCCGGATGAGCTCCGGGAAGTGAGGCTGTTGCATAAAAGCCAGGATAAGAGATACCATAAATCCCCACCTTTCCATTGTTGTTACCTACGTTTTTTAGCAGCCATTCGATCGTATCGTAGGTATCGCTGCTTTCATCTACATCTTTAACTGATCTTTTATTTTTTATATAAGGCGTCATTTCTTCAAACTTTCCTTCGCTCATATATCTTCCTCTTACGTCCTGGTAAACATAGATGTAGGCTTCATTTTCAAAAAATTTACCGGGCCCCAATGGAGCAACATGTTTGCCTGCACCATACGGACTGCACGAGTAAGGAGTTCTTACCATAAGTATAGGAAATTTACCAGATGCATTATCTGGAGAATAAATAGCAGTAAAAAGTTTAGTTCCATCTCTCATAGGTATCATTCTTTCTATCTTGGTAAAGCTGATTGCAGGTGCTTTTGCACAAGAATAAAATGAAATATTTAAAATAAATACAAGCAGAAAGATACATTTCATAAGTATAGATAAAGTAATTACAGAAGTATAAATAAAACTATGCTAATTCAATACTCGGGTCCCAAAATACGTTTGTAAAATTTACGATTTTATCATCTTCAACCTGTATTCCTTCTTTTTGCAAAAGTTCTTCCATTAATGTTGATGTTGCAAAATGTGCTTTACCTGATAGAATGCCGTTTCTATTCACTACACGTTGTGCAGGTACTTTTGGCATCAGGCCAAAACTTGAGTTCATTGCATATCCGACCATTCTTGCCGAAGACTTTGTTCCGAGGTAATTTGCAATAGCGCCGTAAGTTGTTACCCTGCCTTCAGGTATCTGCCTTACAACATCCCATACATTTTCAAAAAAAGTATAATTTTTACTAGAATCTGTAACAGGAAACTCTGAAGATATAGTGTTCTTTTTCCTTTGCATTTATGCTTATTCTAAAGAACGGTTAATAAATTTAATGAGCGGCATCAGTGCTGTAAAAGCAGACACAATTTTTTGCAGCAGATCTTTTGAAACGAGATCATCATCAGTAAGGGCTTGTGTTGCTACAATGCTTTTCAATTTCAGATATTCTATGGCAGGATTATCTTTTTCATAGCCTTTTGGCTCACGGCTTAACTTAAATTCTCCCTGCTCAAGATCGCCGTAAATATTTTTAAAATCTTTTTGATTGATGAGATTGAAAAACTCCTCCCAGTTGTAGTCTATTTCCTGTCTTATTTTCTTTAGCTTCTCAGCTTCCGGCATCCATATGCCTCCTCCTGCCATGCTTTTATCGCCTGGTTCTATATGCAGATAATATCCTGCAAAGCCTGATTTTTTCCCTCCCTTGTCAAAGCTTGCACCCATGTGTTGTTTGTACGGGGTTTTATCCTGGCTAAATCTGATATCCCGATATTGTCTGAAAATACAGTCCTTTGCCTGCAGAGGTGCTATGTCAGTATCAACTTTTCCAAAAGATGTTATTATCTCCTTCACCAGCTTTTCAAAATCATCTTTGGCGTTATTAAACAAATGCCTGTTTTCTTCAAACCAGGGTTTGTTGTTGTTTTTTTGAAGCTTTTTGATAAACGTGAGTGTACCTGGTTGTAGCATGTGAATATTTTAAACAGTAACATTTTTATCAATAAGTGAAATAAAATCATCTTCACTAATAATTTTAACTGTATGTATTTTTTTAGCTTTTTCCAGTTTGCTTCCTGCATCTTCACCGACAACAAGATAATTTAATTTACTGCTTACGCTTCCCAGTATCTTTCCACCATGCTGCTCAGCCATTTCTTCTGCCTCACTTCGTTTCAACTTGTTAAGCGTTCCTGTAAATAAAAAAGTTTGTCCGTTTAATCCGCCTGCAGCAATTGCAGTCTTCTTCTTATTATTCATTTCAACACCCAATGCCTCAAGTTGTTGAAGTATCTGAAGGTTTTGTTCATTTTGAAAGAAAGTATGAACGCTTTTTGCAACTTTTACTCCAATATCTTCCAGCGTCTGCAGCTTTTCTTCAGAAAAATCTTTTAAATCCATCAGATGATCGATTGAATTAGCTAAGACTTTTGCAGTTGTCTCACCAACATAGCGAATGCCAAGAGCAAAAATCAGGCGGTTTAGGGGCTGATGCTTAGACTCTTCAATGGATGATTGTAAATTTTCAATTGATTTTTTACCAAAACCTGCCATTTTACTTATAGCTGAGAAATCAAGTGTATAAATACCGGGAATATCTTTGAGTAAGCCCAATTCATAAAACTTACGAACATTGGCTTCTCCAAAGCTTCTTATATCCATCGCATCCTTGCTTACAAAATGTATCATTCTTTCCACCACCTGTGCCGGGCATTCAATGTTTATACACCGCCATGCTGCTTCAGCTTCTTCTTTGTATAATTCACTATGGCAAACGGGACAATCTTTGGGAAAAGTTATCTCTTTTTCGGAACCTTCTCTTACTTCGGCAAGTGATTTTACAATATAAGGAATAACATCTCCTGCACGTTCCACCAAAACTGTATCACCTATTTTCAAGTCCTTTTCCCTTATCACATCTTCATTAAATAATGATATAGAACCTACTGTAACGCCACTAATAAGCACAGGATCTATTTTGGCGACAGGCGTTATGGAACCAGTTCTTCCAACCTGAAACTCTACATTTCGTAATTTGCTTGTGGCTTGCCTCGCTTTAAACTTATAAGCTATCGCCCATCGGGGATGATGTGTAGTCATTCCCATTTCATCCTGCAGGTCAAGGTCATTTACTTTTATAACCATCCCGTCAATTTCATAAGGCAGCTCATCCCTTTTTACTTCATAATCACTACAATAGTCCACGACGGCCTGTATACCTTTGAGCACTTTCATTTCATTTATCGGACTTCTGAAGCCAACCCTCCATAACATTTGCAAAATGCCTGAGTGTGTGTGTAATAAATCTTCATTTTCTTTGGCAACAGTTTCGTTTTTTCGCGTATAATAACTTACGTTGTATAAAAAGGCTTCCAGTTTACGTCTGCCAACTTCTTTGGGGTCTTTCATACGCAGACTTCCTGATGCGGCATTTCTAGGGTTGGCAAGTGGCCCAATATTCTGTTCAGCCAATTGATAGTTGTATTGCTTAAAAGCTTTTTTCGACATCATGATCTCGCCGCGTATTTCTATTTGCTGTATTCCATATTTTGAAAAAGATGCTGTAAGCGGAATAGAACGAATTTGTTTAATATTTGTGGTTATTTCATCACCTTCCATTCCGTTGCCTCTTGTAGCACCTCTAACCAAATTGTCATTTTCATATATTAATGAAATGCTCGCACCGTCAAATTTTGGCTCTATACAATATTCAAGTTCTTCTTTTCGGGCAACGTCTTTTGCTTTTCTATCCCAATCTACAAGATCTTCTGCATTGTAACTGTTTTCAAGGCTTAACATCGGCACTAGGTGAGCAACAGTTTTAAATGAAGCATTTAGGCTGCTGCCAACTCTTTGTGTTGGTGAATCAACTGTAATCAGTTCAGGATTTGCTTTCTCTATTTTTTCCAGCAGTTTATACAACTGGTCATATTCATTATCAGTGATTAGCGGATCATTCAACATATAATAACGGTACTCATGAAACCGGAGCACCTTTCGAAGGTTCTCAGCAATTTCGAAAGCTTTCTCCATATGATTTTCATCTGCTAAATCTTTTGTAAGTTTCTGCAGTTCTGTTATCTGGTCTTTGGAATACATAAATAATTATTGGCGATAAAGTTAGGTGGAAAGAGAAAGTGGGAGGATAGCTCCAAACTCAACATCAAATTTCTAATTGCAGGAACCGGTAGTTGTTCATGATAGATTTTTTATCAGAGATAAATTTTTTGAAACTCAGTAATACCCACTTTAAATTTTTATTCTTCAACTGACACTTTAATATTTTCAATTATTGAATATTGAATTGCTTCATACCAATGGATTTTCTCAGCTATTGAATCAAGTATGCTTTCAACTTCAACATCAGATAATTTTCTATTCAAAGTTTCTTTTGCCACTGTTTGAATATCTGCGAGATTAAGTGAATAAATAATTTTGTTACTTTTCATTTTTGCTTTGGAAAACGGTTTAAAAATAAAATTTATTTTCACGATGCCATTTAATAGCATTGCTATGGGGATAAAGTTCATTACTCTTTGGTAAATTAATTTTTGAGCTTTTGTCTGAAAAAATTCTAATAAAATCATAATCCCCAATTCTGCCAAAATTAGAGGGTAAATGATTTACTTTTTGTGATACCTGAATGGTGTAGTCATTTTGTAACGTGAACCAGCCGACATCAAAAGCCCAATGATGTAAGCGACATAAAGCCATCCCATTCCAAATATCATCTTTACCCATTGAACTGCTAGGAACTATGTGGGCCGCTTCAACTTCCCACAATAACATATCAGGAGAACTAATTCTCATTCCACAAAATGCGCAACTGCAATCATATGCTTCGATAATTGCTTGACGAAAACCTCTTGCTCTTATTGCAGCTTCACGTGTTACTTTAACAACTTTCTTTTCTTTATCTAATGGATTATAGTGTTCAGGTCTTGGAGTTTCTAAAAGTTTTTTCACGACTTTTTGAACTTCAAAAGATTTAGTTGGTATAAATTCTTTATAAATTTTAGGAATTTTTAATATTTCTAATGCTTCATTATAACCATTTTCTGTAAGCATCCATTCTTTTCTATTAGTAATTTGAAGGGTTGAAGTAGGTCGTGAAACTAATTTTTCTTTTGCTAATGAATCTGCAGCACGAAATAAAAGTCGGTGCCAAAGAAATGACTTTTTAACTCTATTCTCTTTTTTGTAAATTGTTTGTAAGAATGCTGTTCTTTGATTCTCATTCAAGTTAAATTCATTCGCTATTTCAATCACAATTTCTTCTCCTGAGCCAAATTCTTTTATTACACCATTGTGTTTAAATAAAGTCTTTAATAAAGCTTGTTCAACCTCTTTTCGAGTCGGCATTTTTAAATCTTCAAGCATTTTTCTTTCGTAACTCATCCAATAATTTTAATCTTTTACTAAAGTATTTAAAAATAGTAATAATCTTTAGGCCAAAAGCGTTATGTATAAATTCTTTTTTAAATACGCATCACCCACTATAATTTGACCAGTACTGCTGTTCCTTGCTATAGGTAAAAAAACCTAAAAATTTAGTAGTTTAAATAATTGAATGATTATTTAAGAATGTAAGATTATTAATTCCTTTGTTTCCTTCATAGTAGCACTTAAAAAAAACTTCAGCTTTATTTAAGTCATTTTTACAAAAAAGAAAAAAGTCCTATTTTAACAGCAAATTTTTGCTCTGATTTTTTCACTCTCCTAAAGTAAAAGCTTCTATAATTGCATGTCTTATGAATACAACTGCTGATTTAAGCCCCCTTAACAGAAAGCGTAATGGTACATTGATAACTGATCCTGAAAGGTTAGTTGCTGCTTATCCAACCATGTCTATGACCGTAGATTGCGTAATTTTTGGATTTGAAGAAAACGAACTGAAAGTGCTATTAATAAGAAGTGACCCGAAATGTTTTGAAGGCAAATGGTCTTTGCTGGGTGATATTGTAAAGGAAACTGAAGAACTGGAAGATGCTGCATGTCGTGTTTTACTGCAACGAACAGGAATGAACAATGTTTTTCTGGAACAGGTTAAAACATTTGGAAGTCCTCAACGGCATCCCGGTGGAAGAGTGATAACTATTGCCTATTGTTCTCTGTTAAACATCAGGCATCATGAATTGAAAATTCTTGATAATGAGTTGCACTGGCACAATGTGAAGAACCTGTGTAACATGGCCTTTGACCATAAAATGATCCTCGACGAATGTTACCAATGGCTGCGGAAACGTATACTTGAACATCCTTTAGCTTTTAATTTATTACCTGAAAAATTTTCTTTGCGTGAATTACAAAATCTATATGAGACCATATTAGATGTAACACTTGACCGGCGCAACTTTAGAAAAAAATTTTTCTCAATGGATTTTTTAATAGATATGGATGAACTTGAAGAAAATGTATCTCATCGTCCAGGCAAACTTTATAAGTTTAATTATGAGAAATACGAGAAGGACAAACGCAGGCTGTTTTCTATAGATTTCTAAATATTTGCCGCAAAGTAAGTTTAAGCGTTTTAGTAATAAAATCAATAATTTTTATTTACTAATAAAAGATTTGCTATCATTGTGTAAAATTTACACACTTCCTATTTGATGATAAGCTTACTGCCTATGAGAATATCATTTACTCTCCTTTTTTTAGTATGCCTTGTAACTGCTAAGTGCCAGCTTCTAACATGGTCACCTTCTTTCATTCAGGAATCTTCTGATTCGGTAGAGATAACAGTTGATGCTGCAAAAGGTAACCAGGGTTTGAAAGATTATACACCTACTTCAGATATATATGTTCATATTGGTGTAATTACTAACTTAAGTACAAGTTCAAGTAATTGGAAACATGCTCCTTTCACCTGGGGCATGACCAACAGTGCAGCTAACTGTACATTTTTAGGAAATAATAAGTGGAGGTTTACTATTGCAGGCGGATTAAGATCTTTTTTCGGAGTAACGGATGCAAATGAAAAAATTCAGAAAATAGCTATCCTTTTCAGAAATGGTAACGGCTCTCTGAAAAATGCTAATGCTGACGGAAGTGATATGTATGTATCGGTTTATGATACAGGATTATATGTAAGAATAGATCAGCCTTTTAAAGAACCAAAATTTACTCCCGTTCCTGAGCCTATTAATAAAGCCTTGGGCGACAGTATTTCAATAACTGCAAAATCAAGTCAGAATGCCACGCTAAAGTTGTATTTTAATGGAACACAGATCGGTACTCCCGCAACAAACGCTGCTTCTGTCAGTGCAGCCACAGTTATTTCCGCCCGGGGTACACAAACTATTATTGCTGAAGCTGCAAACGCAACTCAAACTAAATATGATACCATAACGTTTTTTGTCACTGCGCCTGTTACAGTTGCTCCACTACCACTAGGTGTGAAAGACGGAATAAATTATGAACCCGGAGATACATCTGTTACGTTGGTTCTTTTTGCTCCTTATAAAAATAGTGTTGCTGTGCTTGGCGATTTCAATAGCTGGACGGCAACTACTCAGTACCAGATGAACAGAACGCCAGACAGTGCCCGCTATTGGATCAGAATAACAGGTCTGTCTCCGGGTACAGAATATGCTTACCAGTATTTAATAGACGCGTCACTAAAGGTTGCAGATTATATGACTGAGAAAGTCTTAGATCCTGATAATGATCAGTATATTCCTGCTGCTACTTATCCTGGTTTGAAGCCTTATCCTACTGGAAAAACAATAGGAATTGTAAGTGTTTTGCAAACTGCAAAACCTGTATATAACTGGCAGGTGACAAATTTTGTGCGTCCTGATAAAAGAAATCTTATCATTTACGAATTACTGGTAAGAGATTTTGTTGAAGCCAGAAACTGGCAAACCGTAAAAGATTCTATTGCGTATCTAAAAAGGCTTGGTGTAAATGCGATAGAAGTAATGCCTTTTAATGAATTTGAAGGAAATAATAGCTGGGGTTACAACACCAATTTTTACTTTGCTCCTGATAAAGCTTACGGAACTGAAATGGCTTTAAAAGCAATTTATCGATGAATGTCACAGGCAGGGAATAGCTGTAATAATGGATATGGTTTTGAATCATGCTTTTGGTTCTTCGCCAACTGTTCAGATGTACTGGAACCCGGCATTGAGTCGTCCTGCTGATAATAATCCCTGGCATAACCCGGTAGCAAAACATCCTTTCAATGTAGGTTTTGATTTTAATCACGAGTCTCAGGCAACAAAAGACCTGGTTGACAAGGTTATTGAGCATTGGCTTACTAAGTATAATATTGACGGTTTTAGGTGGGATCTTGCAAAAGGATTTACACAAGTTAATTCATGCACAACAGCAAACTGTGATCAAGCTTCAGAAGTAAGCAACTGGGGTAAATATGATTCGAGCCGTATTGCTATATGGCAAAGAATTTACAGTAAAATGAAAGCAACTGTCCCGAACTCGTATTGCATTCTTGAAATGTTTGCAGATAACAGTGAAGAAACCATATATGCAAATAATGGAATGATGCTTTGGGGAAATCTGAATTATAATTTTAACCAGGCCACAATGGGTTACAGCGATGGCTGGGATTTTAACTGGGGTATCTATAAATCAAGAAACTGGGCTCAACCAGGTTTAGTTACTTACCAGGAAAGCCATGATGAAGAAAGATTAATGTACAAGAATGAGCAGTATGGAAACAGCAATGGATCGTATAATGTAAAAGACATTAATACCGGGTTAAAACGCAATGAAATGGCAACAGCTTTCTGGGCTATGATCCCTGCCCCGAAAATGTTGTGGCAATTTGGCGAGTTGGGCTATAATTACTCTATAAATACCTGTGAAAATGGCACTATTGACAATAACTGCCGTACCTCTCCAAAACCTATTCGTTGGGATTATCTCACTAATCCAAACCGTAAAGCTTTGTATGATGTGTATGCTAAATTATTTAAGCTTCGCAATGTTCCCAACTTCCTTCCCACTTTTGTAACCAATGATGTTACTTATAATTTAAACAGCGGATTTAAGTGGCTACAGGTAAACTCTGATTCCTTAAAAATAATGGTAATCGGCAATTTTGATGTGGTGCCTGCGACCGCTACAGTGACATTTCAACATGCAGGAAACTGGTATAACTATTTATCAGGAGGAACCCGGACAGCTACCCGCACTGCAGAAAGTATAACATTACAGCCGGGAGAATATTATGTATATGTAAACAAAAATGCAGACAGCTTAGTAAATACCCTTCCTTTAAAGCTTTTGTCTTTCACCGGCAGACGCAGCAGTGCTGATATTTCACTCATATGGGCAACTACAACTGAAGTGAACGTAAAGCATTTTATTATCCAGCGATCATTTGACGGTGTTCAATTCAGTGGTATAGGTACGGTTTCAGCAAAAAATGTATCAGATGGTCAGCTTACTTATAATTATGCTGATAAAGACCCTCTCGCTGTTAAAACTGATAAAAAGCTATACTACAGGCTGAAGATGGTTGACATTGATGGCAAGTATAGTTATTCAAATGTTGCAGTAATCAATTCTTCTGCTGCAGTAAAACATTTTTCTTTATATCCAAATCCGGTAAAGGGATCGCAGTTGTTCATATCGTTAGATAAACCTATTTACTCTGCCCTGAACATAAAAATAGAAGATGTAACCGGTAGGGTATACGACAGGTATGTTTTGAGCACAAATAATACCAACGGGAATATTCCTGTTAATGTTAAAAATCTTACAAATGGAACTTATGTAATAAAGGTAGAAACCTCAAAAGAATCATTTATTCAGCAATTTGTAGTTCAGCATTAATAACTAAAAATAACTGCTGCACTTTATAATTTAATTTTTTAAAGAGATAAACCCTTAAGCCCTTAAATAAACAGTTGTTATTTAATTTTTTTAAACGTTAGAATTATGACGATCAGGAAAAGCATTTATTTTTTTGTATTGCCTTTGCTTTTGTTTACCGGAAAATTGCTGGCTCAAGACATGCAGGTCACAGGAAGAGTAACTGACTCCGTCGGCGCTCCTGTCGCCAATGCTTCTGTAGTAGTAAAAGGTGGCCGGGGTGGCACTCAGACAGGAACAGATGGGAGCTTTTCAATCAGAGTTCCTTCTTCTGCTTCCACTTTGGTTATCACTTCTGTTGGTTTTGCAAGGCGTGAAGTTCCTGTTGAAAACGGGACAGTGAAGGTAAGTCTGCAGGCAGCGAATGCATCGTTAAATGAAGTCGTGGTGGTAGCGTATGGCACGCGAAGAAGAGGAGACCTGACTGGTTCTGTAACCGCAGTTACTGCTAAAGACTTTCAGAAAGGAGTAATTACTTCATCTGAACAATTATTGCAGGGTAAAGTTGCCGGCCTTCAGGTAACAACCGGTGGTGGCTCCGCAGGTGGCGGAAGCAGAATTCGCATTCGCGGCGGTGCTTCCCTGAATGCAACAAATGATCCCTTAATAGTAATTGACGGCGTTCCTGTAGAAAGCAATGGGTTACCTGGATCTGCCAACCTTTTAAATACCATAAACCCAAATGACATTGAATCAATGACCGTATTAAAAGATGCATCTGCAAGTGCATTGTACGGTTCAAGAGCATCTAACGGTGTTTTAATTATAACTACAAAGAAAGGAGCAAGAGGCAAGGTTAAATTTAATTTCAACACACAGGCATCTGTAAGTGCGGTTGCAAAATATGTGGATGTATTAACTGCAAATGAGATCAGAAGCGTAGTTACCGCTGATGCAACCGCTTCCGGAAATAATACATATAAGAACATATTAGGAACTTCAAATACTAACTGGCAAAAAGAAATTTATCAAAAAGCTTTTACTTCTGATAATAATATCAGCGCAAGCGGCACAGTAGGAAGTTTTCCATTCAGGATATCTGCAGGTTACCTGTCTCAGGATGGTATTTTAAAGACCAATCATTTCAATCGCTTATCTTCCTCATTAAATCTTTCTCCCAAATTTATTAACGACCATTTATCTGTGAATCTTGCAATAAAAGCCAGCCAGACAAAAAACCGTTTTGCGGATGAAGGAGCAATTGGTTCTGCAGTTACATTCGATCCTACCCAGCCTGTTATGAGCAATAATAAATTCGGCGGTTATTACGAATGGCTGCAGGCAGATGCAAACCCTATTGATCTGGCTAACCGAAATCCTGTAGCCCTGTTAAACCTAAGGGATAACAGGTCAACGGTTAACAGGATTGTTGGTAATATTCAATTTGATTACAAACTGCATTTTTTGCCTGATTTACATGTGTTAGTAAATCTCGGAATGGATAACGCCAGCGGAAAGGGAAACGATAATATTGACTCTTTGTCTGCTACCAATTATAAAACGGGAGGCAGGTTTACTTATTATGAACAAAAAAAGAAAAACTATTTAGCTGATGTTTCTTTGTTGTATGCCAAAGAATTAAAAAGCATTAACAGCAGGTTTGATTTGTTGGTTGGGCACAGTTACCAGGATTTCATTACAGAAGTTTCAAACTTCGCTTCTTTTAGCCAGAGAGGCGGAACAGATACTATTCCCGGAACAATACCTACTTTCAGAACCGATAAACCTGAATACCGGCTCGAAGGTTATTTATCAAGACTAAACTTTACAATTGCTGATAAATATCTTTTAACTGCTTCCATCCGCAGAGATGCAAGTTCAAGATTCTCTCCCCAAACCCGTGTAGGTTATTTCCCTGCCGCAGCTTTCGCCTGGAAAATGAAAGAAGAGTTTTTCAAGGGCAGCAATGTTGTAAGCGATTTGAAATTGAGATTAGGTTACGGACTTACAGGCCAGCAGGATATTCGTGACCTTAATAACAATCCAAATTTATATCCTTATTTACCAAGATACTCCAGAAGCAATTTTACTGCACAGTATCAATTTGGAGACACTTATTATAGTTTTCTTCGTCCTTCTGCTTATGATGCCAATATAAAATGGGAAACCACTGCAACCTTGAATGCAGGATTGGATTTTGCCTTCATCAATAACAGAATATCAGGTTCTGTGGATATTTACCAGAAAAAAACAAAAGATTTATTAAGTGTAATACCTGTTGCACCGGGTTCTAATTTCGATATTTCATTATTAACCAATGTCGGTAATATGGAAAATAAAGGTGTTGAATTTACTTTAAATACTACACCTGTGAGAAAACAGAATTTAAGCTGGGATTTCGGTTTCAACTTTACTTATAATACTTCTAAGATTACCAATCTTTTAAAACAACAGGATCCTAATTTCAAAGGAATTGATGTAGGACGCATTAGCGGAGGTACCGGAAATAATATCGGTAAGTTTGCTGTTGGATATAGCCCTTACTCTTTTTTTGTTTCCAAACAAGTTTATGATAAGGCTACAGGAAAACCAATAGAAGGGTTGTATGAAGACAATAACAGAGACGGGAAAGTGGATGATGCAGACAGGTATTTATATAAAAAGCCTGCGCCTGATGTCTTACTTGGTATTAATACACAATTGGCTTATAAGAAATTCACTATCGGAGCTACCGCACATGGCTCTATCGGTAACTATTTATACAACAATTATAATTCCAACGCCGGGGTTATCAGGGCAATTAAAAACCCTCTTAACTTTATTGGTAATGCAGGGCGTGATTACCTGGCAACAGGTTTTGTTAACAATCAATACCTCAGTGATTATTATATTGAAAATGCTTCTTTCTTAAGAGTGGATAATTTAAATATTGGATACAATGCGGGAAAGGTGTTTAATAACCGTGCTAATCTTTACGTGCAGGGCAGCATTCAAAATTTATTTATAGTTACAAAATATAAAGGATTAGACCCTGAAAGCTCAAATGATACCGGTGTTGACAATACTATTTATCCCCGTCCCCGTATATATTCTGTAAGGGTTAGCCTTGATTTTTAATTAATAACTCATTATTTATATGAAAATAAGAGCAATAAAAAATTTGTTGATTGCAGTTGTTGCCATATGTACTGCAACTTCCTGCGCTAAGAAACTGGATTTATTTCCGGTTAATGATTTAACTCCTGAAAAGACTTATGCCACCGCTGAAGGGTATAAAAGTGTGCTGGCAAAAGTATATGCAGGGTTAGCTATCACCGGCAATGCCGGTCCTGCCGGAGCACCCGATATTGGCGGCGGGCTTGATGAAGGATCGCAGGTAGCGTTTATACGAATGTTTTTCAACTGTCAGGAATTACCAACTGATGAAGCAGTAGTCTCCTGGAATGATCAAACTATTCACGATTTTCATAATTTAAGCTGGACAAGTGCAGACCCCTTCTTAAGAGGTATATATGCCCGGCCTATTTATAACATAACCCTTGGAAATGAATATTTGAGGGAATCTACAGACGATAAACTTGCAGCAAGGGGCATTACCGGAGCACAAGCAGACGATATTAAAAAGTCAAGAGCCGAAGTAAGGTTTTTACGTGCATTCAATTATTGGGTCATGATGGATCTTTTTGGTAAATCAACTTTTATTACTGAAGAAGATGCCATAGGTACTAATTTGCCAAAAGAAATTCAGCGGGCACATTTATTCAATTATATAGAAAAAGAATTAAAAGAAATTGATGGTGAGCTGGCTCCGGCAAAAACCATGGAATACGGCAGAGTTGACCAGGGAGCCGAATGGGCTTTGTTAGCGCGTATGTATTTAAATGCAGAAGTATACACCGGAACACAAAGATATGCCGATGCTGTAACATATGCGGGTAAAGTAATCGGAGCAGGTTACGAGTTAAAACCGGGTTATCAAAAATTATTTTTGGCAGATAATGATAAGCAAAAAGATGAACTTATTTTCACCATTAATTGTGATGGATTGCATACACAGGCTTATGGAAATACAACTTTTTTAATACATGCTCCTGCAGGCGATGACCATGATGATTACGGAACCGGAAGCGGCTGGAATGGTTACAGAGCTACATCCTCTTTTGCTAATTTGTTTTCTGATAAAACAGGCGTTACAGACACAAGAGCTTTGTTCACTACTTCAAAGTATACTCCGTCTTCTTCTCAATTGCCAATAGCTGATATTAGTGGTTTTACTAATGGAGTTCATGTTAGAAAGTTTGTTAACATTCGTTCCGATGGACAGCCTGTTTCGGATGTAAAAAGAGATTTTGCCGATATTGATTTTCCGGTTTTCCGCTTGCCTGAAATGTATTTAATATATTCAGAAGCTTTCCTTCGTGGTGGTGGGGGAGATGCTGCAACAGCTTTGGAATATTTAAACAAAATCAGGTTCAGAGCTTACGGAGACGGCTTTGGCTCAAACGACGTTGGCAGGTTAAAAGATACTGATTTGACTCTGCAGACAGTTTTAGATGAAAGAGGAAGAGAACTGTATTGGGAAGGCCACCGCAGAACTGATTTGATCCGTTATGGTTTGTTGACCACTGCAACCTATCTATGGTCATGGAAAGGAGGAGTGGCATCAGGCACAGCAGTTGACCCAAAATATAATATATTTCCCATTCCTGCAGCAAACAGAACAGCTAACCCTAACCTCAGTCAAAATCCCGGTTATTAACCTTCATTGCCAACAATAATATAAATATGAAAAGCTTAATAAAAATATCTGCTTTTATATTTTTCATTGCAACAAGCCTTTGCTCTTGTACAAAAGATGAAAAGAAAGACTATTTTCAAGGAGGCACGCCCCCTGTATTAACAGCATCAGTTACAGGCAATATTCCGCTTTCTTCATTAGACAAAAAAAAGCCGGCGGTAACATTGTCATGGACAAATCCTGATTACTCTTTTTCTACCGGTATCAGTTCTCAGGATGTGACCTATACTATACAAATGGATACAGCGGGAGCAAACTTTACCAGCCCGGTTAAACAGGAGATTACGGTAAGTAAAGATTTAAGCTTTTCAATGCTTGTTGGAGATTTAAACACCTATCTCAACAAAATGTCATTGGTGACAGATTTGCCACATGATATTGAAGTGCGTGTGATTTCGAGCCTTAACAAGACTGTACCGCTGACATCTAATGTGCTAACGTTAACCGGTCTTATTCCTTATGAGGACTTTGCAGTGCCCCCGCCTGCTACACAGGAATTGTATATAACGGGTGATGCAACTCCCAGCAGTTGGACCAATGAACCACCCGCAAGTCAAAAATGTACAACAGTAAATAAGGGCGATTATTATATAGTTATGGATTTTGTACCAGGGAAGTTTTATAAATTTCTTTCTACTTTAAAACAATGGCAGCCACAATATGGAGGTAAAAGTGCCACGGGAGGGGATATTGGCTTCAATTTAGGTTCCGGAAGTGATCCTGACGGAATACCCACTCCTGACGTTGCCGGTGCATACAAAGTTGAATTAAATTTTAAAACAGGTAAATACGCAGTTACAAAACAGTAAGCAGTTGATATTATTGTATCTGAGGTTACTTACTGTAAGCTACAATGTTTCACAATTAAATCAACCTGATACAATTCCATCTTTTTTAAAAAAATAATTATGAAACTTATATCAAAATATTTTATATCAAAACTTCTTTTTATTGCTGTCTTATTTACAGGATTTCTTACTGGTTGCAACAAAGTTGGTGACTTGCCTGTTTACCAAAATGGTATTGCTCCTGTGCTTAGTGCATCTGCAACAGACATCGCTCCAAAAATTGAAGATTCAAATAAAGTGGTATTAACACTTAAATGGACTTATCCCAGTCATGCAACTGATCCTAAAATTGTAAAATACATTATTGAAATTGATTCCACAGGGAAAAATTTTGCAGCTTCATTTACAAAAGTTATTTCCGGAGATTTATCTGCATCTTTCGCTGCAAAAGAATTAAATAGCTTTTTAATAGCTAAAAAGTACGAAATCAACAAACCGGTTGATTTGGATGTAAGGGTGACTTCATCTTACGCAAATAATAATGAAAGAATTCCTTCAAATGTTATAGCTATTAAAGTCACTCCTTATCGCGTGATGGTAAACTATGAGTTTCCGCAAGCGTTAAGAGTAGCAGGAAATTATCAAAACTGGGATCCTGCTTCAGCACCTAAAATTGTAGATATAAGTGCGACACCAGGTACTAATTATGAAGGTTATATCAATCAGGGCAAACGCATTAAAAATTGATTTACACTTATCCACATTCTATCATGTCATGTAAGCTTTGCTTTTTATTTATCCAGACTAAAGAAATAAATCAATAATTTCATGTTGATTGCCATCAAAA
>JAABUN010000519.1_pt1 | contig 99058 bp, 85 predicted proteins | sample 5559311 | NCBI WGS metagenome assembly JAABUN01 (sample SAMN10711877, study PRJNA513370) | rock metagenome | isolation source: Antarctica rocks | place: Antarctica: Victoria Land, Siegfried Peak sud | reverse complement strand
GTCGTCAATCTCACAAAAAATTGCTACTCTATCCATTGAAAAGACTCCTTAGATTTATGATTTTGTCTTGTAAACCTAATTATATCTTATCTTTGGCGTCTTTTCTTACCTCGAACTGACGTTAAATTAAGTCTGCTGTAAGCTAAAGGACGTATCGTAAGCGACCCTTTTCGAGATAGGTTTGCGGTATTTTGCTCGTATTTGAGTTTTATGCCGAAGTTTAGCGGTATAACAACTGTTAGGCGCGTCGTGGTAAAATCCGACAGCCTCAAAAACAGGAGAAAAAAAATGAAACACTTGCTTATTTGTTTGGTAGTTTTACTTGGCGTAACGAGTATTTCTGCGCAGACGCGCCGCACTCAAAACGCTGAATTGAAGATTGGCACAATTAACAACAAGGGCGGCGAATACCTTGAGGGTTGTGGTTGCTATTTTTCCGCAGGTAGAAATTCTGAGTCCAACATCTTCTTGGCAGATATAGATGGCTTAGAAGGTAGGCAAGCGTGGATTAATATTAACGGACGAGTTACGGCATTAAAATTTGTGAGTTCAACTCGAAACCAACGATTGAAGAAAGGCAGCAGTTATGTAGAAACATATCGCTCTGGCAACGTAACCGCTCGTGTTACTTACGTTGTTACAACTCCAAACAGACCAGGCGGCGAAGTTACAAAATATGCCGCTACCGTTGTGGTTACAAAAGGCAATAGCAGCAAAACATTCAAAGCGGTTGGCGAGTGCGGTTGCTAAAGACCGCGCCTAACAGGTGTGATACAAACAAAGCTGTTCGGTGTATAATGTTCACGTTAGCAAAAAGCGTGGACAAGAAGCGATGAAGGTCGGCAATGATTTTGGGTCAACTCTCTTGAAGAGCCAAACCCGTCCAACAGTGTGATCTGTTTTTCGCCTTCATCCGTATCACGATGTGGGACTTTTGATCCCGAATAGGAGTGTGGAGAACACCGGGCAATTTCTTGTTCTCGCGTTTTTAGCAGCGAAGAAAAAACCAATGCTTCGCCCGTCTGTCAAAGCGATAGCAGAGATGGCTCGGCGAGGTATTTTTAGTTGACGATTGACTTTGCATAGGAATTCAATGGACGTGAGGGCGAAACAGCGACTTTCTTATCACGTTGTCTTTTGAACTCGGAGTTGCGTGAATTCGGTTTCGCCCCACGTCAACTCCATCGTTCGGCAAATTTAATTCGATTTCATTATAAATGCAAACAATCAATCGGAATTTGATATTGCAAATTGATTAAAATACCAAGCGGCTTATGTCCGAAGATATTCCAGCCGATTTTTCAAAAATGTTATATTTTTAAAGAAATCTGTTTTTCCTGAATTCCAACAAAAAGAGATAAAAATTATGTTAAATCGTTTGTCATTTTTCGTGTTGTGCGCCCTTTTATTGTCGGCTTTGGCAACTGTTTTCGCACAGAGTAAAACGGGCGCAACCAAACAGCTTTATGATTTGTTCGACGCGGAGTGGGAATTGGGTTTGAAGGAAAGCCCGACGTTTGCCTCGTTTCTCGGCGATAAGCGGTATAACGACCGCTGGACTGATTCAAGCATTGCGGCAATTGAGAAACGAAATCAACATCGCGTTGAAACGCTCACGGCGCTCAAAAAAATTAATCGCGCCGAGCTTTCCGTTTCAGACAGTCTTAATTACGATTTGTTTCAGAAAGATTACGAGGAAGCAATCGAAGCGAGCAAATTCAAACGCTATCTGCTGCCGATTACACAGCAGGGCGGGATTCAGACGATTGACGAAATCACACAATTGATGAGTTTTGAAACCATCAAAGATTACGAAGATTGGATTGCGCGGATGAATGCTTTTCCTGTTCTGATGGAGCAAACTTTGACGCTGATGCGCGAAGGCAGAAAGCAAAACATTATGCTGCCGAAGGCGATAATGGAGCGCGTTCCGCCGCAGATTGATAAAATGACCGCCGCATCCGGCGAGCAGCATCCGTTTTTCGCGCCGTTTAAAAAGTTCCCGAAAGACATCTCCGAGAGCGAGCAAACCCGATTAAAAAATCTGGCGAAAGCGGCGATTGCTAAATCGGTCGTTCCGCAATACGCGAAATTGAAAGGTTATTTTGTAAAAGAATATCTGCCCGTCTCATACCCTCTGGTTGGCGTTTGGCAGCGATCGGACGGCGCGGATTATTACGCATTTCTGGCGCGTTCCAACACAACGACGAATATGACACCGCAACAGATTCACGACAAAGGGTTGTCGGAAGTCGCGCGGATTCGCGCCGAGATGGAACGGATAAAAAAGCAGGTCGGATTCAAAGGAACACTACAGGAATTTTTTCAATTCTTGAGAACCGACAAAAAATTTTTCTACAATTCGCCGGAAGAATTATTGAACGCTTATCGCGCTTTGACGCGCCGCGTTGACCCCGAACTCGTCAAAGTTTTTCGCACATTGCCGCGCACGCCTTACGGAGTGATTCCGATTCCTGACAAAATCGCGCCCGACACGACGACGGCTTACTACAATCAGCCTGCCGCCGACGGCTCGCGTCCCGGTTATTACTACGTCAATCTCTACAAACCGGAAGTTCGTCCGAAATGGGAAATGATGGCTTTGAGCCTGCACGAATCGGTTCCCGGTCATCATTTGCAGCTTGCGCTTCAGCAGGAACTCGGCGAAGTTCCGAATTTCCGCAAATTCGGCGGCTTCACGGCGTTTATCGAAGGCTGGGGACTTTATTCGGAATCGCTTGGCGAAGAGATGGGACTTTACAGCGACCCTTACGACAAATTCGGTCAATTAACTTACGAAATGTGGCGAGCCGTGCGCCTCGTCGTTGATACGGGCATACACTATTTCAAATGGGACAGGCAAAAAGCGATTGATTATTTCAAAGACAACGCCGCGAAAACCGAGCAGGATATTGTCAACGAAATTGACCGCTACATCGCCGACCCGGGACAAGCGTTGGCTTACAAAATCGGCGAGCTGAAAATAAAAGAACTCCGTGCTAAATCAAAACAGGAACTCGGCGACCGATTCGACATCAGAGAATTTCACGATGTAGTGCTGCTTTCGGGCGCGTTGCCGCTCAATATTCTGGAAAGGAATGTGAATAATTGGATTGCAAAGAAGAAAACGACGCAATAGAAAACAAAAAAGTTTTTCTTTTTTGGAAAACGATGTGGTTCTCGATGACGGCAATTTTCGCGGCTTTTCCGAAGGCTAGCTTTACGGGCTTGGTTTTAACGCCGTGCCGAACAAATCAGCTATGAAAGAAGCAGTCAAGCACAGAGTTTGACCATCCCGCCAAATCTGCTGACTGCGGCGGGCTAAATGTTGATATTCGCCGGATGGCGTTTCGAGTTTGTTGAGAAAGAATGTTGAATTAAACCGAAAATGCTGCCGATGATGCCTATTTGCAGTGACCTGTTTCAAAAATTGAACTGGCTTCACTGTTCCAGTCAGCTATTGGAGACTTGCCTTCTCGACAGGCAGCCTATGGTCGTATCGGGTAGTGGCATTGAATGGCGGTCGCCTAACCAATGGACGGAACTCGAATCTTGATAAACAAGTTTCGGCTCATGAATTTAGTTTGGAGACTGACCGCCACCCGCCGGGCATTCACCTTGTTGGCGACAAATGGTTAATTCAATCAGTTCTTTTTCAAACAAGCAAAACGCGCCGGAATGATAATATAATACGTCGGCAGGCTCTCAGCCCGTCTTTCATCCTACCATTGGACGTGAGGGGGTAACAGCTATCTTCTTAAAAACGTCCAAAACACTCCATAAAAAATTTAAATAGCATACTTCGGTGTGCTGTTTTTATTTTACCCTTTATTTTGCTTTGGCGGTTTACGAAGAGGTATTTCTATCTCTCCTTCGTTTTGAACTTTCTCAGCGCATTTCGGGCAATAATCTTTACGAAGAATGCGAATTAATTTCATTTTTGCCTTTGCTTTTCTTCTGGCTTGCCTTGCACTTCCAAATTGAATATCAATCATTTCTCCACAAATATCGCAGTAAATCGTGTATTCAATCATCGGTCTTTTTTCTACAAATTTATTTCCAAATTATCATCAATTAAGGCATCTGTGCTGACTTTTGCTAGACGAGCGTAAGCAATACAAAATTATGCTATTATCAGTTTAAGGATGCCAAACCCCAAAGCTCTGCTAAAGTGAAAATCGAAAGATGAGTAACAAAGGCAGAGTTTTTTCATTGAACGTAATCACAAACTATTCATCGGCTTTATCAATTCGTCAGAATCAGTTTCGGGAACATTTACACTTTTACTGACAGCGTGAGAAGACATTTCTTTTGCAGGGTAGGGAACAAGCAGTTTTTGCAGTTTATCTATATCTTTTACTTTTGTATCGAGCCATTCATCATAACTTTCAGCTTTCAAGATAACAGGCATTCTATCGTGGACAGGTTTTAATACTTCATTTGCTTCGGTTGTAATAATCGTGCAAGTTTCAAGCAATTCGCCTGTTGTTTTGTCAATCCACTGTTCCCAAAGACCCGCAAACCCGAAAACCTCTTTGTCATTCAGATAAAAGTAAAACGGCTGTTTTGCGCCCGTTCCTTTCTTTTGCCATTCATAGAAACCGCTTGCTGGAATAATACATCTATGGCTCTTGAACGCCTCACGGAAAGATGGTTTTTCCGTTAAGGTTTCGGCTCTGGCATTTATCAAACCTTTTGAAGTATAAGCGTCCTTTGACCAGCTTGGAACTAATCCCCATTTCAGTTGTGAAAGAATGCGCCCGGTTTCAGGCTCAAACACAACATCAATCATATGCGCTGGCGCGATGTTATAGCGTGGCTCAAAGAGATTTGCATTTTTCCTTCCAACCTTAAATTCTTTTTCTATATCTTTTGACTTTGCTTTATTAGTAAATCTTCCGCACACAAGTAATTTCCCCCTTTTATTTCTATAAATCAATTTTAACAAATTTTGCGATGCCTCTTAAATAATCGAGACAATTATTTATTTTACTGATACACTCTACGCAAATTTCAATTTAGGCGCGGAAAAGCCTAGCTGTATCAATCCAACATCGGACAAATAATCCGCTATTGTCTGTTACTTGGTTTTACTATTCCAAGTTTGTTGTTGTAACTCGCCTTAGTTAAACCTTCTAATTACCTGAGAAAGGTAAAGGAGTAAGTTATGAAAATTAAAAACATATTCGTGGTATTTGTTTTGCTATTGATTAGCTCGGTTTTCGCTTCTGGGCAAACGAAAACCTCGAAAAAAGCTAATGATTCTGTTCAAACTATAATGAACCCCATAATTCGGACAGGTAGTTAAGGTGGAAAATGATGATAAAATTGCCAATGAAAATACGATTATGGCAACCACCCAAAAACGCAATGTCTATAAACCGGAATTCAAAGCGAAAGTGGCTTTGGAAGCTGTTCGGGGTAAATTGACGATCAACCAGATTTCCAAACAATTCGGAGTTCATCCGAATCAGATTTCCAAGTGGAAGAAACAGTTTCTCGAAAACTTGCCGCAGATTTTTGATAATTCCAAACAATCATCCAGCGAGCAGCAGGAAGAATTGACCAATCAACTTTATCAACAGATCGGGCAACTGAAGGTTGAGCTTGATTGGTTGAAAAAAAAATCTTCCCTTTTCGGTTAGAGTGCGCCGCGAGTTGGTCGAACCCGGCAATGAAAAGATCTCAGTGCTTCGGCAATGTCAGCTTTTAGGACTCAACCGGACCGGTCTTTATTATCGCTCCAGGACTGAGAGTGTTGAAGACGGCGAACTGATGCGGCTGATCGATAAGCAATATACGCTGACGCCGTTTTACGGTTACCGGCGAATGACGCATCATTTGCAGAGTTTGGGATTTCGGGTCAATCACAAACGGGTGCAGCGCCTGATGCGCACACTTGGACTGGAGGCGATTTACCCAAAGCCTAATTTGTCGAAGCCAGGCAAAGATCATTTGACTTACCCGTATTTGCTCAAGGGCGTGGCGGTCGAATATTCCGACGAGGTCTGGGCGACGGATATAACCTACATCAGATTAGGCGGCGGATTCGTTTGTTTACTGGTTATTATGGATTGGCATTCGCGCTTTGTGATCGAAATTGAAGTCTCGAATTCTTTGGAATCGAGCCCGTTTGTCGAAGCCTTAAAACGATCACTTTTGAAAGGACGCCCGGAAATCTTCAATTCCGATCAGGGCAGTCAATTTACTTCGGTTGAATGGCTGAAGGTTTTACAGGCGCACAATGTCCAAATCAGTATGGACGGACGCGGACGTTGTTTCGACAATATCTTCGTCGAACGCTTATGGCGTTCGGTCAAACAGGAAGAAGTTTATTTGAAGGAATACGCGGATGTCTGGGAAGCAGAGGAAAGTTTGCGGCGGTATTTTGAATTTTATAATTACCACCGACCGCATCAATCGCTGGGTTATCGAACCCCATTTGAAGCGTATCAAAAAGGACGAAAAACAGAAGAAAATAAAGGAGCAAAAGCGGCGATTTTAGATAAACAGATTACACCTTAAAAAAGTGAGTTTTCTGTCTCGACAAAGGGGTTCACTTTAAACGCAACTTGAAACAATGGAAAAACAGGCGTGGGAAGCGTGGAAGACCAAGAATGGTGCTTTCTTCCAAACACTTCTTTCAGAAGATAGTATTCAAGTCGGGTCGGAAGGAGTAGCTAATAAAGCTACAATAGTTAAAGTCATTGCAAGCCCGATGTGTGAAGTTAGAAGCTATTCAATGGATAACTTTCAAATGATTATGATGGACAAAAAAACAGCTATTTTGACTTACAAGGCAATGCAGGACGCAACTTGCGGTGGTAAAACAATACCATCTTCCGTTTGGGCAACTTCGATGTATGTCAAACGGGATGGCAAGTGGGTGTCAAATTTCCATCAAGAAACTCCTGTTCAGTAAAAGAAACAACTATCATTTGAAATTAGGTAAAAGAATAAAAGTAAAAGCCCATTCAAGGTATATGGGCTTTTTTCTATCACAATATGGTTTTCTATACATTTAACTGGCTGTATTAGAAAATTCTGCATCGGGAGCGTTTTTCTTAACCGACTCAATACCGTTTTCCATTGCAGAAGTTGACGAATAAGTTTCACTGCGTCCAAGCGGCTCACCGTTTCCTGCTTTAAGAACAAAATAAGCCTCATCATTTTTAGCCGTCTTTCGCTCATAGCGATTATCGTCAGTTGCATTCTTGCGAACCGATTCAATACCCTTTTCCGCGCCTTGTTTTGTTTCGTAGGATTCGCTCGACAAGATTATTTGTCCGTTGCCAGCTTTCAGATTAAACCGAAATTTACCACCCGTTGATTCTTTGATTTCAAACTTTCCAGCCATCACTTTTTCTCCTTAATTTAATAAACCTGATAAATCTCAGTAATTATAGTCGCTTTACGAAATTTGCAAAACTTCTCTCAAAGAAGTCGTATATCTTTGAGATTTTATCTCAGCTTTCACCCGCCAGCAATTTTTGTTTCTTTGCCCTCTTTATGCAATCATCATAAATCTATAACTGATATTATTTGCCTGAAACTAAATAGGAACAATGAACACCGACAATCAATCTGAACAAGAATTTGAAAGTAATCCAAGAGAAGAAAATGATTCTTCGCTTGAAGCATTAGTGCGCCAAGAGCAATCCGATGCACATAATCGTCTTCGTAAAGAATTAGGAAGAGAACCGACGCAAGAAGAAGCCGATAGATGGCTTAGTGAACAAACCGAAGGATACTAAAAATGGACACCTAACTTGGAGTCTCAAAAACGCCCCAATTAGAAATCTTCCAAAATGACAAGCGCGGTTTGACCGCCACCTTGCGAGACGTTGACGAGCGATTGAGAAGACAGACGCACCAGCCCACCTTCGGCTTTTCCAAGAAATAAAAATGGGTCGAAATCTATCAACAAACTTTCCATCCTGATTGAATCGGAAAAAGCCGGGATAGTTACTTTGCCCACCGGCACGCGCTCTTGAACAATGTAAGAATGTTGTAAAGCCTCATCTAAAGCCGTTTCCCATTCCGCCTGCGATGTTTCCCAACCGAGCTTGATTCCCTTACCGCCGTAATCATCATTTGGTTTAAGAAGAAATCCTTCGCGCTCGCGCCGCAAAAACTCCGGCAAGTCAAATTCCTGACCTTCAAATGTCGTCCGGCAATCGCGCACGCGCCGCGTCCAGGGAATGTGGCGGCGAATTACGGCAAGTTGTTCGAGCGTGAAAAGTTTTTCGTATTGCTCGTCGCTTAAAACGGCAAAACCGGCTTTTTTGTGCGCGATTTTACTGCGGAAAGAATTTGCCATACAAACTCGCCCGTCCGCGTAAGCGCGTGACAACGGATGAGTTTCATCAAACTTTTCTAAAAATTCGTGAATGAGTATTCGTTTGTAAAATATATCAATTGCAAAATCCCCGACACGCAAGCAGTCTCCGTCGTATTCAAGCTCGTTCGGGTCGGCAATCAAAGTAGGAAAACCCTGAGATTCAAAGTATTCCTGTAAAACATAAAACTCACTCATCGTCGAAACGCCGTGCCAATCAACAATGGCGATATTCGGCTTTTCCCTGTTTCCGCCGAAATCGCGATAAGTTGCCACGAGCGATTCGAGAAGCCGCCGATGCGGAGCGGGTCGCCAGTGTTTATGCTCCGCAAGAAATTCTTTAACGGGCGGAACAAGCTCTAGTACCTTCTCCATCTGCATCTGGTCGCCGACGCCAGCAGGTGTTTCGGCGTTGTATTCGAGAAATTTGTAGTCATCACCATCAAAAAAAGCGTCAAACCGGCTCGAAACGCACAGCCGCTCGTATCGCGGGTCAATCCGAGCCATCCGCTCTTCTTTTTCGGTTAAATCAAGTTCGGCAAAAATTTCATTGTTTTCCAGCGCAGCAGTAGCTAAAAGCTCGAACGCGCCCGCAAGAACCTCAGCAGAGAGCGCGATTGTTTCGTATTGCGCGCGAGTTACGAAATGCGGTCGCAAAAACGGACAAAACGGACGGTCGTCGTGCACAAGTCCTAACTCGCGCTCTTTGTCGAACAACCGCGCGAAGAGCCCTCTGTCAAGCCGTGTGTCTCGACAAATCTGTTCGTCCAATTTTTTGATAAGGTCGAAAAATTCCTTTTTCATAATTTACTAATCAAACCGGTTCCGAGAATTTTGTCCGCTGCCTGAGATTTTCGGACACTTACAGAGTTAGACACAACGATGAAATTTGCTCGGCGACTACAATGTTTTCTGCGTACAAAACAATTAGGGCTCCAAAAAAATTATTTCCTGCTGCGAGAATTCAGATACAGCGGGTTCTTCTGATTAATATTACACAATTTTGTAATTGCAATGATAAATATATTGCTAAAACAGAATCATTGCGATAAGTTTTACGGTACATTAGGAGTGATTCTTCATTTATAAAAGAATCCGGCAAACGTTGGAGAAGCGGTGTCTTGAGTGAGGGCGAAACAGCGACTTTGTTATCGCGTTGTCCGTTAAACTCTAACGGGCTTGGTGGCGATTTCCGCTCACGTCAGATACTGTGTTGGATGTCAAGCGGTTTTCGCCCAATTTGGGTCAAATGGTTTTCCGGTTTTCAACACTCCAAAGGCGAGATGAATCAGTTTTCGCATCGCCGCCCCGATGACCGACATTTTACATTTGCCGCGTTCACGCATTCCGCTCGCCCATTGCTGAAAGAAACTGCTGCATCGCAAAGCTGTCATTGCCGGAAAGTAAAGTGCTTTGCGAAGGCGGGCGTTACCGATTTTTGATAACTGCACTCGTCCGCGCACGGGCATATTTTTCTTCGTCAATCTCTTGGCAAGTGCGAACGCCGAGCCGACGAAATACCGGAACGGGCGGACACCACCCTTGGACCGCGGAAGGCTCGGAAGAATACGCCGATGTGCGACTCATTAATTATTCTTTTAAAATTTCATCCTACCAGGCAATGCCGTAATCTTCGCCGTGATTGCTGGAGCCGCCCTGCATCGTATTATGCTTGCGATCAAAAAAGATGGCGTTAATCGGACCCGACGTGCGTTCTTCAAACGTCAAATCGTAACCCATTTTCTTTAGCTCGCCGCGCGTCCATTGCGGCGTCGAATCTGCAAGCAGAATTCTTCCCGGACGTGAATCGTGCGCACCGAAGGAACTTCGCATTTGAAAACTGTTGATGTTCGGAGCTTCTGTTGCTTCCTGGACGTTCATTCCGAACTCGACGACATTCAGGAAAAACTGCAAAAGGTTTTGGTCTTGACTGTCGCCGCCCTGCACGGCAAACGAAAGAAAAGGTTTTCCGGCTTTTAAGGCTAAAGTCGGCGTCAATGTAACACGCGGGTGTTTGCCCGGCTCGATTACGTTAAAAGGATTTTCCGCCGCGTCAAGCACAAAACTCTGCGCCCGCTGGCTCAATCCGACACCGGTTTTACCCGCGATGACAGCGGGAACCCAGCCGCCGCTTGGCGTAACCGACACAACCCATCCTTCGGCGTCAGCCGTTTCGACTGACGTTGTTCCCAAATAGAATGATTCCCGGAACTGATTCCACGAAGCGCTTGAAACAGCGTCCTGATTAAATCTCGCCCCGCTGCCTTCGGGCGTCGGCGTCCACTTCTCCAGAAGCCGGAGAAACGGGTTCGGAGTTTGTCCCTGAAACGGATACGGGTCGCCCGGTTTGATATTCGGATTATTCCGTTCCATATTAATCAGCTTGGTTCTCTCTTTGGCATAAGCCTTCGAGAGAAGTCCTTCGATTGGCTCGGCGGGCGCGAAATACGGGTCGCCGTAATAAAAATCGCGGTCGGCAAACGCTAAATTCATCGCTTGATAAACGGTGTGAATATACCTCGAACTGTTATATCCCATCGCTTTCAAATCGAAATTTTCCAGAATGTTGAGAGCTTGCAGCATCGCCGGACCTTGCGTCCACTGCGAAAGTTTATAAACTTCAATTCCTTTGTAAGTCGTCTTGAGCGGTTCTTCCGTGTGAACTTTCCATTTCGCCAAATCTTCGAGCGTGATTAAACCGCCTTCTTCCCGCGTTCCTCTGACGAATTCGCGGGCGATGTCGCCCTTGTAAAAACGGTCGTAGGCGGCGTAAATAGCTTCTTTTCGATTCTTTCCCTGAGATAATGCTTGCTGTTCGGCTTCGACCAATTTGCGGAGCGTCGCCGCCAAATCGGGCTGGCGAAAAATTTCTCCCGCCGACGGAGATTCGCGCGTTTCGCCCGCGTGCGGCAGCAGAACCTGCCGCGAATATTTCCACTCTTTCAAACGCTTTTTCTCGCGCTCGATGGTATTTGCCAGCTGCGCTTCAATCGGATAACCGTCAGCCATTTGAATCGAAGGCTCTAAAACGTCTTTTAAACTGAGTTTCCCGTATTCGGCTAACATTACCAGAATGCCGCCCGGCGTTCCCGGCGTAACGGCAGCGAGCGCGCCGTGTTCGGGCGGATGTTTCATTCCTTTGCTTTTGTAAAATTCCGCCGTAGCGCCGGTTGGGGCAACGCCGAGCGCATTGATGCCGATAACTTTGCCGGTTTTCGGATTATAGATAAGCGCCTGCGTTTCGCCGCCCCAGCTCAGAGTGTCCCACATCGTCGAGGTCGCTCCAAGCATCGCACATGCGGCATCCACTGCGTTTCCGCCTTTTTGAAAAGTCATCGCCCCGGCTGTGGCGGCGAGCGGCTTTCCGGTGATTGCCATCCATTGTTTTCCATACAGCATCGGTTTGGCGGTGCGTTGACCGTAGAAATGGACGGGCAGCGTTAAATTAATTGTCAGCAGCAAGACAAAAGCCGTCAGCTTTAACTTGCTGAACGGCATTTTTTCGACGGCAAAAGCAAAAAAATTATTTTTCATAATCTTAAAATTCTAACGTAAAAACCGCGGAAATTAAAAAGCTCGCTGAATTAAGTCAAATCGGTGGGATTTATTTACCGCCCGGTATTTACTACGGCTGCCGGTTCGACCATCAATCTCCTGACGGCTTTGTTTACTTCACCGAGGCAGCACGCGCCTGATGGATTGCGGATTTCGCAGACGCACAGTTTTTCTTTGATAAATCGGCTGACTTGACGGGACACGGAACTTTCGCCCGTTTGCGCTATTTCACGGCGGGCAAAACCTTCGGTAAAGCCGAAACAATAGCAAAGCGGACGCGCATCGCCCGTCGTTTTTGAAGTTACCAATTCGCGCACGTCGTTAATCCCAAATGCCTGACCGGATTCCGCATAATAAACTACCGAACATTTTGGAGAAGAACAAAATTTATATTCCTCATCGCCGACGGACGAAAGTTTTTCGCTTTTAACGTGATGCATAACCGTTTGGCGCGAAACGGCGCGTCCGGTTTCGCCGCACTGATTACACGCATTTTGCGGAGCTTCTTTTGTCATTTGAACGCTGCTGCTGCAACAATCCATAATTTTATTTCGCCTTATATCCAATCTCGTCAATCGCTTTTTTGATTTGGGCGAGCGTGATTTGTTTCGGATTGAAAACCACTTTTACATTTTTCTTCGGATAATTGGCTTCGGCGGAAACAACGCCGTTCAGTTTTTTCAAAGTTTCGCTGATATGAACGGAGCAGCTTTCGCACGTCATACCTTCGACATCAATCACGACTGTTTTATTGGCTTGGCTTTCCACTTCCGCAACAACCGGCATCGTCGTGTCGGCTGAAAGCTGCTGCGGATTGCTGACCGCCGCCGCCAGATAACCCGTATAATAAGGCGCGAGCGCAAAAGTCAAAATCACTAAAACGCCTGTACACAAAAAAAGCTGATTCACTTTGCTGACCGGCTTTGTCGCGCAGCTTTGTCCTTCGGCGCAGGCTTCCCGCCGAAAATAGACACGGTAGAAACTAAAAGCCAGAGCAGCAAAAGCCAAAGCTAATAGGTATGGGCGCAAAGTTTCAAAAGCCGAAGCCGCGCCGAACGCGCCGAGACCGAAGACAACAGCCACAAGCGGCAAAACGCAGCACAAACTCGAAGCAATCGCCGCGAAAACCGCGCCGCCGATAAAAACATTTTCATTTTTCATAATTAACTCTAAAAAAATATTCGGAGCTACGATAACGAAACGCCCACGCCGTTTGCTCTGAGCGTCGCTTCATCAACGCCGCGACCGGCGCAGCAATCCGATAACTTGCCGTCAATGACAACGGCGGGAACACTTTTAACGCCGTATTCTCTGGCTTTCGCCGCCGCGTCCGCCTGCTGCATATCCAAAACTCGAACGTCGCACGACGGGCAGGCAATGGCGTTAACCATCTGTATTGTTTCTTCGCAAGCAGGACAACCTGCGCTAAAAATTTCGATTCTGCGTTTGTCAGCCATAATAAATTATCTCCTTTTCGTTGTTTATTTAATTTTTTCTATTTTTTCTATTGTCGTCAGCACCGGGCAAGCCGATTCTTCGCCCCGCGCTTCGAGTTCATTTTCGCAATCCGCCAGGTGGCGGCTCAGAACTGTTTTGAAATTCCGCATCTGCTCGATTTTCGATTCCAGTTCCAAAAGTTTTTTCGACAAAAACTCCTGCACCGCCCGGCATTGATTTGCACCGCCGCCGGTCGAGAAAAGCTGTTTAATTTCTTCAAGCGAAAAACCCATTTCCTGCGCCTGTTTGATAAACCGGATGCGCTCGACGGTTTCAGCTGGGAAAAATCTGAAGCCGCTGCTCGAACGAGCGGCAGGCGGCAGCAATTTCAACCGTTCGTAGTAACGAACCGTGTCAACGCTCACGCCGGATTGCGCTGCCGTTTCTCCGATTTGTAAGCTGCGAATGCTCATTAAATTAATTTTACACCCTTGAGCTAAGTCTAGAGTCAAGCGTTAAAGAGAAATATGCTTGAAAATAATTTTGGAATTGTTATCATCGGGTTTGCAGTTTAATACATAGGCTGCCTGAGTCGAAGGAGGACGATGAGCATTAACCTTGAAGGCGTGGTTTCGGCAAACTGGAAAAACTGTCCGGCAAAAGAAATCTTTCCCGGCATCCGCAAGCGAATTCTGTGGCAGGGCGAGAACGGCGCCGAAGCTCAAATTGTAGAAATCGACGCCGGAGCCGAGTTCGCAACTCTCGACGTTCACGCTGCCGGAGCGGAAGAAGTCTTCGTCATCTCAGGCGTTTTCAACGACGGCGTTCACGATTATCCGGCAGGCACTTTCATTCACAATCCCGCCGGTTCAGCGCACATTCCCCAATCAAAGCAAGGCTGCGTAATCCTGGTCTTCGAGCCGGGTGAATCGATTAAATAAAAAATGGCGAAACAAAGGAAATTTTCAAACAAATCGCGCCGAAAATCGGGCGCGGCGGACGGTTTAATTACACAATGCGTTTTTGATTTTTAGCGGAAGACACGGTTTGCGAGATTCTGTATCGAGACAGCCTCGGCACAGTGCAGACCATTGAACCGGGCGCGGTTAACCGGATGACCGCCGGAAGCGGCATCGCTCATTCGGAACGCACGCCCCAGGAAATTAGAAAAACGGACGCCGAGCTTTTCGGCATTCAATCGTGGGTTGCTCTCCCGAATCGTGTCGAAGAAACTCCACCGACATTCTTTCATTACGAAGCAAATCAACTTCCGATTATCGAAGATGTCGGCAAAATTGTGCGTCTGATTGCCGGCTTCAAGTTGGATTTTGCAAGAGTTGAGTAAATTCTTGCAACTCATTGAGATTAAGATCTGAAACCGCCCAAAAAGTCATTCCCGATTTGTTCCAGTGAATTAAATTATAGCCTTGCCGCACAGCTATTTTATTTCCGCTGTCGGAATTGTCCGGCGAGGGAAAAACGAACACGTTGATGAAATGCTGTCGACGCTGATAGACGAGCGCGGCAATCGGACGGCTTGCAATATAGTCGAGGCGACCGCCGACGAGCGAAAAATTTTGCATGGTTAAATCAACGACCGGCGGCGAAAAATCGAGTTTGCCGTCAAACCAGGGTTTGACAGTGTGATTGTCTGAAGACGGCACATCGGTCAGGTGATTCGCCATCATCGAGCGGATATGACCGGAAACGAATTCCTGCGCGAGAAGTTCGTCATTGTCGGGTCTTGTCTGAAAAAACACTAAACTTAAAATGATAATCGCGGCGAAAGATGTCGCTAAAGCCAGCCAGCGCCATTGCCAAATTTTACCTGCCGCCGGTTCTCGATTCGCTCCGCGCACAGCCGTTTGAATTCGCTTTTGCAAACCGGACGGCGCGTGAAAATACAGAGAATTACCGGCAAGCGCGGATTTCAGCGTCGAATGATTTTCGTAAATTCGCGCGCACGACGAACAATCTTTTAAATGCCGCTCGATTTGCAGATGGTTGAGCAAATCCAATTCGCCGTCAGCGTAACCGTCCAGTAAATTTCGCGTAGTTTCACAATTCACTTTGAGTCTCCTTTCAAACGGGCGACGATACCCTTTTGCAAACGCCGCCGCGCTCGCGCCAGACGCGACATTACCGTTCCTAACGGTAAATCTGCGATGCCCGCGATTTCTTTATACGAAAGACCTTCCAACTCGCGCAGGACGACGATTTCACGAAATTCGAGCGGCAACTCGTCCAAAATTTGTTTAAGAATTTGCCCGTCAATTTTTTCAATTAAAATCGTTTCGGGATTTTCGCATTTGACGCCGTGCAGTTCTTCGTCAAATTCGGCGGCGGTTTCGCTCGCTCGATTTTTTTGCAGCCACGAATAACAGGTGTTGCGGACAATTTGCGAAGTCCAAGCGCGACTGTCGCCGCCGTGAAAGCCGCCGAAAAATTTGAAAGCCCGCAGATATGATTCCTGCACAATATCTTCGGCGTCCGCGTCGCTGCGCGAAAGCCATCGCGCCAGATTATAGGCGGCGGCGAGATGCGGCAGAACGGCTTCTTCAAAATTGACAATTTTATTTGTTTCCGGCAATGGCTTTTCTCTCTGTTTTTACGACTCCATAAAAGTAAAGACCGACGTTTCGACTATTTTATTCCCATCGCCGAATTTTCGCATTGTTCGGGAATTTTCCGGCGGCTCAAACAGTCTGTATGTTTGAAAGCCGTCAAAAAATAACAAAGGCAGAAACCCAAGCGTCAGCAACGGTGCAAAACGTAATGCAGCGGCTTATAAAAAATCAATCGTTGATTGATTTTTCATAACAAGGAGAATTACATGGTATTAGCAGCAATATTACTAGCTATCGCAGCGCTCGGCGGAGTCCTTATGGCTATCATGCGCTTGACGGGCAGGGAATTGCCGCCGATGGGATTAGCCATTGTTCACGGTCTCTTCGCAGCGTCGGGATTGGTCGCGCTTCTCGTCGCGGTCATCGGTGTTAATGCGCCGATGCAGGCAAACATTGCCGCGGGAGGGTTCGTACTGGCAGCGTTGGGCGGATTTTTTCTATTTTCTTATCATCTGCGCCGTCAGGCATTGCCCGTGCCGGTTGTTCTTGTCCACGGAGTGGTCGCGGTCATTTCATTTGTGCTTCTTCTGCTTGGCATCTTTGCCTTTCGTACCTAGAGGGCGTCTGAAAAGTCAGATTGTTGCGACGTCTGTCTTTACGACTTCTACAGTTCGGAGAAGCAACTTGACGATAATTACAGCAACACTCGGAACTTTGAGCAAACAGATTTCCCTCGAAGTTCCAGAAACCATTTTCACAACCTGCCGATTGTTAAAAATCTTGTTAAAAACTTCGGCAGTGTTGTAAAATCATTATAAAAAAACTCAGGAGAAAATAAAATGTTATCCAAATGTTACAACGCATCATTTCGCGCAGTTCGTTTTTTCTTTGTCATTGCATTGTTGACTAATCTGTCGCCGGTTGCTTTCGCGCAAGGGAAATCAACCATTAACCAAGAAACCTCTGTTGAGAGCGACTTTTTCAGCTCCAGCATCTTTAGAGATCCGATTAACGATTTCACACCCACCTACGCCGGACCGCGCAACGGCGATTTAGATGTAGTCGGCGTCCAGGCAGGATACACCGGATGTGAATTCCTGCTCTACGCTAATGTCGCCGATGACATCGGGAGAACTCCGGGCGGCTTTTATGTTTTTGGATTTAACCGCGGTGCCGGCACCGCCCGGTTCGGCAGCCAAGCTCCGGGAGTGCTTTTTGACTCGGTGGTCGTCATTAATCTTAATCCGGGTCGGACAAGCAACGTTACTGATTTAACAACTACTCCGCCGACATCGACTGTTCTGTCAAACGCTAATATAGCCGTCAACGGACGAAATCTGCTGGTTAGAGTTCCAACCGCATTGCTGCCGTCAAAAGGCTTTGCGCCTTCAAAATATACCGTCAATCTGTGGCCGCGTTTTCAAGTCGGCGCAGCGGGAAATAGTCTTACCGATATTGCTGATTTTGCGCCGGACAATAGTAATTTAACTGTCGTCCGTGACATTCCCGGTAAAGTACAAAACCAATTTTTTAATTTCTCAAACTTCGTCTTGCTTAAAGCCCAACTCAACGTCGCCGCTCCTAATGGAAGCGGCGACGCGACTATCAGCGTTTTCAGAAATCGCTCTTCAGGCACCACACAAATTTGTTTTGATATTAACGTTGGCGGAATTGCGACAGCGACCTCCGCACAACTCCGTCGCGGACAAATCGGCGAAACCGGTCAGATTGTCGCCAATTTTCTGGCTCCGGTCTCCGGCAATTCGATTGGTTGCATAGACGTTAATGGCCGCAATCTTCTGCGAGAACTGCTCTTTAACCCGGAAAGCTTTTACATCACAATTTCCAATGCGGAATTTCCGGATGGAGCCATTCGAGGTCAGTTAAGCAAGAGCCGTTAACAATCGGTTAAATAATTGATGCAGCTTGAGAATTTTCTGGATTTTCAAGCTACGAATTCTACGCACTTCTCGCCGGTTCGAGGTTACACATCGCTTCTTGGAGGATGTCTGAAAAATTAATAATCTGACTTTTCAGACATCCTCCAGGAAAAGCAGCCAAATCATTGGACGTGAGGGCGAAACAATGACTTTTTAATCGTTCGACCTAAGTAAATAGTCAGTGCCAAAAACGCTCGTTTTTGATTGCTTTAAACGGCTGATTTGACACGAGGCTCACATTCTCAACCAACGGCTGAACGTGCGCTTGAAATGATCAAAGCACCGGTCGCCTCAAAATTTCAGCCAAAGCTCGCAAGCGGTCTGAATCGGCTGCGCTCTTTGTCCCGGCAACGCTTTTCTCCAGCGCCGGCGCGAGGCTTTTGAGTTTTCCGAGTTCTTTTTGATTCAATTTTGAACTCTCCGCGCTTTGAATCGTCTGCCGCAGGATGGCTATTTGACCGGAAGGCAGAGATTGCGCACGTTCGAGCTGATCGACGTAAGCCTTTGCGACGACTAACTGTCGCGTCCACTCGATTTTCTCCTGATTCTGCACATTTAATTCAGCCGCGCGAACCGATTTCGCGGCGTCGATTTCATTCTGCGTCAGGAACTTAGTCGGCGTCAGCTCGAAAACGTCCAGCCCGCGCGCGATTTCCGACGCGTAAATGTTTCCGTTATACCAGTAAGCAGACCAGTCGCCGCCGAGTATCAGCATCTTCGCGTCAATCGGACCTCGGTCGAAATAGGCAATCTCGAATGGATGCGCCGCGTCGGTAAAATCCATAACGGAGATGCCGCCTTGATACCAGGCTTGAACCTTGATGTCGCGCCCGGGAACCGGAACGAGCGAGCCGTTGTGCGCGACGCAGTTTTCGCTGTCGCCCTGCGCCGACGGCAGCTTATAGTAGCTGGCAAAGTTCAGCTTGTTGTCTTTCAAGTTGAAAATCGCGTTCGCGCCCCATTTGTTCGGGTCGTTTGCGCGGCAGCGCGCGCCGAGACCGCCGCCCCATTCGTCGGTGAACACGACTTTTTTACCGTCATTGGAAAACGAAGCCGAGTGCCAGTATGAATAATTCGGGTCGTTGACCGCATCGACGCGCTTCGGATTTGCCGGGTCTTTGATGTCGAGCAGAATTCCGTTTCCCGAACAAGCGCCTGCCGCGAGTCCAATCGCCGAATAGACGGTAATATCGTGGCACTGGTTGGTGTAGGACGGTTTCGATAATCCGTCGGGGTTGTGCGTGCCGCCGTTGTTCAGACCGTTGATGACGCCGGTTCTCGAATCCATAAACACTCGCGGAGTCGATACTATCCGGGCATTTTGCGGCGCGGCGAGCGGCACTTTTATCACTTCGATACGAAAGAGCGCGGTATTCGGATTCTTGTCCGGCGACTCGCCTGAACACCCGGCAAGCTCTTCGCCCGGACGAACGAAAGACGTGCCGGAGACGTAAATGTAAGCGTTGTTTTTATCATTCGGAGAAGTAACCAGCGTATGCGTGTGCGAGCCGCGGCAGGTTTGCACCGCCGCCACCTGCTTCGGATTTTTAATATCGCCGATGTCGAAAATTCGCACTCCGCGAAACCGATCTTTCTGCACGTCGGGCTTATTCTCTTGTCCGGCAGCGGGCGCAGCCTGAGCCGGAAAACCTTGAGTGCCGCAATCCAATCTGCCGTTCGGCATCTCGACCGACATAAAAAGCAGGTTCTTATAAACAGATACGTCGCCCTGCCCGCCCGGACACACAATCGAGGTCAACAATTTGGCGTTCGCCGGAGTGTTGATGTCATAGATATTGACGCCGTAAAAGTTTCCCTGAAAAAGATAATTTCCCTGAAACGCCAAATCCGAATTGGCAAAAGCGAGCTGCGCGTAAACTAACCGGAAAGGCTTTGGCATCTTTGACGAGTCGCCGACGCCGATAAGTCCTAATGTCTTCTGCACGTTCGGACTGTCAGGATCGTCAGAGCCAAGTTGAAACGCATCCGGCTTTTTAAGGAGCATCAGATGTTTCATTCCCATCGCCGCTTCGCCGGCATCGTATAATCCCGGCGACAATTTGAAGCGCGGGTCACTGGCATCCGAACCCGTCATTCCCGCCGGAAGCGGTGGCGCAGATTCAAGATTGTCTTGCGCGAGCGTCCCGGCGGCAAAACATACGCACAGAACAAACAAAGCGGTTATCAAACGGAAAGCGACGGTATGTATTCGATTCATCATTTCTCCTCTTGCGGATTTTCACCCAGCATCGTCTGCATAATTCTTATCTCGGCGCGCTGACCGCTGTCCACGTCGGTGGCGAAATTGAACAGCTCGGCATCCTGTCCCGCGCCCGATGTCTCGAACAAATCCTTGACCATCGTTAACGCGCCGGTGTGGTGCTGAATCATTCCTTTCAAAAACAGCCGGTCGAACTCCGCGCCTTTTGCTTTTCTTAACTGTTCCATCTGCTTTGAGGTCAGCATTCCGGGCATCGGCATCGCGTGATGACCCGACATTTTATGGTTCGACATATCCATTCCCGGCATATGCATATCCGACATTTCCGGCATCGGCATCGAAAGCGGCTCGCCTCTGGTTTCGAGCCATCGTTTCATAAACTTCATTTCATCCGACTGCGATTGACTGATGCGCGCTCCGAGCAGACGGAGTTCTTTATTTTCCGTCCGCGCGGCGATGAGCGCCGTCATCTCGACCGCCTGCCCGTGATGCATAATCATTCCCTGCATAAACTCCGCATCCTTCGGCGAACGCGGCGGCAGCATCGCTCTCGTCTCCGGCGGCAGTATTCGAGTTGGCTGTCCGGGCGCGCCCGGCTGCACAACGACCGGCGACTCTTTGGAATCAGCCTGCTGTTGCTGTGCGCGTACCGGTATGGACAAGAAACATGCGAGCGCAACGGCAGTCATCAGTCCGCCGTTGAAAGAATTGGTGACGAAAACTTTAAATTCAAACTTTGATATAAACATAGGCATAAGTCGCGCATTCAAATTACGCGGTTTTTTTATTATAAACAAGTAACGTTTAAACGAGCGAGCAAATCCAGCCGCCGTCAACCGAAATCGATGTTCCGATTATATACCTCTTGTTTCTTTGAAAAGTCGGATGTCGAACCGTTCCAATGACAGTCTGAGCAACGACCGTCTATAAAAATGTGACGGCAATTTTCATAACCATAAATCAGATGTGAACATTCAGGACATAATCCAACCATCCGAGATGCTTTTGTAAAGAATGAGCCGCCACATTCATCACAGGTTTTTACGGTTTGATTTTCCGTTTTTAGATTTGTCTCATCTATGAAGACGGAGCAAATGTCAAGTGAAAATCTCACACATCTCTGCTCGACACTTATTTTCAAAGCGGGACTCGGGTAGAAAAGATTTTTTCGTTAATTGCTTCTTTTGCTTGTTCCGGCGCACCAGTCATCAGCACTTATTCGAGTGCCTGGACTCATTCATCTATGCGGGCATAAAGACCGATCTTTTTAACCAACCGTGAACCCATGATGTCTTTATTCGTTCGGCGGCGTTTGTTTAGAACACCGCCGGTTAGTAGCCCAATCAAAAAACGGTCATGTTAAGACCATGAGACCGCAGCGGGCATCCCAACTGCCTAAGCACATTCTCCCTGAAATCTCGATAAGTCACCTCACCCAGATTTCAGTTGTCAGAGAAATGATAAAAAGCAACTCACTTCAAATATCTTATCGCACGAGTCAACCCCGTCTTCATAACATCAAAAATGGTCGGATACTGTTGCCCAATTCAATTTGGATGAAATTAACTCAACAAAATCGCTCGAATTTTCTGACTTGTTTTTAGTTTTTAATGACGCTTTTGAATTGGGCAACAGTATCTGGTCGTTTTTGAAACAATAATAAGGAATAAAAATGAAATGTTCTTAAGCAGCGATGAGCGGCAGGTCTTTATCGATAATCGCTCGAATTCGCTTCTTTGGTTTGCGCGGCGGCTGCCAGTTGTCATTCTTTATCAACTTAAATGCTGCTTTCGAGTTTTTTAATGGTTGTTCTTCTTCAACTGTCTTTTTCATATATTTGCTGCTTATTCATTAATCAAACATTTCTAATGCCGGAGATTTTACAATAAAAATGCCGGGCAATTGAGAGCCGGCATTTTTATTTCATTCTAACTTAAACTCGCTGACAAATATTCATTAAATCATTATTGAAAGCTGTCTTTGAAGCGTTTGCCGCCAGAAAACTTAACGGTTTTGCTCGCTTTGATGGTGATCGCCTCGCCCGTCGAAGGATTGCGTCCCTGACGCTCTGCACGTTCGCCCATTTTCAATTTACCGATGCCGGCAAGCTGAACCGAACCGTTGCTTTTAAGCTCATTAACTAAAAGCTCGGCGTGAGCATCCAACACTTCTCTTGCTTTGTCTTTGGTTAAGCCGGTTGTTTCAGCTAATGCGCTAACCAATTCGGTTAATGATTTTTCCTTGCTGCTGCCGGTCGTCGCTGATTTGCTTGTCGACGATTTTTTAGCCGCGGCGCCTGATGACTTTGCCGAACTGCTTTTCTTTGCTGCCATATTTTTAGATTCTCCGTTTTATTATTTGATTAAACTATCAGATTTCTAAAATAGCTTAATAAAGTTTATTTTTCTAATTTAAATTAGTAATCGGTCAAAAACAGGGTGTCCAAAAACTAATCTTTTTGGACGGCTATTGAGTTCTTCGAGGAAATCAATTTCATAAAGCCTATTACAATCGAAAATTTCAATAGGTTTTTGGACAGGGCAAAAAGTAGAATAATCAAGGTGTCAAAAAACCCCATAAAATTATTCTTCATAAAACGCTTATTTTAGGTGATTTTAGGTTTTGATTTCAAGGTGTCAAAAAACATTACTTTTTGGACAGGGTTATTACAAAGGTTTGTATGGAACTAATAAATAATTTAATAAACCTTTTAGCTTATATAGGACTTACGCAGTTGGTAGGAGCAAATAACGCGGATTCGCCAAATATGCATCGAGCGGCATCTCGAATAATACTGGTTTTGGCTTCTATCCAACTGATTTTTTCTCGATAACAATGACTTTCCAATCGCACAAATGCTCTGATACAAAGTCCGATGTGATTCAATACCGGACGCAAGCGACGGCATTGGGCGCGTTCGATCAGGCATTGTTGTTTCAACGCCCGATGATACATCTCAATGCGCCACGCACTCTTGGCTTGGGTTTCCCGCTCGGCTTCGGTCATCGCTCGCAGGCTTGTCGCCCAGTATTCCGATGCGCCGTCTGTGGCGCGAACGCGAAACACTTTGATTTCTCCAAAACCTTTGAGCCAGCAGATTGTCCCGTCGCCGCCGCCCAATCCGGCTTCCGAGACCGCTTGCAAACCGCCGCCGCTGACTCTGATCTGCCGGTTCGCTTTGAGCCGCGTCAAAAAATGCCAGCCAAGCGAGCGCACCAATTTCAAGTTTTCAATCGAGCCGTACCAGCTATCGAAACAAACAAACTGCGGGTCGAAACCGCGTTCAAAAGCCGCCAGCAGCATTTCCGCGAAATGGTCGTTTTTCGTTTTCCCGTCACGCTCTTTATCAAACACGCGATAATCTACCGGAACAACCCGGCTGCCGTCAGTCCAGAGCAGAGTAATCAAATTAATTCCATTGACCACCGCTTTTTGCTTGCCCGACCAATGGCGATAAACAAGGGCGTTAAACTCCGAATACGGCTTCTCAAGGGTCGAATCATCAAGAACCAGAATGCCGCTTTGCAAATCAATCTGCGGTTTCGCCTCCTCCCAAAGCGTCTCGGCATCGGGTTCGAGCCTCTGAAGCAGGCGAGTAAAAGCGTCGTGGGCGGCAGCGTCTTTGCTCTCCGGCTGAACGCGCCCGGCTTCGGTGGCGGTCACGTCGCGCGGCGTGGCGATAATAAAGTTGATGTAATCTTCGTCAGTAACTTTTGGCGGATTCATTCTTTATTTTTATCAAATATCTGTTCAACTGCGTAAGTCCTAAAAATATTAAGGGTCTATGGTAGTTAAGCTAAAATTGATACAAGCTAAACTATTGTAATGAAACAACTAAACCGTTACTATCAGCGTTCCCGAATTTCTGAAAAGAAATTCAGAGAAATTATCAAGTAGTTCGCACTTGATTTAACCGCTGATCGAACGGCTGTTTTAACCAAATTGACTGATAAAACAGTCAATCAAATCTTTTTGAAAATTCGCCTTCGCCTGCTTCAAGATGGTCAGCGCGAATCACCTTTTTCCGGTCAAGTCGAGGTTGATCAATCTTACTTTGGCGCACCTCGTGTCAAAGGCAAACGCGGTCGCGGAGCGTCGGGTAAAACTATCGTCTTCGGAATCTGCAAACGAAACGGCAAAGTCTTTACCGAAGTGGTCCCGAATGTCCAAAGAAAAACGCTCCAAGCCATTATTGGTGGGCGTGTCGGCATTGAAACCATTATTCATTCCGATTCCCGGCGCGGCTCCAACGGCTTGGTTTACCTCGGTTATCCGAGGCATTTCCGGGTCAATCATTCGGCTGACGAATTTGTCAGCGATCAATCAAATATCAACGGCATCGAAAGTTTTTGGTCGAGTGCCAAAAGGCGACTGCAAAAGTTTAATGGAGTCAGAAAGCAGACTTTTTATTTGCACTTGAAAGAATGTGAATTCAGATTCAACCATCGCAATAAAAATCTCTGTCGCACTGTTTTGACTTTACTGAAAAAGCATCCGTTATCATGTCCTTAACTACCATAGACCCTTTATTAATTAAGCCAAGTACCTGGTACACATGGAGATTTTATATCCCTACTGAACACTAAAAAATTTTATCGGCAGCGGCAGTTATACTTCGGTAACGGGCGTCGTAAAAACATATCGATTGGTAGAGCCAACGCTTCTTTCCTTAATAATCCAGCCGGCGAGCGCGAGCAGAGTGAGAGCTTTTACAACCGTGTGACGAGATAAATTACATCTTCCGATAATTTCCCGGTGAGTAACAGTCACGCCCGGTAAAGCGAGAGAAACGGTTGGAACCTTATCGTTCGGGAAAGTCTTCAGAACCGCATAAACAACTTTGGCACTTGGAGAAAATTTCCCGTCGAGAATTAAATCCAGCGGCAGCATGACAATTTGCCTTTTCCTGCTCATCTGTCTATTTTACCAAATCACCGGCATTTTTCTGTTCATAAAAGAGTTAAATTATGGCATAAATATCCGTGACTCAGTAAACAGTTACTGGGCGATTCGCATACTTCTGAAAATCGCTTCGCCGACCTCTTTATTTACCGAATGATTTTTTGGGATGGAGTTTGGTTTATAACTGAGTCAAGTATATTTATGCCTAAAATTGCCCGACGACTTAAAATTGGCAAAACGTCGTAATTAGACTGTTAAATGAAAATTAAACATACAAAACGGGATGCACTCAAACTTGTCAGAACCTGTTTGTTTTATTTTGATTCTTCCTCAGGTAAATTTAATTCTTTGAGAGAAAAATAAGTCAAATAATTAGAATCTGTTCCGCTGGCAATTCTTGTATAACCGGGAGTTGATTCGTTCGCCTGCACGTCTTCAATATATTTATAATTATTGGCTGAACTTCTCTGTTGAGCCTTTGCGATGTCAATAACATCGCTGTAACGCAGCCGGCTTCCTTTTTCGCGCGCTTTTGCCGTGATATAACGGACATCTTGTTTTTCTTTATCAAAAGCTACAATCAAGTGAGAATAATTCGGGTCGTCGTTTAAAGTCCAAATCTCCTGCTGTTTTCTTTCCTCGTGGTCTAACTTTCCGATTTCATTCAGGCGTTTAATCGTGTCTTCTTTACTCATACCGATTCTTATACCTAAAATATCCGAAGCAGATTGAGTTTTCGATGAATTTGAGCAACCGAAAGCAATCAAACACAACAATAACAAAGCCAGTAAATTTTTTAGCATAGAATTTCCTCGATTATTTATTTCATTTTCGTCGAATTATACTACTTTTTAATTTGAAAAGAGCAACCCGATTTGAAGTCTTTAAAAGAAAGCGACCCAGCAAGACGAGATGATTGCTGAGTCGCTTTCTTTATTGACTTCGATACGTTGTTTGTATCGCGTAACACTTCCTCGGCGCGGTCGAGTTACAAGTCAGTAAGTTATAGTTACCTTGCAACGAGCGCAGTCGAAGCGGTGAACACTTGAACCGGTCCGACATTAAGGTTCACTACTTTTATTAGGTAAGTTCCGCCTTGCGTAACCGGCATTTCGACCAAAGCCGAGCCGTTTGAAGCGTCGCTGAGTCCCAAAATCGTTCCCGATGGGTCAACTACGACAAGTCGTATCGGAGCATCGGATTCGGCGATAACCGAAAGAGCCGTAGCACCCTGTTCGACATTGACGCTCTGCAGCAATTCGCTTCCCGCATTGACGGTATTTGTGTTGCTGGTCGTTTTTCCGGGTCCTGAAAACGGAGTCGAATTTGTGCTGGCGCTTTCTAAAGTAAAGCCGTCAACATAAACCGAACCGCTGATGTTTCTCAGCTCAAGCGTGTGCGCTCCTTTGGACAATCCGTCAAACTTCACATTGTAGCCGTATTGCGGCGCGCGCATCGAGCCTTGTGTTCCCTTAAAGCTGACAACGCCTTTTGAAACTCCGTCAAGCACGACTTCAGCGCTGCCGCCTTTCGTACTCTTTGCGTAGTTATAAGTAATGGAGCCTTTTTGACCGGTTACATTGAAACTTAAACGTGCAAAGTGTGTTACATCCGTAGCGTTATTGAGTCGGAAGTGTCCGGCACTCGCGTTTGCATCGTTGATAAGATGCCAGCCGTTTGAATAAGCAACACGCGAATCGTCGTCTTCAATCTGCGTGGTTGAAACGGTTGTTACCGGGTCATAGGCGCGGAACAATCCGAGACCGCTCGATTGTCTGAGAATCAGAGCGCGTCTTGCGCCGTCATTATCAAAACGGGTGTTAAATTGCCCGTCAGCATTATAATCCAGTCCCTGCAAACATTTGTCCGTGATGCAGCCGTCAGCAACGGCTGCGACGGCGCGTCCCTGTTTATCAACTTCCATATCGTTGAAGTCGAGTAAATTGCGCGTGCCATCCGGACAGGTTGTTCCGATTGTGCAGATAACTCCGCGTTGAACCGGGTCGTTCGGCGTAGCATTGACCGTAACCCATGTTTTGCCGCCGTCATAAGTTGTCGAAATAAAACCATACCAAACAGCATCAACATAAGGCGATGTCTGGTCGCCTCCGGTAGCGGCGATACCTGAAGTTGTCGTGCTGCCGATAAAAAAGTAAGCGGCGCGGTCGCTGTCGCCGGCTGTTACAGCCGGAAAGACCGATCTGTTAATGCCTTGATAATAACCGGCATCCTGGTCGTTTTCCCACGTTTTACCTTCGTCGTGTGAAACAACGATGCGGGCTTTGCCGTCGCCGTTTCCATAACCGACGTAAATTGTGCCGTCTTCACCGATACCAACCGACGGGTCGGAGCGTCCAGAAGTGCTGCCGGGAATTTTGCGAATAGTCCACGTCAAACCGTTATCGTTAGAAACAAGGACTGCCTGTTGACCGCCGCAGGATTTGTTCGGAACATAAACCGTTCCCTTCGCCGATACTTTAATATGTCCGTGTATTCCCGTGCATTGCGTTACATCATACATCGGAACGGCAACACCGAAAGTTAGACCGCCGTTATCGCTGCGGGCGATTTCAGCTAAACCAATATCCTGGGAAGCGTAATAAATGGCATTTGGGTAAATTTTTCCGTCAACGCCCGGTAATTGCACCGCGCCGCCTTTCAGACTTCCGTCAGCGTTCTTAGCATACGGACCGCCGCCGATTGTCTGGTGGTCAACACCTGAGTTGATACCGGCACCTTGGCTTGGCGTCCACGTGTCGCCATCATTGTCCGTAAAAGACATTAAGCTGATTTTGGACGGAAGCAATTGCGAAACAAACGTTCTATTTGTTGCCGTATCGGTAAAAAGGAGCGGGTCAAAACTTAAAATGGAAGTGTTCGGCGCGGATTTTTTTTCCCACGTCGCTGTCGAAGGTGAAACACTATCGTTGAAAGTAACGCGAAGTGTTTGCAAACTCGCCATAAACATCGCTCTGCCCGTCGCCCAGTTGAGTCCGATAGTCGGCTCCCCGGCGCGTTGACCTAATGTCGAGGGCGGAACAAAGTTATCGTAAGTCGGCGGTGTTGCATTTGACACAACCGGCGGTGTCGGCGCAGGTCCTGCTTGAACAATTTCACGAACGCTTGCAGTTCCTTTATACTGATCCGCAGATGTCGCTGCGTAATAAACTACGTGAACGGTAAAAACGCCTGTGCCAACTGATGCCGGGTCTAAATCTACTTTTTCACTCGTTAAAGGTCCGGTTGGACTTGTGAGTCCGGCACCTGATTGCGCTACAATGGGACCGCTGTTCGAATCTCTGTGAACATACATATCGTAATCAGTCGTCGGGCTCAACCAATTTATTTCAACGTGAGCCAACTTCCCCGACCAATCAGCCGGTGTGCCAGAAAGGGTCAATGTAAAAGTGTCGCAGGTAACGCCTTCTTCACAAAGGTCTTCAGCACCGATAAGACCAAATGGTGCGTTCTGTGCCCCGCCCCCTACGGCTGTTCCGTTCCATGTTATGGAAGAACCAACCGTCGAACTCAGACTGTCTGCCGCAGGATCGGCGGCTGGCGTCATCTGTCTTGTCAATAAAAAAACCAATATCAAAGATATTGCAACAAAGCCGGCAAGATATTTTTTGTTGGCTTTCGCAAGGTATTTTTTGTTGGCTTTCGAGTTTTTTAGCCTTTCCAATCTTTCTGATTTCATCTGGTTATACTCCATTCAGGCGATTGTTGTTTAGGAAAAGCTGCGCCGATTCAACTTGACCTTTGTTTGTTAAATCAAACAGTAAAAGTTTTATACCATTTGACGAGTTTAACTATATTAATTAGGACTTGAGTAAAACTTGAGGAAAACTTGAAATCGGCAAATCAGCGAAATTCAGAATTACTCAAGAATTATTTGATAAAGTTGATTGTAGTTGTAACAATCGGTAACAAGCTTTAATTACAAGGACTAACTTCCTAATATCAGTTACTCTTAAGTCGGCGTATATTTTTATTGAACTTTCGCTTTACAGAATCATATTCTAAGAATTATGAAAACCTTCGTATTTCAGATTGTCGCCGCGTTTTGTTTTTCGATAACAGTAAACGGGCAAATTCAAAATTCTGTTAAAATTTCCGGCACGGTGACAGACCCGAACGGCGCAGTTATCGTCGGAGCACGGGTAACGTTGCGCGGCGCTCCCGGACAAAGCGTAGTAACAAATAAAGAAGGATTTTTTGTATTTAACAATCTGCAGCGGGGAGATTATAAATTAAAAATTTCGGCAGACGGTTTTTCGCCGCAAACGCGGAATTTTTCGCTCGCCGATGTTAATCAAAATTACGAGATTCGACTGTTAATCGGCGAAAGCAGCACTACCGTAACAGCGGAAATCGGTCAGGAAACCGAACGCTTAAATGTGCCGCAAGCCGTTAACATAATTGACCAAAATGAAATTATGCAGCGTTCGACTGCCGTATTAGCGCAAGCCGTCGAAGGCGAAGCCGGAGTTCGGATGCAGCGCACGAGTCCGACCATCGGCGGCGTTTCCGTTCGGGGTTTAGCCGGCAAAAACGTCTCGGTTTACGTTGACGGCGTGCGCTACACGAATTCAGCGCAGCGCGGCGGCATCAACACCTTTTTTAATCTCAACGAGCCTTCAAATCTCCAGTCAATCGAAGTTCTGCGCGGCGCCTCGAGTGCTCAATACGGTTCTGATGCGCTCGGCGGAACGGTTAATTTGCTGACCAAAACGCCGTTTTTCGGCACGGACAAAGCGGAATTTCACGGAGAAATAAACACCAATTTCAACAGCGCCGACAGAAGTTTTGGCGGCTCGACTCTTTTTAATTACGGGACAAACAAACTCGGCGGTTACATCAATCTGGCGGCTCGTCGAATCAACAATCTGCGAACGGCAGGCGGGATTGATTCGCATTCGGCTTTGACGAGATTTCTAGGATTGCCTTCGACCGTTTTGTATGAGCGTTCGCCCGACACTGATTTTGCGCAATACGGCGGAGCGTTTCGTTTGAATTATGCGCCGAAAGACGATTCGCAAATCATTTTTCATTACGGGCGCAGTCAGCAGGACGGTGGCAAGCGCTATGACCAGCTTTTGGGCGGCGACGGCAATTTGATTGCTGATCTGCGGAGCTTGTAAATAAATTTGTGTAAACGGCAATAATAAACATTTATTTTCTAAGGAGGAAAAGATTATGCCAATTACCAATGAAGTTTTAGACCAAATACTGAAAGATTACGAGAAGCCGGAAGATTTGTTAAGCGAAAACGGCTTATTGCAGCAGTTGACAAAAGCACTCGTCGAGCGAGCTTTGAGCGGTGAGATGACACATCATCTCGGATATGAAAAGCACAATCCTTCGGGCAATAACTCAGGCAATTCCAGAAATGGAACGACGTCGAAAACGCTCAAAGGCAAACGCGGACAGATGGAAATAGAAGTTCCGCGCGACCGGAGCGCGGAGTTTGAACCGCAATTGGTTAAGAAGAATCAGAAGCGCTTCGACGGTTTGGACGAGAAGATTATTTCCTTGTATGCCAGGGGAATGACGACCAGAGAGATTCAGGGTCATTTAGAAGAGATTTACGGCGTCGACGTTTCGCCTTCCCTGATTTCCAACGTCACCGATGCTGTCCTCGACGAAGTCCGCGCCTGGCAGTCCAGACCGCTCGATGCGGTTTACCCGATTCTTTACCTGGACGCTCTTCAGGTGAAAGTAAAGAGCGGCGGCAGCGTACGGAACAAAGCCATTTACCTGGCATTCGGGGTGAACCTGCAAGGCTTAAAAGAAGTCCTGGGCATCTGGGCTTCGGATAATGAAGGTTCAAAGTTCTGGATGCAAGTCATTACCGAGCTGAAGACGCGCGGCGTGCAGGATATTTTTATCGCCTGCGTGGATGGTTTGAAAGGTTTCCCGGAAGCCATCGAAGCCATTTACCCGCAAACTCAGATTCAGCTTTGTATCGTCCATCTTGTCAGACACTCGCTTTTTTACGTTTCACACAAAGACCGCAAGGAAATCGCCCAGGACTTGAAATTGATTTATCAGGCTCCGACTTTGGACCAGGCTGATTTCCAATTAGGCAAATTCGCCGATAAATGGAACGGCGTTTACCCGGTCGTGGTTAAAAGCTGGAGAGCCAACTGGACGCGGGTGATTCCGATGTTCGCGTTTGCGCCGGAAATCCGGCGCGCTATCTATACGACAAATACGATTGAATCGCTGAATATGACTTTGCGAAAGGTCATCAAAAATCGGGCGATGTTCCCGTCGGACGAAGCGGTTTTCAAGATTCTCTATCTCGCCTTGAGAAATATCAGCAAACGATGGACAATGCCGATTGCCGACTGGAGCGGAGCGATGAATCAATTCGCCATCATATTTGAAGACCGGCTGCCAAGCAGCGGTTTCCAAAATAACGCGTTTACACAAAGTTTTTAACACGCTCGATCTGCGAAATTTGATGCTTGATTTCGGCTATTTGCGCTACGTCAAACAAAATTTCGCCGGTTTCGATTCGGCTTCATTTACGGTTTCCTACAATAGTCAACGCGAAGAGCGCGTCAACCAAGGCGGGCAAGGCGATCCATTGGGTAATGTAACGCACCAATATGAACGCACAACGGCAACTGGTTTCAGCTTTTTTCTCGACAAAAACTTGCCCAAACGCAACGCTTTTATCGTCGGCGGCGATTATTATTCTGAAAAAATAAATTCTCCGGCTTTCACTTTTAATCCGCGAACAAACGCTTTCACGCTCTCGCGTCCGCGAATTCCCGACGAAGCGCGCTATCGTTTGGGCGGAATTTTCGTGCAAAACGTCTGGCAGGCGATTCCCGACCGTTTACGAATCAGCAGCGCTCTGCGCTACAACATCGCCGAGTATAATGCGCGCGCCGAAGACAGCCCGCTTGTAGGCGGACAGAGACTTTGGGCGGATGATTCTCTGCAGGTTGGAGATTTTTCCGGAAAAATCGGAGTGGTTGCGAGCATTGTTGACGGTTTGCGTTTAGTGTTTAATTACAGCCGTGGGTTTCGCGCTCCGAGCATGACGGATTTGGGAACGCTTGGTTTAACGGGCGACGGCTTTGAAGTGGATTCTATGTCGGCTTCGAGTCTCGGCGGCGTAATCGGCACGACCGCCGACGCTTTCGCTGTTTCGACCAGTCTGCCGGTTTCACGCCAGCGTTCGGAATTTACTGATAATTTCGATGTGGGCTTGCGTTACGGCAACTCGCGCTTTGAAACCGAAGCTACCGTTTTTTGGCTCGATTTAAAAGACACGATTACCAAACAATCTTTGATTCTGCCTGCCGGAGCTGTCGGTAAATTATTAGGCGACCAGCCGATTATTCGTCAGGAAGCGAACGGCGTCGTCTACGTTTCGCTTTCGACTTCTCCGGTTCTAATTCGTGCTAATTACACTTCGGCGCGGATTTTCGGTTTTGAATACGAAGCGGAAGCGCGTCTGACAAGCGAACTGAAATTCACCGGAAATTTCACATACATCCGCGCCGAAGATAAAGAAACAGGTTTGCCGCCGAATATCGAAGGCGGGACGCCGCCGCCGACCGGATTTTTAAGTTTTCGTTACGAACCATTAAATAAACCTTTCTGGTTCGAATTTTATTCGACTCTGGCGGCGAAACAAAACAGGCTTTCTTCTCTGGATTTGTCCGACCGGCGCACCGGCGCGACTCGCTCGCGCTCACAAATTGCCAACTTTTTCCGGCGCGGCGCGTGCGCGCGCGGACTGACAAACAATGCGGACGGCATTTGCGGCAGCGGCGATGAAACGATTTTACTGCCGACTGGCGAAACTTTAGCGCAAGTCCAAACCCGCGTTCTTGGCGCGGCAACTTCAGCGCCGCTTTTCACATATCTGCCTTCTTACGCGATTATGAACCTGCGCGGCGGCGTGCGTTTCGGCGAGAAATCTCAAATCTTCTGGGCGATTGATAACATATTCGACCGTTCGTTTCGCAATCCGAGCTGGGGTTTGGACGGCGCGGGCAGAAGTTTCAGCGCCGGTTATCGTTTTCGATTTTAACGATTGATTATGATACTTGTGCTTTGTAATCTAAGTTTTTGAAATCTATTGTCATCATTATCATCATTCGACAAGGACACGGCAAAAAGAATATATCCAACTTTCAAACTAAGAACGCAGCTCTCTTCAAAATAAATTTGCGTGAGCTTGGTTTCTGACAAGTTACAACAAGATTGATAAAAGATTGCATAATCAAAAGTGTAGTTTTATGTAGTTTATATCCAAGAGGTTTGCGTCCATCTAGGAGGTCTCCAAATTTGGCGCGAAATGGCGCGAAATGGCGCGAAACGATTTGTAATCAATCCGTCTCCCTCGCGTGGGGTGTTTGTTTTGTTTGTAAAAGGCAAGAACTTGATAAGTTTATAAATAATCTATAATCTGTCTCAATAACGACCAATTTTGAGACGGTTTTGGCTTTTTACAAATATGAAACAAAATTTACTTTTGATATGCATCTTTATTTTATCGTTGAATTACTTCGTGTTTGGCGGGCAGGAATATACTGACTCCGCTTCATCAAGGGTCTTTCACCGACTCTCGCGCCCAAAAATTGTTTCGCGGAAAAAGTGGGAAGCCAAAAATGCTATTGGAAAGGGTAAAGAGCATACAATTAGCCGTATAACGATTCATCATACCGCCACGCTTCAAAATGAAAAACTTACGATAGAAAAGAAAATGCAGAACTTGCAGAATTTTTCTCAAACTCCGGGTCGCCTGGCTTCGGGAAAATCGAAACCTGCGTGGTTTGATGTGCCGTATCATTACTATATAGCGGTTGACGGTAAAATTGCCGAGGGCAGAAAAATTAAGTTTGTCGGAGATACAAACACCGAGTATGACCCCGGCGGACACGCGCTTATAGTTCTGGAAGGAAACTTTCAAACTGAACAGCCGTCTTCTAAACAACGAGAGTCGTTACAAAAATTAGTGGCTTGGCTGTCGTTCAAATGGAAGGTTTCAACCGCTGAAATCAAAGCTCACAATGATTATGCCGCAACGGCTTGTCCGGGTGAAAACCTAAAAAATTTGTTGCCGTCGCTTCGGCAGAAAACTAGCGAAATGAAACGCGCTCCTGACTGGCGTCGATAAAACACCGCAAAAGGGCGTGTTTGAAACTCTTTTTTGCAATAACCTCGGCATCCGATTCGGCTAATCCGGCACGTTTAGACTAGAGCTTTTGGGGTTAACGACGAAGTTTGAATTTGAAAGGGGAAGCAGATAAACTCTTCAAAAATCTGTGTCAAAAACGCCGATTTCTGATGTATCAGTAACGACCATTTTTGAGACGTAGATTAAATTATTTCTATTTCTTCATATTTCACTTACAATGCAGAAGAGTGATGCAAAAATGAAAAAGCTATTCGGACACAAATATATTTTAAGAATAGTGGCTTTTGTAGTTCTTGCGATAGCTGTCGTCAATATCTCTTTGCCAAAGATAGAAGAATACAATTCAGCAGTTCACGAACAACAGAATAAATTAAAAATAGAAGCTAATGGGGATAATTCAATATTAGGAATCGGAATTTATGTTTTTATTGAAGGAAATTTTAATTTTGTTTTCACTATAATTTTGATAGCCCTCTTTTTAAGTTTACTGCTAACAAAGAGAATAATTCTGTCATTGATTTTCGCGTTTCTACTATTACTGCAAATTATCATTCTTCAAATTATACCGATAAATTTTTCTATAAATTCTTACCTTTTTGAATTTATATTTATGGTGTGTTGGTTCAGTCTTTCTTTTTGGCTAGCATTAGCAAGTTGCCGTTTACTTCACTCTAAATTCCAAACTGCAATTTTTCTAAAGTGAGAGACAGTTGTTCAATGAAGTCTTAAATAGGCTCTTTTTTGATATTGTAAACGACCCTTTTTGAGATAATAAATACGGAAAAATGTTTGAAACAGAAATGAAATTTGAAACAATCATCTCAAGCGAAAAACAAAAGACTTTTATTTTAATAACGCTTATTGCGTTTATGCTCTTCGCTAGTTTTTTCAGTTATCTGGAATATCAGGAATACCAAGGGAGACAACACTATCCTATAGTAAAGTCTGAGTTTAATCAGATTCAACCCTTACCAAATGCAGTTCCTACATCTGACAATCAAGGCACTGTTGCCGCAAATTCTGCAACCGTCGGAATGCTCTATCAAACAAATATGTCTTATAACGAAGTTAAAGAACATTATGACGTTGAACTAGAAAGAAATGGATTCAAACTTCAGAAAGAATCGGAAGCCTATGGGCGAAAGCGCGCACTTTACTCTAAAGGCAAATTTACTGCTTTTATTGACTATGTAGGAGTTACAAATCCCGAATACACATATTATTTTTGTGTCTATTGGAATTCCTAATAATCATAATCTTTTCAGTTGTTTAATTTCCTTCTTTGTGTCTCGAAAACGCCCCTTTTTGGGGACTTTTTATTAATATCGTAAAACACATTTAATTTGCTCCAAAAATAACTCCAAAACCCGTTCCGAAATCAAAGTTTCAAAAGCTACTTCTGTTAATGAGTTTTGTGACCCAAAGAAATTGAAAAGCTGTCGCAGAATTCTCTGCGACAACTTTATCTTTAGAAGTCACTTAGACGGTTACGGAAATAGTTTTTTCCAGTTAAAATTAAAACTATGGCAGATATACGACTCATCAAAGTTTTCCTCGCTTCGCCGGGAGACGTAGCGCGTGAAGACGAATTGGTTAGAGAAACTCTCGATTCAATTAACCGCACCTTTGGGGAAAAGGAAGGCGTGCGATTTGAGGTAAAAAATTGGAAAACCGATAGTTATCCAGCTTACGGAAGTGATGGTCAGAACCTCCTTAATGATCAGATCGCCGATATGTCTCAGTATGATTTGTTTGTTGGAATTATGTGGAATCGCTTTGGTAGTCCGACGCCCCGAACTGGTTCTGGAACGGAAGAAGAATTCTTGCGAGCGGTTGCGTCCTTCGAGGCAAACAGTAATCCCCAAATAATGTTTTATTTTAATCAAGCTCCGTTCAATCCAACTTCGGTAAAGGATGCTGAACAAAAGATGAAGGTCTTGGAGTTTAAAGGAAAAGTTCAGGGCAAAGCCTTAACGCATGATTACGCCAGCGCTGATGATTTTCAAAGTGATTTTAGAAATCATATTGAATCCTGGCTGGTGAGAGAAAGCCCAAAGAAACTTGAACCGCCGCGTGTTGAATCCGAACAGGTTGCAATAAGAGGAACACCAAAACAAGTAGCAAAAGCAGAGGTTTTGATTGATTCGGGAATGTGGATTCTGTTGAAGAGCGGTTTCTTCTTGGCTGAGGAAGTTAGCGAGATTGGCGAAAACAAAGTTTTATTGAAACTTCCCGTAAACAGTGCGGATGAAGACGCAACATTTCGCTCACTTCAGCCGAACGCCTATGGAAATCGAGAACCTATTCCTTTTGCACACCAAAATATCGGCGCGATTGCCCGTGTTACGGAAGCAAAGCGGAATTCAGCTGGCGGCAAAAACATTTGGGAATTTCTTTTAACATTAGACGAAAACGATTCAGGTTATCTCTCAGAAATGAGTTACAACAATTTGTCAGCTGACCAAATCGCTGAAATTCGCGCCCGATTTATACTGTTAAACGAAACTCCTGTTTCAAACAGAAAACAAGACCCACGTTATAATCTTAATGACACTATGCTTGAAGTTTTTGTAAGCGGGTTAAACTCGCGCGTCAAAGTTGAAAGAAGCGTCCTCCCTGATTTATGGAAGAATGTGAATAAGGATGTTGCGACATTTTTGCCTCTTGCTCGTCTATGGAGCGTTTTTCACTTGATTACAAGCAATACTTGCCAGTATATTCTCGAACTGACAATAGGTCCTGTTGACAATGAAAAAGTTCATATCAAATTCCGTGGGCAGAGGCATAAAAGATATACCAATATAGATCCGTATATTATGAGTTTTGAAGGCGTCTGCAATCTTAATTCAAAATAATTTTTGTTATAAATGAAGTTGGAATTATCTAGACTCTTTACAAAATGACTCTTTTTATAACACGCCTTCCGTGCTATTATGCAGACAGATGATTCAATCTTTCAAAAACATCGGAAGCGAAGACATCTACAACGGACGTAATTCCGCCGATGCGAGAAGATTGCTGTCGCGCTCATTGTGGACTGTTGCCGCCCGCAAATTAGACCAGATTGATGCGGCTGTCGCGCTTGATGATTTGCGCGTTCCTCCGGGAAATCGGCTGGAGGCTTTGAAGGTTGATCGTATCGGACAGCACAGCATCAGAATTAACGACCAATACCGTATTTGTTTCAGATGGGTTGAATCAGGAGCTGAAGAAGTTGAAGTTGTTGACTATCACTAAAGACTACAACTATTGATGAGATAAATTTATTATGAGAATTCCAACCAATCGCCAACCGACACATCCCGGGGAAATGCTCAGAGAAGAATTTCTGATTCCGATGAATCTAACCCAAAAGCAATTAGCCGATTCTATCAAGGTTCCGTATCAGCGCATTAATGAAATCATCTCAGGAAAGCGCGGCGTAACTCCAAGCACGGCTCTGCGACTTGCTAAATATTTTGGAATGAGCGCCGACTTCTGGCTCAATATCCAAATAAAGTTTGACTTGTATCTTGTTCAGAAAAAGGAAAAACAGGTTTTGGAAAGAATCCGGCAGATGGCGAATCCGACACTAAGAGAAGCCGCTTGACATTGAAATTTTAATCTTCAATCTGGACTCTTTACAAAATGACTCTTTTGTGTGTAGGGTCAAAGCGATTATGCGACAGCCGAACGCGCAAATTTGCCTTGTCCCGAAAACGCCCCTTTTTGAAACAGAATCTAATATTTATCAATCACCATTATTGGGTAGTTTGTTACAAAAGGCAAAAATGTTTCACAGCTTACTTGATAACAGACTGACTTCACTAGATTTAGTGGGTTTTTTCAGTCCCGGTATTTGAGGTTAAAAACTTATGTAAAAACGGGAATAAAAAATTGCGATTAAGCTAATAAACACAGATAATTAACAAAAATCCTATGAAACATTTTTACCTTTTGTGCAGTTTTAACCAAATAAAGGGATTAGCAAACAGCGGAGAAATTTGAGGACGGTGTAGAGTCGTTCCCTGATAAGCGAATGACGGAAGCGGCTTGATTTTTAATTTTTCTTTTAGTTGCGCGTTTTTATTATCAATTTTCCTGTCGTCAGCCTCATAAAAACTGCTCGAAGATATTCTGCAATTGTTTATTACAAAAATCTTACAATCATACTGCCTGAAATTTGTCGTTCAGCACATCTAAACGCGGGATTAAAAACATTAGCGGCGTTACCGCTATTTATTTCAAGGGGTTTATTTGTGCAAAACATATTAGAGCTGAAAAACTCGCAATCGAAAGGAATCCAATGGATCACTTCAATTGCCGTCATCGCGTTTCATTTGATGGCGATTTGGGCTTTATTTACATTTAGCTGGCAGAATTTAATCGCCGCCTTGATTGTCTGGTGGGCGACGAACAGTTGGGGAATCGGGATGGGTTATCACCGGCTTTTAACGCACGGCGGATTTAAGACTCCGAAGTCGGTCGAGTATTTTTTGACCGTCTGCGGAACGCTCGCGCTGCAATCGGGTTCGCTGCAGTGGGTGACGACGCACCGGATGCACCACGCTTTTACCGAAACCGAACGTGACCCGCACAGCCCGCGCGACGGCACGTTCTGGGCGCACATCGGCTGGCTGATGCGCGGCACGGCACTGTCGCACGACCGGGAAACCGTGCGGCGTTACGCGCCCGATTTACTCAAAGATAAATTTCACGTCTTCGTGTCCAGATATTTTTTCCTGACGACAATTATCGCCGCCGCGATTTTGTTTATCATCGGCGGCTGGACGATGGTTTTGTGGGCGATTTTTCTGCGGCAGGTCGTCGGCTGGCATTCGACTTTTCTGGTCAACTCGGCAACGCATCTGTGGGGAACCAGGCGTTTTGAAACGCCCGACGATTCGCGGAACAACGCACTTGTCGCCGCGCTCACGTTTGGCGAAGGCTGGCACAACAATCATCACGCGCACCCGCGTTCGGCGCGTCACGGACTCGCCCGCTATGAATTCGACATCAACTGGATTCAAATTCGCTTTTTGGAGAAAATCGGATTGGCGAAAAAAGTTTACGCCTTTGAACTCGAAGAGGAAAACATCAATACAGCGCGAACGTAACAAGGCAAATTCAGCGAAAGTGAAAAGCGAGAAGGACGTTTTTGAAATTTCAAAAAACGTCCTTCTCGCTTTTTATATCTTTTCCGGGCAAAGAGTTTATTTCGATGGCTTATTATTTTGGCGAATCAAAAATTATCTTTGATTGCCGTGCCTGTCAAACGATTACTCACACTCTTTTAGTGCCTGCCGGAGAACGTCGGCGGAACGGAGCAAGCCGGCTTTTTCCGTTTTATTGAGTTCGAGTTCGACGACGCGCTCGACGCCGTTTTTGCCGACGATGCACGGCGTTCCCAAGTAAACTCCTTTGATGCCGTATTCGCCCTGCAAAAGAGTGGAAACGGGCAGCGCCATTCGCTCGTCGCGCAGAATCGCTTCGCAGATGCGGCGGACGCATAAGCCGATGGCGTAAGAAGTGTTGCCTTTGCGCTTGACGATTTCCGGCGCGGCTTGGCGAATTTGGTCGAGCATTTCCGCCGGAGCCGGAAGTTTGCCCGCGCCGGGAAATTTGGCGAGCGGCAAGCCCGCCACGCGCGCCGCGCTCCAGACGGCGATTTCCGAGTCGCCGTGTTCGCCGATGATAAAAGCGTCCACCGCGCGCGGCTCGACCGCTAGTTCTTCCGCCAGCAGCACGCGCAGACGGGCGGTGTCAATGACCGTTCCGGTGCTGATGACGCGGCTCGCGGGCAAGCCCGATTCACGCTGCGCGACTTGCGCGAGAACGTCCACCGGATTCGTCGTGACGATTAAAATGCCCTGAAAGTTTTCGGCTTTTAATTTGCCGACGATTTCGCGGATGATTCGGACGTTTTTGCCGAGCAGTTCGAGCCGCGAAACTTCCGCGTCGCTCGTCGCCACGCCCGCCGTGATGACGACAATCGAACTCGCCGCCGCGTCCTTGTAATTTCCGGCAGTAACTTTGACCGGCGGCTCCATCGGGACGGCGATTGCCTGCTGCAAATCCATCGCTTCGCCTTCGGCTTTTTTAGCGTCCGCGTCAATTAAAACAAGCTCACGGACGAGTTCGCTCTGAAGAAGCGCGAACGCGCTCGCCATTCCGACGTTGCCGCACCCGATGATGCAGACGCGGTTTTCGTGAACGGCGGGCGCGCCTGGTTTAATCATCTTTGCCGTTTTCTTTTCGTCTTTTTTACGCGCTTTATTTTCTTTGTTTTTTGTCGTTTTCTTGCTTTTTTCAGACATCTTTTATCCTTCTAAACAAGCCGCGTCGGTTCGCTCGGCGGTGGGTCTCCGGCGGGCGCGGGTGTCGGTACCGGTTCGCGCACCGGCGCGGTCGGCTCGTCGGTCGGCGGCAGCGGCGGTTCGTCGGTTTCCGGGTCATACGGCTGCGGCGGATTTTCGGGCGTGTCGTTATCGTCTGCGCCGGGTTCAAACGGCTGCGGCGGTTCGGTGTTCGGATTGCGTGTCGGCATAATAATTTCTCCTTTTTTCTATTGCTAAATTTTCCTTCAATCAGTCACTCAAAAAAAATCAAACTTTAGCGGCGCGTGAAGCAAAATCCGCGTGCTTTTTGACGAGCGCGGCGGTTAAATTTTCGAACGATTTGACGAATCCGGCGACGCCTTCTGCTTGCAGTTCATTCATCGCTTCGTCGAGATTGATTCCGGCTTTTTCGAGTTTTTTTATCGTCTCCCGCGCTTCGCCGAATCCCTGTTCGAGCGTCGCCGCCGTTTTGCCGTGGTCGCGGAAAGCGTCAACGGTCGCGGGCGGCATCGTGTCCACCGTGTCTTTGCCGATTAACGCTTCGACGTAATAAGTGTCGGGAAACGCCGGATTCTTTGTCGAAGTCGAAGCCCACAAAAGACGCTGCGGATTCGCCTGTTTTTCTTTTAATTTTTTCCAGCGCTCGTTGTCGTCGCCGAAGATTTCCAGATATCGCTCATACATCAATTTGGAATTGGCGATTGCCGTTTTGCCGATGAGATTTTTGAGTTGTTCTTTTTCGGCTTCGTCGGTCGTCGCGGCAATTTTCGCTTCGAGCAGTTTGTCAATTTTCGTGTCCACGCGGCTGACGAAAATGCTGGCGACGGAGGCGATTTCCTTGATTGATTCGCCCCGCTCCGCTCGCTGTTCCAAGCCTTTCAAATAGGCTTCGGCGACCGCTTCGTAAGTTTCCGGCGCGAACATCAAAGTTACGTTGACGCAGATACCGTCGGCGATAAGCTGTTCGATAACCGGAATGCCTTCGGGCGTTGCCGGAACTTTTATCATCAGATTTTTGCGGCTTACGCGCTCGTGCAACTCGCGGGCTTCCTTAATCGTGCCGTCGGTGTCGTGCGCCAGATCGGGCGAAACTTCGAGACAGACGTAGCCGTCGCGCCCGCTCGATTCGTCGAAAATCGGGCGCAGAATGTCGCAGCCCTGTTTGATGTCGCTCGTCGTCAGCGCGGCGGTTACGCTGGCGACGGCGAAACTGTCGCTCTCTTTGACGGCTTGGGCGAATTCTTCGTCGTAAGCGTCCGATTCGGTAATCGCCTTCTCGAAAATCGTCGGATTCGACGTTACGCCGCGCAAGCCGTCTTCTTCGACCAGCCGTTGCAATTCGCCGCTCGTGATCAGCGGGCGGTTGATATTGTCGAGCCAGAAGCTCTGACCGTATTTTTGCAGTTCTACAAGCGGATTGGTTTTCATAAAATTATTTCTCCAAAATTTTCGCAGTTTTTCCTCAAGAGTTATTTTCCCCGCCGCGAATTCACACGGCAAACGGATTCAAACTTTATCGGTCAATTTGCCGAGATGGTATTCGTCGAGCAGCAGCAAATGATTGCGGGCGAGTTCTTCGTCGCCGAGGCGGTCGCTGATTTCCAGTTCGCGCGGCGGCAGACGGTCGCCGAAACTGCCGATTGACCATTTGAGAAATTCGCGCACCGCGCCGCTGCCGCCGGCGATAAAGCCGGACGTGTCGGCGGCGAGCCGTTTGATAATATCAATCGCCGTCGCGCCTTGATAGTCTTTGTCGTTAAATCTGAAAATCATATTTGTTGCCAGTCTTTATAATTAATCTGCCCGGCGGAGAGTAAATCTACGCTAGCTTATTCCGTATGTTAAAATACACCGTAAAAACACGGCTTTCGCGTCAGTATTTACTCTGATGCGGAAGATTGTTTGAACGAAGATAATTTAACGGTATGGCAAGCGAAAAATCGAAAAATATCAAACCCGACCGGCAGAGCATCGAATTTGGGGATTTCCGCCCAAATCCACGAAAAGTATCAATAAGACTTTGATTCTATTTCACGGATTTTCCGGTTGTCCTTCCAAATATCTGTAAACGCTGGCTTTCGAGAGATTATAGGCTTTCATCAAATCTTTAATGAGAACTCCGGCTTTTCGTTTTTCCCGCATTTCTTTGACTTGTATTTCAGTCAATTTTTTGTTGGCTCCAAACTTGACTCCTTTTTGTTTGGCTTTGTTGATGCCGTCAATTTGTCGTTCGCTTCGGATTTCCGTTTCAAACTGATTGATGGCTCCAAGCATATTAAACAGTAGCCGCCCGGTCGCATCCGCCGTATTGATATTTTGGTCAATGACCTGAAGTTCGACATCTTTGCGCCTGAGTTCGTCGGCGATCTGGCACAGATGCAGCGTTGAACGAGCCAGCCGGTCAAGTCTTGTAACAACTAAAGTGTCACCTTCTCTGACGTATTCCAGGCAGGCTTGAAGTTGCGGACGTTTTCCTCCGGCAGCACTTTTTTTCTCTTGAAAGATTTTCCGGCAATTTTTTAATTTATCGAGCTGAACATCCAAACTTTGACCGACCGAACTGACTCTTGCGTATCCGACTAATGCCATAACTTCTGAAGCTTCTAAGAATTCGTAAAAAGGTGTCTTTTTACTTTAGACGTTTTGAGAATTATATCATAAGACATAAAATAAGACGTTGTTTTAAGTATGTATCAGATATTCTACTTACTGAAACATCGTTATTGCTATATTTCGTGGGTTTGGGCGGAAAACCCCATGTCGGACCAGTACCAGATTGTTCGGCATTGCCATAATGTTCTGTCCCTCTTTGCATGACTAAGAATTATCAAACTCTTTCAAAATGCGCCGCGACCGGTGATACTTCTCTAATCGTTCCAAATCTTTCGACTTTAATTCGTCGATGCGCAGCATGTTCATATTATCTTCCAGATCAGCGATTTTAACTCGCCGGGCAATCGGGTTTTTGCCGGCGCGCTCGATAAATTTCTCGTAGCTTTCGCCTTCCCTGTTAGTAACGCCTTCGATAGCAGCCAATACTTCTTCCGGAAAACCATTATCTCTTAACTTCTCAATTGTCCATTTGTTTTTCTCCGGGTAATCTCTGGTATCTTCAACAACATCGTGAAGAATTGCCGTCATCATTTCGGCTTCCGATTTTAAGCGCATCATCATTCTCAAAGGATGAAGAATATATGCGGCGCCGGCTTTATCTTTTACGCCTTTATGAGCTTGGGCTGCAATTAAAATGGCGTCTTCGATTGTTGCCGTTTTAGTTTCCTTGTTTCCTTTTTTTATCATTTATTTTTCCTCACCCCGAACTTAGCAAAGGGATAGCTTCTTTGCGGTTCTTTTGCCCGATTTGCACCGGGTTATCAACATAATTTTCAAAGGTATCGTCGTGCGAGATAACGAAAATCTGATCAAACTTACGGTTGCGCAACAAAATTTTACTGATCGATTCGGCAAGCCGCTCCCGGTTCTCCTCATCCATATTGACGGTCGGCTCATCAAAAAACGCAAAACGGACATCGGAAATTTCCTTCAAAATCGCCAGCCTAACGCTCAATGCCGCCGCCATCTGTTCGCCGCCGGAGAGCGTCGCAAACGGGCGGTCATATCCCATTTCTTCCAAACTGATTTCGTAGTCGTCCCTCCAGCTGAGCGTCAGCTCGGACTTTCCCGTGATCTCACGAAATAAAAGATTTGATTCGTATGAAATACGGGCAATCAAAAATTTTGCGATCTGAGGAGCCGCTTCCTTAAGCTTGCTTCTGATAAACACGGTGGCGTCTTTGAGTTTCTTCAAACGATTTTCTTGACGCGCGTCTTCTTCTAATTTTGCTCTTGTCTCTTCTAATCGCGCTATGTCTTCAAGCAATTTTCCTATTTCTCTTCGCACTACTTTAAGCTGCTCGCCGGAGCGAATCTCACTTTCTCTGTTTTCGCTGTACTTCTTCTCGACGATTTTGTGTTCGTCGGATTTATAAGCGGAGGAGAGCCGGTCATGTTCTTTGCTTACCTTTTGAATTTGCTCCGCCATATTTTGAAAATCAAGTTGAACCGGCAAAAATTTGCCTTCGCCTTTTGCGAGCTCCTCCTTGAGATATTTGCAGCGCTCAGCCGGATTACCGAGCGTCTGTAAACTCTTTTCAAGGTCGGCGCTTTCAGCTTCCAGTTTTACTAAGTTCGCAGAACTGTCCATGCAACGTTTTTCGTCCTCTTTCAATCGCCCGCCGTTTTCGGTTAACTGATTGTGAAGCAGCTCCGCCGTTTCAAGCTTTGTACTGTTTTCCTTGATTTCCCCGGCTAAACTTAAAATTTTTCCGAGTTTGGCGAGCTCTCCGGTCAGCTCGCTGAGCAGGGTCGAATTGGAAGCGAAGCTGTCTTTGAAATACGTTTCCAGTGTTTCTCCCTCGCTTAGATTCAAGCATCTTTGCGATAAAATCGGACACAATCCGTTTTTGACTTCACGCTCAAACTTTTTATCCTTGTCGATTGTCGCCTGTAAATTGGCCAGTTCCTGTGCAACTTTTCCCCGCCGTACTTCGATAATTTCGATCTTTGTATCGGCGATTGCTAGGTTCGCATTTTCAAGGGCGAGCTTGTGCGAAAGGTCTTCGTGCCGCGTCTGGAGAATTTCGATGTTTTTCTTCCCGGCGAGAAAATTTATGCGCAAATCTTCCAGGTCTTTGGCGAGACTTCCTAATTGTCTTTTTGCTTGGCGGGATTCGGCAAGTTCGGTTTGCAAATCTTTCTCTGTTGCTTTCAACTCGTTGTACGGAATAATTCGAAGCTCAAGTGCAGCTATTTCTCCAAGTATTCTGAGGAGATTTCCCGTTTCTTCAATTTTATTTTTAAGGCTTTCCAGTTCTTCGATTCTAATTTTCTGAAAACTAATTTCCTTGTTCAACGAATCGAGTTCTTTCTCCAAATTCTCCTCATTCTTCAAGGCGGATTTATATTCTTCTTTCGCCTGGTCTAAATTTGAAATCTGTCCCTTGCCGAAATTTATCCTCTCCAGGACTTCCGCTATCTTATTTCCAAAAAATTTATCTACCTTTCCCAATTCGCCGGCACTTTCTTTGTATTCATTAACTTTGAGAACCTGTCCGAAGATTTCTTCTCTGCCGCCCGGGCGAAGCAAAAAATCAGATGTATAAGTGCCTTGCGGAACCCCGACGGCTGATTTGAAGAGCAGCTTTAAATCAACTCCCGAATCAATCTTCAAAATGTCTCTTTTAATAAATTCTCTGACGTCGCTGTCGGTTGTCAGCCGTTCATTATTTTCGTTAAAAACCTGGTACTTCTCGCTGTTCGCCGTTTTATTCTTATTGACTCTTATCTCCCGGCGAACAATATAAACTCTTTGGTCGGGCATTTGAATTTTTATGCGAACGCTTGCCCTTTTTTCATTGTGCCGGACAATATCGGCGAGCGTATAAGATCCCGTGTAATCAAACAGAATCCAGCCGATAGCCTCGATAATGGACGTTTTTCCCGCTCCGTTCGAGCCGATAATGGCGTTTGTGCCCGGCTTAAAATGAAAGGTTTCTTCCGCGAATGACTTAAAGTTTACAAGTTCGATTTCCTTAATATACATAAACTAAATCCCGCTCTCCCGTTCGATAAAATCTGCGATCTCTTCGACTTCATTCTCGCCGAGCTTTTTGGCTTTGCCTTCTTCGTCCTGTTCTCTTCTGGTGATTTTATTTTTGACTTCAATTGCCAGCCTCGCCATCTGATGGGAGCTGCCGCGGTAATTAATATCGGCAGCCATTAAATCTTCAAGCACTCGAAGCTCTAACTCCTCACGACTCTCGCTGCCCTGCATTCGGACGGCGACGGGCAATTGATTCGGATAAGAATTGTTCTCGATTTTGATATGAAAGGCGTCCGTCGACTCCTGTACCGATTGACGTATCTGCGAGATTAGTTCGGAATTATTGGATATTTGCGATTTTTCAAAGCCGAGCGCCCCGTCCAATGTAATTTTTACAATCGGTTTAATTTTCTGCGAAAGATTGATTTTGCTTTTTACTTTTTCCAAAGTTTCTTCAAGAACCTCTTCGGCTGTTTTGCCTGAAACATTCGATCTGACTTTATAAAAAGGGCGTTGATAGTAATCCCGGACGAGTCGGTGTTCGACCCGGTTGCGCTCATCAACCTCGATTAGAAGGGCTCCGTGAGAATGCTCGTATTCCTCGACGTTCGTAATTTCCAGACAACCGGGATTAAATGCCCACTCGTCGTGAATAAAATGCTGGTGAATATGTCCGAGAGCGACATAATCGATAAAGGGGCGCAGCTCAAAAAGCTTTGTCAGGGGAAGGTATTTTTCGCTGAAATGATTGCCTTCAATTTCGGCGTGCAGCATTAAGATATGAAACGCTCCCTCCCGCCGGTTATTCTTTATTTCTTCGATTAACGGAGCGATTATGTTTTCAACCGCATTATCGTGCCAGAGCGTTCCGAAAATCCGGGCCCGCCCGATATCGACAAAGCTTCCTTCGCCGTCCGCTTCATTCCACTGCTTCATCTCGATTCGTCTTTGATCCTGCGGGCACAGGAATTTTAAGAGTTTCAAAACCGAAAGCGTGTGAAGCCAGCTGTATTGTTTGTTGCCGCTCAGATTGTCGTGATTTCCTTCGATGGCGACAACCTCGATATTTGCTCTCTTTAACGCTTCCAATCCCCAAATTGCCTGATTGATTGCCCGCGGCGCCGGATTTCGCCTGTGAAACAGATCGCCGCCGATCAAGACAAAATCCACTTTTTCGGCAATAGCGCGATTCAAAACATCGACCCACGCCCGACCGTAATCTTTTATACGTTCCTCATCCGCGATATTATAAAGATTACAACCAAGATGAATGTCGGAAACGTGTAGAAATTTCATTGGCTTAAAATATACCGTAACTAATTTGTCTAATAGTTCCGGTTAATTGAACGGTCAGATTGAGAGCCGCCCGCTGTTTTTCAAAAAATTTGATACCCTCGACCTGACCGTTTTGTCGGGTCGGGAAGCAGTATAAAATTTATCTCCCTCCGAATAAGTAATGAAACGCGCCGGTCAAAATCGGAAATAAAAAGTTTCGGAATCTTTCAATAACGAAGTTTGAAAGCAGCTTATAAAGAGACGGTTACATTCACCCGCATACAATCCTGTTTTAACCAGTCTTCGAAATTTTCATCGACGAACGCGTGGTTTGGCAACGGTTCTTTGTTTTCAATGGCTGATTCAATCCTAGCCTCTAAGAAATCTTCCGCCATCTCTCGCGCTTCTTCTAAATCATCCGCGTAAGCTACTGTCGCGAAGGCTGGAAGAAGGAGGGCATATATCAATTTTCCGTTTTCTAATTCCGGCACAAAATACATTGGATATGTATAAGTTTTCTCTTTTGTCATAAAAATATTCTCGATCTAAAATAAAAAAGTTTTTAATCTTAATTATTCGGCTTTCATTAGGCGTTATCGAAGAATTTCTGCGCAGCCTTGACCCGGCATTTATTTTGGACGGGAACTAAGATAAGGATTAAAATCCTCTGCAATTTTCAGGACCGTTTTTTCATCCAGAACCTTTACCTTTGCTTCGGTCGGTTTTTTCTCGGAAAACAGCTCGAGTGTAACTTTGCCGCATTGAGGAGTGATGGCATCCGCCGGATATGAGTAGAAACCTTCGTAAGTCGCATCCTTTACCGAAATCAGATAATTGCTTTCGCTTAAGATATGAGCGATCTTCGCCGGGTGGATCGGTTCCACCTCCTTATCTCCGCACATCAAGCGCATTTTATAAAAATCTGTCTTGAAACGGAGTTTCGCCTGCGTGCGGATGCCGTAATTTGCCGCCACGCCGCGCCCGACCGCTCCCCAGAATGATTCGCCGAGAGCCGGAGTCGCCCGAATAAGCAGAATCGGTTTGTAGTCGCCGACGTATTCGCGCCAGCCGCGGATATCTTCAAACGGGCGGAAGGTTCCCTGAACTGCGCCTTCTTTTTTATTGCGTTTGCCGCGTGTTTTAGCAGCTTCGCGTTCGGCTTCGGTTTCTATCCGGTATTTTAAGGTCGGCGTTAAAAAGGTGACGGTAAAATCTCCCATTCCGAGTAAATAACGGGAAGCATCGAATTTCTTAGCGTTGGCAATTTCTTTGATAGCATCGATTGGAAAAGTGTCGGTTGGGTCAACCGCCAGCAGTTTGGCAAGCGGTTTGTCAGCCGCCGACATTTTTTTGCGGGCTTCTTCGATAATCGGATACGCCTGCTCAATGCGGACAATGCCGGATACGCCTGGACCACCTGACTCGGAAAGGTCGCCGAAAGTTGTGATACCGACAACCTCTCCGATCGAATTAAAGAGCGCGCCGCCGGAATTTCCGTGATTGATGTTGATGTCAGAGATAATTGCCTTATCTTCGATTTTACTGGCGATTCCCGTAGTAATAATTTTCTTTTGATTAAGCGGGCTGCCGATGGTAAAAACTCTTTCGCCTTCGGTTACGGCGGGTTCCGCCGAGTCGGTTTTAGCAATTACCGCAACGGTTGCATCCGGCATAGATTCAAGGTTTGCCCAGAGAACGGCAACATCTTTTTCCGCGCTTGAAGCAAGCAGAACCGCCCGGACTTTTCTTTTCTGGTCAAATTGAACGGCGATATATTCCGATGGTCCGACCACGTGCTGATTGGTTAGAATCAAACCTTCCTTATCAATAATGAAGCCGGTTCCGTGTCCGAACTCGCTCCAGACAGTAACAACGCTCGTTTTCAAGCGGTTAAAGTTTGAAGTCAGCTCATCCTTGATACGTCCCGGTTTAACCGTTTCGGTCGGCTGCAAAACGGCTAAAATCACGGCATCCGATACGCCTTCTTTTTTAAGTTCCTGAAGCGCTTGCGGTGATGTGTCGAAGTTTCCTCCTGAGGATTTGATTTTGGCTAAAATGATCGTCTCCGGCAGACCGGACTTGGACATTTCAACCAAATCTTTGTTAATCAATTTTTCCGCTTTTACGTCTTGAGCAGAAATGTATGTGGGAAAGGCGGTGATGGTTGAGAAAATAAGCGTTGCCGACAAGGCAAAAAGTAAAAGGTTTTTCATATTTTTTAGTTTCTAAGACTGCATTAAAATGCAATCGGTTAATGTTTAACGGAGGCGGACAACTGCGCCGGCTTAAATAATTACGCGGTGAATAAATAAATGGGAAAGTCATAAAAGGAATTTCATTTAATCTTTGATTTTACTCGTCCGGCTCGACTTCCTTTTTGAAATAATCCTCCTCGAGGTTTTCACCGCCGCGCATTTTTCGGGCGTAAAGCACACGCGCACTTTTATCGTCTTCAAAGGCGCGCTTGACGTCTCGGTCGTTGGCTTCAAATTTGAGCGAGTTGGAAATCGAAAGCGAAAAGGCGACTCGTTCGACATCGTGATTGGCGCCGATATAAGTAAAAGTCCATCCGTGTTTTTTCAGCTCGCCGACGAGCTTTTTAACCGCCGCGCCCGTATATTCTTTGGAATCGTTTTCCTCGCCGTCGGTCAGAATAGTAACCAGAACCGAGCAGTCCTTTTGCGATTTAATTTCCTTTCGCAATTTAGCGACGCTCGAACCGATTGCGTCATAAAGCGGCGTCATCGCGTCGGGATGAAACGACTTCTCGTCGATTTCTTTCAGATTTTTAACCGGTTTATTAAACAGTTTGGTTTTGATACCCAGACCGTTAAAAGTTACAAAAGAGATAAAATGCTCTTGTTCCGGAAACTGCTTCTGAATGCCTTTAATCGTTTGCACGACTTCATTAAAGCCGGTAATCGTCGATTGTTTTATCGACTCCATCGAGCCGCTCTCGTCGAGAATAATCAGGTTGTGAACCGTTCGGTTTTGAAAACCGTTTGTAGAATCGGATTTGTTTGTCATAAATTATTTTCTCCTTGTCTGTAAATTGAAATTATTTTTAATGCAGAGAGGTTTGACCGGCTGCCAAACCTCTCTGTTTGGTGAGGATGAGAAAAATTAAGAATCTTTGAATTGCCGCTTCGAGCACCAGCTTAAATTCAAATCGCTAAAGCCATCGCCAGAGGTTTTTCCGCCGGAAACATAAAATTCATTTTCCGCCAGGCATTGTGCGTGGTTTTCACGTCGCGCATGCAGTATTTGTAGATTTCTTCAAATCTGCCTTCCAAATAAGCGTCGTAGATTTTTGAACCGTCAATATCCTCGGTTTTCGGGCATTCGAGCCCCAGAGCGAAGGCAAGTTTTTTCAGTGAAGTTTTCCCGCCCCATTTCCAGCAGTCCCAGACGTGCATCGTGTCGAATACGGGAGCATTGCGGTATTTCCCGAAGTAAAAATCAACTGTCGGGCGCACGCCTTTCGCGATCGAGCGCTGCACGATAAACGGCAGATCGAAATCCAGAATGTTATGCCCGATTATCAAATCGCGGTTCGTATCAAAGCCGCGCAGGTATTGCCAGAATTCGCCTAAAATCATCTGCTCATCCGGCTCAAAATCTTTTGTTTCTTCGCGCCAGCCTAAACATCCGCGTTCGACAACCGCTCCGGTTTCATCTTGTTCCGTATAGCCGATGCATAGAATTCTGCCGAGATTCCCGTCGCACGCCGTTTTGCGATACTGCTCTTCGGTTTCCCAGAAGAGTTTCGTTTCAAAAGGCTCGCGCGTCGGCAGCGTTTCAATGTCAATGGTAATGATTCTTTTTTTCATAATTTTAAGTTCCTGGTGATTAAATGTGATTAAAGAGCGGAAATCGGAAAATGAAGCCCTACATTTGTGTTTTTCAGCTCAACGACGACAAAATCAGTCAGGATAATGTCTTTGCGAATATCAACACGGGCGGGCATTTTATGAACAAGCGAGCCGAGCGCGCCGGATTTGACCGAATATGCGGCTCGCCGCTGAGCGCCGCGCGAGCGTTTAGCCAAATTGTTTGCCAGCCGTGCTTTTTTCATTAGTTGTTCGGAATTGTCCTTTTCCGCTCCGGCTAAAATCTGATTAAAAGTTAATTTGTGCTGTCCCATTTCTCTTTTCTCCTTTGAAAGCGAATATTTTCGCCTTGTATCTATGAAATGACCGGCGTGAAGATAAATCGGAAATAAAAAAGCCGGAAAGTTGAAAAAAAACTTTCCGGCTTCACTTGAAGTTCTTGTTATTTAAAAAAAAGAAATTTTATCTCTCGTCTCGTAAGGATACGGTGACGCCGACGGTGTTGTTTAGATTCCCCGATGAATACATAGTTTTAGAATTAATAAATGCTGTCGGGAATTTTGAGGTTATCTGGAACTAATTAGTTTTGGTGCGCTGCCTTTTTCAATAAAGAGAAAAGCGTTCTGTTCAAATCGGCGGGCAAGCTCCAGTGCTGTTTGACAATCAATACCCAATATCAGAACGCTTGGTTCAGGCGCCCAATCATCCGTTTGACTTTCACCGCAGCCGTAAAGGAATTTGCAGCCTTTCTCTTTGAGAAGTGAAACGAGTTCTTCTTGTCTTTTTTCATTTTCAGCCCGGCTCAGCAGCTGCGAAAATGGATTATAAGCTGTTAGAAAAGCGGCTGAATTTGATTCGTTTTTTACCAGCAAATCTTCGAGATCGGAGTTTTTCTCATCAATTCGCAGCGTTAAATTAATTGTTTCGTCTCTAACTATGTAATCGGTTTTCAAATATGCCTCGAACAATTCATCCAGTTCATCTTTGTTTGATTTTAATTTACCGTTACTAAAGTTGGTGGCTAAATCGAATCGCTCGACGATTTTCCACAAATTGTCGGGCAAGCGTTGTTTAACTTCTGCTGTTATGTGTGGGGGAATTTCTTTGTAAAAGGCTTCAGCAATACTTCCCGCAATGCAGGCGATAGTATCGCTGTCGCCGCCGATTGAAATAGCAAGTCTTACCGCACCTTCAAAACTTTCTGATTCAAGAAAAGCAATGATTGATTCGGGCACCGACCCCTGACACGACACATCAAATTTATAGTCGGGTCTTATTTCAGATAAACTGCGGCTCAAATCGTAATCAAAACGCTTTTCTATTTCCTGTTTGATAATCTCTTTGGCTTTGCCCTGTCTTGCCATCAGTATCGCAAGAGCGACGGATTGAGCGCCCTTAATGCCTTCGGGATGATTGTGAGTTGCAGCGGTGCTTTTTTCAGCTTCTCTTAAAACATCTTCCACAGTATTAAAAGCCCACCCAATCGGGCTGACGCGCATTGCCGATCCGTTCCCCCAGCTGTTGTATGGTTCTTTATTTGAGGAGAAAATCCAATTTCTAAATGAGCTGCCGTAACCGGCATTCGGATATTCCCGTCCGTATAATTTCAGCGCGTCAGCATAATCAAGATCGTCTAAAACGGCGTGAGCGACGGCAATTGTCAAAACCGAATCATCCGTAAACTTGGAATCTTCGCCGAACAATGGGAATTCGGCGGATTTTATATTCTCCCTTTCATAAACCGAGCCGATTATATCTCCCGCGATGGCTCCCAGCATATTTATTTTCCTCTTATTTACTTATATTCTGAGTGTGAAAATTATTCGCAGCCAAGTTAAATTCTAAACGATATTTTTTAGAAATTACCATGATAGATTGGCAATCCTAATGTAATAACTTCCGCACCGCTCAAGCAGATATTCACCTTATCCACTTCATCATACAGAATATGAGCCGAATTCCGTCCTGCATTTAATTTTGCGACGCTTAGGCTGCGTCAGACTTTTTTACGGGATGATTACAGAAGTGATCACGGCAGACCAAGAACGGCTTCTAATCAAAAAGAAGCAGTCATAAAACTATTTGCCAATGGAAAAGGGTTGAGTAAACCTCAAATTGCCAGACGGCTTAAAATCAGCAGAACTTCTGTTATTAGATTATTAGATGTAAAAGACTCAGGTCAAAATTTACTTGCAAGTAAATAATGTTTCTTTTTACCAAAATTAACGACCTCGAAAACGATCAAACAGTCGTCCCATAGGACTACGATTCAGCTTGAAAGAGTCATCCTTCCAATCACTGCCTGTTAGAAGAATAGACATTTCCTTGGCTCGCCAAGCACATGCAAAATACAGGTTTGGAAGTAGACCGGCTTTGTACATCAAATTCGGCCAAAAGCTGGTGAAGTAAATCGCTTTATCTCTATACGTATAACTACCGAATCCATATCCTGAAGAATTCCCCGCGAGTTCCTTTGCGTTAAACGATAAAGCCAATTGCGTTCCTTCTGTGTCGGACATTTGACCAACAGGAAACGACTGAAGCAGAAAAAGCCCGTTGCCATACCTTGGGTGGGGCTGATCCCCCATTATCTGACATAGAGATGAATGCTTTCCGTAGGGAAATTCCACGGTACAACCTACCCCTCCTGCAGTAGCAAGAATTGAGGGAGGACCCTGCATATACTTCTCTACAACATCATCAAACTCCTTTGCAGTCCACTGGCTCGGTTGGTTTCCTGTCGGGACGACCAGACTTGCAACCACCTCAGCGATTTCATCAGGTTGAGGCCGTGTGCCATTATCGGGATGTTCGCTTATAGCTTCCTGCACGTTCAAAGTTTCCGCCATTGCAGACCCCATAATTCCGACCTCTGCAATTTGAATGGCAACAGCAAGACTGATTAGTGGATTCATCCACCCACTATTACCCTCATGAACTCTAACTAGCGAACAAAGATCCAATGTTCGCGACTCATCGTCATAAACCGGACCGGCCAGAGAGGCATAAGGCGTCAGTGCAGTGTTTATCAGAGTCAAGGAGTCATCAGTCAAATCAAGATTGCGAAGAAATTCCGTCCGGACGGAAATAAGGTAACCGGTATTTCCATCTGGTCCGATTTCCTCCTTTAGAATTTCAATAGTCTGCGCGTGATTGTCAGCCCACCACTTGAAACCGGTAGTAGTTGGTATTGCCCATTCATCATCAACTTTGAGTTGTTTTCCATAAAGCCACTGTATAGATTGCTCGCCAATATTCATATTTATCCTTTTATTGTGATCCAACTTTCGATCAAATTTTTGTGGCATAACCTGTTAAAAGTATTGTCAAAACCATATTTATTAAATTTATTATTCGGTGCAAAATATCTTTGATATTCCACTTAAAATTTGCAGGAAATATCTTGGATATTTTCAAGTGTATGCTTAATTTTCCTCTTTAATTCATTGTCTTTTACATTTGGATAAACAAATTCTTCAAGATAATTTTCAACTTTGTCATATTGTTTAAGAATAATTAAGGACTCCAGACCAAGATAGGGAATAATCTCGCGCATTTGTGGAAGAATATCTGCCATATTTATTTGATAGACAAGTGACAAGATTTTTGTTGAATAATAGTTTCGAATATCTTCTAATTCTTCAGAGGATAACAATGCCCATAAATCACCGATTAAATCACTTTTGATTTTTGACGAGTCAGGAATAAGCCGGGTACCAGTTTCTAAAATTTTACAACTCGGTAAGTGTCCAGCCTTTTCGCGTATGTCGTATGCGACGTCGAGGATCATTTTTTCCGGACTTTGACAGCCAAAGCCCTGGCTTAACACATCCAAAAGATAAAGCAAAGTAGATTTGTTTTCTTTGTTATGCCAAATTCCATCGCCATTTTCAAACTCATTCAATCCATAAAGAATACCCTTCAAAAGATTGTCTTCTTTTAACTCGATGCTTTCTTTATTTCCTAATCGTAAAGCGTCGGAGCCATAAATAAAAAAGGGTAAGTATCCCTTGAAACCCGGAACATAAAAGCGTTCAGCAATATTCGAGTTATCACCGCATTCTTGCCATACCAAACTGTATTTTTGTTCGTTATTTACAGACATATGTTTCAATAGATAAAAGTTTGTCAGTTAGAAAACTTTTTCCGATTAGAATTTGTCGCCACTTTCAGACAAATCGTCCAACTTCTTGTTCAAAAGCATGTTTTTGTCAGATGAATTTAATGGATTATTAGCTTCTACCATGATCTTAAATGAGTCAAACGAAATCTATCACATCAACTTCAAGCGGAGATATTGCATTATTTACAGCACGCCGAAATTTAGTAAATGATTCGGGGTTTTTAGAAGCAGAATGCCATCTGCCCCACGGCGGAACGTATTCCGGATCAGCCGAAACAACTAACCGCCGACATTTATGACCAGTGAATTTTCGCGGTTTCGTAAACCCTGCAAGCTCCTCTCCAACTATTTCTGCCCAATCTTGCACCAACAAATCAAGTGCGATTCTTACGGCTTCATTCGTTGGTTTTAATTTTGTCTGCTGGAATTGATCTCCTAATACTGGGTGACCTCTTCCGGCATCTTTTACCCCCGCTATTTGTTCGGCAACATCAACATCAGGTGCAAAACCGAGATTGTTGAGAAGTATTTCGGCAAATCCGAATTCATTCGACCACTTAATTAAATCGATCCATCGGCTTCTTATTTCACCAGCAGTGGAAAAAGCAGCGCCGGCCAATATAAGGGGTGTTGGCGGTTTAGGAACGGTGTTGTCTGATCTAATTATCCACGCTTTAGTTAAAGCATCATGAACCTTAGCCCAATCAGATGGCATTGGGACCGGCGTTGTAATGAGAATCGGTAATTTCATAATAATGACCCAGATTATCAGCGGATTTACGCTGATACAGGTCCGCCAATGCACAATCTTTAATTCTCCCAGCTCAAGCCCGCCTTACCAAAATGCCCGTAATTAGTCGTCTGCCGGTAGATCGGTTTTAGAAGTTCAAGCTTTTCGACGATTGCTGCCGGGCGGAAATCAAAGCGCCGCACAAATTCAGAAGCCGCCGCTTCATCGCCCGTGCCGAATGTGTCTACTTTGACCGAAACGGGCTGCGCCACGCCGATGGCATATGCAACCTGAACTTCGGCTTTGTTCGCCAATCCTTCTTTGACAATCTGCCGGGCGACATAGCGGCAGAAGTAAGCGCCGCTGCGGTCAACCTTCGACGGGTCTTTGCCCGAGAAAGCGCCGCCGCCGTGCCTGCCCATTCCGCCGTAGGTGTCGACGATGATCTTGCGACCAGTGACTCCGCAGTCGGCGCTCGGTCCGCCGTGAATGAAACTTCCCGTTGGGTTCACCTGAAACCTGATTTCCCTGTCGAACCAATCATCGAGAACCAGCGGCGCAAGCCGTTCGGTTACATAGGAAATAATCTCCCCGCGCTTTACGGAGTCAGAATGCTGCGTCGAAACCAAAACGTCGGAAACTCGGACGGGACGGTTGTTTTCATAAACAACCGAGACCTGCGTTTTGGCGTCCGGTTTCAGCCAGTCGACCGAACCGTTTTTACGCTCGTCGGCAAGCGCCGCCGCCAGGCGGTGTGCCAGTAGAATGGGGAGCGGCATCAGCTCCGGTGTTTCATCTGTCGCATAGCCGAACATAATTCCCTGATCGCCCGCTCCCTGCGCACAATCGATGCCCGCCCCTTCATCGACGCCCTGCGAAATTTCAGCCGATTGTTTGGTTATCAGCTCGATAATTTTAACCGCATCGGCATTAAAGGATTCGCCTTCGTCGGTGTATCCGATTCCGCGGACTGCCCCGCGGACAATCTTCTCGTGATCAACCGCGGCTTTTGATGTTATCTCCCCGGCGATGACTACCGTGTCCTCTTTGCAGAGAACTTCGCAGGCGACGCGGCTCTTCGGATCCTGTTCGAGATATGCGTCAAGAATCGAATCGGCGATAAAGTCGCAAACCTTGTCGGGATGACCTTCCGAGACTGATTCGGATGTAAAAGTGTAGTTCATTTGTTCTCCTGTTTGCTTTACCTGTACTTGAATTTGTCTGCTGTCAAAGGGAATTGATTGCTTTCCCTCCAAACAGCAGCAAAATGCCCGAAATTTCCATGTGAAAAGGCTTTGCTTTCACGCTGCATTTCAAATTAAAACTATTGAGTCAGATCCGTTATCAAAGGTTGAGCTTTCTCCTTATCCATTTGATAAATGAAAATACTCCATCATGTCGGTTTGTTGTCGTTTTGACTGAAAAATTGCTTACGGAATTTTCTGCGGATTTACGTTTTTCCTGACCGGCAAATTTTGCGCTTGTAATGTGTCCGCCGTTCATATCATCATTTGGGCTAATTCCGATACTGTAGTCTACTTCTCCCTGTGGTAATTGAGGGCTCATTGACCGCAGCTCATTAGAACTTTTTACTGATCCGTCCAGCTCTATAAATTCACGATCGTCTGCGGCAAAAACCAGGCACATGCGATAGCCCGACTTTTTAACTTCTGCTTTAACAATTTCAATTAAGAAAGCTCGAACATCGGCTAAAATATTTCCATAGTTATCTCGTACACTTCCTTCCCAAAAAATAGAAGTCCAGCTCTTTTTTTCGGACTCAAATTTATTGGTAATAAAATTGATTTCTGACTTACTGTAAACTGCCGGAATAATTCGTACTACTACATACGGGTAGATAGTTTTTGATTGATTGTTCATTTTTCAATTTGCATTCCTTATTCTTAACTTTTGAACCTAAACAAAAAAAGCCGCCTACATCAGAATGCAGACAGCTCTCGGTAAATCTTTTAGATTATTAGAGACGTTGATTTCGACTTGTTTTTTGTCGCACATCCGAGATTTTGATTCTCGAAAGCACCGTGGTGTCTCTAACCCGGTTGCCGTTATCCGTTTTCGGATAACTTCCTGATGTTGAATAAAATTATACCTGACTATATGATCTGCGTAAAGTAAATTGATCAAGAAAAACTGAACCTTTTACATTATTTTTCGGGTAATAATTTCGCTAATTGGTTATAACCTTCCTTTAATTTTTGCAGAAGCGCTTCGGCTTGCACTTTTACTTTATCGGGGTCTTCGGCACAGTACATAGTTGCTCCCCAGCCGATCATTGCGCCGGTGGGCGTATCGTAAAAGCTGTCTGATTTTATTTCCGGTATCAGTTCAGCAAGTACGTCCCAAAATTCCGTTGATTCCACATCAACATAACCATCCTCAGAGCAGTTGTAAAGCGGTAGAGCCTCAGCAAAAGCCGTTTCCAGTTCTTTCTCTGTCCAATCGTAACTATTAACAGCTTCGTTAGATATTCCTTTTTCTATTTTGAGAATTGAGTATGTATAACCCCCATCGTCCCATCCTGCCAATAAATGACCACAGGATAAATCTTCAAGGGACATTCCGTCCGGAGCGCCTGCGACATCGCCACAGATTGGGCATTCCGGCGCTTCACATTCACAATATTCTTTCTTGTCTGTCTGACACCAGTAGCATCTCGGATCTTCCTCTAATGGTTGCAACTTTTCACCTAAAAATTCTGTGGATGGAAAATCAGGCACCTCGATACACTCAAATGACAGTTCCCACTCTTTCTCTGCCAAATATAGAAAAGTGTAAGCATCAACCTCTATCTCTAAATAAGCAAAATCCTCTCCGCCGTACGAAGAACTGGTCATATCCCGCCACACATTCAGTGTTATCAGGTCTTGCCTTGAAACCCTTAGATAGGTCATTACCGGAGATTCAAACCATGTAAAATGCCTCCAATGGGGGTTTGCCGCCATCTCTTCCTGTTCCTTCTCTTCTTCTTTAGTTAACGGTTTAATTCCGGGGTATTCTCCTGTTCTGACGATTTCTCTGACTGAAAACATGCCCATGCCGCCTACGAGCAGTTTTTTAATAAGATTACCGCTGGTTTCCAGCAGCACCACCGAAATAATCTTTTCTTTGCTTTCTTGTGCCATAACCACACACGCCTCGTTTACTTCAATTCCGGGTATTGGCATAGTTGGATAAAACCTTGAAATAAACTCAACTGCTTCAACCATTTGTGGGCTACAAAATCCTATTTCGGCATACACTCTGTTTTCAATACGCAATTCTTTTATATTAGTAATCTGACTTCGCAGCTCATTGAGAACTTCTGTTTTTCCTTGAACGACAGCCTCGGGGTAGCGTTTTGAGATATAAGTTATATTCTCAGCGAAGTAAGGTTCGACGTGCGAAATATCCAGTACATTCCAACTGTGAGCATACTTTCTGATTAGTTCTAAATCCTGCACAATATATTCTTCTCCTCAAAAATGTCCAATTCTAATCGGCGTATTTAATGATTCTTGACCAAAAGAATTGTTCCTGCTATCCTCCGCTCGGGCAAATGAAAAAATGCGGGCAATACGGGCAGTTATTATCGCCCGGCGCGGCTTCAAACACTCTTTTATTGATGCCGTCAATTGCCGCTTCGTAGATTTTCAAGCGATTGGCAATCACTTTGTCGGAAATCGGAATCTGCTGCACTGCATCGTCGCTTAGATATATCTTTTGCAAAAGCGGTTCAGCTTCGGGAAATTGGTTCTGGACGGCAACCGTCATCAGTACGTCAACGTCATCGGTCGAAGGCTTTTTAGGCGACTTTCCGGTTTTATATTTCCGTATGATTGCTGTTTTCTCTCCGGCGGTTTCCACTATTTCAACTGCATCGAGCTGCACGCGAACAGTGCCACCGACAAGTTTAACTTCATAAGCCGGGCGCGATATTTCGTTTTGAACAGTTAAGTTTGTTATCTTTCCGCACATCCGGCGAACGATTTCCTCGGCGCGCGCCCTGTAAATGGGAGCATAGGCGTGAGCGTCGACTTCGGCTGCCTTCCAGAATTCATCAAGCCGGGCGAGAGCGGTTTCTTCGGTCAATTCAATGCTTTCGAGTCGTTTGATTGTCTGCATCGAACGCAGAGTGTCGTAAACGCATGAATGGAATTTCAGGTAAATTGATTTATCTCCGGCGGCCTTCAAACCTAAAATGTTCGTGTAGAAGTAATCGCGCCCGCACCGCAGATACCTGTCAAGGTCGGTCGAGTAAAATACACGAGGCGGGTAAACTTCCGGCACTGCAACATCAGCAATCTCGAGTTCAACCGAAGTGATCAGTGTCGGTTCAGGCAGAAATCCTTTTAAAGCGGTTAAAAATTTTGATTCTTTAGAGACGGTTTCGCCGTATTTTTCCGCTCTTGAAAGATGCAGGTAATCACGCGCCCGCGACATCGCCACGAAAAACAGGCATTCTTCTTCCGACTCGTGGAAATCCGTTTCGCCGGTAATCATACCGTCTGGATTCGGGCAGATCTGTCCTTTTCGGTTTGAAGGAATTTTACCCGCGCCTAGATAAGGCAAAAAGACTGCCGGAAATTCCAGCCCTTTTGCTGAATGGACGGTTAAGAGACGCACAGCGTCCAGATTTTCCGCTTCTGCGGGAATCTGCGCGTAGTTTTTATCCTCGTTAAAATGAGCGAGCTTTTTGACGTAATTAAGGAGCTCGGATATCGGATTATTTTCGCCCGTCGCAAAGCGTTCTTCGCTGCTCTGCGCAAGGCGCAGAAACTGATAAATCGCCAATCTTCTTGATTGGTTGTTAACATCATTTGATGCGAAATAATCTTTAAGATAACCGCTTTCAGCAAACAGGTAATTTGCCAGAAAGCTCCAGGCGGAAACATCATTTGGAACGGAAGTTAAATGCGTCACAAGCCTGCCGATCCCGGGCTTTCCCTCTTCAGACAGCTGGTTGAAGAATTCTTCGTCACCCGCAACTTCTGCAAAAGTTTGCTTGTTTTCCTTTTGCGCGGCGATAATCTTCCGTGCGTCGCCGAGCGGAATTTTGTATTCGGGAAAATGTGCCGCCCGAATCAAGGAATGTCCTCCGGCTGAAACCTTTAGATCCAGAAGTGCCAGAAGATCACGCACTTCGTCGCGCTCGAAAAGCTCCCCGAGATAGAAAACCGGAATGCCCTTTTCGCTTAAAACCCGGGCAAATTTATTAAGCTGCGCGTGCGTGCGGCAGATAACGGCGCAGTCTTTATACCGCAAACCATCTGCGTGATACCTTTCGATATTGGCGGCGACATTAACAGCTTCGGTATTCAGGCAGTCGGCAACCTCGACTTTTACAGCTGCTAGATTTTCCGCGCCCGCAGCGCCGCGAAAGGCTTCCCAACCGGTAAAAGACTCATCGTTCGCCGTTTTCATCTTGCCGGCAAAACCCGCAAATAAATCAACAACTTCGGTTCGCGAGCGGTAATTTGTCTCCAAAGACACGGTTTCAGCCTGCGGGAAATCAACCCCGAACAGCTCGATATTTGCGGGAGAGGCTCCCCGCCAGCGATAAATTGACTGGCGCAGATCGCCGACCGTCCACAAGCCTTTTCCTTCTCCGGCAATTTCCTTTAACAGCATTCCGCACGCGCGGTTTACGTCCTGGAACTCATCGACAAGAATCGCGTCGTATTTAGCACGAACTTCGCTTCTTACCGATTCGTTTGCCTGAAGAAGCCGCACGGCTCGATAAACAAGATCACCGAAATCCAGTATTTTTTCTTCTTCGAGATACTTCTGGTAAAAATCATAGACGCGCGCGGTCTCTAAAACCTTTTCGGCTTTAAGGAAGAGTTCCTCGTTGTCGCTACCCTTCGCTTCGGCAAGCATTTTTTCGCCTAATGTTCGGTATTCCAGAGGCGAGCACAATTCATCTTTTGCTCGCGAGATCGCCCCTAAAATTGCTGCCAGATTCTGTGTCGGTTCAACCAGGCTCTGGTAGTGTTCAAGCTGTAAATGATTTAGATTTTTCTCCAAGTGCAGAAGCGCATCAATTTTATCAAGCAGCCGAGAGCGCGGATCAAGCGCGGCTTCGACCCAAAACGCGCGCAGAATATCCAAGCCGTAGGCGTGAAAAGTCATCACCGGCATCTGAGCGGCGGCTGTTTCGTTGATCTTACCGATTCGCTCGCGCATCTCTTCTGCTGCCTTATTCGAGAAAGTTAAAGCAAGAATACGTTTCGGTTCGATTCCCTGCCCGATCAAATAATTAATGCGCGTCGTTAAGGTTTGGGTTTTGCCGGTCCCCGGACCGGCGTAGACGAGCATCGGACATTTTGCGGTTTCTGCGGCGCCCCTTTGGCTATTGTTTAATTGAGTCTTTTCTGGAGGTTTGTTAGTGGTTTCGATCTCAGCAGCCGGCACAAGCAGAGCGCGGGCGAGCTGTCCGGCGACAACTTCGGTCGGCAGCCCGGTAATCCCGGACATCTTTCGGGCATTCAAGTTTTCTTCCAAAAAGAGATTCCGCAGAACATTACAAGGCAGGAGCAGTTCAAGTGCAAAAAGATTTGCCTCGCGCTCTCGCCTGTCTCCGGCGCCGTAGCCGACTATCTTTTCAGTTGCTGAATTTGATTCGCCGTCGCCCTCAAAATCCTGAATTTCGTTTTGGGTGCAGTGGACACTTCGGTGGTGCAGGCGATGATGACCGACTTCGTGAGCGATGCAGAAAGACTTGTACCATTTTTTCAAATGGTTATTGAAATAAACGCAGTCGTCCTCTAAAACAGCCAGCGCCCCGGATAAATTTACCGAATCGGGATGTTCCGGTATAAATTCGAGTTCGAGATATTCGGCAGCATAATCGAGAAACTGCTGAGAAGGATATAACTCGGTTCCCTTGAGGCTTGCCGAGCGGCAGATTTCACGTCTTAAAGCCGTTGCCGATTCGCGGATTTTTTGCCAGTGACTCATATAATTTTAGGCTTGAGAGGAATGGATCAATCGCTTGAGGACGAATCAAATATACGATCAAAAACACCAAATATATTAACTTAAATTCAGCAATTTTCTTTTTTCTTCCGCCGACAGCTGCTGGTCTTCGCGCACCGCATCCTTAAAGCTTTTAGGCGGGAGATCTTCAGCACGCGTGTCTGTTTTATAACTTGCACCCGTTGCAAAATCAGGCGATTGATCAAGATACGAGGAAACCAGGTCTTCGCCTGTTTCTAAAACACGAGCGACGGCTGCCAAGATTGTTTTCGGAATCGAAGAAAACTCAAGCCGCCGTTTTTCAAGATACATGACAAGCGATGTGCTAAGCCCGACCGCAGCGGCAAAACTTTTTCTATTCAATCCTTTTGCTTTTGCCGCCTCAACAAGGCTTTGCAGAATGTTTTCAGCGGGTTTCGGCGCGTTTACCGAAGATAAAACCATTCGCAGATTCTTTAATCCCGCTTCCGCAAAGCGATGTTCCTCTTCAGCAGACAGTTCTTCTTCGGGAGCATGACGAACGACAGCGCGCGCTGCCGCAAAATCAGTCAAATCGTCTGCGTGCTGCGGGTGTTTTTCAGATATTTCCTGTAAAACCTTTAAATTATTACCCGATGGTGTTTCGGCAGCGTATTCTTCTAAAATTTCATCCAGATTTGGTTCGATCATTTTCGTACCTCCGCATTGTAATCACCTAAAATCACTCGTGCTTCTTTGAGCCAGTTTCTAATCGTGCGGGAGCTGACATCGAGTTTTTTACTGATAGTAGGCTCATCTACCTCTTTACTTTCAATTTGCCAGCCGTCGAGCAGAAGTTCGGCAACAATCATAATGTGGGGCGGCAGTTTTGCTAATCCTTCTTTGAGCATCATTGTATAATCAGTCAAAGCACCGCTTGCAGCTTTGTTTTCAAGTTGATTACCGTTGTCTTCTTCATCTGCGCGCTCTGCATAAAAAATTTCTTTTTCGCGCTCAATTTTTACCAACTCTCCGCGCCAAACGACTTTTGCTGTTTTAACGACGAAATCACCAAAATTGACTTGAGCATAATCGGCAGAATTGGAATCGGTATCAAAAATCTTTTTCAAGATTGCCATTTCAATTTTCTGTCCGAAATCTTCAAAATCCGCTGCATCATTAAAGTTTTTATAAAACTTCTTGAGAAGTTTCCAGATGCGCCGGTTCAATTCTGAATATAAAATTTCTCGAAAATCCCCTTCTCGCTGTGGCTCACGCAAAAGATAAACAATCGTTTCATCCAGCAAATAATCCCCTTCATCATCGCGATTCCTGTTTTCCAGCATTGTCAGAACCTGTGGATTTTCCAGCGACAAAACCTTTTCAATTTGCAGCTGGGCATTGGAGCGGCGTGTGTAAACTTCGCCCGTATCTCTTCTTCGTTTCGTTAAAGGTTTTATTTCGGTCGAGTTTGTTTCGCGCGCGGTCATCAAAACTCTCCTGTTATATAAATGAATTGAATTTAAGAAAATCGGAAATTTCACGTTAAAAATTTGTGGATTTTCGATTTCTAAAATATTGACAATCTACTTACTCGTTTTCAAATTCGCTGATTTGAAAATTAAGACTTCGGGAATTTTCACGAATTATTCGCACCGACCTCTCCGACATGCCGTTTGGTGAAAAGGCTTCGATTTCCAGGCGAATATTCACTTGTGTCCCTGATTGAAGAGTAAAATGCTGAATGATCTCCTCGGCAATTTTAGCCGCGTCTAATCCCATTGAAATCGGGTCTAAATTCACGCTGCCGTGAAATCTTTCGTAGCCTTTTGGCACGGCAGGCGGTAATGGCGGCAAAGTCGTTCCCGTTCCGCCCGTCGTTTCTGTTCCGGCGCTGTTACCACCTTCGACGGTAGATGTTCCTCCTTCAGATGTGCCACCGTCGCCGGTATCAATGATTGGCGGTTTTTGCCTTTCCTGTTGACTTGCTGCCGCTTCGGGTTTAATTAAAAGGCTTTGCTGGTCAATATAGACGCTGCCCATTTCGCCGAAAATCAATCCTTCGTAACCATCATTATTCTTTGAAAAAGCGTAGCCGAAAAAGTCTTTACTGCTAACGCCGGAGGCAACGGCATCTTCCAAAACTTTCTTATCTAGCAGACGCGGCAGATATGGATAAGAACAAAAAGCCTTCCAAACTTCAAAAGTGGAAACGTCATCCGTTTCCTCCCGCCAAAACCACGTTTGCAAGGTGGTGCGCAGATGAATCGGCGACCATCTGGGAATTAAACGCTCCTGATCTTCGAGCGATTTACGAATAGCGTCAGTCAAATCCAAAGACATTGTTTGGATGGCTGATTCTTCCCAAAATACATCCGTTAATCCGCCGCGCGGGTTAGCATCTTGGGCGGGAGTCAAAACCCATTTAAAGGCTTCTTTGAGTGACCCGCTTAAACGTCCTTCGGCGTCTTTTACGCTTTGCTCCGCTTCTCCAGCCTGGTGCTGGTCAAGATTCAGCATCAATTTGTCGGCGACGATTGATTCCCACGATAAAAAGTGCTTGGTTTGATTCCAGACCTGCGCTATGGCGTCTTCGTCGGAGGCAAGATAAACAAGGCGATTTTGATTAAGTCGGGGTTGATTTCCACGTTTACTGTTAATTTCCGCCGCATTTCTAATTGCCAGACTATCCTTGTTCTTGCTGCGGTGTGGAGAGAGCGGTGATAATGCAACAAGCCGCAAATTATGATCATCCGGCACATCTTCGTGTTTGTTAAAAACATGAATGCCGGAAAAAGGACCAGATTTGAGAAGCTGTTTTAATCGTTTTTGAATTTCGGGAATTAAATGCTCATCTCGTTTAAAGCGCGTCATTCGATCTTCCATTTCGCGCCGCAAATTCGGGCGCGTGTCATACCAAAAACGATTGCGCTCGTTATTGGTGAATAAATAATGCAGTTGGTCGAGCAAACGTCTGAGCGCGTCGTCATAACGCCCGATTTGCTGTCCCGGCTGCGTACAGCCCAATCGGACGCTTTGATCGCTGATGCCGCGAATGCGCTGACCGGAAACTGCCGGCGCGCTTCCCAGAAAAATTGTGCGGGCAACGCGCCGGGCAGCTTGAACGGGTCCGAAAAGCGGGTTTGCCGAATCCATTTGAGTTGTGGCGGCTTGCTGTCCATCAACGTCGCGTTCGATGACCGGCTCCCAACCCTGCGTCAGATAGCGGACAAGCTCGTTGCTGATTTGCGAATCGTAAAACGGAATCGAACTCGGCATTATCAGCAAATCGGGATTGCCGTCCGCCCACAAGCGATGAATAACCATTGCCATTAGGCGCAGAACGCCGCGTGTGCGCTGGAATTTTTCGAGCGTCGCCCAATCGGTATAGAGTCGCTCGAAAACCTCTGGATGAATCGGATAAGCGGCTTTCAGGCGGTCGAAATAATTGGCTTCGATGGTTTCCGAAGGAAACTGTCCGCTCTGGCTGACATACATATCGGCAAAAGCGCGGCAAACCGCATCTCGGGCGTTAGTGTCGGTGATTTGCCCGAATAACCTTCTTCTGACAATTTCAAAACCTTCACTTGTCGCTACCGGTTTCCAGACGGCTTCGACGCGCCCGAAAACTTTTTCGATTCGCCCTAAAGCTGCGCGCCCACGTGCACCACCGGCTTCTAAATCCGATTCGGGAAGCGAAGCCAGAACCATTGTGGAAGGAACCTGGCTGGCGGCTTCGGTTAATGCTTGCAGAAAAGAAAGATTCGATTCAAACGTTCCGCCAACATAAGATTTTCCATCTTCGAGTTGGCGAATATACGCGACAAGTTCGTCAAGCAGAATTACGCACGGCGCGAAACGGGTGAAAAGCTCAACTAAAATTTCCTTTCCGGGTGAAGTTCCGTCGGCGTCGGACTGGGCGACAAGTTCGTATCCGGCTTCTTTGCCAAGTTTGTAAGCAAGTTCGCCCCAGATTGTATTGACCGTAACGGAACCGCGTTTTTTGGGTTGCGATGGCGATAAATTGTTGCCGTCAATCACGGCGACATTGGCTTTGGGCAATTCCTGTATTCCAACCTGATCGAGAATCGGCGGAATTCCGGCAAGCTCGCTGGCGGCGCGACCGCTGGCAGCGACGTGATAAACCGCGAGCATCGTGTGCGTTTTGCCGCCGCCGAAAGATGTTTTCAACTGAATGACCGGATCGCCGCCCTGACCGGAAAGACGGCGCAAAACGCTGTTGAGAAGAAGCCGCATTCCTTCGGTGATGTATGTGCGCTCAAAGAATAAAATCGGGTCTTGGTATTCGGGCGGAGCCGTGCCGTTCGCCACTTTGCTTAAATCGGCGGCAAATTCGGCTTCCTGATAAGTGCCTTTCAAAACATCGTTATGCGGAACGATCAAATCACGCCAGGGTTTTAAAGTCATTATGATTCCTCAAAAATTCAATTTTTATAAATTACTCTGAAAATAAATCTCTTTGCGTTTCCTTCACGCCGGTTTGCTGGCTGGCTTCGACAATCGGGTGCCAGCTTGTAATCAGCTCGTTGTAGTTTCCGGCATCTTCAGCCCAGCCCTTGCGCTCGCACAAGGTGTAAAGACGATATGCGAGTTGGCGAATCGGTTCAGCCTTATCGGACATTCGAGAAAGCAAGGCTCCGGCTGACGTTTCGCTCGTCTTTAACGACCGCGAAAGCTGATGACACGCTTCCCAGATTGAAGTGTTGCTGTCGGTTTCGGGATTCCAGTCCGCCGGGTATTCGGAAACTTTGTAAAGCCTAACTTTTCCGCTGCCGGATTCCAGAACGCCCGAAGCGGCGATTGTTTCGACGGCTGAACCTTTAGCGCGGGCGAGAACATCGGCTTCGCCAAACGCGCCGGGTTTGAAACCGTAGGTTTGAAACCAATCAACGCAGAAGCGAGTTTTCGCGTCCATATCGCCTTCGGCTTGAGTGAAATATTCGTCAATAGCTTTGTTAATCAGCATCAACGCCGTGCGGACGGTCATCGGCGTGCCGTCCATTTCGAGAACCGCCGCATACTTGCTGAAAACCGCCATTCCTGGTCCAATAGTAGTCTGCGCTAGGTCAACCGGAGCAATAGGACTGACGTTCCCCTTTCCGCCAACCATAATATCGAGTGCTTCAGGCATCGTTTCTTCCAATTCGCGCAAAAACTGCTTGCGTAGAATAGTTGGAGCACTATCATCCCGTTTGCGACAAACAAGAATTATTGATGATGCTAGAGCATTAGCACCTATTCCTACAGAACGAGCTGCACGCTCTGTTCTCATTGGCAAGGTTCCAGTAATTGTAAACCCTGCTTTCAAAACAGCATCAAGAAATGTTTCCCAACCCGTTGAGAAGATACCATCAGTACTATTTTCCGATTGTTTAAAGGCATAGTAAATAGTCACAGGAAAAGCGGCATGACTGTTTTCTACCATTTGTTTTATTGCCTTTGTCATTCCTTCCATGAAAAATCTTTCAGCTTCTTCTTCTCCACCATTTCTATAAGAATCAGCAATTAATTCTTCCGCCTTTGGAACGAGAACAGTTGAAAAAATATCCGGAAATATTGACTTTAATGAGCGTCTAAGCCAAACATAAAAGAAATCGGATAAATCGGCATAGCTAATATTGTCATAATAAGGAGGATCTGTTGATATAATAGGAGTTGTTAAATTATTCGGACTAGTAGCATTTTTTTGAACAACTTCTCCCTCAGGAGTGCCCGGTAGATTAGAAAATAAATTGTATATTGTTTCTACTGTTGACGTTATTGATCCAAGAGAAGAAAATGGCGATAATTCCACAAAATCCCAACCCATTGGAATTCCCTGTCTAGCAAAAAGAGCACGAATATTTTGATTTGTGATATTCCAACTACAAATTGAATTTGATAAATCTGTCCACCTAGATTGAGCAAGCGCCAAATAAACCGCAATTGCGTCACCGTATGCTGTTGCGCCTCTTCCACCAGCGTTAAGTTCTAATTCATCATCTTCCCATCCTGCAGTTTTTGCGTCATTTATCACCTTTTCTCGTGCTTCTATAACTAAATCTGAAAAAGTTGATAAAGTAATTAACTGACGCTTCGTGAAATAATCCTTGAATGTAAAAAATCCATAGCGGCGACCTTGTGCATTTGAACCAAAAGTACCTCGAGATTTTTGTGATGGTAATTTTTCTTGAAAATTCAAACTTTCAAAGTAAGGTTCAAATTCTTTTTCTAATTTCGATACAAAATTATCTTCTGATGGGAGAAATACTTTCCCGTTTTTGCCATCCGCTACTATCGCTAAAAGTCGATAATTTAGCCTATTTTCACAAGCTTCTTTATTAATGTATTCACCTTTTATTGCAGTTCCTGAAAAGAGACATTTGAATGTTGCTTTGGTCTTTTTTCCTTTGTCATTAGGATAGCTTGTCCCTATAGAAATTCCTTTAGCTTCTTCATCACTAAATTTACCAGTTCGTAACTCAAACCTATAGCTTTTGACTTCCTTATCAATCATAGGCTCAATCCATATTTCTTTACCTTTTTTATTTGAAAGCCAAAACGAACTAATCAAAGGAACATGTATATCTCGATAAGCCGGATTTGGACTTGCTACAGTTCTTGCCCAGAGCCAAGCAATAACGGTTAGATTTTCTATTTTGACTTTCGGATTATCTAAATCTTCTGGCAGCGCATGTCGATAATTTCCGTCTTTTTCCTGTATTACTCGAACTTTTGGGTAAAGGTGCCCAATGCGTTTAAAAGCTTCCTCTCTCATCCACGCTCCGTAACGGCGTATATCTTCAGCCAAACCTTCCGTGTTCTTCCACGTTTTTGTATTAGGAAGTTTCTGCTTATTCTCCTCAATGGGAACAGTCCCGATAGGGGATCGTCCAACAAATTTCGGAGGAATTTCAATCAATGCTTTACCGATCATTACAGCAACTGGATTGAGGTCGGATCCGTGCGAATCCAAACCTAGACGCTGTGCTTCAAGTGGAATTGTTCCACTTCCCGAAAAAGGGTCGAGAAACGGAGGCATTTTGTTTGGATTCTCACCTGTAAGTTTGCAAGTTTCAACCCAAGATTTACGGATTTCTATTCGCGCCCTTTCAAGTACTTCTTCGTTGTTAACATTCTTCCATTTAATTAAATCACGAATAATGTCAAACAAAAGCTCGCGTTCTCTGTGAGCATCTTCTTTAGTTTGTCCAGGATAGGCACCCCAACCACGTTCCCCCCCAGGATCATTTACAAGTTGCGCAAACAAAACGGCGCGAGCAGCAACAAGTGGACGACGCGCCCACCAAATATGAATTGAGCGTGGGTGCTTTTTCGTGAATGGCTGTTTTTCTATTTCTGAAGCAGAGTTAATGTCAATTAGCGGCATCGCCACTTCAATCAATTTTTTCGGATATTTGGTCATAATTTTATTGAGATTGAAAAACTTGTAATTAAACTTTCTCGCCGAGCGAAAGCAGTTGGTCCATACCGTAATTAACGCTTGTCACGCCGAAATCCGGCTCTTTTTGAAACGGTCGGCGAATATAGACCGGACGTTCTGCCCGCTCGCCGTCAACCAAAACCACCGCCAGGATGAATTTGTCCGGCTGATTGAGACTCGTCAAAATCTCGTTGCGCGTCACGGTCACGGTCGGCGCGCCTTTGACGCGCCCTTTGACTTCGATAAACCGAATCTCGCCGTCGCTCGCGTGAGAAGTTACGTCCCAACCGCACTTTTGCGCGGAAACGTCTTCGACTCGAAAGCCAAGCGATTCTTCATATTCAATAACGGCTTGCATCGCCAGCATTTCAATTCGTTTTCTGGCTTCTGCGTTAGCGGCAAATTCTTGCACCGCAGTAGTGCTGCCGCCGCCCAATCGCGCGTCGAGCAAACCCTGCGGGATGATCAACGCTCCGCCGATGATAAGCGGCGTGCTGGAAATAACGTGCCGGCGCGATTCAAGCTCAATTTCTCTTTCACGAAGCCGGGCGGTTAATTCTTCGGCGCGCCGGCGAGCATTTTCCGGTTGAACGCGCGGCTGATTTCCTGCTGCCACTTGAATTTGAAGTTGCGCGGCTTGGTGAGTCCAGTAGTTGATTTCCTTGATTAAACGCTCTCGAACAGCTCTGAGAGTGGTTTCTACCATTCGCTCCTGTCTTGATTTAACTTCATTTAAGTGTTCAGGCACAAGCGAAGCAGCGGCAAATCCGATGGCATTTGATTCCAGATTATTGCTGAGCCAATCGGCTTCGAGTATATCTTTGACAGAGTTTACTTCGCCTTCCGTTGCCGGACGATAATCGAGATACGGCGCATATCCGCCGGTCGTCACATTCAACTGAGTATCAATCTGAATAAACTGCATCCGGCGCGAAATAACATGCGGCTGCCCTTGTCGGTCGGACGTGCCTTCGCGGATGCTGTGGTCAATAATCAGCATCACGCGCGGCTCTGCTCCATCGTCCGCCGGGTCAATCAGAACGGTTCCGCGTTTGAGCAATCCTTGGTATTGTTCGAGCGTTAAATCAAGTACCGAATCGAGCAACGGATGTCCGGGGCAGACAAATGAAGCCATCGGTTTGTTTTCCTGCCTGATTTTACCTTTATCAAAAGTAATGCGCTCATAGCGTTTCAAAACCGGTTGTCCCATTCCAATAACGCGGTCGCGCTCTCTAATTGAAGCGGGAACGTGAGTGATTTCGTAACGTTCCGGCTCGCGCTGATAAATCTGACCTTTAAGACGCGCAAATGCTTCCATAAAAAACGAGCGAATAAAATGCGGCTGAAGTTTGCGCGCCTGATATTTCTCCATTTCTTCCTTAACCGCATAAAGCCGATTGGTATCCATATGCTCGGTCGCCAGCGCATTGCGCTCGATTATTTCGCGCAAATGTGTTTCGTCGAGCGCGCCTTCGACTTTTTCAAACAAGCGGCGTTTTACTTCTGGGTCGTCGCCGTAGCGAATAGCATCGAGCAGTAAAGATTTAAGGGAAGTATCGCTGAAAACTTCACCGAGAACGTCGAACACGCGACCTTGAAAAGTTTGGCGCTCGACTTCAAGTTTTTCAAACAATCGCTGAAAAACCTCGCCTTCACGCGTTTCTGCAGCCATTAAATTCCAAAGATGACAAACTTCGGTTTGCCCGATGCGATGAATACGACCGAACCGCTGTTCAATTCGATTAGGATTCCACGGCAAATCGTAATTGACCATCAAATTGGCGCGCTGAAGGTTGATTCCTTCGCCGGCAGCGTCGGTCGCCAGCAGAATTAGAATTTCTTTGTCTTGGGTAAACTTTTCCTGAATAGTTTTGCGTTCTTCTCGCTTGGTTCCGCCGTGAATTACCGCAACCGCCGCGTCGTTGCCGATTAAATTTCTGATTTTATCTGTCAGATAACTAAGAGTATCGCGGTGTTCAGTGAAAATAATGAGTTTTCGGCGATTACCGCTTCTATCGCGCATTTCCGGTTCGTCCTGCAGAATTTTAGAGAGTTCCTCCCATTTTTTATCTTTACCTGAAAGTTTTACTTGTAGTGCCTGGTGTTCAAGCGCTTTAAGAATGCGGATTTCGGCTTCTAGTTCAGTGATGGTTCGGGAGGCGGAAGCTAGATCGACCACTTGATCTTCTAAATCTTCAATTTCAGCATCGGGTGCATCATCTAAAAACTCGTCTACATCTTCATCGCTCATCATCGGAAGGTCATTGATTACAGACAGAGTTTGCTGTCCGCGCACGCTTAGTTTTTGCTCTGCAAGACGTTTTTCAAGATTCTTACGTCGCCGTTCAAGTGATTTATAAATTGCTTCTGGACTTGATGCCAATCTTCTTTGCAGAATAGTAAGAGCAAAACCAACAGTACCTCTGCGTCCTTTATCCAAGTTCTCCGCACGGTTCATTTCTTCCCGAACATACTGCGTGACGGCTTCATAAAGAGCAGCTTCGGCTTCAGAAAGATTGTAGGCACTAGTGTAGGCGCGCCTTTCCGGAAATAGTTTAGTTCCGTCAAAACGCACCATATCTTCTTTGACCATTCTCCTCATTATGTCCGATGTATCCACTTGGTGGACGCCGTCGCGGAACTTTCCGTAAAAGCGGTCTGAATCAAGTAATGAAAGAAAAAGCTGGAAGTCTTCTTCTTTACCGTTATGAGGCGTTGCCGTCATCAACAGCATGTGGCGCGCTACTTTGGGATTACCAACCAGTTCACCCAACCTAAAACGTTTTGTTCGTTTAATTTCACTTCCCTGGAATGAGGCGGAAAGTTTATGGGCTTCGTCAAAAATAACTAAATCCCATTCGGAATTTTCGAGCTTGGCTTGTAGCTCTTCGCTTCGACTTAATTGATCAAGGCGACAAATCAGCAAGTTATGTCTGACATCCGTAAATGGATTGCCCGTAATATTTGTTTCAACCATCTCCCTTGTAAAAATGTCGAACGTCAAACCAAACTTTTGGTCTAGTTCATCCTGCCATTGGGATATTAGCGAACCGGGAGCAATAATCAGACAACGTTTTACATCGCCGCGCAGCATAAGCTCGCGAATCAGCAACCCTGCCATAATCGTTTTGCCCGCGCCGGGATCATCTGCCAGTAAAAAACGCAAGGGCTGGCGCGGCAGCATTGATTCATAGACAGCAGTGATCTGGTGAGGTAATGGCTCTACGTTAGAAGTATGTACGGCTAAAATCGGGTCAAAAAGATGCGCTAATTTGATTCTAAAAGCTTCTGCCGCCAATCTGAAATTCTCGCCATCACCGTCAAAGCTCCATGGGCGACCTTCTTCCAATAGATTTAAGCGTTCAGCGTCCTGACGATAGACCATCTGATCGCCCAGATTGCCTTGCTCATCTCTATAGAAGAGAGAGATGACATCTTCGCCAATTGAATTTATTGCTACAATCTTGACCGGTTTGCCGGCAGCCAAGCCCGTTATTAAAGAATCTACTTTTATATCTTCAAATTTCATTTTTTGGGGTTACGCCCTCAGTAGGCGCGGTTTAGTTATTAATACGCACAATACTGTAATCGGTATGTTGCCGGGAATAATTTAATTTTGCGCGCTGATGACATTGTCTGGGCACGTCTGCCCGTGAACTCTTCGGGTTCTCCCGATTGGTTGGTAAGTATTAAAGCATACAAATCCGGAAATTCACCGAGAAGTGACCAAATGGAGGCTTCAATCTCAAGCGGTCCATTTATAAGACAATGCTCCTTTAACCAGTAATACCGGACAAGTCCTCCATTTTGGGATCTTCGCTCCCATGGATAGCCTGATGAATCACCCGTTTTAGCTATCCAGCTTCCGTCGGGGTGATAAAAGCGATCACCGGCGTCTTTTCTAAAACCTAGGGAAATAGCAAATCGTTCTATTAAGCTCGCCTTTGCTGGTATTTCTCTTTTTTGTTTTCTTATTCTTTCGTTTTCTTTGCCATCTAGATTATCGAAATTATCGTCGAGTCCATTTTCTTTCTCCGTGTAAATAAATAGGTGCGGTTTTCAAAAACCGGAAAAGAAATATCAAGGAAATTTTTTATCTAAATCAACAGAAATGTTATTTTTCGACTTAAACAGCTTATTATTCTTTTTTGTAAAGCCGTTCGTCGAAAGTGAAGGTTTGCGGTTTGCCTAACTGTACCTTTGAAAATTCTCGATGTTCGACGTTGAGTAAATAATTAAACTCAACCGGCACAACTTAAGGCGGGGCTTTCAAAACAACCGAAGCTATCTCTCTCGCCTATTCATTGCCGATTTGTTGAATTTGGTGCGGCGGCAGCGAATTGCTCTAGTTTTGGGTAAGATCACACGAACGGGTGAAAAGTCACAATCAAGAATATGCTTCATAACAATAATTTAATTCAACTTTTTTACTCGGAACAATCTGTTTGTAATTAGAATTTTGGTAACAATGCTTCTAAAAATGAAGTCTACTATTTCTTTTTTTTAATTCTTACAGATAAAGTTCAATCTTTAAAGGAATAGTATCTATTTTCTTGATTATTTATCAAAATTAATGCTATGTTTTATTAATTTTGGATATTTAACACATAATTTTATGGTGAGCCAATCAAATTTGTCCGTACTTAATGCTTTTTCTTTATCCCCGAACCCAACACTTCTTTATCTAACACCTGCGCTGAAAGCTGTAATTTACCAGGCGCGCGGAACCATTGAGCGGCGACAGGGTTTAGTTGCCTTGCTTGCTGATGTCGGCATGGGTAAATCAACTATTATTCGGTATTTACTCAGCGATTATGAATCGCGTGAAGATATTTTAACTGTATTTGTTCCTACACCGCAGTTCCCTTCTTCTTTCGGATTGATAAAGGAAATTTGTGCTTCCTTTGGGCTTCCCGCTAAACGTTCACTTTCGGCACAGCAGGATCTACTTGCTGAGTATCTAACCGCACAGTTCATAGAAGGAAAAAACGTGGTTATTTTTATAGACGAAGCACAAATGCTCAAAGATGATTTATTGGAAGGCATTCGTGGACTTCTCAACTTCGAGACCAATCATGCAAAACTTGTCCAAGTTGTTCTTGCCGGTCAAATTGAATTGAAAGCGCGTCTAAACAGCGAGCGGAACCGTCCGCTTAAAAGTAGAATTCATTCATATGCGTTGATTAATCCATTAACCGATAAAGAAATGAGTGAAATGATTGATTTTCGATGCGGTCAGCTTGAAATAAAAAACCCGTTCGATCCGGCTGCAATTGCCAAGATTTGGGATGTTACTAAAGGCGTTCCGCGGCATGCTCTTAAAATTTGTGAAAAGTGTGTAGGCTATATGGAGTTTACGGAAAGCAATGAAATAACTGAAGAGATGATTGAAGCTGCGGCACAAGACGCTGGAATTCTGGAGCTGGAAGATGAGTAGATTCCTGACTAAAATTCTTAATGACCGCCCGGGTGAGCTTAAGGCTAAATTAGAAGTAGCGCCTAAGATTAACCAGACCCAGACCATTACCCAACCCAAACCAGACGCAGAGCCGACCCAGACCAGACCACTACCCTTACCAGTCCAGACCCAGACCAAACCCAAACCAAAACCGGAAAAAGCCATCGCACCGGAAAATGATTTTAACAAGCGTGCCAACATTCTCGAACGGGACGCTTTGCCAAACGGCTTATTTCCTGGCGCCAGTAAAGCAATATACGATGCTTTATATTTGCGCACACTTGGTTCTATAAATCCGAAGAAAAGAGTCCAGGCAACTCGCAAGGAGTTAATGAAATGGTCGGGCGTTAAGAATATTAAAACTATTAATACGCATTTAAGGAAGTTAAAAGATTCGAATCTTATTGTTGTGACAAATTTTACAGGCGAGCAGACAGGTTCTTACTATGAAGTACTCCTGCCTAAGCCGGGCGACCCAGACCAGACCCAGTCCACCCAGACCGAAGGCAAACCGGACGCATACCAAAAATTGGACTCGGACCCAGACCAAAAAACGGTTTGGGTTGGGTCGGGTAAAAACATTAAAAATAAAGACACTTACGGGTTTCCTAAGACTTCTTTAAAGACAAATACTAAGAATGATGATGATGAAGCGGACGCGCTGTTTTCCGGGTTTATCGAAAAATTTCAAACAGCTGCCAAAAAGCTAACGGGAGCGCCGCTTTCAAAATACGAGCGCGAGAAATGGGAACGCCTCGCCGACTTGCTCGTTCTGGAATTAGAAACCGCAAGCCGACATGCCGGCAATCCGGTTTCATCAGTTCCGGCGTTTTTAACAAAAGTTTTAAGCTCGAAACTTCTTAACCAGAAACAGCCGGCTGAACGGATGTCAAAACTAAAGTCCGGCGCAAAGCCCGATACGGTCGGGAAATACTACCCGGAACTTGACGGCAGCGATGATGAGATAAAGCCGTTAAATGAGGAATCGAGGCAGGCGGCGCTCGATTTAATTCGGGAATTCAAAGACGATAAGGAATTTCTTGACAGCTACAGGAAATGGTACACCGAAGAAGATTGGAACTGGTTATTAAAAGAATTAGAAATTAACGATTAAATGTATTTTATAAACGCCGGCGAATTAGAAGCAGAGAATTCAAAACCCTTAGAACAAAAAGGGCAGTCGAATGATTTTCAAACGGCAAAACAAAAAGCCGATAAATTATTAAAGTTATTCGCTCAAGTCGAAGTCGTCGATTCAAAAACAAAGGAATGCGTTTATTTCCAAACAAGAGAGAGCGGATAATTTTTACTTTCAAAAATAGTGTTTGAGGCAATCGAATAAGCAATCGAATAAGCAATCGAATAAAATAAATTTACTCTGGAAGCCGATGGCATTCGCTAAAGGTGAAACGGATTTTTTACAACAATATAAAAATATAAAACCTGGAATCGTATGCCGCAAAGAAAGCCTCCGGGCAACATACGTCGCCAGCAAAAAATTGGACGATTCAATATCAAAGAAAGAGGCGCTCGAAGCGAATTTTAGAAGATATTAACCCGCAGGGAAGACTACTCAGGGGAAAAACCGCGAGAAGGGGCAATTATGAGCGAAAAAACGGTAGTTATTACAGAGAGGGAAGGCAGATATGAAATTGAAAACAACGGAATATCGGAATTTACCCTCATCGGTATGCTTGAATGTATTTTATTTGAGCTGAAAACAGCCGGGCGCCGCGGCGCCTCAACTGATAACACTGTTGCAGCCGTCGCCGCTGCTGTGACGGAAGCGCCCGTTCACCCGGAACAAGAAAACGACAATCAAACAATCAAGGATGCAGGCAAAGAAGAATCTGCCGATAAAAATAAAGGCGGAAGCCCGGAGTTGCGAACCCGAATCGGCAACGCCGTCAAGGCTATCAAAGATTTGGGCGGGGAAGTCGGAAGCAGCGATTTAACCGATGCGACGGATGAAGAACTGCAAACGGAACTTGATGAATTAACAAACCAGTACAAGCGGCTGAAAAATTCTAAGAAACCCTCCAACTAAAAGCCTCGCGTCCGATAAGGACAAACTTAACGTCTTGGAAGTCGGCATTCGGTATCTTTTTTATCGGACGCACCAACGACTTTAATTGTTTCGTTATCCATTTTCAGTCCTCGCTCGTGTACCATTTTTCAAAATCCTGCAGAAATTCATCGCCGGCAATTTCCCGGAGCTGCTCAACCGCCGCTTCCATTCCTTGCTTATCAAGCGGTTTTATTTCATAGTCGCCGGATTCCGGTTTTCCAACCGTATCCTTTTTAACCTCTTTTGAAATTTTACCTGCCGGCTGCTGGATTGGAACGATTAGCTGCCGGCGGGGCGATTAGAACACGAATCGAGAAAACAATTATTTACGGTAGATTTCAATTGTTATTCTTTACTCGTTAAAGAAAATAACGAATTTTTTTTCACTTCGAAAAAAGCCGGATGATTACATTAAAGTCATCCGGCTTTTTTAACGCAATTTAATATCGTTTTGAAATGTCTGCGGATTTGATTTGACTCTCAAGCGAAGATAAGGGCCTGATGCACATGCCGGTAATCCTCCAAACGGATTGTTGCCGGAAAAAAAGGGACTTCCACGTTCTTGTAAAACGTGAAAATCCCCGAAAAGTCTTGCCGGTGCGAGCGGCTAATGACCTGATTCTATTTAAACACAAAATATCTTATCAGTCATCTCTCGCATGCGGCAAGTTACTAAATTAATAACTTAGGAGACTTGAAATATGCTAAATACGATTGATGAAAATAAAATTAACAATTCTGAAAACAAAGCAGCACCGGCGTGGTCCAAAAACTATTATCAAGCCAGTGAATTTGCTTCAATTACCCAGGCAACCACTTTAATTCTAAAGAAGATAAATTTTCCGGTTAACCGCCGGCGTAATTTCATCTGCGCGCTTCAGGGAGTGGCAAACGGGCGGGCGCAATTTCCAGCCTCCCATTATGTTTTAGCCAAGCATATTGGACATAAGGGAAAACAGGAAACAAGCGAGATGAGCGTTTACCGGGAAATACAAGCTTTGATATCGTTTCAATCCTCGTCAAACATTTTGCTGTTTGATATTGAACAGGGCGGCGGGCGAGAACGGAAACCGACTGTTTATCATGATTTCATCACGCCCTGCGCCCTCCGGCTCGCCGATTTCGCCAGACAAATGAAGCGCGATCAAAAGGAATTGAAAACCACTCCAATTGGTAAAGTGATGGAGTCGATGGTTGAAGAAATTATCAAAGATCTTCGCCCGTTTTCCGGAAGTTTCATATCAAACCGGCCGACCGGCAAAGAAAAATGTTCCGGCGGCGGCGGCAGAAGGCGAAGTAAAAACCATAAAGCAGATTTCGCACGGCAAAAAAACCAGCGCCAGCTGCTGGACGAACTAATCAGTGCCTGCTTTGAGGAATTTGACCCGGTGCGCGAACAGGATGAGGTTCGCCGGTTTGCCCGGGAAACGGCTGATTTTATGATCAGTACGGCTGAAGCGATTATCGCCGCGCGAAATGAAAAAACAACAGATTTGTTTGCTAAGGTGATCTCACCCAAATTAGATCATCCACTTTATATGGGTGATGAAAAAAAGGGTGATGGACTACCGGACAGTAGTCCACTGGGCAGCCTTCCAAACGCGTCCGTTCAAACAGAAGAACGATCACGGGTCTTAACTTCCCCCGGTTTGGAAAACGCAAATCCGCTGCTTGACGCCGCACTAGGATACGCACGCCGCGGCTGGCGTGTACTGCCGCTTCATACGCCCGGCGCTGATGGAATCTGCTCTTGCAGCAAAGGCGAAAGCTGCTCTTCGTCAGGGAAGCACCCGCGAACAAAAAACGGGGTGAAAGAGGCTACTACCGATGAAATTCAAATTCGAAAATGGTGGTCGCAGTACAAAGACGCCAACATCGGCATTGCCGCCGGACCCGACTCCGGAATCCTCTGCCTGGACATCGATCCTAGAAACGGCGGCGACGAAGCGCTAAAGGAAATAATAAAAACATACGGCGCGCTTCCCGCAACTTTTGAAGTTGCAACCGGCGGAGGCGGCCGGCACCTGTTTTTTCAATTTCCGGCAGAAGCGGCAATCAGAAACTCAACGGAAAAATTAGGCAGAGGGCTTGATGTTAAAGCCGGCAACGGCTTTGTGGTGGCGGCGCCGAGCTGCCACCACAGCGGTCAGCGGTATAGTATAAAAAGCAGTCAAGACCCGGTTTCTTTGCCGGATTGGCTGCTTGATTTGCTAACGGCGGAAGAAAGAGAAAGTAGCCGGCAACTTGGCGTAATAACAACAACCCCAACGCAGAATAATGCAATCGGAAAACAATTTGTGCAGGGCGCGAATAATCTTATTTTGCACGGCGTGCGCAACGAAAAGATTTTTAAGATCGCCTGCGCGATGGTCGGACGAGGTGAAGGTTATACGGCCGTAGTAACGGAAATTGAAAAAATTAACTTTCTGAAATGTTCTCCCTTGCTCGACGAGACGGAAATTCAACAAATTATTAATAACGCGTTTCGTTATGCTCCCAATAATAATTAGACCGGTAAATTAAGAGCAAGTGACCGTTAACATCTTTGAATCCAAACCGGCGGGCTTAACTTTTTTATGGATAAGCCCGCCGGTTTTTTAAGCTCTAGAAATCTTAATCTTTGTATTGGGGAGCAAAAGTTTTAACTCTCCGTTTCGCACGCACAGTTGAAATCTCTGTTTTTGTGATGTCAGACGGTGCTGCTTAATTTTCTTTAAGTAGTCGTTCACAATTAGGCTAGCCATTTCAATTCAGTCTTTAAGCCATAAACAACATAAGCCTATTAGCTTCAGTATTTAGCTAATAATGCGATAGATAAATCTAATTGTGAACGACTAAGTAGCCGCTCAGAAATAGGATAGACTATTTATGAAATGGGTAAAACAAAATTAATTCAATTAACCGATGAAGAGCGTCAGGAACTGGAAAACGGTTATCGAAACGGAAGCAGTCACGGGTTTCGAGCGCATTGTCAGATGGTTTTGTTAAAGAGCGAGAAACGCACTTCGGTTGAAATCACGGAAATTTTAGGCGGCTGTGAAATGGCGGTCAATAACTGGCTCAAGCGTTATGAAAAGGAAGGTCTCAAAGGTTTGGAGATTCGAGCGGGACGCGGACGCAAAGCCATTTTGCAGGCGAAGGATTTAGAATCAGTCAAGGCGCAGGTAAAGTTGGCGCGGCAGCGCATATCCTTGGCAAAGTCCGAGTTGGAAAACAGTTTGGAAAAGCGGTTCTCGCTCTCGACGCTCAAGCGATATTTGAAAAAAACGGTTGCCGCTATAAACGCATTAGAAAACGATTGAAGGGTAAGCCGAACGCGGCGGTTTACCAATTGAAAAAGGAAGTGTTGGGCGAGTTCGAGCGGATGAGTCGGAACGGATTGATAAATTTATATTATGGCGATGAGGCGGGCGTCAGTCTAGAGCCGAATGTGCCGTATGGTTGGCAATTTCCAGATGAAGAAGTATCGATGCCGACCAATAAAGGCAAAGGCATCAATTGTTTCGCATTAGTGAGCAGAACTAATCGGAATTGGATGGCACAGAGCGGGCAGGCGATTAACGGCGGTTTTGTGATGGAACAACTCGAGCGGTTTTCCTTTTTTATCAGAAAAGTAACGGTTGTGGTTCTCGACAATGCTCAGATTCATCACAGCAAGCAGATACAGGAGCGAATCGGCGCGTGGCAGAGGCGAGGATTATTCATCTTTTATTTACCGACATATTCGCCCCATCTGAACATTGCCGAGACTCTCTGGCGAAAATTGAAATACGAATGGCTGACACCCGAAGATTATGCGTCAAAAGAGCATTTGCAATATGCGGTTAAACAAATATTGCAGGCATTTGGAGTAAGTTTGAGAATAAAGTTTTCAGATTTCAAATACAACCTAACTTAATTGTGGACGACTACTTACTTACTGCACAGTCTTTAGCAAAAAACTGATTAACTGATCGGCACCGCCGGCGGGTAAAGAATTTCTAAGGGTGAGAAAGTTTTCTTTAGTTTTCCTGGGAACCGGTGTTGAATTGCCTGATTGTCCCGGTGAAAACGGTGCAACATCGTATTTGTTTGTCGCTGAAGATGAAGAATTTTGCGTTAGAATGGTTAAAAAGCGCCGGGCTGATTTACTGGTTATGCCTATTTCGGAAGCATATTTTTCGACCGTGTAACTTATTCGGCGCGGGCGAAACGATACATAATAAACAGCTTTTAGTATTTGCTCCGGATTTAAGCGACAGCCGGCAAGAGCGGTGTTGGAAATCGCGGAGAACTGCCGGCGGCATGCGGCGCATTTGAAACGAGCCGATCCGGTTGCCGGATTCTTTGTTAGGGTATTATTTTGAAGTAAGTAAACCTTGTCTGCTCCGCATAGGGGGCAGATAATTTGCCCCTTCCATCTGCTGGCGATAATAAAATCAAGTGCTTCTTTCCCATTTTTATAACACCCGGGCGTCAATGTTGGCGACGGCTTGGCTACAGCGGCAACCGTGAATTTCGGGGTAATCTTTGATTTTTCCGTTTTGCCGGCATTGAGCTTTTTCGTTAGTTTTGCCGTTTCTTTATCAGAAGTTATTTTTTGGACCGCTTTGTTATCGGCTAGCTGCGGGTAAAGAATAAAAAATTCTTCGGTAGTGCGAACGGTTTTACGCCGAAGAGCGGCTCTTTTTCGCCGCAAGTCCGCCATTAATTTCCCTTCGGCGGCAAGAGCCGAATCCTTGTTGATGAATCTGTTCTTATAGTTATTTTGATTCTCAACGGCTGCCCGGATGCTGCTTCTTCCTCCACGTAGGTTTTCGCGGATTAATTCAAAAATAACCGCCACCATCCGCAGGCGGCGCCGGACGGTGCTGCGGTGGCTGAAGCCGAAAAGCTGCGCCAGGCAACTCTGCGTTACCTTGCAGTTACGGTATAGAAAGTAAATAAGTAGAGAGTCGCTCAGCATGCTGCGCAATTTCTTTCGGTTGTCGAGGGCGGGTGTGGCTTTAGCGTAGACGGCGGAAAAATCCGAAACACTTTTGCCTTTTTGAAAGTAAAGTTTCTCCAGTTTCAAACGGGTATATTCTTTGACAATTAACGGAACGAAATCGCATTCAAAACCGCCGGGCGTGTTAGAGGTAATCTCCTTAAATAGTTTTTCCTGTTTTGACAACTTTTTGTAGGACAATTTCACAATTTCTTTTTCTTGCCGGTTGATTTTATGTGCCTGGCTTATAATAACTGATACAAATTCGTTTTATTTGGGTTAATAAAAGACTGTTGGCATAATTAATGCTAAACGCTGTAATTGTGATAATTTACAGTAAAGCTCAAATTAAAATATCAAAATGTTTGAAAGAAAGATATAGCTTATTGCCGGGAAATCTATAAAATAACCGGCTATGGGAATCATTAGTTCTCTCGAGTCTCCTGGTGGAGATTCATTGTCAGTAGATAAAGCGGCGCAAACAAACGAAAACAATGCGGAATGCGCGTCGCCGAAAGACGTTGTTAGTATTCAATCGGAAAAGAAGATCCAAATTGGTGCCATAGAGGCTCCAGAAAAACCGAAAGTCGGTGCTAAGAAGCAGAAAGCAGATTTAACCAAACAAAACTTAAAGAAAAAAATCCAATCTTATATTGAAATGTTAGCTGAAATCCCGAGCACTTATCGGGATTTTTTAATGCTAGTAAACGAACTGGATGACAAAGATTTTGCACTCTACTCTATTCTGGCTTTCAAAGCACTGGAAAAAGACAAAAAAGCAATCTGGAAAACACAGGCGGTCATTGCCCACGATTTTCACGAAAGAAACAATATTTTCAAATCCAAAGGCGGCAGAAATAGTAAGGGGCAAGGCATAGGGGCGGAATTTGAAACAGAGTGCGCCAGAATGGGCGTTTCAAGCTCTACCCTAAAAGACCTCCGTCGAGTTTATATAATATTTGTCGTAGCTACGACGTTTGCGATTCCGGATGAGAAAGAGCGCAGAGAAAAGCAGATGGATATCTTAGACCGGATGACTTTGAATCGCTGTTTTTATATTCGTGCCTGCGCTGCCTCCGATCCTTTCAAAGCTATTGAAATGGCGGAGGAAAAGTTGATAGAAACTGGCGGAGAATATACGGAAGCCGAATTTATCCGGGATATTAAGATCCAAAGGGATGCCTCCGCCGGTAGATCTATTCTTACTGAGACCCCACCGTCCGATCTATCAGAAAAACGGCAATTTAGTTGCGAATTGAAAGAGAAATCTATCCTTTATCTGAGCAGGCAGTCTTCGAAATGGACAAAGAGTGTCGGAGACACCCTTGATTATATTCTTGATATACATTCAAAGCTAACTGATCCGAAGGAGGCAGCCATATAATGAAAAAGGATGCCATTACAAAACTCGGCGAGTTGATGAAAGCCGCGGATGTTAAATTCGGTGAACTAGACTTCGCCGAAAGTAAAAAGAAAATTACCAGCTACGACTTGAATGTGGCTGCCTTTGGGGAGCGAAAAGTTTTCGCTCCCTTCTCGTATTTCGGCGGAAAGCGCGATATCGCGCCTCAGGTATGGGAGTTCTTCGGAGCGCGCATAAAAAATTATATTGAACCTTTCGCAGGCGGGATGGCGATTCTTCTTGCACGCCCGAATCCTTCTCTGGTGGTCGAAGAAAGATTTGTTGAAACTGTCAATGATAAAGACGCTTTGGTAATAAACGCATGGCGCGCCATGAAACATGCTAATCCCAGAGAACTTGCTGAATTAGTCGAAACGATTAACAGCCAGCAGCATCTCGATTCGTTTAAAAAAGATGTATACGAGAATTATTATATGCTGAACCGTCTGATTAGAAGCGGAACAGAGCGTTATCATCCTTATCTTGCCGCGATGTGGATTGCCGGTATGAAAAACGCAATTGGGGCGGGATTTGCAAATACCGCGGATACCTATAGCAAGGTTTCACCGCGGATAGTGATCTCCGGCTGGCCGTTTGGTTCGGCTGAGAGGTATTTCAAATATATGAAATACCGGTTAAAGCACGTTAACTTAATGTGTCTTAACTGGCACGAATTAGTGGGCAGTCCAACCCGAACTACACTTCAGGGAGAAACAGCAACTTTTATTGATCCGCCGTATCCGCGCAAGGAGCGCAGTCCCTGTTACAACGAAGACGACGGAAGCCCGTCGAATGCGGCGGCCGAATGGGCTATTGAAACTATAAGAAAAGATAAAGCGAATAAATTCCGCATTGCTTTTTGTGGTTACCGGCGCCTTTACAAAAAAAAGTTCAAAGCCGAAGGCTGGACCTCCATATCTTGGAAGGGGAAAGGATATGGCGTTCAAGGCGATGGCCGGGGACGCGTTAACGCCGCCGAGGAAACCGTCTGGTTTTCACCCGTAAGCAGATAATTATTATTAATTAAAAAGCCTGTATAACTTAAATAAGTTATACAGGCTTTTTTTGTTTTAAATCTTAAAAAGATTTATACGCCAGCAATAACTTTGCCTTCGACGGTTTAACCGCTTTGATTTTAACTCTGCGTTTCAAACGCAGAGTTAAAATTCTATGATAAATAGTTTAGAGGCAATTTTATAATTTATTTAGATAATCTTAAAAGTAAGGACAATGCGAGGAAATTATTAATAATCCCGCAAGTCATTAATCTAAATGATGGAATCTTTCTAAAGTGTCAGCGTATAAAACTTCAAATTAAAGTTAAAAAGAGGCATTAATTTTATTTGATAAGTCTAAAACAAACCTTGCAAGAAAGATTCAAAACTTTAAATCTATAAAGCCGAAGTTTCACTATTAGTGGCGACACCTGACGGGAAACAGGCTTGTATTACCTGGAGGAAATGTAACTCAAATTAGATTTCAGACGCATTGCAACCGCTTATCTACCGCCAAGTTTAGAGTTCATTAGATGTCCGTTAAGTTAACTTTGTATTGTGTCACTCCGAATGAGCCTTCCCCTGCCTTGAATGCCTGTTTTTGTTGCAAACAAAATAACTTACAGTTGCGGTGACGATTTCCAGAAATCTACACAATCAATGAATTCGATAGCAAAATTCATTATCCTTATTTGTCAAAAAGCCAACGAAACAAAGCATTCAGTTTATAAAGATAAATATCTTAGAATATCCGTTTTTGCGACTGGCATATGTCATATATTTTTCCTATGTATGATGTAGGGCAAGAAACATTTTCATTTTAAGAAAATAAGAAAAGCCTAATAAAAATAAGTTGAGGAACAAAAAATATGGATACAAACAAATTTATCAGATTTCACGAAGTCAACCGCGACGATTTAACACTGCCGGAGACTATGGAGTATTTAGAAGTAACTTCCGCACAGTTAAACCGTTTGCGAAAACTAAATCTTTTAACACCTGTGGAAGGAGGAAAAATGCTCGCTGGCAAGAAACTTTATTTCTTACTCGATGATGTAAAAAAACTATGGGATCAAATGCTTGAGTTCGACAAAAATCTTTAGGGTGATCAAGAATTTTAACCGGCCCGATAAACAAACGGAACGAACTTCTGGAAACCTGCACAATTATTAAAATGGTAATGCAGATCTAAAAACCCGCTCGTGATCAAATGCCCGTAATTCTGAAAAATACGGAGTATGGATAGCAGCTGGATTTACCGACAAAAGACACGGACAAAGTGCAAAAGTTTTTGAGTTATATGCGGCAATGGATATGTCATCACAGCTGCCCAGCACAAACATCAACATTTCTGAAACCAACTCTTTGGCGAGTTAATAATTCCCATAAGCCGTCTATAATTATAAAGGGAAACAACCGCTATTCAGTATTCAGCAAAAAGTAAAAAAGAAAAGCTGTTAGTGGCGCCACTAACAGCTTTTCTGCTTTTAAATATAAATTGATTCTATGCCGAAATCATATCGATAACCGCTCGCTCGACGGGCGTCAGGGGCGCTGTCCGCGGCATTCTGATATGTACCACGGGCTTTATGTCGAAATACCTCGCGAACAATTCCGCAGCCTCGAGCCAACGGAACACGCCATCCTCCTGGGCTGGGTCAAGTGGCGCGTATCGGTTCTCTTCGAGCCACTCTAAGGCTTTGTGGCGACTTTTGAACTGTTTGACCTCTTCGTTATCATATTCCTCTTCTGCCTCGTAATAGTCGTCTCCAACTATTCGGCAATAACCGTCCTCCTCCGCGCCGGCAAACTGTATAATCCTCAAATCGACTGGCTGTTTTAGGAAAAAAAATCGTGATGGCATTTTCATAGATCAGACTGTAACTCGACTCAAGCGTCATCTCCAAACAAGAAATTGAACCTAAGTAATTGCGCTAATTTTTCGGTTGTTTTTAAACTATTTTCAAGTGTTCTCCATTCTTTTGAACAATAAAAAGCGCCCGCTAATTATGCGGACGCTTTCTTACGTTCGAATATAAAATCCGCCGGTTCAGCCCGTGCGATTCAATTGGTCTTCCAGCAGACGTATCGCGTCATACCTGCGAGCGGCTTTTAATGCGCTCTGGTGCGTTTCTATATACTCCCGCGCCGAATTGTAAGCTTTGAGCGTCCCGCCAGCAGCGTCGCGGATTACAAGGGAATTGTCGTGCAATAAATAGAAGGTGCGCACAATACAGCCGTCCGCAGCCGCATCCGTAAACAAACATCTATAGCCCGAGCCGCCCGGTTGGATATTGTCATTACGCCTAATTCGGAACCGCTTGCTGTCGAAGTCTGGCAGCTGCCGCTTATTGTATTCGATCAACACTCCGCGCTGCCGGGGCTTTACAGTTATCCCGCTTATTTTTACGAGCTCATTATCTTCCGTTTGAAAATACTCAATAACAACCATATCGCCCGCCGTAACAGTGGTTTCGAAAGGATTCAGGGGAATGTTGCCGTGCAGCTGATCGCCGTCTTCCGTTTGAAAGGTAATTAACAATTTGTCCGAAACGGTGCGTGTGCGTAATACCCGGGCGTCCGTTTTTATATGTTTTTCGAGAGGTTTCATAATCTTGAATCTAACTCTCGTCGAAACCTATCTGCAAACAAACAAAAATTTGTGTAATAGTCGGGTGTCGTAGTTAAGACGTATGAGTGCAAAAAAAGTCTGTCGGCAAAATCAAAAATAAATTCATATTTATAATAAAAACAAAAAAGAGACGGAAAGCGATTAAAATTATTGAATCGCTTCCGTCTCTTCCTTTTTACTCTGGTGTTGAAATATTTTGATCCTACCGTGTTAGTTGATTGATACCTTCATCAAAATTTTTTAACAATCAAAATCACGCCCCGCATTAAAGGCAGCCGCACGTTCCGCCTGCGCGCGAGCTTCTTCGGCGTCCAACTCAAAATCAGGAAAACACTCGATCCCCAGGCACCAAACCTCGGGAGTTCCGCATCTGCAAAGCCTTGCCGTCTCCCTTCTGCTTTTTCGTGCCGATTCGATCTTAAAGAAAGTAATATTTTTTGTTGCTGTTTTTTTTGTTTTCATAGACATTATTTAAACATCGATGCCCCCTATGGTCCAAATAAGGAATAATTGGCGCTTTTGACTTCTTTGATTTATCTATTTTTACCGACCAGGAGCGCAGCAATAAGCAAAGGGAATTCTACGATTTACAGCAGAGTGTCGACGCTTTCCAACAAACTTACGGAATAACTTATATTTCTGATGTTTCGAGTTCTAGGTTGTAGGCAACCAGTGATTAGAGCGCCTGCGTTTATTGCTATGCGGCTAACTTCTTTCTCCTCCATCTTTTGCTTTATAGTATGCTCTAAGTACAGGACAAAAAGTAATTGATATTTGAAAAATGTGAAGCATTGAGTTGAAATCTACTTGATTAAATCTTGCAAATTTGAAAAAGGAGACTCAACTCAATGGATATTTACTTGTTAGAGCAAATACTAAGTCAGAATTTAACTTGGAATCGGGCGCGAATCAAGTTTTTGGCACGTTTTATGGTCGCGATATTTCAGGTGCAGACGGTTAATCTGACGAAGATTGCCTGTGTTTTTTCAGGACGCGCGAAGATTGCTTCCAATTACAAGAAGCTGCAACGGTTTCTGCGTTTTTTTCGATTTCTCAGGTGGAAATGGCACGCTTGACGCTCAAACTGCTGAAACTTACGCCGCCATTCGTGATTGCGATTGATCGGACGGAATGGCAATTGGGAAAAAGTTGGGTCAATGTTTTGATGCTTTCAATCAGTTACCGGCAGATTGCGATTCCGCTGTTTTGGACGGTGCTCGAAACAAAAGGCTGCTGCGACGATGCGGAAAAACAAGCGGTTATCGAGCGGTTTCTCGAAGAATTCAGTGCCGACAGTATCCGGTTTGTCAGTGCTGACCGGGAGTTTGCGTCTGTCAAATGGCTGAGATTTCTAATTGAGCGAAAGATCGGCTTTCGATTGCGAATTAAGGCAAATGCACGGATTACCGACAAACGAGGTAAATTCGTCAGAGCGTCAAGAATGTGCCGGACATTGAAAACGGAGCAGCGGATGGAGTTTCGTCGGCGGCGCAAATTATGGGATCAGAAAGTGTTTGTCGCGGTTTGTCGGAAAGCGGACGGCGACAATGTGGTCGTGATCTCATCAGAGCAAAGCGGGCGAATCTTGCTTGAATACGGGATGCGCTGGCAAATTGAAACATTATTCGGAGTTCTCAAAACACGCGGTTTCAGGCTCGAAGAGACGCACTTAACGAACGGAGAGAGAGTCAGCAAATTATTGTCGCTGCTGACGCTGGCAGGTTGTTGGGCGTTGCTGGCAGGTGAATTTGAGTGCGCCGAAACGCCGATCAAAATAAAGAAACACGCGCGAAGCGGAAAAGAGCATTTTCCGTCTTGGATTTGATACATTGCGAAACTGTTTCTGCCGGATTGCAATAAACTTAAGACAAAAGCAACGTTTTCAACAGCTTACACTACTTTTGTCCTGTACTTAGTATCCAAATCTAAGTACAGGACAAAAGAAAGATAAACATATTGTTTTCTTTCTTTTGTCCTTTTGTTGGTTAATTTGTTACAAAAGGTAAAAATGTTTCATAGCTTATTTGATAAAATCCTGATTCTATTTAGTTTAGCGTGTTTTTGCATTCCCGAAATTTAAGGTTAGAAACTTGATTAAAAACGGGACCAAAAAATCTCGATAAAGCCAATGAACACAAATAATTGACAAAAACCCTATGAAACATTTTTACCCTTTGTAACCATTTAACCATTCATAAAACTCTCTTAATTGATTTTATCCAGATTATTGCCAACCCTTAAATTTACTCTTCCGCCTCGTTTTCTTCTTCTTCATCTTCTTCCCGAATACCGGCGGTTAATAAATCGAATGCCGGAAGCCGGGCGATTTCCGGCATCGGAGATTTATCGCCGCGAACGGAAAACCAGATTATCTCGTTTAGCTCGCGCGGATTTGCCATATCCGCGCGTTCCAGGTTTTGTTCGTTGGTTAATTCAAAATATTCGCGCATCGCGGCGGTCGTTCGCTTCGGCGGAAACAAATTATCGAACGCGACATCGGGCAAACTCGCGGTAAAACCGGACAAATCCGGCACTTTTGTAAAAATGTCAATCGGCGCGGCATTCGCGTCCAGAAAATTCATCGGCGGCAAGCCCAGACAAATTTCCATTGTCCGAATCAAGCTGACGGTGTTGTGAAATTCGTGGACGAGCGCGCCTTTGCGGTTGTAAGCGGAAATGATGAGCGCGGGCGAGCGGTGTGCGTCAACGTGGTCGGGTCCGTCCTGCGCGTCGTCTTCGAGAACAAAAATCGCCGTGTCCTTCCAATACGGGCTGTTTGAGACTTCCTCGACCAATCTGCCGAGCGCGTAATCGTTTTCCGCGACGTAAAACTGCGGAGTCGGCATATTCGGATTTAACCCCGCCGTGTGGTCGTTTGAAATACGCACAATCGAAAGATTCGGCAGACGGTCGCCTTTGCCGGTTTTCAAGTCTTCGACAAACGAGCGAAATTCCTTTTGCCACGCGCCGAAACGCGACGAGCCGCGAAACTTCGGTTCGGAATGATTTTCCGTAATCGCCGCGTCAACCGAGCCGTTCGATTCTTTCGCCGCGCGGTAAGAATCGGTCGTCATCGCGTCGGGCGTGTGCAAATCGTAGTTTCGAGCCGTCGGCGAAAAATTTCCTTCGAGCGATTTCTTCGTCGCAAAAGCGGTTTTCGTCGGCGATAAATCCGGGTAAGATTTTGATTTGCGCGTGTTGACTTCCGCGACATCGGCTTCGGAAACGGTGGCGATAAATTCGCCGTAATTGCGGTAAGTCAACCCGCCGCGCTTTGCCGCGTCCCATAAATAGAGCGTTTCCGGCTCGGCAGCGTCGCGGTTTCCGTTCAAATACGGAACGTAACGCTTCATATAATCGGCGATGTCATTTTCGGTTGCGGGCAAATTAAAAACCGACGGAACGCTGCCCGGCGGCTGATTGGCGGGCGGCTCGAACGACGGCAGACGGTTGAAGCCTTCAAAATCGTAGCTTTGTCCGCGCCCCGAATAATTCCATCGAAAAACTTTATCGACAAAATCGCTCGAAAAAGCGGCGGTTGACCAATTATGACCGTCGGGCGAGGCTTCGGCGTTGACGAAAAAACGGTCGAGAAGTCCGAAACGCAAAGCCAGAGCGCGGGCGTTCGGCGTGACGTTTTGTGGCTTGCCGGAAGGCGATTTGGCGATTTCTCCCGCGCCGAAAATAGCAACGGACGCATCGCCGTCGGCTTTTGTTCCATCGCCCGATTTTTCCAAATCGCCGAAAACCTGGTCGTAAGTCCGGTTTTCCCGGATGACGTAAATAACGTGCTTAAACGGCGACCGATTGCCCGCAAAAAGCGGTTTATTTTTCGCGCCCAACAAGCCGTTGTTTCGCATCGCCGATTGCGTGAAAGCGTAAAGCCGTTTTTCGTCCGGCACATCCAAAAAGCTGATATTGCCGCTCGTCAGCGACGGGTTATACTGCCCGCGCAGATTGCTTCGCCCGGCGGGGAAAAGCTCGTTCGGCATATTCGGATACCGCCCGGAATTATTGACGATAACCGAAGAATTTTCAAAGCCCGTGCCTTTGCCGTTGCCGACGAACAAACGGTTTCCGACAACCGCGACCGCCGACGGATAATTTCCGGTCGGAACGAATCCGACGATTTTAGACTTTGGACTTTGGACTTTGGACTTTGGACTTTGGACTTTCGGACTCGCGCCGAGGGCGACGACCGCGACGGCGTTGGCGTGAGAGTTGGCGACATACAAAGTTTTTTCGTCCGCGCTCAAAGCCAAGCCTTCGGGACTCATACCGCCGAGCGCGTTTTCAGCGAGCCGGACATTTATTTTTTCAACCACGCGGTCGGTTTTTGTGTCGATAACGGAAACGCTGTCGGCATCGGAATTGACGACGAAAAGGCGCGATTTGTCGCGCGTTAAAATCATCGCCGTCGGATGTCGTTCGACCACGATGTGTTTCAAACTCCGCGCCGGATTCGCGGGATTGAGAACGGCAACCGCGCCGTCGCCCCACAACGAAACATAAACTTTCGCCGCCTTTTTGCCGTCATTCGCCGGAATTGTTTCGACGTCATACGGATAAACAAACTGGGTCGAACCGGCGCGGCGCAATGAAACTTTAGAAATTTTGCGGGTCGCTTTCCAATCTTCCAAAATTCCGAGACTGTCGCCCAAGTTATTGGCGACAAATAGTGTCCGGTTGTCGGGACTCAAAGCGATTCCGGTCGGATAAACAGGCGATTGATTACGATTGTAATACGGACTCGGCGCGTAATCGGAAAACGCGCCGACATCAATAAATCCAGCCTTCAAATCAGTGTCGGGAAGGTTTCCGGGCGAAATCGGCTCTTTGTCGTTCGGACTGAATCTAAAAATCCAGACGCGGTTTTCAAAACCGCCCGCGACAAACATCGTAAAAGAATTGTCCGAATCTTTTTCCGTCGAAAAAGTCACGCCGAAATTCGCGCTGTTCGGACTCGGAAAATAGACGTTTTGAACGACTCGCGGTTCGGGCTTGGCTTCCGTGTCAATCACCGAAAGCGTCTGCTGCGCTTTGCTTTTGGAATTAAAGTGCAACCCGAAACCGCTGTTGACGCCAATCAAGTAACGACCTTTGCCGTCCGCACCCGCGTTGTCGGGCGAGCGGACAAAATCAACCGTCAGCGGCGCGACCGCCGGAAGATTCGTCGCCGCGTCTGTCAATAATTTTCCGGCAGGCGTGAGGGCGCGTCCCTGCGTGGCGATATTATTTGGAATTTCAATTTGCGCTGTCGATTTTAACGGCAGATAAAAAACAATCGAGCCGAGTAAAACGACGACAATAACGACATACGCCGCGTATCTCTTGAAAAAGAAATTAAACATAATTTTATATAAATTAAGGCTTGCTGAATATCCGGTTCAGCGTTTCCGCCATTCGATAACCGGCTAAAGCAATCTGTTCCCGCCCGACGGCAAAGGCGCGGTTTTGATATTTTTTCGCGGGCAGCTCGCCGCGTTTTAAACTTTCGTCGTAGACTGTTTTATTCAAAAATCCGAATCCTTCGGCATTCCACTGCCTGTAATCTCCGAGTTTCAAACGCTCTTTCATTGCTGAAAATCGATGCTTTTTCATAATTTCGTTTGCTGTCGAAGCGATGTAGTCGCTGTCGCAAGCGTCGTTTTCACGCGGAACATTGCGCCGCAAAATCGAATCCCAGTAGGAATGCAGATTGACGCGATTTTCCGTCGCGCCGGCGGGCGAGAGCAGAAAAAGATTTGCGCCCGAATCGCCCTTCGGCTCGATTTCCGTTACTCTCGAAGCGTTATGCACCGGGTTGTGAACATCCCCGGCGACGTGCAGAAACCACGCCAGATTAACGGCTTTTTCGGTGTCGGAAAGCGATTCGTCTTTCAAATTTTTCTCGAAATCGTAAAGTTTCGTAATCGCCAAACCTTCGCTGCGATTTTCCAGAATTTCCGCTTTGCCGCCGGTTTGTTTCCAAAAAATATCGGCGTAGTGCCACGGTCCCTGATTATACTTTTCAAACCGAATTTTGAAATCGCGGTCGCGGATGATGTCCGCCCACGTCGAAGCAATCATAAAAAGTTCGAGTTCTTTGGCTGCCGCCGAACGCGAGCCAGCCGGATAATAAACGCTCAAATGCGAATCTTCGGGCGCGGCGAATAATAATTTTACGGCTTTTGCCCGAACTTCAGGCGTCATTTGCCGCCACGCGATATAGGCGGAAACTTTGTGTCCCGTATCGTCCCACGCAAAAGCCGAAGACGCGCTCATCAAACTTAAAACCACTAAAAGCAGACTTCTTAGATATAATTTTTGCATTTTACAATTCTCTAAACCTTTACCAATTATTAAAATAAACAACAAATTCGATTAAAAATGTAATCCAGTTTTTCATCCGAAACAAAAATTAAAATTAATTTTTGGGATTTAATCTCATCGCTTCCGACATCACGGCAAATATCCAGTTCTGCTCCATCGAACCGCGCACCAGATACGCGCCCGCGCCGTCGGCGAAAATCGCCACGTCTTCGCCCGCGTGCGTTTCGCTTCCCAGAGGAACGGTCGCTTCGTGTTTGAAGTCGGGATTGACGGTTTCCTCGTCGGTCAAATTCGGACGGACGCCTTTTCGATAACCCGGACCGTTAGCATAGCCGAGCGTCGTAAAAGGCTGTCTATTGCCGTCGCCCTGCGGTTTTTCTTCCGCCAGACCTTTATCGTCAACTTCGCGGACAAGTCCCAAAATGTTATTGCCGCGCGCCGGATAACCGGCAATTGTAAAAACGTGGCTGTGGTCGGCTGTCGCAATAACGAGCGTTTCTTCGAGATTGACTTTCGAGAGCGCGGCGCGGACGGCGTTCGATAGTTCAATCGTGTCGGTCAGAGCGCGAAAAGCGTTGCCGTCGTGATGCGCGTGGTCGATGCGTCCGGCTTCGACCATCAAAAAATAGCCTTTTTTATTATTCGATAAAACGTCAATCGCTTTTGTCGTCATCTCCGAGAGCGACGGCTCGCCGCCTTTATCCTTCGGGCGGTCGTGTTCATACTGCAAATGCGAATGCTCGAAAAGCCCAAGAAGATGTTTCGTTTTTTTCGCGTCAATTTGGTCGAACTGCGCTTTGTTCCAGACATACGCCGAATTTTTATATTTTGCCGTCCATTCGTTTGCCAGATTCCTGCCGTCCAGTCTTTCGCCCGTTTTATCCGAATATTCCGGGTCGGCGGTTTCTTTGGGCAGAAATTTACCGCGCCCGCCGCCGAGCGCGACTTCCAAGCCGTCGCCGTAATCGAACTCGATAAGCTGGCGGGCGATGTCGGGAAATTTCGCGTTTGCCGCGTCTTTTGAACGGTCGAAAACGTCTTTGTCCGATTCCCAGTCGCGGTCGGGCGAATGGGCGTAACAGGCGGCGGGCGTGGCGTGCGTGATTCGCGCGGTCGAGACGACGCCGGTTGATTTACCTTTTTCTTCCGCCATTTCGAGCAAGGTTTTCGTTTCGTTTCCCTTAACTGTGCGGTAATCGCCACGCACGATGTTTTGATTGACCGACAAAACGCCCTCGTCGGTTTTAACGCCCGTGATAATCGCGCTCATCGTCGGCGCGGAATCGGATGTTTGCTGGTTGACACTGTAAGTTTTCGAGAGCGCCGAATACGGGAAATTTTCAAACGACAGGCGATTTTCCTCGCCGCTCTCCCCGCGTATCTGTCCTTCTAAAATTCTGGCTGCCGTCAAAGTCGAAACGCCCATTCCGTCGCCGACGAACAAAATCACGTTCTTAGCTTTCTTTTTTATCGGTTTCAAAACTTTGGCTCGCTCAATCGCGGCACGTCCTTCGCGCAGCCAAATTTCCGCCGATTCCGTCCGCTTGACCGGATAGTTCGAGGTCTGGGCAAAATGCGGCAAAACGGGATTTGATAAAATCAAAACAACGAGACTTTTAGTAAATAGGGATTTAATTTTCACCGGCGAATTCCTTTTCCGAGTATGAATTTATTTGATGTTATCAGAATTGTATTGCATAAGTGTTACGAAGAAAATCCAATCACTGCAATTGCAGCTTTACCAGTGAAATATCGCCTGTCTGCCCAGTTTTGAATAACGACCAGCGATATTCGAGAAGACGCCGGTGACGAAAGCGACGGGGAAAATTGATTTCGGCAATTTCCGTTTCGATTTTTCCTGTCAAAAATAAAATCTTAAACCCGTCCACAAATTGATTCCCGGCGAATCCGTTCCCGAACCGTGCGTCCGGTAATTGCGGTCGAAAATATTGAAAAGTCCGAAGTTGAGATTTATCTTTTCGGCGAGCGCGAGACTTCCGCGCAGATTTATCGCCGCGTAACCGCCGGTTTTCGTGTAGAGCGGAACGCGCGCGCTGTCGTCAATGACGGTTACGCCGTTCACGCTCGCGCCGACGGGCAAAACGCGGTTGCTAATTTGGGCAAGCGTTTCAGCGGTCGGTGCGAAACGGTCGTCCGCCGTTCCGAAAATTCCGTCGCTTCCGGCATTCAAAAAAGGACGAACCAGCGAGCCTTGAAAAAAGTCCGTAATATCGCGCCGCCGTCGTGCCGCGCCGATGCGCTCATCGGTTGTATCGCCGCCGCTCAAGCGATTTTGCAACGCGCTGAAAACGACATTTAATTCCAGCCAATCGAGTCGCAAACGATTTCCGCCGGGCTGAAAACGAAGCGCGGCAGAGCCTTGCGCGGGCGGCAGGCGGCGAATGTTGCGGTTCGGATTGAGTTCGCGCCCGACAAGATAACTGTAATTTCCGTCAAACGACCAGCGCGGCGAAAAATTATAGCGAAAAATCGTTTCAAAACCGTAATAACGCGCCGCGCCGTCGTTGACAAACGCTTTGACGGCTCGCGGGTCAAGCGAAGCGGCGACGCTGACGACATTTTGCGTTTGCTGAACGGGAGTTTGCGCGAGCGCTAAAACAGAAACTCCGGCAAGCGTCGTCGGCGCGTTTCCAATCGGGAAAAGCAGAGTGCGCCGCACAATCGGGTCTTTCAATTCGGCGTTAAAAAATTGGAGGCGAGCGTAAAGCGAACGAGCGCGAATCACAGTTCCGAACTCATAGTTAAACAGTTTTTCGGCTTGGAGTGATGAAACGGGTTTGCCGCTCGATGCCGCGCCTTCGCCGTCGCTCGCGCCGATGAAACCGGAAATCACGCTGGCGGCGGGAACTTCAAAACCGAGGTCGTTCAAACCGAGCGCGCCGAGGTCGTTCAAATTCGGGGCGCGAAATCCTCTGGCGGTCAAAAAATTAAACGACAAAAAAGAATTTGCCTGCCACGAAACCGCTGCGTTGTAACTGAAATCGTTAAAATTCAGCGTCGAATCAATTACGCCGAGATTGCCGCCCGCCGCGTCGCGGCTGTATTCGGCAAAGGTGCGAAATCCGACGCGCGTGTAGCGTCCGCCGACATTGACTCGTAGTTTGTCGCGGAAAAATTCAAACGTATTTTGCGCGAATAATCCGCCGGTCGAGTATCGCGAGCCGTTTGGATAAAGCGCGCGTTTTTCAGTTGACAAATTCGTATTCGGATTGGTTTCGCGGCGCGAAGCGTTGATATGCTCGTCGTAAATTTCGCCGCCGAAAACGAGCGTCTGACGTTTGGCAAAACTCGTTTTGGCTTCGAGCGCGTAGCCGAAGACATTGACCAAATTTTCATCGCCGGTAATCGTATCGCCAGCGCGTAATCCCTGCCTGATTGAACCGTCCGTTTGCGAATTGACGGAAAAAGTTCCGCTCAGAGAATCGAGAAATCCGAATCCGAATTTTTCGTAACGCGCGTAGAAAAACTGTAAAGTTTGCGGCGTAAAATCCAAGCGCAGTCGTCCGAGTCCGCCCCACAAATCTTTGTAACCGCGCACTTCTTTTTGCGCGGTTTGCTGATAAGAAACGGTTAAATTCTGCGTTTCGCCCAAACGGGCGAGAAGTTTGCCGAAACCGCCCGCCTGCGAAAATCCCGTGTCGCGCAGGCGCGAGCCGTAAATTTCGCGGACGAGTTCGTCGGACAAACCGAAAAAGCGTTTGAATACGTGCCGCGAATCGCTGCCGCCGCCCGCTCGAACATCGTCGTGCCGCCGAAAGCTGCCGCCGCCGATTAAAGCGATATTTTGATTTCCGAAAGAAACGCGCCCGTCCGCGCCGAAACTTCGGTCGGCGGTCGCCAAAAATGTGTTCAGTTCGCCGCTCAAATTTCGTTTTTCGCGTTCGGTAAATTCAGGCGAAACCGTCTGGAGATAAATCGTGCCGCCGAGCGCGTCGCTGCCGTATTGCGAGCTTGCCGGTCCGAGCATCGCTTCGAGACGCTCGATTTGACCCGGTTCGACGAAAGCTAAAAATTGATTCGGTCCCGAACGAAAAGTCGAATTGTTAAAGCGGATGCCGTCAACCAGATTCAAAACCTGATAGCCGGTCAAACCGCGCAGAAACGGCGACACCTGCCCGTAGGTGCTTTGCTGAACGTGAACGCCGGCGACGCTTTCGAGCGCGTTTCCGATTGTCGCCAGCGGTCGGGCGACAAAATCTTTCCGCTCCCGCACGCCGATAATCGAAGCGGCGCGTTCGACCTTGGTCGTCAAGCCGCGATTGGCGGTAACGGTAACTTCGCTGCGAAACGAAGCCGGAGCGAGCGTGATTTGGAGCGGAGAATTTTTGGAAAACGCCTCGAAATTTAATTGTCGGGTTTCAAATCCATCGGCGGCAACTACTAAAACGTCGGAATTATTCGCGGTTTTTTCGAGCAAAAACAAACCTTCGCCGTCGGTGTAAGTTTTGTATAAAACAGAACCGCCCGGACTCAAAACGGAAATTTCAGCTCTGACGACGACCGCTCCATTCTGGTCTTTGACCGTTCCCGAAGAAACGACGGATTGGCTCGAGACGGTTGAAAACGAAAATAGAACACAGCAAATGCTTAAAAGAATTAGGAAAAAAGTTTTATTCATCGGGCGTAATCGATTCAAAGTTTTTTAAAAAGAAGAGCCGAACAAAAGCCCGACTCTTCTTTTTACTTTATGAAGTCTTTTATAAATTAACGTCAGTTCGAGATAAGGATTAGGTTAAAACCAAGTCCTTTCTCAACTGTAAATTCGGTTTCCTTTCTTGATATGTATAAGCAATTAAACCGGCTACAACATTCGTATAAAAGTTCCAG
>JAABUN010000516.1_pt1 | contig 99182 bp, 92 predicted proteins | sample 5559311 | NCBI WGS metagenome assembly JAABUN01 (sample SAMN10711877, study PRJNA513370) | rock metagenome | isolation source: Antarctica rocks | place: Antarctica: Victoria Land, Siegfried Peak sud | reverse complement strand
CAGCGAACGCCGCTACCTCTCCGAAGAATCCATGGCCCTCATCGACCAACCACAGGAGGCGACCACCACCAACACCCGCCAACTCCCCGCCGCCTAACCTCGGCGGAAAGAACCAAGGGTCACCGACCTACTTCCACCACCCCACGGGACGCGACCCCAGGACTCGACCGTGACGAATTCCCGTTCGCAGTAACCCGGCAAGGAGGCGTTGGTGCGCTCGTCACCTACGTGTCGCCAAGCGAGAACCGGTCAGCAGGCGCCCTACTCGGTCAGTCGATCCGACAGCTGGACGACCAGCAGCGATTCTTCTTCTTCATCACTGGCTTACCCGCCGAGGCCAGCCGCACAATTGATGCCTTCGGTGGGACCCTGGCACTCGCGGTCCTCGCCGAGTCACACCGCTGAGCCGCTCTTCGCAGTGTGGGCTCCCCTGCGTGCTCTCGGTGGCGCACCGAGAAGCCCAGCCTCCACTGGAAGCTGCTCCGCAGATAGCCGTGGCTCCCTCAAAGCTGCGCGGGAGTATGAGTCACAATCGAGGAACGGCTTGGTCAGGGCTCGAGTGCCCAAGCCACCCTTGGAACATCATCAGTGGCGATGACCCAGAGTCGCTCGGGCACGGTGCGGTGGTAGTGGTGAGCAAGGCGGACTCGCAGCCGAACGATGTCGGTCCAGGGAATCGCGGGGTACGCCGTCTTCGTCTCGGCGGTCGCGTTGTTGGCAGCCTCGCCCAGGATCTCGAGAGCCCGTTCGAGTGCGGGAAGAATGGCCCGGTCGTTCTCGAACTCTTCTTTGCCTCGGGCGGTGAGGTGGGCGACCAGCTCGCAGGCCTCGCGCATGTCGTCGAGCCGCTTGTCGTCGGCGCGGGTCATGGCTCAGAGCGCGACGGCGTCTCGTCGGATGTCGTTGTCGCGTGGTTTCAGTCCGCCTCGTTCGACGACGTCGACGGCTCTGCCGAGAAGTGACGACAGCTCGTCTTCCATCCGGATGAGGTCGAACAGTGACGCGCCACCGTCCATGTCGACGAGGAAGTCAATATCGCTGTCTGAGGATTCATCGCCGCGCGCCACTGAGCCGAAGATCGCCACCTCTCGTCCCTTGTGGCGCGCTACAACGGTCTTGATCTCGTCGCGGTGCGCCTCCACCAGCGCCCGCAGCGGCATAGGCGCCACGTCGGTCATATCGACCATGCTACGCACGGCTGCGAACTTACGAACGGTGACTTCACGGCGCCTGTCGGTCGACTCTCACGAACTTTCTCGCACTCGGACGCGATGAATCGGGGCCCTCAGCGACCTAGGCAGTCGTGGAGCAACGGAGAGTCGTCCAGCAACAGACGACTGCATTCGATCCGACAGGACCGTCGTCGTGATGCGGGCCACGACGACGACTCGTCGCCGAACGCCGCATCCCGTATGTCAAGTGGGGCCACCTCCTGCGCTTCGACCCTGCCGACATCGACGCATGGCTCGACACCAATCGCCGCCGATCCGGCTCCGCCGGACAGGGTGTCAGGCGATGATCATCGGCCGAATCGGGCCCGGGTCCCACGGTGGTCCCACAGATGGCGGTCAACAGCCGGTTTTGGCGGTCAATGGCGGGTTAAGCTCCCACCGCTCGGACCTGGACGTATTCGCAGATCAGAGCGGGTCTTCCTTGGCGCCCTCGGCGCGATTCGAACGCGCGCACACGGCTCCGGAGGCCGATGCTCTATCCCCTGAGCTACGAGGGCGGGACGTTTGACAGTAGCGCAGCGGGTTTGGCTTCTGGCCGGTGAAACCTCGCCGGATAGTGTGCGGCGATGGCTGGTGGCACCGCGCTCGTGGTCGGAGACGACCGGATCAACGCGCTGCTCGGATCCTGACCGTCCAACTGGCACGAGCGACAGAGACCGTAGTGATACGTGACGATCTCGCTGCTGCGCTGCACGACGCGCTCGGCGCCCTCGGCGTCGAACCGATGGCCGACACGGTGCAGCTGTCCCGGCCTGCCCGGCGCGAGCATGGCGACTGGTCGTCCAACGTCGCTCTGGTCACCGCGAAGCGGGCTGGCCGGAACCCCCAGGAGCTGGCCACGGCTCTGGTCGAGCGCCTCTCGATGAGCCCTCCCGCACATGTCGACCGGGTGGAGCTGGCCGGCAAGGGCTTCGTCAACTTCCACCTTCGCGACTCCTGGCTGCACGAGGTGCTGGCCGACGTGGTGGAGGCTGGCACCGACGGCTACGCCCGGCCGGCCCTGGCCGAGGGAACCGCGGAGCGCATCCAGATCGAGTTCGTGTCGGCCAACCCGACCGGCCCGGTGCACGTCGGCAACGGCTGGTTCGCGTCCTACGGCGACGCGCTGGGCCGCCTGTTGGAGCGCTGCGGGCACGACGTGTCCCGCGAGTACTACGTGAACGACACCGGGGGGCAGATCCGCCGGCTCGGGTCGAGCGTGCTGGCGCGGGCCAAGGGCGAGCCGGTTCCGGAGGACGGCTACGCCAGCGGGTTCATCAAGGGCTTGGCGTCTGCATATGAAGGCTCCGACGACGTCGAGGTTGCGGGCCGCTGGGCCGCCGATCGCGTTCTCGGCTTCATCCGGCACCAGATGGAGGCGATCCACATCCACTACGACGCCTGGTACAGCCAGGCGTCCATCTTGGACAGCGACGCGGTGGCCGACACGGTGGAGGCGCTGCGGGAGCGGGGGGTCGTGTTCGAGGAGGACGGCGCCATCTGGTTGCGCACCGCCGACTTCGGTGATCCCCGGGAGAAGCGGGTCCTACGCAAGTCCAACGGCGACTTCACCTACCTGGCGGGCGATCTGGCCTACCACCGCGACAAGTTCGTGGTGCGCAAGTACGACCGCGTCATCGACGTGTGGGGCGCTGACCACCACGGTCAGGTGGCCAGCCTGCAGGCCGGCGTCGAAGCACTCGGAGTCGAGCGGGGACGACTCGAGGTGCGGCTAGGACAGATGATCTCGTTGTCGGGCGGCCGCATGTCCAAGCGAGCCGGCAACGCGGTGGATCTCGACGACTTGGTCGATGACATCGGTGCCGACGCCATGCGCCTGTTGTCTCTTCTCACGTCGCTTGATCAACCTGTCACGATCGACCTCGACAAGGTGCGGGCCGAGTCCAAGGAGTCGCCGGTCTATTACGTCCAGTACGCGCACACTCGGATCGCCTCGATCGGACGGGTGGCGGCCGAGCGGGGGATCGAGCGCCGTCCGCTGGGTGAGGTCGATCTCGGCCTGCTCGGCCACGAACGGGAGCTGGACGTCCTACGCGCACTCTTCGAGCTGCCCGATGTGGTGGCGCTCGCTGCCGCGGAACGGGCGCCCCACAAGGTCGGCACCTGGGTGCGGGAGCTGGCCGGCGCGTTCCACGGCTTCTACCACGACTGCTATGTGATGGGAGAAGGTGTCTCGGCCGAGCTCACCCAGGCCCGACTGTGGCTGGTGGAGGCGGCGCGAATCGGCTTCGCCATCGGCCTCGATCTGCTGGGCGTCAGCGCTCCCGAGTCGATGTAGCGCCGACTCCGCTCCCTGATCGATGTCCGTCCTTCCCTGGCACTTGCTGCCCGATTCGTCCTCGCTCGGAGCCCACGACGACCTGTTGATCGCCGGGTGCGATCTCGACGCTCTGGCCGCCGAGTTCGGTACGCCGCTGTTCGTGTACGACGAAGCGCATCTGCGGGCCCGGTGCCGCGAAGCCGTCGCCGCGTTCGGTGAGGGTGTGGCGTATGCCGCAAAGGCGTTCCTGTGCACCGCCATGGCTCGGCTGGTGGACGAGGAGGGGATGCAGATCGACGTGGCCAGCGGCGGCGAACTGCACGTCGCGTTGACCGCCAACGTCCCGGCCAGCCGGCTGATCCTGCATGGCAACAACAAGAGCGACGAAGAGCTGATCCGGGCCCGAGACGTCGGGATCGGTCGCATCGTGGTCGACAGCTTCGACGAGCTCGACCGGCTGGACGGCATGCACGCGGCCGACGGGGTGGCGCCGAAGATCCTGCTGAGGATCACCCCCGGCATCGAGGCCCACACCCATGAGTACGTGATGACCGGACAGGACGACTCCAAGTTCGGCTTCGGTCTGGCGTCCGGGGACGCGGCTCGGGCCGTCGACCGGGCGATCGCCTCTGAAGCGGTGGAGCTGGTCGGCATCCACGCCCACATCGGATCGCAGGTCTTCGTAGCCGGCTTCTTCGAGCAGGCCATCGACGTCCTCGCTCCGTTCGTCAACCCGCTCGATCTGGAGGAGCTGTCGATCGGCGGAGGACTTGGCGTCGCCTACGTCGAGGGCGAGTCTGCTCCGACCATCACCGAGTGGGGTGAGGTTGTGGCCAGAGCGTGCGAGAATTTCGGGATCACCGCCCGAGTCTCGGCTGAGCCGGGCCGGGCCATCGCCGCGGCGGCGGCGGTCACGCTCTACCGGGTCGGCACGGTGAAGCGCCTGCCTGGCATCCGGACCTACGTCGGCGTGGACGGTGGTTTCGTCGACAACCCGCGGCCCGCTCTGTACGGCAGTGGATACGAGACGTTCCTGCCGCGCATGGTCACCGCTGAGCGCTCCGACACGATCCGCCTGGTCGGCAAGAACTGCGAGTCCGGTGACGTGATCGTGCATGCCGGGAAGGTCCCGACCGAGCTCATCGTGGGCGACGTGTTGGCCACGCCAGTCACTGGTGCGTACGGCCACTCCATGGGTTCGAACTACAACAAGCTGCCGAGACCAGCGGTGGTGTTCTGCCTCGACGGCAACGCCCGCTTGGTCGTACGACGAGAGACCGACGAAGACCTGATCCGCACCGACGTCATCTGACCCGCGGACGACCGAGCCCTGTCTCTCGTCGAGCCGGCGGCGCCACTCAGAACGGGTGCGGCCAGGCGGCTACTACCGTTGCGTCGGTGGAAGGGCCGGTTGTGAGGGTGGGGGTGCTGGGCTGCGGCCACGTCGGCGCCGCACTGGTCCAGCTGGTCGACGCCCGTGCCGGCGACATCGAGGCCCGAACCGGGCTCCGGCTCGAGGTCAGCCGGATCGCAGTGCGCAGCCTGACTCGTGAGCGGCCGATCACGATCGCGCCGGGCGTCCTCACCCGTGACGCGGCCGAGGTGGTCGACGACCCGAACGTCGACGTCGTCGTCGAGGTCATCGGCGGGATCGAACCGGCCCGTGAGCTGATCATCGCCGCCCTCAAGTCGGGCAAGCCGGTGGTCACCGCGAACAAGGAGCTGCTGGCCAACCACGGCGCCGAGTTGTTCGCCACGGCCGAGGCCGCCGGAGTGGACATGCTGTTCGAGGCGGCGGTGGCCGGTGGTGTCCCGATCGTCCGCCCGTTGCGGGAGTCGCTGGCCGGCGAGGACATCAGCCGGATAATGGGCATCGTCAACGGCACGACGAACTTCATCCTCACCAAGATGACCGAATCGGGCACGTCCTACGCCGAAGCGTTGGCTGAAGCGCAACAGCTCGGCTACGCCGAACGAGACCCGACGGCCGATGTCGAGGGCTACGACGCTGGAGCGAAGGCGGCGATCCTGGCCACGATCGCCTTCGGCGCCCGGGTCGTGGCCGGCGACGTCTACCACGAGGGCATCAGCGCAGTCACGCCGACCGACATCTCCTTCGCTGGCCACCTCGGCTACGTCGTGAAGTTGCTGGCCATCGCCGAGCGGATGAGCGGCGACCACGGCATCGAGATCGCGGTGCGGGTCCACCCGGCCATGGTGCGGACCACCCATCCGCTGGCCGGGGTGCGCGACAGCTTCAACGCAGTGTTCGTCGAGGGCGAGGCGGTGGGCGACCTGATGTTCTACGGAAGGGGGGCCGGCGGTAGCCCATCGGCGTCGGCCGTGCTCGGCGATCTGATCGACGCCGCCAGCAACCTCCGGAAGGGGACCCACGCCGACATCGGCGCGCTGGCCAAGGCCCGCATCCGCCCGATCGACGAGCTCGAGTCGAGCTACTACGTCAACCTGGACGTGGCCGACCGCCCCGGCGTGCTGCGAGCCATCGCCGAGGTGTTCGAGCGCCACGGCGTTTCCATCCGGTCGATGGAGCAGGCCGGTTTGGACGATGAGGCCCGGCTCATCTTCATCACCCACATCGCTCGTGAAGCCGACGTGCAGTCCACGCTGCGCGACTTGCGGGAGCTTGAGGCCATCCACGCCATCAACAGCGTCCTGCGGGTGATCGGCGAGCGCGGCGGGTGAGCCAGATGAAATACGTCAGCACGCGAGGCGCGGCTCCCATGCTCGGTTTCGCCGGCGTCTTGCTCACCGGTCTGGCGCCCGACGGCGGACTGTACGTACCAGATGTCGTTCCTCGGCGGGCGGCCACCGGCGACGTTGCGCCGTACCGCCACGTGGCGGCCGAGGTGATGTGGCCGTTCGTCGAAGGTGCGATGGCTCTCGACGAGCTCGAGCTGGCGGTCGAAGATGCCTACAGCTCGTTCGACCATGCCGATGTCTGCCCGGTGGTCGAGCTGGGCGATGGCCTGTTCGTGCAGGAGCTGTGGCACGGACCGACCTTGGCCTTCAAAGACGTCGCTTTGCAGCTCGTCGGCCGGCTGTTCGACGGCGAGCTGACCAAGCGAGGCAGCCGAGCCACGATCGTGGTGGCGACATCAGGAGATACCGGTTCGGCGGCCATCGCGGCGTGTCTCGGCCGGGAGAACCTCCACATCGTCGTGCTCCATCCGACGGGGTGCGTGAGCGAGGTGCAGCGTCGGCAGATGACGACCGTCGATGCGCCGAACGTCCACAACGTTGCGATCGACGGATCCTTCGATGACTGTCAGGACCTGCTCAAGGCCCTGTTCGCCGACGAGGTCTTCCGGCGTGAGGTGCACCTGTCGGCCATGAACTCCATCAACTGGGCTCGGGTGATGGCCCAGATCGTCTACTACGCCACCGGCGCCACGGCGGTAGCCGCGGGCGGGGCCCCGGTCGCCTTCTCGGTGCCCAGTGGCAACTTCGGCAACGTGCTGGCCGGCTGGTACGCCCGTGCCATGGGCGTACCGATCGAGCGGATGGTCGTCGGATCGAACCGCAACGACATCCTCACCCGATGGGTGCAGACCGGAGCGCTGGTAGCGGAGCCGGTGGTGCCGACCATCAGCCCGGCTATGGACATCCAGGTGTCGTCCAACCTCGAGCGGCTGCTGTTCGACCTGCTCGGCCGCGACGGCGGGCGTACGGCGGAGGTGATGGCCCGGTTCCGCGGCCTGGGCGCGGTCGAGGTGCCAGGTGATCCGGTCTTCGCGGCCGCCCGTCTGGATGACGACGAGACACGCACGGTGATCCGCGACATCCATGAGCGATACGGCTACCTGGTCGACCCCCACACCGCGGTGGGCATCGGCGCCGCCGAACGGGCTCGGGCCTCGGGGGAGGTCGAGCCGGATCTACCGATGATCTGCCTGGCCACCGCCCATCCCGCCAAGTTCCCTGACGCGGTCGAGCAGGCCACCGGCATCCGGCCGGCGCTGCCTGACCACCTGACCGACCTGCTCGACCGCTCCGAACGCTGCGAGACGCTCCCCAACGATCTGCGAGCGGTCGAGACGTTCGTCCGCGCCGCCATCGCCTGACCCGCCCGCCCGCCATGTACTCGACGCAATAGCTGGCGATTTCCGATACCTGTTGCGTCGAGACGGCGGCCTTGCTCGCGTGACCTCCTCAGCCGCTGCCGTCCGACGAGTGATCGCGGTCGTCTATGAAGGGGTGCAGTCGCTGGAAGTGACGAAGACCGACCAACGAGGAGACCAGCATGACCATCACCACCGGGATCGTCCTGTTCGACGGCGCCGAGGAGCTCGACTGGGCTGGCCCGTGGGAGGTGATGACCATGGCTCGCAAGGAAGGTGATCAGGTGGTGACGATCGCCGAGCATGACCGTCCGGTCGTGTGCGCCAAAGGCTTGCGGGTTCTGCCCGACCACACCCTCGACGATTCGCCCCCGCTCGACGTGGTGATCGTCCCCGGCGGCCAGGGCACCCGCCGCGAGGTCGCCAACCCGGTGCTCCTCGAATGGCTGGCCAAGATCGAGCCGTCGTGCCAATGGGTCACCAGCGTCTGCACCGGTGCGTTCCTCCTGCACGCCGCCGGACCGGCACGCGGGAAGCGCATCACGACCCATTGGGGCTCGATCGACCGCCTGCGGGAGCAGGGTGAGGCCACCGTGGTCGAGAACGTGCGCTACGTCCGGGACGGGCAGCTCGTCACCGCCGCCGGCGTGTCGGCCGGGATCGACATGGCGCTGTGGCTGGTGGGCCAGCTCTATGACGTCGACCATGCCCGCGCCGTGCAGCGCTTCATGGAGTACGACCCCGCGCCGCCGTACACGGCCGACGTCTGAGCGCCGCTGAGGGCTGGGGACGCGACCGCCGTTCGTCAGGCGAGCCCGGACGATGTGGCCCGTAGGCTCCGGCTGATGAAGTACGTGGTGTGTGTTCCCGACGGCTGCGCCGACGAGCCGGTGGCCAAGCTGGGCGGACGCACGCCACTGGAAGCAGCCGCGATGCCGACGCTGGCCGCGCTGGCTGCTCGCGGCGAGGTGGGACGAGCGGCCGTCATACCGCCGGGCATGGCCCCGGGCAGCGACGTCGGCAACATGAGCATCCTCGGCTATGACCCGGCGCTGCACCACACCGGCCGGGCTCCCATCGAAGCCGCCGCCTTGGGCCTGTACCTGGAGCCGGACCAGGTGGCCTTCCGCTGCAACCTCGTCACGATCGGGGCGGACGGCACGATGGCAGATTTCGCCGGCGGTCACCCGTCGACCGATGCGGCGGCGGAGGTCATTCGCGCCCTGGATGCGGAGCTCGGCTCGGGAGCCGGAGCCGAGGTGTCGTTCCACCCAGGCGTGCAGTACCGCCACATCCTCGTGGCGCCGAGCAGCTGGGCCGACGCGGCGTGCGTCCCGCCTCACGACCTGTCCGACAAGCTGTCGGTGGGTCCCACAGGGCCGGCGGCTCCCAAGTTGCAGGCGCTGATGGAGCAGTCCCAGGCCGTCGTCGGCGCCACCGGGCTCGATGCAACCCAGGTGTGGCTGTGGGGGCAGGGCCCTCAGCCGCAGCTCCGCTCGTTCAGCGATACCCATGGCGTGCGCGCCGGCCTGGTCACCGCGGTCGATCTCGTGCGGGGGCTGGGCGTGCTGACCGGCATGCGCGTGGTGGAGGTGGACGGCGCAACCGGCTGGTACGACACGGACTACGAAGCCAAGCGCGACGCCGCACTTGCCGCGCTGTCCGATGGCGACGACCTGTTCGTGATCCACGTGGAGGCCACCGACGAGGCCGGCCACGCCGGTGACCTCGACGAGAAGGTCCGGGCCCTGGAGAACTGGGATCGACGCATCCTGAGCGGGCTGGTCGAAGGCCTGGCGGGCGTCGGACCGTGGCGCCTCCTCCTGCTGCCGGATCACGCCACGCCGGTGCGCTTGAAGACCCACACGTCCGAGCCGGTGCCCTACTTGTTGGTGGACTCGACGGTCGACGGCCCGGGCGGCACCTACAGCGAACCGGCAACCGCCACGTGCCGACCGGTTCCCGGCCACGAGCTGATGAGCCGCCTGATCCGCCAGCCCTGAGCGGAATCGCCGCGCAGGTCAGAACCCATGGTGCATAGCGCCCCCGTGGCGAGTTACCAGTCGGGCTCGGGTGGCGGGGGGGGTCCGGGGGCAGAGGCTCCGCCGGAGCCCCCCGGCATCGACCGAACCTCAAGAGAAGCGGGTCACCAGTCCCTTGCGGCGGAACACCCGCAGCATGTGGACCACGAAGGCGAAGGCCAGCGCCATCAGCACCGCGGTGCCGGCCGTCCCGGCCACCAGCTCGCGGCCCGGCAGGCCGTGACCGGCCAACACGCTGCGGACGGCGATGAACGCATGGGTGGTCGGCAAAGCCCGGGCCAACGGCTGGATCAGCCCGGGTAACGCGTCGACCGGATAGAAGACCCCGGACAGGGCGAGGACCATGAAGTTGAGGCCGTAGGTGAGGATCTCGGCGCTCTGCCCGAAGCGCAGCATCATCCCGATCACGACCAGCGCGATGGCCCAGCCGGCGGCGATCAGGATGGCCGACACCGGCACCAGCGCCCAACCGAGCTGACCGAGCCCGAAGGCGAAGAAGCCGAAGGCCATCACCGAGAGGACGACCAGGGCGAAGGCCAGCTTGAACAGGCCGAAGATGGCCAGGCCGGCCACGTACTCCACCTCGGTCACCGGGGTGACCATCACGTTCAGCAGGTTGCGCGACCACGTCTCCTCCATGAAGCCGGTGGCCATCGCCACCTGCACCTGGAACAGGACGTGGAACAGCATGATCCCGGCGAGGAGGAAGGACACACCGGCGCCGCTGTGATGGCTCTGCCGGGCGGCATAGGTCCCCAGCGAGCCGAACAGGACGACGTCCATCACCGGGAAGAACGCGATGTCGAACCAGCGGTTCGGGCTGCGCCACAACACGTAGGCGTGACGGAGGATCACCGTACGGACCCGGTGCAGGCTCACCGGTGCTCCTCGATGACCGGCTCCGGTGTGTGGCCGTGCGGCGCGAGGTGGGCGATGTCGATCGGATCCACCGGCTGGCCATCGGCGCCGGCGCCGGCCAGGTCGAGGAAGACGCCCTCCAGACCGCCGTGGCCGTACCTCGCCGAGACCTCCGCCGGCGTGCCGTCAGCCACGATCTGGCCGCCCGCGACGAACACCACCCGCTCGCACAAGCGTTCCACTTCGACCATGTCGTGGGACGTCACGAGCAATGCCGTTCCCTCGTCCCGGCACAGGTCGAGCAGGCCGGTGCGGACCCGGAGGGCGACGTCGGGGTCGAGCGACGCGGTCGGCTCGTCCAACACCAGCAGCCGAGGATGGTGGAGCACCGCCTTGACGATGCCCACGAGGGTTCGCTGTCCAGACGACAGGTCCGAGCACATCCGGTCCGCGAGGTCTCGGACCCGGAATCGCTCCAAGCCGTCAGCCACCGCTTGACCCACGTCGCGCACGCCGCAGAGACCGGCGAACACTCCCAGCGCCTCGCGGACGCGAAGACGGTCGGGGAGAGGGAGGTAGCCGGCGGCGAAGCCGACCTGTTCCATGGCCCGTGACCGGGCTCGGGGAAGTCGATGCCCGACCAGGTCGATCGTGCCCTCGTCGGGGGTGATGGCCCCCAGCAGCATCAACAGCGTGGTCGTCTTGCCCGCGCCGTTTGGCCCGAGCAGGCCCACGCGCTGACCGGCGTGGACCGCCAAGTCGATGCCGTCTACGGCACGCACCGCCTTGCGGCGCCCGCCGTAGGACTTGACCAGCCCGTGGGCGACCAGGACTGGTTGCATGGCCGCCGAGTCTGCCGTGAAGCTGGCAAGGCGTCGAGAGGATTCGGCCGTTGGCGACTGGGGACGAGCGGTGATCTTGCTTCGCCGCGGGTGAGCTGGGATATGGTGTCGCCGTCCGCCGCACCATGTGCCGGACTCCGTGCCGCAATCGGTGGGTTGGGCACGAACCCTGTTCAGGAAGCGTGGCGGGGATCCCGGGACCCTTCGGGATCGCGGACGAATGCAGCGCCGTTTCCCTCCTTGCCCGGAGTTTTCCGAAAGAGGTTCCGCATGAGTGTGGACCAGGATGTCGAGCGGTCGATGCTGGAGCGCAAGGACCGCGCCGATCTGGTGACCATGGCCACCGCCTTGGGCGAGAAGCCTCCGGCCCGAGCGAAGAAGGCCGACATCGTCGACCTGATCCTCCGGGTGACCAACGTCGGCCCGGCTCCCGCGGCTTCGGAGGCGAGCCCGCCTGGCACCGCCGTGGACCAGCCTGCGACGTCTGTGGCTGACTCGGACGAGGCGGCCGAGCTGATCGACGTTGCGGTCTCCGACATCGCCGCGGCGGACGTCGCGGCGGGTGCTGGTCCGGCTCGGACCGGTGCCGAGGCTGATCCCAGGCCCGCCGACAACGGCCGTTCGAGATCCGGGGGCGGCGAGCCGGTCGCACGGGCGGCCGAGGATCATCTGCTCGATTCCGGCGCCGCAGCGTCGGTGAGCCCGGATGAGATCGGCCGGCCCGAAGGCCCGGCTGATGCCTCTCCGCGCCGCGACGGTCAGGGCCCGCAGGCCGGAACCCGCCACCGTCCGACCGGTGTGAACGCGGCCGAGGACGGACGGGGCGGTCAGGCGCCGCGCCGCGCCATCCCACAGGGCGAGGGCGATCACCAGGACCAGCAGGACCAGCAGGACCAGCAGGGCGACGGCGGCCAGCGGCCTCGAGGGAACCAGCAGGACCAGCAGGGTCAGGGTTACCAGCAGGGCCAACGGCCGGATGACTTCGAGCCGGGCAACCGTCGTCGTCGGCGGAGGGGCCGTGACCGCGGGCCCTCACCCGAGGTTGAAGAGTCTTTGCTCGGCGAACCGGTCGACGTCGTGGGTCTGCTCGACCTGCGTGACGAGGGCTACGGCTTCCTGCGCCTGAAGGGCTTCCTCCCCAGCAAGGACGACGTCTACGTATCGGTCAAGCAGGTCCGCCAGTTCGGGCTCCGCAAGGGCGACAAGCTGAACGGCAAGAGCCGCCCGGCCAGCCGGAACGAGAAGAACCCGGCGCTTCTCCAGATCGACCAGGTGAACGGGTCGAACCCCGACAGCGGGCGCGAGCGGCCCCGGTTCGAGGACCTCACGCCTCTGTTCCCGGAGGAGAAGTTGCGCCTCGAACGGTCGGACGATTCGGCGAACATGACGGCGCGGATCGTCGACCTGATCGCTCCGATCGGCAAGGGCCAGCGAGGGCTCATCGTGTCTCCGCCGAAGGCCGGCAAGACCACGGTGATGAAGCAGATCGCCCGATCGGTGGAGGTCAACAACCCCGAGGTGGAGCTGATCGTCCTGCTGGTCGACGAGCGGCCGGAGGAGGTCACCGACATGCGGCGGTGGCTGCTGCGAGGAGAGGTCGCCGCCTCCACGTTCGACCGTCCGTCGGAGGAGCACACGACGCTGGCCGAACTGGTCATCGAGCGGGCCAAGCGCCTCGTCGAGGAGGGCAAGGACGTGGTGATCATCCTCGACGGCATCACCCGCCTCGCTCGCGCCTACAACCTGGCCGCACCGGCCAGCGGCCGCATCATGTCCGGCGGGATCGACGCTGCCGCGTTGTATCCCCCGAAGCGGTTCTTCGGCGCAGCCCGCAACGTGGAAGAAGGCGGCTCGCTGACCATTCTGGCCACCGCGTTGGTCGAGACGAACTCGCGGATGGACGACCACATCTTCGAGGAGTTCAAGGGCACCGGGAACATGGAGCTCAAGCTCGACCGCAAGCTGGCCGATCGGCGGATCTACCCGGCGATCGACGTGGACGCTTCGTCCACCCGACACGAGGAGCTGCTGTTCGAACGGCGTCAGCTCCAGCAGGTGTGGAGGCTGCGGAGGGTGCTGTCCGGCCTCAGCGGGGAAGGCGCCAGTGGCGCCGCCGGTCTGGAGCTGTTGATCGACCGCATGAAGACGTTCAAGAGCAACGACGAGTTCCTGGCCGAAGTGGCGAAGGCCCCCTCGGTCTGATGGGAATGGGGGAGTGTTGACCAGTTTGGAGAGTGGGCGGCGACCCGCCACACTTGGATAACCGTTGAACCTGGAGCGATCATGAAGGCCGACATCCATCCCGACTACGTCGAGGCGCAGGTGCGCTGCAGCTGTGGCAACACGTTCACCACCCGTTCGACCCGGCCGTCGATATCGGTGGAGCTGTGCAGCGAGTGCCACCCCTTCTACACCGGCAAGCAGAAGCTGGTGGACACCGGTGGCCGGATCGACCGGTTCGAGCGGCGATACGGCCGGCGCAAGTCCAAGTAGCACGACCCGCCGCGACGTACCAGGGTCACCCCACCGGCGAAGCATGCGCTCGGGCCCCGAGCAGGTCACGATGAGCCTCGATGCGGACCGCCGCGGCGCGCTGCTGGCCTTCAAGCTGACCGTCCTCGTGCGCGATCACTGGGACGTCCGCGGCGTCACGCCCGGCTCGTTCCCGGGCGGAGCGGCGATGGCGGTGGACGGCCGAGCCTGGGTCCTCGTGGGGGAGGACGCCAGCCGGCGGCTCGGCGCAGCACTGGCCTGGGCGGTCAAGGCCGGAGCCGGCGAGCTGCACGTGTTGGTCGACGATCCGATCGCCGCGGGACACCTCGCCCGGCGGGCGTCCACGCTGGCCCGGCGGCCCGAGGTTTGGCAGGTGGTCGGCCGGCACCTCAGGCCAGCCCAGCCCGCGCCCTCACCGACGTTCTCCGCTCCGCCGCCCGACGCCGAGCTCTACCGGCCGGTGCTCATCGCGGCAGGCCTCGACGTCGTGGTGGAGGATGGCTCGTTGATCGGTGAGGTGAGAGGGCTCGAGGTAGCGCGGGTGGTGGTCGACGGTTCCGACGGCATCGTGCGGGTCGATGCGGGAGTCGGGCGCTTCGACCAGGAGGCGTCCTCGATGATGTTCGCCGACATCTCCGAGACCGACGCCGTGGCCCGGGCGGCAGGCATCGTCCGCCGCTACCGCCGGCCCGGCGCCCCGCGCCACCCGCTGAACCAGCTCGTACCCGAACGCTGGCTGCGGTGGTTGGTGATGAGCCGGCCGGAGCTGGTCGGTGCGTCCGCACTCCAGCCGGTCGAGTCGGTGCTCGGCCGGAGGAACCTCACCGAGAGATCGGTGGCCAGTGCCGTCGGCATCGCCGACGGTCGACCGCTGGTCGTCACCTGCTCGACGGGCGTCGATCTCGAGCTCGTACCGGCCGCCGCCGACGATCGCCTGGCCCATTCCCCTGATGCCCGGCTGGTGCTGGCCGTGCCGTCTCATGACGCCCTGCCGGTCACCACCGCCTTGGCCGCGGCGCTGGCCGATCCGGCCGAGGTGGTGGCCGTCGAGGACGACTGGTGGTCGATGGCGCCTGGGTCACCAGGGCGTGCGGCGGGATGATGCTCGAACGACTCGAGGCGTTGGAGCAGGAGTTCGCCGACGTCGAGGCACAGCTCGCCGACCCCGCCGTCTTCGCCGACAACGCCCGCTACACGGTCCTGGCTCGTCGCCACAAGGAGCTCGACGCCGTGGTGTCGCGCGCCCGGGAGTTGCGCCAACGAACCGCCGACCTCGCCACAGCCAAGGACATGTTGGGCGACCTTGCAGGCGACGACCGCGAGGTCATCCGTGACGAAGCGGCCGATGCAGAGTCCGCCATCGCGCGGCTCGTCGGTGAGTTGCAGCTGCTGTTGTTGCCCCGCGACCCCAACGAGGGACGCAACGTGATCGTCGAGATCCGCGGCGCCGAGGGTGGCGAGGAGGCCAACCTGTTCGCCCGGGACCTGTTCGAGATGTACCGCTCGTGGGCTGGACGACGGGGCTGGGCGTTCGAGTTGCTGGGAGCGGATCCCTCCGACATGGGCGGCTACAACGAGGTGACGTTCCGTCTGGCCGGCGACGGTGTGTGGACCCGCATGAAGCACGAAGGCGGGCCGCACCGGGTGCAACGGGTGCCGGTGACCGAGGCGCAGGGCCGCGTCCACACCTCATCGGCCACGGTCACCGTGCTGCCCGAGGCGGCGGAGGTCGACGTGTCGATCGACCCTTCGGACCTGCAGGTCGACGTCTACCGCTCGTCAGGGCCGGGCGGCCAGTCGGTCAACACGACTGACTCCGCCGTTCGCATCACCCACAAGCCGAGCGGCCTCGTCGTGTCGATGCAGGACGAGAAGAGCCAGATCCAGAACCGGGCCAAGGCGCTGGCCGTGCTGCGGGCCAGGTTGCTGAAGCTCGAACAGGACCATCAGTCAGCCGAGCTGTCCGAGGCCCGCAAGGACCAGGTCGGCGGCGGCGGACGCAGCGAGAAGATCCGGACCTACAACTTCAAGGAGAACCGGGTGTCCGACCACCGCATCGGCCTCACGCTCTACAAGCTCGACAAGATCCTCGCCGGCGACCTCGACGACGTGAGCGATCCCCTGGTCCAAGACGAGCAGACCCAGTACCTGACCGACTCGTGACTCGAGCTGCCTCGCCGCCCCCAGAAGTTCTGGGGAGCATCGGTGGCACATGCGCCGTCATTACGCCCCAGAAGTTCTGGGCGGAAGTGTGTGGCTGCGGCGCGGGCTGATGAGCGACGACGTGACGACGTCCTGGCGGGTACTGGTGGACGAGGCAGCCCGGCGGCTGCGGCGGGCCGGCGTGGAGTCTGCTGAGGTGAGCGCCAGGCGGATCGGCGAGGAGGCCGCCGGCCTCGAAGGCGTGGCGTTCGTGCTCGGCCTCGACCAACCGACCTCCGAGCGGGCGGTGGCCCGGTTCGACTCGATGGTGGGCCGGCGGGTGGGTGGTGAACCGCTCCAGTACGTGCTCCGCCGCTGGGGGTTCCGGACGCTTGACCTGCTGGTCGACCCTCGGGTATTGATCCCCCGGCCGGAGACCGAACAGGTCGTGGAGGAGGCGTTGACCGAGCTCGATCGGCTGGCCGGCGCCCACCTCTCAGCGCCGGAGCGAACAGCCGGTGCCACGCCGCAGAGGTTTCGCAGCGGCGAAATCTCCGTCGAATCGACGTCGAATCGACGCCGAAGGACGATCGCTGCGGACCTGGGGTGTGGAAGCGGTGCCATCGGGCTGTCGATCGCCGCGGAGCGTGACCAGGTGGACGTCTGGTGCGTCGACTCGTCGCCGGACGCGCTGGCGGTTACCCGCGCCAACCTGGCCGGGCTCGGCATGGCCGGCACCCATGTCGCCGTGCTCGAAGGCTCATGGTTCGACCCCCTGCCGCCGCAACTGGCGGGCGCCATCGACCTGATCGTGACGAACCCGCCGTACGTCGCCACCGGCGACGAGCTACCGGCCGAGGTCGCGAACTGGGAGCCGATCGCCGCCCTGGTGGCCGGAGCGACTGGGCTGGAGGCCATCGAGCAGATCGTCCAGCAGGCACCCCAATGGCTGGCGCCCGGCGGAGTGCTGGTGAGCGAGATCGGCGACAGTCACGGCCCGGCCGCGGCCGGTGCTGCCTCCCGGGCCGGCTTCGAAACGGTCGAGATCCGCCCCGACCTCGCCGGGCGCGACCGCACCCTGGTCGCCCGCCAGCACTGACCCGGACCAACCAGTCACGGCTCGACGAGGATCTTGGCGTTGGCGTCAGGGTCGGTCAGGGCCTCGAAGGCCCCAGGCACGCCGGCGAGATCGACCGAGCTGGTGATTAGCGAACCTGCGTCCAGCTCACCTTCGGCGATGTGGCGCAGCGTGTCGGCGAACTCCAGCGGGTCGTAGCCGAGCACGAACTGCATCGACAGCTCGCGGGTGATGCCGCGCATCGGTCGGATCGTATCGGGCACCATGCACACGCCGACCACCACGATGTGGGTGTCGCGGGGAGCTGACCGCATGGCTTCGTCGATCATCCCCGGCACCCCTACCGCTTCGAAGATGACGAGCGGACCGCGAGCTGGGTCTCTGCGCCACGCGTCCACCGCCGGTTCCTCACGCGGGTCGACCGCGGTGGTGGCGCCCATCGTCGTGGCCAGCGAACGACGGGTCGGCGAGAGATCGGCCGCCACGACATGGCCGATCCCGTGCAGCCGCAGCGCGGCGATGACGGCCAGCCCGATCGGTCCGCAACCGAGCACCACCGCTGACATGTTCGGGCGGATGCGGGACTTGTTGACCGCATGCAGCCCGACGGCCATCGGTTCGGTGAGCGCGGCCCGCCGGGCGTCCAGTGCGTTCGGCACCTTGAGGGCCAACGGGTCGGAGAGGACCATCAGCTCGCCGTACCCGCCCGGGTAGCGGTTCGAGTAGCCGAGCGGATGTATGCCATTCACGTCGAGCACGGCTGGCATCGACACCACGATGTCGCCCTCGTTGCAGTTGTCGACGTTCGGCCCGAGCGCTACGACTTCAGCGCAGAACTCGTGGCCCATCACGACGTCGTGGGCCAGGTCCATGATCTCGGGCACGAGCGGGCTGTCCGGAGTGGCCGCCACGGTCTCATGCGCCATGGCGACGAACTGGTCGCCGTGGCGGAGGGCGTGCAGGTCAGATCCGCAGATGCCACAGGCCAACGTCCGCACGAGCACCTGCCCCGTCGTGGGAGTCGGCTCGGGGACGTCGTCGACCATCAGCTCGCCGCCCCGCATCACCGCAGCCCGCATCCGGTCTCCCAGCGGCCAAAGACGTTCGGACTCGCAACCTATCCTCGGGCCATGCCCGGTTCCGGTTCCGGTTCCGGTTCCGTCCTACCTGACCCCGTCGCCGTGGAGCGGGCGGTCATCGCGCTGCGCGAAGGCCGACCGGTGGTCCTGCCCACCGACACCGTGTACGGCGTAGCCGTCCTCGCCTCGGTGGCCGGGGCCACGTCGGCGCTGTTCGGGTTGAAGGAAAGGGCGGCGACCCAGCCGTTCGCGGTGCTGGTGGCTGATCTCGCGCAGGCTCGATCGCTGGCTGAGCCGCTGTCGCCGCTGGTTGAACACCTGGCGTCCACCTACTGGCCCGGGCCTCTGACCCTGGTCGTCCGCCGCCGGCGAGAACTGGCCGACCTCGAGCTGGGTGGCAACCCCTCCACGATCGGCGTGCGGTGCCCCGACCATCCGCTCGTGCGCGACCTGGCTCAGCGGCTCGGCCCGATCGTCACCACCAGCGCAAACCGCCACGGGGAACCGACCCCGGCCACCGCGACGGGGGCCGCAGCCGCGCTGGGCGGTCCGGTGGCCGAGGTCCTGGACGGTGGGGTGCTCGACGGCCAGGCGTCAGCGGTCATCGACTGCACGGTCGAGCCGCCGAAGTTGCTGCGGGGCGGCAAGCTGACCGACGCGTTGAGAACGACGATCCTCGAGCACGGCCCCTGATCCACCGGCAGGCTGGCGGCGACGTGGCGACCTCGGGCAGGCTCATCGTCCGACCTCGAACCAGTCGACCCAATCAGGGGAGCGAGCGGCGTTCATGACCACCCGCATTGGCGCCGTCCTCATCATCGGCGGCATCTGCATGCTCGTCATACAAGCCGTGGGCTGGACCAACGGCGACGCCTATGACCTCGGCGGGGTGCTGGCCATCGTGGTCGGAGCGCTAGGTGTGGCCGTCGACGGCGAGGGTACCGACAACGAGCGTTAGGCGTCCCTTCCGCACCCCGCTCAGCTCAGACGAAGGCGGCCACGCCCTCGCCGCTCACCTGCACCGGCCGGCCGACCAGTTCCTCGCTGACCATGAGGTTCAGCGCGTCCGGATCCTGCGTTGCAGCCCATGCTCTGCGGCCATCGGCCACGAGCAGGGACAGCAACCCGTTCTCGGGGTCGCCGTCGCGCGAGTGCATCACCGTGCCGGACTCCACCGTCGCCGGCCCGTCCCACTGGCCCACCACCTCGCGCCGCGGCGCAGCATCTGCCTCGTCCTGCGGGGAGCACCAACCGAAACGCCCGTCCGGCGGCGGTGACGTCGAGTAGACGCCGAACGCGTGCTTGGTGACGTAGCCGCCGTTGGCGGTGACCAGGCCGATCGAACCGGCATCGCGTCGGAGTCGGCCCGCCATGGTGGCGATCGCATGCATCACATAGTTGTTCCATGGTCCGCCGGCGAACGACAGCCCTCCGGTGACGGTGAGCGGCCGGGCAGGATCGTCCACCGCCAACCCGAGCTCCGTCGCGGCGATCTGCACCGCGCTGGGGAAGCACGAATAGAGATCGACGTGGCCCAGGGCGTCCACTCCGATGCCCGCCAAGTCGAGGGCTGCCGCGCCACCCACCCGGATCGCGGGAGAAGAATGCAGGTCGCCGCGGTGAGACACGAACGCCGTGTCGTGGGCGTCGGTGCCGGCCCACGGGAACACCCAACGGTCGGAGGGGACACCGAGGGCCCGGGCCCGTTCAACCGAGCAGAGGATCAGTGCCGCGGACTGCTCGACCGCGTTGTTGGAGTTCATGCGCTTCGTGTACGGGAAGCCGATCATCCGATTGTCCGGCGCGGGCGTAGCGATCTCCTCCGCCGTATAGGCCTGTTGCACCCATGCGTCGGGGTTGCTCGCCGCCACTTCGCTGAACCGGGCCCACAGCCCGGCGATGTGCGCAATGTGCTCGGTGACCGTCCGTCCGGCCGCCGCTCTCAGCGCGTTCTCGAACATCGGGTACACCTGCACCGGCATGAAGATCCCGCGAGCCTGCTCGAAGGGGTGGCTCATGGCCTCGTCCTGGCCGAGGATCTCGGTTGGTGTGAGAGCGTCGTCCTGCACGGTCCACGCCGGACGTTGACCGACGTCGCGGGCGGCCATGCGGGTCCGCCACGCTTCGGCGCCGCACAGCAGAGCCAGGTCGGACCGGCCGCTCTGGATGTCGAGGGCCACGCGGTTCAGCAACGACTGCGGCGAGTTGCCCCCCATCGCGGTCACGATCGTCCGCCGAGGCGAGGCGCCAACCCGCTCGGCGACCAGCGCCCCGGGGTCGCGGTAGCGCCAGGACAACACGCTGACCACACCGATGGTGTCCGCCCCGGCCAGCACCGCAGCACGGTCTCCACCCGCCGCATCCACCGACGCACGATCAAGTGCCTCGGCCATCAGGTCGACCGGCTCCAGCGGCACGGCCCCTTGGTCCACGCGCTGATTGAGCTGACCCACGCCGACGATCACCGGTGACCGAGGGTCGAGCGGCGTGTTCACCGCGCTCACGGTGGCCCGGGCCTGACCGTCTGGTCAACCCGACGGCCTGAGCCGGGCGCCGGGGGCGCCGCACTACGATCCGACCATCGACGTCTTGTTCCTCTGCACTGGAAACATCTGCCGCTCGCCCATGGCCGAGGCCCTCCTACGCCGTCAGGTCGACCAGGCGGGCATCGACGTCCGCGCCTCATCGGCGGGCGTCACGTTCGACGGGCGACCAGCCACCCCCGAGGCCGTCGAGGCCATGGCAGCCATGGGGATCGACCTGTCCAGCCACCGCAGCCGCATCATCGACGAGCCCATGGTCCGGGCGGCCGACCTCGTCATCGCCATGGAAAGGCTGCATGTCCGCGAGGCGGTGGTGCTGGCGCCCGAGGTGTTCAACCGCACGTTCACCTTGAAGGAGCTGGTGCGGCGCGGCGAGTCGGTCGGGCCGCGGAGAGACGAACCGCCCGCCGATTGGATAGCGCTCGCCGCGCTGGGCCGTCGGCCCCTCGATCAATTGGGTCAGTCGGCTGCCGACGACGTGGCCGACCCTTTCCGCCGCTCAGCGAAGGTCTACGCGGCCACCGCGGCCGAGCTCGACGACCTGGTGAGCCGATTGGTCCAGCTGTTGTGGGGTCGTGTCACCGCGGTCAAGCAGGGCTGAGCATGCGCATCGCCATCGGATCGGACCATGCCGGCTACGAGCTGAAACGTCACCTTGTCGACTCTCTCGCCAAGGCCGGCCACGAGCCGGTCGACCTCGGTACCGACAGCGAGGAATCGTCGGACTACCCAGCGTTCTGCGCGGCGGTCGGCCGGGCGGTGGTGCGGGGCGACGCCGATCGGGGCGTCGTGATCGGCGGCAGCGGTGAGGGCGAGCAGCTCGCGGCCAACAAGGTGCGCGGCGTGCGGGCCGCACTCTGCAACGACCTCTACACAGCGCGGATGTCCCGCCAGCACAACGACGCCAACATCGTCTCGATGGGCGCTCGCATCGTGGCCCCCGGCCTGGCCGACGAGATCGTCGGGACCTGGTTGACGACCGGCTACGAAGGTGGCCGCCACCAACGCCGGATCGACCAGCTCACCGCCCTCGAACAGCGTTTCAGCGATCCCGTGGCCCAGGATGCTTACCTCGACTCGCTGGTGGCCGGCATCACGGCGCGTGCTTCGGAGGGCCAGCACCATCCCGATGAAGGAGACAAACCGTCATGAGCACCTGGCCCACGGAGCGTGATAGCGAGCTGTTCTCGATCATCGAGTCCGAGCTGCACCGCCAGAGCTCGACGCTGCAGCTCATCGCTTCGGAGAACTTCGCCTCTCCCGCAGTGCTGGAGGCCACCGGTTCTGTGCTCACCAACAAGTACAGCGAGGGCTATCCGGGCAAGCGGTACTACGGCGGCAACGAGGTGATCGACCAGGCCGAGGAGCTGGCTCGGGAGCGGGCCAAGGCGCTGTTCGGCGCCGCGCACGCCAACGTGCAACCGCACTCGGGTGCCCAGGCCAACATGGCCGTCTACCTCGGACTGCTCGATCCGGGCGACACCGTTCTCGGGCTGCGGCTCGACCAGGGCGGCCACTTGACCCACGGCTCGCCGGTCAACGCCAGCGGCATCCTCTACCGGTTCGTGTCCTACGGCGTCACCGAGTCCGACGAGCGGATCGACTTCGACCAAGTGCGCGACCTCGCCACGGAGCACCGCCCGAAGATGATCGTGGCCGGCGCCACCGCCTATCCCCGCACGATCGACCCTGAGCCGTTTCGCCAGATCGCCGACGAGGTGGGCGCGCTGTTCCTGTTCGACGCCGCTCACGTCGCAGGGCTCATCGCCGGCGGCGCCCACCCCAACCCGGTCCCGCACGCCGACATCGTCACGTTCACCACGCACAAGACGTTGCGCGGCCCCCGCGGTGGCTGCATCCTCAGCCGGGCCGAGCACGCCGCGGCCATCGACAAGGCCGTGTTCCCCGGCTCCCAGGGCGGCCCACTCGACCACGTCATCGCGGCCAAGGCAGTGGCGTTCCGCGAAGCGGCCACACCGGAGTTCAAGGAGTACGCCCATCAGATCGTGGCCAACGCCGCGCAGCTGGCCGAAGCGTTGGCCGGCCACGGCCTGCGGCTGGTCTCGGGTGGAACCGACAACCACATGATGCTGGTGGATCTGCGCAGCTTCGACGAGGAGCTGTCCGGGAAGAAGGCCCGCCTGGCCCTCGACCGGGCCGGCATCAGCCTCAATGAGAACACCGTGCCCGACGACCCCCGTCCGCCGTACATCACGAGTGGGCTGCGCATCGGGACACCGGCGGTCACCACCCAGGGGATGCACGAGCGGGAGATGCGCGAGATCGCCTTCCAGGTTCATCATGTGCTGACCCACCGCGACGATCCGGAGGCCATCGCCGGTGTTCGGGCCGACATCGCCGAGCTCTGCGCCAAGTTTCCGCCGTACACCGCCGCCGGGGCGTAGACCGCCCGTGGTGTCTGACGGGCCCGGGTCTCACGCGCCTGGGGGGCTGACGTTCTCGAGGGCCGATCCCTGATGCCGAGCCGGATGTCCTACCTCGTGGTGTTCGCCGTCGCGGTTGGCACCACGTTCGTCCTCACCCCGGTGTTCCGACGGCTGGCGCTGCGTCTCAACATCGTCGCCGTTCCTGACGAGCGGCGGGTCCACACCGCCCCCGTGCCGTACTTCGGGGGCATCGCCATGCTGGTCGGGTTCCTCGTGGCGTTGGCGGTGGCGTGGCGGCTCGACGCCTTCGAGGTGATGTTCCAGGGCTCGTCGATCCCGCTCGGGGTCGCCCTGGGCGCGATCATCTTGTGCGCGGTCGGCACCGTCGACGACATCCGGGAGGTGTCCGCCCCGGCCAAGACCGCCGGCATGGTGTTCGGCGGATCGGTCATGTACCTGCTCGGGGTGAGCCTGCTCTACTTCCGCATCCCGTTCGCCGATTCCCTACTCGTGCTCGGCCCCGACCTGGCACCGCTGATAAGCGTCGTGTGGGTGATCGGGATGGTCAATGCGGTGAACCTCATCGACGGGCTCGACGGGCTGGCCGCCGGTATCGTGGCCATAGCCGCCGGCGCGTTCTTCCTGTACGGCCACCGGCTGGCTCTGCCGTCGATCGCGGTGATCGGGCCGGACAACCCGAGCCCGCTGATCGCGGTGATCGTCGTCGGCCTCTGCTTGGGCTTCCTGCCGCACAACTTCAACCCGGCCCGGATCTTCATGGGTGACGGCGGTGCGCTGATGCTCGGCGGGCTGATGGGCGCGGCCACCATCCTGATCGGCGGTCAGAGCAACGAGCAGTTCTCCGGCCAGGTCTTCTTCTTCTTCGCCCCCCTGTTCATCCCGTTCTTCGTGATGGGAGTACCCATCATCGACACCGCGTTCGCCATCGTGCGCCGGGCCACCAAGCGGGTCGGCGTGGCCGAAGCCGACAAGGACCACCTGCACCACCGGCTCATGCGGTTGGGCCACGGCCAGCGCCGCAGCGTGGTCATCCTGTGGCTCTGGTCCGGCCTGCTGTCGGGCTTCGTGCTCTACCCCGTCTACACGGGCAAGGGCGACGCAGTGGTGCCGTTCGGCGTCGGCGCGCTGGCCCTGGTCCTGCTCACCTGGTTCCACCCCGGGATCCGACGAGGCCGCGAAGAGGTCGAAGCCGAGCTCTGACGGTGGTCGACGATCGCTCCGACCAGCGCCTACTCGCGGTCAGTCGAGCTGTTCGAGCAGACGGCGCGCCGCGACACCGGGCGCCAGCCGTCCCGCGGCCACCTCGGCCTCCAGGCCGGCCAGGTCCGCCGCGATGCGTGGATGGGCCTGTGCCCGCTCGACGAGCCCCGCCGACAACTCGCTCCACAACCAGGACTTCGCCTGGTTCGATCGAAGCTGGGCGAGGCGTCCGCTGTCGGTGAGGGCGCCATGGACGCGCTGCACGGCGTCCCACACCTCCGGCACGCCTTCTCCACTGATGGCCGAGGCCAGCATCACCTCCGGTGCGATGCCCGGGTGACGGGGTCGCAGGAGGTGCAGGGCGTTGGCCAGGTCAGCCGCCACGTGCCTCGCCGGAGCGGCCAGATCACCATCGGCCTTCGTGACCACGACCAGATCCGCCAGTTCGATGATCCCCCGCTTGATCCCTTGGAGCTCGTCGCCGGCCCCCGGCGAGGCCAGCAGGACGAACAGGTCCACCATGTCGGCGACGGCCAGTTCGGACTGGCCCACGCCGACCGTCTCGACGATCACCACGTCGAAACCGGCGGCTTCGCACAGCAGCATCGCTTCCCGCGTGCGTCGGGCCACGCCGCCCAACTCGCCCCGGGAGGGTGAGGGCCGGATGAACGCGTCGGGGTCGGCGGCCAAGCGTTCCATGCGCGTCTTGTCACCGAGGATCGAGCCGCCGCTCCGCGAGCTGGACGGATCGACGGCCAGCACGGCCACCCGGTGGCCGGTGTCGGTGAGATGGCTGCCGAACGCCTCGATGAACGTCGACTTGCCCACACCCGGCGGTCCGCTGATGCCGAGCCGTACGGCCCCACCGGTGGCCTCCATGAGGCGGTCCAGCATCGCCGTGGCCTCCTCGCGATGGTCCGGCCGGGTCGACTCGACCAGGGTGATAGCTCGGGCCAGAGCGCGGCGATCCCCGCGGCGCACATCCGCCGCCGATGGGTGCGGGTTCAATCCAGGAGCCGGGCGGGATCGATCGTGACCGCGAACGGCTGGTCCGCGGTGAACGGGGCGGCGTTGCCCATCACGACCCCGCCGCATGGCGGTTGCGCACGACGGTCAGCACCTCGGCCGCCGCTTCGGGGATGTTGGTGCCGGGCCCGAAGATGGCGGCCACGCCGGCCGCGGTCAGGAAGTCGTAGTCCTGGGGTGGAATCACCCCGCCGCACACCACGACCACGTCGCTGGCGTCCGCCGCCTTCAGCTCATCGAGGAGTTGAGGCACGAGCGTTCGATGACCGGCCGCTTGACTCGACACCCCGATCACGTGGACGTCGTTCTCCACCGCGTCCCGCGCCACTTCGGCGGGGGTCTGGAACAGCGGGCCGACGTCGACGTCGAAGCCGAGGTCGGCGAACGCACTGGCGATCACCTTGGCCCCTCGGTCGTGTCCGTCCTGGCCCATCTTGGCCACCAGCATCCGGGGCCGCCGCCCTTCGTCCTCGGCGAACGCCGCGATGTCAGCCTGCACCCGGTCGTATTCGGGGTCGCCCTCGGAGCCCTTGCCGTACACGCCGGCGATGGTACGGACCTCGGCCCGGTGCCGACCGAACACCGCTTCCATGGCGTCGCTGATCTCGCCGACCGTGGCCCGGGCCCGTGCCGCTTCGATGCACAGTTGGAGGAGGTTGGTCGTGCCGCGGGCACCGTCGGTCAGCGCCTCCAAGGCCTTGCGACACGCCGACTCGTCGCGCGTGGCTCGCACGCTTTCCAGCTTCGCCTTCTGCTGGCGCAGCACGTCGGCGTTGTCGATGGCCAACACGTCGACGTGGTCCGGGTGCTCAGGGCGGTACTTGTTGACCCCGACCACGGTGATCTCACCGCGGTCGACCCCCGCCTGGCGCCGGGCGGCCGACTCCTCGATGCGCAGCTTCGGCATGCCGGACTCGACCGCCTTGGTCATCCCGCCCAATGCTTCGACCTCGTCCACCAGCTCCCACGCCTTGTCGGCCAGGTCCTTGGTCAACCGCTCAACGTAGAAGCTGCCGCCCAGCGGATCGACGACGTCAGGGATGCCGGTCTCCTCGGCCAGGATCAGCTGGGTGTTGCGGGCGATGCGAGCCGAGAAGTCGGTTGGCAAGCCGAGCGCCTCGTCGAACGCGTTGGTGTGCAACGACTGGGTGCCTCCCAGCACGGCGGCCATGGCTTCGACCGCGGTACGCACCACGTTGTTGTACGGGTCCTGCTCGGTGAGAGACACGCCGGAGGTCTGGCAATGGGTGCGCAGCATCGACGACCGCGGGTCTTGGGGCGAGAACTGCTGCATCACCCGGGTCCACAGCAGGCGGGCCGCCCGCAACTTGGCGATCTCCATGAAGAAGTCCATGCCGATGGCGAAGAAGAAGCTGAGCCGGCCGGCGAACCGGTCGACGTCGAGCCCGCGGCCGACGGCGTAGCGCACGTACTCCAACCCGTCGGCGATGGTGAACGCCAGCTCCTGGTCCGCCGTCGCCCCCGCCTCTTGCATGTGGTAGCCGGAGATCGAGATCGAGTTGAAGCGCGGCATGTGGTGCGCGGTGTGCTCGATGATGTCGGCCACGATCCGCATGCTCGGCTCGGGCGGATAGATGTAGGTGTTGCGGACCATGAACTCCTTGAGGATGTCGTTCTGGATGGTCCCGCTGAGCAGGCTCTGGTCCACCCCCTGCTCCTCACCGGCCACGATGAACGACGCCAGCACCGGCAGCACCGCGCCGTTCATGGTCATCGACACCGACATCTTCTCCAGCGGGATGCCGTCGAAGAGGATCTTCATGTCTTCCACCGAATCGATGGCCACACCCGCCTTGCCGACGTCGCCCTCGACCCGTGGGTGGTCCGAGTCGTAGCCCCGGTGGGTCGCCAGGTCGAACGCCACCGACACACCCTGTTGGCCGCCGGCCAGGTTGCGCCGGTAGAACGCGTTTGAGTCCTCGGCGGTGGAGAAGCCGGCGTACTGGCGGATCGTCCACGGCCGGTTGGCGTACATGGTGGCCCGCACACCGCGCGTGAACGGCGCGACGCCGGGCAGCGTGTCCACGTCGGCCGCGGCGATGTCGCCTGACGTGTAGAGCGGCTTGACGTCGATCCCCTCGGGCCGGGTGCGCACCAAGGAGTCCGGGTCGGCCCCCTTCAGGTCCTTGGCGGCCAGCTCCCGCCAGTCGCCCAGGCTGGGAGCTGGGTTATCAGGCACGGTGTCGTCTCCACTCATCGACCACGAGGCTACGAGCCAGCTGTCGCCGTCGTCGGTGGTTGACAGATTCCGTCGTCATGGACGCGGTGACCCTGCCTGCTCAGGTCGCGGCGAGGCCGGGTCGTCGAGGCTCCCGTCAGTGCCCGGTCTCGGCGTGTGGAGCGGCCACCGGCTTGGACTGCGACGAGCCCTGCTGGCGGAGGTAGATCGTGGCCAGTACCAGGGCGCTCACCGCGAGGAACTCGCTCTGCCAGTTCTGGAGTGACTCGAACCAGAACTGCGATGTGGTCATGTACTTCCACACCGTCACCGGGCTGCCCTGATGAGCCACCTGCTCGCTGCTGAACTCGTGGGCGCCGGTCACTGCGTGGAGGAACCAGGACATGGCGAACATGAACAGGAACGCGATGCTGAGCGAGTTCTTGTACAGGGCGAGCGCCAGGCCACCTCGCCGCACCGGCCACGGCGCCTCGGGATCGGCGGTGCTTCTCGGGGGGCTCATCGGCATCGTCGTCCTCGAGCTTCTTCGACTCGGGCGAGCCGCGCTGGCGCAGCCAGATCGTCAGCAGCACGTACCCGCCCATCTGGAGGAACTCGGACTCCCAGTTCTCGAACGTCGCCTCGCCGAAGTGAGCGGTCGTCAGGTACTTGCCATAGGTGACCGTCGCCTCGTGGTGGTCTCGCTGGTCGGCGTTGTAGGAGCGGTTGCCGACCAGGCTCTGGCCGAACCACAGAACGAGGAACACGGCCACCACCACGAGCCCGAGAGCGTTGTCATGCCAGAAGCTCCGAGAAGAAGAAGTGGACATGGCGCCCACACCTTCCCGGTTCACGATCGATCCATGTACCGCGATCTGCGTGGAAGGCTGTCCGGCCGTGCCGGAGCGCTCACCGCTGTTCGAGTTCGACCACGTGGTCGTCGCGCCCGGCGACGGTACGCCCATCCTCGACATCGACCAGCTCGATCTTCCCGATGACGGCATCACCGTGCTGGTCGGTCCATCCGGCGCGGGGAAGTCGACGCTGTTGCGGTTGTGCAACCGGCTCGAGGTGCCGACATCGGGCCGCGTGCGATACCGGGGCACAGACATCGCCACGCTCGACCCGCTCGTCCTGCGGCGACGGGTCGGCATGGTGTTCCAACGACCGGCGTTGTTCGGCGGCACGGTGTCCGAGAACCTGCGAGTGGCCCGAGCCGATGCCGATGCCCAGGAGTGCGCCGCGGCCTTGGACCGGGCGGGGCTCGACGCTGCGTTCCTGAACCGGACCGCCGATGACCTCTCTGGAGGCGAGGCGCAGCGGGCCTGCCTGGCCCGCACGCTGCTCACCGGGCCGGATGTCCTCCTCATGGACGAGCCGACGTCCTCGCTCGATCCGGCGATGAGCCGTACCCTCGAACGTCTCGCGGCCAGGCTGGCGACCGACGGCGTTCCCGTCCTCTGGGTCACCCACGATCTGGCCCAAGCCGAACGGATCGCCCATCGCAAGGTGGTGCTGGTGGGCGGTCGGCTGGCCGACGAGACCCAGGCGGCGTCCTACGTCGCCTCCGAACACCACGACCAGTGCGGCGAACGGTGATGGGTCACCTCGGCGCAGTTCTCGTCGGTCGTCAGGTGAAGGCGGCCAGCCAGCGCGGCGACGTCAGCTGGGTCGACCTGGCCGTCTCGACCCTGCTGGTGGGAGTGGCGGTGGTGTTGTCGATCTGGCAGAAGCTGGCCCTCGAACGCTCGATGCTGTGGGCGACCCTTCGGGCTGCGGTGCAGCTCGTGGCCGTCGGCTCGGCCCTGGGCCTCATCGTCGACCCGAAGCGCCCGGTGTTCCTGTCGTGGATCTGGGTGGGGTTCATGGTCGTGTTCGCGGCGTTCACCGTGCGCCAGCGGGCTCGTGAGGTGCCAGCGGCCTTCCGGTTGGCTCTTTGTGCCACCGCAGCCGCGGCCGCGGTGAGCCTCGGGGTGATCTTCGGGCTGGGCCTCTTCCCGACCGAGGGTCGCACGATCGTGCCCCTCGCCGGGATGATGGTCGGCAACTCGATGACAGCCACCGTCGTCGCCGCCCGGCGGATCGTCGCCGAGCTCTCCGACAAGCGGCCCGAGGTCGAGGCCCGGCTGGCGTTGGGCCAGCCTTGGCCAGAAGCCGCCCGTCCGTATGTGAGGTCTGCGCTGCGGACCGCCCTCAGCAACCAGATCGAGACGACGAAGGCCCTCGGTATCGTGGCCCTGCCCGGGGCGATGACCGGCCTCATCCTCGCCGGGGTGAAGCCGCTCGACGCGGTGAAGGTGCAGGCCGCGATCATGTACCTCATCCTCGGCTCGGTGGCCACCACGGTCACCGTCGTCGCCCTCGGCCTGACCCGCCAGCTGTTCACTGCCGACCACCGCCTTGTCCGCCTGGCCCGCACGGCAGGTTGAGCCCGACCTCGGGTCACGCGACAAGCGGTGAGTGACCGGCCGGTAGCCTCGCCGACCATGTCAACTCGCTTCGTGGTCATCGGCGGGGGACCGGCCGGGAACTCCGCGGCCACCACCGCGGCCCGCCTCGGCGCGGAGGTCACGTTGGTCGAGCGAGACGTGGTCGGCGGAGCGGCCCACCTGTGGGACTGCATCCCGTCCAAGGCGATGATCGCCACCGGCGGAGCCATGAACGAGATGGGCCGAGCCGAGGGCATGGGCCTGCGGGCCGTCCACGCCGACCTCGACTTCGACGCGCTGCGGGCCCGCATCTCCGGCATCGAGGATCGGTTGGAGTCATCGGTCACCGGGTTGCTGGCCAGCCAGAGCGTTCGCATGATCCGGGGCACCGGCCGCCTCGTCGGCCCTCACGAGGTCCAGGTCGAACGTCACGACGGGCAGGTCGAACAGCTCCCGGCTGACATCGTGGTGCTGTCCACCGGCAGCCGACCCCGCATCCCGGACTTCGCCAGCGTCGATGGCCAGAGAGTCCTCACGACCCGTCACGCCTACCCGCCCCCCGAGCTGCCCGAGCACTTGATCGTGATCGGCTCGGGCGTGACCGGCGTGGAGTTCGTCCACATGTTCTCGGCCTTCGGCTGCCAGGTCACGCTGATCGTCAGCCGCCAGCAGGTCCTGCCGGCCAAGGACCCGGAGGTGGCCGCCGCGCTGGAAGGCAACTTCCTCGGCCGAGGGGTCAAGCTGTTCAAGGGGGCAAGAGCGGTCGGCATCGACGTCTCCGGCTCGGCGGTGACCGTCCGTTGTGACGACGGGCGGGCGGCACAGGGCAGCCACGCGCTCCTGGCCATCGGCTCGCTCCCGAACTCCGAGGAGCTCGGCCTCGACGAGGTAGGCGTGAAGACCGACGACGGCTACGTCGTGGTCGACCACAACTGCCGGTCGACCCTCTCCCACATCTACGCCGCCGGTGACCTGTCGGGGAAGCTGCCGCTGTCATCGGTGGCTTCGATGCAGGGTCGCAAGATCGCCGAGCACGCCATGGGGTTGCACCAAGGACCGCACCGCCACCTCGACTACGACAAGGCCGCATCGGCGATCTTCACCGATCCCGAGATCGCCGATGTCGGCTTGGCCGAGGCCGACGCGTTCGCCATCGGACGCAAGATCCGCGTGACCAAGGTGCCGTTCTCGGCGTCGGCCAAGGCGCTCATCAACGACGACCCGCGCGGGTTCGTCAAGATCCTGTCCGATCCGGCCACGGGCGTGGTGCTCGGCGGGTCGATCGTCGGCCAACATGCCGCCGAGCTGATCTCAGTCCTGGCGCTGGCGGTCACCGCCGGACTGCGGGTCACCGACATCGTGGAGAGCCTGCTCGTCCATCCCGCCCTGGCCGAGGCTCTGGCTGAAGCGGCGGAGTGACCAGCCCGAACCATTCCGGCGCCACCGATCACGCCAGTTCGACCCCATCGGCGTCGCTGACCGGTCAGCGCATTGCAGGGCTGGGTGGTCCGCGGCTTGGAAGCCGGGCGTTCTGGGTCACTGGCTGCGCGGCTGTCGGTCTGGTCGTGCTGTTGCTGGCAGGCCCAGGCATGCGGCGCGGCTTGTTGAACACCGGGGACACGAACCATCTAGTGACCGAGTCGCGCGTGGTCATGGATTGCGTCCATCAGCGCGTGTTCCGGGCTTGCGGGTTCGACGCGGATCGTGGGCGGTCCGCCGTCGGTCCGTATCCGCTCCTGCAATACCTACCGGCCATCGCCATGCGCAGGGTCGGGTTGCGGCCGAGGGCGGTGCTTCGGGGTCTGGCTTGGATCAACTTCGCGGCGTTCGTGACGACGCTCGGGCTGCTCGGTTCGGTGGCCGTCCTTGGATCGCATCGGATGTGGCGCTCGTTGCTGGTGATGCTGGCCGCATCGGGCCCACTGTGGTTCTACGCCACGACCGGGTTCGGCGAGATGCTCGTAGCGGTGCTCGTTCTCGCCGCGGTCCTGGCCTGCCTGCACCGGCGGCCGGTACTGGTGGCGATGTTGGCGTTGGCGGCCTGTCTCGGCAAGGAGACCCTGCCGCCGTTCGTGCTCGCCCTCGGCCTGCTGGCCGGCCGAGGCGACGACGACGGCTGGCTGCCGCCGCGCCGGGTCCTGGGTCCGCTGCTGGCCGGCGTCCTCGGCGGCACAACGCTGTCGCTGGGGTTCAACGTGTTCCGTTATGGAACCGTCCGCAACGTCCGCTACCTCCAGCCGCAGTTCCGGACCCACGGGGTGATGCGGATCGCCCGCAACGTCGTCGAGCTCATCGCCGCACCAGGCGGCGGCCTTGCGCCCTACTGGCCGGCGATGGTCCTGCTCCTGGTTGGTCTTGGGATCATCGGAGTTGGTGCGCTGCGGGCCGGTGACCCCTGCCGCGAGATCGCAGGACCGGTCGCCGCGCTGTTCGTCGTGTTCGGGGCGTTCGCGGTCGGGCTGGCGCTGTGGTGGGCACCGTTCGGTTGGATCGCCTGGGGCCCCCGCCTGTTCGTGCCACTGATCCCCGCGGTGGCCGTGGTCGCGGTCCATGTCGGGGGCCTGCGCCTGACCGAGTTGGTGCGACGCAGCGTCGCGGCCCCAGTGGTGTTCGCCGGGCTCCTCGTCGTGTGCGTTGGCGGGGCGTTCCCCGAGCTCAGCGCGCCGTGGTTCGCCGGGCCGGCGGTGACCACGCTGCGCCAACCCGACTCGGCCTGTCCGACGTTCGGTGAGCCGGGCGACGATCACTATTGGCGTTGCGTTCACCACCGGGCCTGGCGGCTGCACGACAACCCGCTACGGACCGCAACCCGACGGGGCGATGCCGTGACCTGGTTGGCCAGGGTTGCCGGCCTAGGAGGCATCGCCTTATTGATGCTCGAAGCCCGCCGGAGCGCTCTGGAAGAACCGGAGCGTCAGGCGATGACCGCCACGATGTCGCCGGAGCCGACGGCCTGACCGGAGGAGACCTTGAGCTCCTTCACCGTGCCGGCGACGTCGGCGGCGATGTTGTTCTCCATCTTCATGGCCTCGAGCACGCAGATCACCGTGCCGACTTCGACCGTGTCGCCTTCGGCCACGTTCACCTTGACGATCGTGCCCTGCATCGGCACGGTGATCGAACCCGATCCCAGCACCGCCGCCGCGCTGGCCGAGCGCCCGGCCCGCTTCGGCCGCGCCTTCCCCGCCGCCGCCGTGCCGGCCCCGGCGTGCCCCGCCGGCGGGATGGCGGACTCCGGCACCCACACCGCGACCTTGAAGCGCTTGCCGTCCACCTCGACATCGACATCGCGACGCACGTTCGGCTGGCCCTCGGCCTGGCCGCCCGCCGGGTCGGCGGCCGGCTTGGCATCGATGCCCGACAGGTCGAGCGTCTCCTCCACCCACTTGGTGGAGTGGCGGGCCTCGACGAAGTCCTCGTGGTCGAGGATGGCCAGGTCGGCCGGCAGCGTCGTGGCGATCCCGTCGATGCGGAACTCCCGGATCGCCCGCTTCATGCGGTCGATCGCGGTGCGACGGTCCGAACCCCAGACGATCAGCTTGCCCACCAGGTTGTCGTAGTACTGGGACACCTCGTCACCGGATTCGTAGCCGCCGTCCCAGCGCACGCCGAACCCCTGCGGCGGAACGAGCGTGGCGATCCGGCCCGGAGACGGCAGGAACCGGCCGCCGGCTGGGTTCTCGGCGTTGACCCGCACCTCGATGGCGTGGCCTCGCAGCGAGACGTCCGCCTGGGAGAACGACAGTGGCTCACCTGAGGCCACCCGGATCTGTTCGCGCACGAGATCGATCCCCGAAACGAGTTCGGTCACCGGGTGCTCGACCTGCAGGCGGGTGTTCATCTCCAGGAAGAAGAAGTCGCCGTCCTGGAAGAGGAACTCCACGGTGCCCGCGTTGAAGTAGCCACACGCCTGAGCGACCTTGACCGCCGCCTCGCCCATGGCCTGGCGGGTGTCGACGGGGAAAGCCGGAGCCGGCGACTCCTCGATCAGCTTCTGGTGGCGACGTTGGGCCGAGCAGTCGCGCTCGCCGATCCAGACGCAGTGGCCGTGTTGATCGCCGATGATCTGCATCTCGATGTGGCGGGGCCAGGGCAGGTAGCGCTCGACGTAGCACTCCGCCCGGCCGAAGCCCTTCAGCGCCTCGGACTGCGCCGACTCGAGCGCGGCCGCGGCTTGCGCGGCCGAAGGAACCACCCGCATGCCGCGACCGCCGCCTCCGTAGGCCGCCTTGATGGCCAGCGGCCAGCCATGCTCCTCGCCGAAGCTCACCACTTCGTCGGCGGAGGTGAGGAACTGCGTCGTCCCCGGTACGCCGGCCACGCCAGCCTGTTGCGCGGCGATCCGGCTCGACACCTTGTCGCCCATCACCTCGATCGCCTCCGGCGGCGGGCCGATGAACGTGACTCCGCGTTCGGTGATGGCCCGGGCGAAGTCGGTGTTCTCCGAGAAGAAGCCGTAGCCCGGGTGCACGCCGTCCGCACCGCTGCGCGCGATGACCTCGAGGATCTTGTCGGTGTTCAGGTAGCTCTCGGCCGCCGTCTGACCACCGAGGGCGTAGGACTCGTCGGCCAACCGGACGTGCAGCGCCTCGCGGTCCAGTTCGGAGTACACCGCCACCGAGGCGATGCCCAGCTCCTGGCAGGCGCGGATGACTCGCACGGCGATCTCGCCGCGGTTGGCGATCAGGATCTTCGACAGCACCCTCTATGTCTACGGCCCGCCTCGGTGCGGACGCCAGATCGGCCGAAGTTCCGGGTCTGACGCGGCCGTCACCGCGCCGATTCCACACGCGAAACGAGCGGCGGGGTTGCGGCGCGGGGGCGGGCCGTACCCTGTCGGCCCATGACGACCGCTCCCCCCGGTGCGCGGGTCCGCGAGGCGTTGGCCGGGACCCGGTTCGCTGACGTCCGCTGGGTGGCCGAGACCGGTTCGACCAACGCCGACGCGCTGGCCTTGGCCCGGGCCGGCGAGCCGGGTGGCGTCGTGTGCGTCGCCGACCACCAGACCGCCGGACAGGGACGGCGGGGACGGGCGTGGGGCGCGCCCGCGGGCGCTTCGCTGCTGTGCACGGTCCTCCTGCGTCCACCGAGATCGGTGGCCGACGCCACCACGATGGCCGTCGGCGTGGCCATGGCCGAGGCGGTCGAGCAGGTGGCCGGTTTCGCCCCTCGCCTCAAGTGGCCCAACGACCTGGTCTGGCCGGGTGACGGCTCGGCCGAGGATCGCAAGCTGGCCGGCATCCTCGCCGAAGCCGACTGGCCACCGGCCAGCCAGGCCGCCGGCTGGGCCGAACCCGGCCCGGGGGAGCGGGTGGCCGTGGCGGTCGGAGTCGGTGTGAACGTGAACTGGACGGCGGAGCTTCCCGCCGAACTGGCCGATATAGCGGTCGCCGCCAACCACATCGCGGCCCGACCGATAGACCGCGAGGACCTGCTCATCGCGTTCCTCCGGAGCCTCGACCACCTCTACGGTCGCCTGGCCGCGAACGGCGGTCGCGCCGAGGTGCAAGAGGAGTGGCGGCGCCGGTCGGCCACGCTCGGGCGTCGGGTGCGGATCGACCTCGGCGCCCGCGAGGTCGAGGGAACCGCAGTCGACATCACAGCCGAGGGCCACCTAGTGGTTGATTGCGATTCGGGTGGCCGCCGCTCGTTCGCGGTCGGCGACGTCGTCCACCTTCGGCCGGCCGCGCCATGAGCAGTTGGCCCTCTCGCGGGTCAGGTCTTGAACGCGGGGTCGTCGGAGCCGTCATAGGTGCGGTTCTGGACCCTCGGCTGGACCTGCCCGACGCCGCCTTGGGTCCAATCGCACACGCCCGACGGGAACACCCGGCGCAGCTGTGTCTGCTGAGCCGAGGTGAACCGCGCCTTGTAATCCTTGAGGTCGACCGGCTTGAGCTGGCACTTCAGGATGGCGTTGGAGCGAGGGGCGCCGGCCGCGGTGCGCGGGTCGTCATGCAGCGCATAGGGCGTGGTGCACGGGCCGGGCCGGCGGTACAGGCCCACCCCGGAGACGCGAACGCCCGCACCGTCGAGACAGTTGTCGACCGCCGCGGCGGGACGGCTCGTGGCCAACTTGGTGACGCGGCCGGCCGATGACCGGTCGGCGTCGAGGCGGTCGAGCCATTGGTTCAACACGTCGACCACCTCGGGGCCGAGCCCGCCGCCGCTCAGGATGTTGGTCACCGCGTCGTCGAGGGTGGCGCCCTTCTTCCCCCGTGTCCAGATCTGGAAGTTCGGGGCGGGATCGGCCTTGGTGTCCTTCGTGTCGCCTCCGGTGAGCCGGTCCCGCAGCGAGAACGCGCGCAGCCGGTCGTGGATGTCGCCGGCGGGATCGGTGTAGATGTTCACGTCAATGATCGGGACCTTGCGCTGGTCGCCCGCGCCGGAGGACACCCGCCCGTCCTCGTAAGCCTTCTGCAAGCCGATCGGGTCGGCCTGCTCGCGCTGGGTCTGGTAGTTGCCGTCGATGTCGTAGCCGCCGACTGCCTGGTTCAGCGCCAGGAACTGGTCGACGTTGATCTTCTTGGCGTTGAGCGCCTTCAGCCCGTACTGCACGCCGACGTTGTCGAGCGGTCGACGGGCGAACCCGGTGCGAGGGTCGCGTCCGAACTGGTTGACGTTCGCGTCCTGCAGGGTGCAGCGCAGGCCGTTGCGCTTCTTGACCGGGTCGTAGATCTCCGACTTCGGGATCGCCGGATCGCACCCGGTGGTCGGGTCGATCCCCGAAAGGAACGTGCGAGCCCAGGAGTCACATGTGGCGGCGACCGCGTGGCCGTTGATCGCGGCTCGCTGTACCGGGGTCAACGAGCGGCCGTTCGAGGTCCGGTAGAAGCGGTTCAGCAGGCCACAGTCCGCCACGCCAGGGGCCACCGTGACCGCGTCCGGGAAGGGGAGGATGGCCGCCGCGGCGTCGAGCAGGCCCGGGTAGTTCTGGATGATGAGGTGCTGTTGGATCGATCCGCCCGAAGCACCCTCGCCGATGGTGTGGACGGGAACGCCGAACTGCTCGATGAACCGTTCCTTGACCATCATGACCGTCTCGGCCGACAGCACGTCGTTGCACTGCACCTGGAACGTGTTGAACGTGGCCGTGGCTACGGCGTAGCCCCGGCTGAGCATCTTCGGCTCCTCGACGGTCGTCATCGGGGCGCCTTGGCTGTAGCTCGTGCCACAGCCTCCGCCGAAGCGGTAGACGAGGCGCCCGTTCCAGGCGGCGGCCGACTGGTCGTCGTCGGCGCCGCCCGGCGTCGGGTCGATGGTGGCCAAGAAGTACACCGACCGGTTGATCACGCCACGTTCCTCGCGCACGAACAGCGGGACCTTGTCACCTTTGATGGTGCCCGTGGCCAGGTCCTTCGGGCGGGCGCTTGTATCGGGCAGGTCCTTCACCGAGCCGTCGGTGCTGACGTACCTGTAGAAGACCTTCTCGGGAGCCGAGCAGTCCTTGTCGGTCGCCTTGCCCAAGCCGAACTGCTCGGTGGTGCAGACCCGCAGCGGCAGATGTGGTCCGGACACCAGCGGACCGTTGATCGGGTGGTCTGTGATGCCTTGTTGGACGGTTTGCCCGCCGCCTGAAGCGGTGAGCGTCGACCGGCCCTCCACGAAGCCGACGACGGTGCCCTCGAGGTGACCGTCGACCGGCCTGAGCCGCCGCGTGACGTCCTTGCCGTCGATCGACACCTTCACCTCTGACGGCGCCGTGCCCTTGGGGGGAGTGACCGAGATGCGGGCGTCGCCGCCGGTGACCCGGTCGGGTTGGCTGGACAGCACCTGGATGGCCATGCCGTCGGTGCGGATCCTGGGCTTCTTCGGGGTGCTGGTGGTTGGAGCGGTGGAGGGCGGTCCGGGCTTCTTGCGGCTGGCGTCGTCGCTCTTGTGGTCGGTGCAGGCGCCCGCGACGAGCGCCAAGGCCAGCAGCGTCACGACCACGCGTCGTCGCATGCCCGCGCGCGAGGTCATCGGACCAGTCAAGCAGCCGCGTCGTCCGCCCAGGCATCGCCGTACAGGGTCCCGAAGCGTGCACCGGATCACACCACGCCGCCTACCATCGCCGGCGATGGAGCTCGATTTCACCGACGAGCAGGAGCAGTTCCGCAAGGTCGTGCGCGACTTCGCCGACCAGGAGATCGCGCCTCACGCCGAGGCCTGGGACCGCGACCACACGTTCCCCGTGGAGACCGTTCTGGCCATGGGGGAGTTGGGCTTGTTCGGCCTCCCCTTCCCTGCCGAGTACGGCGGCAGCGACGCCGACTTCACCACGCTCTGCCTGGCCATCGAGGAGATCGCCCGGGTCGATCAGTCGATGGCCATCACGTTGGAGGCCGGCGTCGGCCTCGGCGCCAACCCGATCTACACGTTCGGTACCGAAGATCAGCGCCAGCGCTGGTTACCGGACCTGTGCGCCGGAACAGCGCTCGGCGCGTTCGGGCTGACCGAGCCGGAGGCCGGCAGCGATGCCGGCGGCACCCGCACCCGAGCCCGGCTCGACGAGGCCGCCGGCGAGTGGGTGATCGACGGCGAGAAGGCGTTCATCACGAACTCCGGAACGGCGATGACATCCCTCATCACCGTCACGGCGCGCACCGACGCACCGGGCAGCGAGGGCCGGCCCGAGATCAGCGCCATCGTGATCCCGGCGGGTACGGCCGGGCTCGGCGTGCAGCGGGCGTACCGCAAGATGGGCTGGCACGCCTCGGACACCCATGGCCTCACCTTCGACGGGTGCCGGGTTCCGGAGGACCACCTGCTCGGTGAACGGGGCCGCGGGTTCGCCAACTTCTTGGCCATCCTCGACGACGGCCGGGTGGCGATCGCCGCGCTGGCCGTCGGGGTGATCCAGGCCTGCCTCGACCAGTCCGTGCAGTACGCCAAGGACCGCAACGCGTTCGGCCGCCCGATCGGTTCCTACCAGGCGGTGGCCTTCAAGTGCGCCGACCTGGCGGTCATGGCCGAGTCGGCGCGGATGCTCACCTACCAGGCGGCCTGGCGCAAGGACATGGGCCGGCCGTTCAGGCGCCAGGCGGCGATGGCCAAGCTGTACGCCACCGAAGCAGCGGTGTCGGCCACCCGTGAGGCCACCCAGGTGTTCGGCGGCTACGGGTTCATGGACGAGACCCTCGTGGCCCGCCACTACCGGGACGCCAAGATCCTCGAGATCGGCGAGGGGACCAGCGAGGTCCAGCGCCTGGTCATCGCCCGTTCCCTAGGACTGCCGGTCTGACCGGGGACGACTGGACGAAACCCGCTGGTATGTTCCGGGCCCATGGCGGCGCCTCCGGCGCCGGTTCGGCTTCGTCGCACGTGGCCGCAGCGGCTGCTCATCTTCTTCAACATCTTGTGCATCATGGCCGCGCTCACGACCGCGGTCGGGCTGACCTATGTCAAGCAGTCGGTCGGTGAGATCCCCCGGATCCGGCTTGGTGCCACGCTGCGCTCGGCCGGCCAGGTGGCCGCCGGCAAGCCCCAGAACTACCTCATCGTCGGCGTCGACAGTGCGGCCGGCCTGGATCCCAACGATCCGGTCAAGAACGGCCGCCAGGACCTTGGCTCCACGTTGCGCTCGGACACGATCATGGTGTTGCACATCGATCCCCGCTCCACCAGGGCGTCGATCCTGTCGTTCCCGCGGGATCTCTGGGTGCCGATCGCCGGTACTAGCCACAGCGGGCGGATCAACACGGCGATCACCACCGTGGACCCGAACGACGGCCCGAGGCGCTTGATCCAGACCATCACCGAGGGCTTCCAGATCCCGATCGACCACTACCTGCAGGTCGACTTCGCGCAGTTCAAGGGGATCGTCCACGCAGTGGGCGGGGTGCCGGTCTACTTCCAGACGCCGGTGCGTGACACGAACTCAGGGCTGGCCGTGCCCAAGGCCGGCTGCATCACCCTCGATGGAGCCCAGGCGCTGGCCTACGTACGATCCCGCCACTACGAGATCCCCTATCGCAACGGCTGGAGGGAGGACCCGGCCACCGACCTAGGCCGCATCAGCCGTCAACAGGACTTCATCCGCCGGATGATCCGCCGGGCCATCAGCAAGGGCAGCCGCAACCCGGCCAAGCTGAAGTCGTTGATGGATACGGGCGTGAAGAGCATCACGCTGGACGACACGTTGAAGATCGGTCAGCTCACCGACCTCGGCCTGCGGTTCCGGGGGTTCAACCCGGACAACCTCAAGACCTACTCGCTCGGGGAAGCGGTCGTCCGCAAGTTCCACGGGGGCGCCGACGCGCTCGACCTCGTGCAGGAGAAGGCTGATCCGATCCTGCGGCGCTTCCAGAGCGTGAGCGGGAGAGCTCTGCCGGTCAGCGCCGTGAAGGTCCAGGTCCTGAACGGCTCAGGAGTCCCCAACCAGGCCACGACCGTCACCCAGTCACTCGTCGGCCTCGGCTTCCAGACCGCCATACCCGGCTCCGCTCCGGCGAACAGCGCCCAGACGGTGGTGCGCTACCCCGCCGGCCACGAGAAGCAGGCGCAGCTCCTCGCCCGGTTCATCGGCGGTCCGGTGCGGTTCGAGCAGGCGGCCAGCGTGACCGACGTGCAGCTCGTCACCGGCACCGACTTCACAAGCGTGCTCCAGACCGCCAAACCAGCCAAGGAGGTGCCTGCGCCGACGACCTCCGCTCCGCTCTCCAGCACCACGAGCTCCCGGTCCGCCACCACGCCGACCGCGCCCAGGACCACGACCACCGTCCTCGGGATCGTCCCTGCCACACCAGCCCACGTCAACTGCGGCTGAGATGTCCCGACGTCGAGCCCCCCGCCAGGCCAGCCCGAAGAGTGATCCACCAGCATGACCTCGTCGGCCGCCATGGGAGATGGCGATGACTGCAACTGGGCCGGGATCCGGAGCGACGGGTGAAGGGGCTGGTGCTGGCCGGTGGTCGAGGCACGCGGCTCCGCCCCTTGACCCACACCAGCGCCAAGCAGCTCGTGCCGGTGGCCAACAAGCCGATCTTGTTCTACGGGCTGGAGCACCTGGCCCACGCGGGGATCACCGAGGTGGGCGTCGTGGTCGGAGAGACCGGTGCCGAGATCCGCGCCGCGGTCGGCGACGGCTCAGCTTGGGGCCTCGAAGTCACCTACCTCGACCAACCCGAGCCGCTCGGCTTGGCCCATGCCGTGTTGATGGCCCGGGACTTCCTCGGCCAAGACGACGTGGTCATGTACCTCGGCGACAACCTGATCCGCCAAGGGGTCCGCGGTTTCGTCGAGCAGTTCGAGGCGGACCGCCTCGGGAGGCCGAGCTCGCACGCCGGCGAGGCCTCGGCGCCGTGTGCGGCGCAGATCCTGCTGGCTCGAGTCCCGGATCCGCAGCGCTTCGGCGTCGCCGTGCTGGGCATTGACGGGGCGGTGACTGGGCTGGTCGAGAAGCCGGTTGATCCGCCGTCGGACCTGGCGCTGGTCGGCGTGTACATGTTCTCGCCGGCCATCCACGACGCGGTGGCCGCCATCCAGCCGTCGGCCCGGGGTGAGCTGGAGATCACCGATGCCATCCAGTGGCTCATCGACCACGGCCACCGTGTGCGCAGCCAAGTGCTCGACGGCTGGTGGAAGGACACCGGCACGCTCGGTCCCCTGCTGGAGGGCAACCGCCTGGTGCTGGAGGCGATCGAGCCGGATGTACGAGGCAAGGTCGACGCATCTTCTCGCGTGGAGGGTCGGGTGGTGATCGGAGAAGGGACGACGGTCAGCGGCTCGGTCGTGCGAGGCCCGGTGATCATCGGTAACAGGTGCGTCGTCACCGACGCCTATGTGGGGCCGTTCACGTCGATCGGGTCGGGTTGTGAGATCCTGGCCTCCGAGATCGAGCACTCGATCATGCTGGAAGGCAGCCAGGTGCTCGACGTGACCCGCTTGGTCGACTCGCTGATCGGCCGCCACAGCGTGGTGAGCCGGTCGGCCCGGCGCCCCCACGCCGCTCGCCTGATGGTGGGCGATCACTCTCAGGTCGAGCTCGGCTGAGTGCGTCCCCATCGGAACCGGACGCTGGGGGGCTCCGGCCGGCGCCTCAGCCCCCCGGACCCCCGCCAGGCAGGCCGAAGCTGATCTGTCGTGGCAACCTCGGCCCGGGCAGGTCTGAAAGGGGTGGGCATGGCAGACGTGCAACGCTCGGGCGCGATCGCTGGGGTCGTCCTCGTCGACCCGGAGGTGCACCATGACGACCGCGGCTTGTTCGTGGAGACGTGGCGCCGGGACTGGGTTCCCGAGAGCGCAGAGATGGTGCAGGCCAACCGAGCCGATCGCCGTTCCGGCAGCGTCGTCGGGTTGCACTACCACCGCTTCCAGGCCGACTACTGGTACGTACCTCTGGGGCGCGCCCGGGTCGTGCTCCACGACCTCCGAACCGGGTCCCCGACCGAGGGCTCCACGTTGGCCCTCGACATCGGGTCCACCGCGCGCGGCGCGGAGCGCCTCACGGCCCACGACCATCGCGGTGTCTACATCCCCGCCGGGGTGGCTCACGGCTTCGCGGCCCTGACCGACGTGACGATCACCTACCTGGTCGACCACCTGTACGACCCGGCCGACGAGCTCGGCGTGGCCTGGGACGACCCGCTCATCGGAGCTGACTGGGGGCTGGGCACACCGGTGCTGTCGGAGCGAGATCAGGCCAACCCGTTGGTCGCCGACCTCGAACCCAACCTTCGTCCGGCGTGGGCGGAGCCGGAGCCGACAGGCAGCCCGGCCAGAGGTGCGCCTTGACCGTCCTCATCACCGGAGGAGCGGGGTTCATCGGGTCCCACCTGGTCCGCTGGTGGCTCGCTCACCGGTCGGACGAAGCGGTGGTCGTCGTCGATCTGCTCACCTACGCCGGCAACCAAGCGAACCTGGCTGACCTGGCGGGCCACTTCAGCTTCGTATGCGCCGACATCGGTGACACCGACACCATGGCCGATCTGTTGCGTGAGCATCGGGTGGACTTGGTGGTCAACGCGGCCGCCGAGTCTCACAACAGCCTGGCGGTGGTCGATCCCGCCCGGTTCTTCCGTACCAACGTCCTCGGCACACAGGGACTGCTCGAAGCGGCTCGCCAGGCCGGGGTACCGCGGTTCCACCACGTCTCGACGTGTGAGGTGTACGGCGACCTTGCCCTCGACGCGCCGAGCGGTGATGCCTTCACCGAAGGATCGCCGTACCGCCCTCGCACGCCGTACAACGCTTCCAAGGCCGGGGGAGACCACGCGGTGCGCGCCTACCACGAGACCTACGGGTTGGCCACCACGATCACCGTCGGCGCCAACACCTACGGGCCGCACCAGTTCCCTGAGAAGGTCGTGCCCCTGTTCATCACCCGCGCCCTCGACTACCGGCCGCTGCCGCTCTACGCCTCGGTCGACCATCGCCGCGAGTGGATCCACGTCGAGGATCACTGCGCAGCGATCGCCGCGGCCGCCGAGCGAGGACGGCCAGGGCGCACCTACCACGTCGGTTCGGGCGAGGAGCGCATGATCACCGAGGTCGCCGATGCCGTGCTGGCCGCGACCGGTCGCCCGCCGTCGCTCAAGACGACCGTGGCCGACCGCCCGGGCCACGACCGCCGTTACCTGCTCGACTCCTCTCGCATCCGCCGAGAGCTGGGCTGGGCCCCCACGATCGGCTTCGACCACGGGCTCGCCACCACTGCCGCCTGGTACGGGACCCACCGTCACTGGTGGGAGCCGCTGCTGGAGCGCCTCCCCGTCGCCGAAGCCGAGGCCTGGACCGACCGATGACCACGGCGGGGCGCACGGTACTGGTCACCGGTGCAGGGGGGCAGCTGGGCCGGGCCGCCGCTGAAGCGTTCCAGCGAGTCGGCTGGCGGGTAGTGGCTCTGAACCGCTCCCGTCTGGACATCGTCGACCGCGATGTGGTGCACCAATCGATGATGGCGGTGCACCCCGACGTGGTGGTCAACGCCGCGGCGTGGACCGCGGTAGACGACTGCGAAGCCGACCCGGACCATGCGTTCGCGGTCAACGCGCTCGGCGTGCGCCACCTGGTCGAGAGCTGCCGGCTGGTGGGCGCCCACCTCGTGCACATCTCCACCGACTACGTGTTCGACGGCACGTTGGGCCGCGCCTACACCGAGTGGGACGCGCCGCGACCCCTGTCGGTGTACGGCCGTTCCAAGCTGGCCGGCGAGCACGAGGCGGGCCCGGAGGCCACGATCGTCCGGACGGCGTGGCTGGCCAGCGCGGCCGGTCACAACATCGTGCCCCGGGTGCTCGAACTGGCATCCGACCCGGACCGCGATCTGGCCTTCGTGTCCGACCAGCGGGGCAGCCCCACGGTGGCCGATGACCTCGCGGCGACGGTCCAGCGCCTGGCCGCCGAACGTCGATCGGGCCTGTTCCACATCACAAACGAGGGCTCGACCTCGTGGTACGGACTGGCCCGCCACGTGCTCCATGTGGCCGGACATGATCCGGACAGGGTGCGGGCCATCGCCACCGCCGACGTGCGCCCGCGCCGTCCCGCGCCCCGTCCGGTCAACGCCGCCCTGGACGACGTCGCACTACGGTTGGGCGGTCTCCCGCTGCTCGCTCCTTGGGAGGACGCGGTCGCCGGGCTGGTCCGGCGGCTGCAGAGCGGCGCAACCATCACCTGATCGACGAGGACACGCGTGGGAAGCAGGATCGCCATCATCGGCACGGGCTACGTGGGACTGACGACGGGCGCCTGCCTGGCCCATCTCGGCCATCAAGTGGTCTGTGCCGACATCGACCCGGTCAAGGTCGAGCGGCTCAGCCGAGGTGACGTGCCGATCCTGGAAGCGGGTCTCGACGATCTGGTCATGGAAGGCCTCCGCTCGGGCCAGCTCTCTTTCGTGCTCGGAGCCGCGCCGGCGGTCACCTACGCCGAGTTCGTGTACCTCTGCGTGCCCACGCCCCAGGGCGATGACGGTTCGGCGGACCTCAGCTACATCGAGGAGGCGGCCCGCCAGATCGGCCCGCACCTGCAACCGGAGACGGTGGTCATCAACAAGTCGACCGTCCCTGTCGGGTCGACCACCGTGGTGGAGCGAGCGCTCGGTCGAGATGACGTCTCGGTCGTGTCCAACCCGGAGTTCCTCCGGGAGGGCTCAGCCGTCCACGACTTCCTCAACCCCGACCGGGTGGTGATCGGCGCTCAGGACCAAGGGGTGGCCATCCGGGTGGCCGGTCTCTACCTGGGTCTCGCCGCGCCGCTGCAGGTGACAGACCCCGCGTCGGCGGAGACGATCAAGTACGCCAGCAACGCGTTCCTGGCCACCAAGATCAGCTTCGTCAACGCCATCGCCGCGGTGTGCGAAGCGGTGGGAGCAGACGTCAACGACGTAGTGCTCGGCATGGGCTACGACAAGCGCATCGGCAATGCCTTCCTGCGCCCCGGGCCGGGCTTCGGAGGATCGTGTTTCCCCAAGGACACCCGGGCTCTGGTGCGCATCGCCGAGGATGCCGGGTACGACTTCGACCTGCTCAAAGGTGTGATCACGGTCAACGACGAGCAGTTCGAGCGGGTCACCGAGAAGGTCATCCGCATGGCCGGCGGGTCGGTGCAGGGCATCACGGTCGCAGTGTGGGGCCTGACGTTCAAGGCCCGCACGGACGACCTTCGGGAGTCTCCAGCACTAGAGATCGTGCGGCGCCTACAGGCACGCGGGGCGAGGATCCAGGCCTACGACCCGGCTGTCCCCCGTTCCACCGAGAGCGATCAACTCGAAGGCATCGACCTCTCCGACGATCCGTACGCAGCGTGCGCGTCGGCGGAGGTCTTGGCCATCCTCACCGAGTGGGACGAGCTCAAGTGGCTCGACTTCGACAAGGTCGCAGAGGCGATGGGCGCCCCGCGCGTCGTCGATGCCCGCAACCTGGTGGACCGCTCGGCGCTGATCAGGCGGGGCTTCGAGTTCGAAGGCATCGGCCGGGCGTGAGCGACCGCGTCGTCGTCACCGGGGGCGCGGGCTTCCTCGGCTCCCACCTCTGCCGGGCGCTGTTGGACCGCGGCGACGAGGTCGTCTGCGTGGACAACCTGATCACCGGCAAGCTGGCCAACGTCGAGGACCTGTTCGGACGGGCCGAGTTCGTCTACATGGAACATGACGTGTCGACCTACTTGTGGGTCGAGGGGCGGGTCGACGCGGTGCTGCACCTCGCCAGCCCCGCCTCGCCGGCCGACTTCGAGCGGATCCCCATCCAGATCCTCAAGGTCGGCAGCCTCGGCACCCACAACACGCTGGGGCTGGCAAAAGCCAAAGGAGCCCGGTACTTCCTGGCGTCGACCAGCGAGGTGTACGGGGACCCGCAGGTCCACCCCCAGACCGAGGACTACTGGGGCCACGTCAACCCGATCGGCCCGCGTGGGGTGTACGACGAGGCCAAGCGGTTCGCCGAGGCGATGACGATGGCCTACCACCGCTACCACGGCCTCGACGTGCGGATCGTGCGGATCTTCAACACGTACGGCACCGCGATGAGGCCCGACGATGGCCGCGCCACGTCCAACTTCATCGTGCAGGCCCTGAGCGGCGAACCCATCACCATCTACGGCGACGGCAAGCAGACCCGCAGCTTCTGCTACGTCGAGGACGAGATCAGGGGGTTCCTCGCCCTGCTCGACTCGGACCTCACCGGCCCGGTGAACATCGGCAACCCGGTCGAGTACACGATCGCCGAGCTGGCCGACATCGTGCTCGAGGTCACCGGGTCGGCCTCGGAGATCATCCACCGTCCGCTCCCGGTGGATGATCCAACCCAGCGCCGGCCAGACATCACCCTGGCCCGGGAACGTCTGGGCTGGGAGCCGACCGTCGAACTGCGTGAAGGCATCGCCCGCACCACCGACTACTTCCGCGCACTCGGCTGATCCGATCCAGCACGCGGAGGTGGTGGGGCTCGGCGCGGCGCGCCAGCCGCGAGAATCGCCGGAGATGGACGATCGATTGCGGGTGGCGATAACCCTCGAGCAGTGCTGGCACCGGGTGCCGGGCGGCACCGCGCAGTCCATCGTCGAGCTGACCAGTGCCCTCGCCAGCCGTAGCGACGTGCGGATGGTGGGGGTCAGCGCCCGCCACCGACAGCCTCCGGCCGAGCCGTTCAGGCCGCCGATCGACGTCCGCCCCCTCGCCCTGCCCCGGCCGTTGCTGTACGAGGCCTGGCATGCGCTGCGCTGGCCGCCGATCGAGCAGGCCACGGGCCCGGTGGATGTCGTCCACGCCACCGCGGTCGCCATCCCAGCGTGCCGCGCGCCGCTGGTGTCGACCATCCACGACCTCGCCTTCCTGGGCGACGCCGACCGGGCCACACAGCACGGGCACCGCTTCTTCCGTCGCGGCCTCGAACTGGCTCGCCGGCGCGCCGCCCTCGTGCTGTGCCCTTCGCGGGCCACGATGGGCGATTGTGAGGCGGCCGGGTTCGACCCAGAACGCCTGCGGCTCGTGCCGTGGGGGGTTCGTGTTTCCCCGGTCGACGTTGCGGCGGGCGAGCGAGCTCGCCGAGCTCACAGGTTGCTGCGGCCCTATGTCCTTTTCGTGGGCACAGCTGAGCCCCGCAAGAACCTCGGCACGTTGATCGAGGGCTTCCGGTCCCTAGGGAACCGGGAACTGGACCTCGTGCTGGTCGGCCCCACCGGGTGGAACGAGGACCTCGACGCTCGGATCGCGCCGCTCGGCGGGCGGGCCCGGCGCCTCGGTTTTGTCAGCGCCACCGATCTCCCCGCGTTGTATGCCGGTTCCGCGGCGTTTTGTTACCCGAGCCTGCAGGAAGGCTTCGGGCTGCCGGTGCTGGAGGCGATGGCCCACGGCGCACCGGTGGTGACCTCGGCGGGAACCGCCACCGAGGAGGTCGCAGGCGACGCCGCCCTCTTGGCCGATCCCCGTGACCCGGCGACGGTCACCGCTGCGCTGGTCCGGATCCTCGACGAACCCGGCTTGGCCGACGAGCTCCGCCGGCGCGGGCGGGAGCGGGCCGCCGTCTACAGCTGGGCACGGTCAGCCGAGCTGACCGCCCAGGCCTACGCCGAGGCCGCCGGCTTGTGATCGCTCGAGTAGGGGTGAACCTGTTGTGGTTGGTGCCGGGCGTGGTGGGCGGGAGCGAGGAGTACACCACCCGGCTGTTGGGCGGCCTGGCCGAACATCCGGCGGCGGACCTGCAGCTGACCTTGTTCGTGCTGGAGCCGTTCGCGACGGCGCACCCGGATCTGGTGGCGGCTTACCCGACCGTATCGATCGGTCTCGACGGGCGCCGCAAGCCGCTACGCATCCTGGCCGAGAACACGTGGTTGGCCCGCTGCACCTCACGTCGCCAGATCGACCTCCTGCACCATGCTGGCGGAGTGGTCCCGCCCATCGGCTCGACGGCCGCGATGCTCACCATCCATGACCTACAGACACTGGCCATGCCGGCGAACTTCTCCGTGGCCAAGCGGACCTACCACGCCACGATCCTCCCTCGGTCCGCCAAGTCGGCCCGCCTGGTGATCACGCCCAGCGACCACGCCGCCCGCGAGGTGAGCGAGCGGCTCGGTGTGGATCCCGGTCGGATCCGCACGGTGCCCCACGGCATCGCTCCTGTGGGACCGCCGCCCACCGCGCAGCAGCGGGCCGATGTGCGGGCTCGGCATGGCTTGACTGCGGACCTGCGCCTCTTCGTGTACCCGGCGATCAGCTATCCCCACAAGAACCATCTGGTGCTGGTGGACGCGTTCGCGCGGGTGGCGCGTGAGCACCCGGACGTGGCCCTGCTGTTGACCGGTGGAACGGCCCAGCAGGAGCGGCCGCTCGTCGAACGGATCACGGCCCGTGGTCTCAGCGGTCGGGTCCACCGCCTCGGGCGCATCCCTCGACCCGACCTCGACGTGCTGCTGGCCGAGGCTTCGGCCCTCGTGTTCCCGTCGTTGTACGAGGGTTTCGGTGCCCCCGTGCTGGAGGCGATGGCTCGCGGCTGCCCGGTCATCGCCGCCGACGCCACCGCGCTGCCCGAGGTGGTGGGGGCCGCCGGCATCCTGGTCGCTCCGACCGACGCCGACGCCTGGGCCTCTGCCATGACGGCGGTGCTGACCGACGAACATCGCCGTTCAGAACTGGCCGCCGCCGGCATCGACCGTGCCGCTTCGTTCAGCTGGGACCGGTCCGCCAGCGCGCTGGCCGCCGCTTACCGCCAGGCCCTCACCTCGTGACGTCATGTGACCAGCCGTCTGGCGGGTCGAGTGGCGGAGCCGCCCACTCGTTGTGCCTCGTGGTCATCTGCCCCCACTTCACACCGGACCTCGCGCCAACCGGGGAGGTGATGGCCAGCATCATCGCGGAGCTGGTGGCCAGAGGACACCGCGTGCACGTGGTCACCGCACTGCCGTGGTACCAGCACCATGCCATCGAGCCGGGCTGGGGACGGAGCCTGCTTCGCCACGAGGACACGTCGTGGGGCCGCATCACCCGCGTTCACCCGTTCCCGACCGACAAGCGCAACATCCCGGCGCGGTCGCTGGCCTTCGGCGGGTTCACGTTGCTCGCGGGCCTGGCCGGTGTCTTCACCCGTAGCCGACCGGATGCGGTGCTGGCCATGTCCCCTCCGCTCACGCTGGGCGCCGCGGGCTGGGCGGTGGCGCGGGCGCACCACGTCCCGTTCGTGTTCAACATCCAGGATGTTTTCCCGGACATCGCCGTCGAGCTCGGTGCGATCACCAACCGGTCGCTGATATCCGCCGCATCGTGGCTTGAACGCGTCACCTACCGGAACGCCGACGCGGTCACCGTGCTCTCCGATGACCTTCGCGACAACGTCGCCGGCAAGATCGCCGATCCAGCCGATCCAGCCGATCCAGCCGGTCCGGATCGCCGGGCCAAGGTCCGGGTGATCCCGAACTTCATCGACACCGACTGGATCCGGCCGAACGAGAGGGAGAACAGCTACAGGGAGGAGTTCGGTCTGGTCGGCAAGCGGGTGGTGATGTACGCCGGCAACATCGGCCTGTCGCAGTCCCTCGACCTGATGTTGGCCGCCGCGGCCCACCTGGCCCGTGAGCCCGACGTCGTGTTCGTGATCAACGGCGGCGGCTCGGCCCGACCTGGTCTCGAGCAGCGCGCTCGAGGGCTGCCGAATGTCCGGTTCGTCGACATGCAACCCAAAGCTCGGCTGCCGGAGGTGGTCGCTGCGGCTGACGTGCACGTCGTGCCGCTACGGACCGGGCTCGCTCGTTCCAGCGTTCCGTCGAAGCTGTACTCGATCCTCGCCGCGGGCCGACCGCTGGTGGCCAGCGTCGACCGGGGGACCGAGGTGGCCCGCACCGTCGAGCAGGCACGGGCCGGCCTGGCGGTCCCACCTGACGATCCCGAGGCGTTCACCAAAGCGATCGTTCACCTGCTCGACCATCCCGTCGAGGCAGCCGAGATGGGGTCAGCGGGCCGGCTCTTCGTAGAGCGCTGGGCCTCGCCCGCCGCGGTCGCCGAGGCCTATGAGGCCCTGTTCATGGAGTTGGGTGCGGCGGCACCGGGCGGGTGGCGGTGCAGGGCCCGGCGGCTCGGCGGGTAACCTCGCCGGCCATGGCGAAGGGATCCTCGGCCCGCAAGGTTGCGCGCGTTGCTGCGGCGAGCGGGGGAAAGCGGGTTCGCAAGCAGCGCAACATCGGCTTTCCGGTGGCCATCGCCGCGATAGTCCTGGCCGGCCTGTTGCTCGTGGCCTTCGCCCGACAGAGCAACCAGGCGGTGTCAGCGAACGACACCGCACCGAAGGCGAACATCGACCAGAACAAGCCTGGAGACCATTGGCATGCCGCGTATGCCACCGAGATCTGCGGCCAGGAGCTACCGCCGGTGCAGGACGGCCCGGAGGACAAGCTCGGCATCCACACCCATGGCGACGGCGTGATGCACATCCACCCGTTCGTCACCCGGGCCGCGGGCAAGGGAGCGGTCTTCGGCAAGTTCTTCGACCAGGTGTCGGTCCATGTGACCGATTCCGAGATCCGCATGCCCGACGAGAAGATCTACCGGGAAGGCGAGACGACCTGCCACGGCAAGCCCGGACAGGTGGTGCTGGCCTTCTGGAAGGCGGCGCTCAAAGCCAAAGGCAAGAAGCCCGACAAGGTCTACACGGGCGACTTCTCCAAGGTGCGCTTCACCGGCGATTTCGCCGCCTACACGCTGGCGTTCCTTCCGAAGGGCGAACGGCCCGCGGCGCCCAGCTCGGCACCGAACCTTCGAGAGCTGGGAGCGCAGGACGGCGGCCCGGGCGTCACCCCGAGCACCAGCGCGGGTTCTGGATCGAGCGTTCCGCCCTCGAGCCCGCCCACCTCGGCAGTCACGCCGACCGCGCCGTCGGCCAAGGACGGCTCCACCGGGACCACCAGCGCGAAGACGGGCACCACCAAGCTGTGAGAGCCGTCGTCCTGGTGGGCGGGTTCGGCACCCGGCTGCGGCCGCTGACCCTGACCCGTCCTAAGCAGATGTTGCCGATCTTGCACCGGCCGATGATCGAGCACGTGTTGGAGCACCTGGCGTCCTATGGCGTCGAGGAGGCGGTCCTGTCCATGGGCTACCGGCCCGACGCGTTCATCGAGGCGTGGCCCAAAGGGGTGTGCGCTGGCGTCAAGCTCCACTACGCAGTGGAGCCCGAGCCGCTCGACACCGCAGGAGCCATCCGTTTCGCGGCCCTCGACGCGGGGATCGCCGACCGATTCCTGGTGGCCAACGGCGATGTGCTCACCGACCTCGACATCACCGCCCTGCTTGCGTTCCACGATGCGCGCGGTGCCGAGGCCACGATCGCCCTTCATCGGGTGGAGGACCCTTCAGCGTTCGGCGTGGTCCCCACCGACGAGTCCGGCCGAGTCACCGCGTTCGTGGAGAAGCCATCTCGAGACGAAGCGCCGACCGACCTGATCAACGCCGGCACGTACATCCTCGAGGCCGCGGCGCTGGATCGCATCCCTGAGGGAGAGAAGGTCTCGATCGAGCGCAAGACGTTCCCGGCGATGGTCGACGACGGTGTGCTGTTCGCCTTGGCCGCCGACACCTACTGGATCGACGCCGGAACGCCCCGGCAGTATCTGCGGGCTCAGATCGACCTGCTGGATGGCGTTCGGGGCGCTCACGCCGAAGGCGTCAGCTCGGCGGCCCATGTCTCGCCCGAGGCCACGATCGAACGATCCGTGGTGGGCTCGGGCGCAGTGATCGAGGCCGGGGCGCTGGTCCGCTCCTCGCTCGTGATGCCCGGAGCATCGGTTGGCCCGGCGGCTCAGGTCACTGATGCGGTCATCGGCGCGGGCTCCTGCGTCGAAGCTGGTGCTGTGCTCACCGGGTTCTCCGTGCTGGGCGACGGCGTGCGGGCCGAACCTGGCGAACGACTCGACGGGGTGCGGCGGCCGGACGAATCGTGAAGGCGCTGGTCACCGGCGGCGCAGGGTTCATCGGTTCCACGCTGGTCGACCGATTGCTGGCCGAGGGTCATGCGGTCGACGTCGTGGACAACCTCTCCTCCGGCAGCCTGACCAACCTGGCCGATGCCCGCGGGGACCGGTCGAACGACCTGACGATCCACCAGATCGACATCCGCGACACGACCGTGGCCGAGTTGATCGAGCGACGTCGGCCCGAGGTCGTGTTCCACCTGGCCGCCCAGATCGACGTCCGGGTGTCGGTGGCCAACCCGGTGCTGGACGCGGAGATCAACGTGCTCGGCAGCATCAACGTGTTGGAAGGGGCCCGCCGGGCCGGCACCCGGAAAGTCGTGTTCGCGTCCAGCGGAGGCACGATCTACGGCGAGCCCGACCCGGCGGACCTGCCGGTGAAGGAGTCCCACCCGCAGCGCCCGATCTCGCCCTACGGGGTGGCGAAGAAGGTGGTCGCCGACTACCTCCACGCCTACCGGGAGCTGTACCAGCTCGAGTACACGGCGTTGGCTTTGGCCAACGTCTACGGACCCCGCCAGGACCCTCATGGCGAGGCCGGCGTGGTGGCCATCTTCGCCGGACGGTTGTTGGCCAACGAGTCATGCACCGTGTTCGGCGAGGGAGACCAGACCCGTGACTACGTGTACGTCGATGATGTCGTCGACGCCTTCGTACGAGCGGCCGATCGCGGCACGGGCCTGGTGATCAACATCGGGACCGGCCGGGAGACCTCGGTCAACCAGCTCTACGCCACCATGGCGAGAGCGTCTGGAGTCGACCTCCCGACCGTCCAGGCTCCGCCCCGACCGGGAGAGCTGGCCCGCTGCGCCCTGGACAACGGCCGGGCCGAGCTGCACCTGGATTGGAGGCCGTGGACCGATCTGCCCACCGGCGCGGCGGCGGTGCTCGAACATTTCCGAGCCGAGAACCCCGTCTGACCCTTTCGTGAAATATCTCACAACTGCTTGCTGAAGGAAGCAGACCGGGCGTACGGTGACGCCATGAACCACCGGGACTCGATCGATGAGCTCGACGTGCTCATCGCCGAGATGACCGAGCTGCGCCAGCAACTCTGCCGGGCCGAGCTGGCCGGCGACCCGGAGAGCGTGTTGTGGGACGCCGAAGTCAGCCTGCGCCACCTGGCCCGCCGGGCCGAGGCCCGGGCCAGGGTCGTCAACCGGGCCATCGAGTTGGTCAGCCACCAACGTTCGGCCTGACCTACCAGCGCCGCATCGGCCCCCATCGCTAGCGGAACAGGTCCTCGTGCGGCGGGCGGACGATCTCGGACCGCACGTCACCGCGGCGGAGCCACTCGGTCGGCACTCCTCGCACGACGGCCACCGGTACGCCCGAGGCCTTGCCCATGACCAGTTCGGCGGCGCCCGCCAACTCGTCCACCACCGCCACCTCGGTCACCTGTAGCTCTCGTCCGGTCGCGTCCTCGGTGCCCCGGTAGTCCACGGTGGCCCCGATCCCGGCGCAGCCGATGGCCACGTCGGTGAGGCCACGTCGCCAGGCCCGTCCGAACGTGTCGCTGACGATCACCGCCACATCAGCGCCGCTGCGGGCGCGGATGCCGTCGCGGATGCGGCGGGCCGAGCGGTCGCTGTCTATGGGCAACAGGGCCGCCCAACCGCGCTCGACGTTGGAAACGTCCACACCGGCGTTGGCACACACGAAGCCGTGAGCGGTCTCGGTGATCACGAGGTCTCCCCGCCGGCGCAGGACACGGATCGACTCGGCCTCGACCACCGCGGCGTGGCCGCGGGGATCCCCGGGGTCGATCGGCACGAGCCGGTTCTCGGCTTTGGACACGATCTTCTGGGTGACCACCACGACGTCGGCGTCGACCAGTTGGTGTGCCGTCGAAGCGGCGGCTTCGACGATCAAACCGGCCAGGTCGTCACCAGGTTGTATCTCACCGATCCCTTCCAGGCCGAAGATGTCGAGCCGGGTCATCCGAAAGCGCTCAGGACCGTCTCGCCCAACGACCTAGAGGCGGCCGCATCGGACATGATCGTGGGCGCCACGATGCAGCGCAGCCCTGCGGCCTCGACCCCGTCGGCCAGGGCGACGTCGGCTTCGTCGATGACCAACGTCGAGGCGAGGTCGGCGTACAGCTCGGCCACCCCGACCACGGTGGCGGAGTGGCCCAGCTCGCGCATCAACCGGTCGGCCGGTCCCTTGAGCGCCTCTCCGGCCACGATCGGCGAGATGGCCACGGTGCGGTCTCGACGTGCGACCAGCCCGTCGCGCACACCGGGTACGGCCAGCACGGGATCGATCGACACGAGCGGGTTCGACGGTGCGATGACCACCAGCTCCGCCGAGGCGATGGCTTCGAGCACGCCGGGCGCCGGTGCGGCGGAGTCCGCTCCGTCAAAGCGCACGGCGCTCACCGGCACGGAGTGCTGCCGGTGCACGAAGTACTCCTGGAAGTCGATCTCGCCGCCGCCGACCACCGTGACCATCGTGCGCAGGCGGTGGTCGGTGACAGGGCGTAGAGCGATGTCAATGCCCCACGTCCTGATGATCTCGGCGGTCACCTCTGACAGGGTCGCGCCCTCGGTCAGACGCTGGGTGCGGTACAGATGGGTGCCGAGGTCGCGGTCGCCGAGGTTGAACCACGTGGCACCGCCGTAACGGCCGAGCGACTCCATGGCTTGCCACGTCTCGCCGGCCAGGCCCCAGCCGGTGTCGGGGTTGATGGCCCCTGCCAGGGTGTAGGTGATCGTGTCGAGGTCTGGGCTGATGTGGAGCCCGTGGAGCTCGAGGTCGTCGCCCACGTTGCCGATCGCGGTGACCTCCGTCGGCTCCACGACCTGCACCAGACCGCCGAGGAACCGGGCCGCGCCGACTCCGCCCGAGATGACAGTGATCACCGCCCGACCCTAATGGGGCGTGTGCCGCTGCAGCTGTGGCCGTCGCTCGGCGCGGGATCAGGGATGAGGGCCGGCCGGTAGGCTCGCCGGCCATGCGTTCACCCAACGAGACCGACTTCTTGCAGCGTCTCAACGCCGACCTGCCCGAGGGCGTCGACTGGAAACAGGGCGCGGTGACCTACCTGCGTGAGCTGGTGGTCGACGGTGGCGCCGACACCGAACGGTTCCACCTCATCAAGCCGTTCCTGGGTGGGCCGGACTTCGAGCCCTTCTGGGTCGACGTGTTCCAGTTCCTCGACGTCATCCGCGCCGTGGAGCTGCCGGCCCGCAGCCGCGTCCTCGACGTCGGGTGCGGCCCCGGTTGGACCGTGCACTGGCTGGCCAAGCTCGGCCACGAGGTGATCGGTCTCGACATCTCCTCGGAGCTGTTGGAGATCGCCGAACAGCGGATGAGGTCTGACCCCTACCCGCCGTTCGTCGCCCAGCCGTTCGCCTACGACCTGCGCGTCCACGACATCGAGGCTGAGCCGCTCCATCTCGATCGGCCGGTCGATCTCGCGCTGTTCGAGTCGACGTTGCACCACTTCTTCGATCCCGTGTCAGCGCTGCGCAACACGGCGGTCGATCTCGCCGAGACCGGAGTGCTGGCCGTGATCGAGGCGTCGGCGCCGCCGGTCGGCTCCACCTGGCACGACCAGAACGTCGAGCTGATGCGGCGCTACCACACGATCGAGCGGCCCTACACCCGCGACCAGCTCCATGAGATGCTCGATTTGGCCGGGTTCGGGTTCGTCGAGTTCTACCGGCCGATCAACGGCCTGTTCCCACAGCAGGTCGACGCCGTCAACCGCATCACCTGGGAGCTGACGCGGGCCGACAACATCAACATCCTCATCGCCGGCAAGAACCGCGAGGCCATCGCTCGGGTGGCTCCCGATGCACGATCGCTCGCCGAGCAACGGAAGGGTGTGCGGTTCCTCGAAGGCTTCTCCTTCCGAGAGGACCGTCCTGACGGCACCCACTTCCGCTGGTGCGGCCCGCGCGGGCTCCTGGGTGTCGACGGGGGAGGGCCGCACCGGATCCACCTCGAGAACGTCACGCTCGGCCCGAAGGAAGGCCAGACCGTGTACCTGTTGGTGGACGGAGATGTCGTGCAGCGAGCCGAGCTGTCCGGACGTGGACCTTCGGTCGACATCGACGTCGATGTCGCACCGCACAGCCTGGTCGAGCTCCACTCGGATCGGGTCTTCTCGCCGGCATGGCAAGGCATCGGAGACCCGCGCCTGCTCTCGTTCACCGTCGACGACCCGGTCGCCCGGCCGTAGCTATTCGCTCGTCGGCTTACCGCGGCGACCACGGGTCAGGAGGCCATGGAGCAGTTCGACGGCCTTGTCCCGCAACTGATCGGCGTCGATGCCGGCTGCCGCCAGGGCCTCGGCGGCCGCCCCTTCGCCTTGGGCGAGCGCGATCGTCAAGTGCTCGCAGCCGAGGAAGTTGTGGCCGAGGGCCCTTGCCTCGCCGCTGGCCAGGTCCACGGCCCGCCGCGCCAACGGGGTGAACGGTTGGCGCATCCTGAGGCGAACGAAATGGTCCGCGTGAGGCATCCGGCGGAGGACGTCGGTACGCAAGGCGGCGGGATCGGCCCCGCAGGCCACGAGGGCGGCCAACCCGACGTTGTCCGGTACGCCGATGATCCCCAACAGCAGGTGTTCGGTCCCGATGAACTCGTGGCCGGATGCCTTGGCCTCTTCGACGGCGATCCGCAACGCTCGCCGGGCCCGGTCGGTCCAGCGGCCGGTGTCGGCTCGCCACCAGCGCTCCGGCTTGGGTCGGTCGCGCAGTCGCTGATGGGCTCCTTGGCGCGACACGCCCAAGGCTGCGCCGATGTCGGCCCACGAAGCGCCCTCCGCCCGTGCCTGGTCGACGAAGTGGGTCACGAGATCCTCACCGAGCCCGCTCACCTCCTGGGCCACCGCAACCGCGGTGTGGAGGCGGTCGAGCTCGGTGCCGGCCGAACAGCGATCGGCGACGGTCGAGAGGAGATCATCGAGCTCCGGGATGGGCGACATGGTTGTCAAGTGTGCGTTGACACCTTGCTGTTGTCAAGCACAAGTTGACAAAGGTCGCTATCGCTCAGATCCCTCGAAGGTCGCCTGAGAGCAGGGCCAGGTCGGCGTCCACCATCATGCGGACCAGGTCGGGGAACGAGGTCTGGAGTGACCAGCCGAGCTCGTTCCGGGCTCGGGAGGCGTCGCCGACCAGGAGCTCCACCTCGGCCGGGCGGAAGAACCGCTCATCCACCTTGACGTGGGGCTGCCAGTCCAGATCGACGTGGCCGAACGCCAGCTCGCAAAACTCCCGCACCGGATGGGTCTCGCCGGTCGCCACCACGAAATCACCCGGGGAGTCCTGCTGCAGCATCAACCACATGGCCTCGACGTAGTCGCCGGCGAAGCCCCAATCCCGCTGCGCATCGAGGTTGCCGAGTCGCAGCTCGTCGGCCATCCCGAGCTTGATCTTGGCCACCTGGTGGCTGATCTTGCGAGTGACGAACTCGAGCCCTCGGCGAGGCGATTCGTGGTTGAACAGGATGCCAGAGCTGGCGTGGAGGTCGTAGCTCTCCCGGTAGTTGACGGTGATCCAGTGGCCGTAGACCTTGGCCACGCCGTAAGGAGAGCGGGGGTAGAGCGGCGTCGTCTCCCGCTGCGGGACCTCCACCACCTTCCCGAACATCTCACTCGACGATGCCTGGTAGAAGCGGATCTCGGGGTCGACCAGCCGGATGGCGTCGAGGATCCTGGTGACGCCGAGCCCGGTGATCTCACCGGTGAGGACCGGCTGGCCGAATGAGGTCTGCACGAAGGACTGGGCGGCCAGGTTGTACACCTCGACCGGTCGATGCTCGGAGAGGATGTTGATCATCGACACCTGGTCGAGCAGGTCACCGGGCACGAACGTGATGCGGTCCTGCAGATGGGCGATGCGCTCGAAGTTCACCGTGCTCGAACGGCGCACCATGCCGATCACCTCGTAGCCCTTCCCGAGCAGGAGCTCGGCCAGGTAGGAGCCGTCCTGGCCGGTGATGCCGGTGATGAGCGCACGCTTGGTCATGGCGAGGGTTCTACCCTGAGCCCGCCGAGGTGTCTGCTAACTGGGTTGGCAGGCGAGCTGAGGGCGCGGTCGCACGATCGCGTGTGCGGCGCGAAGACGTTGCGAAGACGTGGGGGAGGAGCCGAGACCGTGGATTCCTGGGAGCCGGGGAGCTGGCCGGGTCGGCCGTCTGAGCCGAACTCGCTGGGTCGCCGGATCGCCGCGTTGCGGACCGAGCGGGGGTGGACACAGCAGGACCTCGCCGAACGGCTCGGCGTGTCCCGGGTTGCCGTGTCGCACCTCGAGACCGACATCAACACGCCTGGTGAGCGCACGGTGGCCTTGCTGGCCGGACTGTTCCGACAGGAACCGCACGAGCTGGTGGACGGCACGTCCTACCCGCTGGCCAAGGCCGACCGGCTCCCGGTCGTGGTGGCCCGCTGGACCGAGGTGGAACACCAGCTGGCTTTGCTCGACCGAGATCTGCGCTGGCTGGAGTCGGCCGAACGACCGGTTGCCCGCCGGGTGTTGGCCGAATGGGATGAGACCTTGGCGGCCCTCCAGCAAACGGTCCACGATCGTGTCGAGCGAGAGCTGCTGACTGTGGCCCGGCGCCGACTCAGGGCCGAACGGCAGCCCTAGAAGAAGAACGAGCACGAGCCCGCCAGTCCTCGAGCAGGTCGGCCAGTGTTCGGTCGATCGGGATCCCCGGCTCCCAGCCGGTGGCCGAGGTCAGTCGGGTGTGATCACCCCGTAGCACCGGGATGTCGACCGGGCGCAGCAGCTCGGGGTCGGGTTCGAACCGCATCGGCCGCGTGGCCAGCGACAGCAGCTTGTCCGCCAGCTCCTGCACCGCGTAGTCGACGCCCGAACAGACGTTGTAGACCTCGCCGGGCTCACCGGATCCCACCAGCAATCGGTAGGCCCGGACCACGTCGCGAACGTCGGTGAAGTCCCGCCGGGCCGAGAGGTTCCCGATGCGCAACACATCATCACCACTGATCTCGTTGTGGGCGATGCGCGAGGCCAACGCCGGGGCCACGAACTTGTCGGTCTGGCCCGGACCCAGGTGGTTGAACGCCCTGACCCGCAGCACCGGCAGCCCGCGACCCAGCCAGGCCTGCAGGCCGAGGAAGTCGGCCGCCACCTTGCTGGCGGCGTACGGGCTGGCCGGGCGCAGAGGCGCGTCCTCGGTGATCGGGAGATCGTCGGTGCTGACCTTGCCGTAGACATCCGCGCTGCTCACCGCCAGGACGCGGTCGACGCCCACCTCGATCGCTGCGTTGAGCACGTTCAGCGTGCCTTCGGCGTTCACCCGGAAGGCCTCGACCGGTGCACGCCAGGACCCACCGACGTCGGCCCAGCCGGCCAGGTGGTAGACGACGTCCGGGCGTACTTCTTCCAGCAGCTGATGCACCGCCGCGGCGTCGGTGATGTCGACGCCGTCGTCGTGGCGATCGACGCCCACCACGTCATCGCCGCAGTCCGTCAGGTGGTCGGTGAGGTGCCGGCCTACGAAGCCGTGGGCCCCTGTGACAAGGGCCTTCATGGCCGAGGACCTGGCTCGAACCGACCGGCCCGTTCGGTCCACCACATGATCGGCGAGTCTAGGCAGCGCCGCGCGATGCCCTCGACCTGAGGACGTGGCTCAGCGTCGGCGACGCCGCAGCAGCGCGGCAACGAGGGCTCCGATCACCGCGGTGGCCAGCAGCACGAAGATCAGCGGCACCCGCTCGTCGGTGAACACGAAACCGACCTTCACCTTGCGTCGGTTGTCGAGGGCGAAAGCGACGAGGACGATGACGAGGATGGCCGCAGGAACATGGCGGAGGACCGCTCCCGCTCCGGTCCGGGGTTCCTGGTAGGTGTTCTGGTGATCCGACATGCTGCTGCTCCTCGGGTTGTCCGGATGGCCTACCTACCCCCGTCGGCCGGTTCGGGCGCTTCCCCTACCGGCGAGAGTGCCACCACTACCATGGGCGGTTCCGAGGAGGGCCGAGCCCGATGGGTACCCACGTGTCGGTGCTGGTACCGGCGTACAACGAAGCCGAGAACCTGGTCGAGACGATCCCGGCCACGGCCGCGGTGCTCGACGAGACCGGTGACCCCTGGGAGATCCTGGTCATCGACGACGGCAGCACCGACGGCACGCGGGGCGTCATGGCGGATCTGCGCCGCCCCAACATCCGCTACATCAGGCTCCGCCGCAACGCCGGCAAGTCAGCGGCGCTGAGCGTGGGCCTCGACCACGTCAACGGCGAGTTCGTGGTCCTCATGGACGCTGACGGGCAGGACGACCCGGCGGAGATCCCGCGCCTGCTGAGCGAGCTGGACGGTGGGCTGGATCTGGTCACCGGCCGCCGGGCCGTGCGCAACGACCGCTTCATCAAGCGCAACACGTCCAAGCTCTACAACGGCGTGACGGCCAAGGTCACCGGAGTGCCGGGCAAGGACTTCAACAGCGGGCTCAAGGCCATGCGCCGGGAGTTGGCCGACACGCTCGAGATGTACGGCGAGCTGCACCGCTACATCCCGGTGCTCGCCGTGTGGAACGGTTTCCGGGTCGGCGAGGTCGACGTCGAACACCGCGAGCGGCTGCACGGGACGTCCAAGTTCGGGCGGGCCCGGTTCTGGCGGGGTTTCCTCGATCTGGTCACCGTCAAGTTCCTGACGACCTACACCGCCCGGCCGTTCCACCTGTTCGGAGGCATCGGCTTCGTGATCGGCTTCATCGGCTCGGTGATGCTCGGCTGGATGGCCGTATCGAAGGCGCTCGGCAACAGCATCGGCACCCGGCCCGCTCTCCAACTCGGCGTGTTGCTCGTGGTGGTCGCGGTGCAGATGGTGTCGCTCGGTCTGCTCGGCGAGTTGATGGTGAACCTGCGTCGCCGGCGAACGCTCGACTCGACGATCGATGGAGATCTTCGATGAGCGAGCCCGTAGGGCGAGTGGATGGTGGACACGGTCCGTGGGCGCTTCTCGCCACGGAGTGGCGAGCGCTCGGCGGCGCCGGCCGGTTTCGGGTCGGGCTGGTGCGGTTGAAGGAGCTGGTGGTGCGCCGATGAGCCTCGCTCCGGCCGAGTCGCCGGTCAGCCGCCCGATCGGGCTCGCCCCCGGCGCACCGGAACAGGCGGCCGGCCAGGACGCCAAGAAGTACGCCACCGCCAACCCGGTCGTCCAGCGCCTGTTGGCCCGCTGGATGGGCAGGCTGTCGGGCGTCCTCGGCACCGTCGACGGCACCGTCGTGGACGTCGGCGTGGGGGAGGGCCTGGCGCTGGAGCGGATGCTGCCGGCCGGGCAGCGGGCCATCGGCGTCGAGTATCGGCTGGACAAGGTGCAGGCGGCACGACAGAGGCTGGCCGGTCTGGCCGGGGTGCGATCCGATGCCGGCATGTTGCCGTTGGCCGATCGCTGCGCCGACCTCGTCACCTGCATCGAGTTGCTGGAGCACCTGCCGACCTACGTACCGGCGATCGAGGAGCTGGCCCGGATCACCCGCGGCCGCTGCGTGGTGTCGGTGCCTTGGGAGCCGTGGTTCCGGCTGGGCAACCTGGGTCGGGGCAAGAACGTCCGCCGTCTCGGCAACGACCCCGAGCACGTCCAGTTCTTCACGCCGGGCCGCCTACGACGCGCCCTGCAAACGGGCTTCCGCGACGTCGTCGTCACGCCGGCCTTCCCCTGGCTGATCGCCGAGGCCCGCACGCCCCGCTGAACCACCAGCTCCGGACTCGACGCAATAGCTTGCGGGTTTCGGCACTCATTGCGTCGAGACTGCCGAGGCGCTTCGGTGGATCCGGTGTTCAGCTCTTGGGCGGGGTCACTTGGAGCAGGCGTTTGGCCTCGGCTCGAAGTGAAGCGTCGGAGCGATGGAGGCGCGCTTTGTAAGGACGAAGGTCGTAGAAGAGGAACCGGCCATCCTGGCTGCGGATCGGTTTCACTCGGACTGTCCCCTGGATCTGGTTCACCTCCTTGCCACCGTCGGCGTAGCCGTAGGTGTCGACCCACAAGCCGGTGAAGCCCAACCCGAGCAGTGAGGGGAGCGCTCCTACCGGGCCGATCCGATCGCGGAGCCGGGTCTGCCAATCGGCGTCGGGCCGCCCCTTGATCGCCCCGTAGCTCCAGCGCAGCGAGCCGTCGTCGTGGAGGTAGCCCCGCAAGGGGTCGTAGTCCACCATCGCTCCAGGCGGCACCACCTCGGGAAAGGCCAAGACCGGAAGCTGGAAGATGGCTGTGCCATCCGGCATGCGGGCCTCGATGTCATCCACGAAGGCCTGGTCGACGTTCCAGTTCCGGTCAACGTGGGCCCAGGAACGATGGCGGATGGCGACGTTGTCCCAGAGGCCGAACGCCAGCACGACCACGGCCAGACAGCCGAGCACCGGACGGGCCGCAGACGTCCGCCGGCGAACCCAGCCGGTTAGGCGCTCGAACCAACTGGCCACGATCACCATGGCGAAGAAGGCGATGATCAGGCTGATCCGGTTCCAGACCCGCACCTGGGAGAACCCGGCCAACGCCAACAGGATCGAGAACCCGCCGATCGTGCCGAACAGCAAGGCCAAGACCGTGAACAGGGAGCCGTTCTCCCACAGAACGCTGCGGTCGTGCGGTGGCCGCAGATCGCGCCGGCCAGCCGTTCGGCGCAGGCCGTGGGCCAACGCGCCGTAGAGCGCACCGAGAAAACCTGCGGTTCCGAGTAAGCCGAGGGTTTGGCCGCCCTCACTGCGGACCAGGCTCTTGTCTTGGGCTTCGTCGGCCAACTTGGCGAAGGGCTTGAACCGGTGACCGCCGACCGGGGTCACGAGGCGGGAGATCTTCAGCCCGTAGTGCTCGCTCTCGGTGACTTGACGTCGGGCGGCCAAGCCGTTCCTGCCGTGCGCCCGGTAGTAGTTGAAGGTCGGCAGCGTGCACGCCAAGAAGGTGCCGATGACGACGGCCACCAAGACGCCGCTGACCAGGAGCCTTTGCGGCTCGCGCCAGCGGATCGCCGAGACGACCGCAGCGGTGGCCAGCAGCACTGCGGTGAAGGCCATGGTCATGGTCTCAGTGGCGCCGATGACCACACAGATCGCCAGGGCGCCGGCCACCCGCTTGATGCGCAGGTTGTCGCGGAGTCGTACGCCGGCGGCCGCGTCGGGGACGGTCAAGAAGTGGGACCGCCACGACTGGGCCCAGACCAGGAGCAGGCAGGCCAACGGGGCCGAGTAGTACGTGGAGCGGTAGAGGTGGCCCTCGCCGTGGGCGAAGTGGTACGGCAGGAACGCGTAGATGACCGCGGCGATGGCGGCGGTGACGTAGCCGAAGCGCAAGTAGCGCAGCACGAGGAACGTCACTGCGGCGAGCACTCCGAACCCGCCTATGTAGTACATGTTCACGGTGAGCCCGAAGTCCTTGACGAACAGAGCGATCACCTTGATGAAGAGCAGCTGCAGCGTCTCGCCTCCGTGAGGGAAGTCGTAGAACTGCTGTCCGAACGGCGCACCGAGGCGCGGGTTGTGCAGGTACCAGCCTCGTTCGGTGATCGTCTTCACCATGCTGGCGATGAGCGTGGCGTCCGAGCTGTGGTCGTCGATCGGGATCCGGAGGCTGGCATCCCACAAGCGGTAGATGACGGTCACGTACAACCACGCGAAGACCGCAACCGAGGCGCCTTCGAGACCGAGCCGAGGCCACGAGACCGGGAACAGGCGCTCGGCCTGATCCGCCGGCCGTTCGTTGCCGGGGCGCCTCGACGGATCGTCGGCGTCCCCGGGTTCCGGTACGACGTCGGACTCGTCGGAGGTCAGGGTGGTGGTCACTGTGGGGTCACGTCCCGCTGCGGGTCGACCACGCGCTCTGCCGAAGTCGGCGGCGTGTGGGCCTCGCCGGGGATGGGCCGGAACAATACCAGCTCGGTCTCAGCGTCTATCGCCTCGGCGGTTGCTCGCTGGAGCCGGGTCAGCTGCTCGCGCAGAGGGTCTATCTCCCACGCGATCAGCCGGCGGATGACCTTCTTCACCATCGTCACACCGGGGCGGGCCGACACCGGTTCGGGGTGAGGGCTCGGCCGGAGGCGGCGCAGCGGTGTGGACGGGGACGCGCTCCCGGCCAGGGGATGTCGGCTGGGGCCGCCAGCGACCAGCGGCGCGCCGCGAGCAGCGGCGGCTCTAGTCCGAACTTCCTCGAGCACCGCGGCCTGGTCGGCCGGTCCGTCGAAGAGCCACCCACTGGCCCCGGACGAACCCGAATGGGGCGCCCCGTCACCCTCACCCATCGCGGCTCGGCGCATGGCCGCGGCCAGCGAGGCGTTGTCATCGACGATGGCGGCGCCGGCCATGTCGGCCAGCTGGTCGGCCAGGCCGCCGACCCGGGTGGCGATCACCGGCCGGCCGTACAAAGCTGCCCGTTCGGCCACGCTGGACGACCAGATGTGGCGATACGGCAGGACGACCGTGTCGGCCGCGACGATCCAGCGGTCGAACGTGTCGTCGCTGACGAAGCCGACGTGCAGGTGCACCCCGCCGATCTGGCCTGCCAGGTGCTCGAGCTCACGCTGATGGTCCACTGCCGCGTGGTCGTCCACGCGGACGGCCCCGACGATGTGCAGGGAAGCGGTTTGGCCGAGCCCCCGGAAGCCGTGCACCGCCCGGTCGAAGCCCTTGTGGGGCTGGATGAATCCGATGCAGAGGAACACGTGACCTTCGTCTTGGAGGCCGAGTGCAGCGCGAGCGGCGACCTGGTCATCGGCCACCCGGCGGATGAAGTCCGCGCCATGGTGAACCAGGGTGACCCGGTCGGGAGGAACACCGAACCGATCGACCATGAGAGTTTGGTGATCAGGTACGTGAACGGTGACCGAATCGGCGGAGCGGAACAGGAACCGGGTGGCTCGGGCCGAAGGGTCCGACCGGTCGGCCCAGCGGTGATCCACTTCGTGCAGGCGTACCTCCACCGGCGGCCCGGCCCGGAACGCGACACCGAGCGCCAGCCCCTCGGCGATGCGTGAGCCGGGGGTGGCTGGATCGCGGTAGAAGACGTCGGGGTGGAACTGCACGATCATGCGATCGAACCGTCGGGCCAGTCGGGCGAGGGCGAGGGCACCCATCGGACCGACGAGATCGAGGTGGTGGTGAGCGGCCGAGGGGTATGGGGACACGACCTCCACGTGGTGACCGGTCCGGCGCAGGGAGCGCACCTGCTGGAGCGCATAGGCGCCGATGCCGTCCCGGGCCGGCGGATAGGGGCTGACCATGAGGATGCGCTGCGTTGCGGCGGTGCGTTCCGCGCCGGATGAGGGCGGCGTCACCGGCTGGTCACAGCCACGCCTCGATGGTCGCTTCCATGCGGTCGAGGGTGACCGGCCACATGTAGTTGTCCAGCACGTAGTCGCGGCCCGGCTTGGCCAGCGCCGCGGCGAGATCCGGCGCCTCGGCCACGAAGCGCAGGCACTGCTCGAGCTCGAAGTCGTCGTCGTAGACGAGCCCGGCCTCCGAGCGCTCGCAGTGCCAGCGCACCACCGCACTTGCGCCGTTGGCGATCACCGGAGTGCCGGCGAGCCACGCTTCCATCACCGTTCGAGAGAAGCTCTCCAGCGCGGATGGTTGGACATACGCGTCGGCTGCGGCGACCGCGTCGTCTCGCTCCTGGTCGCTTATGCGGCCGAGGTCGACCATCCGGTGGGCGATGTCGGGCGGTGGCCGCACCTCGCCCACACCGAACGTGACGAGGGTGAGATCGACGTCTTGTTTCCGAACGGTGTCGGCGAACGTGGCCACCAGGCCCTCCCAGCCCTTGGCCCCTTCCCGTCGACCCCCATAGAGCACGAACCGCTTGGCGCCGAGGCCGTGGCGGGCCCGGAAGCCTTCAGGGTCGTAGCGTTCCGGGACCGGGACGCCATCGCCGACCACCTCGGTTCGCGCCGGCAGGCGGAACAGCGTGCCGGCCAACTCTCGCTCGGGCTCGGTGAACAGCCACAGGCCGGCTGCGTCGTTGACCAACGGCTGGAAGATCTCGAACCTGGCATGGGGCTCGTCGTGCAGGCACGGACGGACGATCGTGTGGTCGGGCGCGACCTGGCCGGCGGCGAACGTCGTCCAGAACATGTAAGGAGACACGACGATGGCCCGGTAGTCCTGGGCGTGGTCGGCCAGGTGGTGGAACAGCTCGGGGGAGCGGAGCCCGTCGTTCATCCACCGTTCCTGTTCGGCAACCGTCGGGATCTCGCCTCGCTGGACCATCGCTTCGACGTGGGCCCGGTCACGCCCCGTCGTGTCGTTCACGACCGGGAAGCGGCGCACGATCACCGGGCCGTCGGGCGTGGACCCCGCTGGCATCGCGTTGGCCCAGGTGAAGTGGTCCACCGCACAGGTGGTCAAAACCTCGACCGACCAACCGCGTGCGGCGAGCCCCTGAGCCACCTCGCGCAGCGAGAGCTCGGCTCCCCCCACGACGCCTGAGCCGTAGCGCGGGGGCACGAGGGCGAGACGCCGTTGCGGATCCACCAGGAGCGAACTGTACCGCCGGCCGTTTCCCGGCCACCGCCACCACGACGAGCCGGGTTGCCAAGCGGCTGCCCGCGCAACCAGATCCCAGCCCAGTTCGATCGGGTGGGGCGCCACAGGTGATCCAGCCCGGTTCGGGCTCGGTCCGCGAGACTTCCGCGCATGGACGTGCTGGTGTGCGCCACCCAGGTGCCGTTCATGCGGGGTGGTTTGGAGCTGCACGTCGAAAACCTGGTAGCCGCTCTCCAAGACGCCGGGCACCGGGCCGAGGCGGTCCACGTGCCGGCGGCATGGGACAAGGAGCGGTTGCTCGACGCCGCGCTGGCCTGGCGGATGGTGCCGCTCGACGCCGACGTGGTGGTCCCGCTCAACTTCCCGTCGTACTTCGCCCGGCATCCCCGCAAGGTGATCTGGCTGGCCCACCAGCACCGTGCCGCGTACGACGGCCTCGGCCAGGAGTGGAGCGACTTCGGCCTCGACGACGACAGCATCGAGCTGCACCGCCAACTCGTGGACTGGGACACCCGGGTGATCGCCGAAGCGGAGCGCCGGTACGCCACATCCGGGGTGGTGGCGGCCCGACTCCGGCGCTTCAACGGGCTCGAAGCGGAGGCGCTCCACCACCCGCCGCCACTGGCCGACCGCCTCGAGCCTCGGTCCGGCGGCGGCCCCGGCAAGCACGTCCTGTGCGTGAGCCGCCTGGAGGCCAACAAGCGGCCCGGCATGTTCCTCGACGCAATCAGAGCCTCGCGCTCGGGCGCGCCCGGCATCCTCGTCGGCCGGGGAACGATGGCTGCCGAGCTGGCCCATCAGGTGGCGACCAGTGGCCTCGAGAGCCGGGTGGAGCTGACGGGCTTCGTCGATGACGCAACGCTGGTCGACCTGTTGGCTGATGCGATCGCCGTCGTCTACTCGCCCCTCGACGAGGACTACGGCTATGTCACGCTCCAGGCCTTTCTGGCCGGCGTTCCGGTCATCACCGCAAGCGACTCCGGCGGCGTGCTCGACTGGGTGACCGACGGGGTCACCGGCTACGTCACCGACGGTTCGCCCGGCGCCATGGGCGCGGCCGTCGACCGCCTCGTGGCCGACCCGAACCTCGCCCATCGGATGGGCGCCGCCGGCCGCGCCAGGGTGGCGGGGCTCTCCTGGGAACGGGTGGTCCACACGTTGGTCGGGCGTTCTTGAGCAGCCGACCAGGATCGGACCGATCGGGAGCCGGCCGCCGACCGCTGCTGGCCATCGTCGCCACGGCGGGGCGAACAGGACACCTGAGTCATCTGCTGCGCTCACTGGTCACCCGGGTCGACGTCTGCCCGATGGCGGGTCTGGTCGGCCCGCCCGACGCCGTGCTGGCCACGTCGGTCGACGCCTGGAGCGATGTGCCGTTTGGGCTGCCGGCGGCCGTTTGGGTCGACGACGCCGCCGGGCTCACCTCGATCACCGAGACCGATGAGTGGCAGTCGACCGGGGCCCGGCTGGCCCTCAGCGCCGATCCGGTGGCCATCAGCGGTGGAGCGATGGCCGTGCCGCGCGATGCGCTGGTTGTACGCGCCTGGCCGCCGCTGGCCCCCCTCGTACGGGCCCGGTGGCGCGAGCGTCTCGGCCTGCCTCCTCGGCTGGTGGTGGCCGTCGGATCGGAGGCCTCGGCGCATGGCGACGGCCCTACCAACCTGGCGCTGGCCGCGGCAGCGGTGGTGACCGGTCCGTTGGTGGCCACTGCGCTGGCCCTCGGCACGCCGTTGGTCACCAGTTGGGCTGAAGCCGACCGCCTCGGCCTGCGCGCCGGCCGCGAGGTGGAGCTGTCCGAGCCGGACTCGCCTTCCCATCGGGACGCCTTGGCGCAAGCTCTCGCCGCCGACGATCAACGAGCGGCGCGCTGCTCGGTCGCCGCCCGCCGGTTCGCCGAGTCGACCCTCGACCTCGACCGCATCGCCGGCCTGCTGCTCGAGCGACTGAGCATCGGCACAACCCGTTCGTCGGGCCCACTGGCCATCCTGGACCGTCGCCTGGCCGAGCTGGGAACGCCGCGGCACGGCCCGGTCCGGTCCCGAGTTGCAGCGGCCACCGCAGCGCTCGCCAGTTCCGAGAGGAGTTGAACCGTGTCTCATCCTGCTGTTCGCGGAGGGGCCGTGGCCCGCCTCCAGTCGCGCCTCGGCTTGCCTGCCGGGGCGGTCACCGAGGCCACCGCGGTCACCGCGGCCGGCCCCGCGCCGCCCGGCGGTCCGAGCCAGGCGTCGTATGGCCCGCCCGAGTCGGTCAAGCGCTGGGCTCGGCGGCTGGCCGGGCCGGTTCTCGACCGTGTCGCCGCTCGGCTGGCCGAAGCGGCCGATCGCGACACCGTCGCCCTCAGAGCCGACCTGGCACAGCTCCATGACGAGCTGGATCAGGTACGGGCCGATCTGGAAGCCGAGGTGGTCCTGCTGCGGGCCGAGATCGCCAGCCTCGGCCGCCGCGACAGCCGCAACATCAGCTGAAGCGGCTGCTGTAGGTGGTCGACCCAAGCAGCGCGGTGACCAGCGCGGTGGGCGGTTCTCCTGCGTCGAAGCGGGGGATCCAATAGGCGTAGGCGGAGTCGGGAGGCATGCTTCGCAGGAGCCCGGCATAGGCCATGGTCACCATCACCTCGCTGCGGTGCAGACGCCGGAACTCCGAGGATTCGGAGAACGCGAGGACCAGCGAGCCCCGCGAGAGGCCGTCGTGCAAGCGGCCCGTCCAGTAGCTGAGCCCGCCGCTGTCGGGCTCGCGGCCCATGACGTTCAAGTAGACCTGACGCACGAAGTCCGTGTCGGTCAGCGTCCCGTACCTCAGCCGGAACTCTGAGGAGCTGGCGAAGTAGTCCGAGATGCTGGTCAGCGTCGTGCCGTTCGCCCGCCGTTGCAACCAGTACTGGAGGCCGCCGGAATCGGGGCGGCGCAGGAAGTCGGCGAGGTACAGCCGGATCACGCTTCCCACCCGCTGGTCCGCCTCCGACGAGACCAGCAGGGACGTCGCGACATCGGTGAGACGCATGCCGTCGCGGACGACCCGACTCGACCAGGTGCCCATCTCGCCATTGGTGGCCGCCCGGCGAAGCAGGTCGGCCGCGTCCTGGGACACCGCGGCCTGGGGCGTCTGGAACGGGCTCCACCGGGCCGGCGTCGCGGTGGCCGCGATGACCTGGGCGACCTGAGACCGGATCGACGCCAGCTGGGTGTAGACATAGTCGCCCGGACAGGCGGTGAGGCCCACGTCACGGTGCCCGATGATGGTCGGGATGGTCACGACGGTGCCCTCGGGGTAGCGGGTGCTGCCGAAGCTCCTCACGGTCACCGTGCCCTGCGGGTTCACGAGATGCGCTCCGAGCTTCCAAGCCAGTAGCTCGCGCAGGGCCCCGAGCGCGGCGGTCGTCGGTGCGGCGGCCGCCGGGCTGACACCGGGCTGGTATTGCCCGAGGAACGCCACGCCGACGCTGTCGGTGTTGAAACCCTTGGCGTGGCCGCCCATGATCGGCGCGTTGATGTCACCGGAGCGGCCCTGCCAGGCACCGCCGAACCTGTCGATGAGGAAGTTGTACGCGATGTCGCACCAGCCGAGCGAGTCGGTGTGGTAACGGTAGATTGACGCCAGCAGGGCCGGCACGTCGTCGGGCCCGTAATCGTTGCTGTTCACGGTGTGGTGCACGACGGCGAACTTGAGGGCGTCCATGGCCACCGGAGCCGGCGTGCAGCCAGGGTTGTCGGCTCGCCAACCGCCGGGTGCCCACTCGCTGCGAGGGTGGATGGCCGGTCCGGCAGGCTCAGCCCCAGCCACGTCGCCGCCGCCCGTCGGCTGCTCCCAACTCATCGAGTCGAGGGTCAGGTCGTGCAAGGACCCGGAAGTGACCCGCGCCTGCACGGCATCGACCCCGTCATGGCCGAGCCACAGCGGCCCCACCCCGGTCCTACCGTTGCCGCCGCGGTCGGGCCCTTCATCGGGATCAGCTTGCTGCTCGCTCCAGGCCGACCAGCGACCCTGGTGACGGCTGCGGAGCTCGACGGTGCCATTGGGCGCGCCGTGCCAGGTCAGATCGACCAGCTGGGTGTGGGCATCCACGCTCACCTCAGCTGACCAGCCAGGCTCGGCTGCGCCGGTGGTGCGGCGGCGTCCGCTCCCCCCGATCGCCCTGATGAGCACGCCGTGGGATCCGGTGAGCACGGTGGTGTGGGTGACCAGGTGGCCTCGGCCACCGTTCGGTCCGGTCGGCAGCAGGGTCAACGTCGTCCACACGAGGGTCATGACCGGCAGCGTGGCGAGGAAACGGAAGAGCCGGGCTCGAGTCATCAGGCGTGGGTCGTTCCGTGCTCGAACCGGTGCTCGGCGGCAAGAGGACGAACCGCACGGTTCGGCGTGGAGCGGCGGAGTTGGGGCCGGCTGAGAAGCGATACCGGAGTGAGCATGGGTCAGTACCTCAGGTTCGGGAATGCCACGATGGGTACAGATCGGCACCGCAGAGCTGAACCTTGAGCGTTCGTTCGTGGCCGATCTTCGCTGATGTTCAGCCCGGTGGCTCCGACTGGAGGCGTTCCCGACTCGATGGTCTCGCTGCGAGTGGCCCTGGACGCGACGTCACTGGTCGATGTGACCACCGGTGTGGGCCGGTTCACTGGCGCGCTCGCCGAGCGGTTGGCCCAGCGTCACGACCTGGAGGTGGCGGCCTTCGCGGTGAGCTGGCGCGGCCGCGGCCGGCTGGCTGCCGCTCTCCCTCCCGGCATGCGGGTCGCCGGGCGCCGCGTTCCGGCCAGGCTCGTGCGAACAGTCTGGCTACGCCGCGACTGGCCGACCGCCGAATGGCTGGCCGGTGGCTGCGATGTCGTGCACGGGCCGAACTTCGTGGTGCCGCCCGCCCGTCACGCGGCCGAGGTGTTGACCGTGCACGATCTCACTGCGGTTCGGTTTCCAGAGCTGTGCACCGCGGACACCCGTCAGTACCCGTCGCTGATGGCCCGGGCGATGAGCCGCGGGGCGTGGGTGCACGCGGTCAGTCGTTTCGTGGCCGACGAGGTGCGCGAGAACTTCCCCGTCGACCCTGACCGGGTCGTCACCGTGCCCAATGGCTTCACCGCACCGGGTCCCGAGGTCCCCGGAACGGACGCGTCGACCGGCCGGCGCCTGGCCGGGTCAGCGCGCTACGTCCTCACCCTCGGCACAGTCGAGCCGCGCAAGGACCTACCTTCCCTCGTGCGGGCGTTCGACGCGATCGCTGCCGGCGACCCGCAGCTTCGCCTCGTGCTAGCCGGCCCCGACGGTTGGGGGGTCGAGGCGCTGACCGCGGCCCGCGACCGGGCGGTGCATCGTCGGCGCATCCGGCGGCTGGGCTGGGTGAGTGAGGACCAGCGGACCGCGCTGCTGCGGGGTGCTTCGGCGTTCGTGTACCCGTCGCTCTATGAGGGTTTCGGCCTCCCCCCGCTCGAGGCGATGGCCGTCGGTACCCCGGTGGTGGCCACGAACGCCGGCGCCCTGCCCGAGGTCCTGGGCGACGCCGCCCGCCTTGTCCCACCGGGTGACGTCGATGCGCTGGCCGGCGCGCTGTCCCAGCTGCTGACCGACGAAGCCGCCCGCTCGGCGCTGATCGCCCGCGGCCGCGAGCAGGCGGCGCGCTACGACTGGGACACCACGGCCAATGGCATCGTCGAGCTCTACCGGACCGCGTTCGCGGCCCGTTGACGCGTGAACCCGCGGGAGCATCCCCCGTAGGCTCGGGCCGTGCACCAGGAGCGCCTACGCAGGGTCCGCCAGTCCATGGCCGAACAGGGTGTCGACGTCCTGCTGCTGTCGGTGGGACCGGACCTGCCCTGGTTGACGGGTTACGAGGCCATGCCCCTCGAGCGTCTGACCATGCTGGTCGTGCCGCGCGACGACGATGCGACACTGGTCGTCCCTCAGCTCGAAGCGCCACGGGTCTTGGAACGACCGGACGTCTTCGCGTTGCGCCCTTGGGCCGAGACCGAGGACCCGGTGGCCATCGTGGCTGGTCTGTGTGGGCGGGTGGCCACCGCTGCCATCGGTGACCGCACGTGGGCCCGCTTCCTGGTGGACCTTCAAGCCACGATGCCCGACGCCGTGTTCGGCAAGGCCAGCCCGATCGTCGGCCCGCTGCGGGCGGTGAAGGACGAGGCAGAGGTCGTAGCGCTGGGCCGGGCCGGGGCGGCGGCCGATCGGGTGGCCGCTGAGCTGCAGGGTGGAGATGTGGCGTTGATCGGTCGGACCGAGGCCGAGGTGTCGGCCGATCTCGGTCGGCGGTTGCTGGCCCAAGGCCACCAGCGCGTCAACTTCGCCATCGTGGCCGCCGGCCCGAACGCCGCCAGCCCCCATCACGAAGCAGGCCGGCGGGTCATCGAAGCGGGCGACGTGGTGTTGTGCGACTTCGGCGGCACGATGGTCACCGAAGGCGGCGCCGGCTATTGCTCGGACATCACCCGCTGCGTCCACGTCGGGCCGCCGTCGTCGGAGTTCGCCGAGCTCTACCAGATCCTCCAGCAGGCCCAAGCGGCCGCCGTCGATGCGGCCACGGTGGGCACGCCTTGTGAGGCAGTCGACGCGGCGGCCCGCGAGGTCATCGCTGATGCGGGTCACGGCTCTCACTTCATCCATCGCACGGGGCACGGCATCGGTATCGAGGAGCACGAGGACCCCTACATCGTCGAGGGCAACACCACGGTGTTGACCGCCGGCCATGCGTTCTCGATCGAGCCGGGGATATACGTACCTGGACGGTGGGGCGCCCGCTTGGAGGACATCGTGGTGGCCAGTCCCGACGGTCCGCAGTCCCTCAACAACGTGAACCACGACCTGGTGATCGTCGACGCATGACACAGCACTAGCCCGGCTTCCACCGACCCATCGAGCTGGTTGGGCGCCCCCGCACCCGGCTCGTACCCTGCTCAGGCCATGATCCGACTGGACGCTGCGTCGATCCTGTTGCAGTGGTCGGTCGGCGGGTTGGCGTTCCTCTGGGTCACCACCCGCCGGCGCGAGGTGGGGATCGGCTACGGCTGGTTGCTGCGGTCGACGTTCCTCCTGCTGGCCGGCGCCTCGGTCGTGGTCGGTCGTGCCTCCGGATCATCCGCGGTGCGCGATGGCTCGGCGGTCGGGGTCGTCCTGGCCACCGGCGTGGCGCTCGTCGTGTCGGTCGTGCGGCGACGGGCCGGCGTGGCCGGGGAGCGCCAGCGGCTGGCCGCCCGCTCGGCCCGGGTGGCCGACATGACCGGCATCGAACGCAACCCCGACGGCCCGGATCCGACCGTCCCGGAGTTCCCGCCGGCGCTCGACCTGGTGGCCCCGGTGGTCGGGCTGATCGGTCTGGTGGCGGCCGGGTTGGCCGCCGGATCACCGGCGTGGTTGGCGGTGGCTCGAACGGTGGTCGGTGCGCTGTTCCTCGGCAGCGTGACCGACGCCATGCTGCTCGGCCACTGGTACCTCGTACAGCCCGGCCTCGCTCGCGGTCCGCTGTTGGACCTGGTCCGCTGGACCGGGGTTCTCTGGCCGTTCGAGGTGATCGTCCTACTCCTGCCGACCGGGATGATCTCGGTCCTCGATGGGCGGATCGACGACGGCTACAACGGCATCCTCGGCTGGATGTGGCTCACCTGCGCGGTGACCACCATCGGTCTGGTGTTCGTGACCAGAGCCGCTCTCCGGGAGCGCCAGTACTCAGCGGTCATGGCCGCCACCGGCTTGCTCTACCTGGCCATCCTCACCGCGTTCGGTACCGATCTGGTCGCTCGCGCCGTGCTCTCCGGCTGACCGCGGTCGAGCGAGAGTGGCGCCGCTTTCGACACCCGCCGGGCTGTTGCTGGTGTTGCCACTGTGCAAGATGAGTGGTTTAGGGCGATACTGGTGGGATGCCTCGCGCAACTTGGAGTGGGTCGATCAGCTTTGGCCTGGTCAACATCCCGATCAAGCTGTACACCGCCGTGTCCCGCAAGAACGTGCGGTTCAACCAGATCGACACCCGAACCGGCAGCCGCATCAAGCAGAAGCGGGTCTCTGAGGGTGATGGCAGCGAGGTTCCGTACGAAGCGTTGGCCAAGGGTTACGAGCTCTCCTCGGGCCAGTACGTGCTGGTCAGCGAAGACGAGCTCGCCTCACTCGACCCGGAGGCATCTCGAACCATCGACATCGAGGAGTTCGTGGATCTGGCCGAGATCGACCCGATCTTCTACGACGCCTCCTACTGGGTCGCCCCGGACAAGGCCACCGTCAAGCCTTACGCCCTCCTGCTCAAGGCGATGGAGGAGAGCGGCAAGGTCGGCATCGCCCGCTTCGTGATGCGTTCGAAGCAGTATCTGTGCGCGGTGCGGCCTGATGGCGACCACCTGGCGCTGTCCACCATGATCTACGCCGACGAGGTGAACGATCCCGCCGAGGTGCCGGAGCTGGAACCGGTGGGTGAGGTCGAGGTGTCCGACCGGGAGCTGGCCATGGCCCGCCAGCTCGTCGAGTCGCTCGTGACCGAGTTCGAGCCGGCCAAGTACCAGGACACCTACCGTGAGAAGGTGCTGGACCTCGTGGAACGCAAGGCGGCGGGCGAGACCGGCCTGGTCGAGGCGCCGGCGGCCGTCTCGCCGGAGAAGGTCGTGGACCTGATGGCGGCGCTGGAGGCGAGCGTCGCCGCGGCCAAGGAGTCTCGCAAGCGGCACCCGACCGGTCGGGAGGCGATTGAGGGCGAGGCGGAGGACGAGGTCGAAGCCAAAGCGAACGCCAAGAAAGCCGAGGCGGCTCCGAGGAAGCGAGCTTCCAGGGCCAAGAAGTCGGCCTGACCTGCGCGTTCGCTGATCGGTGGCTGGGCAGAAGCTGGTCGCCGAGATCGGCGGGCGCACTCTGGCGTTGTCCAACCTCGACAAGGTGCTGTACCCGCAGGCCGGGTTCACCAAGGGCGAGGTCATCGATTACTACGTGCGCATCGCGCCGGTGCTCCTGGCCCACCTCGGCGATCGGGGCATCACGTTTCGCCGGTACCCGAACGGGGTGGACGGCCAGTCGTTCTTCGAGAAACGCTGCCCGTCCCACCGCCCGGACTGGGTGCAGACCGCGCTGGGCCCAGGCGACCATGGAGGGCCGATCAACTACTGCCGGCTGAGCGAGGTGGCCGCCCTGGCCTGGGCGGCCAACCTCGCGGCGCTCGAGCTTCACGCCCCGATGGCCCGGGCCGACGGCATCGACGCACCGACCATGGTGGTGTACGACCTCGATCCAGGTGCCCCGGCGGCCATGCCCGAATGCGCCGAGATCGGCCTGCTCATCCGTGATGTGCTGGCGGGCATCGGTCTCGCCTCGTTCGCCAAGACCTCCGGATCGAAGGGGCTGCAGCTCTATGTGCCCCTCAACTCACCGCACACCCACGAGCACGCATCCTCGTTCGCCCTGGCCGTCGGCCAGGCGCTGGAGAAGGCCCGGCCGGACCTTGTCGTGACGACCCAGGCCAAGGCGGCCCGAGCGGGGAAGGTGCTGATCGACTGGAGCCAGAACAGCCGCCACAAGACGACCGTCTGCGCGTACTCGCTACGGGCCCGGCCGAGGCCCACGGTGTCCACGCCGGTCAGTTGGGACGAGGTGGCCGAGGCGGCTGACGGCGCGCCACTCTCGTTCGAGGTGGTTGATGTCCTGGCCCGGGTAGACGACCTCGGCGACCTGTTCGCCCCTGTGTTGACCGAGGTCCAGCAGCTGCCTGCCGCGCCGTCCTGAGACGAGCTACTTCGTCTTGAACGTCGAGATCAGGTCTTCCTGGGCCGAGCGGATCTGGCTCTCCTTGGCGGCAACGCCGATGGTCTGCAGCTGGATCGCGTAGTCATCGACCTTGAACACGCGGTCATAGAGGAGGCCGGCTCCACCTCTCACCTCGATCTTGGCGTCAAGCACATCCAACCCGTAGGCCTTTGTCGGCTTGCGGGACGTCACCCTGCCCTGAGCCGCCGAGGCCACGCCGTCGACAGCCTTGTTCGGATCGAAGGATCGACCGGTTAGGTCATAGACCGACACCTGCACGATGAAGGTGGGGTTCACCAACACCTGGTAGGCGCGGATCGTGACCGGCTGACCGTCGGGGGCAGTGGCGGTGGGCGACGAGGTCGCCGGCTTCCGCGGAAGCTTGAACTTCACCCCGCTCGGAGCGTCGCTGACCGGGACCCAGGAACCTACGTCGGGCAGATCGCTGCCTGGCTGGGTGGTCTCGGTGGTCTCGGTGGTCTCAGTGGTCTCGGTGGTCTCAGTGGTGTCGGTCGTCTCGGTCGTCTCGGACGTCGACGTGGAGGGCTCCTCGGTGGTCTTCGGTTCGTCCTTGGTGGTGTCGGAGGACTTCTCGCCGCTGGTGCCGCACGCGCCGGCGAAGAGGAACGCGACAGCGCCCAGGGCGGCCAGAGCGGCACGCGGACGAGATGACTGGTGGTTCATGCTGATCGGAGCTCCCGGGTGGTCAGCGGGCGACGAAGTACTTGGCCTTGGGGTGATGGCAGATGATGGCGCTGGTGGTCTGTTCGGGCTGGTACTGAAAGCCAGTCTCCTCGCCGACATCGATGCCGAGACGGTCCGCCCCGAGCAACTCCGCCACACGGAGGTTGTCCTCCAGATCAGGACAGGCAGGATAGCCCCAGGAGTACCGGCCGCCGCGGTACTGCTGGCGGAACAGACCGGCCAGCGACGGGCCGTCTTCGTCGGCGAAGCCCCACTCCTCGCGGATGCGGTGATGCCAGAGCTCGGCGAGTGCTTCGGTCATCTCCACTCCGAGGCCGTGGAGCATCAGGTAGTCCTGGTACTTGTCGGCGGCGAAGAGCTCGGCGGTGCGCTCGGACACCGCCGCTCCCATGGACACGATGTGGAAGGCCACGTAGTCGACGTCAGACGATTCGATCGGCCGGAAGAAGTCGGCGATGCAGTTCCATGGCGCCTTGGTGGAGCGGGGGAAGCGGAAGCGGGTGACCTCGCGGTCGCGGGATTCGTCGGCCCAGACCACGACGTCCTGACCGTCGCCGTTGGCCGGCCAATAGCCGTACACCACGCCGGGGTTCAAGAGGCCCTCCGAACGTGCCCCGGCGAGCTGCTCCCGCAGCATCGGCCGGAGCCGTTCCTTGAACCCGACGTCGTTCTCGCCATCCTGAGGCCGGTACTGCCACTGGTTGCGGAACAGCGCGGTCTCGTTCAGGTACCCGGCTATCTGGTCGAGGGCGATGCCTTTGACGATCTTCGATCCGGTGAACGGCGGCACGAAGATCTCGTTGTCCACCTCCACCTCTGGTGAGCGCTCCGGCAGAGGTTCGGTCTCTTCGGTCGTGTCCTTCGGCGCGAACCGGCCCCGCAGCTCGACGGTGGAATCCGATGGGACACGACCCCACTCCGGGTCGTCGGTGTTCGGATCGCGCTTGATGTCGCCCAACCGGTCCATCACCCGCAAGCCCTCGAACGCGTCTTTCCCGTAGAACAGGCGACCGTCGTAGATCCCCCGAAGGTCGCGCTCGACATAGGAGCGGGTGAGGGCCGCGCCGCCGAGCAGCACCGGGATCTCCGACAGCTGGCGAGCGTTGAGCTCTTCGAGGTTGTCCCTCATCACCAGGGTCGACTTGACGAGGAGGCCGCTCATGCCGATGGCATCGGCTTTGACCTCCAACGCCTTGTCGATCATCTCGGACACGGCCACCTTGATGCCGATGTTGTGCACCTCGTAGCCGTTGTTGGTGAGGATGATGTCGACCAGGTTCTTGCCGATGTCGTGCACATCGCCTTTCACGGTGGCCAGCACGATCCGGCCCTTGCCTCCGCCGCCTTCGACCTTCTCCATGTGCGGCTCGAGGTAGGCGACGGACTTCTTCATCGTCTCGGCGGACTGCAGCACGAACGGAAGCTGCATCTCGCCCGACGCGAACAGCTCGCCGACCACCTTCATCCCGGCCAGCAGCGTGTCGTTGACGATGCTGAGAGCGGACGTGCCGGCGGACAGCGCTACGTCGAGGTCTGCTTCGAGGCCCTCCCGGTCGCCGTCGATGATCCGCTGGCTGAGCCGGTGCTCGATCGTCCAGTCGGTGCGGTCCTCTTGGACCGCGTTCTCCACCGACACGTCGCTGAAGATCTCGAGCAACTTCTGAAGCGGGTCATATTGCGGATCCCCGTCGGACAGAGCACCGGCCTCACCCCGGCGGTCATAGACGAGGTCCATGCAGACATCGCGTTGCTCGTCGGGGATGCGGGCCAGCGGCACGATCTTCGATGCGTGCACGATGGCCGAGTCGAGCCCGGCTTCGACGCACTCGTGCAGGAACACCGAGTTCAGGACGTGACGGGCCGCCGGCTTCAGGCCGAACGACACGTTCGACAGGCCGAGCACCGTGAAGCAGCCGGGGATCTCCGCCTTGATGCGGCGGATGGCTTCCATGGTGGCCATGGCGTCGCGACGCAAGTCGTCGTCGCCGGTGGACAACGGGAACGTCAGCGCATCGAAGATGAGGTCGGAGGGCTTCAAGCCGTAACGCTTCACTGCCAAGTCGGCGATACGGCGGGCCACCCGCACCTTCCACTCGACGTCGCGCGCCTGACCCTCCTCGTCGATCACGAGGCAGATGACCGCCGCGCCGTACTCGCGGGCCAGGTTGAACACGCGGTCGAGCCGGGAGCCGGGGGCCTCGCCGTCTTCCAGGTTGGCCGAGTTGAGGATGGCCCGGCCGCCGATCCACTGGAGCCCGGCTTCGAGGACCTGGGGCTCGGTGGAGTCCATCACCAGGGGCGCGTCGGCCTGGGTGGCGAAGCGGCTGGCGATCTCGTCCATGTCGAGGGCGCCGTCACGGCCGACGTAGTCGACGCACACATCGAGGATGTGGGCGCCTTCCTTGGTCTGGTCGGACGCCATCTTCGTGCAGGTGTCCCAGTCACCTTCGAGCAGGGCTTCGCGGAACTTCCTCGAGCCGTTGGCGTTCGTGCGCTCGCCGATCATCAGGAACGACGTGTCCTGCTCGAACGGCACCGCCGAGTAGATGGACGTGGCCGATGGTTCGTGGACCGGTTGGCGCGGGGCCGGCTCGACGCCCCGCATCGCTTCGACCAACTGCGCGATGTGGTCGGGGGTCGTACCGCAACATCCGCCCACCACCTGCACGCCGAGCTCGGTGACGAAGCGCGACTGGTGGGCGACCAGCTGCTCAGGGGTGAGGTCGTAGTGCATCTTTCCCTCGACCACCGACGGCATCCCTGCGTTGGGTATGCAGGAGATCGGCATGCGGGCGTGGTGGGAGAGGTGGCGCAGGTGCTCGCTCATCTCCGCCGGGCCGGTGGCGCAGTTGATGCCGAACACGTCCGGGTGCAAGGCGTCGACCGCGGCGAGAGCCGCACCGATCTCGGTGCCGGGCAGCATGCGCCCGGTCAACTCCATGGTGACCTGAACCTGCAGCGGCACCTCACGTCCCACCGCAGCCATGGCTCGGCGGCTACCGATCATCGCCGCCTTCAGCCCAAGCAGGTCGAACTGGGTTTCGATCAGGAGGAGGTCCACCCCGCCTTCGAGCAGCCCGTTGGCCTGCACCTCATAGGCGTCACGCAGCTCGGCGAAGCGGATCTGGCCGAGGCTGGCGAACTTCGTGCCGGGACCGATCGAGCCGGCGACGAACCCGCCGTGCCCGTCGGCCACCTCCCGGGCTATGCGGGCCGCCCTGAGGTTGATCTCGTGGGCTTGGTCGGCGATGCCGTATTCCCCGAGGGGGACCGCGAACGCGCCGAACGTCGCCGTCTCGACCACATCGACACCGACCGAGAAGAACGCTTCGTGCATGCCGGCCACGAGATCGGGCCGGCTGAGCACCAGGATCTCGTTGCAGCCTTCGAGATCCGGCCCCCCGAAGTCGTCGGCGGTGAGTACCTGTTCCTGCATGTACGTGCCGAACGCCCCGTCGTACACCACGACCCGCTCGTCGATCAGATCCAGGAAGGCGCTCCGCTCGGCCATAAGGGACAAGGCTACCGGTGGGCCCGGTCACCACTGTCGTTGCGCGTTGACTCACGAGAAACCTCCACCGCCGAGCCGGAGCGCCCCCCAGCCGCCCATCTCCTGTGACGGAGTCGGACGCTTCAACTCTCGCTTGACTTCCCCCTAATACTGTTAGATAGTTCGACCTATGGTGGTCGAACCGGTTCGTGATCGGCGAGCCGAACGTCGTGAGTCCACGAGGGCGGAGATCCTCGAGGCTGCTTGGGAGCTAGCGCGAGGACAGGGTCTGGCCGGGCTGTCGCTGCGTGATGTGGCCCGCCAGATCGGGATGCAGCCGCCGTCGCTCTACTGGTACTTCGACTCCAAGCACGCCATCTACGACGCGATGTTCGCGGAGGGCAACCGCCAACTCCTCGAGCTCATCGACGCACAGCAGTGGCCCGACGACCCGAGAGAGCTTCTTCGGCAGGCCGCCAAGCTCTTCGTCGGGTTCTGCTCGGAGGACGTCGCCCGCTACCAACTGCTCTTCCAGCGGACGATCCCCGACTTCGAGCCGTCGCCCGAGTCCTACGCCCTCGCCGTGCAGGTATACGACGGGATGCGGGTCCGCATGGCCGCCGCCGGCGTCGAGGGCCCGGCCCGGCTCGATCTGTGGACCGCGCTCACGGCCGGCCTCAGCGCGCAGCAGACGTCCAACGAGCCGGGGGGCGACCGCTGGCTCAAGCTGATCGACGAAGCGGTTGACATGTACGCAGACCATGTGTTCCCGAAGAAGACGCCAAGGAGGCGACGATGAAACTGACCACCGGGGCGGTCGATGCTGGGACGATTTCCGCCATCGACCATGCCGAAGCAATGGCGCTGGCCGAGACGGAGTACGGCCGATTGCTCGATGTCGTCGACCAGCTCGACGAGGCCGACTGGGCGCGTCCCACCGATTGCGACGGCTGGGACGTGCGGGCCTTGCTCTGCCACATGCTCGGAGAGCTCGAGCTGAACGCCACCAAGCGCGAGTTCATGCGCCAGTTCATGCTGGCCACCCGAGCGGCCAAGAAGAGCGGTGGGCTGATGATCGACGAGATGACGGCCCGTCAGGTCCACGAGCACGCCGATCTGTCGACAACTGAGCTGGTTCAGCGCTTGCACGAGATGGTTCCGAAGGCGGTGCGCGGTCGTCGGCGCACCCCCCGCTTCATCCTCTCCCGGCAGTTCTCACCCGGCCCGCCGGTCGAGGGCAAGCGACCGTTCGGCTTCCTGATCGACATCCTCCTCAATCGTGATCCGTGGATGCATCGCATCGACCTCATCCGGGCCACGGGTCGCGAGCTCGTGCTGACCGCCGAACACGACGGGCGGATCGTGGCCGACATCGTGGCCGACTGGGCGACCACCCATGGCCAGCCGTTCACGCTTGTGCTGGACGGCCCCGCAGGCGGCACGTTCGTCCAGGGTGAGAACGGCGAGGAGCATCGGCTCGACGCCATCGAGTTCTGTCGGATGCTCTCTGGTCGAGCCGCAGGTGCCGGCCTGCTCAGCCAGGAGGTGGCGTTCTGATGCCCGAGACCACGCTCGACGAGATCGCCGATGGCATCTACCGCGTGTCCACCTGGGTGGCTGACATCGCGCCTCCGGCCGGCTTCTCCTTCAACCAGTTCCTCATCGACGCCGATGAGCCGTTGCTGTTCCACACCGGCCCGCGAGCCACGTTCCCACTCGTGTCCGAAGCGGTCGGCCGGGTCGTGCCGGTCGAGCGGTTGCGCTGGATCACGTTCGGCCACCTGGAAGCCGACGAGTGCGGCTCGATGAACGAGTGGCTGGCTGCCGCACCTGAAGCCTCCGTCGCCCACGGGATGATGGGCTGCCTGGTGTCGCTGAACGACATGGCCGACCGGCCGCCCCGACCGCTGGCCGACGGCGAGGTGATCGATCTCGGCGGCAAGCGCGTCCGCCACATCGACACGCCCCACGTACCGCATGGTTGGGACGCCCGAGTGCTCTATGAAGAGACGACGGGAACTCTGCTGTGCGGTGACCTGTTCAGCCAGGTGGGCAACGGTCCGGCCGTCATCACCGATGACATCGTCGGCCCGGCCATGCAGACCGAGGCGATGTTCCGGTCCACCTGCTTGGCTCCATCCACCGCGCCGGTGATGAGAAGCCTTGCTGATCTCGCTCCGCAGACGCTGGCCGTGATGCACGGCTCGTCCTACCGCGGCGACGGTGCCCGAGCGCTCTCGGACCTGGCCGACGCCTACGCCTCCGAGATCGCCGCCCAGCAGACCGCCTGAGGAACGCCAACCAGGGAACCTCGGGGGTTGGTGGCGGGCGCGGGCATCGGTCGCCGGTCGCCGGTCTCAGTCGATCGCTCGACCCGAACGAACGCCCGCGGTTTGCCGGATACGTTGTGCGCCCATGGGTGAGATCGTCGAGTTTCCGAGCAACGGCCACCCCGCGAGCGGATACCTGTCGATCCCCGATGGCGGCAGCGGTCCCGGCCTGATCGTGATCCAGGAGTGGTGGGGCCTCGTGCCTCACATCAAGGACTTGTGTGACCGTTTCGCCCAGGAGGGCTTCGTCACCTTGGCTCCGGACCTGTACCACGGCGAGACCACCACCGAACCCGACGAGGCGGGCAAGCTGATGATGGCGCTCAATCTCGACCAGGCCGGCCGCGACATGGCGGGTGCGGTCACGTTCCTGCAGAGCCATGACGCGGTGGCTGGTCACCGGATCGGCGTGACCGGTTTCTGCATGGGCGGTGGCTTGGCCCTCGTGCTGGCCTGCCAGCAACCTGATGCCGTGGCCGCGTGCGTGCCCTGGTACGGCATCATCCCGTGGGAGCACGCCGAGCCGGACTGGTCGGCGTTGCAGGCCGCCACGCTCGGGCACTTCGGTGCCGAGGATGACTTCTTCACGCCGGACGCGGCGCGCCAACTCGAACAGAAGCTCAGCGACCTCGGTAAGGACGTCGAGTTCCACATCTACGAGGGCGCAGGCCACGCCTTCTTCAACGACGACCGTCCGGAGGCCTACAAGGCCGACGCGGCGTCCACCGCGTGGGCTCGCACGCTGGCCTTCCTGCATGCCCATCTCGACTGACCGCGGTCGGCCGGCCGAGGAGGACGCGGTCGGCCGCTACTTGGAGCTCGGCCTACGCCTCGGTCGCCACCTCGACGGCCTGGTCGACGCCTACTACGGGCCGCGGGATCTCTCGGCCCGGATCGACGCGGAAGCGGTCCGACCGCTACCCGCCCTGGCCGAGGATGCACGGCGGCTGGTGGCTGATCTGGACAGCGGCGCGGGCGACCTCGGCACCCAGCGTCGGTCGTGGCTTCGGGCTCAGGTCACAGGGCTGCACACCGTGGCCCGCAAGCTGATCGGGGACGACATCGGCTACGCCGACGAGGTCGAGGCTTGCTACGGCGTGCGCCCTCGCTCGGTTCCCGAGGAGGACCTGGTCGCCGCCCACCGCCGGCTTCACGACGTCCTTCCCGGCTCGGGTTCGTTGGCCGACCGCTTGATCGCCTGGCGGGAGTCACATGCCATACCGGTGGAAGCGCTCGAGTCGGCCATCCACTCGCTAGCCGAGGACTTCCGGGCCCGCACCGATGCGCTGTTCGGGTTGCCTGATGGTGAGCACATCGACTTCGTCTTCGAGACGGACAAGCCGTGGTCCGGCTTCAACTACTACCTCGGTGAGCTGCACAGCCGGGTGGCCATCAACATCGACCTGCCGGTCCTGTCGACCTCGCTCGGCCATCTCGTCGCCCACGAGGCGTACCCCGGCCACCACACCGAGCACACCCGCAAAGAGGTCGGCCTGGTCCGCCGCCGGGACCAGCAAGAGGAGGCCATCTTCCTGGTGGGCACGCCGCAGTGCCTGCTCGCCGAGGGATTGGCCGACCTCGGGCTCGAGGTGCTCCTCGGACCGAGGCCAGAGCCGATGCTGGCCGAGCATCTGCGCCCGCTCGGCATCCGCTACGACGCCGAGGTCATCGCCGCGGTGGCCACCGCGGCCGAGGCATTGGCTGCGGTCCGGGGCAACGCGGCCTTGCTCATCAACGACCGAGGCGCAGATGCCGATGATGCAGTGGCTTACCTCGAACGCTGGGCGCTCTTGCCTCGCAACCGGGCGGCCAAGATGGTCGAGTTCCTCACGGATCCGACGTGGCGGGCCTACATCTCCTGCTACATCGAGGGTCTGCCGCTGTGCCGCCGGTTCGTGGATGGTGACCCGAAGCGGTTCGCACGTCTGCTCTCCGAACAGCTGATCCCGGCCGACCTGGTGGACGCCGCCGCGGCCTGACGCCTCAGAGCTGGCCAGTGGCGGTGGGCAGTCCTAGACGGAGGCGGCCGGCCAGCTCGAGTGTCCGCGGCGCGACCATGGCGTGCTGGGTGGCGACGTGGACATCGCGGAACACCCGCTGCAACGCGCTGTCCTCATAGATCGCCGCTCCTCCACCCGCGGTGTAGCAGCGATCGACGGCGCTGGCCGATGCCAACGTGGCGTGGGTCGCCGCCAGGCGACTCGACCGACGCTGCTCGTCGGTGATCGGGTCCCCGGCTGAGACCGAGCGCCACGCGTCTTCCACTGTGTCGTTCATGAACGCCCGGGCGGCGCGCATCTCGGCCTCGGCCAACGCCACCTCGGCCTGGACAGGCGCCCGCTCGGCGAGAAGCCGGCTGCTGCCCTGCGGCCGCTTGTCAACGGCCAGCTCCACCAGTTCGTCGATCGCCCGCCGAGCCAGGCCGAGGGTCACCGAGGCGATGCCGAGGGCCAGCATCCCGAAGAACGAGAACCGGTAGAGGGCGCCGTCCTCTCGCGGGGCGTCTACGTTGACCTGGACCCAGCGCCCTTCCGGCACCACCAAATCACTCACCTGGTAGTCGGTGCTGCCGGTTCCCTTCAAGCCGCTGACGTGCCAGGTGTCGAGCAGCTCCACGTCCGCGGCATTGAACAACACGAACGGAGCCTCGAGGCCGTCGGCCCGCGGCGCCGGCACGCCCGTCGGGTCGACCAGACGACAACCCCCGCCGATCCAGGTGCAGTGACGGCTGCCTGATCCCCACGCCCACCGGCCGCTGACCCGCAGGCCGCCGTCAGGCAGGGGGATGGCCCGGCCGGCCGGAGCAGCGAGCCCGCCAGTGATGGAGTCCGGTGAGCCGTAGATGGTCCTGGCGTGCTCGTCCGGCAGGAAACCGCCGAGCAGGCCAGTGGTCATGGCGATCATCACGCACCATGCGGTGGAGCCATCGGCCGTCGCCAGCTCCTCGATCACCGCTAGGCCGTCGGCCACCGGAGCCTCGGACCCGCCTAGCGAAGCAGGCACGAACGCCCGGAACAGGCCGGCCCCGGCCAGCTCAGCCACCAGATCGGTGGGCAGCGTCCGAGCGGTCTCGATCTCCGCGCTCCGGTCAGCCAGCCGACGAGTGATGTCGTGGGTCGCGGCCAACAACCCTTCGACACCGGTCACACAACCAACCGTAGACTTCCGGCTCCGTGTCCAATCCAACCGGCGGTCGTCCTCGTACACGTGCCATGACCCACTCCGCCGCCACGTCGACCTCCTCGACCTCCCCGCGCTCGGCCGACGGTTCGGCATCTTCGGCCTCGACCACCGCCGCACTGCTGCGAACCATCCTCCGAGGCTCGGCCGCGGTGCTCGTGCTGGTTGGCGGTTTCATCCACTTGCGCCTCTGGCAACAGCAGTACAAGGACCTGCCGGCCGAGGTCCCTGGCAGCTGGCTGGTGCGTGACGGCTTCCGCGCCAACGCCGCCACCTCGGTGGTCCTGGCGGTGGCGTTGATCGCCATCGGCTTCCCGTTGTTCGCCCGCCTGCACCGCTTCGTGGTGGTGGGTGCCCTCGGCTTCGAGATAGCGGCGATTGCCATCCTGGTGGCCACCCGGTACAGGGCGGTGTTCGACTGGATCGAGAAGGGCGACTGGGGCACGGGGCCCAAGCGGACGATCGTCGTGGAGATCTTGGCGGTGATCGCTCTTCTCGGCGTGCTGGTGTTCGAGCGGGTGAGGCCGGGCGGGGACCACCCTGTGGCCAACACGCCGTAGCCGCCGGAGCCGATGCTGGACCCGGCGGGAAGAGGTCGGTCGACCATCGACGTCGTGATCCCGGCACGCGACGAGGAACGCACGGTGGCGGTCAACGTCGTCGCGGCGCTCGGCTGCCGCTACGTCCGTGAGGTGATCGTGGTCGACGACGGCTCGAGCGATCGCACGGCGGACGAAGCGCGGGCCGCGGGGGCCAAGGTCATCCGTCTCGACTCCCCGGCCGGCTCGAAGGCCCACGCCATGGCCGCCGGGGTCTCCCTGTCCGACGCCGCCGCCATCTTCTTCATAGACGCCGACTGCACGGGGCTCACCAGCAGTCACCTCGACGCGATCTGCGAACCGTTCCTGGCCGGCCGCTGCGTCATGTCGCTCGGCGCGTTCGACTACGGCTGGTTCTGGAACCCGCTGGTGCTCCGCTGGCCTCCGCTGACCGGTGAACGGATCGTGCCCAGGTGGGTCTTCGAAGCGATCCCGCCCCACAAGCTGCAGGGGTACACCATCGAGGTGCGGATCAACGAGGTGGTGGCCGAAGGCCGCTTGCCGACCGAGGTCCGCACGATGGCCGGCGTCTACCACCGCACCAAACGGGACAAGCTCGGTCGAATCCCCGGGCTGCGGGCCACGTGGACGATGTACAAGGACCTGTTCGGCATGCTGAAGCCGGGCGACGTCCGCTGGCGGACCTACTGGTTCTACCTGCGGGCCCTCCGGGTCGCCCGCTAGCCCTGCCGAGATGGGCAAGTCCACACGTGAGGGTCGGCGCGACGAGTGGAGCGCACCCTGAGCCGCACCCGTTGTGACGTCGTGGTGATCGGCGCCGGCGCCATGGGCTCCGCCACCACCTGGTGGCTGGCCCGCCGGGGCGTCGACACGGTGTTGCTCGAGCGGTTCGAGCAGGGCCACGGTCGGGGGAGCAGCCACGGAGCCACCCGCATCTTCCGGCTGGCCTACCAGGACCGCCGGTACATGCGGATGGCCGCTGAGGCTCTTCCTTTGTGGCGGGAGCTCGAGGATGACACCGGCACCCCGCTCCTGGTGACCACCGGCGGCCTGGACCACGGTGCACCACCACTGGTCGCCGCCACGATCGAGGCTCTGGCCGCGGAGGGAGTGGCCCACCAGGTCCTCGGACCGGGGGCGTCCGCCGAGCGTTGGCCGGGCATGCGGTTCGAAGGTGACGTGGTGGTGCAACCCGACGCAGGACGTTGCCTCGCCGACGTCACCGTCCGCGTCCTGCAGGATCGGGCCGTCGCCTTGGGCGCTGACGTGCGGTTCTCGGCCGGTGACGCGTCGGTGGCCCTTCTCCATGACCCCGACGGCTCAGACGGCGGACATAGGAGGGTGAGGGTGGTCGCCGGTGAGGAAGAGGTCATCGCACGGGTCGCGGTGGTGACTGCCGGCGCCTGGGTGTCATCGGTGCTCGAGGACGTGTCGTTGCCACCGATGCGAGTCACCCGCGAGCAGGTCCAGCACTTCGTCCCTGTGCCGTCGGCGGGGGGGTCGACGACGGACTGGCCGTCGTTCATCCACCATCGGGACCGGTTCGTCTACGGCCTGCTCAGCCCGGGGGAGGGCGTAAAGGTGGCGTTCCACCACGATGGGCCGGTGGTCGATCCGGACCGACGGACCTTCGACCTCGATCCGCTCGCCCTGGCCGACGCCGCCGCCTATGCCAGCTCGTGGCTCCCGGGCGTGGAGCCGACGCCGGTCCGCGGCCTCACCTGCCTGTACACCAGCACACCGACCCATGACTTCGTGCTGGCGCGCCACGGACCGGTCGTCGTCGGTTCCCCCTGCAGCGGCCACGGCTTCAAGTTCACCCCGTTGATCGGCCGCATCCTCGCCGACCTGGCCACCGATCCGTCATGACAAGAGGTCAGGCGACTTGCCGTAGTCGCACTTGCCGCGTCGCCCGGAGAGTATCGATGGTGCCGGTTCGGTCCGAGACGAGGTGCTCGTACATCACCCGCAAGACCTGCCAGCCCGCCCGCGCCGCTTCCTGATCTCTGAGGTGATCTCGTGAGAGATCTTGGACACGCGTGTGCCAGCGCCGGCTGTCGGCCTCGACGATGAGCATGGCGTCCGGCCAAGCTCCGTCGACGCATCCCTTGACCGACTGCCGGCCCGGGAATGGGAACTGGCGGACCAGGGGAGGCAGCCCGGCCCGCTCGACAGTGTCATACAGACGCTGCTCGAGGACCGTCGGCGCGAGAACGGATCCCGGTCCGAGTTCGTCGAGGACGCTACCGAGCATTCTCACGCCGGGCTTGCCCGGCCGCGCGACGGCGGCCAGTGCGACCGCCACCTCCTCAAGACGGACCTTGCCCGCCGAACGAGCGTCATCGAGGGCCATGCGGAGCCGGAGACGGCGTGAAACTGCAGCGAGATCAACGAACGTCCGAGCTGTGGTGGTGATCGGCAACCCATTGATCGACGTACACCACTCGCCAGTCAGATCAGAGATCTGACGCACCCGGATCCCGGGTAGCCGGGCGTACCCACTGTGGGCGACCGTCACCACAAGCGGACCTTTCGGGAACCCGAGAACGCCATGAACGGCGGCCGCGGCCTCGAACGAGACGACGGCTTGACGGCCAGCAGCGAGCACGGCCACCCACAACCGCTGTTCATAAGTGGATTGAGCGCCGGCCATGGCGTACACACCCGGCAGCTCCCGCCGCCACTGCCCGGCGCGAACACGGCGCACGAACATTGACGGAGTCGCTCCCATCTCGATCGCTTGGGCGTAGCTGAAGCTGTTCGCCTGGGCGCGAGCGAGTCGGGCGATGGCCTCGTTTACATGGATCGCGGTCATAGCCTCAGTCAACTCAGGGGGTGTGACAAGAATCGTGGGGCATCGCACCGGCCACTGTTCGAGTCGGCCTGAAGTCTCGACGCAATAGGTGCCGCTAAGCGTGACCGATTGCGTCGAGAAGGACGGGCCGGGAGCCTCGACGCAATAAGTGGCGGTTTCGGTGAGCTATTGCGTCGAGAACGGGGCGGGTCAGGTGGCCGCGGATTCGATCAGGCGGCGGGCGATGACCTTGAGGCAGAGGGTCTCGTCGGCGCCTTCGAAGATCGACAGCACGCGCGCGTCGACGAAGTACCGGCTGACGTCGAACTCCTCTGCGTAGCCCATGCCACCGTGGATCTGCATCGCTTCGCGAGTGACCCATTCTGCGGCCTTGCAGACGTAGGCCTTCACCATCGACGCCTCCAGGGTTCCTTCCCCCTTGGCCATCATGCGAGCCACCGCGTAGGAGAACTGGCGGGCCGACTGGATCACGACGGCCATCCGGCCGAGCTTGGCCTGGGTCAACTGGTACTCGCCCACCGGCTTGGTGAACACCACACGGTCGAGCGCGTATTGCCGGGCCGCCTCGTAGGCCGCCTGCATGACGCCGACAGCCCGAGCGGCGGTCTGCAAGCGGCCGTTCTCGAACCCGGCCATCTGGTAGTAGAAGCCGCGGCCCATGCCGTCTTCGCCGCCGATGAGGTTGGCGGCCGGGACGAACCAGTTGTCGAACGCGATCTCATAGGAGTGCATCCCTCGATAGCCGATCGTGTCTATCGGCCGACCCTCCATCTTCCCGCCGGTCGGGGCTCCGGCTGGCAGGGCGTCGTCGCCTTCGGCTGACTGCACGAGCTCGAAGCCGTGGCCGTCACCACGCGGCTTCGGGACGATGAACAACGACAGCCCCCGGTGGCCTTTGGAGCGGTCCGGGTCGGTGCGGGCCAGCAGCATGAGCACGTCGGCCCGGGCCCCGAACGTGCACCACGTCTTCACCCCGTTGATCAACCAGCCATCCTCCGAACCAGAGCCGGCTCCGGAGCCAGTCGGGGTGGCCGACACCTTTACGCCGGCCACGTCAGAGCCGAAGTCGGGTTCGGTGACCGCCACCGCGTTCATCACGTCCGCCGCCGCCAACTTCGGCAGCCACTCATGCTTCTGCTCCTCGGTCCCTCCGGCAAGGAGAGCGCGGGTCAGGATCTCCGGCCGGGTGATGAGCGACCCGCCGGCGCAGAGCGAGCCGCGCGACAGCTCCTCGGTGGCCACGATCATGCCGATGAACTCGCCTTCGCCTCCCTCGCCGTATCCGCCGTACTCGGCGGGGATCGACAGGCCGAACGCGCCCATCTCGGCCAAGCCGCTGATGATCTCCTCCGGTATGTCGTCGTTCTCGCGGTGGATGTGCTCGGCGATCGGCTTCAGCTTCTGGTCGGCAAAGCGGCGGAACGTGTCCTGCACGAGCTCGAAGTCGCCGGCCAGGTGACGGGGCCCTGGGTCGTCGATCGAAGCCAGGAACTCAGGGGCGCGGTAGGTCGTCAAGAACGAGCGCGCGCCGTCCAGCGCACCAGGCTCGATACCCCACTCCGCTTCACGACCGAACGTCTTGGCCGCCAGTTCGTGTACCGCATCAGCCACGAAGGCGCAGGTGATTCGCCCTTCGACCTCACCCTTGTTGCCGTAGTCGAGCAGCCCTCGGCCCGTCTCGACGGCTGACGCCGCGTGGGCCAGGTCGTAGGCCAGGACCTGCTGGTCGTCGATCGATCCGGCATCGGCCAACCGGCGCGTGGCGGCGGCGACGACGCCGGACGCGAGGTCGATCACCGACGCGGCAGCAGAGAGATCGGGAGCGGTCATGGCGCCCGACCCTACCGATGGCCCGAGCGCCCACTCACATCGCCCCCGTCGCCTGACCGGGCATGTGAGCGGGCTGAGCGAACCATCGCCATGCAGAGGCCGAACGGCTCAACGGGCCGGCCAGTCTGGCGCGAAGGGTCATTAGGGCCGGCCTCTACCATGTCGGCCCGGGACACCCGACCCTGGAGGAGATAGTGACCACCCACGAGCGCCCGTTCGGCCGGCACTTCGACGATTTCGAGGTGGGTGACATCTACCGCCACTGGCCAGGCAAGACGATCACCGAGTACGACGACCACCTGTTCTGCATGATGACCATGAACCACCACCCGTTGCACACCAACGACTGGTACGCGCAGCGCTCACCGCAGGGCCGCAACGTGGTGGTAGGCAACCTCGTGTACTCGGTGGTGTTCGGCATGAGCGTCCCCGACGTCAGCGGGGCCGCGGTGGCCAACCTCGAGATCGAGACGTTGCGCCACTCCAAGCCGACCTACCACGGCGACACCCTCTACGCCGAGACCCGGGTGCTGGACAAGAAGCTCACGTCCAAGGGCGACAGGGGAGTGGTGGCGGTAGAGACGAAGGGCCTCAACCAGCGGGCCGAGGAGGTCTGCTACTTCCAGCGCAAGGTGCTGGTGTGGACCCGTGAGTCGGCCCCCGAGCGGGAGCGACCGTACACCGAGGACATCTGGGCGAAGGAGCCGTGACCGCGGCCCATGACTGGCCGCTGGCGGCTGGGCATTGATCGCTCAGCGCAGCCGCTTGAGCCCGACGTGGATGTGGTCGAAGTGGCCGGGGACCGCCCAGAGGATCTGGGTGCGGAACATCCGGCCGCCGATCTTCACGTTGTAAGAGTTGTAGCTGCCTGGCTGCCAGCCCTTGATGCCGAGCGCCTGGGCCAGCTTGCGGGCTATCGGCTCGCCGCGGGTGGTCGGGTAGTCGGTGGCGTAGGAGTCCTTCGACCCAGTCCAGTGATCAGAGATGCCGCCGGTGGCGGTGCCCTTGGTCGAACGCTTCGCGGACCCGGCCTTCAGGCCGTACTTGGCCATGAACGGGGTGATGAACTGCGTGAACGGCGCCATCGAGCCGCCCCACGCCTTGCCCTTGCTGACCTCGTCGAGATCGCGGATGCCCTTCGGGCTCTTCGGAGCACCGGACGAGCCCGAGCCGTTCTTGCCCGAGCCGCTGGAGCCGTGGGACGAGCCGCGCTTCGCGTGGGCCGGCACCAGCCCGGCCAGCAGGTGCGCGAGCTTTCGCCGCCCGGCCTTCGTCGTGCCGCCGCCCACCGACGCCACGAGGCTGTCGATGACGTGACGCTCCTGGCCGTCGGTCCGGTCGGCACCCACCGCCCGTTCGCGAGCCTCGACGACGTAGCCGATGTCGCGTACTAGGAGCCACCGCGGCCGGCCGACGCCGTAGTCGTCGGACAGGGCGGTGGCCAGGTCGGCGCGGATGCGACCAAGCTGGCCCTGGTCGGTGAGCCGAAGCCGCGCGACCTGCGCCTCGTGGGCGTTGGCGTTGCGACGTACCGATTCCACGGTGGCCAGGTGGCCGGTGAGGTTGCGGGCCAGTTGGAGCAGGGCGGCGGTGTCGATGATGATCCGTCCGCTCTTACCGGCGGTGCCATGGGGCAAGCGCCACGCAGTGCGGATGTCCCCGGGCTTCCGCGACTTCCTATTCCGCTTGGGCCGCTTCTTCGAGCCCTTGCTGCCGCCGCCGCCCCCGGTGCTACCGCCGCCGCTACCCCCGCCGTTCGAATGGCCTCCAAGTTGGTCGAGCCAGGTCTTCTTCACGGTGCTCTTGTCGTACGGCCCCGGGTTGGCCCACTGGGTGGCCACCGCGCCCGGCACGTCGTGAGGCTTGCCCGTGTAGTCGGCGATCCACCACTCGGCGTTCAGGCCGGCGTTCTTCAACGCCCGTTCGATGGGGGCACGGGTCGAGCGCGAGGTGTAGATCACCGGCGGCGAACCACCGGCCGCCTTGCGGGCCTTCACCCACTTGACCGCGGCAGCCTGGGCCGCCGCGCGGTTGGCGTCACCCGCCTCGATGTCGAGGACCTGGCCCGAAGAGGTGACCGCTCGACCGGGGATGTACACCTGGATGTGGATCTTGGTGGCGTTGGGGAACCGGGCCCAGTCCGCCTGCGACCACTTGTACCGGCCGTTGACGTAGCCGGCCACGACGTCGGCGTCCTTCGGGATGTTGCTGGCCGTCACCGCGTCGTACATCGTGGTCATCGGTCGTCTCCTGTCATCTCGCCCGCCGCGGTGGGCGTCAGCGCATCGCGGATCGCGGCATGCAGTGCATCCCGCCCGATGCTCTGCACGTCGGCCGCCAGGCGGGCCTCGAACACTTCCTCTTCGTCTACGGGCCGGCGGTCGTCCCGCCGGTGGTCTCAGCGTTGCTCGACCCGGCGGGCGCCGGGTCGACTGCTGACTCGTCCTCGTCGGAGAGCTCGATAACGAGTCGCCACGCCGTGCCATCCGGCCCCTCGACCCAGCGAACCTCGGCCGCCTCGAACGGCCCCTCGTCGTCCGTGCCCAGGTTGCGGGCGACCTGGACGGCGACGGCCCGCCGGCGCGACGCCAATGCCTCGACGAATGCCTCGGCTGCTTCGGCCGGGGCGCCGGCCGCCAGCAGTGGCTCGACGGCCGCGGCGGTCGCCCCGTCCTCCAACGCGTCGCCCATCGCCTCGTGGGCTGCGCGCGGAACGGTGAACCCGAGCTCCGGCGCGTCGGCCCGCACCGCCGCCACATCGCAGCGCTCGGCCACGACCTCGGCCACGCCGGCTGGCAGAGCCTCCATGGTCAGCAGCCCAGGTCCGTGCTCGGAGATGACCGTCGTCGGCCCGTCCTGGCCGCCGAGCGCGGCCCACGTGAGGTTCTCGAAACCGGTGTCCTCGTCGACCTCGGCGACCAGACGGGCACCCCGGGTCGGTGCCACCACCGCGAGCACGGCGTCGGCGATCCAGAGATCCTGTTGGTCGGTCAGCGCAACCAGACCGCGGGCGGCCAGCCCGCGGAGGGCGGCGATGTCCACGGCCTCGATCTGGGCGTCCTCGTCGGTCACGAAGGCCGGCAGCACGGCATCAGTGGTCCGGCACACGGCCCGCAGCTCGTCCACTGACACCACGAGCGGGCGGTCCGCGGCCGTGCCGGGCTCGCCGCCCGGCTGCACGGTGCTGGGGTTGGCGGTCACGGCGCAGCCGTCCCGCCGGTGCCGGAGGATGGGGCCCGGGCCGCGGCCTGGCTGGCCGCCGCCTGACGGAGCTGGCGGGCCACGACCATGAGGCGATCGTGAGCCAAGGCGATCTGGCGCTGCCGGTGCTGTCCGTCGGTGTGGTTGCGGAACCGTTCGGCGACCAGACCCTCCCACCGGCCGCGGGTGGCCTCGACGTCACGTCGTAGGTCCACGCGGACCGCGTCGAGCGGGGCCGCCTCGCGCTCGAAGGACTGGGCCAGGTATTCGATGTCAGCCGCAGGAGTCGGAGCTGATGTGGCCATGTGCGCATCGTATTGACGGCCTGCCGCGACGGGAATGGGAAACCCTCCCCGCGGCCGCTGCGAGCCGACCACGACGCGGCGCGGGGTGCGATCAGCCGCCGGATGTGAGGGCGGAGACGATCTCGTCGAGCGTCGCGTCAGCGAGGGCGCGCATCTCATCATCGTTGCGGTCCTGGATGGGGTGCGGCACGAACACCCGGGCGGGATCGACGCCCAGCGCAACAGCCTGCGCCGCTGCCGCTTCCGCGAACTCGGTGGACGCCACGAACAGACCGGGTAGGCCGCGCCGTTCGAGGTCGACGATGTCGTGCACACTGCACGACGTGCACGATCCTCAGTCGGCCAGCGCCTCGATCACCACGTCGCACTGCTGGCTGATCTGGTAGCGCAGGTCCGCCGGAGCCGGTTTGGTGAACGTCGGCTTGGCGAACCGCCGGACCTCCCAACCTCGCCGCGCGAAGCGCTCGGCGAGGCGGTCGAGGAACACGTCGCCGCGGGCCTTGGTGATGTCCAGCAGCCCGATGACCCTGCCGTCGAGCGACGCCGGCCGCTCGGCCAGCGCGGTGGCCACGGGCCGCAGTTCACCGGTCGGATCCAGGATGGTCGTCATCGGGTCTCCTTCCCTGCGGGTGGTCGGTCACTCGCGATCGCTCATGTTCCGACGGGCCGGGTGACGAGCTCACTGCCGACCGCGCCGCTGGCCCAGCCCCCGATGATGGCCGAGAACAGACCGGCCGTGCCGCCTACGTGCACGATCGGCAGGCCACCGGCCCGGAACTTGGGCAGAGTGGCCTCGGCGAACGACTCCGGCAGACCTTCCTCCATCCCGCCGGCTCCCCGGACGATGTCCGCCCCGTCGAGTTGCAGCAGCTCGTCCAGTTCGCGGCGCAACCGAGCCTTGTCCCAGGTTGCGTCCCGGAAAACCCGAGCGTGTTCGGGCGAGACGACGAGCATGGCGTCGAAGGCGATCGGCAGCTTCGGGTGAGCCACCGTGCGCAGGCAGGCGGCGAACGACCGGGCCAGCGATTCAGGCGTGCGCGACAACTGGTCGACGATGCCCCTCGGCCCTTCGCCAGCGAACAACGTCACCGCCGACGTGGCCGGCTCGAGCCCCCGCTCGACCGCCAGCGACTCCCATGGAGAACCGGCTTCGTCCTCCGCGAAGCAGAACGTGTACTTGCCGGGGTTGCCGAGCGTGGCCCGGTCGATCTCGCCGGGGCGCCCACCCCCGACGTTGCGGACCACCAGTTGCAGCGCGCGACCAATCGTGGCGTTGGCCCGGTTGCCCTGGCCGAACGCATTGCCACCCGAGTTCATGCCGATCCTCTGGGCGACCGGGCCGTTGACCACCACGACCGGCCCGCTCATCCAAGTCGTGGCCAGCAAGCCATGCATGTTGAACTCGTCGGTGCACGCCGCTTCCACGGCGGCCAGCACGACCGGGAGGTATTCGGGCCGACAGCCAGCCATCACCGCGTTCACCGCCACCTTCTCCACCGTGCACTCGGCGAGGTCGGGCGGCACGATCGCCACCACCTCGTCCGGTGCGCGGGTCGTGCCGTCGAGCATCCGCAACACGCGGTCCTCGGTAGGCGGGACGGCCGGCAACCCGTCGGTCCAGCCCCGCTCGAACAGCGCCTCGATCGGATCTTCCAGCGCGGCCAGGTCGATGCGTCGGCTGCGCAGGACAGAGCCACCGAATCGGACACGTAGCTGGTCGACCAGCAGCGGGTCCTGGGTGCGCGAGCCGCAGCCCGGACGCCAGTCCGGCAGGTCCGGCCCGAGGCCGTCGACGCCGGTGAAAGCTTGCCAACGCGCCCGCTCCCAACCGACGATGCGTTCGGCCTCCCGCCCGCCAACCACCCGTAGCAACGTTGGGACCGTGTCGAGGTCGAGTTGCCAGGAGACCTCGAGGTCGGTGTCGTCGAGCGCGCCGCCTGTGGCTTCGGGGAACGTCGGGTCGTCCTGGCTGTAGATGGTCAACGGAAGGCCTGCGTCGCGCAGCTGGGCCAGCACCGGCGCCACCGTCACACACGTCGGGCAGTCCCGTTTGACGACGGCCACGATGCCGTCCGGCAGCTCGAGCTCACCGTCACCTGGCACAGCCGGACCGTACCGCCGCTAGCACCAGCCGGTGCGCGAGTCGTCCTGAGCGCGGAAGGCGCCCATGACGGGGAGCGGGTGCACTCAGAAGGCCAAGCTGGTCGTCGCTCGGGTGCCGAGGAAGTCGACGATCAGCCGGTTCACCTCGTCCGGTTGTTCGAGGTGCAGGAAGTGGCCTGCGTGTTCGATGACCTCCACCCGCGAGCCCTCGGCTGGCAGGCAGGCGGCAACGCCGCCCAGCAGCTCAGATCCCATGCACCCATCGTTCCTGCCGTGCAGGTACAGCGTGGGCTGCGAGGTCGGTTTCGCGCCGGCGGCCTGGATCTCGGCCAACGCCGGATCCTGATAGCCCGTGCCGAGCGTCGCCCGGTAGTAGCCGAGCGCGGCGGCCAGGTTCGCTGGATCTCGAAGGGCGTCCTTCACGTGCGGCAGGTCTGCGCGGGCGTCATAGCCGGGGGACCAGTCAGCCCACAGCCGGTCGATGAACGCGAGGTCGTCCATCGGCACGGCCATATCCGCCAGCGGGTGCTGGAAGAAGAACATGTACCAGGACCGTCGCAGCTGGTCGAAGGACAAGAAGGCTGGCCCGAGAGCGTTGGCCGGCGGAACGGCCGCGGTCACCACCTTGCGCCACCGGTCCGGCTGCCAGGCCGTGGCGCCGTAGGTGGCCAACGCCCCCCAATCGTGACCGATGATGACTGCTTCGTTGTCGCCGGCCAGTGCCTCGTGCAGTGCACATGCATCAAGAGCGAGCGCACCGGTCTGGTAGCGACCGTCGGGCGGGACGTCGGTCGGCGCGTAGCCGCGCTGGAACGGCGCGACAGCCCGGTAACCCGCTTCGGCCAGCGCGGGAAGCAGATGCCGCCAGCCCCACGCCGAATCCGGGAACCCATGCAGGCACAACGCCAACGGCCCACTACCTGCCGCCAGGTAGGCGAACGTCAAGCCGTTGGCGGCCACCGATGCCTCTTCGAGCTCCATCGGCAGAACTTACCGGCGGCTGATCGAGCGGCCCTAGGGCTGCTCGAGTGTGGACTTGGTCACAGCTCCTCCACCGCCAGGCCACCTTGGGTAGCGTCACGGCAACTCAGGGGGATGCAGGGGATGGAGCGTTGCTGAACATCACGTTCTGGGGGGTTCGGGGCTCGACGCCTTGCCCCTGCGAGCTCAACCGGCGATACGGCGGCAACACGGCGTGCGTCTCGGTGGAAGCACCCGGGATGGACCCGATCGTCTTGGACCTCGGCACAGGGCTGCGGTTCTGGGGCGACACGCTGCCGGCTGACGGTTCGTTCCACGGGCTGGCCCTTGTCACGCACCTGCATTGGGATCACGTGCAGGGGCTGCCGTTCTTCGTGCCGATCAACCAGCCGGGTGCCTCCCTCGATGTCTACGCGCCGCGCCAGGCCGACGCTTCGGTGGCCGAGGAGTTCGAGAACTTCATGCGGCCGCCGTATTTCCCCGTGAGGGCCTCGGACCTCGCCGGGAAGGTCACGTTCAACGATGCGGCACGCACCGACATCACGTGGGGCCCGGCGACGATCCGGGTACGTGACGTGCCCCACGTCGGCGCCACCAACGGGTACCGCATCGAGGTCAACGGCCACGTGATCGCCTACATCAGCGACCACCAACAGCCGATCGACGGCTTCGCGGTGGCCGACTCCGTGCTCGAGCTGTGTGACGGGGCCGATCTCGTCATCCACGACGCGCAGTACGAGCCCCACGAGTTCCTGCGCAAATCGGACTGGGGGCACTGCACGGTCGACTACGCGGTGAAGGTCGCAGCAGAGGCGGGGGCCCGCAGCCTGGCCCTGTTCCACCACGACCCCGCCCACCTCGACGCCGACGTCGATCGCCTGCTTCTCGGGGCCCGCGACACCGCCAGCCGCCTCGGGTTCGGCGAGGTGATCGCCGCGGCGGAGGGCACGACCGTGTCCCTCGCTGATCTCCCCGCCGCCCACCTCGGAGCCTCCTCCAGCACGTCCTAGGTGTGACGCTTGACCTAGGTAGGCGCGGGCCTGGGAAATACGCAGGCCGCCCGATGTGGTGACGCACTCGCCGGTTCGAGCCCGCCGCCGATCGTCCACCTGAGGGGATCCCAGCGTTGGCTGTTGCCGACCAGGGCGCGGCCCCATCGAGCCGGCGCGGCCCCATCGAGCCGGCGCGGCCCCATCGAGCCGGCGCGGCCCCATCGAGCCGGCGCGGCCCCATCGAGCCGGCGCGGCCCCATCGAGCCGGC
>JAABUN010000515.1_pt1 | contig 99421 bp, 81 predicted proteins | sample 5559311 | NCBI WGS metagenome assembly JAABUN01 (sample SAMN10711877, study PRJNA513370) | rock metagenome | isolation source: Antarctica rocks | place: Antarctica: Victoria Land, Siegfried Peak sud | reverse complement strand
ATAATCCTGTTGCCGTAGTTAAGGATGTTGAACTTATCAAGTAATCGGTATATAAGTCTGCAAAGTTTTCCACATTATTTCTTTTCTATATTGCTAATTTATTTGAAATTGTGCGTAAGGTGAGTAATTCATTTATAAGTTTGTTTATGCGCTCATTTATTTCCATGACATTCATCTAATGTAATAGTACCTTTTAATGAATCGATTCCATCAGGGGATTTAACACTTCCATGAGCGATGGTGGTATAGCTTCCGGTTGCACCCGCATATTTACCGGTACCTCCCGTAATTATGTTTTGAGAAATTAGCAAAAAATTGCCGTTATTGGGATCAACAACAGGGCCGGGTCCTTTAGCAGTTTCAAATATTTGATCTCCATTTGCAGCTGTAATAATTCCATTGTCTGTAAAATTATTGTTGGCATCAACTTGTGCGTGACCAACAAAAGAAGACTTTCCAATTGGCGTTCCCTCGCCGGTTCCGGTTGCCTCAATAAGCAGGGGAGGACCGTGCTGGGTGATTACTGATTTTACCTGAAATACAGCTTCGAAGGGGACTGTCTTTTTACACTGGTGATCGTCTTTTTTGCAACTACTGATAAACAACGTAGTGCACGTGAGCAAAAGAACAAGGCGATACTTACAGAATAAGGTTAGTAGATTGATTGAGTGAAGAAGAGAAGAACTCAAAACTGATACGTTTTTAGTGTTTGCTACTTGTTTCATAATTGATATTTTAATCGTTAAAAATTTGATGAAACAAATATGGCCCTGTTTTTAAATCAATGCAATACGCTTTTTGAGTGATACCCAGCGAGGAAAAACCTGGCTCACACTGCCTCAGACAATTCTTTCGCGGAGTACTTTGGCGATGGCCTCTTTGCCACAGTTTACATGCAGTTTAGGATAAATATTCTTGAGGTGTGTACGTGCAGTATCAAACGAAATCTTTAATTCGGAGGCGATAATTTTTATACTATAGCCTTTTATAAGAAGCTGCAATATTTCCTTTTCCCTTGCGGTGAGGTGATATTGTTGTCCGGATGATTTTATTTCAAAGCTCTGTAATACACGTCTGGCAATGGTAGGCGACATGGGCGCTCCTCCTTCCATCACATCATTGATCGCCTCAAATAATTTAAACGGGGAAGTTTTTTTGAGAATATATCCGTTGGCGCCTGCACAGAGACTGCTGAACAAATTTTCATCATTTTCAAACATCGTGTACATGATAATGAATGTTTGCGGCCTGGCTTCCTTTATTTCCGCTACCGCCTGGATGCCTGTTTTGCCAGGCATATTAATATCCATGATGACCACATCAGGTTTATAACGGCGGATGATCGTTTCGGCATCCACTGCATTAGCATAGTTTCCAATTACTTCATAGTCACTGCTGTTTCCGATCAGTACCACAAGTGAATTTCTTAACTGGTCGTCGTCTTCAAATATGATGATGCCTGGCATATATTTTATTACACCACTTCGGGTATATACGATTTCGAGGGCTTAAAATTACCTGCTTTTAAACCATTCCCACATACCCCTTTTGAGTGATGGGGTTGAAACGGGTAATTTAATTTTCAATAATGTACCATTACCGGGTGATGACTGAACCGTAAATGTGCCACCCCATTTTTGCATACGCTGCTGGATATTCTTTAATCCGTTGCGGTGTGTAGGCTGGCCTGTATCGAAACCTTCTCCGTTGTCAGTTACATGCATTAAAAGGTTGTTATCTTTTGATTCTAAATTTATGGCTACTTCCGTTGCCATTGCATGTTTCTGGATGTTATTGATGGATTCTTTAAACACAAAAAACAAATCCCTGCGCTTGCCTATGGAAAGCTTTGCAGGTAAAGACTGTTCATCCGCCTCAATAGTATATTGTATAGCAGTTCTATCAAAAACATCAGCGGCATACCTTCTCATACGGGCCGTAACTTCCTCTATTGAATCGTTTTTGCTATCTATGCTCCACACAATATCATCCAGGGCTTCTGCAGAAGTTTGAATTTCATTTGAAATACGTTTTAAATAATCCGACGTCTCTTGCGGCTCGTTTATTTTTTGCTGACCTAATGCAGAGAGAATATTGATGTTGGTAAGCCTTGCACCAATATCATCGTGCAGGTCTTTTGAAATGCGTTTTCGTTCTTCTTCCTGGGTAGCGATCATTGCTTTGATCTTCGCAGCCTGTTTTCTTTTTAATGCCTGAATATGATTTCGATACAGGGTATATACTACAGTTCCAGCCAGCAATGCATATAAAGTATAAGCCCACCAGGTAGCCCACCAGGGAGGAAGGACGCTGAAAGAATAGTCTGTTTCGCTCCAAACGCCGGAAGGGCTTACTGCTTTGAGCTTAAAGGTATAATGGCCTTGCCTCATATTTCCAAAAACAGCGGTGGAATTATTGCTTAAAGAGCTCCAGTCTTTATTATAACCTTCCAGTTTGTATTGGTAGTTAACCTGTTTCTGCAATGCAGGTTCTATGGCCGCAAAATCTATGGTTAACGTGTTGTCATTATATGGTAGCACCAGGTTGATTGGCACCGGGTAAAATGGGGTTACTCCACTCAGTTGGATGTCGCCATATTTTTTTCTCATACTATCTAAAACTGCAGGAGCTATGACTTTTCCAAAAGATGTAATCATTTCATTCAGCATGGAAAGGCTATCCGCTGTTTTATTGCCTTGCCGCTTACGAATGAGATTATTCCAGCAAATATTTTCATTATTTACTTTTATACCTTGTATTTTTAAGACCAACGGCTCTGTGTTCTTATTGACTGCTTCATAATCAAACCGGATGAGTTCAGTGTGTCCGCTCCCAAACCATATAATTCCTTTATTGTCTACAAAACAAGGTGACCTGCTAATGTCTTTTATTGGATAGCCCGTATTTTTATTGAAAGTTTCAAACATATTATCCTGCCTGTTGCTATTGGCTGATGGCTTTAGTTTAAGCCCTGATAAACCCATGTTTGTGCCAAACCATATTATATTTCTTGTCGGGTCCTCTGCAACCGTCCATAAATAATTATCTGCCAGCCCCTGCGCTGTTGTATAATTAGTAAAATTTTTTCCATCATATTTGCTTGCACCTTTATTTGTGGCAAACCAGAGGTTTTCATTTTTATCCTGGATCACGCTATATACCGTATTACTTACCAGCCCTTCGGCCTCGGAATATTTTGTAAAGCTGTTGCCGTTGTATTTGCTCGCCCCATCATCGTGCGTTCCAAACCAGATATTTCCAGCTTTATCCTGTACGATACTCTGTATATTATTACCCGCCAGCCCCTGGGCTGTAGTATAATTGGTAAAGCAAGCACCGTCAAATTTGCTCGTGCCTTCATTTGTACCGAACCAGAGGTTACCATTTTTATCTTGTGCAATACTATATACTGTATTAGTTGCAAGCCCCTGTGCTGTGGTGTAATTGGTGAATGCTTTCCCGTCAAATCTACTTATTCCTCCTCTATCCGTACCAAACCAGATGTTTCCTGCTTTATCCTCTATCATGCTCCATACCAACATATCTGCAAGGCCTTGTGCTGTGGTATAATTGGTAAAACTTTTGCCGTCAAATTTACTCACACCTCCCTCGTACGTGCCAAACCAAAGGTTACCGGCTGTATCTTGTATTGCACATAATATAAAATTGCCCGTCAACCCCTGGTTAATAGTATAACTCGTTAAACTATTGCCTCCATATTTGCTTACTCCACCTCCCTCGAATGAAGTGAGCCAAAGGTTGCCGGCTTTATCCTGCACAATGCTTGATATATTATTATCTGCCAGCCCCTGCGCTTTAGAATAGTTGGTGAATTTGTTGCCATCATATTTGCTAACTCCTTTTGTGTGCGTGCCGAACCATAGGTTTCCATTTCTATCCTCCCCGATGCTGGTTACATAATTTCCCGTCAGCCCCTGTGCCGTCGTATAATTCGTGAAGTTATTGCCCTGGTATTTGCTTACTCCTCCGCTGGTGCCAAACCACAGGTTTCCGGCTTTATCCTGCAGGATGCTTGATATGTTATTATTCACCAGCCCCTGTGCCTCGGTATAATTGGCGAAACTGGTACCGTCATATTTACTGACGCCTTCTGTAGCAGTACCGAACCACAAGTTTCCACTTTTATCCTGTATTATAGATCGTATATTATTACCAGCCAGACCCTGTGCAGTTGTATAGTTTGTGAAGTTCTTGCCGTTATATTTGCTTGCGCCTCCATCGGTGCCGAACCAGAGGTTACCTCTGCTATCCTGAATGATGGAGAATACAAAGTTACCCGCCAAACCCTGAGTTGTAGTATAATTTATGAAACGGTACCCGTCATATCTACTTACGCCTGAAGTCGTTCCAAACCAGAGATTGCCTTCTTTATCTTCTACAATGTATAACACCAAATTACTTGCCAGCCCTTGGGCAACGGTATAATTGGTAAAATTTTTACCGTCATATCTACTTACGCCTCCCCCCTCGGTACCAAACCAGAGATTGCCGGCCTTATCGCTTGCGCTACAACGAACAGAACTTTGCGCCAGCCCCTGCTCCGTGCCGTAGTTGGTGAAGTATGGGGTGCCTGCACCCGATGAATTTATTTTGACGACTGGTTTTACTGCGTTTATTTTTTTTGGCTGGTTTTGGGCAGTGATGTATGTGACGGTAGGCGCAGCAAAACTGTCTTTTTTGATATTATTGATCGCCTGTGGTTTTTTAATAGCATCATTTTGAGAGGATGATGAGGTATGATGGTTGCAGGAAATTAAATCTAAAAAACATAGCGGTATAATCCAATACCACGAAAGGTTTAAAGTATGTGATCGTTTTTGTTTTGGTAATTGCTTTTTTAAAATTATCTTCATTCATATTAAAGTTACACTTTGTTTATTGCAGATTTTCAATAAGAGGCGTGTAAGAAAAAAATGTAATACGCCTCTTGGTAAATTACGTCTGGATAATTTTTTATTGATAGCGTCATTTTACCAATTAGTCTAAACCCCTGATTTTTGTGATTTAGTAATTTGTTTAATCAGCTCTTTGTTCCTTAATTATTAAAAATCATTGAATGATTCTTTAATCAGCGGTTCAGGCATTATAGATAAAACCACTCCCAATCTAAATAAAGCTTAACTCGTTGATGCCGATCTATTAAGAATGTAGATATTTCGAAGTAAGACAAAGAATTCATTATTATAAAACTTGCCCGGCTTTCCGGCAGTTTACTTAGGCTACCGTAGGTTTAGTGTCATAAGAGGCTTAGCAAGAAAATGCCGGATAAACTATCAAAACCGTTTCTTCCGCCAGCGAAGCTCGATATAAATAACACCTCGATACTAATTAAAGGTAGAACATTGGTAGCTGATTTAGAACTCGGCTGATGTTTCAGTCCACAAAACTCCAGTCCACACACATAGGTTCAGGTGTAAGACTTAGCCTGAGAAAGAAAATGAATTAAGATATAAATCGGTTTTTTTATTTATTAAATTGTTATATTTGGTAGCTTCCTCTGCAAACTGCGTCTTTTTATTTATATTCTTTCGTCATTTAAATACATACGTATATGAGCACAAAAGTTTTCTTTTTCGCTGCAGTTTTGCTTTTCATTTTTACTTCAAGCAATGCCCAAACACCAGGGTCACAGAAAAAAGTATCATCACAAAGCGGGAGCCAAAATGCTGGTGCCGTCCTCAATGGGGCCTGGCGTACAGTTGACAACAAAGGATTCTCAGTGATGCATGACGGCTATTTTAACTCAGTGGCGCAGGATTCAACCGGTCAGTGGAAAGATATACATGCGGGCACATTTACAGTCAATAATGACAATTCAATCACTTTTAAAATTTTATATTCATCTTATCCGGATCATATTGGTGCTGCAAATACGGCAGAATATTCCATCAATGGGGAAACTTTGAAGCTAAGGCATTTCAAAAAGCTAATTGATGCGCAAGGCAAAGATGTTACCGATCAAATGCCGAAAGATGCATGGGAAACATCAACAAGGCTTAAGTAATTGCTGAAAGTGGCCTCGACAGGAATCGAACCTGTATCTGGAGCTTCGGAAACTCTTATACTATCCATTGTACTACGAGGCCTTTATCTTTTATTTTATTAACCCGCCGACATTGCTGCTGAAAATTTTTATGGCGACGGCAAGTAAAATTACACCAAAGAATTTACGCACGGCAATTAAACCTGCTTTTCCTAACATCCTTGTTATAACTCCCAGCAATTTTAGAACAATATAAACAATGATAAGATTTACTACAATCGCAAGATAAATATACAGTTCCCTGAAATTGGCTTTTAAAGAAATAATGGTGGTAAGCGTGCCAGATCCTGCAATCAATGGAAAAGCTATAGGAACCACTGTTCCGGATTTGGCATCATCGTTACTTTTAAAGAATTCGTGCCCTAAAACCATTTCAAGTCCTAAGATAAATATTACAATAGAACCAGCTACTGCAAAAGAACCGATATTTAATCCCATCAAATTTAAAAACGATTCGCCTGCCAGCAAAAACAATATCATAAATGCCCCTGAAATCAACGTTACCCGTAATTCCCTGATACCACTCATTTTTTCTTTGAGGGATATAAGCAATGGAACGGATCCAACAATATCTATCACAGCAAAGAGGGCAAATGTAACAGTGAGAAATTTATCCAGCTCAAAGTTCATGGCATAATATTTCATCAAAGTTAGAAGGCATTCTTCAAAGCCACTAGTGTTAACTCTAAATTGACGTATTTGCTATCAGCCGTCAGCTATCAGGAGGAAAACTTATCATACATTGATCTACTAACTGCTGATAGCAATTCAAAGAGAACAACTGTCATTACCTCATAGCTCAAACCTGAAAGCACTTACAACTGAACCGTTATTCCTCCCGTCGCCATAAACGGAATAGCATTATATCCCCTGGCATCAAAAAATTTCTTATCAGTGATATTTTGGAAATCGGCAAATGCCGTAAAATGTTTATTAAAAGAATATGCGGCATGCGCTCCTAGTAAAGTATAGCTGTTCAAAAGAGCATCAGGCAATCTGTAGCCGCCAACATCATAGCGAGCGCTAACATATTTTATGGTGGCGCCAAGCGTAAACAAAGGTGTGACTGTAAAGTCGGCACTTATATTCATGTTATGCTTAGGCCTCTTTAGCGCATATGCATAAGAGGTATCCTTGTTTTGAACAACACGGTTTTGTGTATTTTCAGTAACAGATAGATAAGTATAATTAGCCTTGACAGATAAAAAATCTACCGGGTTAACAATAACTTCCCATTCAATGCCTCTGGCTATCTGCCTGAAGAAATTAAAATATTTAGAAGTGATATAATTATAATCAATACCATTTTTTATATTCCTGTAAAAGAATACTATCCTGTTGCTGATCACTTCATGTTGTTGTTGCACGCCTATCTCATAGTTGGTGGATTTTTCTGCCATTAGATTTCTGTTACCACTGAATCCATCATATAGCTGGTACAAACTGGGCGCTTTAAACCCTGTTGCAATGCTGCCAAAAACCCTGAAATGTTTTGAGAAATTGTAAGAAGGATTAAATGTATAAGTTGAATTACTTCCATAGCGGGAATGTACGTTTATCCTGCCTCCTGATTCAATATTCAATTTTGTATCATTGCTGTTATAATTAAGCGAAGCATATCCGGAAGCCTGGCTCATAGTAGTATCCTTAAAGCTGCTTTTGTAGGGTCCAAAAGAACTGATGGATACATACTGGTTGTTCATTCCGGAGAAGCGATAGTCGGCGCCCTGCAATAATGTAAAGCCTGAACCAAGTTTCGTGCTGGCGTAGAGTTCAACAAACTGAGCCTTACCATAATAATCATTGGTCGAAAATTTTGCAAAGCCGCCTCTTGATAAACTGTCATCATAATAATTCCTTTTTATATCACTATACTGATAGTTACCGGTTATGGTTACCATATCATGATTGTATTGAAATCCTGCTCCTGTAATAAGATTTTTATTATTGATGGTATAATCTTTATCATCGTTAAAAGCGCTTGCATCAATATCACTTTTATATTGATTGTATTGAAAGAATGATTTAAAAAGCAGGTGGTCATTCGCCTGAAACTGCACCTGTGCATTAGCGATATTACCATCGTAACCATCACGGTCAAATCTGCCTTTACCGGTTGTATCATGTGCAGATGAAAATCCGTCGGTCAGCAATTTTGAGTATCGAAGCGAATAGGTAAGCTTATCTTTTTTTCCATACAATTGAACGTTGCCTTTTAAAGTACCTTGTGTTCCGCCTGCCAGGGTAGCGGAAACGTGAAAGGGTTTGGAGATATCGCTGCGCGTTGTAATAATATTTATTACACCGGCGATAGCATCCGATCCATATAAAGTTGATTGAGCACCACGGCAAATCTCAACGCGTTGTATATCGTTGATTGATAAAAGGTTTATATCAAATTCATTAGTAATAAGAGAGGGGTCATTGACAGGTATCCCATCAATTAAAATCAATGTTCGTCCGGATGCGGCTCCACGCATGTACACAGTTTGATTGGTACCCGGACTGTTTAAAGCGCCATTAATAACCAGGCCTGCCTGTTGATTCAATACCTGCCCCAGTGTGCGCCCTTTATTATTCTCTAACTCCTGCTTCGTGATAACGGTAACAACTTTTCCTGTAAGGCTTTGTTTAACCGGAAATTTAGTGGCTGTTACCACCACTTCATCCAATACTTTTGTTTTGGTGCTGTCTTGTGCCAGCAATGCGTTGCCATAGATCATACATACTGCTGCCAATACGAATTTTTTTTTGCTCATTCTGTTTTTTGTTTTAAACAATGAATTAATGAATGAGCCTTCGGAAAAATGAAAAATAGTGTGAAATATAAATTGCCGTATAGCGCCATTTACATTCCATGCCTTTCACCCGAAAGCTTTGAATGATATCCCGATTATGGGATTGTACTGGCAGGTCTTCTGGCTTACTCCCTGTTCAACACCTTCCCATCCTTGCGGACAGTGGTATGCAGGTTGAACAATTTGTCGTGAGCGCTCACGACAGGAGCTTACAGCTACGGGGATAGCTCCGGAATTTAACCGGATTCCCTTTTAAGGCCGGAATAACCCGGCCACCAGTTACAGCCGCAAATGTAGGAGAGTTGAATTGACTTTCAAAGTTCTCTTGCCACAAAGGCGCGAAGGCACTAAGGAGCACAAAGAAATTTTTTTCAATTCCTTAGTGCCTTCGTGCCTTTGTGGCAAAAAACTACAAAAATTGTAACGCAATTCCACCCTGGTAATTAACACCTGGAGCAGCATTGTAAAAACGATTTGCCGCGGCATTAATATCATTGCCAAGGCTATAAGTTTGATTGAATAGATTATCAGCAACAACAAAGATATCTACCTTTGTATGCTTACCCATCGAAAATTTATAACCCGTTTTAAAACCAAGGAGGTTATAAGAAGAAGCATATTCTGTATTAGCATCATTCAAAGCAATACGATCACTGTAATAGTAATTGATATTCGCATACCAGCCGGGTTTGGTTACCAGGTCTATTCCTGTTGCAACCGTATGAGGAGCAACGCTGGGAATCCGGTTGCCTGAAAAATCGGTGGATACCTGTTTAAAATTATTATACCTATAATGCTGAAAGGTATGACTGAACCAGATGTTGCATTGCGAAATAAACCGATCCGTGTTTCTTGCGATCTGGTAATTTAAAGCTGTTTCAATTCCCTGCTGTTTTGTGCTGCCGGAATTTATAAAATAATCAGCACCACTGGCATCGCGCCGCCCGGTGATAGAATTCTGCAAACGGAAATAATATGCATTGATATCAACAGACAAACGATTGAAGAAGCTGCCACGAAAACCCAACTCGTAATTTATTCCATGTTCAGCCTGGAGATCCGTATTGATTACACTGGTAGATGGCAATAGCTCTGCAACTGTAGGAGGGGAAAATCCTTTTGATACTACACCATAAACAGATAGTTGAGCATTAATTTTTTTCAGTAATGATATACGAGGCGCCAGTTCATTGTTATAATTTGTTCTATAATTAAATGATGGAACAACAGAAAGCCGTTCGAATGAAATATTGGATTTATTATAGCTTAATCCTGCTGTAATAATCCATCCTCCGGGTAAAACAATATCAGTTTGTAAAAACGCAGCCATCAGGTTATTGTTAATCTCATCATCAGTTCGTATAGAATCCACAGCGCCCAGCTTGTTCTTATAAACTTTATTAGTAGCATAGCCCTGCTGTGCTTCAATACCAGCAAGCACTTTCAGAGTTGTTTCTTTATTGCTTGTTGAATAAGTTATGGTTGTTCTACCACCAAAATTTGGCTCCAGTCTTCGTTCATAATTGCGGATGGCAGGATTATGCACCTGTGAAAAAGCGCCATATACGGAAGTAATGTTTTGCCAGTGCGCATTAAAATCGTATTGGTTTCGAATCCCTGCCCAGAATGTTTTTTGATAGATAGCCGCCTTATTCTGTTGGGCGCCGGGAAAGCTGCCACCAGCCGGCCGGGCCGCTTTTGGATTAGCCAGGTATTGCGCTTTTGTTAAACCACCGGGTGTTTGATAATACAAGTCACCATATAAAACATGTGTTGAAAGGCTTTCTTTTTCGTTAGCCTTTATTGTGGTTTCCCAACTTACAACATCCCTTCGCATAGCAGATTGTTGCCTGTACCCATCACTTTGCTGATGCGTATATGCCAGAATGTTACGAAAAGATTCATTACCAGATGTAGCGGAAACATTCATGTTATGAGAATGGTAACTTCCTGCTGAATAATTCAATGAAACCTGGTTAGTTGGATTGTTCTGAAAACTGTTGATCAGCATAACCCCACCGGTACCTGCTCCATATAAGCTGCTGCCGGGGCCCTTTAATATTTCAACAGAAGAAAAATTATAAAATGAAAACTGGTTTAGATAAGTATTACCGCCAGGGTCTGTAAAGGGAATATCGTTCCAATATATTTTTACATTACGAACGCCAAAGGGCGAACGAAGTGAACTACCCCTGATGTTTAACCGGTAACTGCCTGGTGAACGTTCTTCCATCCTTATTCCTGGTTCAGCATTGAGCGCCGGAACTATAGAAGTAGCGCTGTACCGTTGAAACTGTTGCTGGTTAATCAGACTTACGGGCGCGCCAACATCTTTTAACTTACGGTTCTGTTCATATCCTTTTACAACAACTTCCTGCAGGATGCTTAAAGGTATTGTATCACCCGCATTTTTAGACTGTGCTATAAGATGAGTGAAAGGAAACAATACTACAATAAAAACATATCTCTTCATATTCATTAAAATATCAACACAAATGTAAAGCCATTATTTTTTATCTTTCCGTTTATGAATGCACCCAGACTTAACCTTTTCGACCTTACCATGATAGTTATAGGCCTGGTAATAGGCATGGGTGTTTTTAGAACGGCGTCTGATGCGGCACAGGCATCCATTACACCGTTTGTATATTTCGCAAGCTGGATAATCGGCGGTCTGATTGCTTTATGCGGTGCATTAACCTATGCAGAAATCGGATCCAGATTTCCTGTAACAGGCGGGTATTATAAAATATTCGCAGAATGTTATCACCCTTCTGTAGCTTTTGCCATAAACTGTATCATTCTTATTTCAAACGCCGCTTCTTTATCAGGCGTGGCCCTTATTGGAAGTGAATATATCTCCCAGATAATTTTTGCAACGCCCCCATCTGATTTTGTAAAGTCACTGATTGCCATGGTAGCCGTGATATTATTTTATGGAATCAATCTGGCCGGACTCCGCATGAGCTCTAAAACTCAAAATGTATTAATGATCATAAAGATAAGTATGATCATTGTTTTAATACTCGCATTATTCTTTCCCGCAAATTATAGTAATGCTGCTCATTCAATATCATCACACGGATCTTACAGCTGGATGGATTACGTTAAATCTTTTGGAGTTGCTTTAATATCTGTTTCGTTTACCTATGGTGGTTACCAGCAAACAATTAATTTTGGCGACGAAGTAAATAATCCGCGTAAAACAATACCAAAGGGAATATTCATTGGTATCATCACGATTATTTTATTATACCTGCTGGTTCAGGTGGCTTATTACAACATCATCGGCTTCGAACAATTGAAAACTACCCGTGGTATTGCGGCTGTAGTAGCCGAAAAGATTTTCGGTTCCACAGGGAAATACATTTTTACATTGTTGTTGTTTTTTGCTGTCCTCGCTTATGTAAATGTTTTGCTGCTTAGCAACCCCCGCGTTATGTATGCTATGAGTAAAGACGGTATCCTGCCAGCCGCCTTTAAGAAAAAAAATGTGGAGAAAGATGTGCTTACAGTAAGTCTTTCAGTATTTGCGCTGATATGTGTGATAGTACTGTTTTTCGCCAATACGTTCGACAAAATTTTAGGCTTCACCATTTTTCTTGATTCTATTGGCATGGCCACCTCAGCCGCAACTATTTTCATCTTGCGAAAACGCACTAAACACCTGGATAATACAGGGATTTACATCATGAAGCTTTTTCCACTGATGCCACTGATTTTTATTGCAGCCTATATGTTTGTAGGTGTAAGTATAATGATTAATACTCCTCAACTTGCTTTAACGGGGTTAGCAGTATTCGCTGCTTTTCTTATTATATATTTCACGACAGTAAAATTAAGGACAACACCGCAATGAACTATGCTTAACGCATGAACAAATTAGAAAATATGGACAATATGGATGTTTCGTTTATTTTAAATGAATATGGTGAAGAAAGAGAAAATTATTTCAATGCCATAGCACCACCTATTTTTCAAACCAGCAACTTTGCTTTTAAAAAAGTTGGTGACCTGAGAAAAGCATTTGAAGATGAAATGTCTGGTTATTTATATAGCCGTGGCATTAATCCTACTGTTGATATTCTGAGGAAGAAATTAGCCGCACTGGATAACGCGGAAGATTGCCTGGTTTTTAACAGCGGTGCCGCGGCTATGTTTGCAGCTGTGCTTGCCAGCGTTAAAGCAGGCGATCATATTGTATCGGTGAATAAACCTTATACCTGGGCGCAGAAAATGTTTGATAACATCTTACCAAGGTTTGGCGTAACTACCTCATATATTGATGGCACTAAGATAGAAAATTTTGAAAGAGCTATTCTTCCTACTACCACCCTTATATACCTTGAATCGCCCAATTCCTGGGATTATGCACTGCAGGATCTTTCGGCTGTAGCAGAATTGGCTAAAGCTGAAAATATAATTACGATCTGCGATAACAGCTACTGTACGCCTATATTTCAAAAGCCGATTGACCTGGGGATTGACATGGTACTGCAATCCGCAACAAAGTATATCAGTGGTCACAGTGACACGGTAGCTGGTGTTCTTACAGGCTTAAAAAGCAGGATGAAAAAAATATTTGAGAGCGAATATTTAAATATCGGCAGCGGCATTCAACCATTCAACGCGTGGTTACTTATCCGTGGCTTAAGAACATTACCGCTTAGATTGGAAAAAGTATCAAATACTACTATGAAAATAGTAGGTTATTTGAAAAAGCATCCTAAAGTAGAAAAAGTAATCGCTCCGTTTGACGAAAGTTTTCCTCAGTATGAATTGGCAAAACGCCAGATGAAGGGGGCATGCGGCTTATTAAGTTTTGTTGTAAAAGCAGAAAGGATGGAGCAGATTATAATTTTCTGCGAATCACTGGAACATATTTTAATGGCGGTCAGCTGGGGTGGTTATGAAAGTCTTATCCTGCCTAAATGCGCTTCACTAAGCCCTGCTGATTTTGATTCGGTAAATCCGGAACACCGGATGCTTCGCTTGTATGTCGGACTTGAAGAAGCGGATTATTTGTGGGCCGATCTTGAAAAGGCATTTAGTGTTATGTAACCTTAAGCTGACTTATTTGCCTTCAGCCGTCAGCTATCAGGTATCAGGTATCAGGAAGAAACTTAATACACATTGATCTGCTGACTGCTGATAGCTGACGGCTGAAAGCATAAAGCGTCACTTTATAAATAACTTACCATTAATAAATTATGATAATTTTATTACCACTCAGCAATTCTTTGCTCTTGAACTGTTTTGAAATTCTTATTTTTAGCTTTAATTAACCATTATCCCTTAAGGTAAAGCATACAGTTTTACTTCAATATTATCGTATGAATAAAAAGATCTTGTTTGTTTTTACCATATTAGTACTCCTTGCAAACCCTTTATTCAGCCAAAAAGTATGGAACCTGGCCCGGTCTGTAGAATATGCGATAGCAAACAATATTACTGTTAAGCAGGCAAATATTTCGTCGTTGCAGGCAGAGGAAAATTTCAGATTAAATAATGCAGGTATTTATCCAACAGCTTCCTTTAGTAACAGATGGAGCATGAGTTTTGGCCGCCGGCAAAACCCAACAACGGGTCTTTTAGAGAATAGCAGGGCCCTCAGTTCAACATTTAACTTATCTTCCGCCATCAATATCTTTAATTTTTATGCCTTGCGCAACACTGTCGCTGCATCTAAATACCAACTGGCAGCAATACAGGCTACAGAAGATAAAGCAAAAAACGATATAGCGCTTCGCGTAGCTAATGCTTACCTGCTTGCATTACAGGCTAAAGAGCAGGTACAGCTTAGTGAGTTGCAGATAAAATTATCACAGGAACAATTAAACGTAACACGTAAAAGAGTGGAAGCCGGATCACTTCCTGAACTCAATGCTGCGGAAATAGAATCACAATTAGCGCTGGATAGCTCAAATCTTATAACCTCTATTTCCAACCGCGAACTTCAATTATTGCAGTTTAAAGCAATTCTTAATCTTGATGCTGCCGTTCCTTTCGATGTAGAGACCCCGGATATAGATAAAATTCCATTAGAAACATTAGGAGAAATGCAGCCGGAAGTTGTATATAATCTTGCTCTTGCAAATTTACCCCAGCAACGCATAAACGATTTTAATATTAAAGCTGCGGAAAAAAGTCAGGCTGCGGCAAGAGGAGCTATGTATCCTTCATTAGGTGGGTTTGTAGGATTATCTTCTAATTTTTTCGCACCGTTACAAACTTCTATTCCCGGCAGTTTGCCAACGGGTGAACAGCAAACCGGTTTGTTTGTCAGAAACGGTACCATATCCGTACCTGTATTTTCACCGACTTTTACGGGTAAAACGGTGAATAAACCTTTTGGCCAGATATGGAAAGGATTTGGTAAACAGCTAAACCAGCAATTCGGGCAATTCCTGGGTATAGGTATAGACGTGCCTTTGTTAAATGGACGCCAGGCAAGAACGCAATGGGAAAGGGCTAAACTGAATTTAAAAAATTCGCAATTACAAAAGGAACTTGACAATCAAACCCTTAAGCAGGATATATATACGGCTTATAACAATACAGTGGCTGCGCTGCAAAAACATAGCGCCAGTTTGAAATTAGTGGAAACAGCACAGCGTTCCTATGATCTTAGTAAAAAGAGGTATGATGTAAACCTGTTATCTTCTTTTGAATTGATCACAAACCAAAACAACCTGTTCAGAGCTCAGATAGACCTCTTACTTGCGCGTTATGATTACATTTTTAAAATGAAGTTGTTGGAATTTTATAAAGGACAAGGTTTGAAACTATAACGGTATTTCCATTTCGACACTTCTACAATTTGTACTTAAGAAAGAATGAAAAATTGCCACTTAAACTGTAACACACCAAAAATTTGTATATAATGAATAAAAAATTATTGTGGATCATTATCGGAGTAGGTGTTCTTTTAGGGGTATTATATATTCTAAAAAAGAATGGCACATTAGGTAAAGATGAAGCAACTAAAGTTTCCGCGGAAAAAGTTATCAGGCGTTCTATTATTGAAACAGTAAACGCCAGCGGTAAATTATATCCTGAGATAGAAGTGAAAGTTAGTCCCGATATTTCAGGAGAAATTGTGCAGTTAGCAGTAGAAGAAGGAGATAGTGTGAAGAAGGGCCAGGTGCTGGCTAAGATATATGCCGATATTTATACTACGCAGCGCGACCAGGCTGCTGCCCTGGTAAACCAGCAGGAAGCCTCTGTCTCAAACAGCTCGGCTCAACTGGAAGCTTTAAAGGCCAGTATGGACGTTTCCAAAAGATCTTTTGACCGTCAGAAACAATTGCTTGATGAGAAAGTAATTTCAAGATCAGAGTTCGAACAGGCAGAAAGTACGTTTCTTACATCCCAGGCCAATTATAACGCAGCGTTACAGGGTATTCGTGGTAATAAGGCGGGTGTATCAAGTGCCCAGGCCAACCTTTCCAAAGCTAATAAAGATCTGAGCCGTACAGCAGTAGTAGCTCCTATGGATGGTGTTATCTCCCTGCTAAACGTAAAAAAAGGTGAAAGGGTAGTAGGTAATTCAATGATGGCAGGAACAGAAATGATGCGCGTGGCAGATATGAACCTGATCGAAGTAATTGTGGATGTTGGCGAAAACGATGTACCTAAAGTACATTTCGGAGATTCAGCAATTATAGAAATTGATGCCTATAATAACCGGAAATTTAAAGGCCTGGTAACAAAGATTGCCAGTAGTAACAGTACTGCTGCAACAACCAATAGCAACAGTGCCTCTGCAACTAATGATGTTACCAATTACAAAGTTCATATCCGCATCCTGCTTGATTCATACAAAGATTTGTTTGATCGGGCAAAGCCAAAAAGTTTTCCTTTTCGTCCGGGTATGAGTGCCAGCGCTGATATTCAAACCAAACGTCATGAAAATGCTGTTTCTGTTCCTATTAACTCTATAACTATAAGGGAAAAAAACAGCGATAAAGCGGTGGAGACCCAAAAAACTACCAATATCCAAACCTCCAATCCTGAACCACCTGCGAAGGAAGTTACATCAGTTTCTTCTGATCTGGATGAAGTGGCTTTTATTGTTCAGAAGGATGGAACGGTAAAAAAAGTAAATGTTACCACCGACATTCAGGATATCAACAATATCGAAGTCTTAATCGGTCTGAAAGAAGGCGAACAGGTTGTTACCGGTCCTTATAATGTAGTGAGTAAAGTATTGAAAGATGGTATGAAAGTAACTGTAGTGGATAAAGATAAATTGTTTGAAGTAAAGAAACCGTAAACAATGGCTTACTATGCAATATGGAGTTATTGGAAGTGGAAGCTGGGCAACGGCTTTAACCAAGATACTTACCGATAATAAACAACATGTTAATTGGTGGGTAAGAAGTGAAGCAATTATTCAAAATCTGTTGCAACGGCACCACAATCCCAATTACCTTAGTTCAGTTTACTTCGACACTTCCTTGTTATCGCTGAGAACAGATGTCAGCATTGTTATAAAAGAAAGCGATATTGTTCTCATTGCAATACCCTCAGCTTATGTGAAGGACACTTTGCAATCGCTGGAAAGATCAGCCTTTTCCGGTAAGAAAGTGATTTCTGCTGTAAAAGGAATTCTTCCTGAATCTAACCTGTTGGTTAATAATTATCTGAAAATTTATTTTGATCTTTTATTAAATGATTATTTTACGGTGATGGGTCCCTGCCACGCTGAAGAAGTAGCTGCGGAAAAATTGTCGTACCTGACCTTTTCAGGTATGGATGAAAATTTTACAGCTCGAATCGCCGCAAATTTTCAGACTGACTATCTTAATACTATTGTAAACCACGATGTGTTTGGTGTTCAGTACGCTGCTATTCTCAAAAATATTTATGCACTGGGCGCAGGCATCGCACATGGACTGGATTATGGCGACAATTTTTTAAGTGTTTTGATCGCAAACAGCGCCGATGAAATGGCAGGGTTTCTCATAAAAGCAGGTATACATAGTATTAAAGTGGGCGTACACGAAGAGGAAGATCCGGTATCACACAAAAAAAGGGCTAATTACGCTGCGTCTGTTTACCTGGGTGATTTGTTGGTTACCTGTTATTCCTTATATAGCCGCAACCGCACTTTCGGAAATATGATCGGTAAAGGTTATTCAGTAAAATCAGCTCAGCTGGAATTGAATATGGTAGCGGAAGGTTATAATGCCAGCAGGTGTATTCATCTCATTAATAAAGAAATAAAAGCAGCAATACCGATCGTTGAAACTGTATATGATATCTTGTGGAATAATTTATCTGCCGAAAGTGGATTTAAAAAAATTGAAGAAAAACTGGTGTAATAATTCTCCATCGGCTTAAGATACAACCCTTTTGTAGACATTCCTTGTGTCCTTTGTGGCTTGTCTTCGTGTCCCTTTTGGTTAAAGAAAATCTAAGATTCTAAGAGTTTTTTAACCACAAGGGACACAAAGGCAAGCCACAAAGGACACTAAGTTCAATAATCAAATTTTAATTACGAAAAAGAAAGGAGGAACATTATAAACTTGTAAGTCAACAGCCGAAGCTTTTTATTATCGGAAAAGTGCTGCCGCTATTCCATCGGCAAATAATTTACCTGTTTGGGTTAGCTGAAAAGCATCATTAATATATTTAATTTTACCATCATAAATATAATTATATGCGGACTCAGTAATATGCCTGACCGCCTCTTTCCCAAATTGCTTTTCAACATAATTTGTATTAATTCCCTCAGTAGTTCTTAGTGAGGTCATAATATATTCGTTAAGTTGCTGAACGGGAGTAAGGATTTCTTTTTCTACAGCCAATATATTTTTTTTTACCGACTGAATATAAAGAGTGTTATTGGCTACGTTCCATTGCCTCGAACTGCCGTTAAATGAATGAGCCGAAGGGCCCAGGCCAAGATATTTTTTCCCCTGCCAATAGCTTGAATTATGCCTGCTTCGTATCCCTGGTATAGCAAAGTTTGAAATTTCATATTGTTCATAGCCATTCGTTTCTGCCCAGCTTGTTAGCAACTGGAATTGTTCTGCCTGTAGGTCCGGATCAACGTCTTTGATTTTCTTTTGCTGAATCATTCTTTGAAGGGCTGTGGAGGGCTCTACTGTAAGTGCATAACATGACAAATGAGGTATATCAAGCTCCTTTGCCTGTTTAAGATTTAAAACCCATTGAGCAATACTCATACCAGGTACTCCATAAATAAGGTCAATAGAAATATTATCAAAACCTTCTTTTTTCGATGCTTCCAGTGCAGACAATGATTGTTTGGCAGAATGAGCCCGGTTCATCCAAACCAGGTGTTCATCATTAAATGATTGTACGCCGATGCTGAGCCGGTTTATTCCGGCATCTTTCCATTCTTTTAATTTTTGTGAAGAGATATCATCAGGATTTGCTTCAAAAGTTATTTCGGCAGCAGGATCTACGGCAAAATGTTTATTGAGACAGAAGAGAATTTTGTTCAGTTCCTCTTTATTGAGCAGGGATGGCGTTCCGCCACCAAAATAAATTGTTTCTATTATTTCATCCCCTAAATAAGATTCATTACCGTTTTCTTTGGATGATGTCAATTCAATTTCTTTAAGTAAGGCATCTACAAAATCATTTTTAAGGCTTAAGGAAGTGGAGAAATGAAAGTTGCAATAGTGGCAAGCCTTTTTACAAAACGGAACATGTATATAAATTCCAGCCATTATTATATTGTAAACTTTAAAATTTTTATCCGGGTGGTACAATCCAACATCTGTTTTTTAAAGTTTAAGCGCAAATGTACTTAATGTCTGAATTAGGATTAGTCAGATTTTGGGATTATGGGATGGATTTAATAATGATGAAAAATAGAAAACGTTATTATTACAATTCATCCACCGCATCTGAAATGTATACAATCAAGAGCTTTATGTGCTGAAGAATCCTGTTAATCCCAAAATCTGACGAATCCCAATTCAGACAAAATATATTTTTTTCTTACAAAATAATTAATATGATCTTTAAAGCTGTGCGATTCATCCGCCGCGTAAAGACGGTTGCTTGTCTTATTTAATTTGTACTGGCGCTTTTCATTGTCTTAAACAATTTTAAAGCCTTGAAACCAGGTACTGATTCAATCTCAATAATTATCTCATTACACATTAATTATGATAAGAAATATTTTCAGTTTGGTTGTACTGCTGCTATTTTTAATTGACCTCCATGCACAAACGATTCCTTCACCTAAGGAACATTTTGGATTTAATATTGGTGATAATTACCAACTTGCTAATTACACGCAAACAGCATCCTACTTCAAAAAGCTTGTGGCAGCGGCGCCTGATCGGTGTAAACTGGTAAATATCGGAATGACAGAAGAAGGGCGTCCTCAATATATGATGATCGTTTCATCTGTAGAAAACATGAAGAACCTTGATCATTACAAAGAAATCTCACAAAAATTGGCGCATGCAGAGAACCTTACAGATGATCAGGCACATGCGCTTGCTGCTGAAGGTAAGGCTGTTGTGTGGGTTGATGGTGGCTTGCATGCTACAGAAGTAGTGGGTACCCAGCAGCTCATTGAAATAATTTACCAGGTGCTGAGTCGTAAAGATCCTGAAACCCTGCACCTGCTGGACGGTCTCATTATGTTATTTACGCATGCAAATCCTGATGGTATGGAGCTGGTTTCTGATTGGTATATGAAGGATGCAGACACAGCTAAAAGAAAAATGAATATCCCAAGGCTTTACGAAAAATATATCGGTCACGACAATAACCGGGATTTTTTTATGATGAATATGAAGGAAACACAAAACATCAGCCGCCAGCAATACATAGAATGGATGCCACAGATAATATACAATCATCACCAGACTGGTCCTGCCGGATCTGTTGTAGCTGGTCCACCTTACCGCGATCCTTTTAATTATGCTTTTGATCCATTAGTGGTTACCAGTTTAGACGCTGTAGGCGCAGCGATGAATAGCCGGCTTAATCTGGAAGGTAAACCTGGTTACACACAGCGTGCTGGGTCTGTTTATTCCACCTGGTGGAATGGGGGCTTACGTACCACAGGATATTTTCATAATATGATAGGACTGTTAACGGAAATCATTGGTAATCCAACTCCTGCAACAATACCGGTTGTGCCGCAGCGCCTTGTTCCTAATATGGCTACTCCTTACCCGGTTAAACCCCAGAAATGGTATTTTCGCCAATCTATAGATTATTCGGTATCTCTGAATTATGCTGTGTTTAATTATGCGCTTCATCAAAAAGAAGACCTGCTTTATGGTATTTACCGTATGGGAAAAAATTCTATAGAAGCAGGGAGCCGCGATAACTGGATGCTTTCACCTAAACGCGCAGATTCAATCACAAATGCATATAAAAGAGATCAGCGGCTACGGCCAGGAGCTGCGAATACTAATACTGTCAGCGGCGGCCAAAGAATAGACAGCATTCCAATAAAATATTATGACGAAGTACTTAAAAATCCTAAGCTGCGGGATGCCCGTGGTTACATTATTCCGGCAAATCAGGTAGACTTTCCCACAGCAATTAAGTTTCTTAATGCGCTCATCAGGTCAGGTATACTAGTGCAAAAAGCCACGGCAGATTTTACCGTATCAGGAATAAAATATCCGGCAGGATCGTACATCGTTAAAACCGACCAGGCTTTTCGTCCGCATGTAATTGATATGTTCGAGCCGCAGGATCATCCTAATGATTTTCAGTATCTGGGAGGCCCGCCTATCCGCCCTTATGATGCTGCAGGCTGGACGCTTGCTTACGAAATGGGTGTACAGTTTAACCGCATCCTCGATGGTTTTGATGGCCCTTTTACGCGTGTACCTTATGGTGAGCTGCTTTCACCTCCTGCAAAAACAACGTCTTTTTCCGGAAGTGGCGGATATTTGGTAACTGCACGTATGAACAATTCATTTATTGCAGTAAATGATATCCTTAAAGCGGGCGGAGAGGTTTATCGTTTGCGCACTGGCGCCACAGGTCGGCAGGAAACCGGAACTTTCTATATTCCTGCAGCCGGTAAGCCGGCACTTGAAAAGTTTTCAACTGGTTTAGGTCTTGATATAACAACAATTACTAAACGTCCGGCCAGTGCGGTAAAAATAGCTCCCATGCGTATAGGTATCTGGGATACTTATGGTGGGTCAATATCTTCAGGATGGGTGCGGTGGTTAATGGAACAATATCATTTTCCTATCAACCAGGTATACGCGCAGGAAATTAATGCAGGTAACCTTAAAAACAAGTTTGACCTTATTTTATTTGTTGGCGGGGCCATTCCTGCTGCTGCCAGAGGTGGCAGAACTGAAGTCAGTAGCGAAAGAAGTGCCGATCCAAGGACTAACGAGATTCCTGCAGAATTTAGATCCTGGCTGGGAAGAATATCTGCTGACACATCAATTCCACAAATTAAAAAATTCATTGAATCTGGTGGAACTGTGGTAACCATTGGCACTAGCACAAATTTAGCTTACCACATGGAACTTCCGGTACGCAATGCCCTGGTTGAAATGATTGGTGATATGGAACGTCCTTTGCCTGGTGAAAAATTTTATATTCCGGGAAGCCTTTTACGTATGAACGTAGATTCCACTCAGCAGGCCGGCTGGGGAATGCCCGCTGCCTGTGACGTTTACTTCGATGCAAGTCCTGCTTTCAAAATATCGCCCGAAGCCATTGTTAAAGGGCAGGTAGTACCGCTGGCATGGTTCTCCACTAACAAACCTTTGAGAAGTGGCTGGGCATGGGGACAGGAATATCTTCAGGATGCAGTGGCTGCATTTGTTGCCCCAATAGGTTCAGGAAAATTGTATGCTTTTGGTCCTGAAATTATGTTCAGGGGTCAGACTCATGGTACTTTTAAACTGTTTTTTAACACGCTGTATAAATTAGGTATGAGGTAATGAGGTATGAGAGATCACGTGTGAGGTATCAGGTATGCTTTCAGTTCTTAGGTGATCAGAGAAGTATGTTTGATTGGATCATGATGCTATCTTTGCAATATTCACTAAATATAAATAGCTGACACCTCATACCTCATATCTGACACCTCATACCTGCATCGTAACATTACTCTTATTATTCGGCAATCTGCTCCACGCTCAGTACCAGCTTAAAATTATACCTGTTGAAAAAGATTCCTCCTTTCTGATAAAGAGTTTTTTAAAAACTTACTTTAAGGATCGTGAAGACTGCATAGTATATGTGAACAATCTTCCTGACATTCTAAAATCAAAAGGATACCCTGCAGCTTCCCTAGATAGCATATATTTTGATTCCACCATTGCAATAGTTCAGTTGTTCCTGGGGCCTGCCTTTAAACTAGCTTTAATTAATGCCAGTGAACCAGATAAAAAGATCCTGGAGCAATCAGGCTGGGATTTTGACAGATTCAATAATAAACCACTTAATTTTAAAGAGCTTGAAACCAGGCAACAAAAAGTTCTCGATTACCTGGAAAATAATGGTTACCCTTTTGCAAAACTTCAGTTAGACAGTATAAGATTTGATAACGAAAAAATTGTAGCCAATCTGAAAATTGACAGAGGGCCTTTTTACAAAATTGATAGTATCCGTATCTATGGCAAGGCAATTATTTCCAATGTCTTTATGCAACGCTATGTGGAAATAAAAAACGGATCCATCTACCAGAAAAGTAAATTGCAGAATATCAGTAAAAAGATCCTGGAACTTTCGTACCTGGAAGAGCAGCAGCCCTGGAATGTGACCATGTTAGGAACAGGTTCCATTCTAAATTTATATCTAAAACCTAAAAAAAGTAGTCAGGTAAATGTTTTGATAGGGTTTTTACCTTCTAATGATCAAACTTTAACTACAAGCAAATTACTGGTAACTGGAGAAGCAAACATTAACCTGGTAAATGCATTAGGTAATGGAGAACTGATTGGTTTAAACTGGGAGCAAATACAGATCAGGTCACCAAGGTTAAACCTGGCTTTCAGGCAACCTTACTTGTTTGGCTCATCGTTCGGGATCAGTACATCGTTCGATCTTTTAAAAAAAGATTCTTCTTACCTAAATCTTAGTTTTTTATTGGGTATGCAATACACGCTTACCGGTGAACAAACCGGCAGGATATTTATTCAGAATCTAAAAAGTAATCTGTTAAATGTTGATACGCTTCTGCTGAAGTCAGGCAAAAAGCTTCCTCCTGAAATTGATGTCAGTTCTATAAGTTTAGGCATAGAGTATGAAATAAATAAAACAGATTATCGCTTAAATCCAAAAAAAGGATCTGAATTTCAGGCTACTGTATCTGCCGGCACGCGTAACGTTCATAAAAATAACGTGATAATAAAGCTGTATGACCCCGTATTTTCCTATGCTTCCCTGTATGATACCATTCAACAGAAAAGTTATCAGGTTCGTTTGAAAATCACCGGTGCTCACTATTTTCAAACAGGCAGACAAGCCACATTAAAAACTTCTTTGAATATCGGCTTGTTTCAAAGCCCTTCTGTATTTAGAAATGAACTGTTTCAGATAGGGGGATACAAATTACTCAGGGGCTTTGATGAAGAAAGCATTTATGCTTCCCAATATGCTGTCGGCACTCTTGAATACCGCTACCTTATTGGATTGAACTCATTTCTTTTTACTTTTACAGATGTAGGTTTGGTCTTAAATAAGAGCATTAAGCCTGCCGCTGGTAATAATTATACAGGCGCGGGACTGGGACTTGCTTTTCAAACAAAAGCCGGCATTTTTAATATTTCGTATGCTGCAGGCAAAAGAAATGACACAAGATTAGACCTGCGACAATCTAAAATCCACCTGGGTTATGTTAATTATTTTTAGTGTATGGATAGTAGGGTTATGTCAACTATAAAATGTCTGTAAATGTTGCTATCAGCTATCAGCGGTCAGCAGATCAATGTGTATTAAGTTTCCTCCTGATCGCTGAAAGCTGACGGCTGAAAGCATTAATACGACATTTTATACTTGACATAACAGTAGGATTATGTTAACTATAAATTGACGCATATATTATCAGCTTTCAGCTTCTTGCCCACTGTAGCGAAGCGAAGAAGGGGCAGCTTTCAGGAGAATACTTGTATTGATTTCCTGACACCTGATAGCTGGCAGCTCATGGCTATTGATACAGTTTCACTGTTAACATAACAGTAGTGTTTTTAATAGCTGGTAACTGAAAGCAAAACTTTCGATATTTTGCACCCGTAACTTAATTTAGTGAAATATTTTTTTTCTTTTTTAATTGTTTGTGGATTTTTAAGTAAATGCCTGGCACAGGGGGAAAATGATAGTGTTTTAATTCAAAAGGATGCTGTTTTCACACCACGGATTTTAAGCAGGTCTGATTCTCTTAAAAAAAGAAAAGCTGATAGCATTGCTCTAAAGGTAGCTGCAATAACAAAGAAGCTAAGTCAGTCAGGAAAATTAGTAGGAACAGATGAAAAAATCAATGCTGTTTTACGGACTAATTCCTATTTTAATATTTTCGGAAAGCCGCGGTATGAAATAAATATTAAACGTAATGATGCCGGTAAGGATGGATTATTTTACTTATTGACAGGCGTGGTTTTTTATTTTGCATTGGTACGTTTGCTTTTTAGTAAGTACATGAATAATTTGTTTGCAGTTTTTTTCCGGGTGTCATTAAAGCAAAAACAAATCAGGGAACAACTGATACAAAGCCCGCTACCTTCTTTATTGTTAAATATTTTTTTTATAATTTCAGGAGGTATTTATATCAGCTTTCTCTTACGATACTATAATTTTTATGGCACAGATAATATATGGTATCTTATTTTAAACAGTACCGTTGCCCTGGGTTTGGTGTACCTGGTAAAATATATGATGCTGAAACTAACAGGTTGGATTTTTAATATTACAGAAGCCACTGATACTTACGCATTCGTGGTTTTTTTAGTTAACAAGCTTCTTGGTATCTTATTAATCCCATTCCTGATCTTAATGGCTTTTTCCGCAGCTTCATTAATTTCAGTCCTGATCACTTTGTCTTTTACAGTCGTGGCAATTTTTTTCGCTTATCGTTACATAATCTCTTATGCTCCAGTGAGAAAGGAAATAAAAGTAAGTCAATTTCACTTTTTATTATATCTTAGCGCATTCGAAATAATACCTCTATTATTGATTTACAAGGTGTTATTGACATTTTTGGAAAAAAGTTCTTAGCTTTGTTTAACGATAGCCTTTAACACATGCTAAAAAACGGGTTAAATACAGCCGCAACTGTTAAAACTGTAAAGAAAATTCTTATTACCCAATCCAAACCGGATACCCAGAAGTCGCCTTATTTCGAGCTGGCGAAGCGATATGATATTGAGTTGGAATTTTATCCTTTTATTCGTCTGGAAGGCATCTCCGCCAAGGATTTCCGTAAACAAAAAGTAGATATTACTCATTACTCAGCAGTAGTCTTTACAAGCCGGAATGCAATCGATCATTTTTTTCGCACCTGCGATGAGTTGAAAGTCAATGTTTCTCAGGATACCAAATACTTTTGCATGACAGAAGCAGTAGCTTTATATCTGCAGAAATTTATCCTGTATAGGAAAAGAAAGGTATTTTATGGAGCTGATGGAACTAATAAAAGTATGTTTGATGTTATTAATAAACATAAAGAAAATGAAAGGTTCCTTTATCCTTGTTCAGAAAATCAACAGGATAATGAAATTATCAACTGGTTAAAATTTAATAACTGCGAGTTTTCCACACCCTTTATGTATCGTACTATTAGCAACGATGTTAAAGAAGTGCTCAATCAAACTGCTTATGATGTTATTTGCTTCTTCACTCCAAGTGGTGTTAGAAGTTTGCTGGATAATTGTCCGGCATTTGAGCAGCATGGTACTAAAATAGGAGCATTTGGAAGCAATACTTCCAAAGCTATTGAAGAAGCCGGGCTTACCCTCGATATAAAAGCGCCCCTGCCAAAAGCACCTTCCATGGCGGCGGCATTAGAGATGTACCTTTCTACAGTGAACAGTTCCGTTATAAAATAATCAGTATTTGCCTCATAAACAGGCGCAGCCCCGACGGTTTCGTTTTTGCATATGCCTACCATTAAGGACTGAGTTTTTTAATTTAAAAAAAATACCTAGGTTTTAAACTTTAGAATAAAATCGCATCTTAGTATATTGAATTTGTGATAGATTCCTTTATTAATTGCAATATTGTTTAGGACTTGATTATTTGCTTTATAGGAATTAGATTAAAGAGTTGCGAAAATGTTAAATAATGTTTTTAAAACAATAGTTGTAAGTCTTACTTCGTTTGTTCTAAAAGCTTCTTAATTATTGTGTTTGATAATTTATTATGAGATGTAGTAGTTATGCAGGGTAATTCACATGAATTTTTTAAGTAAATATTACATATCTTCATGTCTAACACTTTATTACTGGTTTCTGCTTATGCAAATAATTTTCCCTTATTTGAGTGGGAATGATTGCACCAATAAACTACAACTATACTTATGTGAAAAATATGCTTGCCTGGCTCCTGTAAGAAATATAAATTCATTAATGTTCCTTAAAAGATTTATGATAAATTTCCAGACAGATTTGCAATATTTTTCTAATATACCCGTTAGCAGGTATTGAGAATTCTGCCAGATTCACAGTGTAAAAATTAAATTTTTGATGACGATGTTGACCAAATATTTTTTTTGTCCCATACCTTTTAATTATATGAAAATCAAATCCCTGTCTGTTGTGGCAGTTGTTGCCTTTATATTCGCTTTGGCTGGTTGTGGTAAGATAGGAAAATCTTCCCGCGGTTCTATTAATGATGGCCAGCTTCATGGAGTAGCCCTTAGTAAAAGATATATTATGCCCAAACCACCAGGAATGGTATATGTACCACCTGGAACTTTTCATATGGGACCAAGCGATGAGGACATTAACTATGCATATACTGCCCGAAATAAACAGGTCTCCATCGCAGGTTTCTGGATGGATGCTACCGAAATTACAAATTCAGAATACCGTCAATTTGTTTATTGGGTACGTGATTCAATTGCCGCTAAATTAATGGGCTTCGTTAAAAATGTTGATGGTATTGATTACGTGGATTGGAAGAAAGCAAGTACAATAAAGTGGGGTGATAAAGCTACCGTGGAAAAAATTGACCAGTTGATATTTTCTCCTGAGAACAGGATTTTTGGAAAAAAAGAGATAGATGTTTCTAAGCTTAAGTATCATTCTGAAATTTTTCTAACTAAAGAAGCCTCTTTAAGACAAAATGCAGGTAAGCCCCGTTCACGATTTATAGTTAAAAGTGACCCTCCGATTTACCCGGATACTTTGTGCTGGATCAGAGATTTCTCTTACTCATATAACGAACCTCAGACAAAACGATATTTTTCACATCCTGCTTTTAACAACTATCCGGTTGTTGGTGTAAACTGGAAACAGGCTACGGCTTTTTGCGAGTGGAGAACTCATTATCTTAATTCCTTTCTTGAATCAAAAAAGAGAGCTACAGAATCTGATTTCAGATTACCTACTGAAGCAGAATGGGAATATGCTGCGCGTGGTGGAAGGTCTCAGTCAATGTTTCCATGGGGTAACTATTATTTAAGAAATAAGAAAGGCTGTTTACTGGCTAATTTCAAGCCAGGACGCGGAAATTATCCTGAAGATGGTGGTTTTTACACTGTACGTGCGGATGCTTACTGGCCTAATGATTTTGGTTTGTACAATATGTCAGGTAATGTAGCGGAATGGACATCTTCATTATTTTATGAAGGAGGATACAATTTTCAACATGATATGAATCCAGATATCCGGTATGATGCAAAAGATACTGATCCTCCACGTATGAAACGTAAGGTAGTTCGTGGTGGTAGCTGGAAAGATGTTGGATATTTTTTACAGACAGGCACCAGGTCTTATGAATATCAGGATACTACTAAATCTAATATTGGTTTCCGGTGTGTTATTGATTTACCACCTACACAATCAGGCCGTAAATCATAAATTTATATTAACATCTATTTCTTATAAAATTTTATATTTCTCACTACGTTGATAGGTTGATTGTTCATTACAAATGAAAATGATATTTTATAAACTTATTAAAAATTATTAAACATTAAATTATGGCAGCAGGTATTTCAAGGTCTACAGAAAAACTGGTTAATGTGATTGTTTGTGTTGGAGCATCAATAGTTATTATAGGGGCTCTGTTCAAAATTCTACACTGGAGGGGCGCAGATACAATGTTAATGATAGGGTTATTTACAGAAGCGTTTATCTTCCTTGTTTATGCATTTCTTCCTCCAGCAGGTGCAGAAATGGCTGCTCTTGCAGAGGCCTTGCCTAAGCTGGCTGTATCCAACAATTCTAATCCAGCATTACATTCAATGGAAAAATTGATGAATGAAGCTGATATCAATCCCGCAAGCATGAAAAAACTTAGTGAAGGATTTCAAAAATTTAGTACATCAGTTAACCAGATTAAAGATGTTAGTGAGGTAGTTACGGCAACTAATGATTACTCCACTAAAACTAAAGAAGCAACTAATGCTCTTGGTGTTATGAAAGATGCTTATATTAAATCTGCTTCTGTTATGGCTTCTTTTAACGATGCCTCTGAAAGCACTAAGCAATTTCATGGTCAGGTTCAGGTATTAACAAAGAATTTATCTTCTTTAAATACTATTTACGAATTAGAACTGCAGGATACTAATAATCATTTAAAAGCTATGAACAGCTTTTACGGAAACCTTGTTCAGGCTTCCCAAACAATGCAGGGTACCGTAGTTGATGCTAAAAAAACCCAGGAACAAATCTCATTACTTGCTAAAAACCTGGGCAACCTTAATAATATCTATGGTAATATGCTAAGTGCAATGCAGGGAAGATAATGGATTTTCGAATTAGAAAGTATTATTGTGAGATTAATGGAACTATTGTTAAAAAATTAAAATATAAAGTAAATGGCTTTACCTAAAGAGCCCAGGCAGAAGATGATTAATATGATGTATCTGGTGCTTACAGCGCTGCTGGCTTTGAATGTATCTACTGAAATATTAAATGCCTTTAGAACTGTAAATAGTAGTATCAATAATGCTAACTCTGTTATTGATGCAAAAAATACTACTTCATACGGCTCATTCGATGAATTATTAAAAGACCCTAAAACTGCGGAAAAGGCAAAAATATGGCAGCCTTATGCGCTTCAGGCTAAATCTTTATCCTCATCTGTTAACGGCTATATCAATGATCTTAAGCAAAAACTTAAAGTTGAATCCGGCCTTAAAACTGAGGGTGGGGTTGAAAAGTTTAATGATGATGATCTTGAGGCCTCTTCCCGCTTACTTGTTGAGCAGGGAAAAGGTAAAGAGTTATATGACAAACTAAAAGACTTTAAAGATAAAATATTGGCTACAGTTGATCCTTCTAAATTTTCAGATCCGATTATTAAGAAAAATGTTGCTGAGAAAAGAGCCCAGCTTGCAAAAAGCTTTCCTCTTGATCTTACTACTCCTAAATCCCAAACAGGAAGTGATAGTTCCAACTGGTCTTATTCTTACTTCCACATGACGCCGACAATTGCGGCAATGACCATTCTAAGCAAGTTTCAGAATGATGTAAAGAGTTCTGAAGCCCAGGTGGTAGATTATTTTTTAAGCCAGGTAGGTTCTGTTAAAGTTGTTTTTGATGAATTTCAGCCGTTGATAGGTACAAATGCAACTTATCTTATGCCGGGAGATAATTTGGAGGTTACTGCCGGTATCGGAGCATATAGCAAGGCAGCAACACCAGCTATTTCAATCGGTGGTGCTTCGCTTCCATTAACTGAAGGAAAAGCTGTATATAAAACTACGGTTAGTGGTTCAGGAGAAAAATCAGTTAATATAAATATCAGGTATACCAAGCCTGATGGTTCTACCGGCACATTAGAAAAACAAATTAAGTACACCGTGGGTGTACCTTCAGGAGCTTCCGTTTTTCTTGAAAAGATGAATGTATTATACATCGGAGTGGAAAATCCAATGAATATATCTGCCGGTTCTGCCGGACTTGAAAAGATGGATGTTAGATTTGCAGGCGCGGGAGAAATAAAATCAGTTGGTGGTGGACATTATACCATAAGACCAAGTGGATCTCCTGGCAGGGCGAACATCAATGTTTCTGTTAATGGGAAAACAACACCTTTTGAAATGAGGATAAAAAAGTTGCCGGATCCTCAGGGAATGGTTGGTGCATACAAAGGTGGCTCTATTTCTTCTGCTCTGTTTAAAGCAACAGGTGGACTCTTCGCTAAGTTGGGTCAAGATGCTGATTTTGACGTAACCTTCCAGGTAGTTAGTTACACTGTGGGTGCTAATGGTGGCGCATTTCAGAAATATGAATCTGCTCAAAATGAAGGAGCACGATGGACAGGGCAGGCTGCAGCTATTATTAACAGGGCTACACCAGGATCTTCCATCTTTTTTGATCAAATAAAAGTGAAAGGTCCGGATGGTCCACGAGATATTCCGGCAATAGTTTTTCAACTTAAATAAACCAGGGAAAATGTATAGTAAGTTTTTCAAAATAATATTGTTAGTGCTTTTTGTAGCTTTTGGTGCTCAATCTTTACATGCTCAAGCAAAACGGGTTGTAAAAAAACGTGCACCTACAGCTAAGAAAACAACTACTAATAAGAATAAAGGAAATGCAGGAACTAAATTGGTTGAACCTGCAAAGGATACCATTCCGGTAGCAGTTGCGCCGAGCCTTACTTTGGATACAATTCGTAAAAGCTTACGCCAGGATAATTTTGTTGATCGGAATCCGGTTAAAGATATTACTCCATTAAATTATGAATACATCCGGGAAGACGATGCTGTTTATCAGCAAAGAATATGGCGTGAAATTGATGTGCATGAAAAGATGAACCTTCCTTTTCTTTATAGGGCTGATGAAGATAATGGTAACCAGAGATTTATTAGTATTTTGCTCAATCATATAAAAACAGGGGAGATATCAGCTTTTAGTCCCATTGACGACCGGTTTACTACACCGATAACAGTAGGTGAAATAACAAAACAATTAATTGGCGATGTGAAAAAGATATCTGTTCCAGATTGGGTACAGGATCCTGATGGAACTAAAGGTATTATGAAAGATTCTACTATTTCTGAAGAATTTAATCCTGATAGTACTGTTCAGAAATACTGGATTAAAGAAGATTGGGTATTTGATAAAGAATCAGCCAGGATGCATGTACGCATATTAGGTATTGCTCCATTAAGAACAATTCGCAATGAAGATGGAAGTTACCGTGATGTCACCCCACTTTTTTGGGTTTATTATCCTGATTTAAGGCCTATGCTTGCTAAATATCAAGCTTATAACGGAAAAAATTACGGGGCTCGTTCCAGTTGGGAAGAAATTTTTGAAAGCCGTATGTTTACCAGCCGTATTATTAAATCTACATTTGATAATCCCTATGACCAATATATAGCGAATTATATAAAGGATCCCATATTAAGGCTGCTTGAGGGAGATAATATTAAGGACAAAATATTTAATTACGAGCAGGATCTGTGGTCTTATTGATCAATACTGTAATATAAAAAAAGAACTGCTTTCGTAAAAGGCAGTTTTTTTTTGCATAAATAGGCAATTACAATTTTATGCAGGACTTAAGATTTTAAGCATTTTCATTAATTTAATCACCGTAATTTTACTATAAATTAAATGTTCTTAACAATCACTTATAAATAAAAATAAATTAAAATTTCTATTAAGAGGTATTGTTTCATTAAATTGTTTTATTATTTTTACAATGGTTTTTCATAGGATATTGGATTTTAAAAACGGGGCTGGATTTCTATCCTGGCCCCTTGTTTTTTTCTGATATTCAAGCAACTGTACTTATTCCATTATTTTCATATAAAGCAGGATCAGTATTTTTGTTAAAGTGATTCCATATAGTTTTCGCTTTGGATTTTCCTACAATCACCGTTAGTTCTTCTTCTTTAGCCCCCTTTATTTTATTAACTGATTTAAATGTTCTTAATAATAAATTAGCTGAATTTTCACCGATCCCTTTAATATTTTCCAGTTCATTTTTGAATGTTCCTTTACTTCGCTTTTTACGGTGAAAGGTTATTCCAAAACGATGCACCTCATCCCGAAGCCTTCTTATTAACTTAAGACTCTCACTATTATAAGGGAGCTTTATAGATTCTTTGTCGCCGGAAAAGAATATTTCTTCCTCATTCTTTGCCAGTCCTATAACAGTTGATTTGCCTTCCAGTTGTAATTCCCTTATGCTTTCCATAGCAGCACTTAACTGTCCTTTACCGCCATCTATTATAATTAATTGAGGAAGGTTCTGCAATTCATCAGATAAACGTTTATAACGGCGAAATACAACCTCTTTCATAGTGGCAAAATCATTAATTCCTGTTACAGTCTTAACATTAAAACGCCGGTAATCTTTTTTGCTTGGAACCCCATCCCTAAAGCATACCATAGCTGAAACAGGATAGCTTCCCTGAAAATTTGAATTGTCAAAACATTCGATATGCAAAGGCAATTCTGAAAGTTGCAGGTCTTCCTGCAATTGAAATAATACCTTTCTTTTTTCAACATCAGTAGTTCCTTCCAGTTTTAAGGTTTTCTTTCTGCGTATTTCCTCTTTAAAATAGTTTACATTCTTTTCAGAAAGATCTAATAACTTCTTTTTTTCACCACCTTTAGGAACAGTTAAAATAATACCTTCTTCCGGGTACTCAATTTCAAAAGGTACTATTATCTCTGTAGAAACATTATTAAAAAGAGTCCTTAATTGCGCAATTGCGAAAGCCAGCACTTCTTCATTTGTTTCTTCCAAATGGGTTTCCAGTTGCGTTGTATGTGTTTGAACAATAGCGCCGTTTTGAATGGCCAGGTAATTTACGTATGCAATATCCCCGTCTTTTAATATAGAGAATACATCCAGATTACTTAGATGTTTACTTACAATAATAGATTTAGCACGATAGTTCTCAAGGTGCTCAATCTTCTTTCTTGTTATATCAGCTTTTTCAAATTGAAGCTGCTCTGCATACTTTTTCATTTCAGCCTTAAAATGATGTATAACCGGGCTCAGATTACCTTTCATAAAGTTTTTTAACTGCCCTAGCTGATATGTATAATCATTCTCATCCTGTAATCCTTCACAAGGCCCTTTACAATTACCTAAATGATATTCAAGACAAACTTTAAATTTCTTTTTTTTAATATTATTCTCGGTAAGATTTAATTTACAGGTTCTCAACTGAATGTTTTGTTTAATAAAATCTAAAAGTTCTCTAACCTTGGCTACGGATGTAAAAGGGCCCAGATACTCTGAACCATCTTCAATTTTGCTTCTTGTAAAAAAAACTCTTGGAAAAGGCTCTTTTTTAATAACAATAAAAGGATAGGTTTTATCGTCTTTCAGATTTATATTAAAACGCGGCTGATACTGCTTTATAAGCGAATTTTCAAGCAGGAAGGCATCCTGTTCAGAATCAACAATAGTAAATTCAATGTGATGAATGCGGTGCACCAGCTCATGCGTTTTATAATTGCTGAACGCTTTACTGAAATAAGATGCTACCCGCTTACGAAGGCTCTTGGCTTTGCCAACGTATAATAATTCTTCCTTTACATCATAATATTTATATATGCCGGGTTGATGTGGGATTGTGTGAGCAATATTCTGAAATTCCTGGATATTCATTGATAAGCAAAAATAAGTTTGAATAGATGAATAGTATCATGATAACCATGAATTCTGTTGCTATCAGCTGTCAGGAGAAACATCTACTGGTATTGATTCCCTGATAGCTGATAGTATCTATACAAAACTTTACGGTTATAACATAACACTAGTTTAATCAGCGGCGTTCCAGGCTACCTTAACTTCATTGAATGTAGCAGGCTGTCCGGAGGCTTGTTTGCTAGTGATAATCTGAAAATATTTATTAGTTTTCCAGTATAGTTTTTTAATAACAGATGTATCCCTGGTGTTAATGATTTTTTCAAGATAAATGCTTTTAACCTGGTCGTTTAAAACCGGATCAGGATTAACAATTACATCTACTCTTTGAAGAGGAAGGTCTTTATTCAAAGTTGAATAAGTAAATGTAACAGCGGGAATAGATTGATCAGCAAAACTGGTTTCCTTATAAAATTTTTTTATAGATGGATTATTAATATCAGGTTCTATAAATTCATTTGCAAGGGAATCAAATTCTTCTCGGGAGATTAATACTGAATCTGTTTTATTATCAACAGTGCTATATTTATGAACAGGCAGTTTTAAGGAATCTACTACGTGTACCTGTCCTTTAAGAAATGAATTTACCGGAAATAATTCATGCTTATCTGGAAGCAAGGCGGGCTTTATATTACTTGTACAAGTAATAAAACAACAGCTTAAATTAATTAACATCAATTTCTTCATGCATAAAAGTAAATTAATTACATAAAAAAAACCGCTACTTATAAAGGCAGCGGTTTAAAAATATAACAGAACAATTACCTTAATGTTTTACTAACACCAAATTTAAAGCCATACTCAAATAAGTATTCTTTAATAGGATAACGATCATTAAAAGAAGACATCAGCTGATACCTGAATTGTGGTCCAAGTTGCCAGCGCAAGCCGCCGGTTTTATAAGATGCAAATGCTTCAAAACTTGAATGCACATTCCACTTGCGAACCAATGAAGGTTCTTTGGTGTAATTTAAATAATTAGTGGAAAGTAGGTAAGTATCACTAAATAATAAAAATGTTGGCTGTATAGTACCTGCCACACTAAATTGCAAGCGCTTGTTTCCCAGCAGTTTTAATTCAGCGCCTACTGGCACAGATACCTGCAAATATTGATTTTGCAATTCTTCCGGTGCGTAGCCATTAAAATTTCTCAATGAAGTATAAGAAGAAATAGTATCTGCAATAGGCCCGGCTGTATGAAGGGCGATAGAAGCTTTTTCGTAAAAATATTTAAACGCTTTAATATTATAGCGTGAATAATTAAGCTGTAAGCCGGACTTAATAGTAAGGTTTCGGGTTACAGCAAATAAGATATTTGATCCTAACTCCGCACCTATCGCAGCATTATGATCAACGTACCGGTTGATATTAAGATCTCTCGAAACTGCAGGAGTGTTTAAAATGCTGGAATGAGATACATTTTGATTATCGGCTAAACGGCGATAACTGACTGTAGGTGAAAAATAAAATTGCAGATTAAACTTGTTTTTTTTATGGGGTGTTAGTTTAATAGCGGCCATTTCCTGCAGCCAATTTAATTTTTTTATAGATACCTCCTCTTCATTATTAGAAAGAGTACTTCCAATAACAGCAGAGGGTATAGGTTTTAAAAAATCATTATCTGCAATTACATCAATTTGTTTGGTTTGTTCCTCAACAGCAGCCACATGGTTAACCGGGATAATGATGTTTGTTGAAATCGGTAGCTTTAATAAATTACTGTTATGTAATAAAAAGCCTTGAAGATGATTCTTTGATATTGAAGTATTATTAATTCCCTGGCTTACAGTGTTAAAAGAATTGTGTAAACCTGCTTCTGCTGCAGGGTTATATAAACTTGCACTTAAATCATTGAGAGGAATGGTTTGTAAAAGACCATTGAGAGACATAGGAACTTGTTTACTAACTACAGTGTGCAATGAAGTTGAACTATTGTGGACGTTTTTATTAGAAAATAAATTAAAAGAATTGAATAAAGATGTTTCCTGGTAAACAATAAACAAAGTAGTTAAAATCAATAAAGTTCCTCCTATCTTAAACCATTTCATACCAGGATGCAGAGAATTATAAATTCCTTTCCAGGCTTTCTCTGAAGGATAAAGTTTATGTTGGTCGGCCTTCTGTTTCAGGAAAATTTCAAATTCATCGTTGTTTAAATCTTTCTCCATTGTAAAATTTCTTTAGCAGTATGTGGTTATTAGTATTGGTTGGTGTTGAAATCGTCTAAAGTTTATAGTTTTGTGCAAACTTATTATCCGCCAAAAGCAGCTAAGAATCCGGTTTTTTCCTTAGATTTCTGCAATATCTTTTTACGAATTAATATATCTTCTAACATTTGTTTTGCACGGGTGTACTGCGATCGGCTGGTACTTTCTTCAATTTCCAGCATAATAGAAATTTCCTTATGAGAATATCCTTCAATAGCATACAAGTTTAAAACAGTTCTATACCCCAGTGGTAATAAACGAATACATTCTACCACCTGTTTGGCCTGTACAATAGAGGGTACGGATTCTTCCCGTACCTGAAGGGTAGTAGCATGAATAATATCAACACTCTCATTGAATTTTTTATTCTTTTTAAGATTGTTAATACATGTATGAACTATTATTCTGCGCACCCATCCTTCAAAAGCACCCTGGTTGCGGAAAGTATGTATTTGAGAAAAAACTTTTATAAAGCCTTCCTGAAGCATATCTTCTGCATCTTCCCGGTTATGCCCAAATCTATAACATACTGCGAGCATCTTAGGGCTATACCTGTTATACAACTCCTTTTGAGCCGTAGATTCATTTCTTAAACATCCTTGTAAAATGGCTTCCTCGGTCATATATACCGTTTGGTTACCTGTAAATTAAGACAATTTTTCTAATCCTTAGCTGCTTTAGACAGCATAAATTTTAAAATTGTTTAAAAACAGGCTGTTTAGATATTTAAGACAGTTAAAATATGATTTTGATCAACTTCTTAATAAGCGGATTTTAGTTTTTTATTGTATAACCGACAAAGAAAATAGGAACATATTATATTATTTCTTTGAACTGCTTACTGTTGTCCTATATAAGAATGTTACCGCTCATCTGCTTTGGTACAGCTAAGTTCATCATAGTAAGAATAGTAGGACCCAGATCCCCAAGTTTACCCGGCTTTATATTTCCTTTCCACTCATTATCAATAATAAAAAATGGTACTAAGTTTAATGAATGTTGTGTATTAGGGGTTCCATCATCATTGATCATATGATCTGCATTTCCATGATCGGCTGTAAGAAATATGGTGTATCCATTTGCAAGGGCGGTGGTAACAAGCCTGTTTACACATATATCAACTGTTTCTACAGCTTTTATTACAGCTTGCCAAATACCGGTGTGACCCACCATATCAGCATTTGCAAAGTTTAAACAAATAAAATCCGCCACTTTAGTTTCAACTTCTGCAACTGCTGCATCTGTTAGTGGATAAGCACTCATTTCAGGCTGCAAATCGTAGGTAGCAACTTTTGGTGATGGAACCATGATTCTTCTTTCACCCAGGAAAGGAACTTCCCTGCCACCACTAAAGAAAAAAGTAACATGAGGATATTTTTCTGTTTCAGCCATGCGTACCTGCTGTTTACCATTTGCCGCAAGTATTTCTCCCAAAGTATTAACCAGGTTATCAGTTTCAAAAATTACATTCACATTGGAGAAAGTTTTATCATACTCGGCCATTGTTGTATAATAAATATTCAGTTTTTTCATATCGAAAGCAGGCATATCAGTTTGAGTGATTACCTCACTGATTTCCCGGCAACGATCAGTTCTGAAATTGAAGCAAATGGTAACGTCCCCATCTTTCATAACTCCAACAGGAGCCTGGTTTTCTCCTACGATTACAGTAGGGATAATAAATTCATCGGTAACATTATGGTCATAAGAATTTTGAATCGCAGCTAATGGATCACTGGATTTTTCACCTGTTCCTTTTACAATTGCATTGTAAGCAAGCTTTACCCGCTCCCACCGCTTATCACGATCCATTGCATAATATCGTCCGCTTATACTGGCAATTTTACCAACTGTTTTATTCAGATGTTCTTTAAGTTCAGTTAAGAAATGTAAACCACTCTTTGGATCTGTGTCTCTTCCATCAGTAAATGCATGAATATAAACTTCTTTTAAGCCTTCGGTTGCACATAAAGAAGTAATAGCTTCCAGATGATTAATATGTGAATGCACACCTCCATCACTAACCAAACCAATTAAGTGCAATGGCTTATTGTTATCTTTTGCAAAATGCACAGCATTAAGTAATACCTCATTTTTAAAAAATTCACCGTTTCTTATAGCAACATTTATTCGCTGCAATTCCTGATATACTATTCGTCCGGCTCCTAAATTTAAATGACCAACTTCACTGTTTCCCATTTGTCCATCTGGCAAACCTACCGCTTCACCACAAGTTACCAGGGTGGAATTTGAATATTTAGAATACAATGATTTTATAAAGGGAGTGTTTGCATGTGCAATTGCATCACTTGATGCAACCTTTCCTAATCCCCATCCGTCCATTATTACAAGAATTACTTTTTTATTTTCCATTGTACGAAACTAAATTATTTACAGAAGTTTTATAATAAGTTCTTAAGATTATACCCGGTTAGTGGTATTTATAACGATAAAATCATATTGGCATGTTTTTAGTAAGTTTCGCCGTTATAACCTTATGAAACATAATCAAAGTAAAAATCACAAAATGAAAAGGTCTTTGGGTCTTTTGTTGTTCCTATGTACTTTCCTTTTATCATCTTTTGTTAATGTGGATACTATTGAGATGGATGATGTGGTAACAGCTCTAAAATCTGGTAACGCATCTCAGCTTTCTAAATATTTTGATTCCAGAATAGACATTGGACTTCCTGATAAAAGTGACAATTACAGTCGTACACAGGCAGAGATGGTGATTAAAGACTTTTTTGGAACTAATGGTGTTCGTAATTTTGATCTTAAATATAAAAGCGAAAAGGGCGGGTCAAATTATTGCATTGGTACCCTACAAACAAGAAACGGCAATTACAGAACAACACTTTTCATGAAGCAAAAAGGAGATAAACAGTATCTGCAGGATATAAACTTCCAAAAGTCTGATTAATAATATTTCTTTTATATATTAAAAACCTTGCATCACTCTATTGCAGGGTTTTTTTATGCTATAATACTCCCCACATACTTCATTTCTCTTCCAGGATTTATTTAGCTTTGTCTATATGTCTTTTTTTAACGATCAACTGCGAAGTTTAGTAGAATCTGCATTGAAAGAAGATGTAGGCGATGGAGACCATTCTACCTTAAGTGTAATAACACCAGCTGCTAAAGGGCGGGCTGTCTTAAAAATCAAACAAGATGGCATACTTGCCGGAATGGAAGTAGCAAAATTAATTTTTAGTTTAAAGGATACTCAGTCAATTTTTACTCCTTTTAAAAAGGATGGTGAAAGTATGCAGGCTGGTGAAAAAGCTTTTGAAGTGGATGCTTCCGTACAGGCAATTCTGCAATGCGAAAGACTTGTATTGAACTGCATGCAGAGAATGAGTGGTATCGCAACATTAACGCGTGAATATGTTGATAAGCTTAAAGGATACCATACAAAAATACTTGACACCAGAAAAACTACTCCTAACTTTCGTTTGCTGGAAAAGGAAGCTGTAAAAATTGGCGGAGGTGTCAATCATCGTTTTGGTTTGTACGATATGATTATGTTAAAAGATAACCATATTGACTTTTGTGGAAGTATTGAAAAAGCAATTTTAAAAGCCCGCGCGTATGTACAAAATCAAAAGCCAGGGTTAAAAATTGAAATTGAAACAAGAAGTATAGAAGACGTAAAGCAGGTGGTTGCCATAGGGAAAGTGGACCGTATTATGCTGGATAATTTCAGTCCTGATCAAATTGCTGAGGCGCTTAAAATAATAGGTGGAAAATTTGAAACCGAATCCAGTGGCGGAATAAACCTGGATAATATTGTAAGTTATGCCAATACCGGAGTTGATTATATAAGTGTAGGGGCCCTTATTCACCAGGCTAAAAGCCTGGATCTTAGTCTGAAAGCCGTTATTATTTAGGTATGATGTAGGGGGAAAAAATGCGATCTATCTACTAATTTGTAAAGGTTAATACTTTAAACTTTGAACATCTGCGTAATGAGTAAGAAAAAAAATATCAATAGCGGCGGAATTATTTTTTCTACTAATCCTGATTTTAAGTTTGCTTCTGATGAAGGTACTAATCAGGAAACATTAAAACCTGAACAGCAAAAATTAAAAGTAAGGCTTGATACGAAGCAAAGAGCCGGTAAGGCTGTAACACTTGTAGAAGGTTTTTTAGGTGACGAAAATGATCTTGAAGAACTTGGAAAAAAACTAAAAACCTATTGTGGCACCGGTGGTTCAGTAAAAGACGGCCAGATAATTATCCAGGGAGATCAGCGTGACAAAGTAGTGCAGTGGTTGATAAAAAATGGTTTTAAGAATACAAAGAAGATCTAGCTATCAGCTATGAACCTTCAGCTATCAGCCATACCCAATAAATTAAATGTGTCTTTTACAAAATGTGATAGTTGATACCTGATAGCTCATACCTCAAACCTCAAACCTGATACCTCATACCAGATAGCTCATTGTTCCTGCGCAAGACTGTATGCTTTTTTATTTCCCCACATATCTCCGGGCCTATTTCCTCTCCGTTTGCAACAGCTATTTTCATGTTATATTTTTTGAGTGAAAAATAAATTTAATGGAAGCTTGCATTCATATGCATAAACTTTAAAAATTTATTTTAATAGTAACATAATTGAAACTGTACCATGTAAAATATCCTTTTCACAATAAAAACAAACAAGAAATCGAAGTTAACTGAAGAAGTTAAAAGTAGCTTTTAAATTAATTGTTTTTATCAAAACGTACACAATCGTTGTATCAGGCATCTATTTTGATTAATTTTAAAGAATTTAGTATTACTAGATATACAATTATCAACTAATAGCTGCTATTACAACTTTAATAATGCAGGCTTTGTTATGTGATTGCGGTACTTATCTTAATTTTATTACAATGGCATCAAAAATATCGGAAGGCATAGAGGTAAATGTAGAAACTTTTTATCAGCCGGAATATTCTAATCCTATGGCTATGGAATTTATGTTTGCATACCGTATTACTATTGAAAACAGGAACAATTTCCCTGTAAAATTACACCGTCGTCACTGGCATATTTTTGATAGTAATGGTCAAAACCGCGAGGTTGAAGGTGAAGGTGTAGTGGGCATTCAGCCTGTTTTGAATCCAGGTGAAAAATATCAATATGTCAGCGGTTGTAACTTAAGGACTGAAATAGGTAAAATGTATGGAACCTACTTAATGGAAAATATTACCAACAAAAAAACATTTGAAGTGAACATCCCAGCTTTTGAAATGGTGGTACCATTTAAGAATAATTAGTGTGGTGTTAATAGCTATCAGCCATTAGCGATCAGGAGGAAACGTATGAGATATTGTCCTTCTAAAAGATGATTGCTGATAGCTGTTATCGGTCTATTTACTATTTGCTTCATGCATCATCTTATGTAACCACCTGGTTAAAAAGAATAATATTAATGATGCAGCACCAGCCATGACTACAAACAGCATAAAGAAATCATATAGATTGTTAAGCTGGAAACCCAGGAAGGACTTAAATTCATAAGGAATTTTTAGCTCCTGTAATTTCATAATTTCACCGGGACTTGCAGCTGCCTTATTATTCAATATTTTTTGCAGATCAATGCCTGATGCAGCAGCCTGCTTTACCTCTGCAATTCCTGGCGGATATAACGCACTGATCTTTCCTGCCAGAACATTAGCTGCAGCATTTGCCATAAACCACACAGCCATTAGTAATGAAGCGAATCTTAGTGGCGCCAGTTGATTAACCAATGAAAGACCTATTGGTGACAAACATAATTCTCCCCAACTATGTAAAGCATACATACCTGTAAGCCAGATCATACTTACTTTAATTCCTGGCTGAAGGCCTTTCACACCATATGCTATCCATAAATAACCCATTGCAAGTAATAATAAACCTAATGCCATCTTGGTAGGCGAATTTGGTTCAAGATTCCTCTTACCCAGTTTAATCCAGATCCATGCAAACAAAGGTGCAAAAGCAACTACAAAGAAAGAATTCAGAGATTGAAACCATGAAGGCGGCACATTAAAATTCAGCGCGTCTACATGTAGTTGTGTTTGTTCAGCAGCAAAAAAGGAAAGAGAGGCTCCTGCCTGTTCGAAAGCGCTCCAGAAAAAGATTACAAAAAATGAAACTACAAAGATTACGGTAATTCTCCTGATCTCAAGCTTGGTAAGGGCTTTGTCAGAAAAGATGATGAATAATATAGCAACTAATGCAGCTAGTAGCAAATAAGAGATATCAAATATTCTTTGCCCATGTATGTATAACAAACCTATAGCCAGGGCAGCATATGCAACCAGGCAAAGAAATACCTGGAGAGAAAATGGTTTCTTCAAAAAATGATTTGATGACGCCATTTTTTCAGGAATTGTTCCGATCGGTTTACCATCATAACTTACTACGTATTTATTTTTAAGATAATGAAAAGTGATTACGCTTAATATCATACCAATACCGCCGGCAAGAAATGCCCATTTAAAATCATCAGGGTTTCCCGTATTACCAACCAGCCCGCAAACAAAAGGACCAACCATTCCTCCAACGTTGATGCCCATATAAAAAATAGTATAAGCAGCATCCAACCGTTTATCACCCCCCGGGTATAACTGACCCACCATGGAAGAAATATTAGGTTTAAAAAAACCATTGCCTATAATCATTACTCCCAGTCCGATGTAAAACAGTAAGGTTGAAGTGTCAGGTGAAGTTTTATAAAGTGATGAACAGGCAAATAAAATAAATTCTGCGAGGGCCATTATCAAACCACCAGTAATGATCGATTGTCTGTTTCCCCAATACCTGTCAGCTATATATCCACCTACCAACGGGGTTAGATATATCAGACCTGTATATCCACCATACAACATTGATGCAAAAGGTTTATTAAACATGAGGGCACTCGTCATAAAATAAACCAGGATGGCCCGCATTCCATAATAGTTAAACCGCTCCCACATTTCTGTAGCAAAAAGAACGTATAGCCCACGCGGATGTCCCTCCCTTATTACATTTGATTCAGCCATAAAGTGTTATTTGGTATTGGTTAAAAATTAAAACCCAAAATAATCATTTAATAAGCATTGGATAAATACTAATGTCATATCGATCATAAACTAACTGTGAATTGCTATCAGCCGTAAGGAGAACACATATTATGAATTGGTCTATCGATCGCTGATTGCTGACTGCTGATAGCCGATAGCAAATTTCAATATAATTTGTTTGCACGTTCTGGAAATTTAATGCTTAATTCGCATGAATTAGAGAAATCAAACTGAATCTAATGAAAATACTTTTACTGGGTTCCGGCGGGCGGGAACATGCGCTGGCCTGGAAGCTGTCGCAAAGTAAATTATGTTCCCAACTATTTATTGCTCCCGGAAATGCAGGCACTTCACTTCATGGTACTAATGTAATGTTGAGTTTGCCGGATTTTAAAGGAATAAAATCATTATGTGTTGAACAGAATATAAAAATGCTGGTGGTAGGACCAGAAGAGCCGCTGGTTAAAGGAATTGTTGATTTTTTTAAAGCTGATGATGCTTTGAAAAATATTGCTGTTATAGGTCCTTCGCAACAAGGAGCGCAATTGGAAGGAAGTAAGTCTTTTGCTAAATCTTTCATGTTGCGTCATCAGATACCTACTGCCGCTTACGGTGAATTTAACATAACTAATTACCAGGAAGGTGTTCATTATATTCAGCAACATTCTTTACCTATTGTACTGAAAGCGGATGGATTAGCTGCTGGTAAAGGCGTGCTGATTTGTAGGAACGAGATTGAAGCAATGGCTGAATTTGAGTTGATGATCCGTGAAAATAAGTTTGGAGAAGCAGGAAAGAAAGTGGTAATCGAATCATTTTTAGAAGGAATTGAATTAAGTGTTTTTGTATTAACAGATGGTAAAAACTATATTATTCTTCCCGAAGCTAAAGATTACAAAAAAGCCGGAGAAGGTGATACCGGTTTAAATACCGGTGGAATGGGAGCTGTAAGTCCTGTGCCTTTTGCAGATCCGCAGTTTTTGAAAAAAGTAGAAGATAAAATTATCCGTCCAACCATTGCAGGAATTGAAAAGGAAGGGATTTCTTATCTTGGTTTTGTTTTCTTTGGTTTGATTAAAGTTGGCGATGAACCCTATTGCATCGAATACAATTGCAGATTGGGGGATCCTGAAACAGAAGTTATAATACCAAGATTAAAAAATGACCTGGTAGAACTTTTTGTTGCAGCCACTAATGGAAGTTTACAAACATGTTCAATAGAAACGGATGTTCGCAATGCATGTACCGTGGTAGCAGTAAGCGGAGGCTATCCGGGCGATTTTGAAAAAGGACATGAAATCATGGGACTTAAAAACACTATAAATAATGACTCAATAGTATTTCATGCAGCAACTCTTATAAAGGAAAATAAGGTAATAACCAATGGTGGCAGGGTATTGTGTATAACTTCATTTGGAGACTCTGTAAGTGCTGCGGTAAAAAAATCAGAAGAGGTTTTACAAACACTCCATTTTGAAAAAATGTATTACAGGAATGATATAGGTTTTGAATTTATATAATTGTAATCATTTGCTATCAGCTATCAGCAGATCACTTTGCGCTATGTTTCATCTTGATAGCTGATTGCTGACGGCCGATAGCAAATGCGTCAATGTATAATTCGCTTAACACTTAGTGCAAATCAATGTTTTTGATATTAGTGAGTTAACTAACGGGCATCAATATCCCATTTTTATAGCTTATTGTTTCAGCGGATAATAAATTAGTGCTTCGGGTGTAATTTAATTACATCCATATTAGTTTTTTAGATAGTGTATAAGTTTAAATTCTTACATCTGCTGATACACTCATATATAATTCTGTTAAATCAACAGATACTATGAACAATGGTGTAAAAAAACCTTTCAAATAAAAGTATTGCCTTTGTTAATTCAAATTATTTGCCTCAATTTTGCTGGCATTCTAAATGACTATATAAATCAGATTCTCACTAATGGGCCTTTTTAATTTTTTTACTCAAGAAATAGCTATGGATCTGGGTACTGCAAATACCCTAATTATACATAATGATGAAATTGTTGTTAACGAACCTTCTATTGTTGCCTTAGATCGAAATAACCCGAAAACTGTGCTTGCTGTAGGAAAAAGAGCTTTGATGATGCATGAAAAAACGCATGAAAGTATACGAACTGTCCGCCCGCTTAAAGATGGAGTAATTGCTGATTTTAATGCTGCTGAATTAATGATAAGGGAAATGATCAAAATGATCTACCCTAAAAAACCATTGTTCCCGCCAAGCTGGAGAATGATGATCTGTATACCCTCATCTATTACTGAAGTTGAAAAACGTGCCGTGCGTGACAGTGCTGAACAAGCTGGCGCTAAAGAAGTTTACCTCATTCACGAGCCAATGGCTGCCGCTTTAGGTATTGGTATAGATGTGGAAGAACCGGTAGGGAATATGATTATTGATATTGGAGGTGGTACAACCGGCATTACTGTTATTGCACTCGCCGGTATAGTTTGCGACCAGTCTATAAGAATTGCAGGAGATGAATTTACAGCCGATATTATGGAAGCACTACGCAGGTATCATAGCCTTTTAATCGGGGAACGTACTGCTGAACAAATTAAAATACAGATCGGTGCCGCTATGAAGGATCTTGAAAATCCTCCCGACGACCTTCCTGTCAATGGACGTGACCTGGTAACCGGTATTCCAAAACAGATCATGGTTAGTTACCAGGAAATAGCGGAAGCCCTGGATAAATCAATATTCAAGATTGAAGAGGCTATATTAAAAGCTTTGGAAACTACGCCTCCTGAATTAGCTTCAGATATTTATCGCAGGGGATTATATTTAACCGGGGGAGGAGCCCTGCTAAGGGGTTTGGACCAGCGGCTGGCTCAAAAAATTAAATTACCGGTTCATATAGCGGATGATCCGCTAAAGAGTGTAGTTCGCGGAACCGGCCTGGCATTAAAACATTATGATCGTTACCCATTTGTAATGAGATAATACAGGTTTATCAAAGTAATGTTATGTTTACATAGATTGTTGCTTTTACTATCAGCCGCCAGCTTTCAGCTATCAGGAGAAAACATATCACGCACTTATCTTCTAAAAGCTGAATGCTGACGGCTGATAACAATTAATATGTTCAAAGAAATAGGATGTTGAAGCAGGATTTTTATTTATTCACTCTCAAAATTCACCTTACCGGCAATTGTTGGAAAGGTGAACATCGCGCTTATGCGTAACGTTTTTCTCTTCATTAGGAGATACTTTAATTTTCTATTTTTCCTGGTGTTGCAGATACTTGCATTAACCTTTCTTTTCAGGTATAACAGGTCTCATGAATCAGCTTTTAACGCAGTAGCCGGAGAAGTAGTAGGGAAAATCAATGAAAAATACAGCAATGTAGAATACTATTTTAAGCTTAAAAAAACTAACGAAGCATTAGTTAAAGAAAATGTTTACCTCCGCAGTTTGCTAAAGATGAATTATGAATCCCCTGATACTTCACAAAAAATTGTAGTCGATTCCATCCGTGTTGATTCAGTTTTAAAATACCAGAAGTATGTATATTATGATGCGAGGGTAGTGGGCAGCCTTGTAAATGGACAAACCAATTATTATGATATTCATCGTGGCTCAAAACAAGGACTAAGAAAGGATATGGGTGTAGTTGGGCCACAGGGCATTGTAGGAAGAATTGTAGACCTTTCTGATAATTTTGCTACGGTGATGAGTGCCATCAGTATACAATTTAAAGTAAAGGCTAAGCTAAAAAAAACCGGTGAAAACGGTACTATTGAATGGGATGGAACAAGTCCGTTATATATCCAGATGAGGGATATTCCAAAAAGCACTACTATTAATAAAGGTGACACCGTTTTAACAAGTGAGCTCTCTTCTATTTATCCTCCCAATATCCTGATAGGAACAATTGACCGTGTGGTGGTGGACAATAGCAGCAACTTCTACACTATAAAATTAATAACGGCTACAAATTTTATGAACGTTCAATACGTATATGTAATCGAGGATTTGCAAAAAGCGGAACGTGTTAAACTGGAGGAAAGCATCAAAAAATAATATGAGCAGCCTGCTGAAAAATATTATCCGTTTTGCATTATTTATATTAATACAGGTTTATGTATTACACAGAATTCCCAGCCTGCACAGGTTTATCACGCCTTATTTATATTTCCTTTTTATTTTATGGCTGCCATTCAGGATGTCTCGTTTTTCACTGATGGGAATTTCTTTTCTTTTTGGGCTTACACTCGATTTTTTTTTACACACCCCTGGTTTGCACGCTGCCCCTTGCGTGTTGATAGCTTATGTTCGCCCTTTTCTCATCAACATATTGATCTCACAGGAAGGTGCCGATGAGAACTATGCTTCCCCTTCTATTGTAAGTATGGGATGGGCTCCGTACGCCACGTACGTAGTGGTTTTAACACTATTACATCATAGCTACCTGGTTTTTTTAGAATGGATGGACGTTGGAAGTTTCTTATATTTTTTAGGAAAAGTAACGGCTACTACCGGCGTTAGTTTACTTTTAATATTGGTAACGGAATTGCTTGTCTTTCGCAAAGAAAAATTCAGAACAAACACTGCATAATATTTTTGTTACAATAATGTTTTTATTAAAACCTGCTAGTGTCATGTCAACCATAAATGTCTGTAAATGTTGCTATCAGCCGTCAGCTTTTAGCTATCAGGACGCTAATGTGTAATGTATTTCCTCCTGATTGCTGATTGCTGAAAGCTGACGACTGATAGCAAAAGCGACAATTTAAGGTTGACATGACACTAGTGTTGAGCATAAAGATTTAAACTTTATGAAAGTGAATGTTGCACATAATTAAAAATGCTAAGAAGAATATAATTGTATTATTATATGATTCTTTCATTGTAACTTAATGATTGACGATGAGCATATAATGATCATTGATCATTAACAATTATAATAAAAAATTCGTACTTAAACCTTATACCAGACAATGTCTGTTTTTAATCAATCCAGAAGTAACATAATCCGCCTTATTTTTATTGGGATATTTCTCATTATCGTTGCACAGTTATTTAACCTGCAGATCATATCAGGAAAATATCAGAAACTCGCAATGGATAATGCTGTTTATCCAAAACGTATTTATCCTAACAGGGGTATCATCTTTGACCGGAAAGGAAAGGCAATTCTGAATAACACTGTCATGTACGATCTTACCGTAACACCTTCGCAGGTTAAGAATATTGACACTATAGCTTTATGTAGTTTATTAGGTATCGACACTGCAGAATTCAGGAAGCGGATTTTAGAGGCTAAATTTAAAAATGGCCCGGTTCGGCCTACGGTTTTTGTAGACCTTTTACCACCGGAAATGCAGGCTAAGCTGGAAGAAAACATTTATAAATTTTCCGGTTTTACGCTTGTGGAAAGACCGGTTAGAGTATATCCTTTCAATACAGCCGGTCATTTATTGGGTTATGTTGATGAAGTTGATACCGGGACTATTAAAAAAAGTAAGGGCTTTTACCAGCTAGGAGATTATGCAGGCCGTTCCGGACTTGAATCTTATTATGAACGGGTATTGATGGGTCAAAGGGGTATGCAATTTTTAATTAAAGATAATAAGAACCGTATTCAAGGTTCTTGGGAAAAGGGTCAGTATGATACACCTGCAGTTGCAGGCCGGAATATGCGCAGTTACCTGGATATAGAAATACAGCAGTTAGCGGAAAAGCTACTAACAGGTAAAGTAGGTGCTGTCGTTGCCTTAGAACCGAAAACAGGTGGTATTATCGCAATGGCTTCTGGTCCTAGCTTTAATCCTAACGATCTTACAGGGCCATTCAAACACAAAAATCTTTCCCGGTTGCTGCTTGATGTAACCAGTCCTTTATATAACCGGGCAATTAAAGGACAATATCCGGCAGGGTCAACTTATAAACCTTTAGGGGCATTAATTGGTTTGGATGAAGGTGTGATCAATCCCAAAAGCAGTATTGGGTGTGGTGGCGTCTATTATTCCTGCCGAAGACCTGTCAGGTGTACTGAACATTGGGCTGGACATGCCGCCAGCCTTCGTCTTGCAATAGCCTGGTCATGCAACTCATTCTTTTCAAATACTTTCCGCCTGACTGTTGACAATCCTCAATACCATGACTCAAGGCTTGGATTGCAAAAATGGAAAGAATACCTTAATCTGTTTGGCTTTGGTCACAAGCTCGGGGTTGACCTTCCTAGCGAAGACCCAGGTAATATTCCTGACACAACAGCTTATAATAAGGAATACAATAATTCATGGAACTCCTGTACTATGGTAACGCTGGGTATTGGCCAGGATAAGATGCTGGTTACTCCCCTTCAAATGGCCAATGCAATAAGCATAGTCGCTAATAAAGGATATTTTTATGTTCCTCACTTTATAAAGCGTATTGACGGGGAAACTACAAAAGATACCCTTTTAAATAAATACCGGAGAAAACATGAAGTGGTTAGCCATATTTCAGATGAGGATTTTGAAACTGTAATTAGTGGCATGCAGGATGTGGTTGATGGTGGTACCGGAAAAGTTGCCCGGATTCCGGGAATTAAGGTGTGCGCCAAAACAGGAACTGCTGAAAATTACCTGATGATTGAAGGTATAAGAACAAAGCTGAAAGATAACTCCATGTTCGTTTGTTTTGCACCGCGTGAAAATCCTAAAATTGTTGTGGCAGTGGTGGTTCAGAATGCCGGATTCGGAGCTACATGGGCAGGGCCGATCGCGTCTCTTATAATGGAAAAATACATCAATGATTCATTGCGTCCTGAGCGTTTGAAAGAAGTGGAACGTGTTTCATCAGCTAACCTTATGCCGAGTTATTTGCCCAGGGAACAATTCAGGCAGGATTCCATCAGGGCATTTAAATGGTTCGCGCTCACAAAGGATACCGGTTACATCCGCAAGTACATAAAAAAGAATGTTCCTAAACCTGCTGTGACTCCATTTAAGGAAACACAACATCAAATCATTCAGAATAACCCGGTTATCAAACCCAAAGACACTTTAAAACCAAAGCAGAAAACTGTTATTACATAAAATGGAACAGAACACTTCTATATCTAAAGGAATAGACTGGTTGTTGGTATGGATATACATTATTCTGGTATGCATAGGCATAATCAGCATCTTTGCCGCTTCTTACAGAGAGGGTGAAAACGTTGTTCAGGGATTTTTGTCTTTTAAAACAGAATACAGCAAGCAGCTTTTATACTTTGCCATTTCAGGAATATTAGCCGCTTTTATTTTATTAATTGATAGTAAATTTTTTACTGCAACGGCTAATCTATGGTATGCTTTCGGAATTGCACTGCTTTTACTGGTATTTCCTTTTCACACAGCAATAAAAGGTACTAATTCAATCATACGTTTTGGTAGTTTTAACCTGCAACCGGCAGAATTGTGTAAGGTTTTTGTAAATCTGGCACTTGCTAAATATTTATCCCGTGTTGAAACTGATTTTTATAAAACGCGTTCGCAACTAATAGCAGCAGCTATTGCTATTTTGCCTGCTATACTTTCTATCATGCAACATGAAACCGGCCTGGCTTTGGTTTATTTTTCATTCTTTTTAGTTATGTTCCGGGAAGGTTTGCCTGCAGCTATTCTTATTGTTGGGTTTTCTCTTGCCGTTCTGGTAGTGGCCACTTTACTGGTTGAACCCAATATATTAGCCATTATACTTACAGCTATCGTTGTCTTAACAATCTTTTTTATGCGTAAGCAGATCAGGAGAAGCCGGCAGATTCTGTTTTATATTATTACCCTCTGGGCATTTTGCGTTGGTGTACAACGTTTTGCTGTTCCCTTTATTTTCGATCATGTGTTCCGGCCATACCAGGTTAAACGTATTTATGTTTTGATCGGTAAGGATTATGTTCCAAAAAATGAAGCAGCCGCCCTTGAAATTGAGCTGAATAGTAAAGGAAATAAAAAGGATGATGGAGGTTACAATGTTAAACAAAGTAAAATAGCTATTGGCAGTGGTGGCGTTTTTGGAAAAGGCTTGTTAAGCGGAACACAAACGCGTTATAATTTTGTGCCTGAGCAGCAGACTGATTTTATTTTTTGCACTATTGGTGAAGGTTTTGGATTTTTAGGTTGCATGATATTGATTATAATATATTTTCTATTATTAATGCGTATTGTTTTTATTGCCGAACGACAGCGAAGCATATTCAGCCGGTGTTATGCGTACGGTGTAGCCAGTATAATATTTCTGCATATAGCAATTAATATTTGCATGACAATTGGCCTGGCACCAGTTATTGGTATTCCGCTGCCTTTTATAAGTTATGGAGGAACATCCCTGCTTAGTTTTACAATATTATTATTTATTCTAATCCGTTTGGATGCTGACCGTCAAATGGTACTAAGATAGTTTGAATTATTCCAAAGATTAAATTGAAGATCAATAAAGATAACGGCATACTAATAAAGTCATGAAAATTATCCCGCTTTCTGAAGGTTCCTTTACTATAGATAAATCAAAGCTTTTTGTGCCTTTCGCTACAGATACTGATGATCTGCAAAGCAGGCCTACCGGAAGTTTGCTGGTAGAAGTTCAGCCCTTTCTGGTAATAACTTCAGAAGATGTATTGCTTATAGATGCCGGCCTTGGCTTTAAAAAGAATGGAATATTACAACTTCATAAAAACCTGATGGAGAATGGTATTAATCCCTCAGAAGTTACCAAAGTTTTAATGTCTCATTTACATAAGGACCATGCTGGTGGCGTGAGTCAGGAAAATTCTGGAACTTCTTTAAAAGAACTTGCTTTTCCAAAAGCAACATATTACCTGCAAAAACAGGAACTGGAATTTGCTTATAAAAAGGGATTTCCTTCTTATATAACAGATGAACTGGACTGCCTGAAAGAGGCAAAAAATCTGGTCTTGCTCGAAGGTAATGGAGTGTTGAACGGGTACATTAAGTACGAAGTTACCGGGGCACATTGTCCTTATCACCAGGTGTTTTTGATTGTTGATGGCGGTGACAAAGTTTTTTTCGGGGGAGATGTGGCACCTCAACTTCAGCAAATGAAAAGCCGCTTTATTGCCAAATATGATTATGACGGCAAGAAATGTATGGAACTTCGGCGGCAATGGTGGAAGTTGGGTGAAGAAGAAAAATGGACGTTTCTATTTTATCATGATATAAAAACTCCCGTTTATTCCTTTTGAATAGTAGCTATTGCTATCAGCTTTCTGGAAACAGGTATCAGCCAGCTGTTGCTGATGTTCTCTCCTGATTGCTGACAGCTGATAGCTGACAGCAATTTCTTAGTTAGTCCATAATTCACAGAACAAAACAATATTATGGGCTGAAAGGCCGCTTGTTCTGCTGCTGACGCATCTGTTTTAACTGTTGCCTATCCTGTAATTCCTTTCTTATAATATTATTAAATTCTTTGTCTTCTTTAAAGAACTGATTGACTCTTTCTTCAGGCAACGCATGGGTAAATTCGCTTTTATACTTTTTTCGTATATTAACTACCTTTTCTTCAAAAGTTATTTCATCCAGGTTACGGTCTTTTGTTTTAACCTGTCTTATTTCATCTATATATCTGTTGTAAAGAGGCCAGAATTTTTGAGCTTCACCAGTGCTAAGATTTAATTTACGTGTGAGGTAAGCAATTTTTAAAGCTTCTAGTCTGCCATCTTTAGGAGTAACATCCTGGGAAGTACCGCTTAGAGCACACCCAAAAGAAACTCCTATTATAAATACAATCCTTTTCATCATCCAAAATTAATTTATTGTCAAATTTTTTAGTATAGCGTGTTGCTCCAAATATTGTTGCAACTCTTCATCGGAAACATCAGTAAACAACTCTTTCACATCATCTTCTTTTATTGTAACTGATGCTGTACCTGCATTTTCAACAGATGTTACTGGTGTTGATTCCAGGTAGTTTATCATTTCATCATTGCTGATTTTTTCCATATCAGTTAATTCATTTCCAGGATTTAAAACCGGTTTATCGTGATAAAATGTCCATGCTGCTATTGACATTAACCCTGCTACTAAAGCTGCAACGCTATAACGCAGCATCTTTTTATTAAAATTAAAAGGTACTACCGAAGCTTTCCCGGGGTACTTGACAATGCTTAGTAAATTATCTCCAAGATTATCAAAATATCCATCCGGAACTTTATATCTGTTCTGAATTTTAAGATTATTCATAATCGGCGAGTGCGATTCCAGTTCCTGATTTACGTAATCCACTGCATTTACACCTTCTATAATTTCTGATGGAAATTGTTCGAAATAACCTTCCGGTAATTTAAATGGTACAGTTTTTTTCATCTCTCTGAGTAATGGAGAGAAAATTTCAAGTTCATCTTTTTCAAAAGCTTTTTCTTCTAATTCAATGCGCTTAAGAAGTGTTAAAGGGAATTCTTTAAAATATTCTGCGGGTACTTCGAAGGTGCAGGCTTTTTTTAACTGAAGAAGTGAGGGAGATAAAATTTCCGGTTCTTCATCACAAGATGCTTCTAATGTAACTTTCTTAAGAATGGCACCTGGTAATTCATCAAAATAATTTACAGGTATTCTATAAGGAGTATCTTGTTTAAGCCGGTTCAATAGAAAGTTTGCCTCATCTTGTTCTATTCTTTTAATCCTGCTCATCAAAATTTCTGGCAAATTATTAAAATATCCAAACGGCATCTGGTAAGGGCTTTCAGCAGGAAGGTTTGCAACCAATCCACTTAAACTTTGTAATTCCTCTAATATTTGCTTTGAATGTGCCATTACCTGATACGACCTGTTTTGTTAATTAAAGTTTAATAAAAAAAGTGAATCCGAATATTGCTTAACAATTTAAAGTTATTCTTCCCTTAAGATAAACTCCTCTACCTTTTTTACGGCATGATGATAGGAAGCTTTTAAGGCACCCTGGGAAGTTTCCAGTACCCGGCTCATTTCTTCATAAGGCATATCATCAAAATATCTTAGATTGAATACAATTCGTTGTTTTTCAGGTAAATGTTGAATGGCTAACTGAAGTTTCCATTCAAGTTTGGTAGAATCAAAATACTTATCTGCAAGAATTTTATTACTTAAACCTGATTCCACATCATTCATTGAAACAGTCGATTTCTTTTTTTGCTGATCCAGAAAGGTAAGGCATTCGTTTGTAGCTATACGGTAAAGCCAGGTGTATAATTGTGCATCTTCACGGAAATTACTTAAGCCATTCCAAACGCGTATAAAAACATTTTGTAATACATCATTTGCATCTTCATGACTAACAACTATGCGCCTGATATGCCAGTATAATTTCTCCTGATATTTTTTTATTATAGCTGTGAAAGCTCTATCCTTTGTTAATGGATCGCGAAACTGGAAGAGAAGTTCAGTGTCCTGGGTAGTAACAGCCATACGGTTGTCTGATTAGTTGGAATTGGTATAGAAGGATTTTTTTTTACGTAGTTTAATATAACATTAAAACTAATAGATTAACGCTTTTCCTACCAGCAGTCAGCTTTTAGGGGACCCGATTCGTATTGAGCTCCTGATAGCTGACTACTGATAGAAATTATCCTTTTTTCTAGCCATTACTTTTTCAGCTGCTTTCACTATAAAAGGTGTATAGAGACCATATTTTTTCAGCAGTTCAATAGAGGTGGGCCACTTTCTCTGAATATTATGTTCTTCTCTGTTACTGCGCATTTTGTTTTAGAAATGGATTTTAGGATAATTTCTGAATCTAAAGGTATTACGGTGCGGATATTAATTATTTTAACTGAGAGTCCTTTATCTTCCGATAACATTCCTGCTTAAATTGCCTTCCATACCGTGTGTCCGCAGGTAAAGAATAGAAACATCTTTTTCTTCTAAGAAAAAATCTAGCCTTTACCAATCTCAAATTTTTTGACCTGGATTACCTTTAATTTAATTCTGATTTTCGTATATTATAAAATTTTTCATCCGCTTTTATATGTTGTTCCCATTTCCAGGCTGAGGCCATCATCTCTTCCAATGAATATTTAGGTTGCCAGCCAAGCTTGGTTTTAGCGTAATCATTATTAGCATAAATAGCAATAACATCTCCCGGACGGCGTGGGCCGATGACATAATTAAGTTTTACTCCACTAACTTTTTCAAACGCCTTAATGGCTTGTAAAACGGTTACTCCATCCCCTGTTCCAAGATTAAACACTTCGGTTTTCTTATCCGAATCATTATCAATAAGATATTGAATGGCAAGCGTATGCGCATGGGCGATATCGCAAACATGAATATAGTCCCGAACGCATGAACCATCAACAGTAGGGTAATCGTCTCCATAAACTTTCATTTGAGGTAATTTACCAATGGCTGTTTGCGTAATAGCAGGTACCAGGTTAGCTGGTTTTCCAATCGGCAATTCACCAATAATAGCGGAAGGATGGGCGCCTACCGGATTAAAGTATCTTAATAATACACAATTTGCAGGCTGAGCTTTACCAAACTCATTAATAATCTGTTCTCCCATTTGTTTAGTATAACCATAAGGAGATTCAGCAGGTTTGAAAGGAGTGGATTCAGTTACAGGAATTGAATCAGGATTGCCATATACGGTACAGGAAGAGGAAAAGACAAAATAGGGAACATCAAATTCCTGTACACATTTCAAAAGGTTTATTAAAGAAGTAAGGTTATTTTCGAAATATTTAAGGGGCTGCTCTACTGATTCGCTTACTGATTTATAAGCTGCAAAATGTATAATTCCTAAAATATCTTCGTTTTCCTGGAAAATAGCAAAAGTGTCATCAAAATCACAAAGATCAACTTTGTAATTTTTAATTTTTTTCCCGGTGATCTTTTCAACTCCTTCTAAAATTCTTGATGAAGAACGGGAATTATTATCAACTGAAATAACTTCAAAGCCATTTTCTACAAGATCAACTATAGTATGCGAACCGATATAACCGCATCCGCCTGTAACAAGAATTTTTTTCATGAATCTGGGTTTTAAGGTATGTTACAAATATTAAAGCTTTCGTGTTAATACAAGCCAGAGGCCTGTTATTAAAGATAACAATATTTAATTGACCTTGATCAAAGATAAGATTTACTCATCGTTGATAATATCCATCAGGTACTGGCCATAGCCACTTTTAAATAAGGGCTTTGCCATAATGGCTACCTGGTTTTTATCAATAAATCCTTTGCGATAAGCAATTTCTTCAATGCAGGCAATCTTAATGCCTTGTCTTTGCTCAATTACCTGAACAAATTGTGATGCCTGCATTAATGAGTCGAAAGTCCCTGTGTCAAGCCATGCGGTACCCCTATCCATAATAGAAACTTTTAGTTTACCTCTTCTCTGATATTCCCGGTTTACATCGGTAATTTCGTATTCACCTCTCGAACTTGGTTCCAGGTTCCTGGCAATCTGAACAACTTCATTATCATAAAAATATAATCCCGGAACTGCATAATTACTTTTAGGCTTCTGTGGCTTTTCTTCGATGGAAACAGCATTCATATCCTTATCAAACTCAACTACGCCATAACGTTCCGGATCGCTGACATGGTATGCGTAAACGATACCACCATCCGGATTCGTATTTTTTTCCAATGTTTTTCCGAGCCCGGTTCCATAAAAAATATTGTCTCCTAAAACCAGTGCCACTTTATCTGTTCCGATAAATGCCGCTCCGATAACAAATGCCTGGGCCAGTCCATTAGGCAGCGGTTGTTCTGCATATGAAAACTTTAATCCCAGTTGTGAGCCATCGCCGAATAATTTTTTAAAAAGTGGCAGATCGTGTGGTGTTGAAATAATAAGTATTTCATGTATTCCTGCCAGCATCAGGGTAGAAAGCGGATAATAAATCATCGGCTTATCGTAAACAGGCATTATTTGCTTACTTATAGCATAGGTTATGGGGTGCAAACGGGTTCCTGATCCTCCGGCCAGGATGATTCCTTTCATAGTATCATTGCTTTATTTGTGGCTACTCAAATCACTTATAGGGATGCAATAATGCAGGTTATTACAGATGTTTTAATTAATTCACATAGCCTGTTTAAAAATTTGATAAAATAACGTGATTTTTACCTTTTCTATATAAATTTTTTTACTATTTTATGGCGTTAATACTGGCTTTTACAAATTAGTATAGGTGAATAAACAAGTATATTCAGAACTTAACTGATGGCTAAATGAAAATTTTAAGCAAGTAATAAACAATTGCAGCAAGAACAGCGCTTACTGGTATAGTCAGAATCCATGCCCAAAGCAGGTTAACAGTAACACCCCAGCGAACAGCCGATAGTCTTTTTGTAGCGCCCACTCCAATAATGGCGCCGGTTATAGTATGTGTGGTACTTACTGGTATTCCCAGATGTTCAGTGATAAATAATGTAGCCGCTCCGGCTGTTTCAGCAGCAACCCCTTCAAGCGGTGTAACTTTGGTGATCCTGGTTCCCATGGTTTTAACAATTTTCCATCCGCCGCTCATTGTTCCAAGTGCAATAGCTGCAAAGCAGGAAAATGGAACCCAGTCTGGAACATGCCTGATGTCGTCTAGCTGTCCTGCTGCAACCATTGCTACGGCAATAATTCCCATAACTTTCTGGGCATCGTTGCCTCCATGCCCTAAACTAAATAAGGCGGAGGATATCAATTGGAGTCTTCTAAACCATCTTTCAGCTTTATGAGGAACCGCATTCCTACAAATATTTACTATTATTACGGTGATTAAAAAGGCTATGACCATCCCGATTATAGGTGCAAGAAAGATAAATAAAAAGGTAGGCACTACCTTACTGTAATTGATAACGTCAACACCATTTTTACTAAGTGCACCTGCATGAGCGAGGGCAGCTCCCATAAATCCGCCCAGTAAGGTATGAGATGAACTGGAAGGAATTCCAAACCACCAGGTTAGCAGGTTCCAACAAATGGCTGCTATTAAACCGGCAAAAATAACTTCCTGGGTAACAAAGCTTTCATTCACGGATCTTGCGATTGTATTACCGATTCTAAATTCCCCAATAAGATATTTTGAAATGAAGAATGCCGCAAAATTGAATATAGCTGCCCATACAACCGCCTGAAAGGGTGTTAAAACCTTGGTAGAAACAATAGTAGCGATGGAGTTGGCTGAATCATGAAAACCATTTATAAAATCAAATATCAACGCAAATATGATGATGATTACTAAAAAGGTCATAAAATTATATGTGAGAATATGAAAAAAGGAGGACCCTGAAATGATTACAGGAAGTAGAACATTTCAATTGTGATAATTCAAACTAAATTATTATGCATATTTAATAATAATCGATTCTATCACATTTGCTGCATCTTCACATTTATCGGTAACTATTTCCAATACCTGGTAAATCTCTCTTTTTTTGATCACTTCCTTGGCATCTGGTTCAATTTCAAAAAGGCGGTCAACGCTCAAATCAAAAATATCATCGGCTTGGTTTTCAATGCTGTTAACTTTTACGAGTGCATCGGTAATTTTACGCATGTTAGCCATATTCCTGAGTTCATGAACAGCATTTTTAATTTGTTCGGTGCCTTGTACTATAAGATCTGCCATTTTTTGGATACCCTGATCATTAGGATTTACCTTATAAAAATTAATTTTTTTTGCGGAAGAATAAATATAATCCGCTATATCGTCGAGAGAGGAGGCGAGATGGTGTATATCTTCCCTGTCAAAAGGTGTAATAAAATTACGGCTAAGCTCAGTAAAAATTTTATGGGTAAAGTCATCATTGATATGCTCCATATCCTCTAATTTAGAAATGATAGAAGCTCTTTTATCAAAATCGGGTTCAGCTACAACAACCTTCAACAACTTACCCATCTGGTATACTGTAGCAGCTACTTCTTCAAATAAAGAATAAAATACTTTATCCTTTGGCATGAAGATTTTCATTATTGAATTTAAACCCATAGGTACAATTTGGACAAAAATAGAATTATTGAACTTGGTATTAACAAAAACCTTTTTGGTAATGATTTCTTAACATAAGAAGCGATTAGCTTTTAGGTATGAGGTATGAGGAAAGAAAAGAACATAGGGAGGCACGGAGATACACGGTTTTTAGAAATTCAAAAAAAGGCACAAGGGGATACAAGGCCTTCTTGTCTCCTTGGTTCTTCATTCCCCAATACCCGAAACCTCATACCTTTCTGCCAGGCAGCGTAAACCCAATAGTGGTGCCTACATCGGGGGTACTGCGCACATGTATCGTTTGTTCATGAGCTTCTATAATATGTTTACAGATGGCTAATCCTAAACCTGTGCCGCCTTTATCACGGCTTCTTGCTTTATCCGTTCTGAAAAAGCGTTCAAAAATACGGGGTAAATGCTCTTCATCAATGCCTATCCCATCATCACTTATTTCTATCAGCACGTGTTCGCCATCAGTTTTATAAATGCTTGCTACAATATTACCGCTTGGTTTTCCATATTTAAATCCGTTTTCTATCATATTTATCAGAACCTGACGGATCTTTTCTTTATCTGCGTATACGGCTACCGGAGATTCGCAACCTTTTTTAATCAGGCACTTGATGTTTTTCTCATTTGTTTTAATAGACAAGGATTCAAATACTTCTTTCAGCAGATCCTGCATGATAAAGTGCTGCTTATATAATTGTTGTTCTCCACGCTCCAGCCTGGAAATTTCATCCAGGTCGTTCATCAGGTTTACAAGCCGGTCGATATTCCTGGAGGTATTTTCTAAAAACTTTTTCCTGATGTCAGGTTTTTCCATGGCGCCATCCAGTAAAGTAGCCACATAGCCTTGTATTGCAAAAATGGGTGTTTTGAATTCATGGGCGAGATTTTGTAAGAATTCTTTCCGGTAAGCCTCATTCTGTTGTAAGGTCTCAATTTCATTATGCTTTTGAACCGCCCATTTTTCTACATCTTCACTTACCTCTTCAATACTTTTTTTGGGTAAGATGTATTTGTAGTAAACCTCTTCTTTTTTACTGGCTTTGGTTTGATAGATAAACTTGTAAATTAATTTAATGCGCCGGTATATAAATATTTGAAGGAAATAATAGACCTGTAAATAAGATACTGTAAATAATGTAAGAAAGATACCTATTGCGATTGCCCAGTTGTTAACGAAAATAAAATTTGCTATAGAAGCCATTAAGGAAATGGTAGCTGCATTAATTGTTGAAATTTGCCTGGGTGAAAGGTTTTTAATATTCATATAACATCAATAACCTTACTAAAATTACTACTTATAAATCAAATTTGTAGCCCACTCCTTTTACAGTAGTAATGCAATCAAGTCCTATCTTTTGCCTTACTTTACGGATATGAACATCAATGGTACGGTCTCCGACGATTACATCATTACCCCAGATCTGGTTTAAAATTTCATTGCGAAGAAATACTCTTCCTGGTTTAGATGCAAGCAGGTAAAGCAATTCAAATTCCTTTTTTGCAAGTGTCACCTCTTTTTCATCAATCTTTATTAGATACTGTAGCGGATCAATTACCAGGTTGTCTATTTGTAATATACCACTATCCGTATCAACCGGTTTAGCTGATCTTCTGAACAATGCATTAACCCTGCTCATTAATAGTTTAGGACTGATAGGCTTGTTTATATAATCGTCCGCACCCTTATCAAAACCCTTCATTTGTGATAATTCATCATTGAGGGCGGTTAGAAAAATAATCAGTGTGTCTTTGTAAGCAGGTTGAGCGCGCAATATTTCACATACTTCTATACCATTTTTTTTCGGCATCATAATATCAAGAATAACAAGATCCGGCTTTAGTTGTTTTACTTTTTGTAAAGCATCATCGCCGTCTTTAGCTGTATACACTTCATATCCTGACAGTGTAAGATTGTATTGAATAATCTCCAGAATATCAGGTTCGTCATCGGCAATTAATATTTTCTTTGGCTTTACATCCATTTAACAATTTCTTTACGCAAACCTATATCAAAATATGTTTACGCAAAGGCAGGTACATTTAGTTTACAATTTTTTAATATAGGTAATGAAAAGTTAACAACGGCATATAAGAATCAGCAAACGCAACGAAAAGTATATTTCGGTTGTCCTCATACATGTTTATTTACCAAACCTTTAAATTGAAGGATTGGTAGTATTTTTGCGAAAGCTTCAATCAGAAGGATATATATGTATAGAATTTTACTTGGTTTTATAGTTTTCAATATTATAAGCACAACGATCTTTGCCCAGTCTACCGCAATTTCACCTTATAAAATTGAAAAGAACAGGTTGCTATGGCATGACAAAGTTGACCGCGAACAGTCAAGGCTTCTTAAAATGGATGGTAAAGACGATGGCCTTATCACTATTTCAAGGAATGAAACAGTTAATCTCCAGATAGAATATGCATTAATAAAAGGAGTAGATGATTTACAGGAAAAGATTGAACGGGACTCCACACTTTCCAGCAATTCAAAAATTAAATATTTATTAGGTCTTGAATCACTGGTAAAAGGATACAACAACAATTACCAGCGGCAGGATTACCCGGTTACCATGGCGCAATCTTTAGTTGACGCATTTGGTAAAGCTCTTGAACTTGAAAAAAAAGGCGAAAGCATTGAACCGGTAATAAGTGAAAACACATATGGCGTAGGGAAAATTTTAATAGACTGCTTTTGTTTCAAAGAAAATAAAGGCATTAACGGTTGTAACGATCTTTTAGTAAGAAAGTATGTAATGTTACATTCTTCTACGAAGGATATATTAGGAATTTTAAGTAGGAATGTAACGGTTCCTTTTGCCGACAGCTTGATTAAGGTCGCCGCTTTTCAAAACCCTTACCAGGTGTATGACTATGCTTCCTCGCGCGACCGTCTAGGCGCCAAAATACGCTCTAACCCCGATCCCTTGGTTCAAACTGTTTCGAAAATGGCTTCCAGTAAGAGTGGGAGTGGCCAGCTTTATCTTCCTTTTATTGATATGATTTTAAAAGATAAAATCACATTTGAGGATATTGATGCTGTAAAGGAAAACACATTAAGCTACTACCGGCTGTTGGTAAAAACAAGAATAGATTATGCCGGGAGAATGGCTCAAAAAGATACTCCTATGGGCATGTTCTCACTTACAGAACGGATCACAAAAAGTGCTAAAGAAAAATTTATCCTCTACATAAACGGGTTGCATGATTCTCCTGATCCAATCCGGTTTAAAAGCATAGAACAACTGACGCCCCAGGAATTATACTACCTATGTGTATTAGGTGAGGATGAAATTTATACTTCCAGTTATATCGGTGTTTTCAAACGAATTTTTCAGCGGATGAAAACACCCCGCGGAGATACTTTGGTTATGAGTGTTAACGGAGATTATTTTAGAAAATTTATTAAACTAGCCGCTGCCTATAATACGCTGGACACTTTGCTTAAATCTATGCCACAGGAAAGTGCTGTATCCCTGATGAGGGCTTTTATGATTGGCCTGGAGAAAAAAACCACTCCTGATAACGCAGAGGATGCTGTGGACGTAGCCGACTCTTACAGCAGCATCTTTGAAAAAAATAAGCAGTTAGCCCGGTTTATGTTGGATGAGGCCAATTGGAACTACGAACGTTGCATTAAAAATGGTAATAAGAACGGCCAGGTAATCTATAAGCTTGAAAAAACACTTTTTGAATCCGCCGATACCCTGGTAGGTAACCACCTTACAGAACTACTGGGTATTGAACCGGTTTATACTGTTGATTATAATTCTTTAGTAGACGACAGCGGCAGGGTAGTGCAACAGGTATTTTTTTATGGCGATGAAGATAAGGATGGTCAAAACTCCTATGCAAATTTTCTTACTTTATTCCGCGGGAAACCGGAATGGAGCGTCACGGATAACAATCCTGACTGGATATGGATCAAATCAAAAATCGGCAAACCTGTATGGATATTTGCCAATAAACCCCTGTACGGACCTGAAGACCCGGATGAAAAAGCACAGGAGAAATTGCGGAACTATTTATTTGACCGCGATATTAAACCCACCATTTTTATTCACCGCGGGCATAGTTATCATGTTAAATATTCTCTCGAGCAAATTCAACCCAGCGCAAGAATTGTAGTGCTGGGCTCATGTGGCGGATACAACAACCTGAATGAAGTGCTTAATATTAGTAACGACGCTCATATTATATCTTCTAAACAGGTAGGTACCAGAACGGTAAATGAACCTATTCTGCAAGCTATTAATACCTCCATCAGAAATGGAAGAAGTATAGACTGGATTTCCATGTGGCGTGAATTGAGTAAACAGTTCAAAGGAGAACAAAAAGAAATGTTCGACGATTATATACCACCTTACAAAAATCTTGGTGCTATTTTCATTAAAGCATACCGGAAAGCGCTGGGGGACGAATAATTAATGGTTAATGATTAATTATTAACGGAAAGTGACTGTTTTTTAAAGTTTTACATCATACATTTTTTCTGAATACAACAGCTAACCGTTAATCATTAACCATTAACCATTAACCATTAACAATTATCTTTGCTCTCTATGTCAACTGATTCAAATGCCAGAAAAATATTTAATTTTTCATTGCTTCGAAGGGTTTTTACTTTTACGGCCCCCTATAAAAACCGGTTTTACCTTTCATTGCTGATGGCTATTGTATTGGCGGTTCTTTCTCCGATACGCCCTTATTTAGTACAAATTACCATTAACAAGTATATCAAAGGAGGAGCTGCTGCTGCAGGTGATGCAAGTAATCCCTTTTTGCAAATGATTGTTGTTATAACTATCTGGCAGATCGTTTTACTTATTGCAGAAACAGTTATTCGTTTTTATTTTGGTTACGTTACGGCGTGGCTGGGCCAGGCGGTAGTGAAGGACCTCCGGGTAAAAGTTTATGATAAAATTCTTGGGCTAAACCTCTTGCAATTCGATAAAACACCTATTGGTACGTTAACTACCCGAACCATTAATGATATCGAATCTATCAATGATATTTTTGCTGATGGCCTGGTGCCAATAATAGCAGATGTTCTTTCCATTATTGCTATCCTGGTTTGTATGTTCTGGATTGACTGGCATTTAGCGCTTATTAGTTTAAGTCCTTTTCCTTTTCTTTTTGTAGCAACTTATTTCTTTAAGGAAAGCGTGAATAAATCATTTATCCGTGTGCGTAATGCTGTGGCGCAACTGAATGCTTTTGTGCAGGAGCATATTACCGGTATGCAGGTAGTACAGGCATTTTCAGCAGAAGAAAGGGAATTTAATAAATTTAAAAAGATCAACCGGGAACATCGAAACGCAAATATTAAGGCAATCTTTGCTTACTCCATTTTCTTTCCAATTGTAGAAATAGTATTGGCGGTAGCTACCGGCTTACTGGTATGGTGGGCTGCCAGCGAAGCATTAGGTTTACCCCAGGTTGAAGCAGCAGCATTAACCGGGAAAATTATTTCTTTTATTTTATTGATAAACCTTATCTCGCGTCCGTTAAGGGTAATAGCCGATAAATTCAATGTATTACAAATGGGAATGATTGCCAGTGAAAGGGTTTTTAAAGTGCTGGACAACGAAGATTATCTAAAAACTGAGGGCAATTATGGTCCGCTTACTTTGAAAGGCAAGATTGAATTCGAAAAAGTATGGTTTGCTTACGTAGAAGACAGGTATGTTTTAAAAGATGTATCATTTAAAGTAGAAGCTGGCGAAACCGTTGCTATCGTTGGTCATACTGGTAGCGGTAAAACCTCTATTATAAGTTTAATCAACCGGATGTACCATATTCAAAAAGGTGAGATAAGAATTGATGATGTAAAAATTGAAGATTTTAAACTGGAGCCTTTACGCAGTAAAATTGGGGTGGTGCTTCAGGATGTTTTCCTGTTTTCTGGTTCGGTACTGGATAATATTACACTGAGAAACCCTGATATCAGCCGTGAAAAAGTAATAGAGGCAGCTAACCTGATCGGAATGCACGATTTTATTATGGAACTTCCCGGCGGTTATGATTTCAATGTAATGGAGAGAGGCAACAGCTTGTCGCTGGGTCAAAGGCAGTTATTATCTTTCATCAGGGCTTTGTTATATAATCCTTCCATCCTTATTCTGGATGAAGCAACATCTTCCGTTGATACAGAATCCGAATTCCTTATTCAACATGCCATTGATACACTGATTACAGGACGAACTTCAATAGTAATAGCTCACCGGCTGTCTACCATCCGGAAAGCTAATAAGATCATTGTTTTAGATAAAGGTGAGATCAAGGAAATAGGAAGCCATGAAGAATTAATGGAAAAAGGAGCTTTTTATTACCAGTTGCATCAGATGCAGTTTGAAAAACAAAAGGTAATCGCTTAGGAATTGGCTGTCAGCTGTCAGCCGTCAGCTTTGAGGAGGGCAAGAGGTGATACCTACTTAGCTTCATCAAATGCTTTGGGCTTTTGTGATTGTTGATTGTACTTTGTCAATATTTTTGATCCAAGAAACTAACTCAGGACTAATCCATTTCAAAAGGTTAATTATCGAATTATAAACAGCCGATGTATTTGTAAAATCAATTCTTGTTCCCACAAAGCAGATTGGCTCATTATGATTAATTCTATTTCTAAATTGTCGAACTTTAGTTAACTCATTTAAAATTTCTGTGCGTCCGTACCCAGAAGGAAGATTTTTGAACATTTTTATTGGCCTTCCTCGTAAAATTTTATAATGATGGTTTTCAAATAAGTCAGTCCAAAAGCCAAAAGTTTGTTCTGATATTATTCTTCCGCTTGTGATTCCAACCCCTCTTTTTCTAAGTTTTTTTTCTGCTGCTTTAACCGAGTTTAACAAGAATCTGTTTGTTTCAACCTGACCTGTTTTCTTATTGATATGTGTTAATATGGGATCGACCATAAATACTGCTTTTTGATTAATTATCCAATCCGGGTCAGTAAAATAACTTGTGAGTTGGTCATTGATCCCGTTTCTAAATACTACTTCTAATAAGCCTAATAAAGGGTGAAAAGCTTGAGCAACTTTAAGATTTGATTTATAAAGTTTTATACATCTTTTTGTGTCATTTGAACAAGCAGTCAAATACCTTCCAATTCTTGGCAATGAAAAATAATCTATAAAATTAGCAAATCTCATTAGCGTTTTAGTCAAAAATAATGATATATTTGTAATGTGATGCTTGGTCAAGCCTCTTATCCTATGGGTAACGTAACCAAGTTTAAGAACTTAAGGCTCGCTTTTTAGCGAGTCTTTTTTTATGTTCTTTAAAATTTGTAAACTGCCTCCAAGCCTTGCAAATCACATTAATAATTATTCTAGGTTTTCTTCCAATTATCGCTGAATTTTCTTTTTTAGGTCGTCCATCCTTATCTTTGCGGCAAATTAACAAACAGGTATGACTTGGAACAGGGTTAAATCATTACTGGCAGCGGTTTTAAGCCTAAGTATGTTGTTTTGTTTTAATGTAACAGCACAGGAAAATAATCAGGATCATGTAGAAAGTGCTGATCTCAAAGATGCTGTTGAGAAAAAAGGTTTCGACGCAAATGAAGTCATTTTCGGGCACGTTAAAGACGCACATGAGTTCCATTTTTTATCTTACAAAGGAAGTGATGGTACGGAACATAAAGTATCTATTCCTCTTCCTGTAATTTTATATTCTCCTCAAAAAGGTTTTTCTTCATTTATGTCTTCTGCTTTTCACCGTGGTGAAGAGGTAGATGGGTATAAACTGGTGGATGGTAAGATCATTCCTACAGATCCTGCCGTTAAAGTTTACGATGTTTCACTTACACGTAACGTAGTTCAGATGCTGTTGACTTTGATAATTTTTCTTTGGCTGATGCTTAGCATTGCTTCAAAATACAAAAGAGGCATTGGTACCAGTAAAGCTCCAACGGGTACCCAAACTGCTATTGAATTGATGATTGAATTTGTGCAAAATGAAGTCGCCAAACCTAATCTTGGGCCGAAATACATGAGATACATGCCTTACCTGTTAACTGTCTTCTTTTTTATATTGGTAAATAATATTTTTGGATTGATACCCGGTACTGCAAATGTTACAGGCAATATTGCCTTCACGATGGTGTTATCGCTGATATCTTTCCTTATAATAATTTTTAGTGCTAACAAGCATTATTGGGGACATATTATTAATCCTCCTGTTCCTATGGGGGTTAAACCTATCCTTATACTGGTGGAAGTGCTAAGTATTTTTACCAAGCCTTTTGCATTAATGATACGTCTTTTCGCGAACATGCTTGCTGGTCATATTATTATTATATGCCTTATTTCATTGATATTTATTTTTGGTGGCTTAAATAAAGGTATAGGTTGGGCATTTTCACCAATATCCATTGCGTTTTCTGTTTTTATTTATTTTATTGAAATACTGGTGGCGTTTATCCAGGCATTTATTTTCGCTAACTTGTCCGCCGTATTTATCGGGCAGGCAATTGAAGAAACGCATCCCCATCCGCAAGATCATAATGCGCATCATGCTGGTGAATATGATGATCCGGTTGTGTTGTAGTTAAGGCAAATTCAACAAGTTCTTTCTTAAACAGTATAAATACACAATTATGGATTTACTAGTATTGTTAAGCACGACTCCCTGGGCTAATGCAGGTGGAGCAATTGGTGCAGGTCTGGCAGCTGTAGGTGCCGGTATCGGTATCGGACAGATCGGTAAAGGTGCAGTAGAATCTATCGCACGCCAGCCTGAAGCTATCAATGACATTCGCGCTAACATGATCCTTGCTGCCGCCCTTATTGAAGGTGTGGCGTTGTTTGGAGTTATCGCAGGTATTCTTGCAATGTTCGTGTAAAGCACAATGTATTACTGCACACAAAGCACAGGGCGGAGGGTGCAGTAATCTTATAACACTTTAGTTAATTGTTTAAATATTTATTATGGATCTGCTAACCCCCTCTTTTGGTTTAATAATCTGGACACTTTTATCTTTCCTTATTGTATTTTTTATTTTAAAAAAATATGCCTGGAAGCCTATACTAAGTTCATTAAAGGAAAGAGAAACTATTATTGCTGATTCATTATCAACTGCTGCTAAAGTAAAAGCTGAAATGGTTCAATTAAAAAGTGAGAATGAAGCGCTGCTGGTTAAAGCACGTGAGGAAAGAGCCGGCATGATTAAAGACGCCAAGGGTATTTCGGATAAAATGATTGCTGAGGCTAAAGAAAAAGCAAAATTCGAATATGACCGCATCATTGCAAATGCCCATGTTGCTATTGAACAGCAGAAGATGGCGGCTTTGATTGATGTTAAGAACCAGGTAGGGAATCTTGTGATTGAAGTTTCAGAAAAAATCTTACGCAGGGAATTAAACGATAAGGCCGGGCAGGAAAAATACATCAGTGAATTGGCGGATAATGTAAAACTTAATTAATTTGAATTATATGGAGAAGCGGTTTTTATCAATCAATTTACTTTTCAATTATCAAATCTAAAAAATGCAGAATCCACGTTTAGCAGGAAGGTATGCAAAATCTGTTTTTGATCTGGCCATTGAGAAAGATCAACTGGATGTTGTTTACAGGGATATGGTGTATTTGCAAAGTATCTGCAAATCGAGCCGGGAATTTGTAAGCCTGCTGAAAAGTCCGATTATTAAAGGAGATAAAAAACAACAGATACTAGATGTAGTTACCAAAGATAAAATAAGCATTCTTACTGCATCTTTTAATGAGCTAATGGTAAGGAAAGGAAGAGAAGAAAGTCTTCCTGAAATTGTGAACGCCTTCATTGATATGTATAATAATATTAAAGGTATTCACAAGGTAAAGCTAACAACAGCACAACCGGTGAGTGAAGAATTGAAGCATCGTATTATTGATAAATTTACAACTACAACTTCTCTACAGCATATAGAATTGGAAGCGGCAGTTAATGAATCTTTAGTGGGTGGATTTGTACTGGAATTCAATAATACTTTAGTGGATGCCAGCATTATGAGAGATCTGAAAGACATCAAAAAGCAATTCATGGACAATAGTTATATTCAAAAGATAAGATAGTGTTATGTTAACGCTATACTTTCTATTTGCTATCAGCTATCAGGAGAAAATTTTATACCCGTTGGTCCGCTGAATACTTATAGCAATTCATGATTAACTTAACAATAGTTCAAGTCAGATAAAAGTTTTGAAAACAATTATTAGAGCAGCAGCTCAGGAAGCTATAAATATTAGCAAGAAATCTAAAAAAACGATAAACCATGGCGGAAATCAAACCAGATGAAATATCAGCTATACTGCGTCAGCAGTTAAGCAATTTTAATGTGGGGGCTAATTTAGAAGAAGTAGGTACCGTACTTCAGGTAGGTGATGGTATTGCCCGTATTTACGGCCTGAACAATGTACGTTCAGGTGAGCTGGTAGAGTTTGAAAATGGTGTAAGGGCAATAGCATTGAACCTTGAGGAAGACAACGTTGGTGTGGTATTAATGGGTGACCAGGGAGATGTAAAAGAAGGTGCTAAAGTTACCCGTACCGGCAAGATCGCTTCTATTAAAGTTGGTGATGGTCTTGTTGGAAGGGTTATTAATACATTGGGTGAACCGATTGATGGTAAGGGTCCTATCACCGGTGAACTGTATGAAATGCCATTGGAACGCAAAGCTCCGGGTGTAATTTTCCGTGAACCGGTAAAGGAACCACTACAGACAGGTATCAAAGCAATTGATGCAATGATCCCTATTGGTAGGGGACAACGTGAGCTGGTTATTGGTGACCGCCAGACAGGTAAGAGCGCAATTTGTGTAGATACTATCATAAACCAGAAAGAATTTTATAAGGCGGGCAATCCGGTGTATTGTATTTATGTGGCAATTGGTCAGAAAGCATCTACTATTGCCGGCGTAATGAACGTATTGCAGGAGAATGGCGCTATGGAATATACAACTATCGTAGCCGCCTCTGCATCCGATCCAGCTCCGCAGCAGTTCTATGCTCCGTTCTCAGGTGCTGCTATCGGCGAGTTTTTCCGGGATACCGGTCGTCCGGCCCTTATTATTTTTGATGATCTTTCAAAACAGGCCGTTGCTTATCGTGAAGTATCATTGTTATTAAGAAGGCCTCCTGGACGTGAAGCTTATCCGGGAGATGTATTCTACCTGCATAGCCGCTTACTGGAAAGGGCAGCCAAAGTAATCAATAAAGATGAAGTGGCCCGTAAAATGAATGATTTGCCGGATTCTATCAGGCATCTTGTGAAAGGTGGCGGATCGCTTACAGCACTACCTATTATTGAAACTCAGGCTGGTGACGTATCTGCATACATTCCTACCAATGTAATTTCAATTACCGACGGACAGATATTTCTGGAAGGTAACCTGTTTAACGCAGGTATCAGGCCGGCAATCAACGTAGGTATATCTGTAAGCCGTGTGGGTGGTAATGCGCAGATTAAATCTATGAAGAAAGTAGCAGGTACCTTAAAGCTCGACCAGGCTTTGTACCGTGAAATGGAAGCATTTTCCAAGTTTGGTGGTGATCTTGATGCAGCAACAAAAGTGGTAATTGACAAAGGTGCACGTAATGTGGAGGTTCTTAAGCAGCTGCAGTTCTCACCAATGGCAGTTGAAAAGCAGGTAGCAATTATCTATCTTGGAACACAGGGTTTATTGAGAGATGTTGCTGTTAAAAGAGTAAAAGAATTTGAAGCACACTTCCTGGTAGAGCTGGAAACCAAACACCCTGAAATATTGACTGAATTTAAAAAGGGTAATCTTCCTGAGGATGGGATTAAGAAAATGGTTGACCTTGCCAGAGGATTGATGCCGGCATACAAATAAATATTTTTTGCAATATTTTACAAACGATCCTCTGAAAGGGATCGTTTTTTTTGTGCGCCGTTGCTAAGTTAAATATGAAATCACGTATTGAATTGAAGGGATGAATTTTTTAAGTGTTTTTTATAACCCCGGAGGAAAAGCCGGAGAAGAAGAGGTTTCACAGATGTATCCTCTGTGTAACCTCTTCTTCTTCTCCGGCTTTCCCTCCGTGATTCAAAACTTCCAAAAATGGGAATATTATTATAGAAGATACATCTTCAATATTACTATTGACAGGCTTAAAGAACGAAATAATCATCGCTGGTTATTAAGGATCATATTTTGATAGTATTCAATATAGATTCTAAAAATATAAATCATTAAAATCACGTTTCCTGTAAATAGTGCTAATTAATTAATAAAAATTTCTCATTTCAGGTATTATGATAATACGTTCACTTTTATTCTTTTCCTTACTGCTTAGTTCTTTTTTTAATGCTGCTTATACATTTGCTCAGGCAAATATTTCAGTTGACGTGAGCCAGGTAATCAAAACAATTCCCGCAAATTCAGTAGGAATAAACGTCAACTATTTAATGGATGGAAGTTATATATCTCCTGCCACTACAAGCAGCACTACCACAGCTATAAAAAGCATGAATGCAAAACTGCTTCGTTATCCTGGTGGTGAAAAATCTGATAATTATTATTGGTCTTCTGCTCCGTACGATCGTGCTAACCCTTCGGTAATACTATCAGGCACCTGCCAGTTCCCTTCTAATGACGGTCGCTTTGTTCAGGCTGATTTAAAAACCAGTAAATCTGAAGTGCTGGATTTTGATGAATTTATGGTAATGGCTCGTGCAGTAGGTGCAGAGCCAATGTTGGTATGCGCTTATGATGCTGCCTATTATGGTGGCAGTATTGAAGCTCCCTATCCATGTGGCGTAAAACCCACCCTTGATCAACTGATTAATAATGCAAAAGAATGGGTACGGTATGCAAATAAAACTAAAAATTATAATATTAAATACTGGTGTATCGGGAATGAAAGCTGGAATAATTGTATATACAATGGTTGTGTTAGTGCAGATCAGTATGCTATTGATATTGTAAAATTTGCTAACGCAATGCGTTCTGTAGATCCAACTATAAAAATAATTGCAAATGGCCTGGGTCCGGTCTGGTGGCAAAAGCTGGTTACAAATACTGCATCAGCCAGTGTAATTGATTTCCTGGGTGTGAGTTGTTACCCGGTATATAACTATAGTGGCGGCTATGAAGATTACAAAAACAATAATTATGATTTAAGGGATGATCTGAAAACAGCCGCTGAAGCTATTACTAATTTTGCCTCCACGGCAGATAAGTCAAGGATCAAAGTAATAGCTACAGAATTTAATTCAATTGACTGGAGCGGGATCTGGGTTGATAACAACGATATAGGGCACGCCCTTGTTTCTGCAGAAATACTCGGTCAGAGTATGAGGACTACAGAAGTTGAATCAATGCTTTTCTGGAATACCCGTTGGATTGATAACCTTACAAAGCCTAATGATATTTATGATGCATTGAATAAAAACAGTGGAACCAATGCAAATGGGCTAATGCTTTCAGCTTTGTATAATACTATCTTACCTAAAATGGTAAAAACAACGGAAGAAGGTAAAATAAAAACTTTTGCCTTTTATGATAACATAAATAACAAGTTGAATATTATCCTGATAAATAAAGACAATGTAAGCCAGCCTGCTAATATATCAGTAGCAGGGTTCAGCGCTAACCCATCTTGTGTCAGGTGGGAATATAAAGGCACTGACATGAATGATACGCAGCCTACCTATGCGTATAAAGATTCAGTGTCGCCTGGCAAATATCCTTATTTGATTTCTTTACCCCGTAATTCTATTACAGTTTTAAAAATGGCTGCTTCTACTATTGCCATGCCAATGCCCCTGCCTCTTGTTTCGTTTAATGCTACTTTAAACACTAACGGCTACGGGCAGCTGATCTGGCAAACCAATACGAATGATAATAACTCAGGCTTTGTTATAGAACGTAGTACAGACAGCGTAACATGGACAACTATAGGCCGTGTTTCGGCGAATGGCACTGTTGTTAACAAAACATATCAGTTTGATGATATGAATCCTTTTACTTCAGGTTATAAAGTGTATTACAGGATAAAAAAGACTGATTCTGCCGGTCAGATTTACACCAGTAGCGTCAAAGCGCTTCAAAAGATCATTGCATCCTCATTAAACATCAGGCTATTGAACAATCCTGCTAAGGAAACGGCAAATTTCTCAATCAGTGGAATTCGATATGCTGCTTTAAAAATTAATCTTCTTGATTCAAAAGGTACTATCATCAGAGTTTTTCCTGAGGTTGCATCCGACGGACTGGTTACAATTGATCTTAAAGCCCTTCCATCAGGGTTTTATTTTGTACAGTTTATTTCTTCTGTTGCACAGCAGACATTTAAGATGATTAAGAATTGATTAAGCTGCCAAGTATATAAGCCCTTTGCCAACCTCCAGTGTTATGTCAATTATAAACTGACTGTTAATTTTGCTATCAGCAGTCGGCTATCAGCTATCAGGAGAAAACTTAATACACATTGACCTGCTGATTGCTGATTGCTGATAGCGAATACGCCAATAAGATATCTTCAAAACGGCTTAAATTTAAAACCTGAGGAGGCAGTGTATCCATTCAAGACTTACAAAGTCTGCGTTTCAGGTGTAACATACCGGTGTTCAAGACTTCGGAAGTCTGCGCCTTTGCCCGAATACAGAAGTTCAATATTATATCAGAATTTCGTGCAACCTTTATTAAATGAAGATACTGATCATAGAAGATGAAAAAGAAATTTCCAACAGTATTTGCGAATACCTGTTAAATGAGCAATTTTTTTGTGAAACCGCATTCACCTTTGAAACTGCCCGTGAAAAAATTTCTTTATACGAGTACGCCTGCATACTGCTGGATATAGGGCTTCCAGGCGGCAATGGCCTTACTCTATTACAACAGCTTAAAAAAGAGAATAAAAGTGATGGTGTCCTGATCATTTCTGCAAAAAATTCATTGGATGATAAAGTGACAGGACTAAGAGCCGGAGCTGATGATTACCTTACCAAACCATTTCACCTTTCAGAACTGGGTGCAAGGGTAGCAGCCATTATAAGACGCAAGTCTTTTGACGGGAAAAATATAGTTACCTGCGACAATTTAATACTTGACCTGAACAATAAAACCGCATCGGTCAATGAACAGGTTATTGACTTTACCCGCAAAGAATACGACCTTCTATTATACTTTTTAAGCAATAAGAATAAAGTGATCTCTAAAAATGCTATTGCTGAACACCTCTGGGGAGATAATATGGATCTGGCTAATAATTATGACTTTATCTATACGCACATAAAAAATTTAAGAAGAAAATTATTGCAGGCAGGATGTATGGATTATATAAAGTCCATCTATGGTATGGGGTATAAATTTGAAAAATCATTCTGATGTTTATTTAAGGCATGAGATCATGTATTAATTTGCTATCAGCCGTCAGCAATCAGGAAGAAAGTTAATTCCCATTGATCTACTGACAGTTGATAGCTGACAGATGATAGCAAATGCTACACATTAAAATGAACCTGACAGTAACATGAAATTATTTTCCAGATACAATCGTTTGAACCTGCTGGCAACAGTGATTATCTTTTTACTGGCAAGTATAGCTTACTATTTTTTACTCAGATATGTGATCATTGATCAGTTAGATGATAATTTGAAAATAGAAAAGGATGAAATTGAAAATTATATCTCCAAATACAACAGGCTTCCGGAAATAATTCCTGTAAAAGACCAGGTGATATCATTTAAGCCGGCCACGATCAATTACAGTAAACGATCTTTTGAAACGGTAACAGCTTTTGATCGTATTGAAAAAGAAACCGGCTCATTGCGGCAACTGAATTTTACTTTTAAACTGAACGGCAAATGGTACCAAGCCTTGGTAGGCAAATCAATGGAGGGAACAGAGGAACTGATTCAATCTATAATTGTAATAACCATTTGTACCATTATCCTCATACTGGTAGCTTCTTTCATCATTAACAGGATCGTATTAAAAAAATTATGGCAACCTTTTTATAGCAGTCTTAATAAGTTAAAGAATTTTAAAATAGGGAAGAAAGATGCGTTTATTTTCCCGGCTACCAATATTGAAGAGTTCTCCTTTATGAACGAAATTCTTCAGCAAGCCACTCTTAAGGCCGACCAGGATTTTCTTTTGTTGAAAGAGTTTACTGAGAATGCTTCGCATGAAATGCAAACTCCGCTTGCTATTATTCGTTCAAAGCTTGACTTGCTGATCCAGGATGAATATTTATCCCGGCAACATGTAATAAATATGCAGGCTTTATATGAAGCCATGGAAAAACTTTCTAAATTAAACAGGTCACTGCTCCTGCTTACAAAAATAGAAAATAACCAGTTTAAGGAAATTTCCAGGATAGCATTAAAAGATAAAATAGAGGATAAATTGGTACAGTTTCATGAAATATTACTTGATAAAAACGTACACGTATCTGTAAATATGGATGAAACAACGGTTAATATGAACACAGTACTGGTAGATATCCTGCTTAACAATCTTATCAGCAATGCAGTTAAACATAATATAAATGATGGCATCATTAATATCATATTAAAAAAGCAGCGGGAGCTTACTATTAGCAATACCGGACCATTGCTGGCCTTAGACCAACAAAAAATATTCACTCGCTTTTATAAATCTGAGCATAACAGCGAACACACCGGATTAGGGCTATCGATCATTAAGGAAACCTGTAATGTATCAGGATTTACTATAACCTATGATTATAAAATTGGTATTCATACTTTCAAAGTACAATGGTAGATTTGTTCACAGATCGAAGCATACTGTTGTAACAAAGGATGAACTTCAGAAAATAAACAGAATTGCATTTTAGTTTAGCAATATTAATAACATAGTTAAAAGTATTTATCATGAAGCGTAGTGTATTATTTCTAACGATTGCCCTGGGCCTGACTTCTGCCGTTGTTGCTCAAAAAGAAGAGAAAGAAGAGAAAAGTGTCAATCCACCCGTTGCCGCAAAGACGGCTTTTACAAAAGCATTTCCCGGTTCATCCAATGAAAAATGGGAAAAAGAAGGTAAAAATTATGAGGTAAATTTTAAACAGAATGGAAATGAAATGTCTGTTGTGATGACCAGGCAAGGTGTTCTTCAGGAAACGGAGCTAGCTATTAATATAAGTGAATTGCCGGCAACAGTGGCAGATTACGTTAAACAGCATTATAAAGGGGCGTCAATAAAAAAAGCGGATAAAATTACAAAAGCTACTGGTGAAGTGAACTTTGAAGCACAGGTAAATAAGAAGGCGCTGATATTTGATAAAGAAGGAAAGTTCATTAAAGTAGAAAAGGACTAGTGTTGTGTCAGGCATGAGCTGACTATTAGTTTTTGCTATCAGTAGTCAGCTATCAGGAAAGAACAACTGTAACAGTTTAGATGATACCTGATAGCTGACGGCTAATAATTAATAGCAACCCGTTAATCGAAACTGTACAATTTAGTATTATGAATTTTACATTTTATATGAAAAAAATTCTTTGTTTTTTAATTATTGTAGTTAGTATAGCAGGGCGTTCCCAGACACCCTCAACTGGTGATTTTAAGATTGTTAAAACATTTCATATTGCCAGTAATGGCGGATGGGATTATCTTGCAATAGGTCCTAATAATAAATTATATGTTTCTCATGGCTCGCAGGTAAATATTCTGGACAAGAATACAGGCGACTCTTTAGGAGTGATTCCAAATACTACGGGTGTACATGGTATTGCTTTTGATGAATCCTCTTCAAAAGGATTTACCAGTAATGGAAGGATTAATAATGTAACTGTTTTTGATCTGAATACCAATAAAGAACTGGATCATATAGCTACGGGAGAAAATCCGGATGCTATACTGTTCGATCATTTTTCTAAAAAGATAGTTACCTGCAACGGCCGGGGAAAGGATCTTTCAATTATTGATCCGGTTAGTATGAAGGTTGTAGCTACGATACCTGTCGGCGGAAAGCCGGAAACTGCTGTATCAGATGATGCAGGTAACCTATATGTTAATATTGAGGATAAAAGTGAGATTGTACATATCAACATGAAAAACTTTATAGTAGCGGATCATTGGTCTATCGCTCCGGGAGAATCACCTACTGGCCTTGCAATTGATAAAAATACTAAGCGGTTATTTGCAGGATGCGATAAATTATTAATTGTCCTGAATGCTTTAAATGGTAAGATCATTGACAAGCTGATCATTGGGGATGGATGTGATGGAGTAGCATTTGACAATGGAACAAAAAACATATATACTTCCAACGGAGATGGCACCCTAACTGTAATTAAAGAAAATAATGCTGATAGTTATGCTGTCACAACCAATGTGCTTACTAAAAAAGGTGCAAGAACATTAAGCATCGATGAACCTTCACATACTATTTATTTACCTGCTGCTGACTATGAGCCAAGAACTCCGGAAAACCAGCGACCAAAAACTATTCCTGGTACATTTCAAATACTGGTAATTAAAAAATAATCTTAATTAACTCAGATCCATCCGAGTTTATTTGAGTAATAATACTTTAATAAGAAATCATCTATCAGGATGATAATTTTTGCAGTTTAATAAAAGTAGCGCTAACATGTATTTACTTGCAATACTTATATTTCAAACAATATCTTTTCCTGATAAATATTTATAAAAAGTAATGCTCTAGGGATATATAGCTGACAAGCGTATAGTTATAACTGATATATTATTAATAGGCTATCAATGCCTATTAATAATATATCAGCATTACTAATTCAGAAATAAAGTACATCATTTCCCGGCATGTATCCAGGAATTAAATACTTCTATTTCCTCTGACTAATTGTAAAACGACTGCAATTACTGCAATGACTAATAAAATATGAATTAAACCACTAGAAACATGAAAAGCGAAGTAGCCAAGTATCCAGGCTATAAATAAGATAACAGCGATAACATAGAGTATATTTCCCATAATATAAATTTTATTGTTAAATATATAATAATTGTGCCAACAATATTTTGTTTATTTAAAATATCCTTATTCTAAGTTTTCAAATGTATAAAGATGGATATGATCTTAAACACAAACCACTTCTTAACGGCCTTTATAAAATACGTTAGCTTTTGGCATAAGCCGCTCTTTCCAAAGAAACATGAAAGTTCATAATGAAAGAATTTAAAAGAATTTCCTAATAAAGTACAGTATTATTTGATATAAGGATCAGGTAAAATAATATTCTATTATTCAAACTTTCTTCTTTTTAATTTAAGGATATACAATGATAATTGCAACGAACATGTTTTAAATTAAAGAACATAATAATTAGTGCAACTATACAATCTATTTTGTAAGGCTGAAATAATCTATTAGCGCTCCTTTTTCGTTATAAACATCATAGGATAGATGTTGTCCTTCAATAGCCATGATGGCGTAATTATACATTTTTACAGCAGATGTAAACAACATGGAAGGCATGTCTTTACCACCTACTCCCTGGGGTGAGCCACCGCATGTTCCATTAGTAATATATACTGTTCCCGCCGGCTTTTTATATTCATGCAAATTGTATGGCTCAAGAGGCACGTTATTCCGGATCGCCTTATGTCTTTCATAAACATGGCGATGACCAGCCAGACATAAATCAACATTGTATTTATCTACTAAAGGAGTAATGCGGTCCTGCCATCCCTGTACATGGCTCCATCCAAAAGAATAAAGGGGATGATGCATAAATAAAATGATCCACGTGATATGCTTATCGTTTCGTGCCTTTTTTAAATCATTTTCCAACCATACATATTCTGGCGATTCCCTGGCATATCTCCAATTGGTATTCCCGGCTTCTTCCACACCTTTTGCATTGCCAGAGCTGATAGCCACGAAATGGGTATTTCCATAATTAAAAGAGTAATCGGTTTTGTTTGCCGGCAAATTCAAAAAATCATAAAATATAGGAAATGGTTTCTGATAACCGGAATCGTTCATATTATTATCTACATCATGATTGCCGGTAACTGCCATTAGGGGAGCTTTTGAGTTTATGGGTTCTATTGTATGAAAAAGCCCAAACCAGCTTGAAACCATTGAACCATTATTTACAATATCACCGGTATGAACAGTGAATTGAATAGGATATTTAAGCAACTGCTTTACGATAGTATCTGTTTTTTCAAACTGTGTATTAAACTCATTGTCCTGCGTATCGCTCCAGACACCAAATACAAACTTTTTGACACTGCCAAAAACAGGAGCCGTTGTAAATGAAGACACCTTGCTAAACCCGTCACTATCAGACCCACAGCTATAATAATAATTTGTATTGGGTTTAAGATTGATTAAGGTAACGGAATACACATACGTCTTGCCATCATTAGAATAATTACTTTTTACCTTAACCTTTTGCAGTAATTGTTTATTAATGCCATATTTAACGCTGCTCTCAACATGATGGTTATTAAACCATGTAATAGCCATGGTATTTTCAGTACTGTGGATGTTTAAACTGTTCCAGCTTAGGTGTATGCCGGAAGGCTGTGCATTTGCAGAATCGAATTGTAAAATAATGACCATCCTAAAAAGGAATAGAAGTTGCTTCATGTTACTTATTTTTTAAAATTTAAAGTAACAATATAACCTGGCAATGCGGTTATATATCTGAATTTGATTAGTGTGTATGATTTTTAAACATGAATTTTAATTATTACTATAATTGTTTATCTATGAATGAAAATGAAAAAGCAACGTTTGTAATTCAAAAAGTTCAACCGGGCTTATTAGGATTGATGGATGGTTCCGTTTCAACGCTGGCGCCGATATTTGCAGCAGCAGGTTTAACCGGCCTGCCTGTTAAAGCTTTTTATGTTGGATTAGCAGCTTCCCTTGGAGCTGGTATTAGTATGGGACTTGCAGAAGCACTATCAGATGACGGTACAGTAACCGGCCGGGGAAATCCATTAACCAGAGGTGGTATAACCGCTTTTGCAACGGTTATCGGCGGCATGTTACATACTTTACCATTCTTAATTAATAATCTGAACACAGCACTGCATGTAGCATATATTGTTGTAATAATGGAATTGTTGGCGATTGCCTATATCCGTTATAGATTTATGAAGACACCATTGATTTCAACCGTGCTCCAGGTGATCATCGGAGGAGGCATTGTTTTTTTATTAGGGATTTTCCTGGGAAAAGCCGGAGCTTAAAATAAAATGTTTTAAAGATAGTGTCGTGTCAATCATAAAATGTCGTATAAATTGCTATCAGCTATCAGCCATCAACAGAACAATACCTGACAAGTTTCCTCCTGATGGCTGACTGCTGATAGCAAAAGGTGACAATTAATGATTAACACGAAGCTAGGGTGTTTATGCAGTTGTTATCAATGCCTGCAACCTTATAATTAAAATCAGCCATTCAATTTTACTACTGCATTTAAAAAGAAACTAAAAAAATATTTATGGAAATAACAATTAACCAAAGATCTTTTTCACTATTTAACGAAAAGCATTTTTTGGCAATAAGGATATGGCATTGGACAACTTTTCTGTTAATGAGCGCTTCATTGATTACAGTGCTGTTAGCCTCAACGATGTTCTCTACAAAAAGCAATCTTTCTATGATAACAGAGCAAATACAAAAAAAGGGTGGTGTGGTTACAACAGTTCAGGCAAGGGCGGTAGCTCACGAGTATAGTGATAAACTATGGATGGTACATAAGTATATTGGCTATGGCTTATGTTTTTTATTATTGTGCAGAATACTTATCGAAGCATTTATTGCTAAAAAGGAAAAACTATTTACAAAGATTAAGAATGCATTAATGCTAAGAAATATTGAACCTGCCTACAGTGATAGAAATCATTATTTATGGGCAAAATACGGTTATCTTTTTTTTTACCTGATCTTATTTATAATGGCAGTAACCGGTTTAGGACTTGCTTATGAAGACGTGCCATTATTTAAATCGGTACATAAGCCTTTAATACAAATTCATAGCATAATACAATACCTTATTTACTTTTACATCCTCATGCATTTAATTGGAGTTATAAGAGCTGATACAACTAATAGTAAAGGAATCATTTCCGGAATGATCCATGGAGGTAATCTTTAAGAGCTTAAAGCCAGGTATACATTTCAATATTTATTATAGCTGACTGCTGATAGCTGACTGCTGATAGCAATTCATTACAACCTACCTGCCCGACATTAAGGTATCCTAAATGCTACCCCAACATTAAAATAACGATTAGATTCCGCGTAATCAACCGTACCGCCAGCCATAGCGAAAAATTGAAAGTAATTGTTTAACTGGTAAGCAACGCCAGCTCCCAGATTATGCTGGGGATTGTCGCTGGATTTATATTGAGCAAAGTATTCGGTAAATAATTCCAGTTGATCCGACAATTTATAATGTAAAGATGCATTGCCTACCCATGCCCATTGGGTACTGAAGGCTTCCTGTTGAATACCGGCATTGTATTCCAGTTTCCACTTTTTGCCAAATTCATTCTGCAAAGCAAGGAGAAAAATAGGTGACCAATACGCTTTCTTATCCTTGCTTACATTATAGAAAGGTAGTTGCACATAAGAGACCAGGGTAATATCGGGTAAATTTTTATGATCTTTTAAAAGGAGGATTTTTGCAGAAACTGCTGCCGGGTAAGTGCTTTGAACAGTTTCTTCTATATAACGTTGAAGTTCGCTGCCTGCTTCAACCAGTAACCTTAATTCAAGGTGTTTTGATACTCCATACCTGAAAAGGCCCTGGGCAATAGATGAATGATTGCCATCTTTATAATAATTATGTAAATAGGCGGTTTCAACCTGCCAGTGTCCGTTTTCTATCAGATCAGTTTCCTGTGTTTCATCAGGCATGTCCACGTTCATTTCTATAATGTTTTTACCTGAAGCCTTTGATGGAGCCTGGGCAAAAGCTACCGAAACAAAAAACAGGAAAATGCCTGAAATAAATATGTTTTTTTTCATACCATTTGTTGCATATAAAATTGTGCCGTGGTTAGGTTCGCAAGGTAAATGCCGGGCAATATCATTAAGTTAAGAAATAATACTAGTGAGTAAGGTTAGGAAAGTTTCATAGAGAGGGTTCGTAGGCTGTTCAAAAATGCATACATGTTTGCGTACAGTTTTTTTGCCAGCCTTAAAAAAATTTGACACTTTTAATCACTTTGTAAGAGCAACCCCGAAGGGTTAAAAATGATTATAGAAAATAACCCCAGGGCACGAACCCCGGAGGGGTGACATAGAGCCTCACGGACTATTAATAATGCCACCCTTTTAGGATTGCATAACGTTAAAGTGTTTGCGAAGTGGCGGCAATAGAATTACCGTCACCCTGGTTAAAAATATAAAGCTTCATTGAAAAGCTACTTTTGAGCTGCGTTCCGTCCTCCGACATATTGCAAACACTACTGTTGCCTGCACGTGCTTCTGTCTGTCATTAACCAACTCTAAATTTAATATGTGGTTCTAAACCTTCAAATACTATTGCAATATTTAAAATAATGTTTACGCCTGAATTATTTAATTCAGTATGATAATGCCTACTTTGAATTTGCTTCAAAGCATTATCTAGCTCTTCCTCAATATTTGAAGTTGTTTCTATTTTTTTTATCTCAATGATTACTCCAGGATTTTTATTTTCCAATGGAAATAAAGCAATGTCATATCGTCCAATGCCGGATTCTTTGTTTGATGAAACTTTATAGCCTTCAACTCTGCCTTGTAAAACCCCAAGCAAAAAAATATGGAATGTTCGTTCCTTATCGCTTGCTTTAATATCGTAAAAGCTTGGTATGAAAAGCATCGCTTTTAGCTTACTAGCAAATTCCTCAAACTTTTTATCAAGTAAAGGAGAAATAAGGTCGTTACTTTTAATGCTACTGTTGATTAGCAAAAAATAACTTTCAATCATTTTCTTTACTTCTTCGTTAATAGGATTTGATTCTTCAGCTTCTCGAAGTTCTTTATATTTTTTAATCAAAGAATCACAATACTCAACAGTTTCCTTTTTGAATCTTGCAGGAAATGAGTCCTGATTTTGTGTGTAATAATACTTATTTTCAATCAGGTATTTTATTTTGTCATCTATTGATAAACTATGTATTGTTTTTGAAATACCAATCTTTGCTTTAATTAACATTATGTTAGTTGCAGTGAATAAGAAATGGTCGAGGCAGAAAATAATTCGTGTTTCGTTATCATAAAGTTCTTCCAAAGTAAGTGTAGAAAAGCTCTCTAACGATTCCATTCCCAAAGTAAGTTGTGGGTGGCTGATATAAATGTTGTTTATATCAGCATCGTCCGGAATACTTGAAAGAAAATCAATTGCAAGTTGAATGTCTTTTCTTTTCAGTGAAAAACTTTCGTTAAGATATATTCTAATATTAACCTTGTCTAGAAGCTCATAATAAAATTTTAATCCTTTTAAGATACTTTCGGGGAAATAACCTTTTTCGTAAGGTTTTGTCAAGTCCATTTGTCATAATTTGAGTGATAAAGTTTCCAGTTTGAAGGTTGCAAATAGCATTGCAGGCAACATAATAATTTTACTACTATCATCCTGTTACCCCTTCAGGGTTTGTCAGACCTTAAATTTAAGCGGTTGAAAAATTCATAGGATGGTTTGTAAAGTATTTAAAATTGTATTTATAATATCTTATTCAATAAAACTGTATGAAAACTACTATTGTCTTTTAAACAGCCTACCTCACAGGTCTTGAATGAGGACACCTTTACAATCAATGGAGCTATATTATACCGAACTTTCCAATCTGTTAAAGGAACAATTATTTTCAAAGGAAGCTTACCTAAGTTGTTGTTGTTTACTATAATTACAGGTCTTGTCTTTTTGATTTCTCAACCTACTGCCGGGTCAAGATTAACAAGCCATACTTCATCTTGATTCATAAAATGGTTTAGCGTCAAGTTGAGTGAATATGATCAATTTTTTGTCTGTTTTGAATTCATTGTACAGGGCATCAACGGCTTGGTCAAGGGTGCCCACGCTCTCTTGTCTAATGGCGCTAAGTGCCTTATCAATAACTGAAAGCTTTTCGGCTGTAGTAAGCTTATTAAGTTCTTCAATAATTGAGGTTGTTGTCATACTTTAAAGTTAATGAGAATTTTAGATTTTGCCATTACTGCTAAAACCATGGCTATTGTACAGGGACAATTGCTTTGCAACTATCGTTAGCAGTTTAATAAATGATTATCTAGCCGGGTTTACCCGAAAACAACTAGGAACTTATTTTTTCAGTTCTTCCGCTTCTTTAATTATTGTTTCGTAGATCTTCCTGGCATGATCATAGGCCAGGCGTGCCGCGTCTAGCTCAGTTTTCCTTATATTACCATTCTTTGTTTTCCAGCATTGGTCCAGCGCGTCACGGCACCATATGGCACTTTTTGTTTCCCTTACCGGCTTTCCATCTACCATTATAAAAATGGGATTCGTATGCGAACTTGAATTGATACGGATAGCAAACCAGCCTGACCTTTGTACTTTGTAATTAAAACTTATGTTATGAAAATTACCATCTGCCGTAATCTCTTTCTTTTCCACAGCTTTTCCATTGTAAACCAATTCAACAAAAACATTTCTTGATGAGCCTATCCTTGCTCTTTCAATGTTCCAAAAAGGAAATTGATCGGGTGGACGCGAAGCTATGAAGCTGCCCCTTTCATCCTGTTTTTCTGAAAGCATGGCTGCCGCTTTTACTTCAATATTTAAAGATGAATTTGCAGTTGCAGATACTTCACTAGTTCCCTGTCCTGATTCTACATTATTTATTTTAAAATCAATGAGGTGAGAAAATCCATCAGACACATAACTCCTGCCGCTTTTAACCGCTTTCATAATGCTTGAAAAGTTTAATCCCTCTTCCAGTTTAGCATAAGTACGGCCCTGGCCTACTCTTTCGTCTGATATGCACGGAAAGTCTGTTTCACCGCCTATCCGGGTTCTGAAACCACAATTAAGGGTATGGTACCACATGTTTAATTCCCAGGGAACCGGCGTATCTCCCAGGGAATAATAATCTATAACATTGTTTGTTACGGTTACAATATATTCGTTAGCGCCAATGCCGTCCATTTTAGGTATTACATAATTGGGAAGGTCGGTAGTTGGCAGGGTAGGCTCAAGGCCCCAACCCGAATGCGCATACGCAGTTACACCGCCTTGGCTCTTTGCCCATTGCAGCACAGGTAATGTCCAGCTTGGCCATTGTTCAATAAGGGTAGTATTAGGATAATCATCTTCCTTCAAATTAAGTAATACAACATGGCCAGCATGTGAAGATGGGAAACCTGATACTTCAATGTCGTACCGAAGCAGGTTGTGCTGATCGGATAAGGGATTGTCTTTGCCGGTAAAATACTGTTTCTGGTGGTACCAGCTCGGACCCCAGGTAAGGTTGCTACCCAGATTCAAATCTTCTCCTTTGATTTGCCTGAACATATCTATAGGAGGTACGCCTTCCTCTGGACTTTCATAATGAGAACACCCTGCAGCGTGAATATGATGGTCGGCGCTATACCATCCGAGATCGGCCATGTGGATCCATCGTTTAAGGCGAAAAGTTATTTTAACGGAATCCAGATTTTTTGGGATAACAATTTCCCGGTGTTGTTCAAGGTACTCGGGTCCTCGTGTGTATTGAACGTCATAGTTTCCAGGCGGTAAATAAACATACTCACCAGTGGACCGATAAACCTGTGGCTGAAAGAAATAATCCGGAAAATCATCTTTTGCAGCTAGTCTCCTGGAAGGAAGCGGATATATCCCTCTTAATTTACCGGCATCAGGAACGGAATCAACCGGGATTATTTTTTTATCCTGCTCCCAGTCACGCCAGGGGTAACGCATCCTTCTCACCTGGCTGCGACTAAATCTTTCTATACCATCCGTAATAATAAAAGAAGCCATAGCAGGGGAGTTCTCTTCGTCTCTCACATCAAATATCATTTTTACAGCCGGCTTTATTTCAAACAGTATGTTTATTGTATTCCTGAATCCTATGTCCTGAGTTCCCTGGCCGACATTAAATCCGATCTCTGCCTCTCTTTTTCCTTTTTTTCGGGTATATACCTGTATCACAGCATATTCCAATTCAAGCCCGGACAAGTTTGATTGCAGTGGCCGCTCCCGGTAAACAGCGATCTGCAGGAAACTATTATCTAACTGGCCAGGAGTAAGCTTGTTTTTCTCCTGCATGCGCGGAGTATTCGTTGAGGTATAAAACAAGGGGCTGGAATTAGGACTGTTGGCAACCAATGCTGCGGAAATATGAGCCTGGTTATGAACTTTAACCAGGTAACTTGTCCATCCTTCCTGCATCAACACCGGTTTTGCAGGGCCTGCCTGTACTTTAACCCTTGATTCCGGGTTAATATCAATCATGGCAAGGCAAAAAGGATCCAGTATTTTTTGAACGCTTTTTACCGTCTGCGTATTGTAGGGTAAATCTTTTAGTGCACGTAGCTGGTTTAGCGACGATGGAGGTAAAGAACTGCCTATGAAGGTAAGTGCTTCACCAACCCGTAGCGCCTGTGCAAGCAATGGCTGCGGCTCTACATTCTCTATTAGTGAAGCCGGTGCCGCTTCATGTTGGTGCTGCGCCTTCGTACCAACGAACCACATCAAACAAATGATAACGCAACCGTAAGGTTTCATAGGTAAGTAAAGCTGATTGAATTTTGAAATAAGCATTTGTATTCTTTGAGAATAAAATTAGGTATAACTACTATAAGCTTTTGCCAAAGGAAAAAACTTCTGTTTTTTGTAAGAAGTTGTTCCAAAGTCAACTTGTCCTAATGCCGCACCTGTATGAATTTAATATTCAGTTATCGCTGAAATGCAAAACGTATAACCTTGTATAACTAATAATATTAAAACAGAGTTCGCTTTATCGGTCTTGCGGAAGAGGTCCATAAGAATGGATATGTTAACCAAACTATTTTGTCCGCCATTGGATTGATAGCATTCCTGGTATTGGCAATCTCGTCAAGTTGCTTTTTGGTAAAAGTCGGTGCTGTTTGTTGATAGTAGTGCTTTAATTTTTCATCCATTTTTCTCCTCTGAACAAATTCATATTAGCCGCAGTTGCACCTGTTCCGAGTAAATAATTATGCAAATCAAAATCATCTGTTAATACAATCAAGCCATCGTGGGATAATTTTATTATTACACTGTCTGTCATTCCAAATTTTACAAAAATGGGTGTTGACACTACATCTTTTGAAGGTTGAGGAATTTCAATAACATTTAAAATAATCTCTGAAAAGACTTGAAAGATTTTTTCTTTATAGAATTTTTCAACTTTTTCACAAAGGTTTGAAGCTTCTGCTAAAATATGAGGAGTTGTAACAACCCTGAAATTATTGATTAGTTTCTTTAATAAATCATAATCTTCTATTGTGTATGCTTTTGTCGTTTTAATTTTCTCAAGAAAGGTTTTATTAGTTCTGCCAATTAATAAAACAATTAATAAGTTGGTGTCAAGTAAAAGTTCCCTATTACGAAATTTTTTAACGAAATAGTCGAAATTTGTCATGATAATTCACGAATTTTCATAGATAACACTCCTCCAGTTGTTGCGTTAATTTTGAAGATTTTATATTTTTTACTTCTATTATAATTAATACCAAATCTATCATTATCATCATAGCTTAATGTGACTGTCCAAAATTTTTCATCTTCGGAAATTTCAATTTCTTCTAATTGAACATTATTAGCATCAGGAAAAAATTGTTTTAAATAGTCTACAGCGGCAGTCGTGGCAATTCTTACATCAATCATAATTGTAATTTTTGTAAAGATACTATCTGTTAACTAAATTTGAAATTGTGGTCACAATACTGCGAACGATACCTCATAGCAGCTGGCAGGGCTTTTGTGTTACGCCCGGCACTGTTGCAGGTTCGAAAAATTATAGTTGAAGTTATGAACAAACAGTCAAATACTAATCCAGCCTGAACTACTGCTGATAAGCGTACCACTGCTTATTGATACAACGTTCCACCCTGATTGTGCCAAAGCAAAGTTGGCAGTTCGTGCTTTTACTTGAAATTAGTAAGCTGTTTCTTTTTTGAAGACGTTTTGCGATTTTTTTGCTTGGCAATTTTTGCTTTGTATTCTCGAATGTGCTGACTGATTTTTACTCGTTCCTCTTTTGTCAACGGTCTTGGGTCAACATAAAAATCAACGTTTAAAGGTTCTCTAATAAGTCCATAATTCATGATTTAAAATATTTTTCAATTAATGCTTTAGCACGCAATATATCAATTATCATCAGGTGTCCGCCGAAATGATATGCGCCTAAAGTTTTTATATAATGGTCAATGAGTTTGGTCTTTGAATGAAAAGAAACGAAACCATCAAAACCTTTTTGAAATGAAAGGCGGCAGGCATAGGCAACTAAATTCCGGGCACACCTAAAGTTCGCTTTTCCAATTAAACAACCATCCGTTTTTCTTTGATACTTGCTTAAGATCTGCTTTAAGTAATTGCAAAGGATCTGTTGGAAAACTGTCGCTAGTAACAACATTTTCTATAGAACGAGTTAGCCTGTCAATCTCAAACTCAAGAAAATTTATCTTCGCTTTCTTCACAATCGCAAGATACAAAAAGCAGAACCGTTCCTAATGTCAACTTAGAATTAAGCGGTGTCGCAGTACAACACTCAATACCCGGGATTCTGATCCCCCGGCCCAATGTCGTCATTATTATCAATTTCCTGCTGGGGTATTGGAAACAGTAAAAAATAATCAGGTACATCAAGTCCCTTGGCAGCTTTAATTACTTGCTTGACTGTTTTGGTGCGAACCAGGTCGAACCACCGCTTGTTTTCGCAAAGAAATTCATAAGCCCTTTCTTTTAAAACAAGATCCCGAAATGCCTGCGCAGACGGAGCCGTGGCTAGCGTATAATCAACCGGCGATACAGCAGTTGCATTGTATCCATAAGCGCGCCTGCGTACCATATTAAGCCGTTCCAATGCAAGTGCTGTAGGGCCGCTATTCACCTGGCTTGCGGCTTCGGCATAGATAAATAACGCATCCGGGTACCTGTAAATAGGAAAATCATTTCCATGACTGGGTGCAAAACCGGCATCTTTGAATTTTCCAAACAGGATGGGCTGGTCAGGACTTGTTTGAACGATCATTCCTGATCTGTTGGGATAAGATGTATAAATGTCAAACTGCCACCTGAGATCATTATGATCCCAATCCCTTAGGAGCGGGTAATTAGGCAAGCCGTAAAAAGAGCCGTATCCTCCTGAAGAATAAGCACTATTGGCCATTGCATACTGTTGAGCTATCTGCGATCCACCGTTTGCCCTGGAATACTTGAAAGAGAAAACATCCTCGCTGGAAGTTAAAGCAGTAGGTCCGAATATGAGTTCGAAATCTGTTGCTTTTGTAACAGGCACAAGTGAGTAAGGACCGGTTTTAATCACTTCATCGGCCTTATCACGGGCCTCCGTCCACTTTTCAGTATATAAGTATACGTCAGCGAGCATCGTTTTTGCACTCCATTTAGTAGGTCTTCCAATGAGCGTTTGTGTTGCCGGAAGATTGGTTTCAGCGAACTTCAGATCTTCAATTATAAGCGCGTAAACTTCATCTACTGAAGCCCGTTTACCCTTTAAAGCATGCTCTACATCCTCCACCGGCTCTGTACGCAACGGCACCCCGCCCCAGCTTCTAACCAGGTTGCGATAACTTAAAGCTCTTAGGAAACGGGCTTCACCAAGGATTGCATTTTTTTCCGCATCAGTCATGGGAATGGGCGGAACATATTTAAGCACGATGTTGGCGTTCCTGATAGCCTGGTAAAATCCACGAAAGGCAGCATCGGTGCGTGAGATGGAACTCGAATTCATTACGTATTGAGAAAGAGGCAGGTAAATTCCCGTTCCAGCCGCATAATCTTCCGCGCCGGTGAACTGTCCACCATAGTCAGTGCCTCCATATTGCCCCCGGAGCGGATTATAAATAGCATCAACAGCCGCTACCGCATCAGCTTTTGTTTTGTAAAAAGTAACTGTTGCCAGGATATTTTCCGGCTTTTCAGTAAGCAGGTCTTTTGAACAGGAAACCGTTACCAGAGAAAGTACAGTAATCAGGTAAATTAATTTATTGAGTTTCATCGCAGATTTTTTAATAATAATTAAAGATTAAGGCGCAAGCCAAATGTATATGTTTTGGCGTTGGGATACCCTGCATTGTCGATACCCATTGAAATAGAATTACTACCACCCCTGGTGTTCACTTCAGGATCATACCAAGAATATTTTGTAATCGTAACCAGATTTTGACCGCTGACATAAAGCTGCAGGTTTTTAATCCATTTTACTCCCATTGTTGACAAGGGAAGATTGTATGCTAACTGTATATTTTTCAATCTTAAAAAAGATCCGTCTTCTATAAAACGATCAGATGCAGAATAAATCGTTTTGGAACTTATCTTTGGATATTTAGCGTTGGGGTCAGGTTTTGAAGGAGTCCAATGGTTGTAATATTCCTCCTTAAGCTGGTTTTCACCCCAATAGAAACTGTTACCGACCTCGGTAAGATTTACATTAAAAATATCTCCGCCCTGAACTCCCTGAAAAGAAAAATCCAGTTCAAAACGTTTATAGTTCAATCTTGAATAAAAATTGTAGAAAAAGTCAGGATTCGGATCCCCGATTACGGTTCTGTCAGCGCTTGTTATACCGGCAACTCCGTTAATATCCTTGTACTTTATAGCACCGTTTGCATCCAGGCCGTCTTCAAGATACCCATAAAAAACGCCTACTGGTAAGCCAACCCTTACCAGGTTTACAGCTACCGAAAGAGGTTGTGGTATCACTACGCCGAAAACATCGCTGCCACCTGCAAGTTTTATCACCTTGCTTTTGTTTTTAGTAAAGTTGGCGCCAAGTGACCATTTAAGCACGCTGTTATTAATGACCGTTCCGGTCAATCCAAGTTCGATACCAGTATTACGGATCCTGCCTACGTTACTGATAGTATTGGAATATCCCGCTGATGTAGGAAGCTGAACATTCGCAAGCAGGTCCCTTGTATCTTTCCGGTAATAATCAAAAGTAAGGTACAGCCGGTCTTTAAGGAATCCGATGTCTAATCCGCCATCTGTCTGAACGGTGGTTTCCCATTTGAGGTTTGGATTAGCAAGGTTGGTACCATTTGGCGCATAACCAACATAGCGGGTATCACCGAAGACAGTTCCGAAAGTGCTCAGCGTATTCAGTGTTTGAAAGGGATCGAGAGCTGTGCTTCCGGTAATGCCCCATGAAGCTCTTAGTTTTAAATCCGAAACGATGTTCAGGCCTTTGATAAAAGTTTCATTAATAGCTCTCCAGGCTATCGCTGCTGAAGGAAAATATCCCCACTTATTACCTGCTCCGAAGCGGGATGAGCCATCGCTCCTAATACTGGCCGTTAACAAATACGTACTCTTATACGAATAGTTTATTCTTCCAAGATAAGAAAGCAGTGTCCATTTTGTAGCATTACTTGCAGGTGCGCCCACCACACTGCCTGATTGTAAGCTGTTGGTTTGCAGCTGATCGGTTAAAAATCCGGTTATAGTACCGGTGTTAAATGTTCTTAGCTTACTGTCCTGGTAGGTAAACCCACCAAGAACACTGATATCATGATCATTATTAATCTGGGTCGTATAGGTCAGGGTGTTTTCATTAAGTACGTTTACAATACTCGTACTGGCAATATTGGCACTACCTGTGGGTGTATTGTCAAGTATTCTGGAAGAATAATTATCTTCCCTGGAAGAAATGGATTCTACTCCAATGGATGTTTTAAATAACAGGTTTTTTATAGGCTCATAAGTTAGCGCAGTACCTGCCAGTACATACTTGGAGTTTGTTTTCTGAGTTCTTTCTTTTGCCATAGCCAACGGATTTCTTAATTCGTTAGGGCTGAAGACATAAGATTTAACATTGCTGTAAGTTCCGTTCTGATTATAAGGAGCAATGGTGGGAGGGGCCACCAGCACTGCAGACAGCGTGGTGCCGCCTTTCTGCCCATTGATATCTATTTGTGAGAGGTCTGTATTCGTTAAAGTTGAATTAAAAGACATCCGCACCTTTTCGCTGATCTTCTGGTTGAGGCTGGCTCTTAACGATACACGCCGAACGGAAGAATTTTCAATAACCCCATCTTGATCGAGCCAGCTTCCGGATACAGAATACTGTGTATTTTCACTTCCACCAGAAGCGTTAACAGAATGATTTTGCATGGGAGCTGACCGGAATAATTGCTTTTGCCAGTTGGTTCCCTCTGAAAACGAATTCAACTGGTCCTGGGTAAAATAAGCAGGGAAGCCATCGTTGATAGCACGCTCATTGGCAATCTCCGCAAATTGTCTTGCATTCATCAGGTCTATTGTTTTGCCTACTTGCTGAATGGCATAATAACTATCGAATACAACTTCAGATCTGCCTGCTCTACCGCTTTTAGTAGTGATCAAAACTACTCCATTAGCACCCCTAGAACCGTAAATAGCCGTTGCGGAAGCATCTTTCAAAATCTCTATAGATTGTATATCATTGGGATTAATAGCATTAGGATCACCCGAAAGTGCAAAACCATCAACAACATAAAGCGGCTCATTATTACCTTGTAAAGAATTGCCACCGCGTATGCGCACAGAGATAGGTCCACCCGGAGCCCCTGAATTTTGAAGTACCTGCACACCTGATGTTTTACCCTGGAGCCCCATTAAAGTGCCAGATACCGGATAGGCTGTAAGGTCTTGTGCTGATACTGAAGACACAGAACCAGTAAGATCACGTTTTTTTACCCTGCCATAGCCAATTACTACTACATCATCCAGCCTGTTATAAGTTTCATGTAGCACAACATCAATTCTTGTTTTTCCACCTATTGCTATCTTCTGCGTGGCAAATCCAACACTGCTAAATTCCAATATCTTAGCGTTATCCGTTACCTCAATGGAGTATTCACCTTTTGAATTGGTATTGGTTGCTTTGCCAGTTCCATCTATTTTCACATTAATGCCCGGTAATGCTTTGCCGGTACTATCGGTTACTGTTCCCTGAACAATACCTGCCTGAATTGTATGTTTGAAGGTTTCCTGCAAACCATCGTTTGTTGTAATCGTATTAACAGGCTGGGCAGCGGTATTCGGGGCAATTTTATCTAAGGTTTGTTTGCCAGGTGTTGGCGGACTTCCCCGTTCCTGAAAGTTAGCGCTTTGACCGGATTGTGCGTTGGTATTGTTTGGTAACGTGAAAAGAGTGATAGGCATAGTTGCCAATATCATCCATCTTAAAAATACTTTATTCATAAACGTTAGTTTTGATATATAGAGCAATTTAACTTTTGCGAGGTTTGAACGGCAGCCGGTTTAATATCTTAAGCAGGTTAAATATAAGATTTTGCTAACTACTGTTCCTAAAAATATTGAAGTAATTGTTTAATCACGTATGAGCTTTGAACACACCGCCAGATCGATTATTGGTGGGGAAGCTAATTTATAATCGTGGTATAAATAGATTAATATTTTCTACAATATGATAAGAGATAAAATTTAACCTGATAACCCCAGAGAGAGAGACGGAGAAACACAAAGTAGTGTTAAGTTAACTCTAAAGTGACGCGTTCTGCTTTCAGCCGTCAGCTATCAGCAGTCAGCAGATCAATGTGTAATAAGTTTCCTCCTGATACCTGATAGCTGACGGCTGATAGCGAATACGTCAATTTACACTTAACTTAACACTAGTTATTCTATAAACACTATGTTCCTTTGTGTCTCCCTGCCTCCGTGGTTCAGTTACTAACTGCATCTTTTACGTTTTGTTACTACAAAGGGACTGTATTGAACATTGAATAATTCCTTAGCTTCATTACATTAACCTTAAAGTCAATATATAAGAATGTGTAAGAAGCTTGCCAGCGGAATGACTTTTGATTGCATCAATTTTATTAAGGTTATTCATAGCAGCTAATAAAGTTGATGTTTAAATCCTGCGATTTAAAACATAATTTTTGTGCTTCTACCAGGCATGGTTACATTCAGAATAAAACTATAAATCTATGTTAGCAATGAATTATCGGGGTCCTTACAGGGTTCGAGCAGATCAGAAATCTTTCCCGGAAATAAAACATCCTGAAGATGCCATTGTAAGGGTTACGCGATCCTGTATATGTGGCTCTGATCTTCATTTGTATCATGGCTTGGTTCCGGATACCAGGGTTGGAACGACCTTTGGCCATGAGTTTATTGGTGAAGTGGAAGCAATCGGCTCTGCAGTTACCAAATTAAAAGTGGGAGACCATATATTGGTGCCATTTAATATTGCATGTGGAAGCTGTACATTCTGTAAGCAGGAACTTTTTGGCAATTGCCATGAAGCGAACCCCGAAGCAACTGCCTCCGGAGGAATTTTTGGTTATTCGCACACTACCGGTGGTTATGATGGCGGACAGGCAGAATACGTTAGGGTGCCTTATGCCAATGTAGGGCCAATGGTGATCCCTGCTGACCTGCATCCTGATGATGCTGTGCTGTTAACAGATGTTGTTCCTACGGGTTACCAGGCTGCTGAAATGGGAGGAATAAAAGTAGGGGATACTGTGGTTGTTTTTGGTGCAGGACCGGTTGGGATAATGGCCGCTAAATCTGCCTGGTTGTTTGGAGCGGCACGTGTTATTGTAATTGATCATATAGAATACCGGCTGGAATTTGTTCGCCGTTACGCGCAATGCGAGGCGTATAATTTCAGATCACTTGAAGACCCGGTACTTTTTCTAAAGCGAACCACGGATTGGTTTGGTGCGGATGTTTGCATTGATGCTGTCGGCTGTGAAGCGGCAGGAAATGCGTTACAGACTATAACCGGCAGAAAGCTGATGCTACAAGCGGGATCTGCAACAGCTCTTCATTGGGCTATCAATTCTGTTAAGAAAGGAGGGATTGTTTCTATTGTAGGTGTATATGGACCAACAGATAACCTGGTTCCGGTTGGTAATATTGTAAATAAGGGATTAACTATACGGGCTAATCAGGCATCTGTAAAGCGTTTACTTCCAAGATTAATTGAGCATATACGGCAGGGACGCCTTAATCCAAAAGAAATTATTACCCATCGCGTTCCCCTGGAAGAAGTATCCGATGCGTATCATATTTTTTCCTCCAAGCTTGATAATTGTATTAAAACCATACTTATTCCTCCATCTGCAAGAAATTAAAGTAAACTATTATGGAACATATACCTGAAAATTATTCCCATATTAAAGGGTGGGGAGTAGATGCTGATCCTGAAAATGAGCCTACATACCCGATGAAAAAGTATACAGGGGATGACCATCTCCGGCTTGATTATACCAGACCGGTACAGCAGCCTGTAAATGTAGAGGTGTTACATTCTAACGAACGCCCTAACGTTACTGCTACATTTGGTACTTCTAATCCTCCTTCGGGCTTAAGTGGTATGATCAGAAGATATGCTTTTAGATACAGCGAATCAAGCTATGGACACTGGCTTCCTTTATTAATAGCCGATAGAGTGAATGTGGTGGAAGGTATTATTGATGATATAAGAAACGGACATATTCCCAATATCTTTAGTGAGAAGGGTATGAAAGCGGAATTAAAACATAATCCCAAAGGTTTAGCTCAAAAGGTAGTTGTAGGTGTAGTAGTAACATATTTTGCTATCGCACTTTTAAATAGAAAAAAGAAACGAAAAAAATAAATAAAAGCCGGGCACTAATTGTGCCCGGCTTATTTGTACTTTAAATTTAAAAAGTTTTATTTAGTCTACTAATTATAAGCACTTCTCTTACAGCGGAAGTAGTGCCTACTGCCATTGACATTAACTGGATACTATGCCTAATCGCGGATCATTCCGTACTCGCTTCATCTTACATTGAATAATATTTGCATATTAAGTCTGTATTCAGTTTTTCCTTCAGCTGCTTACCGCCTTTAGTCCTGGGTAACCTGCCCTTTAATGAATGGCTTAACCTATCGGAAGTGCTGTTATTTTTATAACTACCTTAATAGGTTGTGGTACATAAGTTACACTTTGTAGAAATATTCCATTCACTTATTTCTTTTCTTTTACATCCATTAAAATCTTATAAGACAATGTTATTAAGTTAAGTTGAAATTCGCATTCCACGGGGAATGTAAGGTGGGTAGAAACATTTAATAATGATGTAATCGTTCCTTATGATCGTAACTTAATGATATTGCCCTATAGCGAGCTTATCTATAAGCAAAGAAAAATATTTTTTAAGGCTGAATTACAACACACAAAAGTGTTATATTATTGTTCTATAAAACAATAGCCAAAGCCTATGATTGCCAGATCAATGAAAAATAAAATAGTTGTTATAGGAAGTTCCAATACTGATATGGTATTAAAGACTGAAAGATTTCCTAAGCCAGGTGAAACAATATTGGGCGGCGAATTCTTTTTATTTCAGGGTGGTAAAGGCGCTAACCAGGCTGTAGCTGCGGCAAGGTTAGGAGGGCAGGTTAGCTTTATCTGTAAAGTAGGCAATGATGTTTTTGGCAATAATGCTGTTAAACATTATGGTCATGAAGGAATTGATGTAAGCGGGGTGTTGGTGGATGGTAATGCTCCAACAGGTGTTGCTGTAATTACTGTAAACAAATCGGGAGAAAATTCTATAATCGTTGCATCAGGGGCAAATGCTTTATTATCAGTAAATGATATTAAAAGTTTAAGAAATGTTCTGGAAGCAGCAGACTGGATTATTACACAACTGGAAACTCCGTTGCCCGTGATAGCATATTTATCATTATATGCAAAGGACAATAAAAAAAATCTTGTTCTTAATCCTGCACCTGCCTTACAATTACCGCATACAGTTTATGAGGGCCTTTTTTTAATTACGCCAAATGAAAATGAAACAGAGCTGTTAACCGGTATCAATGTAATTGATGAAGACAGCGCTAAAAAAGCCGCAGTGGTTTTAAAATCGAGGGGCGTACAAAATGTAATCATCACATTAGGAAGTCGCGGAGCCTATGTTGATTGTGCAGATTACTGTGGCATTATAGAATCATATAAAGTTATACCAGTAGATACTACGGCAGCAGGTGATGTATTTAATGGCGCCCTGGTAGTTGCATTGGCAGAAAGAAATTCCTGGAAAGAGGCCGTCCAGTTCGCCTGTAAGGCAGCAGCTATTTCTGTAACAAAAATGGGTGCACAAATATCTGCCCCAACAAGGAAAGAGATGGCATAATGAATAGCTCTTATGTCTATGTTATAGCCAGTTACATCACATAGAATACTTACTTTAAATTTATATAAACAACCTGCTATGTTTATTATTGATTCTTATACAACGGCAATATTATTTTGTATTGTAACAATGTTATGTTGGGGTTCATGGGCCAATACACAAAAACTAACTTCAGCTACATGGCGCTTTGAGTTATTTTACTGGGATTATGCTTTTGGTATTTTACTACTGTCATTAATACTGGCGTTCACTTTAGGAAGTAACGGCTCTTCTGGCCGTTCTTTTATTGCTGACATTAATCAGGCAGATGGCAAATATATATTATCTGCTTTTATCGGTGGGGTTGTTTTTAATCTGGCTAATATTCTTTTAGTTTCTGCTATCGCGTTAGCAGGTATGTCAGTTGCGTTTCCCGTAGGTATTGGCATTGCCCTCATCCTCGGAGTAATTGTAAATTATACAGCTAACCCAAAAGGTAATGCAGTGCTGTTGTTTGCAGGCGTTATATTAATAGCCGTAGCAATAATTATCAATGCTAACGCTTACCGGCAGGTTAATAAGGGAAAGACTTCTTTTTCTTCAAAAGGTCTTTTGCTGGCAATTATTGCAGGTATCCTGATGGGCTTTTTTTACAGGTATGTGGCTGCATCTATGGTTACTGATTTTGAAATTCCGGAAGCAAGTAAGCTTACGCCCTATACTGCTTTAGTGTTTTTTGCATTGGGAGTGGTTGCCAGTAATTTTTTATTCAATACTATACTGATGTATTTCCCCATTTCAGGCAACCGGTTAAGTATTGGAGATTATTTTAAAGGCTCGTTTAAAGATCACTTGACTGGTATACTGGGAGGCATAATTTGGCATGTAGGTATGTCTTTTAATATCATAGCTTCCGGTAAAGCAGGTCCTGCCATATCGTATGGATTAGGACAAGGAGCAACCATTATTGCTGCTATTTGGGGCATTTTTATCTGGAAAGAGTTTGCCAGTGCTTCACGAAAAGCGTATAGGAATTTATACCTCATGCTATTACTGTATGTGGCAGGACTGGGATTAATTATAGTAGCTGATTTTTAATTATAAAATTAGCTACTTATTTTTAGGTAACGATCCGGGATGTACCAGAGTATAAAAAGAAAATTCTTCTTAACAAAAACAGTAGTAAGTGGTTTCCCGTTTCTGCTGTTTGTTCAATAGCAACCATTACAACAATACTTAATAAATAATTAGTGGTACAGTAACCAAAGGCCTGCCTATTGATCAGGATTTTGTAAGCCTGGTAAGCCTTTATTGTTCTAAGACAAAGTTGATATTGGGTAACGGGCAGGTATCTAATTCAAAACAAAGTGAGA